>Ga0265293_10000009_pt1 | contig 428410 bp, 369 predicted proteins | sample Munlanlewell138R_FD_192505 | JGI IMG/M metagenome (GOLD analysis project Ga0265293, IMG submission 192505) | Leachate microbial communities from a municipal landfill in Southern Ontario, Canada - Leachate well 138R | ecosystem: Engineered > Solid waste > Landfill > Unclassified | place... | reverse complement strand
GCTTCTGATGTAATCATGAGTGCTCCAATACTAGATGCATTTAATATTGCATTTCGTGTTACTTTAGTGGGGTCAATGATACCTTCTTTCATCATGTTAACCCATTTACCTTCTTTTGCATCAAATCCATAATCTTTATGTTGTTTACGTTGTTCTTCTAAGATATCTTGTCCATCATAACCAGCATTTTCAGCGATTTGATATAGTGGTTGAGATAGTGAATCTAGAACTGCTAATATTCCTTTATAAACATCAATATTACTGTCTTTCAATGTTTGTTTAAGTTCTGTTTGAATATTGACTAGAATTGAACCTCCACCCGTGACAATACCTTCTAAAACAGCGGCTTTAGTAGCATTTAGTGCGTCTTCAATACGTAATTTCTTTTCTTTAAGCTCCGATTCTGTAGCTGCACCGACTTTAATAATCGCAACTCCACCAGCAAGCTTAGCTAAACGCTCTTGAAGTCGTTTTTTGTCATACTCTGCAGATGAAACGTTGATTTGTGCTTGGATTTCGTTGATGCGTTCATCAAGCGATGCCTTATCTCCTTGACCACCAATTAAAGTCGTTGTGTCTTTCTTAATAATTGCTTTATGAACTAAACCGAGATCTTCAAGTTTTAAATCTTGTAGTTTCATTTGTAAATCTTTAGCATAGAAGGTTGCTCCGGTTAATATGGCAATATCATTTAACATATCTTTTTGATTGTCACCAAAACCTGGAGCTTTTGTAGCAACAACATTAAATGTTCCTCTAAGTTTGTTTAATATTAATGTCGATGTAACTTCATTTTCAATATCATCAGCAATAATTAATAATGGTTTATTAGCTTTAACAACTTGTTCTAAGATGGGAAGTATATCTTGAATTGTTGACACTTTTTGATCTGTCACTAAAACATATGGATTTTCAAGCTCAACTGTCATGGTTTCCCGATCGTTTACGAAGTATGGTGAGATATAACCTTTATCATATTGCATACCTTCAACCACTTCGAGTTCTGTTTCAAATCCTTTAGATTCATCAACAGAAATAACACCATTTTTTGAGACTTTATCCATTGCTTCTGCAATGATTTTTCCAATTTCTCTTGATGATGCACTAATGCTAGCAACATTTTCAATATCTTCTCTTGTTTCTACAGGTCTCGATTTTTCTAAGAGCTTCTTAGCTACTTCTTTTCCTGCACGTTCGATACCTTCCCTGACAAGAACAGGATTTGCTCCATTATCAACTGCTTTAAATCCTTTATGAATGATTGATTGTGCAAGAAGTGTTGCAGTGGTTGTTCCATCACCTGCAACATCGTTAGTTTTAGATGCTACTTCATAAAGTAGTTTAGCTCCCATGTCTTCATAAGGATCTTTAAGATCAATTTCTTTAGCGATGGAAACACCATCGTTTGTAATTAAAGGTGAACCATATCCTTTATCTAGTACAACGTTTCTACCTTTTGGTCCTAGGGTGATCTTCACTGCATCAGCAAGTAAGTCGACCCCTTTTAGTAAAGATGATTTTGCATCTTTACCATAGCGAATTTCTTTACTCATTGTAAGTACCCTCCTTTAAGATAATTTATTTTTCTAAAATAGCAAGAATGTTTTTTGATTGAACAAGTAGATATTCTGTTTGTTCAATCTTGACTTTAGTACCAGCATAAGATTGATAAATAACTTCGTCCTCTACCTTGATATCCTCAACTTTAGGACCTACTGAAATTACTTTACCAATCGATGGTCTGTCTTTGTCTTCAGTGGCAAGAATGATACCACTCGCTGTGGTTTTCTCTTCTTTTTTCACTGAAAGAACGACATAGTCTTCTAATGGTCTAATCACAATAATCCCTCCTTTTTCTGGCACTCGTTGATGTGTTGTGCCAATCCAATTATTATTATACTCAACTGAAAAAAATTGTCAAGTGTTGAATGTTAAAAAATGATGATTTTATTTGGCTATTCATTATTTTATAATGCTCTTTTTTATAAATAGGAATTTTTGCCTTTCTGCTGCATAAAGCGGCAGCAATATTTGGAGCTTCCTTTTCTTAACTTCACTAATTGATAATCATTATTGTCACTAATAGAAAAAACGACTCAAATCAATTAAGAGTTGGGTCGCTTGAATCGATTGATTTTACTGCCAATACTATCATTTAAAAATCGCAACTCGTGACCAAGATATGATCTTATGCCACTAAAATACTCTCGTGTAAATTACTTATGACTTTAACCAAAACGTCTATTTTATCATTGAAAAGTCCAACGACATCAAAATCACTAAATGGTGACTTATCAAATCGTGTAGATTTTTTAGCACCCCTCACTCAAATCGTGTAAAACCTGATGTTTTTGCTGCAAGTTGCTTGTTAGTTTCAACTCCTTATTGACCCGACTGTGGTAAAAAAGCTTGAAAATCGACTAATAATTAGCATTTTTCCGATGTTTTGGCTAAATTTAAGTACAAAAAAGGCCTGACACATATTGTATCAAGCCTATTCATCTAACTTGCGAAGGGAGTTACAGCACGATACAATTGCGCACCCCTACCAAATTTTACGCACCCCTAAATATTGTCTTTGTTAAGCCATCTTTAAAATTACAATTCTTAAAAACGTAAATAAACTTTTTTTAATATGGTAGTCCAATATATCTAAATGGGTATTTCATTTCATTAAAAGCATTCATAAAATATTCGTCATAATTCCACTTTGATTCTTCTATATCTTCTTTTAGATAAACATTGCAATAGTTCTCAAAGAAAATAACAAGCTTGTTAAGTATATCATCTATATATCCATCTTTAATAATAATCCAGTCGCCAGCGAACATACCGTTTGAATATTTAATATTTGATGTTCCATTTTCTACTGATCTTACATTAGCAGGATAATGTCTTTTCAACATGTTATACGATGCTATTGAGTTATGCTTTAAAAAGTTGTTTATTTTATGTAGCATATTATAGGCGTTATACTTAGATAATTTTTCAATTTTCTTAGCAGTTTTATCTTTTAGCAAACCATCTGAAAATTTAAAGAATGAACCAATGTCAAAATCATTGCCTTTATAGCCTAACTCGGTCATTACATATAAAGTGAAGCGATCTATTTCAGTTGTTATCTTCATGATGAATTGACAGTAAAGCGAATTTATTATTTTATTATATTGGCTTATTCTCTTAAATCCTGCAATCCTAGATTCTACAATGATGTCATCATAATCATCAGCACTTGAAGTGTATGCTAAATCATGAAGTCTACTATCATCTTCTACTTCCTTCGGTGTTTTAATCATAGTAAAAACAGGCTTAAATTCATAAAGCCAATCATTTTTTAATTCTTCAATTAAGTCTCTAAATATATTAATTTTATAATCGTTCCTTTTCACTCTACTAGGAACAAAATATACTGTATTCCTATGATTAAATAAACCCTCTGGCATAAAATCTTTAATGCCTATTTGTTCGCAGGCTTTTTTATACCTTTTGGTATCTATGTGAAGTCTGCCTTTTTTCATGTGAAATCCCCAAAATTCATGTTCTTTTAACAACTCAGATTCCCATGACATATTTGATTCGTATTTAGAGTAGTCGAATCTTTCTACTTTTCTTTCTTTTTTCATATTGATATCTCCTTTCATCAACCCTTTGAGATTGGAGCATCTAAATTAAACGAAGCTTGAACCACTCCTTCAAATTGAACATAGGCTCAGCATAAGCTGTACTATCGTTATGCCTGCTTCTTCTATAGTATATCATTATGTTTTTAAAAATTCTACACAAGTATATTCGCTTTTAAATCGGCATTGTTCTATAACTTATTGTCGACTTTTTTAATTTCTTTCCAAATGTTATTGCCTCTGAACAAATCTGGTATAGGGGTATCTTTATTATTTTCAATAACTTCATCTATTACTTTTATTGATTTTGATATATTATTCTCGTATTTATACATTATGTACATTAAATGCACGTCATATAATCTAGTTTTACTTGAAATTTCTTTATCATTCTTCAAACTCATTAAATATTTATTAAACTCTGTAATTGTTATGATAATCGGCATAACTTTTTTTATTTCAAAATCTTCTGTTTCATAATTGGATTTTCTTAGGGAGAGAGTAAAAGAGTTTTTCCATTTACCGATGCTTGTTGGAAACTTTATTGTAAAATACAACCTCAAAAAATCTTTAAGTGCTATTTTTTCTAAATCTATTTGCGATAAAACATTATCTCTTGCTCTTATTTTTCCTGAAGAGTAAATATCAAGAAAATATTTTTTTTCATTTGAAAATTTATATACTTTTTCTTGCAAAATTTTTATATTTTGTGATAACGATGCTAAATCAAGGTCACTAATTTTCGTTTGAGTATTATTATATTTGGCAATATTTCTTGTTGTTTTTAAAGATTTCTTTTTTTTCAAAAATATAGGAATAGAAACGTTTGTTAAACTGTTTTCTGATGAAAGCAACGAGTATAAGGTTTGTTGTCCATTAACTATTGATGGCTGTTCTATAGTTATATAACTATTATTTTCACGAAAATTATTGCATACAATGCTTATTCCGTTATTATATAATTGGAAATTTTCAGGCTCATTTATTATTGTATTTGCGAGTTCTTTGTTAGGTGATAATCTTCCTCTAACATTTTCGTAAAATAATGGTTCAAAATTATCTCCCAAAACATCTTTTACTGCCTTAACAAATTTGTCAGAGTCACAAAAGAAAAATCCCATATTTTTATCTTTAGCCTCTACTAATAAATCATCCTTTGTTGTTTTTTTATCACTAGCCTAATTCCACTAGTTTCTACTGGTAAAAGCGATTTTTCAATGAATAGTTCAACTATATCTTTCACTTTATAATGTGTAAAGCCAGAAACTTTTTTTCTAGACACTAAAAGATAGTTTACAGTATACGTTTTTATATCATTTATTTGATAGTTTTTATTAATAGTTTTATAAAAACTTTTGTTAACTCTATTATTATCAATTACAAGCTCATGATGAGTAGCTTCCATTTTTTCTTTTAATTCTTGATCATCCAAATCTCCTATCTTAATTTGACAAAGATATAATATTTTGCTTTCACTATCAACATAAAAAGAATCCACTTTACCGTCATCACTACCATAAGTGTGGTTATTCTTGATGACATAATCATAAGGAAGATTAAATATCACGGATGTTGAAAAAATTTCAAATTCATCTCCGTAACCACCTTTAGCAAATTGTGCCTTTGGATATTTATTTTTTAATAGTTTTCTTATCTTGTTTAATTCTTTAAATAGAAGTTTTGTTTTTTTTATATCACCCAAGTGTTCATTGGTTCTTATTTTCACCTGAATGTCTTGATTTGGTTCTTGCTTCATATTTATTAATTCAGCATTTGTTAGTTTTTCTTTTCGATAATTTTCCCAATTCTTCTCAAAAACAAAAAAGCTATTCCCTTTATTGATGAAATATTTTTCCATATATCCTCCTTAGAAACACATATTATTCTGTTGATTTTAATATGAAATCCGATATATCTTTAATCCAAGCCAAAACTGTACTTGCTCTTCTTGATATTACGCTATCGCTATAATTAAAATATTTTTTTATTGTATTTTCTGTATATGTTTTAATATCGATTTGAGTTTTTAAAATATAATTTGAGAATATATCTCCAAAGATCGGATCTTGTATTATATATGCAAACAATAAATTTTTTTGCAAAATATCTTTCTTAAATAAATTTTTAGCTATAGTAGTTAAATTATTTGATTCATCAACCAAATCAAAGTAATAACAAGATGAGGTATAATAGGCTCCTTGCCTATATTCATATCCAATATGTTCAGAGACTTCCTTGTCAGTTGCACCATTGTTTAAATATAGAAATGATAAAACATCAATTAAAACATTTAAATTGTTTGCTTGTGGAAAGGTTCTATTTCTCATTTTAATCTCCCAATTATTAATACTTCTTCGATCAACTTCCTAGAGTTTACATTAGATGCTATTACTCTTCTAACTTTAATATTGTCGTTTATGGTATAGTACTTGTAATTTTTGCCCTTAAATAATTCTTGAATAAATTTTGTTTTTGAATTACTTATTGCAACTACTGCTCCTCTTTCAACTAATTCATCACAAACATTTTTTAATCTAATTTGGTCATCTCTGCTAAAGCCGTTTTTTGTATATGATACGAACTCGCTTTGTTTTTCTTCAACATCATAGGGAGGATCAAAATAAATCAAATCACCTTTTTTAGCGTGTTCTAGAACATCAGAAAAATCAGAATTATAAAATGTTATGTGGTTCTCGTTAAAATATCTGCTTGCTAATCGTATTCCATCTTCATCAAGAATTTTAGGATTAACATATCTTCCAAATGGAACATTATTATATCCATTACTATTAACTCTCCAAAGACCGTTATAACAGGTTTTATTCAAATACATAAATCTAGCTGCTCTTTCGACATCGCCCATTCGTTTAAAGTTTTCTTCATCACGATCGAGTTCTCTTGTCTCGTAATAGAAATCGCGATCATTTTGATTTTTATATTTTTTATCTAAAACTCGAATAAGTTTTTCAGGTTTGGATTTAACCACATTATAAAATTCAATCAAATCACGATTGTAATCAAAACAAACTGCTTTATTAGGCAATAATTCAAAAAGCACTGCTCCGCCTCCCAAAAATGGTTCAAAGTATGTTCCATCTTGTAAATCATGATCAATTAGATCGATTATTTTTCTTGCTATTTTTCTTTTTCCACCAGCCCATTTTAATAACGGCAGCATTTTTTCATTCATTAAAACAACTCTTTCTCTTCTAAAGGTATAAATATAGTGTTAAGCACATCAATCATGAAATATTCTTTATCTCGATTTGTTACGACTCCTTTGTAGCTACTCAATTCTTTATTAAGCAAACTTACACCTGCTGCAGATGCTATATTAACTAAGTTATTAAGCAATATTTCAATCTCGTTATCATCACTCAAAATTTTGCTTAAATCTTTAATTTTGCCTTCTCTTTTTAAATACGTTGAAATTAAAGAAAAAATAGCTGTATCATAAATTGGATCTGTGCTAGCTCTAAACTCCTTACCTCTCGTTTGATATTTAAAAGTACCTAATTCTACTTCGTTATTAAGACCATAAGATAATAACAAAACAAAAACACCCTTGATCGATATTTTAAAAGTTTCTCCAAACAAATCAACAAGATTATTAAGTCTGGAGTCCAAAAATTTATTTGAATAATTTATATTTGTCATTAAAATACCTCCTCGTATGCGGATAATGATTGATGTTCTAATATCTTGCTAGTTTCATCGCTCTTAACTAAAGAATATATCTTACCAACTTTATTAGTCTTATCAAATACACTAATTTCAGATAATGTTAATTCTGTATCCATTGGTGTTAAAATCCATTGAATTACTGCGTCTGGCATTGTATTAATTAACCTCTCTCTATTTGCTTTATCTAAGTTACTCATAGGTGTATCCATTACCAGTGGGAAGTTAGTAGTTGGTTTTGCATTAGCTGCTACAGCTGTTAATCCCATAGTAAAAGCCATCGAGGCTAATAATTTTTGTCCTGCTGACAAGTCAGCAAATACTTCTTGTTCTAAGTTATTATATGCCTCAATTTGATAATCTTTATTTATTTTCAAACTTCTTATGGAAGCCCTGTCATCTTGCGATAATAATTTCATAAAATATTCGTTAGCTCTTTCGGAAATATTGTGCTGTGCTTCAATTAAATATTCTTCTTTTAATTTTAATAATTTCTTTATTGTACTATCATAAAGCTCAAATTTTTCTTTTTCATTATTGAGAGCTGCAATTTGTCGATCGACATCTTCAATCTCTTCATTTACTTTATTAATTTTTTCACTAATTTCGTCCAATTCTTTTTGTCTTTTTTCAATTTCTGTTTCATTAAATTCTATTCTTGCTTTGACCATTGAATAACTTGACTTAGCTTCACTTGAGTCTGAAGAAGCACGTTCTAAATCAACCATAGGAAATTCATCTTTTAATTTTAATATTTCATTATAAATAGAGTTTTTCAGTTCAATATTTTCTTCTAAAATTCTAGTTTGTTCTAAAAAGAAGTCATCAGAATTTTTAGAGTCATTTATCGCTCTCAGTACAAACTCTGCATTAATAGACAACATTCCAGAATCATTATGTTCTTCACTTCTCATAGTACTCAATAGATTAGTTAAGTTTGTTCTTCTTTTTTCATCTAGTGGTTCATCGCAACAAATACACTTGTTTGATTGTAGTATATTTTCAACTAGCGATATGGTTTGATTGTTTGAAATTGCAAGTTTTTCTAACTCTTCTCTAACCTCATTACCAAAAGAGAATAATATGTTATCGGTAAAAAGTTTATCGGAATCTCTCTTTATCATGCTTATTGCCATTTTGATAGAGGAATCGACTCGATCATGATTTTTGTTAAGTTCTTCTAGTTCTTTTATTTTATCTTCATGTGCTAAATATTCATTTAGTCTCTCTTCATGAATCTCTAAATTTTCTTTATGTTCTTCATTTTGTCTTTCAAATTCATTTATTGTTTCTTCTATTGAATTGCGTTTACCCACTAATTCTAATTTTTTATTTAAAAGATCTCTTCTATCTGTATTTAATTTAGTATCATTAGTATTTTCACTTAAAGTTGCTTTAAGATATTTTATTCCCTCTGTTGTTTTATCAAGATCATCTATATTAAGCATTTTCTCTATTATTTTTTTAAGTTCTTTTTTTGATTCTCTAGTAGGCTTTTTAAATAGATCCATATATCTTACACCATCAAAAAACAAGAAACTCCTAATATTTTCACCTATTAAGTTGTTCATAAATTGATCTATTTCTTCCTTGTTTGAAAATTGATCTAGCCCATCTTTATAAAATTTAATTTTAATATTTGCATTATCTTGGTAAATTTTATTATTTAAGTTATTAGCTGTTACTTCTCTAACAATTTTATATTTTGAATTGTCTGAAAAAAACTCAATTTCAACCTTTGCGGTTGCAGATTTTCCAAGAGATAATAAAGGTCTACTAACCATCACATCATCATCATTATCTATTTGAAACTGGTCATATTTTACTATGCCAAAAAGTCCAAATAAAAGCGCCATTAAAATTCCTGTTTTACCAGCTCCGTTTTCAGCTCGTATTATTGTCACATTTTTTTCAATATCATTTGCAAACTCTATTTCATGTTTGCCAATAAATCTACGATAATTTTCCAATTTTAGCGTCAGTAGTCTCATAATTTATCATCCTCAAACACTTTGTTAGCTAATTCTTGAATTGTTTGGTGGTTTATTTTACCTTCTCGTTCTATTGAGGATAAAATCAATAATGCAAGCTTAGCTTCTTTCTTATTTAATTTATTGGTAATATCGGATTTTAATTTTTGATTTTTAATATCCCTAACAAATGTGTCATTAGTTTTTGTATCACTCATTTGTTTCTTCCTCCCTTTCAATAATGTTCATATTCCATGGATTATGTACTCCATAATCAGATAATGTTTTTATATTTGTTAAATAACTTATTATTTCTTCATCTTTCTTGTTCATAGATAATCTAACAAACTCAGCAACTCTTTGTAACTCTCTTTTAATAACTATACTTTTTTCATTATTTTCATAAAGGTCAGAATCTGGTGCAATTGTAACAAAGTCATGTATTATTCCTTTATCTTTATTTTCAGATTTTCTTAAAACCCTACCACGTCTTTGTATAAACTCACGAGGATTTGTAGAACTAGCAAGAACATATGCATGCCTACAATTTGGGATGTCAACACCTTCATCTAAACATTGAATCGCAACAATTATGTCTATTTCTCCATCATTAAAACTGTTTAAAATTTTTGTTCGATCATTAATTTTCGTTGTTGCAATTATACCGTGTACATTAAGTGAATATCTTTCTTTTAACAATTGAACCATTTTTTCAACTTGTAAATCATAAACATAAACTAAAGTGTATCTTTTATCATTTTGTCCATCAAACACTTTAAAGAAATCTTCAAATTTATTTTCTGCACCTTTTGATATGCTTGCTCTTTTGTTGAGTAAACTTTCTAAACTTTTATTAGAACTCTGTTCATCTCTATTACTATAAGATGAAATTTTGCCTATTTTGCTTGTTAAATCTAAAAATTCAGAAAATTCTCGATCGTTTAATTCAGAGAAATGAGGATAGTATTCATATGGTGTAAGATATTTTCCAATAGCTTTTTCTAAAGAAAACTCAAAAACTTCTTCACCAATTTTATCTTCTATAAAAACATTGCCATCTTTATCCAACCATCTATTCGGAGTGGCAGATAATCCAATCCTCTTTGAATTATCATTAATTATTAATTTTCGTTTAATTTCGTTAGAACCAAGTTTATGACATTCATCGAATATATATATTACTTTTTCATTAAATTTCATCATGCCATCCTGAAAAGTGTCATCAATTAATGTTTTATATGTCGTTAGTATATATAATTGCTTTTTCATTTTGTTTCTAGCGTACCGATATATCTTTGAGCCCCACTCAGATTTATTTTCAGCACATTTTAAAATCTCAATCTCATTATATTTCTTAGTTATTATATCTTCCCATTGATATAGCAAATGTAATTGAGGAACAACAATGCAAACAACATGATCAGGATTACTTTCAAGAAATCTTTCTGTTGCAAATAAGCTTGTCAAAGTTTTTCCTGTTCCAGTTGCCATATTAAGAACTCCTCTCCAATTATGTGATTGAAGAGCTTTTATGGCTTCTTCCTGGTATTCACGAATATCAAACTTTGGCTTTTCATTTGTTGTTTTAGTATTCTTATTAATTAATTTTATGTAGGGATTATAATCATTTTGCTTCTTCTTAAACTCTTCAATTAATATTTCTGGCAATTTATATACATTGTACTCATCAACTTTATCATTCCAAGCGTTATCAAAATATTTCTCAAGTTCGTCTATTCTTAAACTGTCTCTCTTATCCCAAGAAATAAAAATGTTGATAGTTTCTTGATTGCTTAAAGCATTCATAGAGTCATTTAACGAACCATTTATACATACCTTTTCTTCACCATCACTAAATATAGATATTTTATCGTGATATATACTTCTCCTGTTTTTTTTATGTATGGAAAATCTAACTTCGAGAACTTCACTTGCAATCAACCAGCTTAAATAATTAAATGTCCATTTATTGTTGCTATTTAGAGTTTCTTCAACCTTTGATATTAATTCTCTCTTTAATATTTCATTCTTTTTAGCTTCTTCCCCTAATTTTAATGCTTTATACTCTTCTTCTCCTAACTCTATAGATGTCAACAACTTCATTTTTCCACCTGCATTAACAAACCTAATCAATCCCTCAGCTGCTAACTCAATCCAACTGCTAGTGAAAAAAGCCACTCCACGCTTATATGTTTTTGAATTTTTTAGTAACGGAATGATAGCTTCATTATAAGGTTCATTTATGGTAGTAGACATACTTAAAGGCAGATCTATCTTGCTAAGTTTCATTTTTTATCACCCTTATCAATCCTCCAGCATTATATTCAGAAAATATATCATACAATATGTTATTTGGAACTTTAGATGTTGTTATTTCATAATCTAACAAGATCTGATTTATATCATCGATCGTTAAATATCCCTTATTTTTTTCATAAATAAAATTTATAAGGAGTTCATTGATTGATATATCTCTATTTTTTCCTTGGTTGTTATAAAGCATAACACCGCTATTAGAAAATGCATTTGTAAATACATTAATGGTTACTTTTTGCCAAGGCAATTCTGATTGTGTTATCAAAGTAGCCAACAATTCTTCTTTATTCCATAGTTCTTCAAGCAAATCATGTTCTTTTAATCTTCTAATAATTTCTTTTGAAAAAACAATGGTTTTATTTGAAAAATATTTTGACATAATATCATCTAAAGCTGATAAATTAATATACTCTGTGTCAAAATCATTCTTGAATATATATTTGTTTCTATCAAGTTTAATTATATTATCGTTTATAATTTTAGATTGAGTAATTGAACTTCTCATATCAAAGTAATCAAATCTCTCTTTAAGTTCTTCCATGCTAAACGTTCTATCTTTAAAATGTATTTGTATCAAGTCGCCATAGGACTTAACTTCTATTCCCAACGGTATAACCACTTTGTTACGAACGGAAAAAGAATATAATTCATTAAAGTAATAATATAAATAATACACTAATCTATTTTGATCTTTCCCTATTCGGTTTCTTTTGAAAAAAGAATTTATTTCAGTATTAAAATATAAATCATCTATAATATTTTGCGTATGGCAATATCCCTGTAAAGATATGTACTTATCAATGGTATTTAAAAGGCTTTCTTCTTCAGACTCTTCAATTGAGAAAAAATCATCTGTTACTATTGTATTAGCATCGAGTTTATAGATTGATCTTGTTTGTTGAATGGTTATATCATCGATACTTAACTTTGATTTTAGAGTTTTAATGCTTGCAATATTGTTGTGTTCTTTAAGATACGCTACAATTATATTTTGTGTAGGATTCAATGTTTCCTCTAGGCCAATTCTCATGCTTCTACCAGTAAATACTAATTTTTGAGCTTTATAGAACTCCTTTGTTAAACCGTATAAATAATAATAGTTTGATATGCCGTTTTCAATCAGATAACTTTTATTTTCATCAAATATATCTTTAGCATTGTTGCCATATTCATTAAATGAGACGTTTTCAATTACATTTTTCATTGCATTTATATGTTTTTCTTCTACATTATCACGATGAATATATTTTCCTATGTTATATAAAATAGCATTTTCGTTATCAGTAATATATGCGATTATATTTCTTTTCCCTTTTATTTCTTTATTGTATTTTGAATAGAAGTTAATAATTTCTTCTGTGTCTTCGTTTATAACCCATCCTGTAGACCCTTTTGTTAATAGATACTCTTCTCCAATTTCTCTTAAGCTTTTATTTGGTATTGCTATTTTATCTTTTCCAATCTTTGTAATAAAGTATGATAAATCTATTTTGCTTTTTTCAAGTATTTCTTCTACAATTTCCTCTAAACCATTTGTTGGATTCCATTCATTTAAACTATTGTTTATTAGCGTTAATAAGTTTCTATGCAAGAATACTCCGGCATTAGTATCAAATTCTAACATATTTAAATCAGCAATAGCTCTAACCATACCTGGGTAAGAATAAAGAATTTCTATAGGTAAAAAGTTAAACTTCAAGATTATATTTTTTGTTAAATTTTTAATATAATTCTCGTTGTCTCGAACAAATTTTTTTTGGATTTGTCTTATTCTTTCTCTAGTTACATTAAATTTAGATCCAACCTCTTGTAAAGTAATACCCTTGTCACGATAACTTACAATATTAATCGTATTTTCATTATAACCAAGTTTTAAACTATCTAAATATTCCACCATATTTGGAAGTTGATATAAAGCTTTTAAGTTCTTTTCTTCATATATTGGATCTTGATGATATTTTTCGTATAACTCACTATAAATTTTTTCCAAAAGGAAATAAAAATCATAATAAAAGTCTTCAAATTGATACTTATCAGAACAATAATATTGAAGGTTTGTATAATGGTTTACATTAAATAATCTTGTTAAATTTACTAAATTAAGCTTTTTAAGCAAGTTTGTCTCCACATCATACATACCAATAATATTAATAAATTCTGTATCATATTTTTTTAATGTTAACTCGTCAAAATAAATAAATTCATGATTAAAATCTTCAAGCTCATTACTCTGCCTCATAAAATTATAATCTGTTAAATACTTTATCAGCATATAATTGTCAAAATTATATTTTTCCTTAACCTTTAATAAATAAAAATAAAAATCTTTTAGAGTTCTTGTTAGTACATTTAAAGTATAGTCATTTTGATTATTATATTTTAAAAGGAATTTATTTAGATCCTGTGGAATTTTAAGGACTAGATCTTCTACCGTTTTAATTCCGTTATTGACTAAAAACATTCTTAATTCAGGTGAAACTTTTCTAAACATTGATAAGGTTTGCAATATTATTTTTGAAATAAAAATGTCTGAAATATGTATTTCTTCAATCTTAGAATATTCATCATTTTCTTCTGGAGCTTCTTCTATAACTTCTAAAATAGGTTCATACTTAATAATTTGAAAGTTAGAATTATTCATTAATTCTTTAAAGTTACTCTGATATTTAGCATATGCAACAAATCTTTCCAAAGGAGCATAATTATAAAACTTTTTTTTGTAAATATTTAAATTTGATATAACTTCCCATAAACCTAACTTTTGTAACTCAAAAGGAGAAAAACTAGATTCATCTTCAGTATATAAATATTCGTAATTTTCATAATCAACATTAGATTCAAAAAATCTGTTCGTTGGCTCGAAATTAAATCCTTTTAATTCAAGTTCTAGTTTTAACCTATAGAACAATTTAATGTTTGATTTAGATAGTCGGCGCAGTAATTCCATATCAAAATATTGGTCTTCTATTTTAATTGCATTCAATTTAAAAAAGTCCATTAATTCATGCGAATATTCAATTTTGTTTTGATACTTTGGGAAAAATACTTTGTCCATATCACATAATCCTCACGCAACAATTAAACTTTTTTATATCTGATCAATAACTCCATATTTGATAAATAATTCGTTTAATTTCTTTTTCATTTTTATTGAAGGCTTAAATTTTCCGGTTTCCCATCTATTAACAGTAATCGGTGAAACAAGTAAAATGTTAGCCAACTCTTCTTGTGTGACAAACATCTTTTCTCTCAATTTTTTAATTGTTAGATCATATTTCATATCATAACCTCTTACTAACATATTATTAACATTATTCTATCATTTTTATTATAATTAATAAAGGTTTTATAAATAATTTGTTTTTTCTCTTGTTTTTTATCAAATATAGAGAGTTAATAAAAAAACTCCACATATTCTTACATGGAGTTCCTTACTTGTTTACTATTCCATCATAAAACTTAAACTTAATCCTTTTATCCCTATAAACTGTAGCACTTTCAACAGTTAACATCCATAGCTCACTATTCCAATCTTTTAGCTTATCCGTTGATTTTTCTAAATTAGCAATAAACTTTTTTATTCGGTAAGACTTCGCTGAGTTTTCTCTTTTAAGATTTGCTAGTTCTTCTTTTCTTTCCCTTAAACTATCATATTTTGTTCTTAGTTCTTTAAGTCTTTTATCAAATTCATCAATACCACTTTTAGTTTTTGAATTATCTTGAATAAGTTTATTAATTGATTCTGTTAATGTTATTAGTTCTGCATCAATTTCTTTAATCTCTTTATCAATGCCTTTAGAGCTTGTTATTAGTTTTAGAACTTCCTTTAAATCATTTTTAACTCGTTCTCTATCCTTTATCGTAATGTTGTAAGCATTTAAAAACTTTTCTTTTATTTCTTCTTCTCTTAGATGTGGTGTTTTACATTTGTCTTTACCTTCTTCATATTTCTTATTACATCTATAAATTGATCTTCTATATTTAGAATTTGAATGCCATGTCTTTCTACCGTAATAACCACCACAATCTGCACATTTGATTTTACCTGCAAATATATTAGCTGATGAAAAGCCACCAACCATTTCTCTTCTTCTTTTAATTTCAATTTGTACCATTTCCCACATATCTTTATCGATAATAGCTGGATGACTGTTTTCCACATAGTACTGTGGAACTTGGCCAGTATTTTTAACCATTTTTTGTTCTAAGAAGTTTTCAGTATATTTCTTTTGAAGTAATGCGTCACCTTTATATTTTTCATTAGTTAATATCGATAAAACAACATGGGCTCTCCAAGTAGCGTTAGCTGCACTTTTAATTCCTTGTTCTGTTAAATAATTTCTAATTGCTATAGGTGTTTGACCTTCAACTAAAAACATCCGATAAATTAATCTTACAACTTTCGCTTCTTCTTCAACGATTACTATTTTACCGTCTTTCTTTTCATAACCTAAAAACCTGCTATAGGCAAAAGATACTTTACCATTTTGAAATGATACTCTTTTGCCCCATGTAACATTTTGACTAATGGATCTTGATTCTTCCTGTGCAATAGAAGCCATAATCGTTAAGATTAATTCACTCTTAGAATCAAGTGTCCATAAGTTCTCTTTTTCAAAAAATACTTCAACACCTTTATCTTTTAACTTTCTTACAAACTTAATCGTATCAAGAGTGTTTCTCGCAAATCTTGAGATTGATTTAGTAATGATTAGATTAATTTTACCGTCTAAGGCATCTTCAATCATACGATTAAAGCTTGCTCTTCTTTTGGTGTTTGTTCCACTAATACCTTCATCAGCATAAACGCCAACAAAGGCCCATTCATATTTATTTTCAATGTAGTTTTGATAGTAGTTTACTTGTGCTTCATAACTTGTATTTTGTTCTTCTGAGTTAGTTGATACTCTAGCATAAGCTGCAACTTTAATCTTTTCTTTACTATTACGAGGTAACTGTGTTAATGAATCTATTGTTGATGGTATTACTGTTACTTTAGTTGTCATTTACTGTTACCTCCTTTGCCTCTTTTTAAATAGTAGACTCTTGCTTCATCTTTCATTTTTTCTGTCCAACTACTACTTCTTGGTTCATATTCCCACTCTAATATTTGTTCCTTACCACTAACGATTTGAAACAAGAGCTTATTATCTGGTAGGACGACTATTTGTTTAACTTCTTCTTCAAAGCGTTTTAAATCGAAGGTTTCTAAATTTAATAATTTGTTAGCTGCTTCAATTATTTTAGCCTCTGGTACTTGTTTAGCATCGCATACACACTTACCTTTAGTTCTTAAAGTGGAACACATCCAAACAACATTATATGGTGTCTTTTTATAGGTATATGCTTTACCACATTTACCACATTTGATATAACCTTTAAATAATGTCTTTTTCGTTTTATCTAAGTTGATATCTTTAGTTTTTAACCTTCTCATCTTTTGAGCATCATTAAAAGTAACTTTATCGATAATCGCTTCATGAGCATTTAAAACAAGATATTTATTATACTCACCATTATTAATGCACATGGTTTTGGTTAAATGGTTATCTCTATAAGTCTTTTGTAAGATAAGGTCACCTGTATAGTTATAATTGGTAAGGATTTTAATGACCGATGAACGATTCCATTTCTTAGTCTTATATGGTTTAATTCCTTGAAGATTTAAGATATCGCATATTCGTTCATCGGCATTTCCTTCTAAGTATAACTTGTAAATTAGTCTTACAGTTTCTGCTTCATCTTCTACAACATAAAGTTTTTTATCTTTAAGCCTATAACCAAGTGATGAATTACCGCCCCATATTAAACCAGCCTTAAAATCTTTACTTATTCGCCATTTCATATTTTCTGATACACTTCTTGATTCTTCTTGTGCGAAGGTTGCTAGAAATGTTAGGATCATCTCTCCTTCACCACTGTTGGTATGGATGTTTTGTTCCTCAAAGTAGACATCAACATTTAAGTCTTTTAATTCTCTAACTACTTCAAGTAATGTTAATGTGTTTCTTGCAAACCTAGATATCGACTTTGTAATAATCATATCGATCTTTCCAGCTCTTGCATCTTTAAGCAAAGCTTGGAATTCATCTCTTGAATCTTTAGTTCCTGTTATTGCTTTATCGGCATAAACACCAACGAACTCCCAATTATGTTTACTTTGGATTAGTCTCTTGTAATATGAAACTTGAGTAGCTAGTGAATTAAGCATCGCTTCTTTTCCGGAGGATACTCTAGCATATGCAGCTACTCTTATTCTTTTAGGTATTAATGGTATTGCTTCAATTTTGGTAATTACCATATTCATAAAGTTTCCTCCTTCCTTTTTTGCGGTACTATATACATCACTTATTAGCCTTCCTTAGTCAAGTCTTTTTCGCTATTAAGTAGACAATCTGTGATGCAATTTAAATATCTTTCTTTTATCTTCCTGCTTTTTGTTTATTGTTCCAATAATCCCATCTACAACGATCACTACAAAATTGTTTTATCTTCTTACCCTTTACGGATGTAATCTTGGAATTACAGTTCTTACAGTTTCCATTTAAGAGTTCCACTTCATCAATTTTCTTACAAATAGCTCTAACCTCTTTAACTGAAATAGATAGCGTGTTTGAAATTTTTATAAAACCATAACCTTCTTTTTTTAATTCAGTAACTCTTGTTTTTATTGTTTCCATAATTTAAACCTCCTTTTAATTACTAATGGCAACATTTAATAAATCCTAAATAACCCCCCAACGATTTGTTTGATTTTTAAAGACAAGTATTCATTCACATTTACTTAATAAAACGGTCATTTCAAATCGTTGAGCCTTTTTAGCAAATAATTAAAACACTTATCTTCTAACCTTAAACCAATCTCAAAATATAAAATCAAATTTTCAAAAATTCTCTCTCCCATTTTTTAAAGGCCCCCCATGCGGTACCCATCGCCAGTTGCTAAAAGTCTATGAGGGGGGTATGATACTTAAAATTTTTGAAAAACCCTATAAATTTGTTGTAATAGTTAACCGGTTTTAGAGTTTTTAGGATTTTTGGTTTAGAAAAAAGGCAGTACTGACTGGTGATGCATTTGTTTGGGATAGGGCAGTTACTACGATGCCCTTATCCTACAAACGATATGCGTCAGCAGTGGAAGGAACTTCATATATATAAGCCTTATTTTCCACTTTTCTTATTTTTGTGAATAAAGGGCATTTATCCCTATTTTCGCTTTCCGAATTTTTAGTGAGTGAAGCGGATGTTTTCCCTATATTCCATCTTTACTTTTTCTTGATACAACACCACGATTATTTACATATTCATCACTAAATTCGCTGATTCTATTTTTAATCGTTTTATCAGTTACACCTAAATATTCAGCCAAAATAGATACTCTACAAGTTCCATCTTCTTCTAAATTAATATCAAAGGCATTATCAAATTCTAACTTTCTAGATTCCGGTGTTTGTTTCCTTTTTCCACTCTTGGTTAAGTTATGTCTCGGATCACCTGAAGCATAGTTTTTGGCAAGTAATCCTTCTTTATCTACTATATGGATTGGATAATCAAACCAGAAATTAACTGGAGTGATATTTCTAAACTCTCTTAAACTACTTTCAAGCCGCCAAGCAGTCATACTCTGATCGTCTAAATACGCCTGTTTAAACTCGTCCTCTAAAATAAGATCAATAATATCAAGTAATGAATCTGGATCTCTTGCGAATACTCCGGAGCCAGATGCACGATCCATTGCTCTTTTAAATCCTTGTTCACCTTTGGAGTGGTGGTGAGAATAAATAACGGCTACACCTGTTTCCAAACAAAGCTTATCGAACAAGTTAGTAAACTTTGCCATATCGGTTGCTTTGTTTTCATCGCCTGTTATTACTTTATAAATAGGATCAATAATAACAACATCAATACTTTCGCTTTTTGTTCTTTCAATTAAAATTGGCATTAGTTTATCAAGTGGCATTGATTTTCCTCTTAAATTCCAAATAGCTAAATATTCATCTTCTTCTGGTTTTATACCAAGTCTTTTATAAATTTCAACAAACCTATTAATACAACTTGCTCTATCAATTTCTAGGTTCACATACAATACCTTTGACTTCATACACCCAAACTCTAACCATTTAGATCCTTTTGAAAGAGCAATAGCTAACTGCATCAACAAAAAGCTCTTACCGGCCTTAGATGAACCAGATATCAACATCTTGTGTCCCTTCCTTAAAATACCCTTTACTAACTCTGGTGCTAATGGTGGTAACTTTTCCAATACTTCTTTAGTTAAAGTTATAGTTTTTGGAAATCCATCTTCATCTAGCTCCTTATCCATTAAAACAACCCCACTATTTTTCTTTACTTCTTCTTTTTCCATTTCCATTTTTCTTTCCTCCTTTTTGATAAAATGTTTTTCCCTTTCATATGTTAATGGCAAGCAAGTAGTGAAATTCCTTAGTTTTTTTAGAAAATTCCTATATTTTCACATTTTTAGTAACTAAAACAGATAATCCAACTACCTCTTCAATGGTTAATGGCAAGCAGGGTACAGTTTTGCCGGTTAATTTTGAATTTTTGTTAATTTTATGTGTTTTAACAACTTAAATGGATAACTTCACTACTTCCTCAATGGTTAATGGCATGAAGATTGTTGTTTTGCCAAGATTTAGTGAATTTTGTGTATTTTTCATATTATGACAACAAAAAAACGACCAAATTTGATCGTTTACTTTTGTTTAGATTATTAATTTATCAAATAGCTACTATTATTTTTAAAACTTGATATCTTTTAAGAATTTCTGCAGATTGTTAAAAACATTATTATAATATCCTTTTATATATGTAGAATTATTAATAAAATCTTGAATGTCTCTAGGTAATTTTCTAGTGGCATATTTTAAACTTTTAATCTTTTTTAATTCATTAATGACGATATTTGGATTTGGCATCTCTATTAATGCTTTATAGTTTATATTTAAAATTGCTATCAATGAAGCTTCTATTAATTTAATAAGTATTAACATCATTGAATGATTGAATTGTCTTGTTTCATCAACTTGATAGTTATCTGTAAATAAGATCATAGTTCCTTCAAAATTAGAATGTGAAAACTTGTTTAATACTTCCTTTACTCCCAATAAAAAATCACTAACTTTTTGAAATTCCTCGATATTTATCAACTCACTAGAGGATTTAATATTGTTCATAATTTTTTTAGGTTGATTCCCTTTTTTTATAAATTCCTCTACTGTATAAGTTTTAGAAATCAATCCAAGTAATACAATAATATTTTCTTGAATTTGTCTTAATAGTGGAGGAATAGGAATTATACTTTTATTTTTTAGCTCTAAATGACACTTTTGAATTAGTTTTATGCTACCAACAGATAAAGCATCTATTAAAAAATCATCTTCATCAGTCCACTTATTTTCCTGTATTAAATTTAATAGTTCAGAATATTTACTCATTATAAAATAGTCCTTTATACTAATATAAATATATTTAACAATTAAAGTGATTTTAGAATATCAATGAAATCGTTTAATTTATATGCACCTTCGAATCCCATGTCTTTATCTTTATAAACCATGAAATATTTAAAATTATTAGTTGCTTGATTTTGCCATATTTTTCCAAGTTCTGCTTTTCTCTTTATGTCATCTCCACTTAAGTGTTCGCCTTTAATTTCTAATAATATAAAGTTATTATTTTCTGTTATAATCCAAAAATCTGGATAATGGTTAGTAAAGCCATTAATATAAAACTCATTGGGTTTCCTGTCCATAATTCTATGCCAGCATTTCACATTGGATAATCCTGCTACCAATCGAATGATATCAGTCTCGGTATTATTCATATCATTAGATTCTTCATCATAATATGTTTTACTAATGATGGCCGTAGACTTATTAGGAGCAATGGAAACTGGAATTTCGTATTTATAATCAAGGAATACATTTCCTTTTTCAACTTCGGTCTTGAATGTAATATATGAATGTTCATCTTTTATAAACTCTATTGCTTGCCTTATTTTATGTGTTACAGCAAAAATGTTTTCACGAACGGCAATAAGTTCATCTTGTTTAAAAGAATTTACTATTCTCTTAATATAATCTTTGATATCTGAAGCGGTTACACTATTTAAAGCTTTTAATTGATTATATATTGTTTCAACTAAAGTGTTACTAATTCTTTCATCTGGAATATTTGATAAATATGTTTTAAAACTAGCGAGTTCTTTGCCACTCATTTGCCAAGTTCTTACTCTGGAACCAATAGTTTTAGATTCTTCTATGTCGATTTTTACTGCTTCATCGGTGACCTCAGCTAAATTTAATGGGATTTTTTTGTCTTTTAAAGTAAAACCTTCAAGTAGTAGTTCTCTTGTTACTAATGTTTCAGTTTCATCAAAAATGTTAGCTGAAATTCTAGTATAAAATTGTGGTAATTTAAAATTTTCACCTATGTTTTTAAATTTTTCATTTACTTCAGACACATTTAAAAATTCTCTTTCAGCGCCAAAAACACCACCATAATTAGTTTCTTCTGCTTGAATACTATAACTTTCATGCAAAGCACTTGCCTGATTCATCATATCGTCTAGGACATTATTATAATCTTCCCTTAAAAGTTCTTCTTTAACTTCTTCGACGTTAAACTCAAATAAATCTACTTCTCTCTCTATAGAATTGCTTTTCTCAGTAATTACTTCAATATCCTTTTCTTCTTTCTCTGTTATTTCAAATGCTCGGTAATCTCTATCAGAAAAACCAGCATTATTCAATCCTTTCAACACTCTTTCTAGTGTCGAATTAAAATCTTGAGAGGAAGTTAATACATATGACATATTAAGAACATTATTTTCATGTTTACGAGTATGTGGTTGTCTTAATATCCTACCAACGATTTGTTCTACATCAACGGTTGATGTCTTATTAGCTAATGATGCTAAAACATAGGCAAATGGACAATCCCACCCTTCCTTTAAGGCATTAACTGTAATTATATATTTAATTTTTGAACTTGGGCTAAGCAAATTTATATTTTTAATTTCATTTATATTTGCTGTCTTTATTGCTATTTCTTCTTTAGGTATACCTACTTTAATTAGCCTGTCTTTTAATACTTCAAATGTAGTATTGTCATCATCTGTTTTAGGTTGAGCTTGGAATAATACGATTGGCCTTATATATATTCCTGTGTTTTCCTCATTTTCTTTTGCTATCCTATCTAATTTTTCTCTTAAATCAATTGCATCAACAATTACTTGTTTTTGAGATGGCCTATTATATACGATAACTGGTAGTTTAACCATTTGTTCTTTTTTTAATTGCATAGCATCCACAAAACTAATAACATTGCTATTATTTCTTGGAGTAGCAGTCAAATCTAATACAATCGACGGATTTAAGTCCTTTAACATATTCAAGCTTAGCTCACTTGTTGCATTGTGACTTTCATCAACTATTATTACAGGATTGAGTTTGTTAAAAACTTGAATTAACGATGTTACATCAGCCCCTTCAACAGTAGGCTCATTAATATTATAGCCTTTAGTAAACTCTGCTAAATTACTGTTTTCTTGATAAACTTTTCTTCCTTCTTTATTTCGTATTCTAAATGAATCAAAGCTCATAATAAAAATACTAAGCTGTTCATTCACCGTTGTTGTATTAAAATTTTGGCCATTCAATGCTTCGAATTTAGAATAAACTTCTACTCTTGAAGAAAAATCACTATTTAATTTTTGTCTATAAGGGTGATTAGGATTTTTTAAATTTTCAAGCGTTTGAGTTAATATTGTCTCAGACGGAACAAGCCATATAACAACTTTCTTATTTGTTGGTAAAAAATCAAATATTGGCTTAATAGCTGAACTGGCGATAAATGTTTTCCCGCCGCCTGTCGGTACTTTTATACATATTTGCGGAGAACCATTTAATTCATCTATATACTTTTGAATTCCACCAAAACCAACGTTTACACCTTTATTCATCCATAAGTTTTCATAAGCTTTACTAGGATCATTTGTTGATTTATACTCGTATAAATACTCACTAATATCGCTAATGACTTTTTTTTGATAGTTTTTTAATTCCATACAGTTCTCCCCCTTTACAATCTAGAAATATCTCTTGGTATTTTCTTGAAAACAATTCCTAAGCGATCAAGATCCTCATTACTAATAGTACATTTGTCCGCATAAATGACATATATTTCATTTTTTCGCTTAATTGTTGACAAAAAATTATAATTTAAATTTGTCGCTTTATCTTTTTCATAATAGAAATAATAATCCGTTAAATCTTTTGTTCCTAAGTAATATTTGTTATCTTTACAATTCATTACATCATTTTTCGTTTCCATGAAATATATGTATTCTCTTATTTTGACATCATCTATATTTTCATTAAGGTTTCCATCATCTTTAAATAGATTATCGCCCAATTTATAAAAAGAAAAATCTCCATTTAATGCTTTTTTGTCCGAGTATCCTGAAATGACTCTTTTTACTCTTTCTGCAGTGATTTCTTCTGCATAATCCATTAACTCTATTAATATGAACTCTCTATTACCTTTATCAGCTTTATTCAATTCCAAAACCGCATGTGCAGTAGTTCCAGTACCAGCAAAAGAATCTAATATAATTGCATTTTTATTGTTTGTAAACTGAAGTAAATATTTAATTAAGCTTACCGGTTTAGGATAATCAAATACCTTTTCACCATCAAAAATTTCATTTAAATCTTTACCTGCTTCCTCAGTTGTTGTAACTCCAACTGTATCGTCTATTAAACTAGGCGGGACTTCTTTATCGTATTTTTTTCTTTTATATGAAATAACTAAATTTTGAGAGCAAAAGAAATCAACACCATCATCTATATTTTTGTCCAGGGTATCCTGAATCCAAATAAACCTATTTTTAAAAGTTGCTTCATTAACATTAGTCCCGTTTTCTACAATTAAATCCTCCATAAGCTCATTTGGAAATTTCTTTGTCCCATATGTTCCCTTTGGTATATTTTTTGTTTCATATGGAAATCGTAGAGTTCCAGGTTTAAATGTGAGTTCTTTAATTGTGTTTTGCGGTTTTGTCATTGGATCATTACTTGGACTGGATTTTTGTATTCCTTGGAATTTAATTGAATTTCTTTCTTTTTGATAACATAAAACATATTCAAGATTTCTTTTAATTTTATAAGATAGGTTTGGTGGAGTGGCAGATTTATACCACATATATTGTCCTACGAAATTATTTGTTCCAAATATCTCATCTGCAATTAACTTAAGATTATATAGTTCGTTTTCATCTATAGATATAAAAATGAAACCGTCCTTAGCAAGTAATTTTTGAAGCAATTTTAATCTCGGATACATCATGCATAACCATTTATCATGTCTTGATAAATCTTCACCTTCTGGTCCTACAACTTCACCTAACCATTTTTTTATACGAGGATCATCAACATTATCACTATAAACCCATTGCCCTTCTTTGAATCCTGTGTTATATGGAGGATCAATATAAATAATGTCTACTTTTCCTTCATACTTTGGCAATATAGATTTTAGCGCTAATAAATTGTCACCATTAATTATCATATTTCTGCTTTTTTTTGAATTAAAGGTATACTGTTCATCAAGCACTTTAAAAGGAACATCTTGATGATGATTTATTACTTTTTCTTTTCCTATCCATTCTAATATGGGCATAATTTCACTCCGATCATGAACAACCAATTGATATACAATTTTAATAATATAAAATAATTAATTTATATATAGTTCTTACTGTTAATCATATCATTTTAACTGCTTTTTTTAAAGAATTTCTTAAAAATAAGAACATAAGATTATAATTAGTATGTTTTTTTATAAAACCATTACCGCTTATCTGCAATCGTTAAATTGTAGAGTAATCGTTAAATTGTAATAGCCTAAAATTTAAAAAACCTAAAAGTTGATGCTTTTTAGGTCTTGGTCTGGTCGGTTAAGTTATAAGTAGAAATGGAATAAAGGGATATATTCCCTATCTTCAAAATAAAAAAAGTTTGACACAAATTGTATCAAACAAATTTCTAATTTGGTGCGGGTGACAGGAGTTGAACCTGCACGCCAAAGGCGCTAGATCCTAAGTCTAGTGCGTCTGCCAATTCCGCCACACCCGCGCAAAAAGAATTATACACTTTTTTTATAGTTGTGTCAATTCTTTTTTAATGTTCCTCTATTTCTTTTTTATCTTTCTCCACAAAAGGTAGCCCGCAATGCCAATCACTGGCGGTATTACAATTAAATAGTGCCAGATAGGTCTATTTTCTTTTTGAACATCCATTAATATTCTTGTTTGGACTGTTTCACCTTCTGCTTGATATGTCAAATAAACATAATACTGACCCGGTTGCTTATTTTTCAATTCATATTCATTGTGTTGTACTTTAATATTAGAAGTTTGAATTCCTTGCAACAACAACTGTTCTTCAAACCATTGAACAATTTCAACTTCACTAACAACTGTGGAGCTCATTGTTGTATAAATCAAGTCGGTATCAACTTGAAAAATTGGTCCTCGATTGTCTATCACATGAATGAACACTTCTTTTGTTGTTAAGTTTCCTGCCATGTCTTGAGCAGAAATTAAAATTGAATAGACTCCAGGATTTACTGTTTGTCGATAGGCATCATCAATGATCTTAACACTATTAGAATTTAAAGCAACATCATCTTTAATCGTGAAATAAACGAGGATATCGCTATTAGATAAAGGCCCGTCTGTCGTGTATAAATAAATTTGCGAGGTCCCTGTAATTGTTGGGCCGATTTCATCAATGAGTTCAATATGGACAGTTTCTTGTGTTTTATTCCCTGCTGTATCTTTAATTTCAACTTGGATTTCACAAGGTCCTAGTTTGCTTGCGGTGGTATAAGAGTCATGAAGAACCGTTAAATTTTTTGAATATAATGTATCAACGTTATCATAGACTTCGATCATTGTTTTGATTTCATCAATAGATAATTTTTCTACCAAAGGAATTCTAATGGTCTCAGGCACCACAATAACCGGTGGCGTATGATCGTTGATAAGAATGTGTAAAGAGAACGTCTTCTGAATCCGATTATGAAGAGCAGAAAAAACCATTTGATAGGCACCAGGTTGTTTCTCGCTTTCAGTATAATCATCATAAAGGATTGTTGTATCTATTGGATTACCATCAGGATCAATCGCTTGAACGAGCGTTTTAATTTCTGATGCAGGTAATAAAAAATCATAATCTAAAAAAAGGTCGCCAATATAAGTCCGCACTTCATCTTTAGGAATATAAGGTTCAAATCCAGGAAAATCAGCATAAGTTCCTTGGTATAAAATAATTTCATAATTCACTAAAGGTTCTGTTTCAGGAATAATAAGATTATCTAAGATAACGACATCGGCTAAAGCTTCAAATTCAAGATACGCTCTTTTGTTTATCATGTCTTTTTGGTATGCTTTTGTATCACTAGCAACTTCACCAAAATAAAGGCTAACAATAACTTGGTCAATTGTTTCATACAAATCTTGTAAGAATGTCTCACTGCTAACGAGTGTATACGTCTGACCTGGTTCAACTTCTATTGCTTGTAAAACATCAATTATATAACGATGATCCTGAGCCCCAGTTTTATAAAGCGTGCTTAAATTTAAAAGATTGATGCCTCCTTTAGAAACTGTAGGTTGTGCATGAGATTGTCTTGATAACAAACATAAACTAATGGTAAATAAAAAAACTAATATTAAACTTTTTTTCATATAGAATACCTCCTATTTCATAGTAGATAAAAGAAGGTGTTTTTACTTTTTAAAAAAGAAAAAAGAGCATTTGCTCTTCTCTTAAATGTGGCAGGCCCAGCTGGATTTGAACCAACGATCAGGGAGTCAAAGTCCCTTGCCTTACCCCTTGGCTATGGGCCTATTTGTCAAGATATGGGGCGGCCGAAGGGAATTGAACCCTCGAGTACCGGAGCCACAATCCGGCGCGTTCACCACTTCGCCACGGCCGCCATGTCATGACGCAATTATTATTATACATTATTTTAAAAATTTGTAAAGTGATAATGAAACTTTAATTTGCCCTAAGTCTCGTTTTTCCTGTTATTATCGCCTCTCATTATGAAACAAAAATGAAAATCTGTTGTTTATTTACATCGCTTCATGTAAAATGTTTTTGGAAGGTGGGATGACCAGATGAAATGGATTGGCCGTATCATATACATTCTTTTAGTCTCTTTTACAACACTATTTATTTTTCGCTATGGAGAAAATAAAAAACATCAAGCTTATTTTGATGAACACATTGCTGGACATCTAGATGATGATGCGGTTTTATTAAGAGGGATTAATACTTTATTAGGAGTAAACTATTATCGTGAAGATCCGCTCCTATATCAATATGTCTCTGACCAAGGCGATTACCAATTTAAACTCACCGCTTATGCTGTTGGGATTGCTTATGAAGAGGCTCATGACGGAATGATGTTTATTCTTAACAACCTTAAGATATATGAAGATGGTGAATTGGTTATTGATCCTCTTATTAAAATTCATATTACTTTAAGTGATGAAACGCTTTTAATTGATAAAGAATATAAAAGCGAAGGTAATATTGGTTTTGATCCACATCAACCTTTTAGTGTCTATAATGTTCCTGCCCTCTTTTTATTTGAAACGTCTAATTATTTGGAAAAACCAACGATTGATGCAAAAGGCAAGGCCACTTTTCCAAGCCAAACCGGAGGAACACCCGAATATGCAACAATCACATCGATAACAGTCAAATATTCCAATCGTTCTAAAGATGAGCAAGGTCGTTTCGTTTTTAATGATACACCCCTTTTTATCGCTAAAGATGGTCCGATTAATGAGCCCGTATTAGATCAACATAAAGATGAGAACTTCCAAATTACACACGAGGACTTTAGATTAAAAGCACTTTTTGCAGGCCTTGAGCCGAATGTTGATGAATTGGCATTGTATCATTTAAATGCTTCAAGAGACTCCCTAAAACCTTATAATCGTATTGTCTGGCAAACAATGATCATTTATACTCTTTCAATTGCGGTTATTACTTATTTTATTTTCTTTCATAAAATAGTTCGTGAAAAAATGCAGTCTAAAAAAGAAAGTCCAATCCAACCAGACTCATCAAGTGACCGTGTGATTTTCAAAGATGAATGATAAAGAGAAAAGCCAGTGATGGCTTTTCTTTTAACGATTGCATTTTAAAGTCTGTTTATGCTATACTTATACTTGCGTTAGGGATATGGTGTCAACGGTAGCACAGCGGTCTCCAAAACCGTTAGTACGGGTTCGAATCCTGTTATCCCTGCCACTTATTAATGAATGAGCTCTTAGGAGCTTTTTTTATTTTAAACCGGCTTCAACGAGTGGTTTCACCTTTTCACCAAATAAACGAATGGTGTTCATCACTTTATCATGCGGCATGTAGCCCACAGGCACGTGGAGGGTGAAACGATCGATTGCTAAATGTTTAACAACGTGGATAATTTTCTTCGCGACATATTCTGGGTCACCTACATAAAGGGCACCCGACATCGAGCGAGCTTGATCATATGTTTCTTTCGTATATTTTGACCAACCTCTTTCTTGTCCTATTTGGTTCATCGCTGCTTGAATAGATGGATAATAAAATGAGATTGCTTCGTCGTGGTCTAAGTCAATATATCCATGAGAATGAACGCTAACATACATTTCTTTTTCATCATGCCCATTTAAGAGATAGTGCTTTTTATATAGATCAACAAAAGTTTTAAAGCGAAGTGGGTCACCACCGATAATCGCTAAGAAAAGCGGTAAACCTAAACGCCCTGCACGAATAACCGATTGTGGGGTTCCGCCAACAGCAACATGAATAGGTAAAGGATAGTTTGTTCTAGGATAAACACCTAATTGATTGATGCTCGGACGGTGTGTTCCTTGATGGGTAACAATTTCGTTATCTCTAATATTGATTAATAGTTCAAGCTTTTCAATAAAGAGCTCGTCATAGTCGTTTAAATCTTGACCAAATAAAGGAAATGATTCAATAAAGGACCCCCGACCTGCCATAATTTCTGCACGCCCTTTAGATAAAGCGTTAAGTGTTGCGAAGTTTTGGTAAACACGAACAGGATCTTCACTCGATAAGACGGTGACAGCACTTCCTAATTGAATATGTTTTGTTAGAGGGGCTGCTGCAGCCAATACCATATGAGGTGCAGAAACAGCGTAGTCTTTACGGTGGTGTTCACCAATACCAAAATAATCTAAGCCGACTTGGTCGGCTAAAACGATTTCATCAACGACTTGAGTAATCCGTTCATCATAACTAACAATTTCTTTTGTCTTGGGATTGGGCATCACTTCTGCAAATGTAGTAATGCCTAAAGCTATTTTTTTCATTATATTTCCTCACTTTCTTTTCGATAAAAAAAAGCTTAAGTTTCCATGAGCGTCACTTTGGTATTTTCAGGGTCATAAATAAGAGTTGTTAATACTTTATGTTTATATATATCATCCGTTTCAAGAAGTTGTAATGCTGCCATTAAGGGGATTATTGAGTAAATCATGTTTGATTGGTAATCGGTCATTTCACAAATTCCTTGTAAATAATGTAAAGCAACATCACTATTTTGAAGACGTAATAAGACGTATGTATTAGCGATATCCATCATTGGATGCCCTTGTTTTGCGTGAAGCCAATCTAATATCGTCAGTTTGTTTTCTGTTTGAATCACATGCGACGGTTGAAAATCAAAATGACAAAGCTGTGTTTGTACTGGAAGTTTTGCTAAAATAGCAAGCGCAATTTCACGAATCTCATCACTTAACCAACTCAACTCAAGACGACGTTTGAAAACCAAGTGTGCCGGCTCTAAATCAAACCCCTCGTATTGATGAATTTGATTTTGTAGTTCAGTGAAAACATGCCATGCTGGATCGTATGGATTATTAAATAACGTTGTTTCTAAACTTGGGGCAGCTAAAAAAGGCATTTTAATTGTATGAGCATTCTTTTTTTCTAGTGTTAATACAGTTAAATCAGTTTCTTTTCTAATGAGATTATGAATATAAATTTCTTTGTCAATCCACTCTTCTGGATAAAGCGGGTCATATACTTTATAAACATAATCTTGTTCCCGATAAATGGTTGCGATATGCCCTTCTTTTAGAAGTTTCCTCACCTTTTCACCTACATTTTTATAATGTTTACGTCTATCTTATCACGAACATGAGAATTTTATCACTTTTTCATTTTTATAAAAAAGTGGGCGTTTGAATGATGGGGACTATGTTATAATATATATAGGCAAAAACGAGGAGGCAATATGAACAAGAACTTACAAAAAACGAGGATATTGAAAGGTATTATTTTTATTATTGGCATTTTTATTACTGGCTTAGCAGTGAATGTTTTACTACGCGCCCGCCTTGGCGCAGGAGCGTGGGACACAGTCACATACAACCTCAGTCAACTCATAAAAAGTAGTCTTGGAATTGCAAGCGCAATCGTCAACTTTACTGTTTTGCTTGTTGTGATTTTGGCTAACCGAAAGTGGAAATATTTATTTGTTTTAATTCCGATTGCGAGTATTGCTTTAGCGATTGATTTTTGGGATCTTTTGGTCTTCCGTGATTTTACTGTTGATCGGTTTATTTTCCAACTACTCTTTTATTTAATCGGGGCGATTGTTTTACCTTTAGGCTTGGCTGTTGTTATGACATCAAAATTACCAGCTATGGTTTTTGATGAGTTAACACTGGCTTTAATGCATCTTTTTAAAGTGAAGCGTTTTTTCACGATGCGAATCTTTATTGAATTATTCGCTATTATTCTTGCAAGTGTTCTGGGGTTTGTGGCAGGAATCCGTTTTGGTGCTGTAAATATCGGCAGCTTCATTTTAGCTTTTAGCATTGGTCCTGTCATCTCTTTACATTTAAAATGGCTGACACCACTTGTTGATCCGTTAGTCACTCCTAATGAAAAATATGAATCGGAGGTTTTAATCGATGAAACCCTTGACTTTTAACTTAATTAGTTTGCCTAAAACAAGAACCATCGGCATGCGCTGGGAAGGGACTTGGAAGGAAATCAATAGTTTACGTCGAGTGATCCGTAAAATGGCACAACGCGCTGATGAACTTAAAGGTGCGTTAAACCCAAAAGAACACATTGGTTTGTCTTATCACGATAAAAACAACGGTTTCGTTCATTATTCAGTCTTTGCTGTTGATGAAAACCAAACTGTTCCTGAAGGGATGATTGAATGGATCATTCCTGAATCTTTTTATGTCCATGTGACCCATCCAAAAAATGAATCAATTGGTAACACATATAACGCTCTATACGAATGGATTTTAAAAAGCAAGTATCAACTCAAACTGGCTTCTGACATTAAATATTATGATCCCCTTCCCATTAAATACGAAATTTATGAACGAGGCTTGCCGCTTAGTCGTTCAAAAATAGAAATTTATATTCCCATTGTTAAAATGAGATAAAAAAAATCCAGTAACAGGTTGTTACTGGATTATACAAGCTTCGCAATCATCGCGAACATGTCAGGACCGGTATGAATTCCTAAAACCAGTGTTAATTCCGAGACTGTCAATTCGCGAACATTTAATACTTTACATAAGGAATCGCCCAATTGTTGGGCTTTTTCTAAATCTAGACCATAATGAATAGTCAAGTCGATTGGTTCGTCACCATATTTTTCGATGAGACTATTTTTCATATGGATTAAAGCACGCTTCATTCCAAAGGCTTTTGAATGGGTTACATAGGCACCTTGATCATCAACGGTTATAATTGGTTTAATATTTAAAAGATCACCAATTGTTCCTTCAACTTTACCAATTCTTCCCCCTTTTTTTAAATACTTTAACGTATTAATGGTATAAAAGGCGAGTGATGTTTCATAACGAAGGCGTTTAAGTGCTACTTCAATGGATTCAAGGGAAGCTTCTTCTTTAATTAAAGCCAATGCTTCCTCGACTAAATATCCTTGGTGTCCAGCTAGTGTTTTTGAGTCAATATGTAAAACCTTTAATCCTTTAACTTGTTCTAATTCTAAACGAAAGGCATTATACGTTCCTGATAAGGATGACGAAATATTAATCACGATAACCGCTTCATATTCGGAATCTTTAATTTCCATAATGGCTTGTTTAAAATCACCTAACTCTGGAAGCGATGTTGAAACTGTATAATCGTCCATCACTGCATATATTTCTGCAGCAGTAATATCTTTTTGGTCCCGATAACTTTTCCCATCCACTTGGATCATTAAGGGAATGACGGTTAAGTTCGGTTGTTTATTAATAAAATCTTGTGATAAATTGCAACCAGAATCGGTTATGACAGCTATTTTCAATGGTGGCCTCCTCATTGTCATCTAGACACTGAAAATGATACCATATTTTCATAAAATTTGTCTAATTTAAACAATTTTTATGAAAATTCAAATGTAATTTAAAATATTTCCATATTGATGCTTTTATCGCCTTTTCTTGGTTGTATTAAAACCGCTTCCATGTTACAATTACTTTGGATTTATGCGTTAAACGATGACAGATAATAGTGAAAAAAGCTTACGACAAAAAAAATGATTTGAAAGAGGTTGTTTTATGTTTAAAATTCGTCCTGTTGTTGCTCGAGATTTGTTACTTCCAGACAACACAGTAGATTTATCTAAATGGGCTGTTGTTGCTTGCGACCAGTTTACAAGTCAGCCTGAATATTGGGAAACTTTAACCCAATGGGTTGGAGGCGCACCTTCAACTCGTTATTTAATATATCCTGAAGCTTACTTAGATCATATTACCGATGAGGCTGTTGCGAACATTAATAAAAAAATGGAGACGTATGTCCAAAAAAATGTCTTTAAGATTCTTCCAGCTTCAATGGTACTTGTTGATCGTCGTTATGCTGAAGGTGGCCGTCGCCTTGGTTTAGTCACAACCATTGATTTAGAAACGTATGATTATCGCCCCGAGGCAAAAGCGTTGATTCGTTCTACTGAAGAAACGGTTCTCTCAAGAGTTCCACCAAGAATGGCGATTCGTAAAGATGCGTCTTTGGAGTTATCACATGTGATGTTGCTTATTAATGACAACCAGCAATCCGTTATTGAAGTTCTTTATGACCAAAAAGATCAATTTCCAAAAGTTTATGACTTTGCCTTAAACATGGAAGGTGGTCATATCGCAGGTTATCAAATTCAAAATGTTGAGGCAGTCTACGATGCTTTAGATAAACTGGTTGATGATCCGAGTAACCCTGTGATGTTTTTAGTTGGTGATGGTAACCATTCTCTCGCCACTGCGAAAACACATTGGGAAGCAATTAAAAAGACATTACCAGAAACAGAATGGGACAAACACCCTGCACGTTATTCACTCGTTGAAATTGTCAATATTTACGATGAAGGACTTGAATTTGAAGGAATTCACCGGTTACTCTTCAATGTTGATGAATCTTTCATTCAACAACTTCAAGATGCAATCACACCTGAAGTTCCCACTTGGGTTTATACCAAAACCCTCGGTAAAAAAGAATTACTCATTCCTAAGAGTACAGCTACTGCATACGAACAAATTCAAACATTTATCGATAACTACTTAAAAGAACATCCAAATGCATCCATCGACTATATCCACGGTGAACAAGAATTAATTTCTATCACCAATCGAGATGTTCGAAACATTGCTATATACATGCCCGTTTTAGCGAAAAGCGATTTATTCCCCTTTGTCAAAGAAGGTAAAATCTTACCAAGAAAATCCTTTTCAATGGGCAGCGCCGAACACAAACGTTACTATTTAGAAACCCAAATCATTAAAATATAAAAAGTGAGGAGATTGTATGAAAAGAGTTTATAATTTCTCAGCAGGTCCAGCGACCTTGCCAGAAAAAGTTTTACAAGTGGCCGCCAATGAAATGCTAAATTACGAAAACAGCGGCATGTCAGTCATGGAAATGAGTCACCGCTCAAAGGTGTACCAACAAATTATCGATGATGCAGAAAAAGATTTACGCACCTTGTTAAATATCCCTGATAATTACAAAGTTTTATTTCTCCAAGGTGGCGCAACCACACAATTTTCAATGGTTCCTATGAACTTACTAAAAAATGGTGTGGCTGATTATTTAATCACCGGTTCTTGGGCGAAAAAAGCGTATGAAGAAGGGTTAAAGTACGGACGGATGAATGCCGTTACTTCTTCAGCGGATAAGACTTTTTCATATATCCCTGATTTAACAAACTTAACTTTTTCACCTGATGCAGACTACGTCCACATTTGTGACAACAATACCATCTATGGAACTGTTTATCACAAATTACCAGATACAAAAGGGATTCCTTTGGTTTCAGACATGTCTTCTTCAATTTTATCGAAACCGATTGACATTACCCAATATGGTTTAATTTATGCTGGGGCGCAAAAAAATATTGGTCCAGCAGGAACAACAATCGTTATCGTTCGTGAAGATTTAATTCGTGAAGATCTTCGTCCAGATACACCTATTATGCTTCGTTATGACATCCATGCTAAAAATGGTTCGATGTATAACACGCCACCAACTTACGGTATTTACATGTGTGGTTTAGTGTTTAAACACTTATTAGAATTTGGTGGTTTAGAAAAAGTTTATGAACACAACATTAAAAAAGCGAACATCTTATATGATTACTTAGATCAAAGTCAACTCTTCTATGGAACTGTAAACAAAAAAGACCGCTCTATTATGAACGTTTGTTTCAAATCAGACAGCGATGAATTAAACGACCGCTTTATTAAAGAAGCTTCTGCTTTGGGTATGGTTAACTTAAAGGGTCACCGTTCTGTTGGTGGTATGCGTGCTTCTATTTATAACGCAATGCCCATTGAAGGGGTTCAAGCGCTCGTTGATTTTATGCGTGCTTTTGAAGAAAAACACGGAAAATAGGAGGGAGTCAATGTATAAAATTCATTGCCTAAATAAAATTTCTCAAGTCGGTTTAGAAATTTTACCAGAAACATATGTCCAAACCGATGATATGAAAGAAAGTCATGCGATTTTAGTTCGTAGTGCCCAAATGCATGATTTAACCTTAAACCCTAAAACATTGGCTGTTGCTCGTGCAGGTGCCGGTGTAAACAACATCCCCTTAACTGGATATGCTGATACAGGTGTTGTTGTCTTTAATACGCCTGGCGCAAACGCCAATGCGGTCAAAGAATTAACCATTGCAGGGATGTTCTTAGCTTCCAGAAATATTTATCAAGGGATTCAATGGGTCAAAGAAAATCAAACTGATCCAGAAATTAAGAAAACTGTTGAAAAAGTAAAAAGCCAATTTGCTGGAACTGAAGTTTTAAACAAAACCTTAGGAATTGTTGGTTTAGGTGCGATTGGAATTATGTTAGCCAACGCGGCTGCTAAACTAGGAATGAAAGTGATAGGAACGAAACGCAATTTAGATTCTTTAAAAAACTTAGACTTTCACGACAACGTAACTTTAGTTAAAACACAAGCTGAAGTATATGAAAAGGCTGACTTCGTTAGTTTAAACTTACCCCTAAACGACAATACAAAACACATGGTAAACGAACAAGTTTTTAACCAAATGAAAGACGGTGTCATCATTTTAAACTTTGCCCGCGATCAATTGGTTAATGATGATGACTTAGAAAAAGCTTTACAATCCCAAAAAGTACGAGCTTATGTCACTGACTTTCCCAATGCTAAAACAGCGCAAATGGCTGGCGTCATTCCCATTCCTCACTTAGGTGCTTCTACTGAAGAAGCTGAAGACAACTGTGCGATGATGGCTGCAGCTCAAATTCAAAACTATTTAGAAATTGGAACGATTAAAAATAGCGTTAACTATCCCGACATTGCTTTAGATAATAAAACCGTTCCTTATCGCTTCCAATTTTTAATTGGTGGCTCAGAGGATGAGTTTACGACACTTAAAGGAAACATCTTAGCATTTTTTAAAGAAGACAATACCCATACAGATGCATTTTATAACAACTACGGCGTCTTCGTTGTCGATACGAAAGAAAACGTTGACCTTAACTTATTTAATGACCTCAAAGGGATTAAACGGATTCGTCTTTTATAAACACTAAGACTCGAGTTTCTCGAGTCTTTTTTTTAAATGATTATTCAGTCATTCAAATCACAATTATGATACAATATAACCGTAATCATGGAAGGAGATATACAGATGGCATCTTTAGCTGATATTGGCTTAATTGGTATTGCGGTAATGGGAGAAAACCTCGCTTTAAACTTAGCAAACAAAGGGTTTCATGTTGTTGTTTCATCACGTCATCAAAAAACGATTGACACCTTTTTAAAGGGACGGGGCAAAGATAAGACCATTACTGGGACAACCGATTATTCAGAGTTGGTGAAACAACTCAAACAACCACGAAAAATTTTATTAATGATTAAAGCTGGACCACCAGTTGATGAGGTTATTGAACAACTCATACCTCTACTTGATCCAAACGATATCATTATTGATGGGGGAAACTCAAACTACGAAGACACAACTCGTAGATGCGAACAACTTCAAGAAAAAGGGCTTCTTTATGTTGGAATGGGTGTTTCTGGCGGTGAAGAAGGGGCATTAACTGGACCTTCAATGATGCCTGGTGGGCATATGAAGGCATGGCCTCATATCAAACCGATTTTTGAAATGGTTGCTGCTTCTGTTGATGACACACCGTGTGTCGATTGGATGGGCGAAGCAGGGTCTGGTCATTTTGTTAAAATGGTTCATAACGGTATTGAATATGGTGATATGCAACTCATTGCTGAAAGCTATCATTTAATGAAAGATCTTTTAAATTTAGATAACAATCGTATCGCCACCCATTTTAAAACATGGAACGAGGCAGAATTAGAAAGTTATTTAATGGAAATTACCGCAAACATTTTCAAATATCAAAATGAAGATGGTGTCTATGTCATCGATACCATTTTAGACCACGCTGGTCAGAAGGGAACTGGGAAGTGGGCTGTAGCTGCTAGTTTAGATTATGGGGTTCCTTTAACATTAATCAGTGAATCCGTTTTTGCCCGTTTTCTTTCAAATCTAAAAGCAGATCGTGTGACTGCTGAAGGTATTTATAGCCACGATAAACCGATGCCTTTTGTTCAGTCAGAACGTTTTCTTGGCCATTTAAGAAAAGCGCTTTATGCTGCGAAGATTCTTTCTTATGCACAAGGGTTTCACCTCATGCATGAAGCAGCACTTGCCGAAGATTGGAATCTTAATTTTGAAGGTATCGCCACCATTTGGCGTGGGGGTTGTATCATTCGCTCGGCCTTTTTAAATGACATCAAAAAAGCTTATCAAAAGAATCCTCAACTAAAACATTTATTGCTCGATTCACACTTCATTAAAATTATGAAAGAGACGATTCCTTCATTGCGCGAAATCGTTATGGCCGCGGTTGAATATAGAGTACCCGTTCCAGCATTAAGTTCAGCTTTAGCTTATTTTGATGGTTATTCGACCGGAAGACTTCCCGCTAATCTTATCCAAGCACAACGAGACTACTTCGGTGCCCATACTTATGAATTGTTAAAGGGACCAAAGGATGAATTTCATCATACCGACTGGACTGGTACAGGTGGTAAAACAACTTCAACAACCTATGAAAAATAAAACGTTTGTTCATTTGAACAAACGCTTTTTTTTACTTCAATGTTAAGACGATTGGACAGTGGTCACTTCCCAAAATCTGCTCATGTATTTCTGAATCAATGATTTGTGGTAAATACCGCTTACTCACAACAAAATAATCAATCCGCCAACCAATGTTACGGGCTCTTGCTTGAAACTGATAACTCCACCATGTATATTTTATTTGATCTGGATATAAAGCTCTAAAGGTATCCACAAAACCAGCTGCTAATAACTTGGTAAATTTCGCTCTTTCTTGATCGGTAAATCCTGGATTTTGCCGATTGGTTTCAGGGTTTTTAATATCAATGGGTTGATGAGCAACATTTAAATCTCCTGTATAAACGACTGGCTTCTTCTGGTCCAAATGTAGTAAGTAATCACGCATTTGGTCTTCAAAATCCATCCGTTCTGCCAGTCTTTCTAACCCTCTTTTTGCGTTAGGCACATAACAATTCACAAAATAAAAATCAGAAAACTCTAATGTAATAACCCGTCCTTCATCACTGTATCCTTCACCATGAATACCATACACAACAGAAAGAGGTACTTTTTTTGTATATACGAGTGTTCCGGAATAACCTTTTTTAAACGCATCACTCCAATATTCATTATATCCAGGAAACGACCATGTTTTCTGGTGTTGTTGCATCTTCGTTTCTTGGATCGCAAAAATATCAGCATCCATCTCCCTAAAATACGCATCAAAGCCTTTTGTCATAGCCGCTCTTAAACCATTCACATTCCAACTGATGATTTTCATTTCTTCATCTCCTCTTCTTTTATAGATTAACATATCTTTTCTTTTTATTAACAAGGTTAGATATACGCGTTTAATTCTTTTTGTGATATAATCATAATACTATGAAGGGAGTTGATGACATGGATTATCAAAAAATCTTAGAAGCACGGTCTTATATTGAAAGACGCGTGAAACAAAAAGCCGAAATCGCTATTATTTTAGGATCTGGATTAGGCGCCTTAACCGATCAGATGACCGATGTCGTGGAAATGTCATACAATGATATAGCCTACTTTAAAAAACCAACTGCTGAAGGACACGCAGGCACTCTCGTCGCTGGTTATTTAAACGGTGTTTATTTATATGCCCTTAAGGGTCGTTATCATTATTATGAAGGTTTTCCCCTGGCAGACGTTACTTTTCCTGTTAAAACTTTAAAAACACTAGGTGTTAAAACATTGATTATTACCAACTCTTGCGGGGCAATTAATACCGATTTTAAACCAGGAGAACTAATGCTAATTACCGATCATCTGAATATGACAGGGACAAATCCCCTTATCGGAAAAAACATTGATGAATTAGGTCCTCGTTTTCCTGACGCAAGCGAGATTTATACTTCATCACTACGAAAGCTTGCCTTAGATGCCGCAAAAGACTTAGATATCAAACTTCACCAAGGCGTTTATGCATGGTGGTCTGGTCCTTCTTATGAAACACCCGCAGAAATTCGGATGTTAAGAACGTTAGGGGCTGACACCGTTGGGATGTCAACTGTTCCAGAAGCGTTGGTCGCTTCTCACATGGGACTTCAAGTCTTAGGTTTATCTTGTTTAACCAATATGGCTTCAGGTATTTTAAAGAAAAAGCTGTCTCATGAAGAAGTCTTAGCTGTTGCCCAATCTTCTCAACAAGCCTTCTCAGCTTTGGTCACAGAAATTATTCAACGTTTAGCTAAATAAGATTGCAAAAAAGAATCAAATCAACTATAATATAAGTAATTAAAGATAAATGATTGGTGTCGCAAGACCTAACAGGGAATCAAGTCAAACTTGAGCTGTCCCAGCAACCGTGAAACGGACGAAATGTAAAAACCACTGCGCAAGCGGGAAGGTACAAAGTAGGATGAAGTTAAGCCGGTAGACCTGCCAGTGATTTAAATTTAAAACAGTCTTCTGGGATGTGAGAGTGTGATAACTTTTTTTGTTATTATAACCATGTCCCTGGACATGGTTTTTATTTCAAAAAAAGGAGAAGAAAAGATGAAAAAGACCACGATTTTACTGTTTTTAGTTTTACTCGTTTTCACTCTTGCTGGGTGCCAAGACGAAAATGATTTGCCCGGAGATTTGCCACAGTTTACCTTCCAATTGGTAAATAGCGAATCTGTCTTGTTAGTTGATAAGGATATTTCCTTTGACCCTGAAGTGGAAAAAACCACAGTCGAATGGATTGAAGCGGTTGTTCCCCTTGATTACGATGTCTACGACATCGGAGTCTTAGTCAATGGGATCGATGGTCACTATCCAAAAGAGTATGGTGCTAGCTATAACTACTTCTATAGTCTTTATGTTGATGGAGAAGAGTCCTGGACTGGTTTAGGTGATGTCGTTTTAGCAGATGGTTTAGAAATTAAGTTTGTGGAAACGTCGACTTTATCTGATTTTGACCAAACAGTCGATCAATTCATTTATGATTTTATTGCTAGTGATGCACTTGACTCATATATCAACGCTGAACAAATGAACCATTTAGTTTTAGCTGCCATTCATCAATTAAACACACGGCATTATCTAGAACTTGATTTAACACCTTACTATCTTTATGATGACTTGGCGTTAACTGCAAAACCTTTGGCAGAACAAACCATTGGTGAACTCATTCGATATGGTGTTTATGCTGGTGTTGAGGGTCTTGATTTAACAAACTATCAAACACACTTATTAAGTTTAGATTTACCTGGTAACCCTTATAGTTTATCAACTTATTTAGAAGCCTTAACTTTAAGTGGCAAACAAAATGAAGCAGCTGTTCAAACTCTGATTGATACAACAATTAATGATAGCGATCTTTTGGGAATGATCTTAAGTGCAACATATGGCTACAGCGACTTAGATGATTTCTTAGATGATGCTAAAAGCTATATTCAAAATAACTCAGGTGTAAACGGAATGAAATTTATGAACAGCTATAGCTCTGAATCAACCGCAACCATCATTATGGGTCTCATCGCACACGGTCTTAATCCTGAAGATGAAACATTCCAGACAGATGGTGTTGGCCTCATTGAAGCCTTAATGTCTTTTAAAGAAGGAAATGGCTTTAAATCACGATTAACCGATGAGAATGCTGATTTCAATTTCGCAACACCACAAGCATTTGCGGCGCTTGTCCAATATAAAATTGCCCGTGATATTTGGGGTTTTCCACCCACACACTTATTCGCTTTTAATTAATTAAAAAAGGAGGACAACTCGATGAAACAAAATCTATCAAAAATTATTTTGACAATTGTTGTCCTTCTTTTCGCATTTATATTGTTTGAGTTTGTCTTTAAACCTGAACCATCATTTCCCGATGGAGAGTTTGAATTGATTATCGCTGGTAGTGATGAAAACATTCATTATCAAAATACGCTAACTTATGGAAAAGAGGATACGCTTTATTCTCTTCTAAAGACAAACTTTGCTTTAACATGTGCTAACCAGTTTTATCAACCCGATACAACATGCCAATATCAGTTTAATGTCTTAGGCCAAAAAAACCATATCATCCTCGCCATTCAAGGAGAAAACTTTATTCTTGTGTCAGACTGGGGGACAACATTTTTAAAGTTAGAAATCGATGAAGGCTCTGGTTTTTATGTCGCAACTGTTGGATTTGATCGCGTTGATTTAAGTGTCGTCGAGCGCATTCGTATTTCTTTAGATGAAAGTTGGTGATTAAATGACAAAAACAAATCAATCAATTAAAGACTTAACTTTGATTGTTGTCGCAACATCGATTTTGTTTGTGCAACAAATGGCACTATCCTTTATTCCTAATGTCCAACTTTCTGTTTTACTCGTTATTTTATACACACGCCTCTTTGGCTTTAGAAAAACGATATTGATTGTTACGATACACGTCATCATTGTCAATCTATTTTCACCCTTAGGCCCTGTCTTACCGGTCTTACTACCAGCGATGTACATTGCTTGGCTCCTCATTCCGGTATTACTATCTACAGTTTTTAAAACATTAGACAATGCCATCGGTTTAGCCATTTTTGCGTTTATCTATGGATTTGTATATGGATGGATTTTTATTCCTTTTAACGTTTGGTTATTGGATGTACCCTTCCTACCTTATTTACTCGCTGATCTCCCCTTTGAGGTGATGATGTCAGTTGCTAACTTCTTAAGTGTCTTATGGCTTTATCAACCACTCAAGAGGGCTTTACAAACTCATATGATGTTGCCTGAACAACCATGATTATAAATGAAAACAGTTCCTTTGGGAACTGTTTTTTATTTAGTCATTTAACTTGTCAATTTTTTGAGTAATTCGGTTAATCTTAAACTGATTAATTTTATTAATGACTGTTTGTAAGTGTGTCTCTAAAATGATTTTAGTTGCTTTAGTAATTTCTTCAGCATCTGCCTTAATATTTTGAGCTCGTTTTTCAATTTGTGTTACTTGATTTTCAATGTAGTTAATAGAGCGTGTTAAGATTTCATCTTTCATTGTTTCAAATTCGGCTAAAATGTCTTCTGCATCTTTAAATTGTGCTCTTTCAAAGTGATAACCTTTAACAATTTCTTTATACTTTAGGCCTAAGGCAACAATAATATTTAAGAAGACAATAAAGTATTGCGGCCGAACCATATACATCTTTTCATATTGTGATACTTTTCTAATCGGTGCATCATTTGCGGTTTCCCATTCTAGCTCACTAATTAATAACGCATACTCACAATTTTTCTTGAGGCGATCTTTATGAAGTTTCTCATAGTGATCGGCATTTTTTGTTTTATTTTTTGAATCGATTGCTTCACTTTTAATTTCGATTGCGACAGAGGTTAATAAATCAAGCTCTGTTTTTTCTTCAGACGCATACACTTTAAATAAGTAATCAGCTTTCGTTCCACGATGTTCACCTTCACTTCGTACAGCAATGTTGTCTTTTTCCCATGTACACGTTTCAAAACCATTTAAAGCGTGATTTTGATATTCCTCATTGACCCATTTTTCTAAGTATTCACCCATTTGTTTAATGTTAAGCGTAGATTTTTCTTGGTTTAATCGATCGATCAGCAATTCTTTTTCTTTTATTGGTTCTTTCAACTCTTGTTCTTTTTCTAAAACAGCTGTTCTTTTTTCAGACTCAGCAAGAAGGGCATTGGCTTTAAGTTCGTTTTTAAGTTGATTGATTTCTTTTTCTGCTTGATGAATTTGATTATTATATTGATTCGCTTGTTCCAACTGAAGCTTTTGGATGGCGTGCTCTTGGTCGCGTTTTAAATTTTCCATTGCATGTTTTAATTCAGCAACTTTAAGTTCATACGTTTTTTCAAGTTCCATCGTTAGTTGTTCTTTTTGATTTTTAAGTTCTGTTTCTAAACGAACGATTTCTGTTTTTTTATCGCCTACAGCAGATAAAACGGCTTGTTCCTTCTCTAAGGCAAACCTTCTTTCTAAATCATTCAGTCGTTGTTCATAAAGCTCATCTTTTTTCGCTTCAATCTTTTTAACTAAGACATTGGTGTCGATATGAATCAAATCTCTTAAATCAATTCGGTCACCTTTTTTTGCATCGGTATTCAATTCAAGCGTATACGCATCAATTACGATAATATCGGTTAATTTAGCCATTTTATTGCCTCCTTAAGCATTAATATTCTTTTAAAAAGGATTTTTCTCTTGTCTTCATTATACAACTTATTGCTCATTTTTTCTAATTGAACAAAGAAAAAAGACAATCTATTCCAAAATAGATTGTCTCTTCTTTAATTTAAAAAATTAATCATTCAAAATGTCTTCGATATCTTCAAGGATAACATGTAAACGATTCTTTTGCGCTTGGGTTAAGCTGCCTGGGTTAAAGCCCATAATTTCTGCTTTCGTCGTTTTGATGTAGTCCAATGCAGATTGGAGTCTGTCTGTCGCATCCCAAGGAATTTGGCCTTCAAAAATATCAAGCATAAAGAAATCTTCTAACTCATCGATAATAGAATCGATGTGGCCGTAAGTTTCTGTAGTCATATATTGGTGGAATTCTTTTAAGATGAAAACAAGTTTGAAATCTACATGCTCAGCAAAAATATCTTGATAATGATTTTTAAATCGTGCTTCATATGCATTCGCATAAGCCAATAACACATCGTTTTCAGCCAGGTGTTGGACAAGACCTCGACTTAAAAGGTATAAGTCATTTGATGTATTGTTGAAGAACGTATTTATTGTATTGCTGAAATTATTATCGGCCTCTCCAATAATAGACGACATAAAGCCAAATACTGCAAATTCAACGATTGCTTCTCTTAGTGTATCAAACTCTTCGTATGAAATCGTTTGATAAGCTGCATTTACTAAATGAGCGACTTCATTCATAATTAAAGCTTGATAGAAATCATCGTAATAAAAGTGTTCATCGTAATCTTGTTCCCAATAATCCAATCGATTAAAGTTAGTCTCATAAAGTTGTTGTTCCGCAATCGTCATCAACAAGGCTCCTTCTCTTTCAACAAACTTATCTAAAATGGCATAGAAAGCATCTTCGAAAACTCCTTCAAGAGTTAATAGTGTATTGAAAGTAAAGATTGAAGCAAACTCCGGAAGTAAATTAAATTCTTCCATCATCTCGCTCATTGATTCGAGATAGTCATTAAAAGCGGCTTCTTTTTCTGCTGCTGTATATACATTGTTAATTCTATCAATGAGTTCACTGTTGTCTTTCAAATATGATTCAATATATGTAATTAATAAGATAGCAGTTTTAGCTTGTTGGATTTCATCTGGATCGTTTCCAGTGACATAACCTTTGAACTCATTAAAGAAGTTCGCGTCAAAGTGATCAATAAAAGCAATATAAGCTTCAAATGTTAATAAAAGACTGACTGCCATTTTTTCTGGATAAATCTTATCAAAGTCAATCGCGACACCTTGGTCCTCAAAATAACTTGACATCAATGATAATGTATTAATTAAGGCAACAACATCACTTTGTTTTGGCATCGTTTCTTTTAAGATGTTAGCAATTTCAGTTTTAATTAAAACCAGCTCATTGACATTGATTTGGTTCGGATTATCGATTTCTGAAACGTTCGTTATTTTCGTAATTAAATCTGTGGTAATCATCTTTTCAATGCTTAAGAAATACTCGACAACAACCATGGCTCCACGAACAACAACATCACCAGATTCAGTAATTTCTGTCTTAAGAGCAATTAAAGTTGCTTTTTGTTCTTCAAGTTCAGCAATCCTTTGACTATATGAATAACCCCACCAAGGATCTATTTCCATCAAGTACTCATACCATTCAATATCATTATCGATATCAGCAACGGCTTGATCAATGAGTTCTGGTGCTAAAACTTTGATAAAACCTGATACAAGAGCTTCAACTTGAACAACATCACCTACGAGTTGATGAACTTGTTGGTAAATATCCATTGGTGATTCTGGCTCACCCATGTTTTCATTAAAAGCCTCAAGTGCATCAAAAGCTCTTGTAAACTCAGATGATACCATCCCTTTATTAACAAGTTCTTCTGCAAATGGTAATCTTACGTGCTCTGGAAAATCTTTTTGTGTAAGAATCTGCAAGATCACCGCTATCTCAGCTTCTCGATTAGCAATATAAGCGATTGAAGTACTATGAACAGAGTCACGCATCCCTTTAGGCGCAACCGCAACAACAGTAAAGATAAGTCGTCCTCCTTTTTCTTTCGCGAAATTATAAGAAGGTGACTTAACAACTTTAGCTTTTTCACCATTAATGTAAACAACATATTCCTTAGCCTGTGGCACGGCACTCCAGTATAACACTTGATCACTGATTGTTAGATTTATTGGTGCCGATAGTTGTTCATCAAATGTATAATCTTCACCGTTTTTCTTACATGCCGCTAATCCTAGCGACAAAAACACCACAGCTAGTACTAATAATACCTTTTTCATTTACTTTCTCCTTTATCGTTTTTCTATATCAATCTTATCAAAGATTATATGACCTTGTATATCTATTATATTATAAAATGTCTCAATTAGATAGAGGAAAAAGGATAAAAAGAAAAAACAATCTAGTGGGAAATCCAACTAGATTGTTTTTGATTAACTTTTTGTTTTTACTTATTCAAAATCAGGTATTAGTTCGAAGATATCGCCCATAATGGTATCGATTCGTGCTTTGTTTCCAGCTGTTAAAGCTAAGTAATTAAAGGCTGCAACTTCTGCACTTACTGAATCTAAGTAATCAAGAATGTCTCTAGCAACATCAATGAAAGCTTCATATCCTGTCTCATCAAGACCGGAGGCAGCAGCTAAAACTTCAAGTTCATCCAAGATTGCATCAAGATGAGCACGGTTTGCTGGTGTCATAAATTCATCGTATGCTTGGAAGTAGAATGCGATTTCAAAGTAATCAAACCCATCTTCACCACTTACAGGGTAATTATCTCCGTAAAGTTCTTCATAAGCATTTGCATACTCTAAAATGACATCTTCACCTGCTAAGAAAGCAAATAAGTTTTGAATTAAGGCAAATTGATTAGCACCTGATTCATCGAAGAAATCTTCAAGTGAACCTAAAATGAGTTCAACATCTAATTCTGAGCCTTCAACAAATTCATTTAACATCATCTCGCCAACCATTTCAAGCCAAATTTCGATCACAAGTTCGTAATCTGCTAAGACACGGTTACCAACGATCGCATCAATGAGATGGGCTGCTTCATTAGCAATAATCGATGTGTAATACGTATTGTAATACATGTATTCGGCATTGTCTTGGAGTTGCCATGGACGATCTTCATATTCGTCTTGGTATTCGTACCAGTCTGCTTGATAAAGGAGAATGACACCTTCTCTAGCAACAAACTCTGCTAGTAAGTCATAGAACGCATCTTCAAAGACAGTACCCATTGCCATAAATTTCGCATATGGGAGTAAGGAGACGTCTGTAAATGGTTGGTAATCACCTTCTGCAAACGCATCTTTAATCATTTGAATATAATCATCATATAACGCTTCTTTTTCTGGACCGCTGAAGACATCGCTAATTTCTTCTAATAAAGCTTTGTTATCTTCAAAGAAGTTATGGGCGTATGTTAATAAGAGAATGGTAATTCTCGCATTCACACGGTACTCAGAATCATCACTTGTTAAGATTGCTTTTAACTCAGTGAAGAATGCTAAATCCAGACTTTCAAAGTAATTGAGTGATGCTTCAAAGATAAGTAACATTAACGCAGCTGTTTTTTGAGGATATGCATTTTCTAAATCAAATGGTAATCCTTGTGATTGACCAGCAATCCCAGCCATTGCACTTAGGGTGTTAATAACTAAAGCTAACTCACCTTGTGTTGGCATTGTTTCTCTAAAGATATCGATCAATTCATCTTTAACTAAAACAAGTTCAGTCACATTTAAGTCCGCAATATCAGTATCACCTGTTAAATTGATAATTCTTGTAACAAGACTTTCGGTAAACATTTGTTCAATATCAATTAAATAATTGACTACGAATAACGCTGTTTGAACAACATCATCTAAGGATGATTGAATCATGCTAATGACTTCTTCTAATCCTTCATTTTCACCCATCAGCTCATCAATTCGATCTTGATGATAACCAAATGGATCGCCTTCATTAGCAATAATCATTTGATACATTTGAATTTCATCTTCGTTATTATCGATAGATGCATTTAGGAAAGCTGGTAATTCTGTTTTAACAATCGCACTTAATAGTGCTTCAAGATTATCCAGTCCTTCGACCAATGTATCAATTGCTTGATAAACTGCTTGTGGTGAATCATCTTCATCAATTTCAGCAATGAAATCTTCGATGGTATCAATGATTCCTGAAAACTGAGCTGCTAACATACCTTTACGAACGAGTTCTGCAGCAAACCCGGGTAAATCAGAAAGTTCTAAATCGCTATCTTCAAGCAATGCAATCATGTCATCAACGGCACCTTGGACATTCGCAACATAAGCTATTGATGAACTATGAAGCGAGTTTTGGAATCCTTGAGGCGCGACCGCGACAACCGTAAAGACCATAGATGGACCACTAATGATGCTTGCAAAATTATATGAGGTTGCAGTTACGGTCGTAACTTTATTACCACCAACATAAATCTCATAACTGACAGCACCTGTTACAGCATCCCACGATAGGATTTCGCCATTGATGGCTAAGTTTGTTGGAGCTGCAATTTGTGGATTAGTATCATCGGGATCTCCATTGTCATCTCCACCTTTTCGACATGCTACAATGCCGAATGATAAGGATAACATGAGGAGTAAAACAAATAGTTTTTTCATTTCAATTCCCTCCTATCATTACTCTAATTTTATCTTCTTAAAAAAGACCTTAATAATGATTAATATCATTATATTATAAAACATATACATTACAACCGATATGCAACATCAAAGAAAAAATGCGCTTTTTGAACGCACTTTTAGTTAAATTATTGCAATATTGCCTTAAACCGGCTTAAATCGTCCGAATTTCCTCGCTGACAAAAATGTTCGATATCTGAACAAAATAGGCCCAATAACTAATCAATAAACTCAAGAAAACAAGGGCAAAAGCGATGAGAACACCGGGGATTGAAGCGGCCATATTTTTATAATAATCAAAGAATAATAACATGTCTTTTAAGTAGGCCGATAGGACGAAGACTTCAAGCGTTCCAACAACCAATAAGACACCACATAAGATGAAAAATTCTTTCGCTAAATTCATAAAATTATCTTGGTTGGAAATCCCTAAAACTTTGATCTTTGCATAGTCTGCCTTCAATGATGCAAACTTCAATCTTGTATTGTTAAACACAACCATTAGAAAACTAAATATAACAAAAACGGTAAGAACAGTAAAGAAGATTAAAATGTTTTCTACTTGTGCAAGTTTATCAGCAACCGCTGCTTGTGCATCGACTAAATAAAACATTCTTCCGCCAAAGTTTTGAATGAGGACATTCATCATCTCTTTAGGATTGTTCGCGTTCATAATAACTGCATTATAGTTAACTCCAAAGATAGCAGGCTTCTCCGCTAAGTTGGTATAGACCACTTGATCAAAATCTGTGGGGATAAACCCACCTACAACAAATTCAACTTGTCTCAATTCAGGACTCAAATCGATATGAAGTCGGTCGCCCACTTTTAAATGATAAACCTTTTCATACGAACTAGGCAACATCACATAGGGGATATCAAGTGATAAGACATCGGGGCTAACTGCACTGATGTCATATCCATAAAACTGATTGAATTTCACTGCTTCTGTTGAAACAAACATAATCACTAAAAATTGATTGTCGTGTGTGTAAGCTGTAATGTGTTGATAAAACATCCCAGGAGCTGCATCCGTTACATCATATGTTAACAGTTCATCGATGATTGCGTCATCATAATCATGAATGTTTAACATTAAAAAGTTAAATTGGTGCATTTCTCTTACTTCATCAATTTGTTTACTAATAAAGAAGCGTGTTGTCAGCATAATCCCAACAACAATAAAAGCGATAAAAATGACATTGAGTGATTGATGGATATTTTTATTATCACCCATGTGTTTGGCTTGAAAAAGAGAAAAGGTTGTTTTCGATTTAGAAAACAATTTCCCGTAACCTTTTAATAATAAAGTCGTCAAATTTAAACTCACATAAAGTGACAATCCAACAATCACGAGTGCATTGTATTGTGGCGTCAATGGTTTAAAACTTAAGAAGACGATTAAACCAAGAACAGATAGTCCCAATAAGGCCGTATGTATCGTTGTTAATACGTAACGACGGTCTTTAATTTTCGTAATCATTTCTTTTTGATAATATTTTCTCATTATAAAAAAGTTACTAAAAAGAATGATTCCAAACAAAATGATCACACTGTAAAAGACAATGGCTAAATCAATGAGTAAAAAAGCATTAAGCCCGTAAATAACTGCAGAAATATTGACAACGATTTGTGCTAAAATCCAGCCAATGACAAAACTAATACTTGCATAGACAACCCACTGATAAAAACAAACTTTGTATCCTAGTTTACGGTCATCGCCCAATGTTTCAAAAACACCAATTTCTTGATAAATGTCTTTTAAGACAATGGGAAATAAAGAGTTTAAGACAATGACAAGAGCTGCCAAAACAATAAAGCCAGCTAAAATAACCATGGAAATTTGCTCTGTAATACGTTGTTCAATTTGGTCTTTATCAACAGCATAACGAATCGCATAATTTTGATAGTTTGTATCGGTCTTAAGCGCTTGATAAAGCGCTTCGCTTTGGGTTGTTTTAAGATAGACAACGTTACCAAAATTGCTTAACTGTGAGAGTCCATATAAAGATTCTAAAAGACTTGTTTTATCAATAAAGAAGGAGGTTCCACTAAAAATTGCGTGTTCTTTCATAATTGATGAGACTTGATACGTTAATGTTTTTCCTAAAAGATCAATCGTAATCGAATCACCTACGACAACTCCTTTTTCTTTCGCAAACGCATTAGTAATAATCATTTCATTTCCTGAGATTGAAATCTCTCGGTCCATGAAAATTTCAAACTCGTGCGGAAGCGAAGAAAACAACTGTCCATAAAACATATCTCCATCATAAGATGTAAGCACTTGTAAGTTAAAAAAAGCAAGCGCATGTTCTATATTGTCATAATCACGTAAATGGCGTTTATTAATTAAACGAGCAGGAGAGTACTCATCGTATGAAATAATCAAATCGGCATATGGATATCTAGCTTCCGCTTCTTTAATGAAGACATCACGGAAAATGTTTCTCACGCCAAGCATCATCACGAATAACGCAAAAATAAGCGAGAGCGTCGTCAAAATGACTGCTGTTGTTCGCTTGTTTGCTTTAATATTCCGTTTCGCAATGAGCATTACAAATTTATTTTGTGTCAACAAATTCACCGTCTATCAATGTTTTCGTTTGTTTGCAATATGATAAATAATCTTCATTATGAGTTACTAAAATAATGGTCACTTGCTCTTCATCATTGAGTTTCTTTAACAGTTCCATAATTTCTTTCCCTTTTTGTTGGTCGAGATTACCCGTCGGTTCATCTGCGAATAATACCTTAGGTGAATTGACAAGCGCTCTTGCAATGGCGATCCGCTGTTGCATCCCACCAGATAATTCATTGGGAAAATAATCTTTATATTCTGTCATCCCAACCTTGTCTAATAAGTCCATAATTTTAGCCTCATCGACCTTTTTAGCAATAACACTTGCTAACATAATGTTTTCATAAGCTGTTAAATTGGGAATTAAATGGTAAAACTGAAAAATGAAACCGAAGGTCTCTTGTCTTAATTTTGCAATTTGTTTATCTGTATACTGATTAATTTTTTCTCCCAAAACAATTAAATCACCATCATCAATGGTCTCTAAAGAACTTAAACAATAAAGAAGGGTTGTTTTCCCTGAACCAGATGGGCCAATAATGCCTAAGAAATCACCTTCGTTTACCACAAGTGATAAAGCTTTTAAAATATGATTTCTTTCTTCACCTTGAGTATAATACTTATTTACTTTATCTGCAACAATTAATTTCACTCAATCACAGCCTTCTAGAAACAATTTATAACTTTATTATACATGAAAGCAAGAAAAAACCCGATATAAATCGGGTTTTCTTCCGTGTGATTATTTGATTTCAATTTTCGTCGTTGTTTCAACACGTTCTTTTTTAGGAGCCTTTACAGTTAAAATGCCTTCTTCAAGACGAGCATCGATTTGACTTTCATCTAATTCACCTAAATTCAAGGTTCTTCTCATCGAACGGTAACGCCGTTCTCTGTGGAGATAATTTTGATCCGTTTCTTCTTTTTCTTCTTGATGTTCGATTGCGATATCAAGTAAGCCATCATGATAATTTAAGGTGATGTTTTCTTTTTTAACGCCGGGAAGTTCAGCTTCAATAATGAAGGCGTTGCCTTCATCTTTCACATCGAGTTTGAAGGTTTCGCGTGTATAACGGCGCATTGGATAAAAATCATCTTGGAAGAAATCGTTAATCAAATCTCTAACCGTTTCTGGCTCTCTTCTGCGGACAGATCCTCTGCCCCATGGGGTCATAGCAAACATTTTCATTCCTCCTTCTGGCACTTAATAGTGTGGAGTGCCAATCCATCATTATTGTATCACCTAAAAGATACTTTGTCAACATTTTGACTTTTTCCGCTTAACATTTATAACAAAATGTTATATAATGTAATATAGCATGAAGAAGTCTTGCTAGAAGAAGGTGAAACAGTGAAGCAAATGCGATCAATTTTCTTTTTATGGTTGTTTTTCGTCTCAACCATTCTTTTATTTGAAGTCGCTTTTAAAATGCGGTTCTTACACGTAGACTTGGCTTCCTTTTTCACTATGGATGGTTTAAGAAGTTTTCTGTTCGATCTCTTCTATGCGTCGGTTGCAACCGTCTTCGCAATTATCTTTAAAGCGAAAGCAAATCGTTATTACTTTGTCTTCTTTACTTTATTAGTTATTACGATATATTTCTCTCAAGATATTTACTTTTTAGTTTCTGGCGGAAACTTCTATTCTTTCGCAGTAACAGGTGATTTATTAATGGGTTTAACCTTTTATTACCGTCTCCTGCAGAGTTTAACTTGGTTCCACCTCATTTACTTTTTACCCTTAATCTTTTTAATTCTGATTATTATCTTTGAGAAAAAAGGTAAACTGGATTTATTTGCTAGAACAAAAAAACCTTATAAACAAGCTTTTGTGATTTTATCAATCGGTTTCTTTGCGTTCTTTTCCGCAACACTAACGATTAATACTGGAAAAGATGACAACCAATTTGCTTATAGTGATTATGATTTATATGTAGAGCCGATTGTCCCGCACACCGCAATGCGTAAATTCGGCGTTATCACATATGCCACAATGGATTTATCCAATGCCATTAAGGCTAGAGAAAATAAATCAATAACCGATGATACCATTTATGAGTATTTCAATAGTAAACCCGAACATCAAGACAATGATATGTCAGGCGTCTTTGAAGATAAAAATCTTATCTTGATTCTTGCTGAATCATTGGATACTTACGCGATTAACCCTTACTTTACCCCGAACTTATATAAGATCAGCCAAACGGGTTGGTCATTTGATAACTATTACGCACCACTTTATTTTAGAAACACTGCGGATACTGAGTTTATGGTTCATACAGGTTACTATCCGAATCGGCATGTCCAACTCAGTATGAATCGTTATGAAGATAACCACTTCCCCAATACTTTACCGCGTCTCTTTAGTCAAGAAGACTATGATACCGCATCGTTTCATAACTTTAGTGATTACTTCTATCCTAGAGAAACATTCCACCCAAATACGCTTGGTTTTAACCGTTTTTATGGACCTGAAGCTTTAGGCTTGATCACGCCAAGTAACGAAGAGCGTGGCGATATCACCGGCCATTATTGGCATAGTGATTTAGAAATGTTTGAAAATGGCTTAGATTATATTATTGGTTCAGAACCGTTCTTCGGCTACTTCTTAACCGTTTCAGGCCACATGCCTTATGAAAGTATTCGTCATGATATTGTTCATAAAAATTATCCTATCATTGAACAAATCATAATCGATAATGATTTAGAAGATATTCCTGAACAGTTTATCAACTATCATGCAGCGCAGTGGGAATTGGATTTAGCCATTGGCTATTTACTCGACACTTTAGAAGAACGTCAACTCCTTGACGATACTGTTATCGTCATCTTTGGGGATCATTATGCGTATGGTATTTCTCAAGAAGAGATTTTCAAATATGCTCCTGATAAACAAACCGATAAACCGGTTGATATTCATAAAATTCCTTTAATGATGTACCACGGTGGGATGACACCACAAACGTTCCATGAAACATTCTCATCCATTGATATTATTCCTACCCTCGCTAATCTGTTCAGCCTCGACTTAGATTACTCCCTTCTTATGGGTGAAGATGCCTTCTCAGACACTTTAAATCAAGTCGTTTTCGCAAATGTTAGTTTCCTGACAAATGATTATGCCTATATGGTTGAACATGACCATTTCATCAGCAATGATGAATACACTGAACAAGAAATCCGGCTTCTTTTAGGTAAAACACTCTTTTACAACCAACTCAACTACTACATTTTAGATACCGATTTCTTTAATCCCGAACGGGATGCCCTGACGATAGGACCAAGGTCCTACGTCTATTCTTAGCGCCTAATCCCTAAGTTAATCCACAATAGCTTAGGATAAAGATTAGTCTTCATGAGGGAAAAAGCTCAATTCATTTCTGAACTGAGCTTTTTCTCTTTTATTTTGTGAAACTTTTCAAAACGATTTAATTTCTACCAAAATCCCAAACAACTGGGTATTCTTTCCATACTGTGTATGAACCCACGTTTCTTGGAATCACGTTGGCGCCTGTTTCTGGATCATAAGGGACATCAATGAGTGCTTCCCACAAGGATCCATCATAAACAACAAAGTCGCCTTGATAATAATCAGTAAAGGGTGCGAAAATATCAGAAAGTTCAATCCAACCGTTGCGTGCAGTTCCTGGCGCAGTTGCACTATTAGATTCTGATGTTCCATTCCAATAATACGTCTTACCGTCATATTCAACATATTCTTTAATCATATTTGTATTTAAATACGCATTATGAGGACGCCACTCATCAGTTAACTCACGCCAACCATTGATTGCTGCTCCAGGTGTAACTCCAGAAGCTGCGGATGCTCCCATCCACATGAAGGTGCTTTCATTACCACCATCCGTGACGGTCACGATATGCCCACGACTGTAGGTTGTTGAAGAATTATATTCGCCTTGAGGAACACCTCTTGTATAGTTGCTATTTGACCCGCTAACAGGTGGTGCTGCACCCCACGTACCGTTTGGGTTTTCAAAAATGAAATAGGTTCCATTATGAATGACAATTTCACCTTTACGAAGCTTGTGGCTTATGTTGGTTACTGGGTCATAGTTTTTTGTAAACAGCTTCCATCCTGACCAGTCCTGAATTTGGCTATAGTTATTGGAGTGGCTTGATGTATAATACCAAACCTTCACACCATTATCAACCGTATAGGCAATATCGCCAAAACTATAATTTCCTTGGATTACAAAAGCCAGCCCCAAAGATGACCATGCGTTATTATTAGCCGCTGGTGTTGAACTTGTCCAATAGTTTGCCATCCAGAAGACACCGTCATAAAAGGCAATATCGCCTTGGACATAAATAGCACTTGAATCAAATACTGCACTATATAACTTCCACGGACTTGCTGGTGGCTCAGTACCGTAAAGACCGGTTACCGCTAGATAAAAGCCGCGGAGTTCTTCAGAGCCATTATAATAAACAATTTCATTCGCACTATAACCCGTGCTTGGTTGCCAAATTCTAACAATATTTGGCGCATATAAATAATCTTCATAACCCCAATTGTCATAGGTTGTCGATAGCTGCATCGACAATTCACTTGGATTGGTCGTTTGGTTAAAAGCAAGTTCAATTTGATTAATAGAGAAGATTGTGACTTCATATGTCCCAGCGGGCAGGGTTAAGCTATCTTTAGTGGCTCGATCGTGATACACATAGTAATAATAATCGTAATTACCACCACTATCGTTGTGTAAGCCAGAGGCTACATAACGTTTAAATTTAAAAACCATATTTTTAAGGGTTCCGTTTTGGGTTGTTAAATCCCCAAAATCAACACTCATATTGCTCATATTATAATTACTAGAGAAAGTGACTGTTTCTTTAAATAAATTGGTATCTTCAGCATCCCAAATTTTATCAGTTCGATTACTTTGAATACCATTCATTAAAATAGTGATTTTTAAATGGTCGTTGCCATTTGAAAAGGAACTTCCTGATAGTTTAATCCGTTTAACAATAGGAATAGTATAAAAGGAGGTTTCATTTTTTTCTAACGTATAATCTAAAAAGACAAACTCACTTGTTGCATAAGCTGTTAGATCGTTTTCGTATTCGTAAGTAAAGCTGTTTAAATCACGTTGGGTGACGCCATTATTCGTTTCCCATTTATGAATCATTTTAAAGCGCATATCGATATTTGCATAAGCAAAAATATGCAGTTTAACTTCTAAATTAATATACGTGCTACCATTTTCAGTATATGTATAACCATTCAATGTTCTTGCTTGAATCTTAACAGTCAAGTCACCATTTTTTTGAATTCCAGCATCTAAAAAGTTATATTGTTTTAAGACTCCGCCTGATGAATTCGTAATAGACACATCACCAAAAACACCAAAAAGGTTGGTTGATGTCATAAAAATATCGCGACCGCGAAACTCACTACCGTCGCCTTCTTGTTGAAAAGAAATCCATGCGAAAACACCTGTTACTAATAACAGGGATGTCAGTAAAATATTTAAAACAATAATAAATAGTTTTCGCATTGTCTTCGATCCTTTACACGCCCACGATCCGTAGTTTTAAACGGTAGGCAAGCGTATGATAAAGCGGTTTCTGTTCTGCCGTTAGGCTATCAAAATTACCCCAAACAAGCATATATACATCCACTGTATCACCTTCGGGAATAAAGATGGTGTTGGATTGATTATATGCTTTTACTTTTTGAAGGAAATTACTACCCGGTTGTGTATCAATAAATTGGTATTTGACTTGATTAAAGTTTGCCTTCGTATTTGATGTTAAAACGACATAAGCCAAGTTCGATGCATCTCCAGAAAGAGGACCGTATTCCGGAAGGAAAAAAGATCCTAAACTTAAGATGACATTCATGTCTTCTTCACCATCATTATCAATTTGTAAATGAACAATAGATGAAAGACCAAATAAATCGACACTTGGATCATCAAACTCATCTTCGGTTAAGTAAATCAAGTTATAAGCGGAATAGCCGACGAATACTTCTAAAGCTTGAATATCGGCAAACTCTGTTTCGGTAATATCGATGGTACTACCTTGAAGCCCTTCGCCACTCGCGAATTGGCCTATACCCGTAAACCAAGCAAAAACAGATACTGTCATCGAAAGTATCGTTATTAATAAAACTAAACTTGATATGTATAGTTTTTTTAACATGTTTTTGCCTCCTTACAGGTTTTTCTTAATATCCTCTTCTTGTTTTTCCATAATGGTTTTCACAATGTCCACCACTTGGTAAATGATGAGTGAGAGGGAAATTGTTATAATCCCAATGATGAGAATGTTACGGTAATCGAGGACTGTTTCACCGATGCCAAAGGCATGGATGATAGATACCACTTTTCCGTAAATTCGCTCTTCGGTAATGACCCCTTCAGTGAAGAGGTCGTCGTCATCATTGTTTGTCCCTTTGGTAATGAAGCCACCTGGTGTAACACGAATGATTTCGTGAACGATGAGTCGCTCACCATCCTGGCTTTGAAAAACAATGATGTCTTCTTCTTCGTATCTTTGTTGTGGTTTATATAAGATGTAGTCGCCCCGGTAAATAACGTCTTCCATCGATTCAGATACAACAATGGAGTAATAGTAATTAAAGATTTTCACCGGGCGTTCGTTTTTAATTGCGAGAATATGAATAATGACTAAGAAGATAAGGAATGCAATGAAGATGAGGGTTAGACTCGCAAAGATATATTTTAAAATCCTTTTCACAAATTCTTTATCCTTTTATCAAATTGGTCTTTAATCAGAGCCTTTTGTTTTTTCTCATCTTTCAAGATTTGTTCTTTTTCTTTTAGACGTTTGGCTCGTTCGCGTTCTAAGAATGTTTGTCGTTCAGTTTTCACGCGTTCTTTTTCTCTTTCAAGACGTTTCTTCTGGGTGTCATACATCGATGCTAGTCGTTTGTTGAAACGTTCTTTTTCTGCTTTTCTAAACGCTTCCATGCGTTCTTTGTGTTGTTTCTGGTAGTGTTCTTTTACTTCTAATGTTTTGTCAAATTCAGTTCTTTGGTATTCGTATAAATCTTCAACTTCTGCCAACATTCTTTGACCTAAGATTCTCGCGATGGATTCTTCGTTTAAACTTTGAAGATCATCGTATTGACGACTGACGCGGCGAAGCCATCTTTCTTCAACATCCATCGCTTCTTTTAAGCTCTTCTCTTTGACTTCACGAATCATTTTCACAAAACGATATTTATCTAAGCTGTCTTTTAGATCTGCTTCGGGGCCTTCCATCTTTGTAACAAATTCAGGGTCATCGATTTCAAAGTAGCTCTTAAAGAGGGCGTTGGTAATGTCAGTCATAAGCGTCATCGCATGACGCATGGAAACCATTTCTGAATAACCTTCATCTAATTGTTGATCAATTAAATCTGAGAAGATTTTTTTGCTTTCTTGTAAGTAAAATTCATTGATTGATGTTTCTTCTGCTTTTAAGCGTTTGTTTTCATAATGAAGATCTAAATCAACTGTCCGTCTTAAGACTGGACGATACCGTGATCTTTTACCTTGAGTGTAGGAACGATAGTCTACTTGTTTAAAGGTTTTATCGTGGTAGAGAGTCGCGGTAATTAAATGAAAGAGGTTTTGGGTTAAATGTTTACGATATTGCTCCGTAAAGCGTTTGTTACGGGAAATTGAATCCACTTCATACGCTAAGTTAGGAAACTGATCTAAATAAACCCAAAGGTCGTAACATTTTCTAAAATCTGGATTTTTCGTAATCACTTGGGTGCGCATAATCGGCGAGATAACTTCTTTCTCATCGCGCAAGATTTGCATAAATTCACCTTGTTCGATTTGCATGAGTTGTCTTTCTAAGTAAGTGATTCGGTTCAATAACTTCTCGTTTTGTTCTTTAATTTTAATTCGCGTCACTTTTTCCATCCGCTTGACATCAATTTGAACTTCGATGTTTTCTTCTGCGAAAGGAAATTGACTGGAAATAACTAAGTTCGTTGTTTTAAGCGCATCGATGTTTTCTTGAACAATTAAGCGTCTTTCTTTTAAGTAACGCATCAGTTTAAGTACTAAACTTTTAATGAAGATATTTTCATAGGTGTTAATTTTAACTTCGGCTTTATTAATTAAAACTTTTTTCGGAATGACGTTGCCGTCTTTCACTTCACGAATGAGTTGTGTATTTTGAACTAAATGGCGAATCGAACGGCTATCCGTTTTTTTCGCTTTTTCAACGATTGTCACTTCTTCTTTACGTCTTAAAGCCGTTTTGATTTGCGACGTAATTTTAACAATACTTGACATCGTTGTTTGAATTTGGTCGGCCCAATCTTCTTCAAAGATTTTCGCTTCTGTGATTTGGCCTTGGGTCACTTGATGTTGACCTTTTTTTAATTCATTGTAGAAATAAATAGGGTAGTCATGACTCTTTTCAATACTACTAAACGACTTAATCAAATCTTGGAAAAAGAGATTTAACTGTTTATTTTCCATAATTACACCACGTTCTTGTAGTTCTTAATCATTTCGCGGGTTAATTCAAATTTAGTTTTTCCAAAGATTTTATCAAGTTCTCTTTCTAAGGCAGAAAGACGATCTTTTAAAAACGCTAAGTTCAAGGTTTCAAACTTCCGAATTACTTTTCTGGCAACTAGGAAGTCAAGCCCTTCAAGTTCATCTTGCCCAGCAGCAATGTAGACAGGAAGGAAGAGACGAATTTGTCTCATAATCCGGTTACCGAAGGTCACTTGGAAGTTTCTTGTAATAAATTCATCTAACTGTGTTAGTTTTTCTAGCGTTTTATTCGATACGGGGAACTCCCGGATCGCATTTTCGAAAAGAGTATTTAAATAATCATAACTAATATTTATTTTGTTTGTATAAGGCGCATCGATATAGGTTGAACGAACGTTCATTTCAATCGATTGAGCCCGGTCATACACTTTATCCGTAATGGTAAAGGTTGAGTCGTCACGGTTCGCGGTTCCAACAAACCAGAGGTTTTGTGGTAAGAGTAACTTCCCTTTTTTCAAGTTAATCGGGTCGTTTGGAAGTTGTTCCGCAACAATTTCTAATAACCATTCTTGGGGATTTGGAATTTCTAGTAAAGATAAGAAATCGGCAAAGTAGTATTCGATCCGTGCCAAGTTCATCTCATCAAGAATCATTAAGTTCACATCGGTCCGATACGTTGTTTCATAAACAACTTTTAAGAAGTCCGGTTCGGTATACTTTTTCGTAAATTCGTTTAAGTATCCGAGTAACTCAGTCCGGTCGGTCCATGATGGTTGAACAGAAATAATGGCCGCATCATTAGATAAGAATTTCCCCATGGCATAAGGTAAAGATGTTTTACCGGTCCCAGAAATCCCTTCTAAAATGAGCAGTTTGGTTGTTGCCATGCTGGCAACAAACTTTGCGACAATTTCTTTTGTATAATATAAATCCAATTGTGAAGCTGCAAAGTTAATAAATGTATCCACAAAACGAGGAAGGGTTAAACGGTCTGCATCTTGCATTACCGTCGGACGAATGACGTATTGATAAGTTTCATCCACGTCAATTAATTTCGTAAAGCGACCTTCGTATTGTTTTGTTTCAGCATCTTCTTCACTGGCTTCACCGCCTCCGATACTACCAAAAGGACGAACGCCGTCGCCATATTGTAAGCTTAAGATTTGGGCTTTCTCGGTTTCCACTTTAACGAGCTGTTGGGTTAACTCAATAATTTCGTTTTGTAAATCATCTTTTTCGATCTCTCTTCTCGCGAAGCGAACATAGCGACGAAACAAACGATAAAGTAAAACGATAAAAAGAGCGATAAACAGTGCATTGACAATAATAACAATGACAGCTGCAATCCAACCACCGATGCCAAAGCCAACGGAAGCTTCACCAAACTTTACAAAACCAACGTTGGTGTTATTAAAATTGAAGAGTTTCCCGTACGCGGAGAATCGCGTCTGAAAGAACAAGATAATATTCCGAAGAATCTCTTGTAGGAAACTAATATACCATTTTGCAAAGTTAAACATACAATCTCCAATAAATTAAGGTAGTAAATCGAACGTAAAGTTGATGGTAACTGTTCCATCCATAATTGCGTTAAACGCTTCTTGGTCCCATCCTTCAACCCAAACGCGGACACGGATGTGGGCGTAGTTTGTGTAAGATGGACCAAAGTCGTGTTCGACTTCATCTGTTACTAAAATCGTTCGGGTTGATCCAATGATAATACCTTCTTCTGGTAACACTTGATCCCCACGAGCATTTAAATCAGGAACGGCATTGATGACATTTCCATGAATGGCGTTATAGTATTGCACCGCGAAGTTATTTTGAAGGGTGCTTGCACCAATGGTGTTGCCAAATAATTTAGGGCTGCCGTTTAACGCATCTTGTGATGCTTCTTTTTCAAATATGTTAAGATAGTGAATGTTTGCCCCATCATCTTCATAACCAGCACCTTCAACTTCTTCAAAGGAAACGCGGATCGCGTTTGCTAAACTTGAAGAAAGTAAATCGCCTGGTTCAACTGTTCTTCCGTCTACAACCACATGTGTTTCAGATTGCCAAACGGTTGGATCAGCACTGATTGAAAGTTCAGTTAAATAAATCTCAACGAGGTCTGCTCCGGTTAAGAAATAAAGATCGAATTCAAGATACCCTTGATTGACAAGTTGTCCATCACGAGTGGTAAATTGGATCCCGTTTGTTGATGTGATATCAGTGAATTTCTTTGTGATTCCTAAGACTTTTACATCACTTAGATCTAACTCGGTTGTCCAATCTTTATCTTTACTACGGGAAATATAGAAACCACCGGCTCCTGCTTGAGCATACCCTTCTAATCCAGAAGCGATTGCTCTTGTGTTCATTGAGAACCACGCAAGGACGCCTGTACCAAGAGCGACAAGGGTTAATGTCAGTGTAACGATTAACTTGATAGCTCTTTGGCTTGTTTTCATTCTTCTTTTTCCCGCTTCTTAATTTCTTCCATTAACTCAGCTTTGAGTCTTTCTTTTTCTAATGCATATTCTGCTTCTAATTTCACTTTGTTTCTTTGTAAAATAAATCGAATCAAAATCACTGTCTCAAAGACAACTAATAAGATCAAAGGTACAACAACAAAGATTAAAAAGCCTGTAGGACTTTGTAAATAACCAATGGCACCACCGATACCTTCAACTTTGCTAGTAGCAACAGCCTTAATGGCTCTTAAGTCGTGAGTTTCAGTGATGGTTGCATTTGTAATGGGGTTATCCCCTTGTGTTGTAATTTGGTTACCATCAATCTCGATGATCCGGTGAATTACAAAGGCTTTAACAGTCGGATCTGTTGGGCTCAACTGACCCCAAAAGACAACAACATCACCCACTTGAAGTTGTGCTTTACTTTCGTCGTTTAAGATCTTTACAAAAATTAAGGCATCTTTTTTAAACGAATTGACCCGATAGTTTGTTTCATTACCATCCATGGAGCTTGACAAGACATTGACAAATCCACGGCTAAAGACTGCTGGAATATCATCTTCTCTTTTACTAGAAATATTACTAATTGAAAACAGTAATAAAACAGCAATCAGAACATAGAAAACGACATTACCGATGATACTTAAGACTTTCATAGATGTTTTTTTGTTTTTTTCCATTATTTCCACTTTATCTCCTTAACCTGGCAATGAGCCAAGGGGGCAAAGGCCCCCTTAAAAATAACTAGCTCTATAATCAATTATTGATTATCAACTTCAAATGTCATATTAATAGTTACTTCGCCACCGAATAATGCGTTAAATGCTTCTTGGTCCCAGCCTTCTAGCCAAACACGAACCATAACTTTACCACCGTGAGTAAATGTTTCATCCAAACCATCGGCAACTTCTGAAGCATCACCTAAAGCTGTTGTTTCAAGTAATTTTTGACTTACAACGCCATCATTTCCAACTACGATATCGCCTCTAGCGTTGGGAAGAGTTAACAATGTTCCTGGATTAACTGCGTTATAATATAATAATGCAAAGTTAGTTCCAATTCCTCCAAATCCTGTTGTATTTCCAAATAATTTTGGATTAGCACCCATGTTATCACCGCTCGCCTCTTGTTCAAAAATAAATGCGGTGGAAGCATCATTTGTAGGTGCATTTTGTTCTGCCCAGCCAACTTCTTGGAAAGAAACTCTAATTGCATTAATAATATCAGATTCCATTAGGTCACCTACAGTTACTACACGACCTGCACCGTTGTCTACATCTTTTTCAGCACTCCATGATGTTAGTCCTTGGGAAACAAATTCAAGTTTTGTTAGATAAACATGAAAATAATCATTGCCTGTCAAAAAGTAAAGAGGAAATTCCATGTAACCAGAAGCAGCACTTGCTCCTCCACCAATCATAGCATTATCTGAGTGTTCAAAATCAATTTTATTAATAATGATGCCATCTGTTGATGTTAAATCTGTAAATACATCATTAAGGACTCTAAAACCTTTATTTGGAAGTGTATTTAATTCAACTACGTTTCCCCAACTTCCTTTAGCGCCAGTCATTGAGATATAAAAACCACCTGTAGCTGCCTCTGCAGAACCATTCAAGCCAGTTGCCTCGGTTTTAGTATTCATTGAAAACCAAGCAAACACTCCCGTACCCAATGCGACCACTGTAAGTACTAATGTTAAGACTGAAGTAATAATCTTTTTTGAAAAGTTTCTCATTTTCTATTCTCTCCTTATATAATATATATATTTTTTTTAATTAGCTTTCGCTATCTTAACCTAATTTCAGTGTTTTCTTCTTTTTTATTTAAGAAAACAAAAAGCCAGATGTCAAATGGAATGACAACTGGCTATCCTTTTAATGGACCCTATAGCTTTGCGTCACTAGGTTCCCCTAGCTTTGCCTTTTACATAGTTATTCACGATGTACTATAAAATTATCATACTTTTTTATATTTGTCAACAAAATTAAACTCATTTTTGCATTTTTTATGCATTTTGTACTGTTCTTGGCTTTATGAAGGCTTTATTTTTATTTATTATCCTTCATTATCTAAGTGCCAAGCAGCTTGGAATTCAAGTTGAATTAAGATATGATCCTTTAAGATGGCATCAAATGCATCGGCATCCCAACCTTCAATCCATATATTAATGGTGGCTTTGCCTTGCCAGTAATCGCCTGCTTTTTCTAAGATGACAACTAAAGATCTTGTGCCATCCATAATCCCTGTATTGGGATATTCTCTGGACAGTTGATAAATCGTTTCTGGGTAGACGTCAGGAAGTTCTAAGTTCTTCTGGGTCGTCTTCATATTGTAATATTCAAAAGCACCGTACTCTCTTCCAAACCCTCTTTCTTCATTTTCACTCGTATCATAAATGAACGTGTTATGAAGACTTGTGACGCCGATACGCATCGCGTCTTTAGCATAATACTTGGCAATCTTTCCTTTTTCAACGATCTGATGCCCGTTATCAAACGTAAAGTCTGCTTGCCACATGCGTCCTTCTGATGTAATATACGTTCCTCTTGATGGAGATGACTTGGCATCTTGATAGGTGATATCTAAATGATTGACTAAATAAATTTCTTTAAAAACATCTTCTTCAGGAACACCTGGTTCTAAAGCCACTCGAAACCAAATATCTAAACCAATGTAATCCACATTTCTTTCAGCGACTTTCCCTTTTAAGTTAGGACCTTTATAAAAGTTGATGTTATCATTTGTTGTAATATCAGTAAACACTAAATTTTTTAATAACTCATGAGTCATTGCTTTATCAATTGATTTACCGAAGTTAATCCCGTCTAATGAGATTTCTAAAGTATCACCGACACCAACTTCTAACGATAAATCTTCTAAGATGTTAATGTTACTCACTTGAAGCCATGCAAAGACGCTTGTAAATAAGGTTGTAAGGGTTGCGAGGAGTGCGACCATTAACCACTTTAACTTTGTCATACGCCTTCACCTGGTTCATCAATCTCAAAGACAACTTGAAGTTTTAAAGCTTCCAAGACATCTTCTTCATCGATTTGACGACCTTCATACCATAAGATGATTGTTATCTTTTTGACACCACCGGCTTCAAGTTCATTTATTTTACCTGTTACAATCCGGCTTCCTTCTCTAAAGTTGGTGACGATGTAATCACTACCATAATTGACAAGGTTATGCTCTTCTTGATGATACAGTCTTTTCTCACCATCAACGACCATTAAGATTTTTACGTTTTGCAGTTCGTTACTATCGTGGCGTACTTCTTTTAAGTTAATATAGTAGTTTAAATCATAAGAAAGGTTTGATAATTCGTTTTTAATATAAAAGGTTACAGCGACTGAGTTTCGTTTAAACTCTTCAACAACCCCATCGACTTCTGTAAATTGATCTAAATTGGCATGAATAATAGCGAAATCGAAAGGATAAATTGGCATCGTTTGGATAAACAACGTTTTTTGATTGTCGGTCGCATCCGGTGTTTCCGCAATCGAAATGTTTTTATTATAAGCATCTTGTTCAATCCCGATAATGAAGTTACCGGTATTCAGTCCGTAAAACGTTAGGAAGATGATGGCTGCTGAAATCATGGCGAGTAATAACAAGATGAGTAAGATTAGTTGATTCGTTCTTCTTCTCGTTCTTCGATATGTCATCACTGGATTCATGCGTCCACCTCCTTTAAAAAGAAATCAAAAAGCCAGTGTCAAATACTATGACAACTGGCTATCCTTTTAATGGACCCTATAGCTTTGCGTCACTAGGTTCCCCTAGCTTTGCCTTTTACATATCTTGCGAATGTATCTTAAAAATATCATACTTCTTTTTTTTTGTCAACAGATTTTATCTTTAATAAAACTTTTGAACAAATTCGTTTAACTTTGATTCAGAAAATGGTTCTGAAAAATAGTAGCCTTGTTGTAAGTTAAACTTACTGTTTAGTGCAAGTTCACTGTCTTCATCAGATTCGATGTTTTCAACGATCACAACGGCTTTTCCTTTTCTTTGTAGTTCATAAATCGTTTCAACGAAATTCTTATTTACTGTTTGATCCATTCGTTTTAAAATGTTTGTGCTGAGTTTAATAATATCGATTTCATATTTTTCAATATCAGCCAAAAGCTGATAATCGGTTTCATGTATCGATACTGCAATTTTAAAACCAATATTAGAGAGCTTAATTAATGTTTTAATCGCATTTTGATGATTGACCACTTTAGCGAAGTCAACAATTTCTAACGTAATTAACTCTGGATCAATCCGGTAGCGGTTAATCGTTTCTTGAAACTCATTGACGATCTCATTATTAAGAAGTTGTTGATGACTAATATTTAAATGCCAACGATAAGGAATCTTTTCAGCTTCTTTGTAAGCTTTATAGCTAAAGCGTACGATACTATCTAAACTCCAAAATCCGATCCAGTCTAAATCACCAGAACTTTGGACTTTCGCTAAAAAATCTTTTGGTAATAATAATCCTTGTTTGGGGTGGTTCCAACGAATGAGTGATTCAAATCCGTAAATCTCTTTTCGTTTCGCATCGATAATCGGATGATAAAACAAGACAAACTCTTTTTTTCGAATCGCTTCTTTAATTTCATAATAGAAATCAATAAAGGCTTTGTCTTTTTGCATCTCGTTGGAGTAACTAATGATGGTTTCGCCACCTGATTTTTGACCTAAATAAATACCTAAGTTTAAGTTCGCGAATAAGGAATCAAAGGTTTTTCCATTTAAAGGATAGGTGACATACGTAATAATAGCATTATTTTGAACAAAGATTTCTTCAAAGACTTTAATTTTAGTTTCAGCCGCTCGTTTCATTGATCGAGCCAGTGCCTTCATTTCATTGTCATGATACAGTTTCGGTAAATATATAAGGATGGAACCCAGTTCACTACTATTAGCGACAATTGACATTGTTGGTAAAACCCCTCTAACTAAATCTTTTGTTTGTTTTAAAATGAGTTTTGCATCAACAATCCCGTATGTATCAACCAATTGGTCAAAATGGCCGATTGTCACTAAGACTAAAGAGAAGACACCTTTGGTTTCGCCTTCTTTAATTTTTCTTGTAATAAACTTTTTAAATAAAGGATAGTCAATCACTTCACCACTGGCCAAGAGTTGGTCTTCGCGAAAGCGGACGCTTTCAAATTTAATCAGTTTGAAAAAACCATAAATGGCGGCGAGCATTGCTAAGATTAAGAGAATGACAATAAAAGTTTCCATTAGGGTCCTCCTTTAAATGTTAACTTTTCGGTGGAAAAGCTTAACGGCTTCTTGACTCGGAATTGCTTTAGAGACTAAGTAACCTTGAATGTGATCACAATTTAGTTTTTGTAGTAGTGCCAACTGGGCTTTCGTTTCAACCCCTTCGGCGATGACTTTTAGTTTTAAGTTATGGGCAAGATGAATAATTGTTTTGACAATCGCTTCGACGCGATTATCTTCGACCATCTTTTCAACGAACGATTTATCAATCTTTAAGACGTCTAAGTCTAAGTCACTTAAATATTTTAAGGAACTGTAGCCTGTTCCAAAGTCATCGATATAAATTTTAAGACCTAATTTCTTTATCGCATTAATCTTTTCAATGACTTTACTAAATGATTTACTAAACGAGGTTTCTGTAATTTCAACCGCAAGCTGGTCAAGGTTAATTTTTTCTTTCTTAACAGCTTGGGTGATTTTATGGATGAAGCCTTGTTCTAACAATTGCATGGGAGATGCGTTAAAAGAAATCACAGCTTTTGGATTATCAAGTTCACTAATGAGTTTCGCTGTTTGATTCACAGTGATACTTGTTAAATCATATATGAGTTTTGTCTCTTCTGCAAGAGAAAAGTATTTTTCTGGAGAAATATAAAAGTACGCTGGGTTATTCCACCGCATCAAAGCTTCATATGATGTGATTGCTTTTGACTTTAAGTCGACCGTGGGCTGTAAGTAAATTTCAAATTCATTTTGTTTAATGCCTTTTTCAATATCACTAATAATTTTTTCTCTTTCGTTTAAGAATGTTCGTAAGTCTTCATCATAAAAGGCAACATCGTTTTCTTCGTTTTCTTTAGCTTGGTCTAGTGCTGTCATTAAATAAAGCGGAATGGTTTCTGGATTTTCAAGAATTTCTGGGGTAACGGGAGAAATCGCAACACTAAAAGAAATCGTTAAATATTTGTTTTCTGCAAGTAATTCATTGAGTTTTTGAATGGTTTCAAAAATCCATGCGCGTGTATTAATTTTATATTCGCGTTGGGAAACAATCGCGAAAGTATCGTCTTTAATTAAAAATACACGCGAAAGACCCACATCTAAAATATGTTCGAAATAGCCGGCAATAAACATAACGAGTTGATTAACATAGTTTAGACCATATAAGTTACGAATCTTACGGAACTCTTTAATATCGAAGACTAAAATCGTCATCGCTGTATGACGATCCAGCTCTTCCATATATTTAATAAACGATGCCTTGTTCGCGAGCTTAGTATCTGCATCAAAGTAAACAGCTTGTTCGTAGTCTTTGATGACTGCGGTTACTTTTTCAGCGATTAGTAAATAACGGTTTTTATATGAGTAACGCGTAAAGATCATATCTTCATCGTGAATATGAATTAAAATTTCTGGGTGTTCATCGATGAAAATACCATCGTCTAAAAGCTCATGGATATTTTTTACGTTTTCGCGGTGAACTAAATTCTCAAAAAGTTTATTTTTACTTAAGATTTTGCCTTTTTTATCAACTTCAACGACATATAAAAGAGGTAAGTTTTGGATCATCATGTGGTTGAGGCTCGCCTGCATCCGGGCGTCACTGATGTTGTTAATGAAAACAATAAGAACATACATCATGACGAAAGCTAAAACAATTAAACCTTGAGTAACGACTGTTTTAAAGTTGTTGGGAAAGTAAATGGTTCGTGCGGTAAAGTAAATGAAATAATATTCACCAGCAACAATCGGTGTTGAGGCAATAAATTCACGGTTATCTAAGAAAGAAAAAGGTTCGTGTGTTTGAAATAAATCATCAAAAATACTTACTTGTTTTACATAAGAAGCTATTTTAGAACCGACTGCAAGTTTATTTGCGAGAAGAACAGTGCCGATTTCATCTACAATCGCAAAATGGTTTTCATCACGATCATGGATCTGTAAGTAAGGGATAATCGGCTCATAATAAAGTTTGTTATTGACATAGTAAATCACTACAAACACTTCATCAGGAATAGATAAGTTATACTCAGATGGTATCCCTACTTGAATATCAGTAAAGAGGCCTGCATCAAAGGGGAGGTCGTAGGTTGTTAAGGTCAATCTGTTTTCTTCAAGAAGTGTTTTCTTTGCGTTTGCTTGATAAAAAATATGATCAACGATTTCTTCGTTGCTCGCAGAAACCAATAGATTCACTTCATCAATATCTTGTTTGTTAAGGATTAAAAGACCGACGACTAAAATCGCAAGTAAAAAGATGCCCATGACAATAATTTCACGAATAGTATATTTACTCAAAAGCTCACCTTCTTCTCCTTTGATTAAGTCTATTATATATTTTAAATGCAAAAATACCAATTAAATTAAAAAATGTTCTCCAATTTTTATTGTAACACACTTTATTTGGTGCAATTCATGGCTGATCATATTCTTGAAAAAGAAAAAGCGATTCGCATCGCTTCTTCATTTCCTTTTTCTTTTTTTAATCTTTCAGTTTTTTAGATTAGGCTTCTAGTAAAAACAAAGGTTACATCATCGACTTGATTTCTCACTTCTTTTGCAATAGAAAAGATGAGTTGTCCAGGTGTAATAGCCGCTCCAGCTAAATAGGGTGGTTTATGAAGATGAAGGATCAGTTCATTATTAGAAACTTCTGCTTGAGTTAAAATGCGAAAGAGATTGGTATTTGAACTATCAAATCGTTTTAAGTATAAAACAGAATCTTCAAAAAAGGATGCTTCTAACTCTAAATCAACATTGAGAGCTAAATAGGTTTCATAGTCTTCGATGAAACCATCACTCATGGTCTCATCAACAACTGTTGGTCTGTTAGAATAAAGCAGTTTAACGTCTTCAATATATGGAAGAACTTCAATGGTAAATGATACCATAAAACCGTTATATAAAACATAGATGGTGTGGGTTCCTACTTTATTTGTATCAACAGGTGTTTTATAGTAATACTTTCCTGGATGAAGAAATTCATTTTCATCTGTTTTAATATAGATTTCTAAATCCCAAAAATTGAGTTCATCACCTTGAAGATAAATCCGTTGGCCAGGAAGATATAATCCCATTTCTTTATAGTTTTGATTGGGCCATGGATTGAGAGTGTTATGAAAAGGAACGTCTCTTCTAAACCCGTCTAAATGTGTTATATGGAAATGTTGAATTACTCGATTAATTGGGTTTAGAATCGTTTGATCAACACTTAAAATAAGGGTGTAATATCTTTCATCTGATGTTGCGACATTGCTGGCTAATTCCCCGTTAATCGCAACCTCAAGCGTTGTTTCATTTAAATAGAAGACAGAGTCAACCCCATAAACCATTAGGCTACCACTTCGGTATCCGCCAATAATAATGAGTGCTTTCGTATCAAAGAAGTTTGGCTCTACGGTAATTGGAAGTTCTTCATAAAGGGTTGCAAGTTGTTCATTGCTATCGATAACAAGTGTTCCAATGATGTATGATTCATCCATGGAGACATAGAGTTCTTCGTATTCAAGAGGGTCAAAATAGATTTCTGTTTGATCATATTTACTCGTAATCGTTATCAATGCTTCTTTCGTTAATACATCTGATACTTTAATTTCCTCTGCAAGTGAATATAGTTCAAGATAAATTTCTGATGTGTAGCTTAAGCTCTCAACTATTTTCGGATAATCTTTAATTAGGTTATCTTTGTTTTTGTATGTAATAACGACTGAATTAGTAAATGTATAACTTTTTAGTTCGTCGTAAGACCACGATTTCTTTTTATGATAATCGTCTTTCCAATCATCGATTGTGCTTTCTTGATAGAAAAAGAGCATGCGGACGGTTGCGTAAGTATGGTCTGGGTTATCTTTATTATTATCAGGATCGGCAATGCATGCAAATAAAAGAAATGATAACATAATTAAAAATGTTGTTAAGAAGATTTTTCTCATGATTCCCTCCTTGTATCGTAGAGTAGTCGATCTTTCTCTTATTTTACCTTATATATTGTATTTTTAATTTGAATTGTGATAAGTTACGCTAAACAGGTGATAAGATACAAAAAGTTTGAGTTTGAAATTTTCATTGAATAACATTGGTTTTCATCTTTTTTTAGCTTTGTCAAGAGGTTAAAAAAAGATTTGACATCTAAGTGTCAAACCTATTCATCCAATCTGCGAAGGGGGTTACGGCACAATACTATTGCGCATCCTTATCAAATTTTACGCACCCCTAAGTTATGTCTTTGTTAAGCCAAATTTAAAATTATAGCTCTGAAAACAACTAATAAACTTTTTATTTTTTTGAAAATCTATCATATTTTTTAGGATCGTTTTCCCATCTGTAATTAGGATTTCTTTTTGTTTTTGCTTAAAATATTTTCTGTATTCATTTGACGTTAAAGGATTAGCGCCCCCTTAAAAATCCTCATCAATAAATGCTATTGAGGTGTGCTCCCAGCCACATACGGGACACACATTTCCAAAATACGTTATTTGATATTCTTCGCTGATTAGGCATAATGTCTCATCCATATTTGTCACCTTACGTTTTTCATTATTTTTCTTTAGCCTCTCATATTTATATAAACTCCAAGATTACTGCCTTAATCCACTGTTTTTGGAATTAACTTCTATTTAGACTATTAGGGTCACTTAAAAAATCTAATAAGCCAATATGTAAAATGCCATTTTCATCATTAAAAATAGGCGCAAAATCATTTCTAACAATTAAGATTTTTTTGAAAGAGTCATCTACTGCTCTAAATGGCCTTATTTCTTGATTTCGTTTTTCTTCAGTCGGCATTTGATAAGCAGATTGAATGTAGTATCTTTTATCAGATTTATTAGCAATGAAATCTATTTCTAATTGTTTTGATACTCTTTTGCCTTCAACTACTTCTCTTATTTCTACTATTCCAACATCAACACTAAATCCTCTATTTAAAAGTTCTAAATATATAGCATTTTCCATTAAATGATTTTCTTCATATTGCCTAAAATTTAATCTTGCGTTTCTTAAACCTAAATCAGTAGCGTAGTATTTACTAATAGTTTCAAAATACTTTTTTCCTTTAACATCATATCTATCCACTTTTTCAAATAGATATGCATCAGTAATATAATCTAAATAATTTTTTACAGTTTTATAATCAATTCCCTTTTGCCCTTTACTACTTAGAGTATTAGTTATTTTGTTTGGGTTTGTTAATGAACCTATTGAAGATGACAGTAAGTCAATTATTCTCTCCAAGGCATCAGCATGCTCGATATTATAGCGTTCGATTATATCACTTAAATATACGGTTTTAAATAAGTTAGATAAATAATTTCTTTTTCCTTGATCATCATTAAATGTTAACATAATAGGCATGCCACCATAAAGTAAATAATTAGCTAGTGCTTTACTTGGGTTATCATATAATGGCAATATTTCTGAAAAAGATAATGGCAAAAGGTTTATTTCAAGCCCTCGTCCTCTAAACTCAGTAATTACATCTTTAGACAAAAACTTAGAGTTACTTCCAGTCACATAAATATCAATATGTTTTTTATAAAGGATTCCGTTTAAGACGTCTTCAAAACCAATACATTTTTGAATTTCATCTATTATTAAATAATATTTGACTTCCTTATTGCTTGTTTGTTTATTTATAGCTAAAGAAAGCGCACTAGCATCTCTTAAATCTTTATTTTCCTCATCATCAAGAGCTATTTTAATAATATGGTCAGAACAAATGCCACTATTTATTAAATGCTCATAAAACAGCTCCCCTAACAAGTACGATTTGCCACATCTTCTAATTCCTGTAACAATTTTAATTAGCCCATTCCATTTGGCATCTATTAACATATTTAAGTATTTATCTCTTTTTATTCTCACTTTATTCGCCTCCAAATATATTATACTCCAAAAACACTGGCTTTGTCCACTGTTTTTGGAGTTAAACTTATAAAAATACCCCCGTACTCATCTTAATAATACTTTTTTGTATTATAAATCCAAGTTTTGGGGGTAAGTTCAATCTAATTTGGTGCCGAAAACAGGACTCGAACCTGCGACCTGCTGATTACGAGACAGCTGCTCTACCAACTGAGCTATTTCGGCTTCTTATAAATATTTTTTTCTATTTTTTGATGTCATAAAAACGTTCAGTGCTTCTTGATGTGTTTGAATAACGACATTCCCTTTGGTTGCTGATTCGCCATCTGCATTCCACATCACATCAGGATTGGTTTCAATCTTAAAATGACCACTTGCTAAATGATAGTCTTCTTTCAGTTTTATCCCGCCGCGGATAAACGATGATAAAATCCGCAAACGTCTAAAAAGACGGACTCTCGTAAAAATTCGAAGTTCAAAAAGACCATCATTTAGTTTATTTTTAGAGAAGTTAAATAAACGAATGCCGCCAACACGATTCGTTGATAGCCCTAAAACCATCATGGCATCTGTTTCTAAAAGGGTGTTATTATAATAAATTTTTAATGGAAAATTGTAATCAACAATTAAATCTCTCATACCCGCAAATACATAGGCTAAGTAACCATATTTACGAATTCTTCTTCTTGAGACATCATAGCTGATTTTTGATAACATGCCACATGAAGTGGTATAAATGAAATACGTGTCATTTACTTGATTCACATCTATTTTTACTGGTTCTAATTCAATGATTCTTTTTAGGGCTTTCCGAATGTTTTTCGACATCCCAAAAATAGCGGCGATATCATTTGCTGTCCCTGTTGGTAATACACCTAATTTAGGTCTGATATTGGATTTCATCATCCCATTTACAACTTCATTAATCGTGCCATCACCACCCGCAACTAAAAAGACATCATACATCTTGGCACGCTCAAAAGCGACTTGCTCTAAGTCACGTGGTCTTTTAGATTCATAAATGTCCAGTTCTAAATGATGCTCATTAAAAAAAGTTTTGATCAGTTCAAGTTTTTGATGAAATTTAGCTTTCCCGCTAACAGGATTATACATCAACAAATACTTCACTTTTAACACTCCTTTTTGAATTTAGTCATTCAGAAATGAATCGGCATTTTGTATAGTCCTATTTTACATAGAAAAGCCTTTTTTTGCAATAGAACCATTTACAACAAAAAAAGAATTCATTACCGCGAATGAATTCTTTTTCTCTTTAATTTTTTATAAGTGAATGGGTTTGTCAATGGCGCCCAATGCCGCTTCCATAATAATTTCAGAAAGGGTCGGGTGAGCATGAACGGTATTCGCAATTTCTGCGGTTGTTCCTTCAAGTTCCATTGTGACACCGAGTTCGGCAATTAAGTCAGACGCGTTATATGATAATATATGTGCGCCTAAGATCTCTTGATATTTCTCACCCACTAAGAGTTTAACGAATCCGTCTTTCTCATTATCGGCTAACGCTTTACCGCTTGCCATGAGTGGGAAGGTTGAAACTTTATAAGGAATACCTTGTTCTTTTAATTCTTTTTCTGTTTTACCAACAGCACCAATTTCTGGTGAACCGTAAACAGCACTTGGCATCCGGTCATAATGCATTTTCTTTTCGTTGCCTAAAATGTTTTCAATAGCAACAATGCCTTCGTGTGAAGCAACGTGGGCAAGCATATATTTGCCGTTCACATCACCAATCGCATAAACATTTTTGATATTTGTTCGCAATTGATCATCAGTCACTACAGCACCACGCTCAAGTTTGAGTTCAAGTTTTTCTAGGCCTTTTGTGTTGGCACGCATGCCGACACTGACTAAAATACTATCAGCTTTAATCTCGACATCTTTACCGTCGATATGATAAACAACCTTATCGCCTTTAACAGCTTTTACTTCGGCCTTTGCATGAACAACAATACCATCGCGTTTTAAAATCTTCGCATATGCAACCCGAACGTCTTCATCCATCATTGGTAAGACACCGTCTTGCATTTCAATAATCGTTACATTCGATCCCAGTTGGTTAAAAATGGTTGCGAATTCAACACCAATGACACCACCACCAATAATGACTAATTCTTGAGGAACTTCTTCAATTTGAAGCATCTCTCTTGAGGTTTTCGCAAACCCTTTTTCATATGCTTCTTTCAGCCCCATAATTGGAGGTACAATGGGTGATGCACCCGTTGCGATAATCAAATGTTTAGCCTTAAGGGTTTCGTTGCCAACTTTAACAGTTTCTGGATCGATGACTTCACCAAAACCTTGGTAAACATCGACACCATTCTTTTTTAAAAGTCCTGCAACACCCGTTGTTAATCGTCTAACAACGCCATTCTTTCTTTTCATCATTTCAGCCCAGTTATAGCTGATTTCACCATCAACGGTAATTCCAAACGCTTTGGCTTGTTTGATGGTTTGATACACTTTCGCACTTTTTAATAGTGTTTTTGTTGGGATACATCCGTGGTTTAAACAAACTCCACCAACGACTTCAGCTTCGATTAACGCAACCTTTAATTGCTTTTGACCAGCCTTAATCGCAGCGACATAACCACCGGGTCCACCGCCGACAATAACGACATCATAATTTTTCATGTTTCCACCTCAATTTAATAATAACATCATTGGTTCAGATAATAAAGCCTTAATTTCATTTAAGAAGCGGCCTGCATCTGCTCCATCAATCACACGGTGATCGACTGCGAGTGAGAGGGGTAACACATATCTAATTTTAATTTCATTGTCTTCAACAACTGCCTTTTGAGCAATCTTTCCAATTCCTAAAATACCCACTTCTGGATGATTAATAATTGGGGTACCGTATGCTACATTGGCAGCACCAAAGTTCGTAATGGTAAAGGTTGTATCTTGAAGTTGTGCGAGTTGAATTTTTCGTTCAATCGTTAAGTCAGCGACTTCGCGGATTTCTCGAGCCAACTCTAAAATGCTCTTATGGTCAACATCTTTAATATTAGGAACAATCAAACCATCAGGGGTATCCACAGCCATCCCAATATTGTAGTAATTCTTTAAGACCATTTGTTCATTTTCTTGGTCAAAACTTGCGTTAAACCAAGGATATTTTTTAAGAGCAATGAGTGTTGCCTTATAAATAAAGGCCATATAAGTTAACTTAATATTTTGAGCTGCAGCTTGTTCTTTTAATCTTGTTCTTAAATCAACAAGTTTATCAACAACAACTTCATCCATTAATACCGTATGAGGAATGATTTGTTTAGAAACAGTCATGCCGCGAACGATGGCTTGTCTTAGTTTCGTAATCTTAACAAGTTCAACATCGCCTTGAGTTGAAACTTTCACCTTAGGTGCGACAAAGCTTGGAGCTTGTGAAGACTCAGCTGCTTGACGAATGTCATCTTTTAAAACACGACCATTTTCGCCTGTTCCTTTAACCGTTTGAATATCAACGCCTAAATCTTTCGCAAGTTTTCTTGCGACAGGAGTCGCAAGTGCTCGGCGGGGTTGTTCAGGTTGAGCTGTTTCATGAACTTCTGTTGATGAAGCCATGACTTCAGAAGATACTTCGATTTCACCGATAACACCTTGGGGTTCATCTTCAGCAACAGTTGCTTTTTCTTCTTCTTTTGGTAACTCACCACCACTACCATCATCGATAATAATGAGCGTTTCGCCAACGTGGATTGTTTCACCTTCTTCAACGCCTAATTTCGCGACAACACCAGTCACTGGTGCGGGAATTTCAGCGTTTACTTTATCTGTTTCAACAACGACAACGGTGTCGCCTTCTTTCACTTTATCGCCGACTTTAACATTCCATTTTAAAATGACGCCTTCGTGAAGACCTTCACCAATATCCGTAAATTTATGATCATACATATAGGTAAACCTCCTTAAAAGCGAACGACTTTTTTAATTTCCGCCGCAATTCTTTCTGGTTGAACGAAATGATGCATTTCGCCACGTGCTAGAGGAACAGTAATATCAAATCCTGTAACTCTTGTAGGTGGTGCTTCTAAGTATAAGAACGCCTTTTCGTTTACCAGTGACATGAGTTCAGCTCCTGGTCCATAAGTTTTAACAGCTTCTTGGACAACCAAGAAACGGCCTGTCTTTTGGACGGATTGAATAATCGCTTCCTCATCGATTGGATTAATCGTCCGAAGATCGATTAACTCAACACTGATGTTTTCATTTTCTAATAATTTAATTGCTTTTTCAGCTTCCCGAACCATCGCACCCCAAGCAACGACAGTAATGTCAGAGCCTGGTTGAACAACTTTAGCTTTTCCAATCGGAATTCGGTAAATTTCTTCAGGTACTTCTTGTTTACCAGAACGATAAATTCGTTTTGGTTCCATATAAATGACTGGATCTGGATCTTCAATTGCAGAAATGAGTAATCCCTTCGCATCATAAGGTGTTGAAGGAATCACAACTTTTAACCCAGGAATATGGCCCATGAAAGTTTCTAATGATTCACTGTGGTGTTCTAAAGCACGAATCCCACCACCAACAGGAAAACGAACAACAATCGGCAAACCATAACGGCCACGAGAGCGGTTACGATATCTTGCCATATGGGTTACGATTTCGGTGTAGCCAGCGAAAACGAAACCATCAAACTGAATTTCGGCAACAGGACGAAGTCCATTGATTGCCATCCCGACTGCGTTACCAGTAATCGCAGCTTCAGAGATGGGGGTATCAAAGACACGTTCTTCACCGTATTTCTTTTGGAGACCAGCGGTCACGCGGAAAACGCCACCTTCATAACCAGCATCCTCACCATAAACGATAACGGTTGGATCTTCAGCCATTTTTTGGTCTAGTGCTTGGTTTATCGCGGTTAATAAGTTAATAACTGCCATTTTTATTTGCCTCCTTTTTCAAGAAATTTCTTATGTGTTTCATATTGTTCAATTAATTGAGGGGTCATTTCTTCATATGTGTATTTAAAGACGTCTAACAATTCAGCTTCACCGGTTGCTTCTACTTTTCTAAAGACTTCACCAACATAGTTATCGCTTTCTTCTTCATACGCTTTTTGTTCTTCTTCAGTCCAATAACCTTTATCAATCATATATTTCTTAAAGCGAATCATGGGGTCTTTTTTCTCCCAAATTTCGACTTCGCTATCTTCACGATAAAGGGTTGGGTCGTCAGATGTCGTGTGGGGCCCTAAGCGGTAAGTAACAGCTTCAACTAAAACCGGACCTTTCCCACTACGTGCATGTTCCATCGCTTCTTTCATAGCGACGTAAACAGCTAAAATATCATTGCCATCGACTTGAATTCCTGGAATTCCAAAAGCCACTGCTTTTTGGGCAAGTGTTTCAGCTTTGGTTGCTTTTGCTCTTGGTGTTGAAATTGCATATTGGTTATTTTGAACGAGCGTAACAAGTGGCAAGTTAAAGACACCTGCGAAGTTCATCCCTTCGTAAAATTCACCATGCGAGGTTCCCCCATCACCGATGGCGGTTACCGCAACTTCATTCTTTTTCATTAATTTAGATGCATAAGCAATCCCTGATGCATGGTTAATTTGTGAACCAATAATGACGTTCACTGGGGTAACTCTGACACCTTCGTCAAAATGGCTGCCCCATTCATTACCATACCAGTATAAATAAATTTGTTCGAGTGTTACACCACGATATAACATCGCGTAGAAATCTCTAAATCCAGGAATATACCAATCCTGTTCTGCCATCGCTGCAGCCGTCCCTATTTGAGCAGCTTCGTGACCACGGTTTGGCGCATAGGTCAACATTCTTCCTTGTCTTTGATATTGTAACGCTTTAATATCTGCGACACGACCTAAAACAGCCTGTTTATACATTTTAACCAGGGTCTCTTTATCTAACTTAGGCTCTAATTCTTTATTGACAATTTCGCCTTTTTCATTGAGAATTTGTAGTTGTTTTTTCTTCAGCGGATCATATTTGCTAAATAACATGTCATCGCCCTCCTTATCCATGCTTATTATACGTGAGCCCCCCTTTTATTACAAAAGTTATGCACCACTTATCAGGCTTGTTTATAATCAATCTAAGAAGTTTTTAAAGAAAAGAAAGACAGTTCTTTATTATACAAATCCTAATTATAAACTATCCTAATTATAAATAATTTGTTCGTTTCGAATTTAAAAAAAGAAAGCTCAGCGACACGCACTGAGCTTCTTTTTATTAGCGATAGGGACAAACATCACACGATGATTTTGCCCGGTTTTTAATGAGGGAAAACACGATAGCACCGACAATTAAGCCAACGCTTCCTAAAATAATAATATCCATCAACGTCATATGATCACTCCTATTAAACGGATTAACTGAAACATAATGGTTGCGAAGACCCAAGCAATCCCTGTTTGGAAGAAGACCGCTGTCCACATTTTCTTCGCATTCCCTAATTCTTTTCGCATCGCGCCAATTGCCCCAAAACAAGGCGCACTAAATAAATTAAAGACCATGAAGGCATACGCTGATGCGGGTGTGAAAAACTGAAAGGCTTGTGAGGAGAAAATAAAATTACCTGATGACACTTCTCCTGAATACCCACCAATAATTGCCATTGAAGCTACCACTTGTTCTTTCGCGACTAACCCTTGAAGAGCGGAAACCGTAGCTTCCCAACTCATTGTCCCTAAGAAGGGATAAAAAATCCAGGAAAAGAGTTTACCAATCCCAGCTAAAATCGATTGGTCAATGGGAACCCCATATTCAAGACGGAAAGAAAAACTAATGAAGAGCCAAACAACAACGGAGGCTAATAAAATAATTGAACCTGCTTGCTGGATGAAGGCCCACACCTTACGCCCGACATCTTTTGTTAAATAACCAAAATGGGGAAGTTTATAGGGGGGTAACTCTAAAATGAAACTCGAACTCTTACTTTGATAAAAAAGTTTTTTAATCATAAAGGCTGAAAAGATAATGACAACAATCGCAAGAAAATACAAAGATGCACTAATCCAACCAGCTTGACTTGGAAAAAAATAGCCTGCAAACAAAGTAATAATCGGTAGTTTTGCACTACAAGGTACAAAAGGCGTTAATAAAATCGTCATTTGTCGTTCTGACTCATCCTTAATCGTTCGTGTTGACACAATCGCTGGAACTGTACACCCACTTCCGATAATAAAGGGGATGAGTGATTTTCCTGACAACCCTGCTTTTTGAAATACACGGTCTAAAAAGAAGGAAATCCGGTTCATATAACCTGTTGTTTCTAAGAGCGCGATTAAGATTAGTAAAATAATGAGTTGTGGTAAAAAGGCAAGGATGGCGCCAACACCCGTGACGATCCCTTGAATGACGAGGCTTCTCGACCATGATGAAGCCCCTGCATTCAGTAAGATTTGATCAAACCATCCTGAAAATGATTCAACTCCACCTTCAACAAACTCCGTTAAAAATTGTCCTACCGGTCCAGCAGCTAAATAATAAACAGTAAACATAATGACCATAAAGATAGGAATCGCGAAAAAGCGGTTTAAAATGACGCGGTCAATTTTATCGGTCATCGTCATTTTATCTTTTTTCGATTGAATCGCATCATCGCGCATCATTTCAATGAAACGATACCGCTCATCCGCAATCACTTGAACTAAATCGAGTTGGTACTCACTTTTAACCGTTTTAACTTGAGCTTTAATTTGATCTGATAAGTAACCTTCATAAACAGGATCTTCTTCGTATAGCTTCACACTATAAAACCGGCGATGATTGCCAGAAAGTTCTTTTTCTGTTTCGCCTAAATTTTTCTCAAGAAAGTGATCAAAAAATGGTTTATATTGATTTTGACGATAATTTTTCTGCTTAATTGTTTGAATAAGTTCAAAAATACCTGTTTTCTTTAAAGCAGAAATCCGAATCATCGTCGTATCTAATTTCTCTTCTAAATATTGATAATCAATTTGAAGTCCACTTTTAATCGCGACATCTTCCATGTTTAAAGCAATTAACACGGGGATGTCTAACTCAAGTAGTTGTGTCGTTAAATAAAGTGATCGTTCAAGTTGAGTCGTATCAATAATATTTAAAATCAAATCCACTTGTTCATTTAACAAGTAGTTTCTCGTTATTTCTTCTTCTAATGTATATGGCGATAACGAGTATATCCCAGGTAAGTCAATAAGTTCATCGGTTGTTGTTCTAAGTTGTCCGACTTTTCTTTCCACTGTCACACCAGGCCAGTTTCCTATTTTTTGGTGACTGCCGGTCAATAAATTAAAAAGTGTTGACTTGCCCGAGTTTTGATTGCCAATTAATGCAATCTTCATAAACCAATTTCAACCTCAATATGCATTAAATCTTCTTTTCTAAGGCATAACTCATAGCCTCTAATTGTTATATTAAGCGGATCTCCTAACGGTGCGACACGTTTCATTTTTACATGAACGCCTTCGGTTAGACCCATATCAAAAAGTCTTTTTCTGAAAGCTGGATTGCCCGTGTTAATTCGAACGACTTTCCCCGATTGGCCGCGTTTTAAATCCGCAAGTGACATCAAAGCTTTGTCTCGCATGTTTTTCCTCATTTCTGATTCAATTTCTTTTGCTTAACTCCACCTCCATTATATTGATATTTCTCTTTAATGCAAACAAAGTTATCAAGATTATAAATAGCTTTCTAAATAAAAAAAATAGCGATTCTTAGAATCGCTATTGCTTTGTTTATCGTTTTTTATCGGCGTACATTCGGCGGTCAATCTCAATAAAGAAAGTGTCTAAATCAACGTAATCTTCTGCATGATAAACTGCATGACCAATGGAGATTGAAACCTTGAACGGATATTTCTTTTTCTCGTTGATTGCTTCAATCTCTAAACCAATTTTCTCTAAGACGATATCAATATCTGTGCCGGGGTTACCGAGCATAATTCCCAAAAATTCATCGCCACCCACACGGTAGACAAAACCATATTTTTTAACGGCATTTTTTAAGATCCGTGACACTTCAATTAAAACATCATCACCAACATGATGCCCATGCTCATCATTGATTTCCTTAAAGTAATCGATGTCGACAAGAATACCTGTTAAACCACTTAGTTTTCGTTGGTTGTTTCGAAGGGCTTTAATCGTTCGTTCATATTCGCTTCGATTATAAACGCCTGTCAACGCATCGGTTGAGATGACTTGTTCCTGAATATAGACATAAGCCATTAAAAGTGAAAGGGCGGTACTATTCCAAATCACTTGTGTTGTCGGCACGATTAAATAAAAGATGGTTGCTGCGATGGGTAGCCCTAAAAATAAGAGCAAAACCAAATAGTCTCGTTGTCGCGTCCCTTTGCGGAAATACCATAAACAAAAGATAGTGAAGGCAACAAGCAATAAACTAATTACAACAATCAAATAATAATGGTTGCCAATTAAATAGCGGTTTTCATCGTCAAAAGCGAAATAAACATTAAAGAAAAAGCTTGCTAAGACTAAAATAAAGTTTAAAAATACTAGCACGTATGGTAAACGCATTAACCACGATTTATGATCAAAATCAGTTTGAATAGTCATCATCAAGTAGAAAAACCCATATAAAATAAACACGGGAATAATCGCATAGTAAAAGCCCACGCTTAAATAAAGGATCATCGTTCCCACAAGGGTTGTAGTTCCATCAAAAAGATGCACAATATTGGGAGCAATAATTAAAATTAAGTTAAGAAAAATGAGAGTTAGAAAAGGTCTTCCTGCGTGGCTCCGCCAGTTAATCCGTCTCATCGTACTAACTAGCAAAATTAATAAAATGATTCCTGTAACAATGTCCGTTTGGATATTCATGTACAAAAGACCACCCCATTCTATAATATACTCTTCTATTATAACATTTTTTTAATTGTTTTTTTAATTGCTGTTGTTAAAAACAAAGGCGATTAAAAAAATTGTTTATTCTCTTGGGGTCAAGCCGTACTGAAGGAAGAGTTTGTTTTTTTCTTCAAGACGGACAACGGGAAGAATGGTAAAGACGTCATACTCAATTTCTTGAATATATTTTAAAAGGGCATAATAGTTAATAATCGCTTCACCAAGTGAATTTCTAAATCTTTCTTGGACTGTTGGTAATTGTTTTAAAATGAGCTCAAATCGTTCTTCGGCAACTTCAGCCATGGCGTGTGCCAGTTGTCTCCAAGCATCGTTATAAACTTGTTTCTTCAAATCTACTTGGGTATAACGGTATTGTTTCATTAACGATTCTGGAAAATAGCTGCGTCCTTTTTCGATATCTCTAGAAGCGTATTTTAAAATTCGCGTTATTTCGATTGCCTCACCTAAGGGAAAAGCGAAAGATTTAAAAAAGTCTTGGTTTTTCTTATCTAAAAGGGGAGCAATCATGAGTGTTAACGATCCCATCGTATAGCGTGCATATTGAAGGACATCGTCTAAATAAGGATAAATGTGATAATGAAGATCCATACTAACCCCTTTTAGGACATCAAAAAACATTTGATAATCTTCATATGTATAAAGACGATATGTATGTTTTTTTAATGAGCGAAAGCGAAAACTTGCAACATACATCCCCGATATATGTTTCCGTAAATTGTCTTCTAACTTTGCTAAATCTCTTTCGCCTGTTTCTAAATCCGCAAGTTCATATGCATAACGATGAAATTCATAAAGAGCAAAAATCGCTTTTCTGCGACTGCGACTTTGAACAGATAAGACAACTTGATAGAGTTCTGGGTGATGGATACGCATGTTGCGTTCACATAAAAAGTCATCTCTTAAGATGCGAAAGGTAAAAGCAAGTAAAACAAGAACACCGATACCAACAAGGGTCATCGATGCCTCGAAAAATGTAATAAGTACCATAAGAACACCTTCTTTCTCTCTGTCTTACTGTATTCTTATTGTATCATATTTTATTTTTTATGACGCAACTGCTAACGCAATTGAATAAAATTTAGAAAGGGTCGAATCGGCTCTTGATGTCAAAACAATCGGCTTTTTCGCACCGACAACAATCGATGCACTGTTTGCGTCTGCTAAAAACATCATCGTTTTATAAAAAACATTACCTGTTTCAATTTGTGGCATCAAGATAAGATCAACATCACCTGCGACATCACTTTCAATCCCTTTATGATGCGCAGCCTCTTTGCTAATAGCGTTATCTAAGGCAAAAGGTCCATCAACGATACATCCGGTAATAATGCCTTTTTGATTTCTTTCAATCAGCTCTTTCGCATCGACCGTGGCTTGCATCTTTTCATTGACTTTTTCAATAGCGGCGATGACGCCAACTTTGGGATTAGCAATATCTAAACCATGTAAAACAGAAACGGCATTTTCTAAAATTTCTTGTTTTTCATCGACGTTTGGATACATATTCATTGCCCCATCGGTCATCATTAATAATTTGTGATAGTTTTTCGTTGCGAACAAAGTAACGTGTGATAAACGTTTTCCACTTCTAAAGTTGTGTTCTGGATTTAAAACTGCTTTTAATAAAACACTCGTATCTAAAAAGCCTTTCATTAAAATATAGTTCTCGTGTTCACCAGCAAGCTTCACTGCGTGATTAGCGGCTTCTGCTCGGTCAATTAAATCAACAATTTGATAATGTGAAGCATCGATGTTTAAATCTTCCAATAAAAGTGAAATAATTTCTTTATTACCCACTAAAAGCGGCTCAATAATGCCTTCTTCTCGTGCTTTTTCAACAGCTTCCAAAACCGGTTTATCATCTGCACATGCGACAACCAATGTTTTTGGCTCTTTGGTTTTCGCTCTTAAAATTAGATCTTCAATGGTTTTTAACATGTTCTCATCTCCTATTGATAATCTTTTGCTTTTTCCTCACCGCGAAGGACGCGAAGTGCGCCTAAGGATAAAGATTCCATTTCGTTTTCACCAGCAATAATATGAACAGGGGCAATAAACGATACCCGAGGAATAATTAAATTCATAAAGTAATCATTATAGGCAAGTCCACCCGTTAAAATGATTTCATCAACCTGACCTTTTAAAACGGTTGCTTGTGCACCAATTTCTTTAGCAATTTGATAACACATCACTTCAACAATAAACTTCGCCTTTTCATTACCTTCTTCAATCATCTTCATAATAGCTAAACCATCATTGGTTCCTAAATAAGCAACGAGGCCACCACTACCGAAGTTTTTCCGCTTAATTTCTTCTAATGTGTAATTGCCGCTAAAGACCATGTGGTAAAGTGGGCCAATCGGTACCGAACCACTTCTTTCTGGTGACATCGGTCCATCACCATCAAGAGCGTTATTAACATCAATAACATGACCTTTTTCATGCGAGGCTACACTAATTCCCCCGCCTAGGTGGGCTACAATGAAATTCATTTCTTCATATTTCTTACCTAGTTCAGATGCTCGTTTACGGGCAACTGCTTTATGGTTTAAAGCATGAAAAACAGAATATCTTTGGATTTCTGGAAAACCAGTATAACGGAAATGATCATCCATTTCATCAACCGACACCGGATCAACAGTAAACGCAGGAATTCCAACTTGATCTGCCAAGTCTTTCGCTAACAAACAACCTAAATTAGAGGCGTGCTCGCCTCTAACAGCATACTTCATATCTTGAACCATTTGTTCATTAACGAGATAAGTACCACCTTCTAAAGGCTTTAACATCCCGCCTCTACCAACGATTGCGGCAAAATGAGTTAAGTCAATTTTTTCTTTTGCGAGAAATTCAGAAATCATCGCTTTGCGAAACTCAAACTGATCGATGATCCGTTCGTATTTTCTTAATTCTTCTGGTGAGTGACTAATTTTAAATTCCGAAAGTTGAGTTTCGTTTTCATATACTGCAAGCTTCGTTGAAGTCGAGCCTGGGTTAATTGCTAAAATTAAATATTTATTCATCATTTTCCCCTTATTCGTCAATTGGTTTATAGGTGGAGGTAAAGTGTCTTAAAATGGGTGATTCATAGGCAAATTTGTAGCCTTTCAGTTCTTTTCGGTTTTGATACACACGAATCAATGCCTCACCGACAGCTCTTAAATGATCATAGGTGTATAATCTTCTAGGAATTGTTAAACGTAAAAATTCAACCGGGCTTTGTAAGTTGCGTTGTGTATCTGGATCACGACCTAATAATAATGATCCGACTTCAACGCCACGAACGCCGCCTTCAACGTAAAGAGCGTTTGTGACACTTAAAGCAGGGAACTGATCATAAGGGATGTGCGGTGCAATTGAGCCACAATCGACGAATACCGCATGACCACCCACTGGATATTGAATTGGAACGCCTGCTTCTTTTAATAAATCGCCTAAAAAACGAATTTGATCGGTGCGATGGCGTAAGTAACGTTCATCTAACCCTTCAATAAAACCTTGAGCCATCGCTTCCATATCACGGCCCGTCATCCCACCATATGTGGGAAAACCTTCAAAAGGAACAACCCGTGCTTGACATTTGCGATATAAATCTTCATCATCTTTGATTGCGACAACACCACCAATATTAACAAGTGCATCTTTTTTTGCACTCATTAAGAAAATGTCCGCAAGTTGAAATGTTTGATGAGCAATTTCCATAATCGAATGATTTTCAAATCCAGGTTCTCTTAATTTAACGAAATAAGCATTTTCGGCGTATCTCGCGCCATCAATAATAAATTTAATTTGATATTTTTTTGCAATTTGACTTGCCTTTAAAATATTGTCGTAGCTAACCGGTTGTCCGCCAGCACTATTATTAGTAATCGTCATAATAATTCCAGCAATATTTTCAGCACCTTTTTCTTGGATTAACGCTTCTAATTTAACCAAGTCCATGTTGCCCTTGAAGGGATAGTCTAAATCGAGATCATAACACTCAGGAATGACACAGTCTAACGCACGCGCTCCAGCAAGTTCCACATGGGCTCTTGTTGTGTCAAAATGGGTGTTAGAAATAAAATACATGCCTTCCTGGGTTACAAGTGGCTTGAGGCAAACATGCTCAGCACCACGACCTTGGTGAGCAGGAATAAAGTATTTATAGCCAGTGATTTGTTTAACAACAGCTTCTAACTTATAAAAACTACTGCTGCCAGCATAAGCCTCATCACCTAACATCATTTGTGACCACTGTTCTTGGCTCATCGCGCCTGTTCCAGAGTCTGATAATAAATCGATGTAAACATCATCACTTTTCAAAGAAAAAGGATTGTATCCCGCTATCTTTAAAAGTTCAATTCTTTCTGCTTTCGTTGTTTCTCTAATCGGTTCAATCATCTTAATACGGTAAGGTTCCGCAACATATTTTTTCACTTCTGTTCCTCCTGAAATGTTATACTTCCATTATACAAAGAAACCCTCAGAAAATAAACCCCTTTATGAAAACGCTATCAAAAAAAATCGTTGTTTGTTTTCTAAGCGTTGTTTTCACCTTTTATTTATAAAAAGTGTTATAATAAAGAAAAAATTAGGAGGATTATATGAAATCATTAGTGAAAGCATTTGATAACTTACCTTGGATACTCAAGTTGATTTTAGCTTTACCTGTTCTTGACGGATTATGCTGGGGTATTTATCGTTTAGCTAAGGGCTTAGCAACTAAAAATCTAGTTCTTATCATCTTTGGTTTTATCTGGATTTTTGTTGGAGCAGTCATCTTATGGATTGTTGATATTATTACCATTATTATTCACAAAAAACCAACAATCCTCGTTTAATTTTCATAAAAAAGAAAACGGCAAATTTACTTGCCGTTTTTTTTATCGTTTTCTTGTCTAAACATCACTGTAAATGTTTTAAAAAAGATTTTAATATCGAGCCACAAACTTAAATTTTCTAAATAGTATTTATCAAGAGCAACTTTTTCATCTTCAGTGTTTAAGTTTCTTCCATTGACTTGTGCATATCCAGAAATTCCTGGATAAAGCTCATAAACACTTTCAAGGCTTCGCTTACGGATAAGTTCAGTTTGATTGAGTAAGCCTGGTCTCGGTCCGATTAAAGACATATCGCCTTTTAAAATGTTAATGAGTTGAGGGAGTTCATCTAAACTCGTTCGTCTTAGGAAGCGGCCCATTTTTGTTAACCATTTATCGACCTCAACAAACAAATCTGCGGGGATTTGCTCGGGGGCTCCTTCTTTCATCGTTCGGAACTTAATCATTTTAAAAGTTTTTTGATGGCGACCCACTCGTTCTTGAACAAAAAAGACCGGTCCCTTCGATTCTAATTTAATCATCAATGCGAATAAAAGAAAAAGCGGAAAGAAGATGATTAAACTCACCAAAGCGAACAAACGGTCAATTATTGTTTTTACTGTCAAATAAATCATATGCACCTATTAATCAAAGAATTGTAAGATTTTTTCTGCTGGATATTGGATCGCCTCTAAATGATTGTAGATGGCGGCATGATGTGTATAGCTCGAAATTAAAATACCATCATGGGGATATAAGGCGACATCTTCTTTACGAATAACAAGGGTGTTGGCAACTTTTTTCCCAATTTTTTGTTCATCATCATCAATAACGGCAATGACCTCTAAAGGTCTATTGTTGTTTTCATTAACGACATTGAGCATAATTTCTGCAACTTCCCCAGCACCATATAATAAAATTTTGGTAAACCCTTTTTCAATAATTTGAGCTAAGAAAGTGACGATATTATCTTTCGCCTGCAAATACACTTCATGTGAAGACTTAAGGTACCAGATGTTTAAAAGTTTCCGTCTTTCAACACCTTTTTTCGTAATAAAATATTCGACATCTTTTGAAGAATATTTTTTTCTTCGCACATATCCTTTTTTGACATACCCATCTAAATACATGTTTACCATCGAAACGGCAATATCAATGCTTTGGCTCATTTCTCTTTGGGTAATTCTTGAATTTTTTTCAATCATATCAAGGATCATATACTCTTTGTACATAACGGTCGGTTTGAAAAATAAATTGTTTGGCATTCTGACACCTTCCTTTATTCGTTAACTGAACAACCTTATTTTATATGATAAGTTAAAATAATTCAAGAGCAATACAAAAGCGCTTAAAAAAGCCAATAATTTTCATTAAATATAAAAAGCGAACAATTATAAATTTAATTTTTATTTTCCTGTTTTTTTATAAAAAATAAAAAGCAGATTATATTATCTGCTCTTATCTTCATTTTATATGGAAGCAGTCTTGAAAAAGTTGCATGATTTTTATCTTTTTAAAGATGCAACTTTTTCATTTGCTTGCTTTCATACTTTCTCCATTCGAACTTTGATTTTTCTTACTCACTTTACCATGAAATGAAATTAAACCATGCGTTGGAATTTGTTGACTAATGTATCGATATGTTGCAGTAATTCAGTCCGCGCCGACTTCACAACTGCTATCTTATTAGAGCTCGAGTTAAATCTCGTTTCTAATTCAGAGACGATTGTCTCATTTAAATTTTTAGCCATATCAAACTCCGTCTTATCCAGTAAAAATTCATTTTTAGAAAGGAACAAGTCTAGTTCTTCAATTTCTTTTGGGACTGGACCGTATGAAAAGTAGTCGGGATCAAGTCGACGATCAACTTTTTCTAAGTTCTCGATTTTGTGTCTTAAAGCGATGAGGATTCTAATCTCTGCGTTAATTCTTCTTTTATCGTATTCGTTTTTGTTTAATGTGTATTTCATCGTTTACACTTTTTCCTTTCTTATTATTGAATTGCGATGAAGAATCCATTCGTCAACGGATTCAACATCTCCGAACCTCTTTGTTTAAATTCAGGGCACACCTTTTATAAACATCTATCCAACCATATAATTCAAACCAATTATTAGGTTTTCTAAGTTTTCTTAGAAAGCAAAAGGCGATTGTCTTTCATTATGATATTAAAGACCGATATCTTCTGGTAATCCAATATCGTCAGAATATTTTCTTGAAATCGTAACTTCTTTTTCGAAATCTTCAAAATCAAACTTTGTATCAAACTCAACATCACTCACTAGACGTGGTAATTCCATTGAATATTTTTGATAGACTTCATTGCTCATAATAAGCGCGCCTCCTAATAACATTAACATTGCTAACATTTTTTTCATTTTTTCACCTCCTTTTACTTGTCTTTCTTTCATTATCATGGTAAATTAGTAATAATAACAGGGCACATATGTCACTTTTTGAGGTATTTGTATGAAAAAATTTGACCAATCACGGGAAATTTCGCTTTTCATCGAAAAATTAAGAGCTTACCGTAATCTCACCCTAGAAGAATTTTTACACGATATTGTTTCCATTCGCCAGTATCGCAGATACTTAAGTGGTGATTCGACTTTATCTTATTTAATCTTAGATAATCTCGCGACACGACTTGGTTTTAGTGCGGAATACGTCATTATGGAATTAGAAACCGAAAAAATCAAACAATCTAAATCTGTCAGTGATTTATATAATTCAATCGTCACTAATGATTTAGAAAGGGCTAAAAATTTGTTTTTGGAAATTGATGAACGCCATCTGATTTCTGAAAATAGTGTTTTATTATTTAAGCATTCCAAAAACATGTTCGATTATGTTTCCGGAATAAATAGTCAGCTTGTAACCATTAACCGGACAAAAAAATTAATTAATTTGGATCAACTCCTTAAGAGAAAAGCACTGTCATCATCTGAACTACTCATTCTCGTATCTTTCTTTTATTTCGATAAATATAAAGAAATTAATATTATCGCCGAGAGATTGGCTTCTTATGTTGATAACCATATATCAATCGTAACAGGGCATAATATTAAAGTCGTTACATTAGTGCTTGAAGAACTTGCAAGATATTACAGTATCACTTCTAACTATGAAAAGATGTTGTATTACGCTACAGAAGGCATTAGATACAGTCAATCAATTAAATCTTATTACTTACTTAGCCGTCTTTACTATTTGGCTGGTGCCGCAAGTCATGAATTAAACTTATTCGACCAAAGAGATAAACACTTAACTAGTTGTCTTCACATTTTAAATGTTGAAGGAAATGATCAAATGATTGCTCATTTCAAGAGATTATTTAAGGAACGCTTTAATGTTGATGCTTCTCAACTCTTAACACTTTAAGCAACAGCATACCATAAAAAAGCATTAAAAAAAGGATGACTAAAATTTTAGTCATCCTTTTATAATTTATCTAATTTTAGAAGCTATCAAACAAGATGTTTTCTTCTTCAATATCATGATCTTTTAACACTTTAATACAAGCGTTAATCATACCTGGAGAGCCACATAAATACGCTTCAGCTTGACTTAAGTCACCTGTGTATTTATCAACAATCTCAGTAATTAAGCCAACATCGCCATCCCATTCATCATCTGGTAGTGGTTCTGATAAAGCAGGGATGTACTGGAAGTTAGGAAACTCTTTTTCAAGTTCTCTAAATTCTTCAGTGTAATATAAATCTTTTTTCGTTTTCGCTCCAAAGAAATATTTCACTTTACGTGTCATCCCTTGATCTGCCAATACAGAGAGGATGGAACGAATCGGTGCTTTCCCTGATCCACCTGCAATACAAATAATATCACGATTTGAATCTTCTCTTAAATAGAAATCACCGTAAGGACCCGTAATGATGACTTTGTCTTTTAACTCTAATGCTCTAAAGACAAATGAAGTAGCCGCTCCTTTAGGAACTAAACGGATGATCAGTTCAAGTTCGTCTTTTATTTTTGGATTTGAGGCGATAGAGTATGCTCGAATCACATCAATACCAGGAACCTTTAACTGAATATATTGGCCTGGTAAAAAATCAATATGATCTGGATCTATTAATTTAAAGCGTACAAGTTTAATATCGTGTGTTAAATCTTCAATGCTTGTAATCGTTGTAACATACTCTTTTGCTGTCATGAGTTCACGAGGAATTTCAATATCCATATCCCCTTTTACTTTGACTTGGCAAGATAGACGAATTCCGTCTAATCTTTCTTCTTCACTAATAAATGGTTCTTCTGTCGGCAAGATGTTGCCATCTGCACCAATAAGTTTAAACTTACAGAAGCCACATGTTGCTTTTCCGCCGCACGCTGACGGTAAAAAGATTTTTTCTGCAGCGAGCGTATTTAATACCGTATCTTCACCTTTAACCGGAATTTTTAATTCTCCGTTAATCGTAATGGCCTTTTCTGATTCATTACCTAACAGTTTTTCAACGCCAATTAAAACTAAAGATATAATTACTAAGATACCTATCAATACGACTGGTAATTCCCAACCCATTTATCTCACCCTTTCTTATACCAAACCAGTAAAGCCCATAAACGCTAATGCCAATATTCCTAAAACAACAAACACGATGGCTTTACCTTTTAAGCCTCTTGGCGGATTGCTGATTTTTGCCATTTTCTCTCTCAAGCCTGCAACCAATACAATCGCAAGCATCCACCCAACCCCAGCTCCAAAGGAGAAGGAAACTGTTTCGCCAAAGTTGTATCCACGGTTAACGAAAAAGAGGGATACAGCTAAAACGACACAGTTGACGGTAATGAGGGGTAAGAAGATTCCAAAGGCATTGTATAGTTTTGGAAAATACTTATCTAAAAAGATTTCTAACAATTGAACAACAGCTGCAATTAAAATAATGAACACAAGTAAACTAATGAATTCAATCTTTAATGCTTTAAGTAATAAATACATCGGATAGTTAATGGCTGCGGTTAAGGTAACAACCAATACAACCGCAACACCCATTCCAGCTGCGTTTTTAACATTTGTGGAGATGGCAATTAACGGACACATCCCTAAAATAAAGACCAACGCAATATTGTTCGTTAAGACTGTTGATAAAAACAGTTCAAGAAGATGACCCATTATTCTACCTCCCCAACTTGACCTTCAAAGTTTTTCGTGAGTTCACGAATCCCCCAGATCATTAATCCTAAAACAAAGAATCCACCCGGTGCCATGGCCATGGAAACCCAGTTAATCCAACCATCACCAACAACTTGGAAATTTAAAAAGGTTCCAAACGCTAAGATTTCCCGAACAGAAGCAACAGCGATTAAGACAAGCATGTAGCCCATTCCACTCGCAAAACCATCAATCAAGGAATAGCGTGCTGGATTTTTCACCGCAAACGCTTCTGCTCGACCCATGACGATACAGTTCGTTATAATGAGGCCGACATACGCATCGAGTGAATCCGCAATCGCTGGAAAGTATGCCTGAAGGGCAAATTGGAAAATAATGACGAACGTTGAGATAACGACCATGTAAGTAACCATTCTCACCTTTGCAGGAATATAGTTTCTTAAAAGTGAAATCATCGCAGAACTCATCATGACAACAAACGTAACACCAATCCCCATCGCAATCGCATTTTCAACACGGTTTGTAACAGCGAGTGCTGAACAAATCCCTAAAACTGCAATCGCAATCGGGTTATTCATCGCAATCCCATCTTTAAGAATGTTATACCACTTTGTATATTTCATCCGAATCCATTTTTTCATACAGCTACCTCTATTCGTTTAGTGCAGTCCAAGCTGCTTTTTGGGCTTGATATGATTCGTTCAAAATTTTATGAACGGCCGCTGTTGTTGATCCAACGGTTGCACCAGCAAGTGGCTCAATCGGGAAGAACAATGCTGGCGTAATCTTCTCGCCATTATATTGATCTAAATAATCTCTATAAGCAACGCCTGCACCGCGAACTTCATGATGTTCAACGATATCAAAGCGAACAATCGTTTCAAAATCAGATTCTAAAGTCATAACCCCTTTAATCGCGCCACCATATCCATTATCGACTTCATAACGATAGGCAACTCGTTGGGTTGTTTTTTCAATATAGAATGTGAAGCTTCCTTGATTTTTAACTGTTAATTTATTAGCGAAGACATCAAACACATTCGCTTCTGTATAAAGAATTCCAAAACCATCTAAAATGGCTTCAACATATGTTCTAGAAAGTTCCTCAACTTCTGGTACACTATCCCAAGCTGCTTTTTGGGCTTGGTATGATTCATTTAAGATCTCATGAACAGCTGCTGTTGTTGCTCCTACGGTTGCGCCAGCAAGTGGCTCAATCGGGAAGAACAATTCAGGAGTAATTTTTTCACCAATATATTGATCTAAATAATCACGATACGCAACACCTGCGCCACGTACTTCATGATGCTCAACAATTTCAAAGCGAACAATTGTTTCGAAATCAGGTTCTAAAGTCATCACACCTTTAATTTCTCCACCATATCCGCTACCAACTTCATAGCGATAAGCGATTCTTTGTGTTGCGTTTTCCACGAAGAACACGTAACTACCTTTTGCTTTAAGTGTGACATTGCTTGCGAAGACATCATTAATATTCGCTTCAGTATAAGCGATTCCAAAACCATCTAAAATGGCTTCTAAGTATTCTTGAGGAATCTCTTCATTTTCTGGTAAGTTATTCCAAACATCTAAGAATGATTGATAAGAAGTCGTTAAAATATTCATCATCGCTTGGTTGGTTGAACCAACAGTTGCGCCAGCAAGCGGCTCAACAGTAATAAAAAGTTCAGGGGCAATTTTTTGATTGTTATATTGATCGAGATAATCTCTTTCAATGACACCTGCGCCTCTTTGTTCACCATGTTCGACTATAGCGATACGCATAATTGTTTCAAAATCAGATTCTAAAGTCATAACCCCTTTGATTAAACCACCATAGCCCTCTTCGCTAAATTGATAAGCAACAGCGCCCGTTAGGGTGTCAATATAAAAGGTTTTATCTAAATAAGTTCTAACACGAACACTAATATCAAAGACTGTGTTTAAAGTTTCATCCGTGTAGCCAATATTAAATCCATCTAAAACGGCCTTTTTCAAATTCGTTTGGAAAAGTGATGATCCACCTGTCCATATCGGTTTATGTGCTTGGTATGAAGCATTTAACATGGTAATGAAGCTTGCAGTTGTTCCGGTTGCACCAGTAATCATATCGACTTGGTTGTCTCCGGTAGCGTTACTACGAACGTATTCAAGATTTTGATCAATCTTTTTCCCAACAAAGTTATTTAAGTAGGGTCGTTCTGCGACAACGCCACCTAAGCCTGGAGTTTCTTCTTGTTTTAAAATCGTAATCCAAGCAATCGTTTCAAAGTCTGCTTCTAGTGTTACTAAACCATAAATATCGCCCCATAAGCCACCACCTATAAATTCATAAGCGACTCTGCCAGACGTATCATCAATATAAAAGACAAAATCATCTATTTCTGAAATCGTGACGTTTTCTGCGAAAACCTCATGAATATTAAAAGATGTATAGGCGATTTCAAAACCATCTAATACAGCTCCTTTTAATTTCGCATCTCGATTCAATTCTATTCTATCGTGCGTAATTGCTGAAGCACCGAGTAATAATCCACTTGTAATGAGTCCCATTAAAAGGACAAATATCATTAACTTAAGATTCTTGCTCATTTGTTTCCACCTCCTTTTTCACATTAGATTTGGAAAACATTTTATCGATTAAAGGAGCAATCGCGCTCATAATAACGATCGCGTAAACTGTTCCTTCCATTTGACCTAACAATTGTGCGCCACCACCTAAATAACGAATAAGCACCGTAATTAAAGCAATCCCAAAGCCATATAAAACTCTGCCTCGAGCAGATAGTGGTGCCGTCGTTTCGTCGCTCACAACAAACACAGATAATAAGAGAATGTTTCCTGCGAAAAGAGTCAGCGTTGCATTTGGGAAAGCACCTTTATCAAGTAATGATCCTAAAAATGCTAAAACAAACACAAAACCTAACGTAGAAACAACTAACTTCCAATCGATGACTCTTAAGACCATTAAGGCAACTCCTAAAATAAGAATCCCTAAACGGAAGGTTTCACCATACGTTCCTGGTGCTTGACCCAACATCAATTGTAAAATACTGTAGTTGCCTACTGTTGTTACCGGCAACAATGTTGTCGGAAAATGAACCGGGAAAGTTACTGTAATAAATAAGAGTCCAACCATTGCAGGGTTAAAGACATATTTACCGGATCCACCAAACAAACCTTTTCCAAAAAACGATCCAAAAGCTGATCCAACCGCAACCATCCAAAAGTACTTGAGTTCTAAATTGGCCGGTACCAGTAAAACAAACAGCAAGGGATAAATCATCCACGCCATGTCCCATGGTAATTTTCGACCTTTAGCGAACATCAATTCAACAAGAAATGCGGCGATAAGTGATACCGCAGTCATCACGAGAACTGCGTATCCGTAAAGTACGGTAGCGACAATCACCAAAATGGCTAAAGAGCCGGTAAGAAAGAGGATATTTTTTTTACTCATCCACTTGGCAATGACGCTTTCGTAAGTTCGTGTCATATAGTCACCTAATCCTTCTTCATATTTGTGCCGTAGGCACAGTTTATATTCACTCACTATAATTTTAACATACCCTTTGCGTCTGTTTTATACAGTTTGCATTTATAGTTAAAATCTTGATTAAACTAAATAAATTACATGAAATACTAAACCATTATTGATTTTTAAATGTCTTAGAAAAGACGTTATTAACGAAAGAAAGAGATAAATCGCTGGCGATTTATCTCTTCTTTTTATCTCTTTATTTTCTCTTATATTGCGCACTTTTCATAAACACAATCGGGATCACTACATTGAATACATCCTTGTTTTTTCACGAGAACTCCTCCACAGAGGGGGCAAAGTTCTTTTTCGATTTTCTCAGGGATATAACCACTTTGAGAAACTTGAACATGGGTCACATATTCTTTTGTTTCATTGGTTGTTTTATCATACCATATTTCATGAATATCGAGATGGGGTGGCTCTGCTGGATTTAAGTCTTTTGTGTCATCATTAATGCCTGATAAAATCCCAATCTTTGCACAGCGGTCACGGAAAACCGTCGCCCCTTTTAATCCTTTTTCCCATGCTGTTAAATAGATGTTAACTACATCCTCAACATTGGCACTGTTGGGGAGATTAAAGGTTGATGAGATCGCTGTGTCGACATACTTTTGAATCGTTGCTTGAACGTTCGCGCGGTCTTCAAAATCAATATTTTGTGATGTAATTAAAGCCCATGCTGGAAGTGTTTCGGGATCCACATTTAGTGCTTTTGCTAATGCAAGTGGCGTTTTTTCCCAAACAGTAATCGTTTTTTCAGTTTCAAACATACTAATAATTCTACGTTTATAGTTGGTTTGGAAAAATGGTTCAACACCACCGCTCACACCTAAAATGTTTGAAATTGAACCGGTCGGCGCGATACTTAAGAGGCGTGAGTTACGCATCCCGTATTGTTTCACTAACGCATCTGTGTCTGGATCAATCGCTGTTTGATAAAACGATGATTTTGACACTTTATCATAGTCATATTTAGGGAAGGCACCTAGTTTTTTAGCTTGTAGAGCACTGGCTTTCGTCGCAGTATTAATCATGCGTCGCATCATCACATCAATAAACTCAAGAAATTCCTCAGAACCATAAGGTAGACGCATCGATAATGCTAAATCTGCAAGGCCCATGACACCTAAACCAATTTCTCGATATTCAGTGACATGGATTCTTTGTTCGGGTAACGCGTGACGATCACCAAGCATTGTTAACAATTCATCTAGCGCATAAATCATTTCACTAACGACGAAATCAAAACGTTCAAAGTCAAAGTAAGCTTCATCACCAAATGGTTTTCTAACAAAAGCATTTAAGTTAACACTACCTAAGTTACATGAACCATGTGCCATTAAGGGCTGTTCTCCACAGGGGTTCGTTGCCGTAAAACGCACATCTTCATACTCACTTAAAAAATGATAATCGTTCATATGGTCAATAAACATCACGCCTGGATCACCCATGGTATGAGCCGCATAACCAACGACATCAAGAAGTTCTCTAGCGTTCACTTCTTTTTCAATTTTCTCATAGGGCGTTTCAAAACGCATTTTCCATGTTTTATTATCACGAACAGCTTCCATAAAAGCATCTGTTAAAGCAATGGAGATGTTCGCGCCATTGACTTTAGTTAAATCTAATTTTGTCGTAATAAAATCTAAAATATCTGGATGATCAATATTTAAAACTAACATTAAAGCCCCACGTCTTGCGTCCTGTTGGGTGTTTAATGTTGTATGAGAATATTTCTCAGCGAAAACCATTACACCAGGCGTTGTGTTGCTTGTATTGTTTACTTTTGCACCCTTTGGACGAATATTAGACAAGTTCATCCCTTGGCCGCCACCATAACTATATGTTCTAGCAATTTGGTAATCGACTTTGTAAATACTTTCTAAGCTGTCTTGTGGATCTTCCGTTACATAACAGTTCGAGCCTGTAATATTACCGGCTCGGCCAATAGCGTATAAGTTACGACCACCAAAAATCGCTTCTTTTTTGCGAATGATTTTTTCTAAAGATGACTTACCTAAGCCAATACGTTTGATAAATCCACGTTTGTCTTCGCCTTTTAATAAATATTTCTGCAAAATCAAATCTTGACGTTCATCATTATCAGCCCAAGGATTTTCTCGTTCATGTTTTTGTTTTTCACGATACTTAATGTAGGCTCTCGCTGCTTCAAACTGTTTGGTTTGCATTAAATAGTTTTCGACATCATCTTGGATTTGCTCAATGTGAACAGTGTCGTCTTTTTGATAATTTTTTGTCAGTTTTTTCGTATGCTCAATGCAATCCTCAAGCTCAAAATTAGCACCAACTTCTTGGTAAGCCTTATACATTGCAATCGCAATTTTTTTCAAGTCAAACGGTTCTTTCGAACCATTACGCTTTTCAACATACATAAACTAGCACCCCTTACTTAATATATACTTGCATTGTATCATATTAAAGATGAAAATTCGCTTGAAAGTGATTTCATTTTTAAAATCAAAAAAGATTTTCAATAATCGTCGTATTTTACCCACAATTGATGACATCTCTTTGACTTTTTTGACTTTTCGTGTAAAGTATTCTTAGGAGGAAGATCATGAATTTTACTGATAGAGTTATCCTTTATTTTAAGAAGTTTCCTGTAACCGCTGTTTTATTAACTCTAAACACCTTAATGTTATTTGTTGTTTTATTAAACGGTGGGTTTGGAATCGGTTCTTTAGTTAGAAATGGTGGGCTTGTCCCTATTTTAATTACTCAAGAAAATGAATATTGGCGTTTATTAACGTCGATGTTTTTACACGGCAGTTTTTTCCATTTCTTCTTTAACACATATTTTTTATACTTCTTTGGTCGTTTCACTGAACAACTCATTGGTAGCTTAAGATACAGCATTGTTTATCTAGTAAGTGGACTAGGCGCATCAGTCGCGGTTTGGCTTTTAGGAAACCCGTTTGTCGTCACTGTAGGGGCCAGTGGGGCTCTTTATGGGATTATGGGAGGCTTGGTTGTCTTAACATACATTAAGTCACATTGGTTCTCTTATCAAGGAATCAGATCGATTCGAATGATTGCGATTTTAAACGTAGGTTTGACTGTCTTTAGTTTAATGACCGATGGAAGCATCAGCTTCTTAGGCCATGTTGGTGGTTTAGTCTTTGGCATTATTTTAACCTATTTGATTATTCCTAAACGACCTGCTTTAAAAAACTATGGGTCTTATGGACCGCCAAATGACGACCGCATTGTTATTGATATGGATGATGTGAGTGATGACGATATTTATGAACCTTAAAAAAATGCGAGTGTTTGAGAACAACTCGCTTTTTTTATTTTTCACATGGTTTGATTAAAGGGGTTATTGTTTTTAAAATCAGTGGGTATCCCACTTTTAGTTTTTCGAGCGATAAACCTGCATAACCAATTAAAAGATCGACTGTTTTTAATGGGTTTTCTAAGTGACGATACGTCGATAATCCTGTCACAAGAATCTCTTTTTCTTTAAGTAATTCTATGATTTCCTTTTCTGTTCGTATCGAACAAAAAGATAATAAAAAGTGAAGGCCAGTCCCATCATGTTTCATCTTTAAATGAGGAATTGTAAGCGTTAATGCCTTCATATAATTCAGTTTTTCTAAATACAATTTTCGCATTCTTCGCAAATGTCGTTGAAAATAGTTTTCGTTCATAAATTTATATAAAACGAATTGCTCTAAATTAGGAACTGTGCACCGATAATACATCGAGACATCATGAAATTGCCGCATCAGTGGTATCGGTAAAACAAGATAGGCAACCCTAAAGGCGGGGGCCAATGATTTAGAAAAAGTATTGGTGTAAATGACTCGATCAAAACGGTCCACTCCTTTTAAAGATTGTAGAGGACGACCTTCGTAACGAAATTCACTATCATAATCATCTTCAATGACATACCTGTTATTATTTTCATATGCCCAAGCGAGTAAGTCTTTTCGTTTTTGCATCGTCATGATCGCCCCTGAAGGAAACTGGTGCGAAGGCACGGCGTAAACAACACTGGCTTGACTTGTCTTAAGCACTTCTAAACTTAACCCATCGGCTTCAACTGGAATTAAATCCATTTTAATGTTTTGTGATTGAAAAAAATGATAAATTTGGGGATAACTCGGATCTTCTATTGCATAATGACGGTCACGTCCTAAAAGATCAATAATAACATTTAAAATCTGGGTGGATGAAGAACCAATAATAACTTGATCGGGGCTAACATGAATCCCTCGACTCACCGATAAATGCTTTTGGATTTCTGCACGAAGCTCGTAAAGTCCAAGTGGATGCGTTTCATTTAACAACTGTTCATTTTGTTCTGCTAAAACTGTTCGTGTCAGTTTTGCCCATGTTTGATGAGGAAAGTGAGCTGTATCGACAGCGTAAGTTCCAAAATCATAATAAGGGGTTGTTTTTATATCCATGTCAATGAGGGGTGATGTCATCGTTGTTTTTTGAAAACCTTCAATTTTAGGCCCAACAAAATAACCTTTTTTTTCAACCGCATAAACGGCTCCTTCATCAATCAATAAATTATAAGCTTTATCAACTGTAAGCGGGCTCGCAGAAAACACTTCTGAGAGCTGTCTTTTTGAAGGAAGTTTATCATCTTCTTGTATATCAGGTTCATCAAGTATCCTTTTAATATAATCATAAATCTCTTCATATAAATATTTTTTTCGCATTTGTCCGTCCTCTTCTGGTCTATATTTTTTGTATTAATCTGATACTATCACTATATCAGTTCTTATTATATACTATTTTTGGAGAAAACATTTAAAGGAGAATGATTATGAGTCAAGCTGATCGTTTTAAAGGTGGCGTCATCATGGATGTCACAAATGCTGAACAAGCAAAAATTGCGGAGGCAGCAGGTGCCATCGCCGTGATGGCCTTAGAGAGAATTCCTGCCGATATTCGCGTTGCTGGAGGTATTTCCAGAATGAGTGATCCCAAGCTTATTCAAGAAATTCAAAAAGCCGTATCCATTCCTGTGATGGCGAAAGTTCGGATTGGACATTTTGTTGAAGCCCAAATTTTAGAAGCACTCAATGTCGATTTTATCGATGAGTCAGAAGTCTTAACACCCGCTGATGAGCGTTATCATATCGATAAGACCATTTTTTCTACTCCCTTCGTATGTGGGGCGAGAAACTTGGGTGAAGCACTTAGAAGAATTTCTGAGGGTGCCCAAATGATTCGAACTAAAGGTGAAGCTGGAACGGGCGATGTCAGTCAAGCTGTTAACCATATGCGTAGTATCCAAAAAGAAATTAAACAGATCGCAGCTCTTAGAGCGGATGAACTTTATGTTTTACAAAAAGAAATGGGTGTTTCCATGGCTCTACTTGAATTTGTTCATAAAAACCAAAAACTACCTGTGCTTAATTTCGCAGCAGGCGGTGTAGCCACACCAGCGGATGCGGCACTCATGATGCAACTGGGCGCGGATGGTGTCTTCGTCGGTTCAGGAATTTTCAAATCAGATAATCCTAAAAAACGAGCTGAAGCAATTGTTAGAGCCGTTAAACATTATAATGATCCAAAGGTGCTTGCGGAGGTTTCGCACGATTTAGGTGATGCGATGGTCGGCATCAATGAAGATGAAATTCAAGTTATTATGAGTAAACGAGGCGTTTAAAAAGAAAATGCAGTCAGTGACTGCATTTTTTTATTTAGCGGCTTCAATCATTAATTCAACAAGTGACTTTGTAAAAGCTGTTGGATCTTCAATCGGTAACCCTTCTAATAAAAGTGCTTGATGATATAGCAAGATAGCATAATCATCAATATGCTTCTCTTTCTTTTCATAAACTGTTTGAATCGCTTGAAAAAGTGGGTGTTCTGGGTTAATTTCTAAAATCCGTTCTGCTTTAATTCCTTCTTGATTGGGAATTTGTGCGAGCACTTTTTCCATTTCCAAACTGACTCCTTCTCCCGAGACAATACAAACAGGAGAATCTTTTAAACGTGCCGTTAGTTTAACTTCTTTAACTTCGTCCTTTAAAACTGTTTGAATGGCTGTTAAAAGTTCTTCGTTCGCTTTTGTTTTTTCCACAACTTCTTTTTGTTGGTTCTCATCAATAAAATCAGCTTCACCTTGTTGAACAGATTTAAAGGGAACATCATTATACGTACCCAAAACTTGAATCATAAATTCATCAATGTCATCGGTAAACAATAAAACTTCATGCCCTTTGTCTTTCATGACATCCATTTGGGGTAAGTTCATAATACTTTGTTTGGTTTTACCTGTCGCATAATAAATGGTTTTTTGAGCTTCTGGTTTTCGATCAAGATATTCTTTTAAAGTTATATAATCATCTGATTGTGAGGTTTTAAATAAAATCAAATCTTTGAGTTGGTCTTTATATGCACCAAATTGATCATACATGCCGTATTTTAACGTTATTTTATATGTGTCGTAAAATTCAATGTATCTCTCGCGATTATTTTTAAGCATCGTTTCCAATTCGCTTTTAATTTTCTTTTCTAAATGATTCGCAATTTGTTTTACTTGACGGTTTTGTTGGAGCATCTCCCGAGAAATGTTTAAAGAAATATCTTGAGAGTCAATTAATCCTTTAACAAATTTAAAATGATCGGGCAATAAATCTTTATTTTTATCTTGGATAAAAACACCTTTTGAATAAAGCTGTAGGCCTTTCTCATATTTTTCACTATAAAAATCATAAGGTGGTTTTTTCGGAATAAATAAAAGTGCAGTATATGTCAATAATCCTTCCACGTGAGAATGAATCACTTCAATTGGATCTTCATAATCATGAAACTGACGTTTATAAAATTCATTCATCGCTTCAGGTTCAATATCAGCTTTCGCTTTTTTCCAAATAGGAACCATTTGATTCAAGGTTTCTTTGACGATTGTTTTTTTCTCATCAACCGTTTCTTCAACCATCATAACAATAGGATAGCGGACGTAGTCACTATGTTTTTTAACAAGACCTCTAAGTGTATACTCATCTAAATATTTCGAATAGTTTTCTTCGTTTTCTTTATCATCGTCTAATAAATGAAGAACAATCTCTGTTCCAATCTCTGTTCTTTCAATCTCAGAAATTGTGTAACTCGACTCACCGGTAGATGACCATTTTAAGCCTTTTTCTGCAAAAGGACTTTTTGTGAAAACCTCAACTTTTTTCGCAACCATAAACGCTGAATAAAAGCCCACCCCAAACTGACCAATCATTTCGAGATCTTCAGCTTCTAACTGTTCTAAAAATTGCTGGGAACCACTTTGAGCAATCGTACCCAAATTATGGATAAGTTCATCCTCAGTAAAGCCAATTCCGTTATCACGAATCGAAAGTGTTCGTTTCTCTTGACTCGGTTCTAACATGATTTCATATGTATCTGAGTGAATTTTACTATCTGTTAAAGATAAGTAATGTCTCTTATCCATGGCATCACTTGCGTTTGAAATCAGTTCACGTAAAAAGATTTCTTTTTGAGTGTAAATGGAATGGGTCATTAACCGTAAAAGTTTTTGTGATTCTGTTTTAAATTTTTTGGTCTTTGCCATATCTATCGCCTCCATAAAAATTGTAGACAATTAGACGGATGTTGTCAAGTTTATTGGTGTTTTTAACTTCGTTAAAGAAGTCTTAGGTAAACATGAAATTAAGGGCGAAAGCGTGTATAATAAAAGAGAATAGATCGTAATGAAGAAGGTGAGCAAGTGGAACAAATGATTAGAATCCCCGTTCGTGATATTGTTAGCTTTTTATATGCCAGCGGTGATTTAACGAGCGAAACTTTTCAAAACGTTTCTGCCCTAGAGGGGATGAAAGCTCACCAGTACATTCAAAGCCTTTACACTTCTTCTGATCAAAAAGAAGTTTCCATTAGTTATCCTTATACATCGGGCGATATCACTTACTTACTTAGTGGCCGCATTGATGGTCTTCTTCAAACAACGACAGGGGTTTGTTTAGACGAAATCAAATCCTCAAGAAAAAACATTTTTGATGAAAACTTTACATATAACGGTGAACATTTAGCTCAATTGAAGTTTTATGCATACATGTATTTAAAAACAGAACATTTAACAGAAATTGAAGGGCAAATTAAATATATTCAAATTGCTGATTATCAAACGAGAGTTTTTCATTTCACTTTCTACTTACGTGATTTAGAAGTCTTTATTTTAGAATCGATTCAAATGTATCAAGAATGGCTCGATATTTTATTTGCCCATCAAAAAGAAAGAACGACATCAATAGAAACATTAGTTTTTCCTTTTCCTTCCTATCGCCGGGGTCAAAAACAAATGATGGCAGCAGTTTATCAAACTGTGAAAGATAAAGACATTTTATATACGATTGCCCCAACCGGAATCGGCAAAACCATGGCCGCTTTGTTTCCTGCCCTCAAGGCACTAGAAAATGAACGACAAAAAATCTTTTATGCGACAGCGAAAACGCAAGGGAAAGCCATTGCCCTCGATGCGCTTCGGCTCTTAAAAGAAAATGGTCTTCGTATTAAAGCTTTAGAAATTACTGCGAAAGATACAATTTGTTTTTTAGATCAACGGAATTGTGATCCCCAAGTATGCCCATTTGCGAAAGGATTTTTTGACCGGTTAAAAGATGCGACGATTGATATTTTTGTTAATGAAGATCTTTTTGACAGATCAACAATTGAAAAATATGCAAAAAAACATATGGTCTGTCCTTTTGAGTATAGTTTATATATTTCTTACTTTGTTGATATCATTATTTGTGACTACAACTATATCTTTGATCCACGGGTGCATTTGGTCCGTTACTTTGATGAAATCAATTATGAACCTATCTTATTAGTCGATGAAGCTCATAACTTAGTCTCTCGTTCACGTGAGATGTATAGTGCTACATTTGCTAAATCAGACTTAATTAGTTTGCGTAAATTGACAAAAAATTTAAAACCATCTTTAAGAGGACCTATTAAAAAAGCACTTGACATCATTACTTCTTTTGAAGAACGTTTAGAACAACAACCCTTTTTAACGAATAAAACTTTAGATGCATCTATCCCTGAAGTCATTGAGAACTTGTTAAGAAAAATTGAAAATACCTTAAAGGAAAATCAAAACCCTGATCATAAATCAAAAATTATGGATCTCTATTTTCAATTTCTAGCCTTTATGCGCATTTATGAATATTATGGGCCAACGTATTTAACGAATATTTACCGTTTAAAAGACGAAGACATTGTCTTTGAAATCCGTTGTTTGGATGCTTCTGCTTTCTTGTTAGATACGTTGCAAAATCGAGCTTATGGAACAACTTTCTTTAGCGCAACCCTTTATCCTTTGCCATATTACCAGCAACTTTTAAGTCAAGGTGTCGGAGAAACTTTAAAAATTAGATCCCCATTTCCAAAAGAAAATTTAAAACTTATTTTGTATCCATCCATTTCAACTCGATATAAAGACCGTGATCAATCCATTCATGAGGTCGTTAAAGTCATTGAAACAGTTTACAAACAAAAGACAGGGAACTATATTGCTTTCTTCCCTTCTTATCAATACTTAAATCAAGTCTATGACTTATTAAAAGAAAAAGCGATTGACTTATATGTTCAAGAAAGAGAAATGCCTCTCATAGAACGAGATGAAATTTTATATCTTTTTAAGAAGGATAGCGAAACAACAAAACTTGGCCTCTTCGTCATGGGTGGCATCTTTTCTGAAGGCATCGATTATATAGGAGACATGTTAGCAGGTGTGATTGTCGTTGGTGTTGGTCTTCCCATGATCAATGCCTTAAATGATCAATTGAAAGATTATTATGAGGCAACATATCAAAAAGGATTTGATTATGCTTATCAAAACCCAGGGATGAATAAGGTCATCCAAGCTGTTGGTCGTGTCATTCGCACACCTGAAGACAGAGGGGTTGCGGTTTTAATCGATGATCGCTTTAATACCCGCTATTATCATCGTTTATTTCCCCCAGAATGGAATCATTTTGAGGTTGTAAAAACACCTCAGCAACTTGTTTCATCATTAACTAAATTTTATAAAAAGGAAGGTGCAACAAATGAAAAGTGAAGCATTAAAAATTCATGAAGAATTAAAAGGTAAAATTGAAATTAAAGCACGTGCTGATATCCATTCCAAAGCAGAGTTGGCTTTACTTTATTCACCAGGCGTCAGCGAGCCTTGTTTAGCCATTCAAGAAAATCCTGATTTAGCATATGTCTATACGAGAAAACACAACACTGTCGCGGTTATTTCTGATGGAACAGCTGTCTTAGGTTTAGGTGACATCGGTCCTTTAGCGAGTTTACCTGTTATGGAAGGGAAAGCTTTACTGTTTAAACGTTTTGGTAACGTTGATGCCATTCCCATTCTTTTAGATACGAAAGACATTGACGAGATTGTCGAAACCATCGTTAGAATTGCCCCCAGTTTTGGTGGAATCAACTTAGAAGATATTTCGGCCCCTCGTTGCTTTATTGTTGAAGAGCGATTAAAAGAACGGTTAGACATCCCTGTTTTCCATGATGATCAACATGGCACAGCCATTGTTTTAGCTGCAGCTTTAATCAATGCTTTAAAATTAGTTAAGAAACCTTGGAATCAAGTGAAAGTCGTTTTAAATGGAGCTGGCGCAGCTGGCACAACGATTGCGAAATTTCTTCTACAGCTTGGTGTAAAAGATTTATTAGTTTGTGATCGTCATGGAATTTTATCACCTGATGATAAAACTCTTTCTCCTCATCATTTAGAGATTGCTCAATTGACCAATCCAAATCAAGTGAAAGGAACCTTGGTAGATGCTATCAAAGACCGCGATGTCTTTATTGGTGTATCCGCACCCCACGTTGTTTCAAGGGCAATGGTTCAATCCATGAATGATCAAGCCATTGTCTTTCCCTTAGCCAATCCTATTGGTGAAATTGATTATGAAGATGCGAAAGCTGCAGGAGCTTACATTGTCGGAACCGGTAGTTCAAGATATCCCAACCAAATTAATAATGTTTTGGCTTTTCCTGGCCTTTTCCGCGGTGTATTAGATGCAAGAAAAAAAGCGATAACCACCGAAATGATGATTAACGCCGCGTATGCGCTTGCGGATACAATCCCGTTAGATGAGCTTAACCCTGACTATATTATTCCTGACCCATTTGATGAAAGAGCCCATTTAAATGTGAGTCAAGCAATGAAAAAGTAGAACACCGTTCTACTTTTTTTCTTTAAAGAGAGCGTTACTATTCATGATGGGAATAATGTAGGGGGGAACGTTTGCGTTTGCCGTAACCGTGGTAATAATGGTTCTTAAGTAGGGAAATAGGGCATTGGTGCAATGACTAATTGCGAGCCGATTTAGTTTTTCATGTTCCCAATTACCAAAAACGAAGGTCCCTGTCAACTGAACGTCCAAGTAAAAAGGCACTTCATCTTTTGGATGATCAAAAGACGCAGATAAAGACACCTTGAGCGTCTTTTCATCTATCTTTGTAATCTCCCGATGAAACTGAGGGTAAACTTGAAGTTTCTGCTTACCAGCATATTTAAACTCCTTATTTAAAATAAAGGTAATTTTGTCGACGGTGTAACCTAACAATTGGGCAACGATTTTTTGATTTGGATTCATTTTTTTCTCCTTTTATTCGCTTCTTCGGCTTCTCGCTCCTGGTAGTATTTCTGCCAAAAATCCATTGGATGAATGGATGCTTCGGGGATGGTAAATAATGCAGAGCTTGCTTTTTCTGTCTCTTCATTATATAACGATGGCTCGTAAGCAAAACGTTGGTCCTTATCTACGAGTAAAGAACGGACTCCTTCTTTAAAATCATGTGTTAAGACAACATGTTGACTGAGTGTTTGTTCAGCTTTTAAACACTCCCAATATGTTTTTCCTTGATTTGTTTTTAACAACTGGTATGTTGTGAAAACCGCGGTTGGTGAAACTTGATGAAATAATTCATCAATCGCTTTTTCAAATGGGTCATCTAACTGTAAGTCGTTAATTATTTCTAATACGGAAGGTTTAGAAAATAACCTTTGAATTGTTTGGCGATGCTTTTCTATGTTAGATGGTTCATGATTCGTTTGATAATACTCATTCAAAAACAAGGATAAAGTACTATTAATCTTTTTTTGAGAAAAAATTTGGGTAAATAGCCTTTCTTCTACTTCTTGCCATTTTATTTTATCAATCATGCCGTGGGCCATTTTTAAAGATAAAATATCGCTTGGAATCAGTTGAATACCCAACATCCCTAAATAATAACCAACATAATTTGGTAATTCATTTAAAAAATAAGACGCTCCTACATCTGGAAAAAAGCCAATTTTTGTTTCGGGCATGGCAAACTTTGTTTGGGAGCTGATGACACGATGCGAAGCTCCATAAAAAAGGCCTAAACCTCCACCAAACGTTAGCCCATCGGCATACATAATAATTGGTTTTTCATATGTTTTAATGTAATGATCAAAAACATATTCTATCGCCAAATAATCGGTCGCTTCTTCAACTTTTTCTGCCACAACATCTTCATAAACTTTTTTAATATCTCCACCTGCACAAAAAACTTTTGGATGATTGGATGTTATGACAACAAACAAAATCTCAGGATCCATTTTCCATTCAATCAAAGTCTCCATCATTGACATTATCATTGACTTTGATAAGGCATTTAATGATGCCAAACGATTGAGGCGGATAACACCGCATTGTTGTTTTTTTTCTATGATTAATTCTTTCATCAAAACAGTGTTCACACCCTTCCCGTTTCTTCTATTTTATCATATCCTATGGCTCTATTTATAAATCCTGAAAAAATATCAATTTGCAGTTTACTTTTCTTGACAAATCGTTTACAATATAAGTATACGGAGATGGAGGTAATTTTATGCCCAGAAGAATAAATGAAGATTGCATCGCTTGTGGAGCTTGCGTTCCAGAATGTCCGGTAGATTGCATCGCTGAAGGCCCAATCTATGTCATTGACGAAGATATCTGTATAGACTGTGGAGCTTGCCAAGAAGTTTGCCCAACAGACGCAATTTTCGAAGTATAATTTTAGACACAAAGAAGAGCGCTTGCGAAAGTGCTCTTTTTTGTTGCAAAAAAAAGACCACAACTGTGGTCATCTCGTTTTGAATTATAATTTGCTTGCTGCAGCCTCATCCAAGATTACTATAACCTGGGGATGAAGTTGTAAAACAGAAGCTGGGAGTTGTTCTGTTACTGGCCCTTTAATCATTTGATAAATGGCTTCACTTTTACTTTCACCACTGGCCATTAAAATAATTTTCCGGCTGTTCATAATGTTTTTAATTCCCATTGTCATCGCTTGATAAGGCACTTCATCGATGTGATTGAAAAACTTTAAGTTATCTTGTCGGGTTCCTTCATTTAAATCAACGACAAATGTTTCTTGCCCCAATGGTGTTCCAGGTTCATTAAAACCGATATGACCATTGGTGCCAATTCCTAAAATTTGTAAGTCAATTTGGTACTTCTTTAATAAATCATTATATAAACGGGCATTCTCATGGGCATGTGTGGGATCATTTTTTGGTAGATAAACATTTTTCTTTTCAATATCAATGTGAGAAAAGAGATGATCATCCATAAATTGATGATAACTTTGAGGATGAGTAGGTTCAATACCAACATATTCATCTAAATTAAAACTTCTTACATTTTTAAACGTAATGAGGTGCTTTTTATAAGCGTCGACTAATTTCTTATATAACAGAATGGGGGTAGAACCTGTAGGAAAACCCAATGTTGACATCGGTTTTCTTTGCAGTTGTTTTACAACCAATTCTTTCGCTTTTTCGCTGACTTCTTCATGATTTTTACATATAATTATTTCCATCTTCATTCTCCTATGTGTTGTATTTTAGTGATTCTCTAATGTTGCCGTGGTGTTGATCTAAAAGCTCTTTAATTTTCGTCGGTTCTTCAATTTTACTCATAATGGCAAAAATTGCGTGTTTGACTGAACCGTAACGGTCTAAATATCTTTGAGCAATTTTTTCATTAACACCGGTAATTTCTGTCACAATCCGTGTTGCTCTAGAAACCAATTTGTCGTTGCTCATTTGGACATCCACCATTAAGTTTTCGTATACTTTACCAATTTTAACCATGGCAGCGGTAGAAATCATATTTAAAATCATTTTTTGAGCAGTCCCACTCTTCATACGCGTTGAACCTGTTAATGGTTCCGCACCCGTAATCGCTTCAATTGGATATTTAACAATTTTGGCAATTTCAGAATCAACACTTGTTGTCACACACGCTGTTGCAACACCTAATTTGTTGGCATACTCAACCGCACCAATGACATAAGGGGTTCGGCCGCTCGCCGCAATCCCAATGACAACGTCATTTGGCGTCAATTGATATTTCTCCAATTCAGATACCGCCGCACTCTTTGAATCTTCAATGCCTTCTACTGCATATCTTAAAGCTGTATCACCACCAGCAATCACACCAATCACAATATCTTCAGCAACACCAAAAGTGGGTGGAATTTCACTAGCATCTAGTGCACCAATTCTCCCCGATGTACCTGCGCCTACATAAAACAGCCGACCATTTTTACGAAACGATTCTGTCACCACATCAACAACAACAGTAATTTGATCCAACGCTTGTTCAACAGCGTAAGCCACTGTTTTATCTTCGTTGTTAATTAACACTAAAATTTCTTTTGTTGATGCAACGTCGATATTTTTTGTTTTTATATTTCGTTTCTCTGTGCTGATTTTACTTATATCTACCATGTTCTCACCTCTTTTTAAGTTTAGAAAGACTCAAATAATAGGCACCCTTCACAGGGCTTTCTTCACTTTCATTCACTTTAAAGTCTTTAATGTTTTTTCTAAGTTCTTTAACAAACATCTTTTTTGCTATATCACCTTTTGTTAAAAAACCTCCCCGCAAAGCGATAACCAAGTTTTCTTTGTTTTTCATCTTTGCGTATGCTTGAAGCGTTTGTTTCGCTAAAGCTTCGGCTTCAGCTTGAACCATCGCCACGGCTTTTTCTACTTTTGCTTCTGCCATCATTTTAATAAATTCAGATAGTCGAGCAACTTTTGATTTATCATTGTTATAGACATAATCACGAACATCATATTTTGTTTTTAAACTTAGGTGTTCTAAAATATATTTACCAAACTCATCAAACGCATCGGTTTCATCATGAACTGCAATCACATCTTTTAATGCTGTTATACTCAAATGATAAGCTGAGCCTTCATCTCCTAAAATATGACCATAACCACCATGTTGCTCAAGACGGTTTTTATTGCTATACATAATAACGCTTCCTGTTCCGCCTATAACAACTAAAACATTTTTATCACTTTCTCGTTTAATGTCATAATAAGCAATCATGACATCACTTTCTAAGCTCACGGTCGTTCCGTAGCGAAGACTCAGTTCTTTTTCAAACGCTTTTTTATCTGTCACTTTTGAATATCCTGAAATTCCTAATTGAATATATGACAATGTCAGAAGAGGCGTACGGCGATATAAATAATCGAGAAGTTCAATTAAATTTGCTTTTGCTTGGTCATAGTCAATGTTAAAATTGGTAAAGCCGACTGTGTGACTTAAAAGTTTTTTCCCCGTCATGTCATAGAGGACACCAAGTGTTTTTGTGCCACCACCGTCAACTCCTATAATGTAATTAGCCATTTTGTATCGGCACCTTCCCTTTTAATTGTAAATTTCCTTTTAAGTATTCTTTTAACACGCGCACTGAGTTAGGTGTATATTCGTATAAACAAACGTAATTTTGAATGACAGGAACATCGACTAAGTCATAAGGGTTCCTCATCGCAATCACATGAACTTCTTTTCCAAGAGTATGAAGCTTTTCTAACAATTGGACTTGATTGCGATAAACGTTTGCATTATATGTTGTAATAATGATTTGATCATAAGCCTGGGCTTTATCTAAAGCCATTTCGACATCTTCTTCTGAAGGAATCACGGGAATCTTTAAAACGGTCAGTTCAGGAAAATCGTGATTCAACTCTTGAAAGATATCATGATTACCTAATCGATCATCCGCAATCGTCGTTGCTTTGGGCAACGTGCCGATGAGTAATGCCTTATTTTTAAGTTGAAGAGGCTTTCCTTTAACTAATGTTGCTGCCCCTTTAACAATTTGGTAACTCATGTCCTTCGCTTCTTCTGTACCGATAAGTGATTCGACATCAGCGAACTCAAAATCAACGTTTGTGTGAGCATACTTTTCTTTGTAGTGGAGAACTCGTTCAACCCTTTCGTTAATAACGTCTTCACTGATTTCACCATTCAAGACTGCTTCTTTAATTCTTTCCATCGATTCAAGTGCGAGTTTTGGCGAATGACAAACACAATAAATATTCACACCTGCTTGAACAGCCATTAAACTCGCTTCAACTGTACCATAGCGGTCGGCAATTGCCTTCATCTCCATCCCGTCAGTGACAATTAAACCTTCAAAGCCAAATTCATCACGAAGAAGCGTTGTCATCACTTCATGAGACAACGTTGCTGGTTTTCCACCTTCGGTTAATGCTGGAAAATAAATATGACTACTCATCATTCCATGAATGCCTGCGTTAATCGCCTTTTTGAAAGGGGCGAACTCAACAGCCTCAAGTCTTTCTCGTGAATGATTGACTGTTGGAAGACCAACATGTGAGTCAACAACGGTATCACCGTGACCAGGAAAATGTTTAGCGGTTGCGATGACATGTTCTTGAAGTCCTTGAATAAAGGGCAAGCCGTACTTCGCAACTTCTTCTGGATTATCAGAATAACTCCTTACGCCAATGACAGGGTTTTTGGGATTGTTGTTAACATCTAAAACGGGGGCGAAATTAATATTAATTCCTAATTGTTTTAACTCAAAACCCATTTGCTTCCCAACTTCATAACCCATTAAGGGAAGGTGATTGGCTGCAATTGTCATTGCTCCTGGGAAAAAAGTAGCTTCTGATTGAATTCTCGTCACCATCCCACCCTCTTGATCAATACCAATAAACATTGGGAGACCTAAATGCTTTAAGCTTAGTTGATGGAGATCTTGTGTTAGTTTAAACAATTGCTTAATACCCTTAATATTATGGGTAAATAAAATTACGTTTCCTGCTTTATATTTTTCAACCATTTGCATGGTTTCTTCATTTACTTCTGTGCCTTCAATTCCAAACATTAAAAGCTGCCCAATTTTTTCTTCTAGGGTCATATTTTCAAGTCGTTGTTTCATATAAGTGATACCTCTCTTTCAATGTTCTAAAGGTTTCTGTATCTTTTTTAAGTCGTTTTAATTTTTCTGATAACGGCATTTCTAAGCGATTATAGTTATCTCCTGTTAACAAATCAATCATCGGATGATGACCTTCTTTAAAAGGTTTAATAAAGGCGAATTCTTCATGTATTTCTTTCACGATGTGTAAAAGCGTTAGTCCTGTTTTAACGGGTTCATACATCTTTTTATCAGTTAAGATCAGCTCAATCCCTTCACAAAGTTCTCCTTGATGTTTTGAGAACGTTGGTGTGAAATATACGGGACGAAACTGAACACCTTTTAGTTCTTCTTTATTTAACCTTTCTATGACTGCTTGACTGTTAAACCAGGGGGCACCAACAAAGCTAAATGGTTTTGTTGTTCCTCGACCTTCGCTTACATTGGTCCCTTCATAGTAGCATGTCGCTAAATAATGATAGGTCGATTCAACTGTTGGTAAATTAGGACTTGGAAGAATCCAAGGAAATCCTAAAGCGTCATAGTCTAAATGTCGATCGTACCCTGTCATTTTAACAACCGTCAAATCACAATTAATTTCATACAATTCGTTAAAGAGAACAGCAAGCTCACCAATCGTTAAGCCATACCGTTGTACGAGCGGATAATAGCCAACAAAAGAACGGTACTCCAAATCCAAAATCGTTCCTTCTACTGTTATCCCGTTGACTGGGTTAGGTCTATCAAAGACAACAAAAGGGATGTTGTTTTCCTTCGCAGCCATCATGGCGTATGCCATGGTATACAAATAGGTATAATATCTGGCCCCGACATCTTGAATGTCAAAACATAAAAGATCGACACCTGCCAACATCTCTTTTGTTGGTTTTTTATTTTGTCCGTATAAAGAATAGACCATTACACCTGTTTTTTCATCGACATAATTATCTAAACGAACCCCCGCTTGTAAATCACCACGAACCCCATGTTCCGGGGCAAAAAGAACGGCCAAAGTCGTTTGTTCTTGTAAGATATCGATCGTTGATTTTAAGTTTCGATCAACCCCTGTGGGGTTTGTAATTAAACCAACGCGTTTATGATTAAATAATGCGAGATGTTGATCAAGATTCTCGATCCCCACTTTGAACATCTTCATCCACCAAACTTTCTACATACTTCACTACTTTATTCGTTAATAGGGCATTCAATAAGATTGGGATAGATAAGCCACCAAAAACGAAAATGAGTTGTGTTAAGGGAAACATAAATAAAACAAAGGGAATGGCAATTGTGAACACCAATAATAGCGTTCGGAAAATAAATTTTCCTGCCAAATAAAATGATAACTTAAATAAAAGCCACACTTTTGCCTTTGGGACAACTAACATTGAAGACAATGTATAAAGGGTAATAACAATCATCCCAATTAAAAAAGCAAGGGTAATATAATAACCAACGAGGAAAAACCAGTTTTTTGTAAGTTGCAAGGATTGATCATAATATCTAACATTTACAAATCCTAAACCTAATAAAACGATTAACAGAACACTAAACCAAATCTTTTTTCCTAAATTCTCTTTAAAAAACAAATAATATCCTTTAAAGAGTGGTTCTTCCTCTTGATTGATATATCGATGAAAAAGTTTATAGCCGGCGGATAAACTCGGAAAAATGGTAATAATGGGAATACTCGTAACAATCATAAGAAAGTTTATTAAAATAATCCGAATAATCCAATCGGCAATCGTATTTAGTTTTTGAAAAAACGTTTTTTCAAATTTCATTTAGCCTACAATACCTGTCCGTTCAATAGATTCGACAAATTGTTTTTGAACAAATAAATACATAATGAGTAGTGGTAACATCATTAATAATGCTGAAACGTTTGATATCAGAGCTAAGAAGACTGGATTTTCCCAAACATCCTGACCAATTAAACTCAGTCCACCTGTATAGAAAAGTGCGGCATAGACGTTTTCAGCAGCGTTAATCAGTTGCATCGTTAATAAGGGGAACCGTTCGGTACTCACCTCAAATATTTTAACATAATAAGCGTCATTCCACTGCCAAACGAAGGCGAATAGACCAACGGTTACTAACGCACCACGTGCGTTTGGTAACATGACGTTCCAGAAAATCCTGAAGACACCGGCACCATCAATTTGGGCAGACTCTTCGAGCTCTTTTGGAAGTCCCCTAAAGAAACTTCTAAAAATATAAATAAAGATACCACTACGAATACCCATCCCGAGTCCACTCATTAAATAAATAGACCCTTCTTTCCCAATCAAACCTAAATTCCTAAAATATAAATACTGCGAGAGCGATAAAGCCTGTGGTGGAATAATAATCGTTAAAAGGACGAGCCCAAATAAAATGCCACTTCCTTTAAAGCTCAGCCTTGCGAAAGCATAACCCGCTAAAGCGGTTGATGCCATCGATAAAACCATCGCGATCGCACTGAGTTTAAACGTATTCACTAGCGCGTGCCGATAGTCTAAGACGATTGCCGCAATTTTAATATTCATAACACTCCAGTTTTCTGGAATCCAAATAACTGCTGGGTTATTGGTATCTTCTGGGGCACGAAGTGCCATTAAGATTTGCTGGATGGTTGGAAATAAAATAACGAAACAGAGTCCAACTAATAAAACCGTTCTAAAGAAAGTCATTAAGAAACTTTGGAACTTTCTTTTTCTTCGGAAATTTTTAGCAGGATCTTTTAAGTCTTTCATAACACCGTGATAAGATTTTTTGAGTTGTTCAATGATATTAGTTTTCATAGTGCGACTCTCCAATCTTAAATAGTTTGCCTAAAGCACCTAAGACAATTAAAATTAAAATAATCGTACCGACATAAATCCAAGCCATTGCTGAAGATAAGCCCCAGTTTTGTTTATTCAACTCCGTACTAATAATGTTTGAAATCGATGACGTTAAGAACGTATCAACAAGGGCATAAACAATGACCGTTCCAATATGCACTTTCACGTTTGGTAAAGTAATTAACCAAAACATTTCATAGGCAGTCGCGCCCTCAATCTTAGCCGCTTCATATAAATGTTTTGGTATCGATTGAATACTAGCAAGAAAGAGGAGGATTGGAACACCTGCAAGTGCTAAAATATCATAAATCCGGTCGATCAATCCAACAATGAAGTTAATAATCCCCGGCGTCATTCCTGTCTGCATTAAGTAAAACTGAAGATCAAAAACTTTATCAATGCCCTGTTGTTCTAAAATAGCGTTAATCGCTTCTCCGCCGCCAACCGCAGAGACAACCGCAGCTGAGTTTAAAATAACGGGGATAAAGAAGATTGCTCTGACAATCGCGCGACCTCTAAATTTCATATTTAATAAGACAGCGATAAATAAACTAAAAATCAGTAAGACCGGCAAGTTAATAAAGACGTCTGCTACAGTATCTAATAATTCTACGCGGAATGAAGATGTTGTCGTCACGTGCGTATTAAAGGCGTATGAATAGTTGGCAAAGCCAACATTCTCAGTTAAAATTTCACCAGCACGAGGCGTGAGTTTAAAGAAACTATAGCGGAAGGTTTGGAAAAACGGAAAGATGAACAATAAGATGAGTCCAATCACCCATGGCAAAAGGAAAATAGCAGCCCAAACCCGTTTTTGATTTTTATAAGTTAACTCTGGTCGTTTCCACTTTCTTGGGAGTCGTTGTTGTTCAGTCATCATTAAACCCCCTCTACTAAATAACTCATTCCCGGTACGGTATAAATACTCACGTTTCGTGGATTTAAGTTATAGTTAATTAAAATTTTAATGCCATTCGAATATGTGACACGATAGACGTTGTGGCTCACAACTTCATGATTAACAAGATAGCCTTCGTGAATGCCTAAAGCATCTAAAGTTTTCACTTGTTCTTCAATCATATCAAGCCAGTTCACATAATGGGTAGCCATATATTCGTTATACTCAGTATTTAATAATGCACGTGAATCTTCATATGTTAACGTATACTTTAAGTTAGAACCCGTTTCAATATGTTTTAAGAACTCATAGTTAAAGCCTCGATCGCTCGCTAAGTTAATGGAGTGACCAGAATATTCAACCATCCCTGATAAGACAAGTTGTTGTAGGGGGATTTGTGCATCAATAATAGAATAGAGTGTTGCCTCTAATGGAATATCAGTCATATAGTTTGCATAGTTGAAAGCATAATACGATGGATTGTTTAACATCATTTCTTTATTTAAGCTTTCTAAGAATACTTCTTGTATCCGTAAACTATCCTGTTTATAAATGATAACATTGCGATCGTAATGACCCGTTAATCGTGAACCCATTAAAGAAAACTCAATATTGTTAAAATCATATCCTCGATTTAGTTTCTTAAAGATCGCTTCATAATACACCGGGTTAATGACGTATGCACTCTTACTATGTTCGTAATTTGTTTCTGAATAAGGAAGTCGTGTCGGATAATGATAATCATACATTTCTGCGTGGTTTCCACGGATTCTGCTTGCAGTATATCGATATTGATCGAATAACTTATGATAACCGTTGGCGGTCATTAAATTAATCGATTGATAAACATCAACACCTAAGCTTCCTAAATATGTTTCAAACCGTTCAAAGTTGCGTTTGTTTCCAACAGAACGTTCAAACTTCACCCGATCATTGATGTCTTGTGATAGACCACCATTAATCGCTCCTTGATATAAAACATTCATTTCTGTGACGCCACGATCTTGAAGTTCATCGATAATCATTTTCGCTTGATCGTATGTTGTCATCGATTTATTTGTATAATAAGGAACGCCTAAGAAAAAGGACTTGTAATCATAGGCACCTAAAAACTCAATGGTCGCAATCGTTCGGTCGCTTTGTGGTTTTGCTGTAAACCCTTTTTCTTCGATTAAGTATTCTTGGAATTTTTTCGCAATCCCAACATAATTATTTTCTTCTTCTTTTAAGAAATGGAACTCAACCGTGAAGTCGGTCGAAACAATTGTTTTCGTCCATAAATCAACACCATATGTATTCCAGCCTGTCCCGATGACAACTGCTTCCACTTCTCTTAAGTTAAAGGTCGGATAGATTTTGTTATACGAGTCATTCCTTCCGGATACGTCTGCAAATATAGCAGCCATCGCATCGCCTTCGGTAATAATAGCTGCAAACCCACCATCGTCTTTAACCATTCCATAAACTGGCATGTTAATGGGTTGTTGCTGCTCAGCCATCTTATACGGAAGTTGAGCTAAATCTTGGCCATAGAGGCGTTTATTATACGCACTGGCGTAATATTTTTCGTTATTAAATTCAATAATGGCCCCACTTCCATCAGGGACAACTAAATAACCATTCGTTGGCACACCGCCAACTTCAGATACAGCTGTACCGAAAAAAGGATACAGTGTTAAACGAGCAATTTTAATATCTTCTGTTTCAACGATTGAATCTTTTAAAATTGTAGCTCGTAAACCTTTTTCTGTTAATTCTAGTTCAATAGCTACTTCAAACCGTACTTTTTCATGTTGTTCAAAATAGCCGTAGTGCTCATTTTCTTCAATCGCACGTTCGCGAGTATACTTTTCGTCTTCAGCTGCATCACGGTAAAAAATATTATATAGTCTTTGTTTTGTGATCTTACTCATATTTTCATAGTTGATAATTTCATAAAGATCACGTTCTGAATCATAACCCGTATAAGCCAAGCGACTTAAAATATTAAAATCATTCATCGCTTCAATGACGTCTTTAGGTAAAAATTTAGGGAAATACAATTGGTCAATTTCCGTATCTTCAATCACATATTTTACCTGAACTCCATTAGGGATATATTTAATCCCAAATGTCCGTTCCCCTTCAGGTCTTAAGACTGTATCAGGGTGGTAAATACTTAAACGGTAGTTGTTAATTGTATTAGAAGATCCCGCTTTATTATAGTAGGTTAAGTCAATCGTTGCTTTTTGTCTTTCTTTCGCAGCGGTCGTAATTGACTTTGTGACATCCTCTTCCCATGGATCAGGAACAGTTGGATTTGAATAATACACCACGTTGGTCCGAAGATCAACTACTTTAATATAAGAGGTGTTCTCATCGATATATAGTTTAAAGTTTGAATTTTGCGCCACCAATTTTTCAGGATCATCTAACGTCTCAGCATCAATAAAACCTTCTGGATCATACGTGCGAACAGCATGAGGTTCTATTTTTGTTGCTCTTAAGTTAAAAGTAAAGAAGTATACCGCGATCAATCCTAAAATGATGGCGATGATTGCTAGTTTTTTCATCTCATCACCTCTAATATCTCAAACTCAGTTCTTCATAAATTGAAGAAAAGAACTCGATGACTTGTTGAATTAAATCAAAGAATAATAAACCAAAGAAAATCATCGCGGCCATCGCAACAATAGTTAAAATGAAAGCCAAAATGGTCTTCCCAAGGCCATATTCATGAATATTCAAAATGCCCATAAATAACATCCATCCTGTCGCAACATACGCAAATCCCATAAGAAGTTGATAAAGAGCCATTTCTTCTAACGTTAAGAAGTTAGATAAAATAACAGCTGGATAACCAATTAAAATTAACGGAAATAAAGAGTAACCTGTTACCATCACGATTTCTTTAAATTTACCCTTACCTTCCATCAGTGTGGTCACAGACCAGTTACCAACAGTAAATAAGACAAGGAGTAAAATCACGGCGAAAATCTCTTGCAAACTATTGAGATGCAAGGGGTTACGCTCATTAATTAAGAAACCTTCTCTTTGATACGCGAATATTCGGAAAAAAGCATAAAGCGTAATAAAGACAAACGCGACACTCATTTTTCCTTTCTTATAACGTTTTAATTCATCATAGCCATCAAAAGGGTGGAAAAGAACGTATTTAGGGAACTTAAAGTAATGTAAGTAAAAGGCTTTAAGTCCGTCTAAGAATTTAGTCTTCATACAAAATCGTTCCTCCTTTTGCTTTTGTTTTGCGAATCTTAAAGTATGCCCAAGCCCCGAAGGCTAAGACAATGCCACCGAAAATATACCCAAAGTTTTTCTTTAAGATTTCATTGCGATATGATTTATAAGCTCTTGAATAATAATATTTATCATGACCCAAATTAAAATATTCAAGCGCCTTTTGATAATCACCCATGCGCAAATAGTATTTACCTAAACCATTATAGGCAATTTCATAGTTGGTGTTTAACACAAGAACCTCTTCCCAAAGTTCAGCTGCTTTTTCAAACTCACCGATCGAATGAAAAGCGATGGCTTGATTGACTGCTTCACCAAATGGGGTTAACTGATAAACAACAATTGTTCTTGAGCGTCTATCTAAAACTAAGAGGTCATCGTTAAAATACGCAATGGCGACACCTTCTGCAAATTTATCTGATTGTGCTCCTTCATCACCGTTGATATATAGTAAATTACCTTCACTATCATAAGTAAATAAACGTGACCTTTTTTGGTCTAAGACAGTAAAGATGCCGTGATCAGTATAGGCGATATCAACGAGTGTTGATGCGCCGGTAATCACGTAATTATTAGAGCCTTGAATATAATGGATGTCACCCATTGGTGGATGATAACCATTTCGCTTTAAGACGTCAACACCTTTGGGGTTAATTAACTGAATAATGTTTTCTGCATTTCCAGAAGCAGGTTTAGACGTTGCGTAAATAAAGTTTTTCTCATCCATTTGAACGTTTGTATATTCTGTTGGTAAATAAAGTTGGAGTTGTGAAAGTTGTTCTTCAGTCATGAGCGAGCGCCGGAAAACTTCAATTGGCGTTAAGCTCACAGGGTTCACACCAGTAAACCGGTTAAAAGTTCCATCACTACTTAACTCAATGATGCCCTCATAAACGTTTCTTGCGACAACATAAATTCGTTCTGATCCATCAACAGTTAATTTTCGTGGTTCAAAGCGTAATTCATCAAAAGTAGGATCATCAACTTGACTAAATGTATCAAGAACTTCAAAATGGTGATTGAGTTTTACAATTCGACCATTGCCGCTATCGGCAATATAAATTCCACTTTCATGTACTTCAACGCCAAAAGGTGCACTTAGTGTTAAGTTCGGAAACTCAGAGACACCTTGAGCCGTTAGTTTGTCAATATAACTTTGATGTAAAGGGAATTCTTGATGAATGGCTTGAATTTGAAATTCATCATCAATTAAATATAAACGGTTCGTTCCTGAGTCAATCATATAAATGACACCTTCATAAACAACAATGTCTTCTGGTGAAGAAAGTGTCGTTCCTAAAGTGTTTGCGTTAAAGTGGGTGGCATAGTTCATTCCGGGTGCGGAATGAATGACATCCCCATAGTATGAATAATTGTAGCGCACCGTTGCCAATTGAATAGGCAATGTTAGGAGCAATGAAAAAATCATCATTAATCTCATCTTTTCCCCTCCTATTTCATACCAGAATGGCTAAATGTTTCGACAATCTTAGACTGAGAAAGAATGAAGAAAGTCACAGGGACAACCATCATAATGAAAGAGACTGCAGCAATGGTGCCCGCTCTTTCAATCGTTCCTGCGGCAATTTGTCTAAGCGCATAGCTCACTGGTTTTAATTCTTCACTAAAGATAAATGATCCGCCGTCGGTAACCCATAGTCTTTGGAATAATAAGATAATGAGTGTTAACCAGGCTGGTTTAACGAGTGGCATCACAATTTGGAAGAAAATCCGATATTCACTCGCGCCATCAATTTTTGCACTTTCAATCAGTTCGTCGGGAATTTGTTCCATAAACTGCTTCATTAAATAAAGTCCCAATGAAGAGGCAATGGCTGGTAAAATGATGGCTGCATGTGAATCAATTAATCCTAAACGGGTAATGATAATATAGTTTGGAGTCGCTGTCACCTGAGGGGCAAACATTAATGAGTAAACGACCAATGTAAAGAGAATGGTCCGTCCAGGGAATTTATATTTCGCAAGTGGATAAGCGGCCATTGATGCGATTAACACGTGACCGGCAGTTCCTAATGTTGTGATTAAAATCGTGTTGAAGAAATAACGCGTAAAAGGAATCCACGAGTTGCTCATTAGTTCTGATAAATCTCTAAAGTTTTCCACTGTTAAGTTTCGCGGTAATAAACGCGGTGGGAATAAGAAGAGTTCATCCAAAGGTTTAAAAGCATTTGATACTGTCATAATGAGGGGGAAGGCGCTAAAGAAGCCAAATAAAATTAAAATGGTAAATAAAGCAATGTCACCAGCTTTTGAACGGTTAATCCGTTTTCTGCGGCGATACCTACGGTTTTTAATTTGTTCGATAATTTGCGTCATCATTAATCACCCACCCTTCTTAAAATGGAACGAACCAAGAGGTTGGCGGTCATCATAATTAAGAATAACAATGTCGCAATCGCTGATGCATACCCTAAATCAAAACGGATAGACCCAAAGTCAATTAAGTGAGTCACAATCGTATGACCCGCATATTGAACCGATGGGAATCCCACAAGTTGCATCGACACTTCTGCGATGGCCAGTGATGTCGTAATTTGCATGACTGCTCCAAATAATAATTGTGGTTTCATGGATGGCAAAGTAATATGCCATAATTCTTGCCAGCGGTTTCTAATGCCGTCAATCGCACCCGCTTCATAAAGAGTTCTATCAACACTTTGAAGACCGGCGATAAAGGCTAAGAATGAGACACCCAAGCTGAGCCATAGCTGAACGATAATAATCACCATTAACATGTATTTGGGATCATTCAACCATAAAACAGGGTTATCAATAATCCCTAAACGAACCATAATCGCGTTGGCATACCCATGAACGTCCCCTGAGAAAATCAAGAGCCAAATTAAGAAGGCGTTCCCAGAAATACTAGGGGCATAAAAGATCAGTGTCATAAACGCTCTTAAGCGTGGTTTTAGTTCATTAATGAGCCATGCGAAGACAAACGCTAGTAAATAGCTAACAGGTCCCGTGACTACGGCTAAAATCAATGTGTTTTTTAACGCGATAATGAAAATATCATCATCCAACAGTAATTTTGTATAATTATCTAACCCGATGAATCGGGGTGTTTCTAAAAGGTTAAAATAAGTAAAACTAATACCTAAAGACATGAATACAGGAATAATGGTGAAGGTGAAAAAGAGTATCATGTAAGGAGCCATCAAAACGTAATTATGCTTATTCTTTTTCACGTCTTTCCATAGTAGTTGACGTTTTGTCAAATTCATATTGATGTTATCTTGCATAACGGATGCCTCCTTTCGTTAGTCTATGAGACCAAATTCTCGTCGTTTCTTCATCATTTCTTCATTAATAATGAGGACATAATCATATATCGTTTCCCGTGGATTCGCATTTTCGTTAATCACAAGACGGAATGCATTATCCAAGTGACGTCCAGTCATATAGCCTCCAGGCACTTCAGGAACACCTTTGACCCATGCCCATTGCTCTTGTAGTTTTTCATATTCTTCAACGGTCCAAGGAAGTTGGGTTAAAGCTTCAATGTTTGCGGTTGGGTAGCGAGCAGCAGCTCCTAAGATACCTTCCATTTCACGTCCAAATTGAACTTGAATTTCTGTTCTTGTCCACCATTCTAAAAACTTCCAAGATGCGGCCTTTTTCTGTGATTGTTCCATAATCATGACGCCTGTATTGGTGGAGACAGTGTCTTTTCTTAACACTTCATTACCATGTTCATCAGTAGTAATGGTTCCTGGAACTGTAGTGAAATCCCATTTTCCACGAATTTCCGGAGCGAAGACACTAAGCGTATTATACGTATTATAATAGGTCACACCGATAGGCATTTGCCCGCTTCTAAAACGGTTGACGAAGTTTGCTTCAACGGGGAATGAATAATCGGTATAAAACCGGGTCCATGTCTCGAAGACTTCGGGTCCTAATCCTTCGTTAAAGCCACTTTCTAAATTATCATTAATGTAAAACTCACCATCATTTTGATAAAACATCGTTGCGAAAATAGGGTTCGGTGGTAAGTTAATAACGTTTCCTTGAGAAATTGGAACTGGTAAATAAAACTCTAAGTTGTGTTTTTGTAAATCAGGAATCATCTCAATCACATCACGCCAAGTGTGAGGAACTGAGAAACCCATCTCTTCAAAAATATCGGTTCGGTAAAACATCATTAAAAAGATTTGCTGTTCAGGAAGAGCGAACGTTCCACCTTCATACTTAAAGCCTGTCATCGCACTGTCCATAAACCGATCTTTAACCATATCAAATTCGGGTTCTTGTGATAAATCATACACCGCATTTCTCATCGCGTAGTTCACGGGGACGTTATAACCCACTCCCATCGCAACATCTGGACCCACGCCAGAAAGTGTTGCTGGTAATAAGACAGCTGCATTGACTAACTTTAAGTCGACTTGAATGCCTGTGTTTGGTGTAAACGATTCGTCAATTAATTTTCTTAAAATATTGGTTTGGTCACGACCAACAGAAATCCATACTTCAATTGTTTCGGTGATGCCGCCTGCTTCTGTTTGGCCGATTGCGGCATAGTTTGTTACGAAACTTGCGAAAAAGGAACGAAGACTAAACCACATCCGTGAAATCCAGGATGCTTTGTTTTGTGGCATGGTTTCGTTTTCATGATGAATCACAAAATAATCAATTTCTAATGGTTGTTCTGACATTAAAATAACGAGTGTTCCTAGTGCTGAAATATTGGCACTATAGCTAAACAAGTTTCGATGGATTTTTCTTGGTTTTTCTAAAAAATCATCGAGTTGTATAATAAAGGTGTCTAAAATACCTGTTTTCTCACTCGTTGATCCGGAAATTTCAATAATTCGCTCGCGAATAGAAACTAAATTGTTTCTTTCTTCTTCTAAGCGTTCTAACATCCGGTCCACACGTCTCGTTAATTCATAGTCACGATATGGATCGGGTTCAGGTCCTGTATAAACTAAAATTTCTCGATAGAGTTTATTCAATTGATTGATTGAATTTTGAACTTGAGCAATAATGGGACCATACTCTCCTAAGGAAATCTCAAAAGTAATCACATGTTTTCCTTCGGAAAAATATAAATAATATGGATCATCATTGGAGCCCAATGTTTGAATCCGCCAATCATTTGAATAAGGAAATTGAAAGTTTTCAAATTCTTTAAAAGGAATCTTTCCATCAATGTATATATTACGGCTCACATTCATCCCAGCAGCAATCTTTTGTTTAACACGAAGGCTAATCGCATAAAGTCCAGCTTCATCAATGTTAAACTCCCAACTAATCTGGTCACCTGCAACACGCCAGTTGGCACCACCAATGGTGTTTAAACGAATCAATGAATGATGACTTGGCATCGTCATTTGACTGGTCCGGTCGTTTAACGGATAAAGTGTCGGTGATGTCGTATAGGCTGCATCTTCGGCTTGTAAGAAAACAGGGTCTTGTTTTACTTTTTCATAGCCTTGATTTAAATACTGTTGGTACACTTCCGCATAGGTTTGTCGTTGTTCAACCGAAATGATTTCGATTTTATCGATTAAAAGGGGTTCTCTCACAGATTCTAACGTAATTGTGTTGGGTCCTGCTTGAAAATAAAAAGCATATGGTTCATTGACATAACCAATTGCGTCTTTAAACAATGCTTCTGTCCAAAATGGGTTTTCAATTTGACTCGGACGAATATCGTTACCATGAATATCTCTTTTTACCTCATCGCCTTGGCTTTGCCAAATCCGATAAAAAACCAGGTTGTTGGCACCATCAAAAGGAACTTCATCATTAATATAAAGTCTTCTTTCAATCGATGAACTTTTACCTGGATAAGGAAAATATTTAAGCTTCAAGTGGTAAAAACCCGACCAGGGTATTTCGAAAGTCCAAGAGACACGTCCCTTCTCTTCAGTAAGTAGCGGCTGGGTAACCCCTTCATATTCATCCAACACACGATGATTACCAACAATCGCGTCAAAACCTGCACCATCCAATTGAATCATCTCATTTTGGGGGTACACTTCTGGATTGCTCGTTAAATAGTGAAAATACGAGTTTGGATCTAATTCTCCTAACTCGGCTGGATTAATGTGGGCGACAGGTTCACGGTTAAAAAGTAATGTGTCTTTTTTCATCTTAACAACGATGCTATCGACGATGGCCACGACTAAAATGAGTCCTAATATACTCAGTGAAATAATAATGATTTTTTTAATGTCAATCACATCCTTTGAAATAATCCCCCTTGAGGTCAAGGGGGATTAACTTCTTAATTTGAGGGATTTAAAAACTCGTTAAGTGCAGCTTGGTAAATTGGGGCAATCGAGTCAACGTTCGTTCTTGCGGTTCCTTCACGAATACCTAAACCAGCGTTTGTCCGCCAACCGTTTTCGCCATAATGGCTAATGCCAATCGCGCCAATTAATTCATAATAGACTTTGTCATAAATTGCCATGTAAGCTTCAACATAAACATCTTTATCGAAACGAGTCATAAGCGTAATTTCAAAATCATCACGGAGTTCTTCTTCAGTTTTCCAAAGTTGCAACTCATTCCATACTTTAAAGACTAAAGCTTCACGCTCAGGTGTCATACCAGATGCGATTGAATAAACGGCAACACCAGAAATGGGTGATGCGTATTGTCCACTGTATGTATCGCTTCTTGGATAAGGAACATAACCAAGTTCAAAACTAATGTTACCCCATCTATTATCGGCATTCACGAACCATAAGCTACCTGGATGGATTGCAACACGACCGGCCATCCATAATGCAGAACCTGCATCATAAGCGCCAGCTGGTTCAAAGAGACCTTTTGTCCATAAGTCGCTTAAGAAATCAAGTGTTGCAAGAGCGGGTGCTTGATTAAAGGCAACACGACCGGTATCACCATTAATGAGTTTCCCACCATTTAAAGGGATCATACTTTCAGCATATAACACTGGAACACCACCAATGGCGTAACCTTCTTGTTCTTGGCCACTTAATTGAGTTTGAATATTGGTTGCCCATGTTTCAAAGCTTGACCAAGTCCAGTTACCAGCTAAAAACATTTCTGATGGGTTGGGTGCGCCTAAAGTTGCGATTAAGTCAGCATTGTAAAATAAACCAACGTCAACAGTTAAGTTTCCTGAACTAAAGGCATATACATGATCATTGTATGTTCCAACTTTTCTAAAGTCTTGATGGATATTCTCACCACTTGTATCTAAGTACTGATCAACTGGAACAATCGCATCACCAATCGCGAGTGCTTGGATCCAGTCTGATGTAATCCATAAGATATCTGCTAAAGGTTCACCAGCTACGGAGCCTTGAATAATCGCGCTGACGCGGCTTGGGCCCCATGCGGCACTTGCATGATAGTTTTTATAGGTGACTTTCACATTGTATCTTTCTTCAACCTCTAATTGGAGCTGTTGTCTTTGGTTTTGTTCAGTTCCTGTATACGTTAAATCAAATGGGTCCACTTCTTTCTTATCGCCATGAGCAATAATAATTTCAATTGGTGGTCCACCATTTGAACTTTCAGGACTAACCGTAATGGTTCTACTTGCGGTCACTTCAATCCCATCGCTACCAGTCACTTTATACGTTAATGTATATGTGCCCGCGATATTAGAGTTTACGGCTCCAACAATCGTAATTGCGGACTCATCAAATTCACCCGTTTCAGAATCGGTTGCGGTCACACCTGCAAGTGGATCAAAAGCTGTACCAAAAGCAATCGTTGCGTTGGTCACGCCTGCGAATGATGCGGTTACACCTTCTTGTGGTCTAACTGTTACCTCGCGAATCGCGATGACTTCAACGCCGTCACTCCCCTTCACTTTATACGTTACCGTGTATGTTCCTGGTGAATTGGTATTCACTTGATGAACAACGGTAATTTTTGATTTATCAATGGCTCCTGTTTTAGAGTCGGTTGCAGTGACGCCTGCAAGTGGATCGAACTCTGAACCAAAATCAATCGAAATATCTGTTACCCCAGAAAATGACGCTCTTGCTCCGTCGTCGTCATTACCATTACAGGCAACGATACCAATTGATATCGCCAAGATAAACAATAATCCGAGTATCTTTTTCATAATCTTCCTCCTTTATCATATATGATAAACGTTCACATTTTACATGTCAATTATACTATTTTTCTTGTTCCCTTTACAGTCTAAAAGGAATATTTTCACATATGTAAAAATATTTTCGAATCTTAAGTTATTGACTTCTTATTTTAGTAAAGCGCCCGATAAAATTACCGGGCGCTTTATCATTCAAAACGTATGGATTTTAAATCTTATTTTTTACCAAATAAGATGAATGCTCCACCAAATGCTAATCCTGCAGTAACAACAGAAATAACGATTGTTACAATGAGTGATGTACCAACTTCATCAGCTGGTAATGCTTCGATTGCATCATTGATGAGTGTTTCAACTTGGGTTCTAGGAATCATACCCTCAGTTGCAGCATCAATTAATCCTTGAACGTCTGCTTCATCAATCATACCGTCGATTGTATCTTGAAGACCGTCAATCACATCTTGAAGATCATCAATCGCATCTTGTACAGCAGAATCAACTTCTGCTTGAGTCATCTTCTTAGGTAGGACAGTGACTGTAAAGGTTGCACTATCGGTATTACCTTTAAGGTCTTCAACTTCAACAGTGACCGTGTAGTTACCTGGGTTATTAACGTTTAAGTTACCATTATTAACAACATAAATGACAAGATCGTCTTGTGCATCTGTGAAGTCATAGGCAACAACGTTTGCTAAAATTGCATCATTAGCTTTCGTGAAATCACCAGCATAAATTTGATAGTTTGGATTCACAACCATTAAGATTGGAGCCGTTGTATCATCGATGGTAATTGTGTAGCTTGCATCAGTAATAATGTCTTGACTAAAGTCATCTGTACCTTCAACAAACACCACTGGATCACCAAACGCTAAATTTGCTTTTCTTAATCTACCGGCTTCTGCAGCACCATGAGCAGTTAATAAGAATTCACCTGGTTCAAGGACTAAAGCAGCTTGCCATGCAGCAAAGAGATCAGCGTCACCAACAACTGTACCACCAGATGTAGTGTGGTTCCAGTCAAAGCGGTCATAAGATTCTTTCATTGTTCCATCAGCAGCAACTAAAACTAGGACTGAGCCCCATGCACTACCGATACCACGTGCCATGTCTTGGTCTGTATAAACCGTTGGTTTAATGGTCGCATTTGTTGGCGCGTTAATGTTAAATTGTGCTTCTGGATCAAATGGAATGACTTCACCATTAACGGTTAATGAGAATTCATCACCAGGAATAAAGACATTATGTGTAAAGGTTAAATCAATTTGGTAAACACCTGGCATTGGGTTGTATGGGTTAAATTCTGATGGATAAGAAACAACGATATCATTGGTCTTATCATTTTCATAACCATCATGTGCCGTAATGCCTTTGAGAACGTCAACTGGAATACCTTGGTCGCTGTAGCGATCAGCTACGCCAACAAATTTAGGTGGCATAACACCAATTACGATATCAGCAACTACTTCTCTATCAACACCAGCTGGAGTTGTTGTATACCATTTTGCAACATAGCCTTTACCAAAGACACTTGCATCAATACTTGTAATTGCAGCGTCTGGTGTGTAATCATCTTGAACTTCATCATAGACGTATTCAATGGTTTGAAGAACGTCTTCGCCATCAATAATGTCTAAGAAGAAGCTAAGTTTTTCAGTCTTATGATGAATTTTGCCTTGATCATCAAACATATGCATCCATGACGCAGTTACGTTGTGAATTGTTGGTTTAAGTGTTCCATTGTATTCAACAACGATTTGTGTTCCTGGAGTTCCACCGTCATCATCTAATGCAGTAATGCCATCAAATGCAGCGGGTTGTTGTGCATAGTTCATAACCATTGGTTCCATTTCTGGATCTAACATGTATTCAACTTGGCTCTTAACGAACGCTGTTGTTTTTGGGTTAGAGTTGTCACGGTCTAATGAGTTCCATCCAACGATGGTCCATCCTGCTGGAACAACAACATGATCTGGGTCGCCGTTGTAAATAACGCCGTCACCATTAATAATATCTGACCAATCTTCTGGATCTGGGTTCGCAGTCTTATCGATTGCAACTAAGTTTCCGCCATCAAAGACACGTTTTGCCCATGATAAGTTGCCGAGTGGTTCTAAAACATAACCTTGAGCACTATCATCAAGCATGATCCGAATTTGTGAAAAGTAAACATTTGGTTCATCATCTGGATCAGCATCAAACGCTGCAGCTTCTGCTTCAGTAGCTAAACGCCATTCTGGAGCTGCTTCTGTACCTTCGTTATAAATGTGATATTCAAAGATGTGGTCTTCAAACATAACTAAATTGCCATCTTCATCAAAGTATGAATACAATCTTGCAACAACTCCGCCAGTTAAGTCTGTTCTAGCGTTTGCTGTTTTAAGGATATATTCATTATCAGTATCATTGATAATAAATGATGAGAATGACGCCCAAGATGTAGTGGCACCAACAAACTCAGTCGCATCAATAAAGCCATCGCTATTTGCGTCTACTGATTCTTTCATATAGCGGTCAGAGCCTCTAACGAAATGATATCTATGGCCTGCATATTCTAACGTCCAGTTTGCTTTGCCCACTTGTGTACCAATACAAGGTGCAACTGCTTCTAAACAGTTAATTTGGTCGTATGGATATAAATCAATAATGCCATCTTCTTCATCAGCGAAAGCTGTTTGTCCAAAGACGAGCGCTAAAGAAACAAATCCAAACAACAGAAATGCCAAAATCTTTTTCATTCTATTCCTCCTATATTTATCTATACTCCTAGATTTACTCCAATTTTAACTCATCGTGAAAACGCTGTCAATTTTGTGAAAAATATTGCCTCGTTTCCTCTATCTTTTTACATATCTTGAATATTTTTTTCAAGTTTAGTGGTCAGTTCCTGGTAAATATGTATAAAATGTTCGTGATGTTTCTTGTCCACCTACGGTGACAGAGACTGTATAACTGACCGTTAACGCTTCTTGTGGTAGCGAAATAATGCGTCCCGTTTGGTCAACATATTCCGGATTATGAGAAACAAAACTGATTTCTGCGTCTGGATGTTTTGTCGCAACTTCATACTCAACATCGGCAAATTTGTGGAACAGGGGTTGAAGTCCAGAACGGATCATTGTTTGAGGACATAATTTACCGCTGAAGTCTTGATGGAATGTCATGTGTTCACGTGGTAAATTGTATCTTTCTAATAAGGTCGCAACCAGTTTTGCGGTGCGTTGCCAAATGCGATAAATGTCATAGCCATAACTGACAGCAGTTTCAATCGAAATACCGTTGGTGTTTCCACCACCTAAATAAGATCCTTTGTATGGAAGGGTTGAACCATCGCCAGCATGATAAGCTCTTTCAATTTCAGGTAAGTGTTGATAGAGGAGAGTATCATCCATCGTAAAATGCCAAGAAATATATGGACCGACATCTGCATTCACTAAATTCCATAAATAGTTTGAATGGGATAAAGCGCCTGATCCTTGGGCATTATTTCCGGTGTCATGAACGACTACCCAATAAACGTTATCGTCGTTATATTTTGGTAGAGAATCATCAATCGGTGACATGGGTCGGCCTGAACGTTGCCAGCCATTTACGGGGAGAATACTTTGAGTGGGGGCATTCTCATTATTAGATCCATATCCTCCAAAGTAATAACGCGAAACACTTTCATAGGTGAAAATAGCATAAGGGCTGCCCATTCCATGAGCTTCAAACTTATGTGGCGTTGTATAACTCACTTGGTTAACAGTAAGTAGATCAAGTAAGTTATCAGTATCTAATTCGTCATAAAACTCAATGGTGAAAGTTTGGGTGACGGTTGGATCTGAAGCAAGTGCTGCAGTAATGACAACAAGTCCCGCTTTGTGAGAAGTGACAGTTCCAACCATCTTTTGATTGGCATCACGATAAGCAACAACAGTTGCAATCGCTGGGTCACTTGTCGTAAAGACAACGTCTTCATCGGCAATCAAATATGGATAAACTTCCGCTAACAAATCAAAGCTATCGCCAGCTTCTAATGTTTGGGTTACATCCTCGGGTGTTAATTCAATCATATCGAGAACTAAAACCGCGAAATCAATTTGGGCTCTCACTTGGAAGTTTCCTTCAAGTAAAACACTTACAATGGCTTGACCACTACTTAAGGTCGCGATGTTTCCTTCACCTTGAATGACAACAACCGCTGGATTACTTGTAATATAACGTAATCTTCCTGTTGAGCCAATCGGTAACATTTCAGCTTCAATTAAATATTGATCACCAAAATACAATTCAACATCTACATCATTTGTTAGAATTTTTACAGGAACGCCTTCCTTGTAGTCTTTTTTCTTAACGATCTCAGCGGCTGTACTATAATAACCTCTAAACTCATAATCAGTAATGTTAACAAAATCAACAGTTGAGGGTTGTGCTTTCCCCCAATAATTAAGGGTAAAATCAATCCCGTGATTAAGATTGGTTTTAGCAGCATGACCAGAATAGTTTTCTACTTCGTTAAAACGGACATGAACATATAAGTCGTTATTCATGGATGTGTCAATGGTCATCCCTGTAACAACATCTTTAATTACGTTACGTTCAATTTTTAAAGTTGTTTCGGCATCATCTGTTGCTTTAACCGTTAGATCTAAAGCGGTGGTTGCGCCAATGAGTTCATTTTCAAAGATGAGATTATCGCCAGCTAGAAAACCGTTAATCACAATCGCTTCTTTTTGAATGTTCGTAAAGGTGTTGTTGCTAATGTTAAGTGAACTCACATCAACTAAAGTTAAAAAGGCTGTATTTGAAGTAATGTTTTTAACCGTATTGTTTTCAAAAACAAAGCCGACTAAAGGAGTGTTACTGGAAATACTTGCTGGTCCGGTAAATTCAATTCCACTCATTTGTGTTCCACTTGCAAGCTGCGTAATTTTCCCTTTAAATTCCGCGTTTTCAGTTCCACTTAAATGGATATTTTCGACATCAATTTCTATATTTTCTTCGTAAGTTCCGGCTAATAAATAAATCTTGGCTCCTGAAGTTGCCACATCTAACGCATCTTCGATTGTTTTGAATAAATCTATATTTTCGGTAAATGTTTTATCTTCAAAAACCACTGAGCCGGTGTGACTAGGGTCCACAGCTAGTGCATTATAAAATTCAACCTCAAAGCTTTCTGTTAAGCTTTCATCTTGAACAGCGGTTGCAGTAAAGATAACAGTGCCTTCTTTAAGTGGTGTAATGATGCCATCATTTGTAATTGTCGCGATGGTTTCATCGCTTGATTCCCACGTCACTGCTTGAGGTGCGCCTGCCGGCAAGATGGTCGCGGTTAAAAGGTTATCCTGATAAAAACTTTGTAGGTTTGCTCCTGTAATTAAAATCGAATTTCCAACAGGGACACCAGAAACATTAATTGTCACTGTGACAGAAACAGACGCATCAACAGTAGAAATAATCGACAATGTTGCAGTTCCTAAACCAACACCTTTGACTTTTCCAGCACTATTCACTGTAAAAATAGATGTATTGCTTGATTCAAAACGAACAGAGTCTTCCGCTTCGTAAACAACATTTTTCTCTTCACCAATATTTAAAGCCAGCGTCGTTTCTGGGACTGTAATAACAATTGCTTTTTGAACCGTGATTGTAATTACAACAAACGCTGATTCATCTCTTGTTGATCGAACGGTGACTTGGGCTTCACCTACTTTTAAAGCTTGCACAAGACCACTAGTACTAACAGTTAGGACCGTTTCATCACTTGAAACATATGTAACTGCTGTATTCGCCTCTACAACAAGTTGATGGGTTTTGCCGACACGCATTGAAACAGCAGCCTGTGTTGTACTTACAGATGCTTGTTCTTGAATCGTAAAGATGACTGAAACAAAGATTGTTTCATCTTTAACTGAAACGATTCTTATTTCAACTTCGCCACTTTCTAGTGCGGTCACTTTGCCTGCTTCATCAACTGTCATCAAAGTTGGATTACTTGAGACAAAACGTACGTCATCGTTGGCTTGATACCCAATTTCATACGTATCACCAACGGTTAACGTTAAGACATCTTCATCGACTTGAATATCAATTTTGTCTTTACAAGCGATTAAAACAAAACTAAAAATGGACAAGACAATAAAGATTAGCATTTTTTTCTTCATTTTATTGTTCCTCCTTACTCCTTAACTCATATACTAAATTAGCAATTTTCCGGCGATAACCAATTAAACGGTTATTTTCTCGCTTTGGATGAACTGCGTTTGACAACATCACAAATCCAATTTGATTTTTTCGATCAATAAATAAGTTACAACCCGTAAACCCTGTATGCGTAATGGTTTCATCAAAAGCGACATGATCAGACGTTGAACCACCAGGTGTTGGTTTTTCCCATCCAAGGGCACGTTTTAAAAAGGTACCTTCGGGGTGTGGCTTCACTTCTTGGACCTGAAACATTAAATCAATTGTTTCTGGTTTTAAGACAAACTCCTTTTTAAAAATCGCTTGCATAAAAATAATTAAATCATTGACCGTTGAAAAGAGACCTGCATGTCCTGCATAGCCTAACGCAAAGGCTTTTTCATCGTGGACCAATCCTTGTAAGTATCCTTGATACACAGTATCTTCTCTTAATTCTGTCGGTGCGCATCGTTTTCGGTTTGGTTCATAGGATGTGTCTATCATGTTTAACGGTTTAAAAATCCATTCTTGAGATACTTCGTGAAGTGTCTTTTCAGTTAATGCTTCAATAATGAAACCAAGTAAAATAAAGCCAATATCAGAATAAATGATATGTTGTCCACGAGGATATAGTGGTTTAGCGGCTTTTACTTTTAAAACAACATCTTCGCGATTTCTTAATGTATTTGCTCGAGGAATATCTGCTGGTAGTCCTGAGGTATGGGTCATTAAGTCATAAATTGTAATGTCAGGATATTGGAACCAACTTAAAACAGAGGACACTGAAGTATCTAAAGATAATTGCTTGTTTTCGATGAGTTTTAAAATGAGTGTTGTTGTAGAAACAACTTTCGTGAGCGACGCAACATCATAAATCTCATCACCGCTTAAGGGGACTAATTCAGGTTCTAATTGTTTGTATCCGACGAAACTGGCATGCGCGATACCGCGATTGATAATGCCAAAATGAGCCCCAGGAAAGTGTTTCTGATCGACACCTTCCTTGAGCATTTTTTTAATTTCTTGAATCATACTTTTAACACAAACTTTCTAATTAAAATATAACCAATCATCGTCCCTAATGATATACCGCCGACGACTAAGACAATCGTTGTCGTTGAGGTTTCCTCTACTCTTTCAATAATCGTAACTGATAAGGTTTGTGATAAGCTCTCTAAACCACCAGCACTCACTGTTTTAAAACCAATTTGATAGGTACCAGGTGTATTAATAACAATATTACCTTCATATGGTAACCAAGAGCCTTGATTCAGACGATAGTAAATAGTATCATCTTCATTTTCACTTTGGAATGAAAGTGTTATTTGACCCGTATACTCGTGATTTGCATTGGCTTCTTCACTGATTTGATAAGTCGGTGCATTAGGTTTATCTTCACTATGGATTCCTGTTTCCCACGGGAAATCAACTGGTCCAGTCCAATAATAACGACCGATTCGATCGAGAGCTTGGACAACGTTAGCGTGAGGATTGTTTAAAACTTTATGAGAAAAGAAAGAACTTCCGATAATTTCATCGTACTGAGACATATATCTTAATTGCTCTGTTATCTCACTTGGATCCGTCCAACTGTTATCGGCATAACGATAGAAACCTTGGCCAATAATTAAATCAACACCTGTGCCTTGAACTGTTTCTACCCACCAGTCAACTAAATCAGCGAATCTGGCAACTGAATGGTTAAACTCCCAATATAGTTGCGGCATAATATAATCCAGCCAACCTTCTTTAACCCATTTTCTTGAATCCGCATATTGAGCTGAATAGCTTGATAAGCCTTGTGTATTTGAGCCCAATGGATTGCTTGATTTGTTATCCCAAATGCCAAAAGGGCTAATTCCAAATTTAACTGTTTTACTTTCGTTAATATTATAATTTTGAATCTTTTGGTGGAGTGTTTGAACTAAAATGTCAACATTCCGGCGACGCCAATCGGCTTTACTTTCGCCCGTTAATTTTGTCCGGTAATAGGCATCATTATCTTCGGTGTCGTCTGTTCCAGCATAACTGTAAAAGTAGTCATCGAAATGAACACCATCCACATTGTATTTTTCCATCAGTTCTTCAACGACATCATAAATGTAATTTCTAACCTCAGGTTCACCTGGATTTAAAATAAGAGCCCCGTTACGGTCTTGAACGAGTAAATTTGGATTTTGCTTCGCGAAGTTCTTATTATCTAAAGCATCTAATTGAGTTGCCTTATCTTCGGTTCCTTGAGATACTCGATATGGATTTAACCAAGCATGAACTTCAATGTTTCTTGCGTGTGCTTCATCTAAGATAAATTGAAGGACATCCCAACCAGGATCTTCACCTTCGTTACCTGTTAAGAAACGGCTCCATGGTGCGTATTCGCTATCATAGAAAGCATCGTTCATTGGCCGGGTTTGGAAAAACATTACGTTAAAGTTTAATTCTACCATCCGGTCTAATATACTAATAATTTCTGCTTTATAAGCAACCTCATTTTCATGTAAACCAATATCTATATTGACAACAGTCGCAACCCAAACAGCGCGGATCTCGGCATCTTTTTCAATATATGTTGTTGGTAATTCAACGGGTGTGTTTGTTTGATAGTATTTAACCGTGTCTCCGTTACGAATGACATATTGATTTGTTTCTGAAGGGGGAACTACTAACCGGATTAACTCATCAACCCTATCTGATTCGTTTAAAGCTCGGTCAATGGCATAAAATTCAATGGTATAGTTCGCACTAATACTTAATTCTAGTGGATCTGTATATAATTGCCAACTAGACCAAACGCGACCATTATGAAGACGATACATGATTGTCACATGCTCTTCTGTTGTAAAGAGCGTGATTTCTGTTTCGCTAACATAGTTATTCCCTTCTTTTGTTCCATCAATAACGATTTGTGGAACTGGTGGGGGTGTCACATCGATATGAATGGTCTTAGTGACGATAATTTTATCAACATCTTCGTTTCGTGCTTCAATAACATACGTTCCTTCTACTGTTAAAGGAATGGGTTCTGTATAAGGTTGAAAGGCACCGTTATTGATACGATAAGATATCGATGGAGCTGTTCCATCAATGACAATTTCTACAGCTTGGAAATAAGGATCTTCCCCATCACCAGTGACTGTAATAGTTGGAGCTGGGTATGATGTCTGTGGCGCTTCACCAATCGTGAAGGATGTTGTAATCACCTTTTTCGTCCCATCTTCGTTTCGTGCTGAAATCGTATACTCGCCATCTATGTCAATAGTGAAAGGACCCGTATATGTTTGATAAGCCCCTTGATTGATTTTATAAGAAACAACTGGAGCGCTACTTGTAATCGTGACATCAACAGATTGGTAATAAGGAGCTTCACCTGTTCCTTGAATTTGAATAGCAGGATCTGGATACGTCTTTTCAACAACTTTAAAGACTCGGGTTACACTCGTTGATTCAATGCCATTGATATCTTTTGTTTTTGCTTCAATACGATATGAAGCAGCATTCGAGAAAATGAGTGGTGTCGTATATTTTGTCCATGCACCATCTAAATTAATTTTGTACCAAACTTCATGTTCATCAGATGCAATTGTTGCAGAAACACCTGTTAAATAGTTGGCTCCTTCTTGGTCACCTGTTAAAACAATTTGTGGCACATCACTATTAAATATCGCAACTTCAAAATGCACCATATTAATGTTAGATTCATTACTATCTTGATCAATCGCTTTATAATAAATTGTATGATTTCCATTCCAGTTAACATTGATTGGTTCAGTATAATTTTCCCAGATCACTCCATCCATACTATAAACAATGTCGTCTGCACTGATGAGTGTTAAAACCGCTGGTGAAGTAAATTTTAGCCCATCAAATGTTCCCGAAAACTGATACGTAGGAGCTAAAACATCGCTTACAAACGCTGGGCTTAAATGATTGGTTCCAGATAGTGAACGAACACCGTAATGATGGCTCGCATTAAAATCGTTTGCGTTCCATTCAATAGTCGGTCCACCTGTATTTGGAATGACTGCGACAATCTCATCGTTTTCATATGTTAAGGGCGCATCTGAGCGATAAATATAATAAAACTTCGCCCCTGCTTGAGCGTCAAACGTTAACTTACCCGTTCCTGCGTTATGTAACACATTGGTGACTGATGGCAAATGAACCGGCGTCATACTTTTAATCTCAGGCAAAATCGCGATGTTTTGCCAGTAAGCACTTCGGGCATTTTTTATTTGGGTTGCCGATGCAATGGCAGCACCTTGATACTCGCTTCTAACCATATTATAAGAATAAATGCTAAAACCAGAAACGTTGTCTAACGTCTCTAAAAAGGCAAGTTGATTTTTAAATTCATTGGGGTTGTTTCGCCAACTGTACACCTCTGAAGCTGGATTTGCATCCGCCATGTAAACACCAATACCGGAGTATAAGTTAACATCTAAATAGCGAACGACTTTATCCCACCAACCCATCACTTCAGGATAACCTGCAATTGGATGTGTTGAAGCCCAATAGCTTTGAGGAAGAATATAGTCAAGCCAACCTTCTTTAATCCATTTTAAAGAATCGGCAAAAAGATAAGATGCGTAGTGTTCTTGACCTTGTGTTAAAGAGCCGCTTGTAATAGGCATTCCTTCGCCATCGTATGTAACAACACCGTCACCATTACGATAAATGCCTGTTGGAGAAATTCCAAATTGGACAAAACGGTCATTGTCTTGATTAAAGGTTTTAATGGCGTCAGAAATATCTTCGATTAAAAAGTTAACTTGTTCTCGTCGCCAATCTGATTTCCCTGCTTTTGTATTGGGAAAACCTAAATTGTTCTGGAGGAAATAATCTTGATCAGGTTCTGTTAAAATGTTACCGCCATTGGCTCCTAAATTCATGTAGAAATAATCATCGAAATGAATCGCATCGACATCATATCTCTCTAAAATTTCTAAAATCGAATCAACAACATGTTGGCGTACATTTGGTAACGCTGGGTTTAAAATTGTCGCGCCACTATATGTTAACAAGTTATTCGGATCGTTTTGTGGGTTTCCTGGAGGAAGTGCACCACTTTGGTATGTTGTTAAGACTCGGTAAGGATTCAACCATGCATGAAATTCAATCCCTCTTGCGTGTGCGGCTTCAATCAGCCATTCCATCGGATCAAACGCATTAAAATTGACCTGAGAGAACCAACTAGCAATGGGATTTAAATCAGACTTATAAAGCGCATTATTATGTGTGCGAAAGTGAATAATCATCGCGTTGATGTTGTTGTGTTCTAAATGATCAAGCATTGCTGAAGCTTGTTGTTTAAAACTGGCTTCATTTGTATAAGCAGGTAAGCTACCTATAAAATGGGAAAGCCAAGTTGCTCTAAATTCTGTTTCTGATGTAAGTCCTTTTGGTTCAGGATAAGCGTATGTTTCTTGAGGTGTAGCCCAAAGAAAGACAACGGTTAATAATAAAATAAAGGTTAATATTTTTCTCATGATTTTGCCTCACTTGAGAGTAATTTTTTTAATTCATCCATGCCGGGTCGCGTTTTCCCTTCATCGATAAAGGTGTGGTATGTAAAAAAGACATGGCCGTTTACTTCGGGAAATTGAGAAACATATTTTAATTGGTTAACAATTTCCAATGGATTCCCAAAATCACCTTCGTTACCGAGTCGGTAAGCACCATGACCAATATATAAATTGACGTTGGTTCCTTTTACCGCATCGACCCAAAAGCGAACGATATCGGCGAAAGGTGCTAAATGATGACCAAATTCCCAATACACTTGGGGAACGATATAATCAATGATACCTTTTTTCACCCAGTGATAACTATCGGCATATTCATTGTTGTAACTTTCACTACAACGTGGGTCGGTATTTGAACCATGATTTGCATCAGATTTATTTCGCCAGATTCCAAATGGAGATACTCCAAATTGAAGTTGTGGGTTAATTTTTTTAACTGTTTTATAGACACGCTCAATCACTTCAGTAACTTGAGCTCTTCTAAATTCAGGTAAGGTTTGTGTTTGATCTTGACGTGCTTCAAATTCTGCTAAATCACTGTCTTCTTCGATGAGGCCACCATAAGGATAAAAATAATCATCAAAATGGATACCATCAACATCATAACGACCTAAAAACTCTTCAATCGTTGCGACAATAAAATCTTTTACTTCCGGACGTGCCGGATTTAAAATGAATTGACCTCTTGTGTCCGTTACAGTCCACTCTGGATGTTTTTTTGCAAAATTTTTAGCGTCACATGTTTTTAAATACGTTTCTTTATCTCCTTCTGCCTTTACTGATACACGATAAGGGTTCATCCATGCGTGAAATTCTATTTGAGCAGCTTTGGCTTTTTCAATAATCATTTTTAAAATGTCGTATGGTTGTTTAGCCCCTTCTTGGCCAACAAAATAACGACTGGTTGGATTTAAATCTGATTGATAAAAAGCATCGTTGGTTGTCCGCACTTGGAAAAAGAGGGTGTTGATTTGATAAGCTTTCGCAGTAGCAAATATTTCATCAACTTTCTTTTCGTACGTCTCTAAATCTAGGATTGTTGGCATATCGATATTTAAAACATTAGAAACCCACAAACCTTTTAGTGGTTTGTCGAGATAAACCTCAGGAATTTCTATTTGTTCTTTTGTTTGAAAATAGAAAATAGGTTCATTTGGTTTTTCAAATTTAAATAATTTCACGGCTCTCCTCCTTTTTTTCTCGAAAAATTTGCCCGAAAGCTTTTTCATATGACTGGACAATTTGTTGAATAATATCTGGTTTTACCATTTGGGGATGGAAAAATAGACCACCAATAAATTTAGTTCGATCTTTTAAATAGAGTGCATCCAACAAGATTTGTTCATGAGCCTTCAAATGACCCAATAGTCCTTTAACTTGAAGAGGCATTCTTGAAATATGAAAAGGTATCGGTCCATCTTTTGTGATTCTTGCCGTTATTTCAATTGCGATACCGTACTCAAGTTCATCAACATGACTGTTATTAACGGTTTGAATAACTTGAAAATCACGGGTGTCAAACATCATTGAATGTAAGAGTTTTACACTATTAGCATGAACCAAGTTTAAACGGTTTTTATTTAAATGCTTCTTAAGCACCTCTTCATCTGATATGAGTGATTCCAAATATTGATCTTTTAAAATGGGCGAACGCAAATCTTTATAATCTTGAATAAATTGCTTAGTAAGGGGGTCTAAATCATAAACCATTTTTAAATTCTCACATGGAACAGCTTCTAGAGCTTCTAAAAACGTTCGATCCCATGGACATAGCGGTTCTAAAGGGTGATTACTTTGCAAAATTTCATTTAAGCGATCTTTATTCCGATAAATGAGATGAATTAAAAAATTCATTGGGCTGACACCTAACATCGTTGGTGTCAGTTGTCGTGGTTTTACCTGGATCGTTTCAGCTAAACACGAAGTAAAGGTTAATGAAATTGTTGAAACGCCAATATATTTTTCAATTTCTCCATATCGGGCTACAGCTTCACCAACAAGACCTGAAGGTTCAGATAAATTGATTAACCAAGCTTGTTCTGCGTATAAATTGATTTGATCAATGAGTTGATATACCTTTGGAATGACATCGACACTTTTAAAAGCTGCTGCTAAACCGTATTGAGTGCTTGAAAAGAGACGATTTTCAAACATCATCTTTTCTACTTGAATATCTTTTTCTGATGGTCTAAGGCCAATCATTGATAAAACAAAATCAGCATCCTTCAAGGCTTCACTCGCTATTATAGACATTTTGAAATCTATCGATAAATCATGTTCAGTCAACATCGCTTTTCCAAGTGTATAAATTTTTTTCAATTCTTGTTGCTCAGAGGCTTCTGCAAATAAAGTTAAGTTAGCCACACGATCAAAGAGTGTTATTTTTAACGCTTCTTTTAACCAACTCAATGTTTGAACTGTTGCAGCTCCAACAATGACAACTTTCTTTTTTCTTGCCATCTCATTCATCACTCCTTCATTTTTAAGTAAAATAATGGATTTGACCTAAAATTTTATCTTTGGTTGCACCTGTTGCAGACTTAACATTACTTGGCAACCGATTTAATGTTTGGTTGGCTAAGATAACAAAAGCCAACGCTTCTTTATAATCGCTACGATAGCCTAGTGCTTCTAAAATCGTTACTTTGGTTTGAGGCATCTTTTTTTGGATTGAATTCAAAAACCATTTATTGTTGGCGCCACCACCACATAAAATAAGTTCATCCAACGGCTTAAGAATATGTTTAGAGTAACTTTGAACGATACTATCTACAGTTATTAAAGACAAAGTGTGGATGAGGTCTGCTTTTTTGTGGTTTTGATATTTTTTTAATAATGCATCCACATAAAAGTCACCGAACATTTCTCGACCTGTTGATTTTGGAAATGTTTTTTCGAAATAGGGATGGCTCATCACTTCATCGTATAATTCGGCAATGACATTTCCTTTAGATGCAATCTCCCCGTCTTTATCGTAGGGTTTATTAAACAACAATTGACAGGCACGGTCAATCATCATATTTCCTGGCCCACTGTCAAATGCAATCACATCATCAATCGTTCCACCTTTTTTTAAAAAAGTCATATTAGCGATACCACCAATATTATGAAGGGCCCGACTTTTATCAACTGATTGAAAAAGGACATAATCAGCATATGGGACCAAAGGTGCCCCTTGCCCGCCTGCCGCAATATCGGCTAACCGAAAATTAGCGACAACAGTGGTTTCACACAAATGACTAATAACTGCACCTTCACCTAATTGGAGTGAAGAACGTTTGATTCCAGATTCTTCTTCGGCAATATGATAAATGGTTTGTCCGTGAGAAGCGATAAAATCAATTTCATGTTTTTGAATTTTTTCACGCTCATAAAATGCCAAAACAGCCCGTGCGAAAACTTCTCCTAATTCCACATTCAGGCTTGTCAGTAATTTAACGTTAGATGTTTTTATATCCATCGCTTGTTTAATTTTTTCAACCAGTAGACCGTCAAAAGGAATCGTCTCTTGTTTGAGTACTTCCACTGTTGTTTTTTCAGATACGCCTTGAATTTTCACCAAGACAAGATCGATACCATCTAATGAGGTTCCGCTCATCATGCCGATTGCATGCTTAACCATAGGCTCACCTACTAGTTACATTATAATCGAATTTTTTAACTTATAAGTTAAGGTGCACGGTTTAGGTTGTTTTTTTCAAGTTTTAAAAGATTTACCTTTTTAGTGAAAAAAATATCTCCACGAGGGAGATATTTGTTATCTTTTAAATTTTTTAAAGGTTTTGTATGTCATTTCCAAGGTGCGAACCGAACGATCGATATCGACGTACGCACACATTGCGAAGAGGGCATCAATCATACACATTTGTGAAATCCTCGATGTCATCGCGCCACTACGAAACTCACCTTCTAGTGAATTGGTATATAAAACCACATCTGATAAATCTGCGAGCATTGAGCTACCAATTTTTGTAATACTCACAATTTTCGCTTTTTTATCTTTCGCTAATAGGGCTGAACTAATAATTTCTTTTGTTTTCCCTGAGTTAGAAATAAAGATAATAACGTCTTTGGGGTTAATAAAGGTCGCATCAATAAGCTGCTCGTGTGATTCACCTTGGGAAATCGCAAATTTATTAATCCGTCTTAATTTCATTTCTAAATCTTTCGCTACTAAGTATGAAGACCCTTTTCCAAAAATAAGAATTTTCCGAGCATTCATAATGATGTTCGCTGCTTTTGTAACGGACTCTTCATCATAAATCTTTAACGTTTCCTCGAGAGCTTTAATGTTATTTTCAATGGCTGATTGGCCGGCACGAGGGTTTTTACTTAAAATCACATCAGTATATTCTTTATTTTCTGGTACTTCGACTTTCGCGTTTGCTAAAATAAAATCAATTTTAAAATCTTTGAAGCCTTTATACCCTAACTTTTTGCACATCCTAACGACAGAAGCGGGTGATGTATAAGCAGCTTCAGCAATTTTTTCAACACTAAACTCTTTTAAGTTGGCTTTATTTTCAATGAGATAGTCTAAAACAGCACGTTCAGCCATACTTAAATCCTCTTTATATTTAAGCATATTCAACATAACGCTCATGCTATCGCTCACACTCCCTTTTTATTGTAGGCTTTCAAGCATATTATATCATTTTTTTCATTTTATGAAAATAACTTACTATTTTAGCCCACATTCTTTCAAGTGTTTTCTTTTTTATAAAAAGGATTAAAAAAAATCACAGAGTTTATCTGTGATTTCTTCTTTTAATCAATAATTTTTCCGGGATTTAAAATGTTCTTTGGATCAAAACTCTGTTTAATTCCTTTCATAATGCGAATTTGGTTGGGTCCAAGCTGTTCATTCATATATTGTTTCTTGGCGTAACCAACGCCATGTTCTCCTGAAACTAAGCCGCCGTAGTGGAAGGCACGTTTGTAAAGGAAATCAAACCCTTTTTCAATTTTTTCTTGCCAAATCTTTTCGTCCATATTGTCTTTACAAAAGTAAATATGAAGGTTTCCATCGCCAACATGGCCAAAATATGGTACTCGAACGTCTAAATCTTTAGCGAGTTGTCTAACTTCTGCTAAAAAGGCGCCGATGTTTGAACGTGGTAAGACAACGTCACATTCGTCAATTTGGTCGGAAGATGCTTTAATCGCTTCTAAAAATCCACCCCGAACAGTCCAGATGTTGTTTCGTCTTTCGTCAGTATCACCTAAATAAACATCGATGGCATTGTATTTGTCAATACAAAGTGCACTTGCTTTTTCAACATCCGCATTGAGTGCTTCATCGTGATTTCCATCATAACTTAAAAGTAAATATGCGGGATGATTATCATGAGGTATTTTTTTCCCTAAAAAAGCTTCGCTAAATTGGAGCGATTGTCTTTCAAGAAACTCCATTGCGACAGGTAAGACATGGTCGTTAATGAGTTGTGGTGCTGCCTTAATAGCATCTTCACGGGTATTAAAAGGAACGAGTAGGGTAACTGTCTTTGCTGGTTTGGGCATTAGTTTTAAAGTAGCTTCTGTAATAATTGCGAGTGTTCCTTCACTGCCAATGATTAAATCTTTTAAACTATATCCCGTTGAGTTTTTTACAACTTTACCACCGAATGTTTCAATCGATCCGTCGGGGAGAACAACTTCTAATCCTCTAACCCAATCACGAGTAACGCCATATTTAATTGCACGCATTCCACCAGCATTGGTAGAGATATTACCGCTTATTGTTGCGGTTTTCTCACCTGGGTCAGGTGCGTAAAAGAGCCCTTCTTTTTCAACTGCTTCATAAATGTCTAATAAAAGGACACCGGGTTCAACACGTAATGTTAAATTGTCTTTGTCTAATTCAATAATTCGATTCATCTTAGAAATGTCTAAAAGGATGCCGCCAAAAATTGGAACGCTGGCTCCAACAAGACCGGTACCTGCACCACGGACAGTAACAGGAATGTTATATGCATAAGCATACTTCATGATTTGAGAAATTTCTTCTTTGTTAAGTGGAAGAATGTGTGCGTCTGGATAGGCACTCACCGTTCCTAACTCATCATGAGAATAATCTTTTTCAATTTCATCTCCTGCAAAAAAGCGGTCAGGGCCAACCATTGCACGGAGTGCTTTCAAATCATGATCGTTCATTTTATGATACTTCATTTTTACCTCCTATGATTTGGTCAATTAAACGATTGAGTTCTGGCAAGACATCATAAACATCACCAACAATCGCATAATGACTAATATCAAATAGTTTATTATTTGGATCACGATTAACACTAATAATGAGTTCGCTATCTTTCATGCCTTCAATGAATTGAACCGCTCCACTAATGCCTAAATTAATGATTAGTTTGGGTTTGACTGTTCTACCGCTTAAACCAATTTGTTTTTTTGGATCAAACCATCCATTTTCAATAAGCGGTCTTGTACAACCAACCTCAGCATTTAATTTCTTTCTTAGTGGTTCAATTAATTCTAAGTCTTTCTCTTTTTTGAAAGCACGCCCAACGGCAATAATAACTTCCGCATCACTAATGTCCGTGACTTTAGGTTTATTATAATGGTCTAAGATGGAAATAGTCGTTTTTTTGCTTAAAGTCGACGTGTCTTCCCAAATGATTTTTCCTGTTGGCGCTTGTTTTTCTGGCTTATTAAACATCTTATAACGAACAGTTGCCATTTGTGGCCGTGTGTTTGGAGTATGAATTTTCGCCATAATGTTTCCGCCAAAGGCCGGTCTAATTTGTAAAAGGTCACGTTCATCAGTCATTTCTAGTGCAGTACAATCAGCAGTAAGCCCTGTTTTAAGTCTGGCAGCTACCTTTGGGGCGAAACTTCTTCCCATGGGTGTTCCCCCATATAAAAAGACATTGTTTTGTTGTGTTTGGAAAAAGTGTTCTAAAACATTCGTATATCGTTCAACGTTAAAATCACGATAATGCTCGTCTTGATAAACATGAACACGATCGACACCATATGTTAATGCTTCTTGGGCAATGTGTTCTACATCATCACCAATAATAACAGCTAAAACGGGTTCACCGTTGATTGCGGCAAGTTCCTTCGCTTTTCCAACGAGTTCCCAACTCACAGGGTGTGCTTTATTTTGGTGTTGTTCGATAAAAACAGTCACACCACTAAATAAAGTTTTATCAATTTTTTCTCGCACATCATCGATAAACTCACAAGCCCCTACAGGTCCTTTATTGACACATAGTTTACATATGCGGCAAGCGGCATTGATAGATAAGTAGTCGTTCTCGTAATCAAAAGCTCCAAAAGGACAAATTTTAATGAGTTTTTCAGCGACTTCTTTCGTTATTTTATCTTGGTTTACTTTAATATATGCCATGTAACCACCTACACATATCTGTTTTCTTTTAAAATTTGATAAATCGCTTCACCGAGTTCTTTCCCACTGCCTTCAATGCGGATAGAATCTTTTGTTTTTTGAGGGGGGAAAATTTCTTCTACTTGTGTTGGTGAGCCGCTTAAACCGTAATTGCCTGGGTCTTGATCATGAAAATCTTTCAAGGAAAGGATGTCAAGTTTTAGATCTTGATATTTTCGTTTTCTGCGGTAAGACGGCAGTCTTGGAACATTGCCATCCTTTTCAATCGTAATTAAACAGGGAAAAGCAACTTCAATTTTTTCGTCATAAAAATCATAGGCACTTGTAACAATTATTGAGTGTTCTTTAATTTCAACAATTTCTTTGACATAGGGCACATGGGGAATCCCTAAAAATTCAGCTATTTCGGGACCTACTTGAGCCGTATCTCCATCGGTGGTTTGTTTCCCACAAATAACGATATCGTAATGACCAATTTTTTGAATCGTTTGACTTAATGTGTATGCAGTAGCAAGCACATCAGCACCAGCAAATCTTCTATCTGTTACTAAACTCCCCTTGTCGGCACCCATATAAATGGCGTTTCTTAACACATCAGTTGCACTAAAAGGGCCCATGGTTAAAGCATGGACTTCACAATGATTCGTTCTTTCTTTTATTTCAAATGCTGCCTCAAGAGCAAATAAATCATAAGGATTCATTTTGGCATTTTTGCCATCACGAACTAAGTTTCCAGTTACAGGATCAATCTCTACTTGGGTCGATCCAGGGACTTGTTTGATACATGTAATTATTTTCATATCTTCACCTCGAAAAGAGTCTCCATGAATAACATATCATAGAACCTCTTAACAAAAAAGAGCACACATCCAAAGACGTGTGCTTTTTTCAAGAATAGTAAAATATATTCAAGCTTATCCTTGAGGATAAGATCTTGCGTATTCTTTAATCATATCGACAAACAAGTTAATCGTATGTGGATATATTTGATGAAGCATCGGTGTGGTAAACTCTGATGACTGATACTCAGCTCCACCTTTTGCTCGTACAGATACTTCATGAACACCCACACCCAAAGTAAGCTGATATGTATTGTCTGTAACTGTAATTATTTTACCGTTTACATTAATATCATAACCAATTGCACCTGAGATACCTTGGAAATGAAGGACTTGATTCTGGTCGACATAGAGGTTGCTGACTTCTGCTAACTTCGTTCTTGTATCAGGCCACGCTGGAATTGGATCTGGAACTTGAGGTAACGAACCACGAGTAATCGCAATCCCATTACTTAAACTCCGTAAACGGCCGTCTGAAGGAGTATTTAAGACTTCATAGTCATCTGCGTCACGGTCCATTAACATCATTGTAGATGAGCCGCCACCGTCTAAGTTATAGGCTCTTTCTGCCCCAAAATATTCCATGATTTGCGCCAGTTCACGTAATGTTACACCATCTCTCAATTGCAAAAGCATTCTTCCATCGACGACTACAAAGAACACGGTGCCATCTTTCATAATGCCGATAGCAGTTCTTGGAGCTCTAAAGTTCCAAGCAGCACCAGCATCTAATGTTAAATTGGCTTTTCCATTTTCAACTAGTGGTTGTAAGTCGGTTCCAATTGCGAAGCGAACCCCTTCAAATGTACCTACTAAGCTTTGTTGAATGACAACATAATCATTGGGTCCAATTAATTGATCATTGTTAAAATTTTCACCCACAATAACAATTTCATTTTGACCGATTTCTTCAACAGCTTGTGTTTGTTTCAAGAATGAGCCTTTCGCGAAAAAATGTTTTCCACTATTGGTATATTTTGTATCAATTCCTTTTAAAAATACTTTTGTATAATCTTCTGGTAGAGTATTTTGATAATAATCAAAATAAACACTGATTTCATTGCTATTTCTAGGATGATCATTAAAACGGTTGACTTTCATTTTACCTTTTAATTGTCCTTCGTCATTAAAGACCATAAGTTCATAATCACCGTATTGAGGGTAACCATAAACAACTTCACCATCATCTTTAAAGCCAACAGCTGCTCTGGAAGTTGAACCACGATGTATGACTTCAAAGTTGCGAATATGAATCGAGGTCGGTCTACCCGTGTTGTTACTGTCATAGAAATCACCATTAACTGCAGCAAGCACTTCGAGCGAGTCGTAACGATTATGAATGTTATCAATAATGAGTGGGAGTGATGACATACGCCAACGACCGTTTGTACCATCAAAAGGAATGCCTGGTTCATAAAACTGATGATCATAATAGTTGTCGCCAACAACGAGATGGATGTCTTCATTATCCTTCACATTAATGCCAATATAGTTAAGAACTTGGCTACTTACAACACCATCATAATCAATTTGACCAACTGCTTCAATATGACGAATACCTTCAACAAACCTTGTTTCTCGTTCCATGTTGAAACGAAAATAACCATAAGCGTTAGGTGTTTGAAAAATACCAAAAGAAAGGACTGTTAAGAAAACAAAAATTAAGATTTTTTTCATATTTTTATCCTCCTAGACTGTTGGTAGTTCTAAAGAAACTTGGCCAATAAGATCATAGGTAAATTCAATTTGGTATGTTTCTTCATCAACAATTAAATCAAAACTAAGGAGCCGAATTAGTTCATCTTCAATTTGAATCGTAAAATTACTAATTGTTCCTTCTGGAAAATACGTTAAAATATCATTTGATACTTTCGATACATGTTGGCTGCCTAATAAATAATAGTCATCCATGTCAGTAAACCAAGTAAAATCGTATGTATTAAGTGATTGGAAATCATCGATTTCATCAACAACTTCTTTCAAATACGTGTTGCCGGTCTTTGTGTATTGGTTAATAACTGTATCCGTAAACTCATAATAAACGATATCTTGTTCGTCCATTTCAAACAATGTCACATTTTCGGTGAAACTCAGTGTCATTTCATAAACAAGTGTTTCAAAGCGCGCTCGATGTGTCACTTTGATTAACAATTGGTAGTTTGTCAGTGCACTTGTATTTTCTAGGGCAAGCTCGAGTGGATCTTTGATGATTGCGACTATGGTAAATTCAGCATTCACAACTTCACCTTCATTCGCATCTTCATCGCGCAACTTCATTTTAACTACATATTGACCTGCTTCATCAAACGTAACAGCTGTTTCATATAATTGCCACTCACCATTATCAATTTGATAATAGATGGCTAAATTCCCAGTTATTGTTAGTGTTGCCGAACCAATATATTCACCATCATCATTTTGTTCGCCCGTAATTGCATACTCTGGCTTGTCGATTTCAGGAGATTCTTTCCCACAACTTGCAAGGAGTAACACAAGAACGACAAAGATGACGCTTTTAACAATTTTCATTCCCATCCCTTCTTTCTTCTCTCTTTATTTTCATTTTATCGATAAACCTTTGAAAATATTTTTTAATATCTAAAAATAAAGCCGTTTCTATTGAAACGGCACATTTTACAACATTTTTTCTACACGTTTTTCAACGTCTTTTTTAAATTTTTCGATTTGGTCTGAAATAAATGATTTCATATCTAAACGATCATCTAAAATAAGTGGTGTTAAATCCATCGCCAAACTCACAGCTGTTGCTTTATCAACAAAGTGGGATTCACTATACGTTGCGTTGGCTAATCTACGTCCCATTGTTGCTAAATCATAACGCTTGCCGCCAATGATTTGTGAATCAAACACTTCAACGAGGCTTGCGGCAATATTAGGATGACCGCTAACATCAAAACGAACCTTGTCTTCATCAACCATCCAATCAAGATCACGCCACACTTCACAGCCATAAACCTTTTTGGGTCTATCTTCAGGAGCCATTTTTCTAACAGCTTGAATTGTTTTTGTTACAACCCCAATATGGGTGTCATGTTTATCTGCTAAATTATGAGTATATAAAATTTTAGGTTTTGCAGCATTTAACAACTTTAGTAATTCATCAACGATCTCATCATTTTGTGGGTTTTTAACTTCACTGCTTGGATGATCTAACAATGCCAAGGCTCCAAACTCACCAATAAAAGCAGCCTTCTTTTGCTCAAGTTTTCGGATTTGAATCATTTCTTCATCGGTGTAATTTTTGTATTCTCCATCTCGAGCTGAGCCTGAACCATTCGTCACAACCACACCAAAAAACCATTGCTTTGGGTCATTAAAACATTGAAGAATACCGTCATAAGCCATAATCTCAATGTCATCTTGATGAGCCGCAATCGACATATGTGTCGTTCTGTTTATCGCTTCATTGATTGGTTTCCCATCATATACAAAAAATTCTGCGGTCGGTTTTATTAATTTCATAACCATCCCTCTTTCTATATTTTCGGCAGACTTGCGGCAGCTATTGACTGACCAACACGCCGAGATTTCTCATCTGGTAACTGCAAGTTAATTGTTTTAGCTAATTGTGGGAACTCTGTTTCTAAAACTTTTTTAGCCCACTTAATAATTAAATCACCACCAACACCAGAAGTGACTCTCCCTAATATTAACACATGTTTCATTTGATAAAAACGGTCATAAAAACCAAGAGCATAGCCTAAATAAATGCCAATCGTTTTAAAAATGTCTAGTGCACCTTGATGTTTTTTGATCACTAAATCTTGGACAATCTTTAAGCGGTCAGCTGGAGATATGTTTGGATCTAAAGTAATTCCAGCTTCGGGTGCTAATTTAATCACTGCATCTTGAGAAAAATAACTGACGCCAACACCAAAATCTAATGACCATTCATCCACTTCTGCACCAGAATAAAAGTCAACAGGTACAAATGCTAATTCATTGAGCCACCCTGTAATATGTCCATCGGCATCGACATATCCAACGGCTTGAGATGTTCCCATCGCAATCCCCAACACTTGATTATCATTTAAACTCATCGCACCAGCTAGAGCTGTCACATCACCATCGTTCGCAACTTCAATGGGAACATCTCCCATGTCTTTTGCGATATCTAAATAAATGTTTTTTATATATTTGCTATATAAGTGATCCGGTACTTGTCTGAATAAAGATGCGACCATGGCTTGATTATCAATATAAACACCTGCACTAGAAACACCAATCGCATCAACTCTGGGCATCTTAGAAGCGGCTCTTAACATGGAGTCTTTAATCCCATCAATATGATATTGCGGGTCACTATTAATTTTTGGATGCCATACTACTTCTTCACTATAAATAGCTTCTCCGTTAATAACTGCAGAAACTTTTCGGTCAGAACCGCCCGCATCAAAGCCAATGCGGTAACCTTCTAAATTTCTTCCTATGGGTTCAGTTTCTTCGTATGCAATTAACTTTTCTTCTTCGGTTAACAAATGTATTCGAAATGGTTTTTCATAAATTCTTTCCATGAAACGCACATCAAAGTCTCTATGTCCTCCATGCTGATACACCCTTTGTAAGTGTTCCCCAGCTTTTTTCGGTCCTTTAAATAAGACTTCATATCCACCTTTAATCCATAAAAGAGATTTGATTAGACGTTCTAAGAAAAAGAAGTTTTCCTCAAAGTCTTCATGCGTCTCGGGAAAAAGTACTGTTTCAAAAATAGCGATTTGTTCATGATGACGTAAAATGCCAATTGTAGCCTTTACATGTCCCTCTACTTTTTTTACAGCATTCTCAAAAGCCAAGATGGCTAAAGATGCCGGCTTAAAATGAACATCTAGGTTCGGTTTAATTTTTGGAGTTTGTAAGTATTTAAAATTATTCAAATGAATCACCTAATCCTTCATTATAAATCTTACCTTGATTTTTATGAAAAGACAATCTTATAACTTGTTATCGCTTATTTTATCTAATTTATAAAATTTTTTTCACTTGTCACTACTTTTTATCCTTACAAAAAGAAAAAGATTGAAGAAAATTATCTATCAATCTTTTTATCAAACAGTATGTTTTTTTATAAGATACCCAACTCATCGGCAATTTCTAAAAAGATATTGTTAATTGGATAATATTCGACGTCGAGTTTTCGGAAAATCTCTTCTGTCATTTGGTCGAGCTTTTTAAACATGTCTTCAGGAACAATTTCTTTATTTTCGAGTTTTCGTGTTAATTCTTCTTCAAAATCAATGAGATCTGCCATATCATCTTCATCATAATCTTCAAAACTTGCAAGTTCGTTTTGAAAATCAATCGTCAATAATAACAAATTAATTTCTTTCGCAATTTTTTCTAATTCTTCAAATTGGTGTTGATAAGGCTTTAAAAGTTCATCAATTTTATCAATTTGGTCGAATAAGTAGTAAAAACCCGTTTCAAAAATATGGTCCTCATCATCACTGAAATTTGGATCATCGATTAACTTATCATATAAATAGTCTGTTACATCTAAAACATGTTTAAAGCGAAGCATTAAATGGGAATCATTGTCTGTTAAATATTTTAACAATTCATGATGCTCTAATTTCCAATTCGCATACTCATGATATTTTAATTCGTTTTGCATTATAACCTCTTTTTTATGCTTTATTCTCCGAACCAAACATTTTGATTTTATCAATGATGACTTGTCGCATAGCGACTGTTCCTGGAGCGAGCAACTTTCTTGGGTCAAAGCCCTTACCAACTAAATCTTTCCCCTCTTCGATGTATTCGCGAGTTGCGGCTGCGAAAGCAAGTTGTAATTCAGTATTAACATTAATTTTTGCAACACCTAAAGCGATTGCTTTTTTAATTTGATCTTCAGGAATGCCTGTTCCCCCGTGGAGAACTAAAGGAATTCCATTTGTTACATCTTGAACTTCTTTTAAAACTTCAAAATCAAGACCACGCCAGTTTGCTGGATATTGGCCATGAATATTGCCGATACCTGCGGCAAACATATCGACACCGGTTGCGGCAATTTGACGGCACTCTTCTGGATCGGCAATTTCACCTCCACCAATAACACCATCTTCTTCACCACCGATAGAACCCACTTCAGCTTCAACTGAAACACCCTTTGCATGACATGCTTCAACGACTTCTTTTGTTTTAGCTAAGTTTTCATCAAATGGATAGTGTGAACCATCAAACATAATCGAAGTAAAACCCGCCTCTAAAGCTTGAAAAGCGCCATCGTATGTTCCATGGTCTAAATGAACCGCAACAGGAACTTTAATATTATAAAAGGCATCTAGTTCACGGACCATCGCCATGACGGTACGAAAACCACCCATATATTTAGCGGCACCTTCTGATACACCCAAAATCACGGGTGAGTTTAATTCATTAACAGTTTGTAAAACAGTTTTTGTCCATTCTAAGTTATTAATATTAATTTGGGCAACAGCGTACCCTTCGCGACGTGCTTTTAATAACATTTCTCTTGCTGATACTAACATCTATAATTGCCTCCTTGTTTTTATCATTAACATTATATTACACTCATTGTTTTTTTACAATGAAAGCTTCTTATGTAAACGTTCTTATTTATGGTTTTTAATTATTGCAGATACATAGTTTTTAAAGAGTGGATGAGGGCGTAAAGGTCTCGATTGAAACTCTGGATGATACTGAACAGCAACAAACCATGGATGACTAGGAATTTCGACCACTTCAACAATATCATCCGCAACACTTGTTCCTGTTATCTTCATATCATGCTTTTCAAAATAATGACGATACGCATTATTAAACTCATAACGATGACGATGTCTTTCTGTAATGACACTTGTGTTATAAATGGTTTGAATTTTAGAATCAGGAGCCAGCTTAACGTCTGCATTACCAAGACGCATTGTGCCCCCTAGGTCTTCTGGTGATTTTAGTTTTAAATATATAATGGGTTCTTTCGTCTTTTCGTCAAATTCCACTGAGTTTGCATCTTTAATTTCTAAAACGTTACGTGCATACTCAATGATGGTTAATTGCATTCCTAAGCAAATTCCTAAAAAAGGGATTTGATTAACTCTAGCATATTGAATAGCGATGATTTTTCCATCAGTTGCACGATTACCAAAACCGCCAGGGACTAAGATACCTTCTGCATCCTTTAACATTTCATGACAGTTTTCTTCAGTTAAAGTTTCTGCATCTACCCATAAAATATCGATTTGACGGTTATAAAAATAGCCTGCATGTTTTAAACTTTCAATGACGGATAAATAAGCATCTTGAAGCTGAACATACTTACCAACAATGGCGATTTTAACATCTTGTTTTAATGTCCCTATTTGTTCGATTAGCTGAACCCAAGGTTTCACATCTGCGGCTGGTAAATGATCATATCCAAAGTGATTAACGATATAATCATCAATTTTTTGTTCTGCCATCATTGGAATCACTTTATATAAAATATCGACATCACTTGATTCAAAAATGGCTTCTTTTTTCACATCGCAAAACATGGCAATCTTATTTTTTACTTCTTGATCGATTGGCATTTCACTTCTTAAAACAATCATATCAGGATGAATGCCTAAGCTCATTAGTTCTTTGACGCTATGTTGGGTTGGTTTTGTTTTAATTTCATTAGCGGCTTTTAAGTAAGGAACAAGTGTGTTATGAATATAAAGGGTGTTTTGGTAACCATAGTCTAATCTTGCTTGGCGAATGGCTTCTAAAAAAGGTAATGACTCGATATCACCAACGGTTCCTCCAATTTCAGTAATGACGACATCGGGACGTGAATTTTTCGCCACATCTACAAGTTTTTGTTTAATTTGATCAGTAATATGAGGAATGACTTGAACGGTTGCGCCTAAGTAATCGCCCCGTCTTTCTTTTTTCAAGACAGCCTGATAGATCTTTCCTGTTGTTACGCTGGCATGCTTGTTTAAATTTTCATCAATAAAACGTTCATAGTGTCCTAAATCTAAATCGGTTTCTGCACCATCAGCGGTGACGAAAACTTCCCCATGCTGTAAAGGGCTTATCGTTCCTGGGTCAACGTTAATATATGGGTCAAATTTTTGCATAAAAACTTTTAATCCACGGCTTTTTAATAGTTGACCGATGGCTGAAGCGGTGATTCCTTTCCCTAAACTTGAGACTACGCCTCCAGTTACGAAAATATACTTCGTCATCTTCTGTTCCTCCTTAATAAATAAAAGAGACTCCTTTGTTAGGAGACTCTTAGGTGTGCCCTTTATCATTATATCAAATCATAAGGTAGTAAACAATCGCTATTTAGATTTTCTTGCGGTAAATGACTTCATCATTATGGGTTGTAGCTTCAAAGCCCATTTTTTCTAAATATTGAGGATGTTTACTGAAACCTGGTTTCGTAATTAACTCTTGAAAACCAAGGTCTTTAAAGTAATGTTTCTGATCTCGATAAATGTATTGCCCAATTTTAAAATCACGAAATGTGGGGGTCGTATAATCCACTAAAATTTCAAATTGAGTCTCACTCATTTTTCTTCCGACAAATAAACCTGCTGGAATCGTATTTCTTGTTACAAAAAACCGGATTAGATCTGGTGCCGAAAGATCCATGTCTAAAGCTAAATATTGACTCATATCTTTTTGATAAACTTCTAAAAAGTGTGATAAGTATGTTGTATCAGTTAATGGAATGATTTCAAATAAATCTTTTTTCTGATACATTTGGTATAAATAATAGATATTGACAACGACAATTCCTAAATTCATTATCGCGACCGGATAAGATTGGATTAGTAAGCCGTAAATCGCAAATATAAGCGATCCCACTAAATTAATCCAACGCAATTTTTTGACGCTTGACATGACTAAAGAAACCAGAACAATCAAGCTCGCTAGATATCCCATCCATTCAATAAAATTTGGCATTTTTATCCCTCACTTTTTTTGTTTGAAAAAGAGTGTGCATGCACACTCTCAATCATCATCATACATATCTTCGTAATCATCCATGATTTCGTTGTAGTCGTCTTCATCGTCATCATCGAATTCGATTTCAGCCTCATCTTCATCGTCATCATCGGTTGATTTCGTTGGTAACTCAACGTCAATGTACTCTTTTTCTTCTTTAATTTCCTCGTCTTCTTCCTCTTTTTCTTCATCATCGTCATCGTCGTCAACTTCTTCTTCGTCTAAGTCTTCTAATGAGTCAATGTCAAAATCAGTAAAGTCGAGATCTTCTTCTTCGTCTTCTTCATCATCAAATGAATCATGGGTCATAAACGCATAACCGTCTTTATCCCACATTTCTAAATTATGTTCCTTTAAGTCCCATTGGTCGTCACCCATATAAACAAACTTAGCACTTTGGGTAATATCCATGTAAAGTTGTGTTTTACGGTCGTTATCATCGTTGGCAAATTCTTTAATTTCTTTTACTCTTTCGATGATGTCATAAATGGACATAGGTCCTTGGTTTTCTTTTAAGATGTGTTCAACGAGATCAATCACAGCGAGTGTTTTTAATTTTTTATCCATTATACCCTCCTAAAACCATGCCTTATTGTATACGATTCAATTTCATTTTGCAAGTTATTTTATGTATATCGGGTCACTAAGAGGATAATTACAAAAATAATTGCCAAAATAATGAATAATTTAAACATTTTCTTCACAAATGAGATGACACCTAACACCAAAATAATCGCTACAAAGATGGCTCCAAAAATTTTGATAAGCTCTGGTATTGGTTGAATAAATTCCTCATATAAACCAATTAACTTTTCGTCAAAAGCAAGTGTGTTCTGTAAAAAGCCGTTAATCTTTTCATGGATCCCAATAAAAAAATCTTTAATTCGATCCCAAATAGATAAATAAATCATAAGTCCCTCCTAATATTTTAGCCGATTTTCAACAGCTTTACTGAGGGTGAGTTCATCGGCGTATCTTAAGTCGGCTCCCACGGGCAATCCTGAAGCGAGTCGGCTAATGACAATCTTTTCTGATTCGTACAATGATTTTAAAAACTTAGCGGTCATTTCTCCTTCGACCGTACCATTGGTTGCGATAATCAATTCTTTAATTTCTGGGATGCGGGCAGATAATGTATCGATGTTTAAATCTTGATCGGTAATCCCTCGAGAAAAATCAATGAGACCACCAAGCACATGATAAACACCATTATATGTTCTCATCTTTTCAAAAACAAAAACATCTTTAGGATCAGCAACAACCATTAACGTCGTTTTATCTCTTAATTCATTTTGACAAATCATGCACCCTTCTTCATCCATTAACATATGGCAAATAGGACATGTCTTAATTTCTGTTTTCAGCCGTTTTAAATGGTCTGAGAATGTTAAGATGGCCTCTTCTTCTAAATCAGAAACAAGAAAAAGGGCCAAACGTTCTGCCGTTTTTTCGCCAATTCCTGGCATTTTCTGGAGGTCGTTCATTAACTCCCGTAATAATTTAGGAATCATTAGAAACCGAAACCACCTAAACCGCCAGAAAATTGACCCATGGTCTCTTCGGTTTCTTTATCGATTTGTTTTAATGCATCATTGACAGCGAGTAAAACGGCGTCTTGAAGCATATCGACATCTTCTAATAAGTCATGGTTCACTTGGACATCAATGACTTGGCGTGTGCCTTGCATAATAACCATGACGCCACTGGCTTTACCAAAAAATTCTTTTCTTTCTAAAGCTTCTTGGGCATCCATCATTTGTTTTTGAATTTTTTTCAGTTTGTTAATCATATTTGGGTTCATAATTACTCCTTAATCCTCACCTTATCTTGAAAGTATTCTTGCGCTAGACTAACCGTTTCAGATATCGGTCGTTCAATTTCTTTGTCTTCATATAATTTCAAGTCCAAAGGAGGTAGTTTTGGTTTTGTTTTATTTTTATTCCATAATTTTTGATAAGTCGATAAGATGACATCCCATTCATCTTTGCGGATGGCATGATAGCCCGTAATGAATGGTTGTTTAGCATTAATGATTTCAAGAACTTGTTGTTGGATCTCGGGATCATACATTTGTTTACATAAATCAAGCTGATCATAAACCAACAACATTTTATCAGACACGGCTTCAAGTGAAGCTTGTGATAATAAGTAGGCGGCTAATTTTAAATGTTCTTTTGGATAATTTGCTAAATAAGGCCACCCTTGTAACAAAGTTTCTTTCTTTTCTTTATCGCCTTGATTCAAGATTTGTTCAACATCTTTAATCGTTACAAGCGGCTTCTCTTGTTTCGTCTCAACGACAACAGGTGCTGGTGCTTGTTTGAGTTCTTGTCTAATTTCATGGATTGAATTTTTCAAATCCATGATAGTCGCTTCAAAATCCAATTGTTTCGCTGTTTGGTGTTCCATCATTTTAATAAAAGCCAATTCCACATACGCTTTTTTCTGATGGGTCCATTTCATATCTTGTTGAAGCTCATTTAATACATCTAAATAGAAGTAGATTTTCTCAATGGGGAAAATACTCAAGAGTTCTTGATATTTTTGAATTTCTACTTGGGTTGTTTTTTCTAATAAAATATCGCGAAGCGCTAAAATTAAATCTGTTACAATTCGGGAAATCTCTTTTCCTTCAGCAATTAAATCCCGTAGGGTGACAATTGCTTTGGTTACTTCTTTATTATTAATCGCTAAGAGGATTTCTGATAAAGCCGTTTTAGAGACCGTTCCTGATACTTGATGAACGTCATCTTCAGTAATTGTATGATCGGCATAAGAAATCGCTTGGTCTAACAAAGAAATCGCATCTCTAAGCCCACCTTCAGCATTTTCAGCTATCGCAATCACTGCGTCTTTATCAATTGAAATTCCTTCTTTTTCAATAATAATATTTAGTTTTTCCACCATGTCTTTCGTTTCAATATTTTTAAAATCAAACCGTTGACAACGTGATAAAATCGTTGGTGGAATTTTATGGACTTCAGTTGTAGCTAAAATGAAAATGATATGTTTAGGTGGCTCTTCTAATGTCTTTAGGAGTGCATTAAATGCCCCTGGCGTTAACATATGAACCTCATCGACAATGTATACTTTATACTTCCCCTTAGCGGGCATGTATTTCACTTTGTCACGAAGTTCTCTAATTTCATCGACACCATTGTTTGATGCTGCGTCAATTTCTATGACATCAGGAATACTGTTATCTTCAATTCCTAAACACATTTCACAGGCATTACATGGACTTCCATTTTGTGGATTTAAACAGTTAACTGCTTTAGCAAAAATCTTCGCAATCGATGTTTTACCTGTTCCTCGTGGACCGCTGAACAAATATGCATGCTGAATCTTTTGATGCATCATGGCATTTTGTAAAGTCTTAACGATGACTTTTTGACCCGCTACTTCTTCAAATGTTTTCGGCCGATACGCCCGATACAACGCAACATATGCCATCTACTTCAACCGTCCTTTCTATGTCTATATTATAACATAATATCATCATTTATTTTACTTTCCAAGACAAAACTTTGAGAACAGTTCATCGAGTAAATCGTCTTCATAATGCTCGCCTAATATTTCTCCTAAAGAGCGCCACGCATCAGTTAGATCAATCGCATACATATCAACAGGCATGTCATTTTCAATGGATAGTAGTACCTTTTCTAAGGATTTTTGGGCATCCTTGACTTTACGAATATGACGTACATTCGATAAAAAGTTGAAGTCACGTGAGCCAATGTCTTCTAGCTGAAGTAACTTCAAAATGGCTTTCTCAATATCTTGAAGACCTTCACGAGTAATGGTTGAAGTTGAGATAATCTCTTCTAATAACAATGCTTTAGGAAGGTCTGCTTTGTTTCCAATAATGAGTCGTTTATGATTTTTAGTTAAATCAAGTAAAACTTCATCTTCTTTGGTCAACTTTTGACTTTGGTCTAAAACAAGCAAGACCAGTTCAGCTTCTTCAAGTGCTTTTTTAGAACGCTTTACGCCAATTTTTTCAACAATGTCTTCGGTTTCCCGAATTCCCGCTGTATCAATTAAGTTTAACGTCATGCCTTGAATGTTTACATAGGCTTCAATCGTGTCACGTGTTGTTCCTTCAATATCAGTAACAATTGCTTTATCTTCATCTAAAAGTGCATTTAATAAACTTGATTTTCCGACGTTGGGTTTCCCAATAATAACTGTTTTAACACCTTCACGAATCATTTGGTTTTTTTCTGATTCTTTTAACAAAATGGCAATATCTGCTAAAAGCTTCTCGGTTTCTGGACCAATAATTTCTTTACTCATTACGATGGCATCATCGTATTCCGGATAATCAATATGAACTTCAATTTGAGCTATAATGGTAATCAGTTTTTGTCTTAAGTCACGAATGAGCTTTGATGTTTGTTTATGGACACCTAAGTTCGCAATTTTTAAAGCTTGTTCGCTCTTAGCATGGATTAAATCCATGATGGATTCCGCCTCTACTAAATCAATCCGTCCATTTAAATAAGCCCGCTCACTAAATTCACCAGGTTGAGCTAAGCGAATATCTAAATCCAAAATGCGGTCCAACACTTTTTGAGTGACTAAAATACCTCCATGCGTTGATACTTCAACCATATTTTCTGTAGTAAAGGTTTTTGGGTTTCTTAATACAGTCACCATCACTTCATCGAGTGGTGCACCTTTTTCATCCACAATATGTCCGTAGTGAACGGTGTGTGATTTGACTTTTGTTAAATCGCGACCTTTAAAAATTTGATTAAATTCTGTAATCGCAGTTGCTCCAGAAATACGGATGACTGAAAGACCAGCCGTGCCGATGGCTGTAGAAATCGCTGCGATGTTGTCTGAGATGATGGAGTTCATCGTTCCAACCTCCTTCATATCTTATTCTTTCGTTTCCAAATAAGTTTTAACAACTGCTTTCGCATCTTTTACAAATTGGTTTAATTCTTTCCAATTATTTAAACGACATCCAGCTGCTTGTGCATGGCCGCCGCCTTGATATTTTTCAGCAAGTTTATTAATATTAGGTCCACTAGAACGTAAACGAATCCGTATCTCTTGATCTGGGTATTCTAAAAATAAAGCCCATACAGGATGACCTTTGATGCCTGATAAAGACCCAACCATCGAACCTGCTTGTTCATCTGTAACACCATATTTTTCAATCACATCACGGGTAATCTTAACATACACAAAACCATCTGATGTAACCATGTTTGAATATACATAACCTTTTAGATGAATCATGTTTAAAGTTTCTTGGCTTAACTGTTGATCGATGTTGACGACATCTGCTCCTAATGAAATTAACATCCCAGCAATTTGGTGTGTTAATCGCGAAACACCGCGATATCTAAATCGCCCAGTGTCAGTGACGATACCGGTATAAAGAGCGGTTGCGCCAACAGATGTGAGTTTTAATTCGTTTTTAAACTTGTAATAAAAATATGCAATCATTTGGGCACAAGATGGGAATCTGGTGTCTACCCAAATTAAATCTCCGTATTGATCCACTGGTATATGGTGATCTATTTTAATTAGATATTTCCCAAGCTTATGACGTTGATCACTAATCCGTGCTTCTGTCGCTGTATCGACAACAATAACTAAGGCATTTTCGTATTGTTCATCTGTGACTGTATCAACTTTACCAATAAAATCAACAAAGTCAGATGTTTCACCTACAACATAAACTTCCTTTTTTGGAAAAGAGTGAGTGATAATATCTTTTAAGCCAAACTGTGCGCCGTAGCAATCTCCATCTGGACGTTGATGCCCATGAATCATAATTGTTTGGTATTGTTTAATTTTTTCAAGAATTCGTTTCATAAGTTTGTGCCCTTTCATCAAAATCTTTTAATATTTGGTCGACTTCATCCCAGTCTTTTAGGCTTGCTCCACAAGCATTTAAATGACCGCCACCACCATATTTCTTCGCAATATCGACAATGCCAATCCCACGGGAGCGGAACTCACCAACAATGACATTGTTTTCAACGTCTTCGGTAAAATTAGCCCATATTGGCACTTCTATGATGCCGGCCATTTGGTTAACCATTCCTCGTGAAACACTTTGGAAATCTAAACCACTTTCTTCGATGAGCTTCGCGTCATTTTTGCGATAAGCGACAAAATTGGGGGTTAATTCAAAGTTTTGAAACAATTGTTTGGTTTTTCTTCTTTGGAGTGGTTCTGTATATAACCAATCATAAAAACCTTGAATTTCAGGTTGAAATGATGTGATATAAGCCGCCAACGCAAACGTTCTTTCGGCTTCCTTCATATATAAGAAACGTCCCGTATCCGTAACCATTCCTCCATATAAGTAAGTTGCAGCTTCAGGGGTGATTTTATAGGCAAATGTTTTTGCAAAATCAACAATCATTTCAGCCGCGGATGCGAACGATGCATCACGATAAAAAATCGCAACCTCTTCAACATCGGTATCATTTTGATGATGATCGATAATAACAACTTCTTTAGCTAACAAGTATCTATCATCTGCGATCATCCTTGTTACTGATACATCAACAATAATAACCAACGCATCTTGGTATGTTTGTTGATCAATCTGATCCATTTTTGCTTGATAACACATCTCGTTTTCATCACCAACGATATATACTTTTTTCGTTGGATAATTTTCTTTAATAATAAGTGAGAGCCCTACTTGGCTACCAATCGCATCCATATCTGGTCGTTCGTGACGATGGATAATGATTGTGTCATAGCGCTCAATGATCTGTTTAATTTTCTCTTTCATAAACGTCAATTTCCTTCCTTTTGCAGATTATAACAGTATAACATAAACGGATGAAAAAAGCGATGAATAATCGCTTTTCTTTTTGTTATGCCGTCTAATCTTCTGTCTTCTCATGGAGTTTATCAATATCTTTTTGGAGATTAATTGATGGTTGTGCTTTCCCAAGTTTTTTCCTAGGTCTAACTGTATAAACATAGTAAGTGAGTAATACGATTAGGAGTAAAGTAATTCCCCCAGTGACCATTACAGTCGAGGCAGTATTAATCTCAACATGTTGATATAGTTTGATATCTGTTGTATTTTCCTGTGGGTATGTTGAATCGTTGGTTTGATAATAGTTAATCAGTTTATTTGTAAAAGTCAAATCAGTTTTTTGAAGATTAATCTCTACCGGAAATGCTACTTTCTCTGAAGCACCTTCAGGTGTGTATTCTAGGATGATAGATTCCAATATCGTTGAGTGATCATCAAAAATATCATCAAGTTCTAAAATGCGATAGCTCGATGGCTCTACAACAACTGAAAACACTTCTAAATTAAAATATTTTAAAAACCAAATAGGGATTTCTTCAGTGTTTGTCTTTAAACTTGCTGCCATATCAGAAATTAATCCGATTTCACCTTCTGTTGTCAAAATAACAAACTCTAAAAAGCTTTTGAGTTCATCTTCAATAACGGCAGCAGTCTCATATACTTTTATATTTACCTTAAAATCTGCTGTTGCTATTTCTTTATCAATGATGGGGTCTTGGCTTTGATATTTAGCCCTTAAAAGAATATGATAATTATCCTGTTCGAGTGAAGTTGTAATAACTTCAGCCATCTTTCTAGCTGACACGACTCCATCGACAAAAATAATTGTTCCAAAAAAGATACCTGCCATCAAAAAAGTAAATAAAATTGCTTTAAAATATTTCATTCCTTTATGCCCATATTCCTAATCTTTGTGCAATAGCGCTCGCTTCTGCTCTCCTAAACCACTCATTTAAAGTAACACCATTATAAATAAAATGTTCATCCGGGTCTACATAGAAGTTTCTCGAAAATCCATTTAAGACAATTTCATAATTGGCAAGTCTATTATCTGCCCACACAAGTCCTAATTGACGATTATAAGTGTCATGAACACCTGCATAAGGGTCGTGTTGAATATAGACTTTTGTTGCGTTTCTTAATAATTGATCAAGAAAGACTGTAGCCGCATCAGCGTATGGTTCTCCAACTTCGGGTGTATTAATACCCACGTATCTCACCCTTTTATCATCCATAAAACCTGGCTCAAAGTAAGATGTGTCACCGTCGTGGGATCTGATATATGTTACTTCAACCATCCCTCTGGGGACATCATATCCTCCGGGTAGTGCTAAGTCTTCCGGTAAAAAACCAAATGTTTCTGGAAAATATGTTGGATGGCTATCTAAAATTTCATAATAATCTTTATAGTATAAATCCCACTCATCGCGTGTGAATTCTAGATTAGATTGAATAACCGTTTCTTTTCTAACCATAATTCGATTGGCGAAATTCATCACATAGACTTTATATAAGCCAAACTCATCGATAAACGAATCTTTATAGTCAAGTAAACGAATATAGTCTTTTCCAATAAAAGTCAATTCATCGGTTAATATATCGGCTTTATTTTTAAGGATAAATGAGGCTTCTGGATGAACTAACAGTAACGTATCGTGTGCCGCTAACGTTGTTCCTTCAGGAAAAGTATATGTGTTAGATGGGTTTTCTGCTCCGTCTAAATAAAATGTTAATTTATATCCTGCTAATGAAACTTCAACATCTAATGAGTTATATAGCTCAAGTGCCTTATCATTATCTGCATTGGCCACATACTTAGAAATAAAAATAGGTGAGCGATATGATTCTGGGTATTTAGCGATAACAACAGCTACTCTTGATTCTGGTTGTAATTCTTGTCCAATATAAAACGTGCCACCGTACTCGATAAACTTACCTTCTTCAACATCTAAGGTGTCACGATATGTAATGTTGTAGGTAAGATTAAGGTTTGACAAGGCGATTGCGACCTGTGCCTCTGTTTTTCCTGCTAAATCAGGAAGAAGTATTTTATGGACCGAAATGTATATGAGAAGAGTTGTTTCCGACGGATTAATTGTCATCCCGGCAGATAAGTTGTTTCCATATCTGATAAAAGTATTTTCAACAATATTAAAGTTAATTTCATCAACAAATTCATACGTCGCATTCAATGCATTTAATTCTGTTATAATTTCTGTTTTTGTAAGTCCGTTTAAGACCGGAAGTCTAATTTCTTGGTTTTCTTTATTACAAGCAACAACAACGAATGCAATCATAAAAACAAATAAAAAGCTCATTATTTTTTTACGCATTTGTTACGCCTCCTTCACGCTGGTTGTGTCATTATTATAACATATATAATGCTCTAAATGATATTAGAAAGATGCTTTTATTTTGTTTCTCTTACGCTTAATCATATCGTCATCTAAAAGAAAAAGCGTAGCTGTTGCTACGCTTTAGAAAAATAGTGTTTAAACATAATCTGTTTATCCAAATAACATTTCAACCCATTCAGGATGGTCAATAAAAGGATTTCTATTGCCTTGAGGAGTAATTGCTTGATCATTTGGATCATATGCAATACCTTCGTAGATAAAGTTGTTACGATCAATTTCAAATTTATCAACAGGATCTTCTAAATGCCAATCCACCAGTAATGATAAGAGACCTTGATAAGCGCCTGCCATTGTATAATTTGTGCTTGGGTTATTTTCTAATAAAGAAATGTCATCGGTAAGGGTTAAAAAATCATATCTTAAAACCATAAAAAATAAAATTCTCGCGACATCACCCTTAAAATCATCTCCTGGATAAAAAGCTTCGGAGCCAATAATGTGCGCACTACCAACGCCTTGGTCAAAATATCGGTTAGAACGTGTTTGATTAATACCAGTGATGGCTCTTAAACCATGTAAATCTGATCGTTGATCTTTTGAAGTGTTTGAGACTTTAGCTGCACCAAGTTTTGAGTTAGGCCAAACATGTTCTCTTTGCCATGCTCCTGCACCTTGACCTATCCAGTAGGTTGAAATAACATCATTATCGTACATGCCGCGCACAGTTGTATAATCAGTCTTATAATCTCGATCGCTAACTGATAAGATATACCGTGCATCACCATAACTCACTTTATTATGAATCGAGACAATTTCTCTCAATTCATTAAACAGAGCTATACCTTCTAAATCTACTGTTGTCTCATAATAATATTCATAGGGGAATTCAATGGTGATTGTTAAAATAAATTCAGCAACATTTCCTGCCGCATCTTCAACAATATAAAACACTTCATATTCACCTTTTTGTAAAAAAGCATACTGCAAAACATCTTCATCAAAATAAGGAATAATTTCATCAAGAATAATATCAATATCCTCTGTTAAATCACCATCAATGTTGTCTGAAGCTGTAACTTCCGGTAATGTAAAAAGCGCCCCTACAGAAAGTTGGGCCTCCCCACTACTGTAGGGAGGCTCAACGTTAATTATAGGTGCTATGTTATCTTCTATAGGGGCTATTGGGGGTTTCCATAAACTTTAATATCGTCTATGTTTAATCTATGATTGTTAACTGTGCCACCTTCAGAAGCTCTGAACTCAAAACGAATAGAATCTTCTTCGCTAAAACCTTCGAGTTCATCGTAGTCAATAACAACAATTTCTTGAGTTAAGATTGACTGTGCATCTGCTTGTGTCCAAATTTCTGTCCATGTATCACCTTCGTCATTGCTTATCCATAAGCTAAGTCTACCAATGGTAAGTGACCCATAGTTTCCGTAATAGAAAGAGATTTTTGTCACATTTTCAAAATCAACTAATAATGTTGCAATACCAGGCGCTCTGAAACGAACTGCTTTATCATCATTCTTCTTATCGTCTCCGAGGTTCCCAATTAAAGCATCAGAAAGAATCCAAGATTTACCGTCGGATAAGACTTCTCCACTTGCATAACCAGCTACATTCGTGCCAGTAACATCTTCAAAACCTGTTTCATATAAAACAACGTCGGTGTCTTCTTCTGCAAATTTAATCGTAACGGAGAAAGTAAATTCTTCTTCTTCAGCTCCTAAAGTAATGGTGACAGTGAAGATAACAACAGTGTCTTCAACAACATCCATCCACTTGCCTTCTTCATCAAGAGCTCCAACTGGATCAGTTTCAAAATCAACGGTGACATCATGCAACCCTTCTTCGTCGATTACAATTTGTGTACCCATATCAAATGATTTACCATCGAAGTAATCAAGGATTGTGTCTTTCGCAGCAGCAACTTTTTGTGCATCAGTCATTCCAATAAATTCAACTTGTGCCGCTAAAGTGGGTAATAATTGTGGTCCATTAAACCAATCAACTTGGATATCTTTTAAGTTCACTTGTTGGCCAACAGAACCTGTTAAAATGTGAGTGTTGATTGCTCCAGTATCGGCAATTGCACGTAGTGAGATATTTTTCTCGCCAACTTTAACAACCATATCGCGGCCATTGCCAGAAATACTAACAACTGTGCCTGATAGGTTTACTCTTGTAGCAACTTTATCAACAGTAAGTTCATCTATATCTAAAATATCTGCTGAGTCAATAAGAGCATTTCCACTGTCAACGTAAGTAAGTGTTGAGCCTTGGGCAATCTGAATTAAACCATTAAAGGCAGCCACTTTACCACGAACGGTAAATTTATCGCCAATTGCTAAAGTTTCAGGGAATGTTCCTCTGTAAACTGTAATTGCGCCTGTTCCATCTTCAATCCATACTTTGTCATAGTTGCCAAATGTTGTGTAAGCTGTAAATCCAGAAACAACACCTTCAATAATGACTTCAAAGCCAGCTGGCTTCGCTAAAGCATCAGCGATTGTACCAAGAGCAACTGCTTCCCAACGAGCATATAACGTAATATCTTCATTAATTGCAGTATTGAAATCAAATGGTTCTACCGCTTCATCTAAATACCAACCTAAAAAGTTGAAATCTTCTCTAGTTGGGTTTGAAGGACGGGTAACTTTTTCACCTGCTTCAATTGTCACAACAGTTGGATCTTCTTCACCATAGTTTAAATCAAATGTAACATGAGCTGCTTCTTCTACCGGTGGTCTAAGGGAATGAATTTCAATTGATTTAACAATAAGTCTTAATTGGTATGTTCCTTCTTGAGTACCTGCAGATCTAACAAATAATCTTACGTACACATCCGCAAACAATTCAAGTTCAATATTATTGCTTGCAAGACTGCCAGTATCCCAGCCAGTCTTAAAGTTTTCACTGTCAACCCAAGTTGTTCCATCAACTGAAGTTTGGATATAAATACCATCAGCATAATCAAGATTATACTGTGCATCAGTTGTCCAGTTGGTAATATTGAAGACAACCTTAGTCACATCTTGAAGTGGATCTTTAATTTCTAAATATGGGCTTCCCCAGCTATTGCCAGTACGAATACCTAAGACAACACCTTTGTGCTCGCCAGAAGCGCTTATGTTGGCATTCATTCTAATTAAATCTAAATCGTTTACTGAGAATTCTGTTGGGGTTGTGACATAAGAAGTTGCATTATCTAAGTCTGCAAAACTATATACATCAATCACTTCAACAGCTTCTTCAAATTTAGCATATAAAACAGTATCTGCTTCAATAATAGTTGCTGGATCCCATGCTGTTAATAATTCTTCATCAGTGAACCAACCAGATAGTTTAAATCCAGGTTTAATCACTCTTGGATATTCTTCAGCTGGAATGATTCTTCCATCAGTCACTTCAATGGTGTCAATTACGTTTTCATCATCCATGAAAGTAACTTCATATTTTTCGAGATCTGGGTTTTCAGTAATAACAGCTTGATTAGCAACGTAATAACCAATAAGTGGTTTATTGCTGACCCATCCAAGTGGAGCATCAACAACGTCAATTAAGTCTCCTTCAAGGGCTGTTAATAATCTGTTTGCGCCGCCAGTGATTGCTACACGAGCGTCCCATTTCATGTTAATTGTTTTTTCACCAATAGTAATTTCAACAGTGATGTTATCATAGCTGTCAATTGTCACTTTAGAAATAACACCTTCAGTAATTGAGATAAGTTTACCTTGATATGGAAGCAATGTTGTTGGATCCCAATCAACATCAGTGATGTCAGCTTTTTCAAAATGTGGTGTTTCAGTTGCTACTACTTCTGCACTAAGAATTTTTTCGATTTGTTCTAAACCATTATATGTGTTTCTAGAGCCTTCAACAATAACAACTTTACCAATTGCGCCTCTAAGAATTGTTGCAGCTTCCGAAAGTGTTTGACCACCTACGAATAATGTGACTGCACCTGTTTCATCATGGAAAGCAAGGGTATCATTGGCAACATATCCAACAACGGTACCTTTCACTTTAATGACGTCTTTGGTTGTAATTGCAAGAGCATCTTCAATCGATAAGACAGGAAGTTCACCTACAAGAACAGTGATATCAATTTCATCGGTTTGATCACCTTTGGTAATTGTTGCTGTTAATTTAACTGCGTTTCTTTCACCATCAACTGGAGTAACAACTCCACCTACAGAAATAATGTCTGCATTATCAGTTGTCCAAACAATAGTTGTTCCCAACATTGAAGTTGGTAAATTAATTGTTCCTGGTTCAACAATTTGTTCAGGAATTGTCATTCCTAATGTTTGTTTAACTGCAGCAACAGCTTGTGCATCTGTCATTTCATGAACGATAATATCATCGATATCGCCTAAGAAGACTGCATTGTAAATGAGTCTGTCATCTCTTAAGCCATAGATAACAATATCAATAGTAACTGTTAAACCGTTAAGAGGAATTAACGCATCTTTATTGGATGTGTAATAAATAACAATTCCATTATTTGAGTAAGGAACACTGGTTCCTGATGCATCAATATCAGAATAGTCGCCATTATAGTCAACGTCTAATAAGAAGACACCATAGTTGTCGACTGTACTCTTAATATATACTTTTGCATCTACTGTTAGATATTCCATCGCAAAGCGATTTGTTAAACTATAAGTTGGCATCGTTGCTGGTAAATAATCAGCAATATTTTCAACGATCGTTGGGTCTGGTTCAATTGGATCACCATCTTTTTCAATAAGAATGGTTGGTTGACGGCTTGATGCAGAACCTGTTCCGTTAATTTGAGTAACTCCAAAGTAGTCAGCAAAGTTTCCTAAAACATCATATAAAACACCAAATTGGGCATTGTTATATGCATTGCTTGTGCTACCAAAAGCAAAGAATGGTGCACCTTCGCTATCAATAAACATGAGTCCATCATCCATTTTACCAATCAGAGATACGTTAAGAACTTTAATGTATACCCGATCTGATGCGCTTGAAATAGTATCAAGGAATAAGGCTTCAGCTTCTGCAAATGTATCAACTTCTTCGTAAGGTTCAGCATCTGCTAAAACTCTAATTTGAATATCCTTGGTTTCTGTTTGACCTAAATACGTAATTGTTCCTGTTAAAGTAACAACAACATCTGGTTCTTCGAGTGCTGGTCTTGTTACAGATCCAGTCGCAGAAATGTGATTTGGATGAGACGAAGCCCAAGAGACACTTGCCGTATAAAGTTCATCGTATTCTCCTTCAACAATAATAGATGTTGGAAGAGTAATATTTTCCACAACTTCTGTTGCGCCTAATACCAATTGGGTTTTTGCTTTACTTAAAACTTCGGCAACTGGCATCACTGTAATTGCTAAGACGTCAATTACAAAGTCTTTATCAGCACTACCAACATAAGCAGTTAAAATGACTCTAACATTATTCTCGCCATATGCAGGTCTAGTCACTGTACCGTTTGCTGAAATAGCTGTTGATGATGATTCCCAGTTCACATCGAGTCCCAGTGAAGTGGTTGGGAGAACGATATTTTTGGTAGTTGAATAAATAGTGCCATCTAACACTAAATCATCACCAGTAATTACAATCGCGTCTAATGCTTCTTGTGGTGTTGTCACAACAGGCACTTTAATAACTGTAACTGTGAATATCTTTGTATCACTTTCATCACCTTTTGTTAAGGTTGCTGTCAAAGTGACTTCTGTATCCGCAGCAGTCGGTCTTGTTACAACACCCGCTTGAGTTACGATTGCAGGATGTGAAGATACCCAACTAATAGATACTTCATTTAATCCTGTTGTCGCTAAAGTCAAGTTGCGAGTAACACTTGCTTCGCTGTCTGGGCTTTGATAACCGATGACTAGAACTTCTTTTGCAGCAGCAACGTCAAGTTCATCAGTATTTTTGTTCCCACAAGCAGCGACGACTAAAGATATGGTTAACATTAATATTGCTGTTAATATTAACCTAAATACTTTTGTACTTCCTTTCATTTTTTTACCTCCGTTTTGTTATAACTCTATTATAACTTTTTTTGATGTTTTTATTTTATAAAAGCCTTTTAAATCTTTTAATTATGAACCTAAACTTGCTTCTCTAAATGCTCGATCTAAAGCTGCTTGAATATTACCATCACCGGTAATAATTGTTTGGAAAGCAAGACCAACTTCTATTCTTGCTCTTGAAGAACCTACAAATGCTGGATCATAGAAGAAATAATTTCTTTGTTTGAATGCTGCATCCGCTGCTAAAGCATTGGCTTTTTGAATAGAACTCATCCCTGGCAATGTTTGGTTAATAAAGGAAATATATCTAGGGTCATTGAATCCACTTTCGCGAACAGGGAAGTATCCTGTTTCAATTGCGAAATCTACCGTCACTTCTGTTCTCATTAAATATTTTAAGAATAGCCAAGATACTAACTTTTCATCTCTTGTTCCAGAATTTGTCAAACTGATGTTTGTTCCTTGTTGAATGACGGCACGGTTTGCAGGTTTATCTGCATTATAAGGAACTGGAGCAACACCAATTTCAAAGCGATCGGCAACAGGCAAAGCATCAACCGCATTTTGGTTGTGTCTCACACCGGCAGATGAGCCAACATTAAAAGCTACTTTTTGTTCAGCAAAAGGTGTTGTTGCGTATTCCTGTGCCCAAAAGTCGGGAGTCACAAAGACATCTCTGTTATCTTTAACAAATTGCATAGCCGCAAACGTATTTGCATTTTCATGCCATAAGTATTGACCTCTGAATGTTTGTAGGTTAATTGATGTGTATGCACCGTCAAACTGACGAGTAAAGGTAATAAAACCATTGCCGCTTGAGTCATAAGATCCAGCTTTCACTAAGTTTTGTTCAGTTGGGTTCTTGGTTTTACCATAAGCAATTAGTTGATCCGCAATCGCAAACCATCCTTGCCATGTCGTTGGTAAATCTTCAGGATCTGTAATGCCAGCGTACGCTAAAGCATTCTTATTATACATTAATACTTCAGATGATTTATTGAATGGTAGTGAGTAATAGGTTCCACCATCAAAATATTGTTGATTTTCAAGGCGGTAGGCTTCTAGAATATCACTTAAAGCATCTGCCCCATGAAGACCATATGTCGTGTGTTCGATATATGGATTAAGATTTAAGATCGCTCCACCATTTAAGTACTCCGCCACGTGGTCTGGATAACCTTGAACCATGTTTGGCAATTCTCTTTCAATAATGGCGTTACTCATTTTAGCTCTTAGACTATCATAAGTCCCTGTCCCTGTTGGAATAATAACGGTAAAATCATATCCTAAGGCAGCGTATTCAGCTCTAAAATCTAAAGCTGCTTGCTTGAGCCAACTTGTAATATCTCCACCCATCGCATGCCATAATTCAACTTCAACAGGTGTCGTTGGTAATGTTGTTGGAATGTCGGGTTGAACTACACGAAGTGTGATGGTCACGTTTGCTTGAATTCCTGCCTGATTCGTAACTCTTAATCGAATTGGATAATTACCAGGAACATCAAGATTGTAGGCAACACCTTCTTGATCTCTTACTTGAATTTGATCTGTGATGTCAACTTCTTTATCTTCATTTTCCCATGCAGTAATATTATCTAGTGGATTCCAAGTTCCACCACCAATATAATGCGTTTGATCTAACACAACTCCCTCAAAAATCGGGGGACGTGCATCTGGATCTTCTGATCTAACTGTTAGTTCAATCGTTAAAGTGGACTCTAATCCTTCTTTATCACTAACTCTTAAGACAATTGTGTGGGTGCCTGGGCTTGTGTTTGTTTCTTCATCCCAGCCACTTACGACGATGTCGGCAGTTATATTGCCGTCTCGATCATCAATTGCTGTTACGCCATTTAATGGATCAAAGTTATCTCCAACATCGATCGTTACTGACTTGTGTCCTTCAGCATCAAATCCTTCACCAGATAAAACTGGTGCCGTATTTGCAATCGTAACACAAGCTGCTAATGATACCATCGATAACATAACAACAAAGATTGATAATATTTTTTTCATATACTTCCTCCTTTTACCCTTTTGTGCCGCTGCGACCAACGCCAGCTAAAATATATTTTTTCAAACTAAAGAAGACAACTAATAATGGTGCTGTTACAATAGCCGTAGCAGCCAACTGCAAGTTGTACATGGGTCTTTGGTCAGACCCAGTACCGACAGAGAAGTTTTCATTCCTTAAAGCGACTGATACAAGTTTTGTTGCATCGGTTCTACTGACTAACTGGGGCCAAATATATGCATCCCACGCACCGATTGAACTTAAAATAATAATGGTAATAATCGTTGGTGCAGCAATGGGAATCATCACTCTTGTTAAATATTTAAAATCGCTACTTCCATCGACTTTTGCTGCTCGATAAAGCGTATCAGGTATTTGTCTAAATGTTTGTCTTAAGAAAAAGATGTAAAACACGCTCGCTGAGAATGGGAAGATGAGTGCATACATAGAGTCTATCCATCCCAAACGACTCACGGTAATATAGTTTGTAATCGTATATAGTTCACCGGGAATCATCATTGTCATTAATAATAACGAGAAGATAAAATCTTTACCTTTAAAATCTAGCCGCGAAAATGCAAAGGCAGCAAGGATGGTCGTGAAGACAGTAAACGCCATCGTTGATAATCCGACAAAGATTGTGTTACCAATATATCTTAAGAAGTTAAACTCAGTTAAAGCAATTTTAAAGTTAACCCACTGCATGTCTGACAAACTGATGAAAAATGCCGGATTGCTAGTTAATGAAGATTCAGCATATGTTTTTAAAGCTGTAATAATCATCCAGTAGAAGGGAATAACAATAAACAGTGCCGTAAACGTTAGTGTTCCATAAGTTAAAACCAACCTAATGATTTGCATAACGACATCTTTTCTTGTTGTTTCATCTAAATCTTCTTGCGTTCTTGCTTTATTTTCTAATTCTTCTTTATGCTTCTCTCTTAACTCGATTCTCTCGTTACGTTTTTGAATCCGCATTTCTCGTTGTGTTTTCAGTGCTTCTCGATCTGTGTCTTGAGCCGCAAGATACTGATTATATTTATGAGAATCCTTGTTGATAAATAAAGATAATAGCACTCGAAAACCCAATCTTACTTTGATGAATATAAATTTAGCTAAGTAGATAGTCCCTTTGTAAATAGCTTTTATCAATCTAACAATTTGTTTAAAAAATAGGATAATAAAACGTACAAATCCAACAGCTACATCCTTAATAACAATCGCGATTGTTTTCAACGTTTCGATGAAAGAATGCCATAAGTTAATAAGACCTTGAATGATTCCTGATTCAGTGACATACATTTGAATATGTCTACCCAAATAAACTCTAATAGCCCCACTAAAAGGATTTAGAGTAATAATTTCAAAGATTCCTAATAAATATTGATGGCGATAAGACCATTCATCAACTTCGATTGTTTTTTTATCAAAATATCTTTGAAATGATTTGTAAGTCATAGGAATCATGACAATTAGAAAACCGATAAATAACGAAAGCATGATGTTCATCGATTTTTGAGTTAGTGTCATTCCAAAGAATATATTATAAGTGTAGTCAGTTGGTGGGTTTTCCCATGCAGGCCGATCAGGAACATACATAATGGAAAACAAATAGACAACAAAGCCTGTAACAATGAAAAGATACAATAAATTAATTAAGGAGGCATATAAATCTAATTTTTTGATTTTTGGCGTAATTCGTTTCATATCATCTCTCCTCCTAATAATGAACTCTACGTTTACCAACTTGAAGTTGGATGACTGTAAAGATCAAAATAATAAAGAATAAAATAATCGACGCGGCTGCCGCTAATGACATATTTCCGGGATTACCTGGGTTATCTAAGAAGCTGTAGACATAGAAGACAATCGTTCTCATATCAATAACCCCCGTACTTCCTGAGGTTATCCGCCCCGTTTTATTCACAATGGCAACAACCGATGTATATGTTTTAAAGGCTCCGATAAGCGATGTAATTAAAATATAAAATATCATTGGTGAAATAAGGGGAACTGTCACCCTTCTAAATGTTTTATATTTTGAGGCACCGTCAATTTGTGCTGCTTGATAATATTGTTTATCAATACTTTGAATACCTGTTAAAAAAACAATAATCTTGAACGCTAGTCCATTCCAAATCGTATACAATAAGACAACACTCATTGCATACCAATAAACTGTTCCTATTCCTAACCAAGGAATTGGACTAAAACCTAACCATTTTAATACAGCATTGGCTAAGCTTACTTGTGTATGCATCGTATGAATGTTTCCACTAAACATGTATGCAAAGACAAGACCTAAAGCAATAGAGTTCGTTACATATGGTAGAAAGTAAATGGTTTGGAAAAAGCCTTTTAACGATTTAATCGATGCCAAAGCGACAGAGATTGCTAAAGATACTAAGATAGTAATAGGCACAGAAATAAAAGCAATAATAGCTGTGTTAATAACCGCTTGATAGAAATCTTGATGTTGTAAAATATGAAGGTAGTTATCAAATAATGTATATCCTGTTATTTCTCCAGTATAAATATTATAGTTTTTCAAAAAGGAGATAAACACAGAGTTGAAGATCGGATAAAAAGTAAAAACCCCTAAAACTATTAAAGCAGGTGATAAGTAAATTAGAGCACGAATAAAAGGTGGCAGCTTAAAGAGAAAGCCCAAACCAATCTTGGTAAGTCCTTTTCTAATTCCTTCGCCAATTGTTTGGAAAAAATTTCTCAGTTGCCATCTTGCTGAAGCAAGTTTAACCCGGAATCGGGTTTGTTGTTTTTGCATCATAAGACAATACTTCCCGTCTCTTTATCAAATAAGAGGATTTTCCCATCTTTAACGCCTATTGATATTTCTTCTTTTCCAGCAATACTATCTGAATCAACAACCGCACGGACTTGTGATTCTCCAAAATTAAATCTAATCATGGTGTCTCGACCAATCACTTCGATTTCTACTTCATCGCGTTTAAATTTAAAAACACCATTTTCTGATATGCGGAAATCTTCTGGGCGAATACCAACATCGTATTCTCCATCTTTCGCGTTGGTTTTTCCTAAAACAAAATCGCCAATTAAAATTTCATTTTTTAAAACTTTTGCTTCTGCAGTATTAATTGGTGGGCTGCCTAAAAACTTTGCTACAAACAAGTTCTTAGGATTATTGTAAATATTTTGTGGACTATCCATTTGTTGTTCGCGACCAAAATCGAGGACAATCATTAGATCACTAATACTCATGGCTTCTTCTTGGTCATGGGTAACGAAAATAGTGGTAATTCCTGTTTCTCGTTGAATTCTTTTAATCTCTTCACGCATTTGTAATCTTAAACGAGCATCAAGATTTGATAGCGGTTCATCTAAAAGTAAAACATCAGGTTTTTTAACTAACGCTCTAGCAATCGCAACCCGTTGCTGTTGTCCACCTGAAAGTTCAGCTGGTTTTTTATTAAGTTGGTCGCCAATTCCTACTAATTCTGCCATCTCTTCTACAAGTTTCAAAGCTTCACTACGGTGTACTTTCATGTTTTCTAGTGGGAACATGATGTTTTGACGTACAGTCATATGTGGGTAGAGTGCGTAATTTTGAAAAACAAGACCAATGCCCCGTTGATCTGGCGAAACTCTAGTGACATCATTATCACCAAAATAGATTTTTCCTGCTGTAGGTTTTAACAAGCCAGCAATCATATAAAGGGTTGTTGATTTACCACAACCAGATGGACCAAGTAAACTAACTAGTTTCCCTGGCGGGATGACAACATCTAAATCATCTACTGCCAGTGTTTCATTTCCTCTCTTATCCGTAAAAATTTTGGTTAGGTTTTCAAGACGAATTGATAAACCTGAATCGTTTGTGTCGAAATTATTCACAGCATTCGCTCCTTAATGATTTTTTTGTCTTAATATTAGATAAAATAAAGGTACTATTTCGCAATCGAAAAAAGCACCTATAAACCACATTTAACACACTGAAAAAAATAAAATGATAATTCGGCTAAATTGGGATGTAATTAGTTTTTCTTGACGGCCCATTCCTTATACCTCTTTATTTTTTATTATATAATAATAACCAAAAAAATACAACGACAAGCACTGAACAAATTTAAATCCTTCAAGTTAGTAAAAAATATAAAATGTCTCTCTATATAAAAGGTAATTTGATTATATGATTTATACCTATAAAAGTCAACTGAATTTATGCCTTTTTCCCTTCTTTAGAAAGAAAAACCTCGCGGATACGAGGTTTTAAAATTCACAGTTTTTAGGTGTTCTAGGAAACGGGATAACATCTCGAATATTTTCAACACCACTTAAGTACATAATGAGGCGTTCAAACCCAAGTCCATAACCTGAATGAACACATCCGCCGTATTTACGCAATTCTAAATACCAAGACAAATCAGCTTTGGGAACATGCATTTCTTCCATCCGTTTTTCTAAATAGTCAAGCCGTTCTTCACGCTGTGATCCGCCGATTAATTCCCCCGAACCAGGAACGAGAAGATCCATTGCAGCAACTGTTTTACCGTCTTCATTTAAACGCATATAAAAGGCTTTAATATCTTTCGGCCAATCGGTAACAAACACAGGACAATCAAAGTGTTTCTCAGTTAAATATCTTTCGTGTTCTGTTCCGATATCTTTGCCGTGTTCTGGTTGAACTTCAAACTGGTGGTTCGCTGCTTTTAAGATCTCAATTGCTTCATAATGTGTGATTCGTTTAAACGGTTTATTTAAGACGTTTTTAAGCTTTTCTTCTAAGCCTTTTTCCACAAATTGGTTGAAAAAAGCCATTTCTTCAGGTAGTTTATCGTAAACCGCTTGAATGACATATTTAACCATGGCTTCAGCATTATTCATCACATCATTTAAATCCGCAAATGCCATTTCAGGTTCAATCATCCAAAACTCTGAAGCATGTCTTTGAGTGTTTGATTTTTCAGCTCTAAAAGTGGGTCCAAAAGTATAAACATCCCTAAAGGCGAGTGCATAAGCTTCTGCTTGAAGTTGCCCTGTTACTGTTAAATACGTTTGTTTGCCAAAGAAGTCTTTATGGTAATCGACTTGACCCTCTGCGTCTTCCGGCACTTTATTTAAATCAAAGGCTGTGACATGAAACATCTCTCCAGCCCCTTCACCATCATTCGCAGTAATGATTGGTGAATGAGTGTAAACAAAGCCTTGATTTTGAAAAAACTCGTGAATCGCAAAAGCCGCGACACTACGCAATCTAAAGACAGCGTGAAATAAGTTCGTTCGTGGTCTTAAATGCGCCACCTCTCTTAAAAACTCACGTGAATGTCGTTTCGGTTGAATTGGATAATTTTCTGGTGAATCCCCTAATAATGTAATTGATGTTGCTTTAATCTCAAAGGGTTGTTTCATTTGTGGTGTTAACACCAAGACCCCTTGAACTTCGATACTGCTGCCAACACGCATCTTTTGGACTTCTTTAAAATTAGTGATGCCCTCTGCTTCATACACCACTTGAATTCCTTCAAAAAAGGTTCCATCATGAAAATTAATAAACCCAAACGCTTTTTGGTCACGATTATTTCGAATCCATCCTTGCAAAGTCACCATTTGTTGATCATACTTTGCTTGATTTCTAAAAATTTCTTTCATTGTTACTTTCATTCTTTCCACCTCTTATCTAAAAATAAAACGCCCTTAGAGTGCTCTAAGGACGTAAACATTACGCGGTACCACCTTAGTTCTAGATGTCATCATCTAGCCCTTTAACCTTTTAACGCAAGGTGTACGAATAGGTCTACTCTCTTTCGATTTCTTCTATCTCTCAGAGTGTTATTCGTTATAGCTGTTTGTTGGCTTCCACCAAACCCAACTCGCTTTGAAACATTATCTATAACGACGGTCTCGTCATCGATTTCTTCTTTATTATATAAGGATGCCATCTTTTTGTCAATTTAAGCGTGACGCTTTTAAATGACATCTTCTAAATAGTAAAGATGAACCACATCGTCAATTACTTCAACATAGGTGAAAATGTAAGTATCTTTACTTAAAACCATATCATTTACTGATGTAATAAAACCATCATCATTTAACGACTGTGCGTAGTTTCGTTGTGCGCCTGGTTCAAGCATCACATCTTGATAAGCTCTTGAAACTAAGTCGGTACAATAAAATTTATATTTCATGTCTAAAAAATAGAGAAAGTTGTATAAACTGTCGTTATCAACTTGAGCTTTGGCATAGGCAACCGCCCCATTGATTTGATCTTCTGTCACATTTTTTACTCTAAGACCAATAAATTTAGGCCGATAATAGCTCCCATAATATTGATACTCAGCAGAACCTTCACGGCGATAACTTGGGTTTAACCAATAGTTCGTCCCCGACTTAGAAGCTGTCATCGTTAAATCGTGCGGCTGACTGCCATCATGGAAGATGGCGTCTAAAATATTATCACCAGGTCCAGGGTATCCAGCAGCCTCATAAAAGCGGTTATCACTCGATTTAATTGCTGCATGCCCACCAAAATAATAAGTAATGAATTGGTGTATTACTGGAACTTGAGGGAAGGGGGATTGTTGGGTGGCTAAGATATCGCCTGTTTGCCCGATAAACTTCCTTGTTTCATCATAAAAAGCAGACCTAGAATCATTGATTTCCGCAGATGTTTCACGTGAAACCTTGTAATATTTTCGGAGTTGAAAAACGCCAGGTGCATACTCAAAGTTCTCCTCATATTCAAATACAGCTCGAGCTTTGAAATCACGAACCTCTTTTTTAACTAAAAGGTCTTTGGTTACCGCTTTACCTAAAGTGAATATGATGGCTGCAATAAGCAGTAAACCGACTTTTTTAAATGTATTTTTTAAACGTCTTTTCCACGGCTTTTGAAGTTTTTTCATTTTCTTTTTCTTTTGAGTTTTCATAGACATATCCCTCATTAAACTAAACTGATTATAACATAGATTTTTTTGATAAAAAAGGACTTAACAAATGATTAAGTCCTGTTTCGTCTATGGTCTTGGTTTAATGATGAGAGCGCGATCGTCGCCTTCGCCTTCTGATTCGGTAATAACATCGCGCCAATCAGCGAGTTTCGTGTGAATAATTCTCCGGTCAAAAGAGTTCATTGGATCGAGCTTCACAGCAATTTTAGTGTGGGCTACCTCTTTCGCTGTTTTTGTCGCCAAGATTTCTAATTGACGCCGGCGATTCTCATGATATTGGCCAATGTCTAAAGAGACGATAATATACTCACTCACAAATGTGTTTAAATAATTTCTTAATAAAAACTGAAGGGCAATGAGCGTTCTTCCTTCGCGACCAATTAATAAAGCATTTTCATCACTTTCAATACTGTAGTGAATTTCTTTACCTTCTTCTAATGTTCGCACTTCCATTCTTGTTGTAATTCCCATTGTCTGTAATATTTCTTCTAAAAACATTTTTCCTTCAAGAGCTAAATTGACATTGGGTGTCGCTTCATACACATTGGTTGAACCGATGCCTAAGAGTCCTTTTTTCTCTTTAACTACTGTGAGCTTAATCTTATCGAGTTGAATGCGTAGCGCTTCAACCGCAAGCCGTTCGGCTTCTTGTAAAGATTTGGCTTCAAATTCGACAATTTTTAACATCTAATCACCCCATTAATTGTTGTTGTCTAAGACGTTCATGCTTTTTCTCATTGAGTTTACGGTTGAAGATTGTTTGTCCTAAAGAGTAAATGTTACCAAAAACCCAATATAAAGCTAAGGCATTGCTTTGGTATGAAAACACAACCATCATAATCACCATGAAATAACTGACATATTTCATTGTTTTTTCAGTTTGTTCTGCTTGTGGATTTTGATTATGTTTGTAAGTGTTTTTAACATAGCTTGGTTTTTTCTGGGAAATTCTTTGGAGTAAAAACATCGTGACGCCAACGATCCCAGCTAAAATCATTCCGATAAGTCCATCATTTCCTTTTGATAAATCAATTCCTAAGAAAATGGTGTTTCTTACTTGATCCGCGTACATACCACCTTCAAGTGAAATTCTTCGAACAACGTTATACATTGCGATAAAGATTGGCATTTGCAAGAGAGGCATGAGGCATCCTAAAATGTTAATTCCATGTTTTTTGTAAATTGCAATCGTTTCCATCTGCATCATTTGCTGCGATTGTGGATCTTTCCGGTGGGCATATTTTTGTTGAACTCGCTGTAATTCAGGTTGAGCGATATTCATTTTTAATGACATATCATTTGTCTTCGCGTAAATGGGCCACGCCAATGTCCGAACGACAATTGTTGTTAATAAAATACCAACAGCAAAGCTAAAACCAAACCAACTTGCAAAAAGTTGTGTTAAGAATGCAATCGGAATAACAAGAATATAATCAAAGAATTTTGCATCTTTAGTACTAACAGGTCTTTCGCCACCGGCAACATATACTTCAAATTCTTTCGTAAAACCTTCATATGTGAAAGAAACACCATATGAAATTTGGTTTTTAAAGCCACTCGATCCAACTGGATCGTAATTACCATCATCGAATAAAGCAGCGAACGCAGTTTCACTTAGTTCGTTATGAATTTCGACAATGTTTCCGTCTTTTTGAACGGCATAAGCTTCAATTCCTTCGGGTTTAAAGCGTTGTCCTTGTTGGTATAAAACACTGTTAACTGGAAAACGGAAGGCAATCATAACAATTTCATCGTCGACGATGTCTACTTCTGGTTTAATATAAATACTAAAACTAATTTCTTTACCGTCTACCATAATGAAATATGTTTGAATACCACCTTCAGGCCCAATCTCAGTTGGGACTGGATTAGAAGGTAGGTTACCTTCATATACGACTGCATCTTTAGGTACCACACCTGAATCCAAAAGTTCCCAATATGTGAGATCTTCATTGCGGTGGGCATCGATGCTGTTTCTTTGGTCATAATCGTAAACGAGTTTTTCCCCTGCTTGGCCATACGGACTATTCACCACCAACAAGCCTACATTAGGTTGCTTGCGGCAAGCAGCGAGGGTAAACACTAAGAAAAAGATCATGACGATAAATAATAATTGCTTATAATGTTTGCTCATAATTTAACTCCATTAATTTTAATTTGTGTAGCAATAACGAAATTTCGTCTTTCATTGCTTGAAAAGAAAGTCTTTTCGCTTGTGGTCTAACAACTAACAACACAAGAGCTTGTGGGTGGATGTGTATTTTAAAATCATGAATAATCATGCGGACGCGCCTTTTTAATAAATTTCTTTCAACAGCGTTGCCATACTTTTTTCCAATAGAGATGGCAAAACGAAAGTGTTGCGCCTTAGGATCCACATCATGATACAAACCAAAATGTTGTGAATGAGCCACTTTTTTCTTTTGATAGATCGCATCGATTTCGCTATTTTTCTTAATGCGATATCTTTTTTTCATTTTTGTCTAAAAAAATAGACGTCTCGTAAAATAAAGAAAGTCATTATTTTAATCGAGTCGTCCAGGTATTTTAAAATAATCAATTTATACGGATAATCTGACGCGGCCTTTAGCGCGACGACGTTTTAAGACTTTTCTCCCACTTACGGTCGCCATACGTGCTCTAAATCCATGCGTTCTTTGTCGTTTTCTGTTACTCGGTTGATACGTTCTTTTCACAAATAAAACCACCTTTCTTGCGAAACCATGCTTTTTTATTATATAAAAAGTATTTCTCTTTGTCAACTATAAATCACGTTTTAAAAAAAGTTCCTTGGAAATTTGATTTATGTTATAAAAAAGGGATGAGGAAAAAAAGAGAATGTGGATAACTTTTTCACATTTGACACACATTGTGGAAAAAAGGATAACTCAAATATTTGGCTTTGTTAGGGTGTTAAACTCATATAGTTTTCCACAAATTTAAGATTTTCGAAATAACTTTGAAATAATTATCCACAAATATTGTGGGTAACTTTATCTTTCATTGTTTTTTTAATATGATATGATAAAGTTACATCTTAAAAGAGGTATCGCATATGAATGAATATGACCAGCTTTGGCAGAAAATCCACAGTGATTTAGAGACAATTTACTCTGAGGAACTCTACACTGATGTTTTCGAACCCCTTAAAAAAGTTCATAAGTATACAAAGGACCAAGTTTATATTCTCGTTCCCAATGAATTTATTAAAAATCGGATCAATCGCTTTTATGTAGGCAAGATTAATGAGTTGTCACAAAAGTATCGTCAAGAACCGATTCGTTTTAACTTTGTAACAGAGTCAGAGCTTATTTCTGAAGAAACGTTGATTAGTCCTGAAAAGAACTTGGATCTTAAGTATCGTCCTGGAGATTTAAACCGAAGTTATACCTTCGACAATTTTGTTGTTGGTAAAAGTAATAACTTTGCCTTTCGAATGGCGATGAAAGTAGCCGATCAACCAGGTATTGTTGCGAACCCCTTATATATTTTTGGTGATGTTGGCTTAGGTAAAACCCACTTGATGCAAGCCATCGGGAACTACATTTTAGATAATGATCCGCAAAAAAAGGTTTTATACGTCAAAGCAGATAGCTTTATTGAAGACTTCACAAACTTACTTCGTAAAGATCGAATGGATGAATTCAACGAAAAATACCGTTCTTTTGACGTCTTACTTGTTGACGATATCCAAATTATGGGTGGTGCAACAAAAACTCAAATGGAATTTTTTAAACTCTTTGACTTTTTATACCAACAAAACCGCCAAATCGTCATTACAAGTGATAAACCTGCATCTGAATTAAAGAACATTATGAGCCGATTAACTTCACGATTTGAAGTGGGATTAACAGTTGATATTCAAGTACCTGATTTAGAACATCGTATTGAAATTTTAAAGCGAAAACTCACCACTGAAACATCTGATGTTTATGAAATTCCTTCTGATGTTTTAGAGTTCATTGCTTCTTCGTTTGTAACGAACATTCGTGAGCTTGAAGGTGCTTTAAAACGAGTTTTATTCTACTGTTTAACAAACAACATTGATTTAACCTTAGAATCTGTTAATGAAGCGCTAGAACCACTCCTAAAGACAAAGAGAAAGAGCAGTTCATTAAGTGAAAACAACTATGATTTAATCCAAAGCATTGTGAGCGATTTTTATGGTATTACTGTTGATGATTTAATCGGAAAAAAACGTCACTTAAAGTACACTCTACCGAGACATATTGCGATGTATATTATTAAATCGAAATATAACTTACCATATAAGACAATTGGTCAACTTTTTGGTAACCGCGATCACTCTACTATTCTCGCTGCATGTGAGAAAATAGAAAATGAAATGAAACAAGACCGAAACTTAAAGTTAGCAATCGAAACAATCAATAAAAAGATAAATATTTAACCAAAAACGATGTGGTTAATATGTTTATAAAATGTGGGAATTATGGTATAATTATTGCAATACCAAGCCTTTATGTTTGTTTATCCACATATCCACATCGACCAACAACAACAAAAAGACTTAAAATAAATAAAAAAAGGAGCTTCGTTATGATTTTTAGTATCAATCGAGATGTCTTATTAAATCATCTAATTATCGTTCAAAAAGGACTTCCTGTAAAAACACCACTACCTATTTTGTTTGCTATTAAACTTGAAGTCAATGAAGATCATCTTTTATTAACGACAAGTAACACTGATATTGCAATTCAAGAGTTGGTTGATGATGCATCATTATCCATTAAAGAAACAGGACGTTGTGCAATTCCTGGTCGTTACTTAATTGAAATTATGCGTAAAATCACATCACAACGGATTGAGTTTGAAATGATTGAAGATCGAATCATTATTATTAAAGCTGATCGTTCAGAATTTAAACTCCGTTTAATGGAAGTTGATGATTATCCAGATGTTGATTTTTTAGATTTAGATGAACCAATTAGTTTAGATAGTCAACTCTTTAAGAGCATCATTCGCGAAACCAATTTCGCAACAGCCGTTAGTGAGAAACGACCCATCTTAACAGGTGTTAATTTTAAATATGAAGACAGTACTTTGTATTGTGTCGCAACCGACAGTTACCGGCTCAGTCAAAAAAATGTTAAGTTAAGAGCTCAAAATCAAGATTTTAATTTAGTGATTCCTTCTAAGAGTTTAGAAGAGTTAGGAAAAATCTTAGATGCTTCTGATGATCAAATTGATTTATATATCAACCCAAACAAAGTTCTTTTCAAATTAAACAACACACTTTTCCAAACGAGACTACTAGAAGGAGTTTATCCAGATACCCAACGGATTATTCCAACTGAGTTTCCCGTATCAATTCCTTTTAACAAAGAAGAGTTATTACAAGCAGTTGAACGTGTATCTTTACTTTCACCAAGAGATCGTGAAATTAACTACAACATCATTAAAATGATTTTACGTGAAGACCATGTTGTTGAGATCAGTTCAACAAACAGTGAAATTGGTGATGCAAAAGAAGTTGTCATTCCTTCATCAGATACGCAAGGACCGATTATTAAAATTGCGTTTAGCTCAAAATATCTTGTTGATGCATTAAAATCATTTAATTCAAATGAGGTTACTTTAAATTTTGCAGGTGAAGTGAAACCATTTGTAATTAAAGGATCACTTGATCAAGATTTACTCCATTTGATTTTACCAGTTAGAATCGACTAGAAACATAAAAAATATAAAGTAAATATAAAAAAAGCCTAAATCGCGGATTTAAGGCTTTTTTTCATTGATAAACGTTAAAAGGTGTGGCTTAACAAATAAAAATGCTTTAAAATGTGATATTTTCCTTATATTATGATATAATATAAGTAGTTTAAAAGGAGTCTTCTGATGAAAAAAGTGTTCACCATCTACAGTGAGTACATTACTTTAGGGCAGTTTTTAAAAGCGATAGATGCAATCAGTTCCGGCGGTGCAGCTAAGTTTTTTTTATGGGAACATCCTGTTCATGTGAATCAAGAAAGAAAAACAGAACGAGGAAAAAAGTTATATCCAAACGATGAAGTGATCGTTTTAGGAGAAACTTATATCATTTCTTATGATCCAAAAACTGACACTTAAGTACTTCCGTAATCATTCGCAGTTGGATTTATCATTTCAGAAGCCTTTTGTTTATATTTACGGGCCAAACGGTGTTGGTAAAACGAGTATTTTAGAAAGTATTTACTTTCTCGCGACAACAAAATCACATCGAACCCACCAAGAAAGGGAGTTGATTCAAAAAGATCAACCCTTTACTCAAGTCAAGATGAAGGTCGGTCAAGACAATTACGAAATTGTTATGACTAAAGATGGAAAACGAGCAAAAATCAATCAAATTGAAAAACGAAAAATAAGTGATTTTGTTGGTAACCTTCAGGTTGTGATGTTTGCCCCTAGTGATTTAGATTTAATTCAAGGATCTCCGAGTGTGAGACGACATTTCTTAGATTTTGAAATTTTACAACGAGATAAACAATATCTCCATGATTTAACCCACTACAAACAAATTTTAAAACAAAGGAATGCACTTCTCAAAAGACTTAAGATTGATGATGATCCAACGTTTCTGAACATTTTAGGTCAACAACTTTATGAAGTTGGTGTTAAACTTCTTCAGAAACGGAAAATGTTTTGTGAATCACTGAATGAGTTATTTAAAAAAAGTTATCAAACATTCAGTCAACACGATGTGCAATTGCTGTATCAGCCAGACGTGGATGAGCAAAAATTTAAGAAACATTTAGAAACGCAGCAGAAACAAGACATTTATTATCAAACAACACTTGCTGGACCCCATCGAGACGACTTTCTCATTACTTTTAAGGGCTTTGATTCAAAATCTTATGCCTCTACTGGTGAAACGAGATTAATCGTCGTAGCGTTGAAATTAGCGCTTTTGAAATGGATTGAAAAACAAACTGAACAACCTGTGATTTTATTACTCGATGATGTTCTCTCAGAGCTGGATGAAAAGATTCAAAATCAATTTCTCCAAGCTCTTCCGAAAAACCATCAAATTCTCATGAACGGCGTACAAAAAATTCAATTAGAAGACGTCCAAATGATTGAATTGACAAAAGGAGTGTAAAGATGTCAAATTATGATGCATCGAATATTCAAATATTGGAAGGATTAGAAGCGGTTCGAAAACGACCTGGGATGTATATCGGCTCAACTGGCTCACGTGGTCTTCACCACTTGGTTTGGGAAATTGTCGATAATGCTATCGATGAGGCGCTCGGAGGTTTCGCAACAAACATCACTTTAGAAATTTTAAAGGATGACATTATTCGTGTGACGGATGATGGGCGTGGGATTCCTGTTGACCTTCACCCAAAGACAAATCGACCAGCTGTAGAAACGATTTTAACATCGCTTCATTCAGGCGGAAAATTTGATGATAAATCATATAAAGTTTCTGGTGGATTACATGGTGTTGGGGCTGCAGTCGTCAACGCTTTATCAGAGTGGTTTGAAATCGAAATCTACCGAAATAATCGTGTTTATTGTCAACGATATGAACGAGGATTGCCGGTCACAGAAGTAAAAGATACTGGTGAAAGTGTTCATACCGGAACGGTTGTAACTTTTAGGGCAGACCGAACAGTTTTTACTGAAACAACAGAATATGATTATGAAACGCTACGTGGTAGAATTCAACAATTAGCCTTCTTAAATCGTGGTTTACAAATCACTTTAACCGATCATCGTGGTGTAGAACCAACGACGGTTTCTTACCATTATGAAGGAGGAATTGTTGAATATATTAACTTCCTTAATCAAGGAAAAGGGAAGGTTAATCAAGACATTATTTACATCGATAAAGAAGAAAATAACATTAGTTTAGAAATTGCGATGCAGTACAATGACTCATATACAACAAACATTTATTCATTCGCAAACTACATTCCTACACATGAAGGTGGAATGCATGAAGATGGCTTCAAATTGGCTTTATCACGCGTTATTTCAAAATATGGTAATGATAATAACCTCTTGAAAAAAGATGATAGCTTAATTGGTGAGGATACACGCGAAGGACTTACAGCTGTCATTTCATTAAAGCATCCAGATCCACAATTTGAAGGACAAACAAAAACAAAATTAGGCAACCCGGAAGTCCGTCAATTTGCAAGTCAAGTCATTGGTGAAGGCTTAGAGCGTTTCTTAGCTGAAAACCCACAAGATGCAAAAGCAATTGTTGAAAAAGCTCTCTTAGCATCTAGAGCCAGAATGGCTGCGAAAAAAGCACGTGAAGCGACTCGAAGAAAATCACCGCTTGATCAATTAGGTTTTGCTTCTAAGCTTGCGGATTGCCGTAGTAAAGACCCAACACTCTCAGAAATCTACATCGTGGAAGGGGACAGTGCGGGTGGATCTGCGAAGCAAGGTCGTGACTCTGAATTCCAAGCCATTCTTCCACTTCGTGGTAAAGTATTAAACGTTGAAAAAGCACGGATTGATAAAGTGTTATCAAACAAAGAAATTCTTTCAATGATCCAAGCGATTGGAACGGGAATTGTCGATGAGTTTGACATTAGCCAAGCTCGGTATCATAAGATCATTATTATGACGGATGCTGATACCGATGGGGGTCATATTCGAACCTTATTATTGACCTTCTTCTTCCGTTTTATGAAACCACTGATTGATTTAGGCTATATTTATATTGCTCAACCCCCTCTTTATAAAATCCAACAAGGACGACGAATCGAATACGTTTATAGCGATAAAGCACTCCAAGATTTACTTGAAGAAATGGGTGGAAAACCAACCATTCAACGCTATAAAGGTTTAGGGGAAATGAACCCTGATCAACTCTGGGAAACAACGATGAATCCAGAAACAAGAACATTACTTCAAGTGTCATTAAAAGATGCCATCGATGCCGATTTAGTCTTTACAATGTTGATGGGTGATGAGGTTGAACCAAGGAAAAACTTCATCCAAGAAAATGCGATTTACGCAGATAATATTGATACGTAGGAGGGAAAAATATGGAAGAAAAAGTAAAAGAATCTCAAGGATTCGTTAAAGAAATTAATCTTTCAACGGAGATGAAATCTTCGTTTCTTAACTACGCAATGAGTGTTATTGTCTCAAGAGCTTTACCCGATGTTCGTGATGGCCTTAAGCCTGTTCAAAGACGGATTTTATATGTGATGAATGATCTCAATATGACAGCGTCATCACAACATAAAAAATCTGCGCGAATTGTAGGGGAAGTCATGGGGAAATATCACCCACATGGTGACTCTAGTATTTATGATGCGATGGTTCGGATGGCTCAACCATTTAGTTACCGGATGCCTTTAGTTGATGGACATGGAAACTTTGGTTCTGTCGATGGTGATGGTGCTGCAGCGATGCGTTATACAGAAGCGAGAATGAGCCGACTTGCTGGCGAACTTGTTCGCGATATTGAAAAAAATACGGTTGATTTTGTCGACAACTACGATGCATCAGAACGTGAACCTAGTGTTTTACCATCTCGTTATCCAAATTTATTAGTAAACGGAGCGACTGGGATTGCGGTCGGAATGGCGACGAACATTCCCCCTCACAACTTAGGTGAAGTGATTGATGGGTTACTTGCTTATATCGAAGATAAAGATATTACGATTCCTGAAATAATGGAATACATTCAAGGACCAGACTTTCCTACAGGAGGTCAAATACTTGGAATTACTGGACTTCATTCGGCATATCATACGGGTAAAGGAATTATCGCTGTTCGGGCAACAACCGACATCGTAACCCAAAAAAATAAAACAAGTATTATTATTACTGAAATTCCTTATCAAGTTAATAAAACATCACTGATTGAACGCATTGCCGATATTGCAAAAAATAAAATTGTTGATGGCATCACTGATCTACGTGATGAATCAAACCGAAAAGGGATGCGTATTGTTATTGAGTTAAGAAGAGATGTTAATCCTCATGTGATGATTAACAACCTTTATAAATACACTCAACTCCAATCCTCATTTGGGATTAACAACATTGTTTTAGTCAATGGTCAACCAAAAATGCTCAATCTTAAAGAGATGTTAATGTATTATTTAGAACATCAACTTGAAGTTGTCCAACGACGGACCATTTATGATTTAGAGAAAGCGGAAGCACGTTCTCATATCTTAGCAGGTCTTTTAACGGCTTTAAATGATATTGATCATGCGATCGAACTCATTAAGAAAGCTCAAACTGGTGATGAAGCTCGAGAAGCTCTTATTGAAACATATGAATTATCAGACATTCAAGCAAAAGCCATCTTAGACATGCGCCTTCAACGTTTGACGGGACTAGAAATTCATAAAATTCAACAAGAAGCTGAAGAATTAGCAGTTAAAATTGAAGATTATCAAAATATTATTCAATCTGACGAAAGAAAACATGAAATTATTAAAACTGAACTGATAGAAATTAAAGAGAAATATCAAGAACCACGTCGTTCAGTTATTAATCTTCACGAAGATTTAAGTATTGAAAACGAAGATTTAATTCCAGTTGAAGATGTCATTGTCACAGTAACAAACAACGGTTACATCAAACGGATGCCAATCGATCAATACAAATCACAAAATCGTGGCGGTGTTGGGATGTCAGGCATCAAAGTCCATGAGGATGATTATGTTGAACACATTATGATGACATCAACACATGATTTCCATTTATTCTTCACGAATAAAGGACGGGTTTACAAAATCAAAGGCTACCAAATCCCTCAAGGATCAAGAACAGCGAAAGGCTTACCAATCGTCAATTTATTAGAATTTGATAAAGATGAAACATTGACAAGTTTCACCAACGTGAAAGATTTTACCGCAGAACAACAATTTTTAACATTCATTACGAAAAAAGGCATTGTTAAACGGACCAAAATTTCTGCATATCAAAATATTCGGACAAATGGTATTATTGCCATTCAACTCAGACCAGACGATGAACTTCTCAATGTTCGTTTAACCGATGGAACAAAAGATATTATTTTAGGGGCCTCCAACGGAAAAGCCATTCGCTTCGGAGAAACTGACGTTCGTGTCATGGGCCGTACCGCATCTGGCGTTATCGGAATGAGAATTGATGAAGATGAGGAAATCGTAGGCGCAACCATTATTACTGAAGAAGCGGAAGACATTTTAGTGATTACAGAAAAAGGATATGGTAAACGAACCGACATTTCTGAATACCGCCGTCAATTAAGAGGCGGTAAAGGTGTGAAAACACTCAACGTCACGGAAAAGAATGGTCGCTTATGTACCCTTAAAGCTGTAAGTGATGAAGACGATTTAATCGTTGTTACAGACAAAGGTGTTGTCATTCGAACTCATATCGACCAAATTTCGAAAACAAAACGAGCCACTCAAGGTGTGAAAATTATTCGCTTGAGACCTGATCACCATGTCGCAACCATCGCCGTCGTTCCAAAACAAGAAGATGATGAGGAAAATTTTGACGATGACCCAACATTCATTCAAGAAAGAATGGATATGAAAGAAGATATAAAAACTGTCGAGTCCGTTGAACTTGAAGCTGTTGAGGTTGAAGAAGAAGCGGATCCAACCATTCAAAAAGAATCGTTATTTGACGAAGAATAATTATATTAAATCATGATAATTTTAAAAAGGCTTTCATCGATAATGAAGGCCTTTTTATTTAGAAAAACAATTAAATCATTTAATAAATGTCACCGGAAAAAGAAAAATTCATGTATAATATAAAGAGACAGAAAAGGTGATTGCATGAAAAAACTTTCTTTAAAAAAACAATACTTTCTTTTTATTATTGCATATGTTGTTCTGAATATACTTAACACATATTTTTTAACTGTGCAATCGCTAAATCGCTATATAGAGCCATTTCGACATACTTTACTTGGAGAAATTAATCAAATTTTCGGCAACTTCGTCGTTCTCTTTCTCTTCGCAGTAATTTTCTTTTTAATTTATAGGAAAGCCCATCAGCGGATGGCTTCTTTAATTTACTTTACCCTTTTCTTGAATTTTGCCATCTTCGCACTAGGCATTTTTAATCTCTTTTATGGGGCAGCTTTATCTGCAGATGGTTTTGTGATGTTTAAAAATCCTACAGAGGGTTTAGCGAGTGGGGTCTTGATCGAAGTCTTCCTCGAGTTAATTACCTACTACCGAATTATTGTTTTCTTGCCAACCATCATTTTAACAGTTCTTTATTTTAGTTCTTCACGACGTGAGTTAAGTCAAATTACCTTTAAACTGCATTTGCATCGACTTCTTCTTAGCTTGTTAGGACTAGCCTCAATTGGACTTGTTTCAGTTAACTCTTATTACCGAATGTATGAAAAATCTGCACCAATTCAATCCACTACTTCGACTTATGCGATCCAAAACCTAGGTGTCTATCCTTATTATTTAGGGCAACTTTTCGGAATTGAGTTTGATGTGAACTACGAAAAGATTCTTGAAATCCAAAATGAAGCACGCTTGATTGCAGCGTATCAGGAATATAACCGTAACCAAACAACTTATATCAACCCGTTTGATCAAAAGACATATGGAAATCGTTTGTTAATCGATGATGCAGTTCCAGGATTGTACGTTGATCCAATGTTACTTGATACAAATGATTTAACCGGTATTTTTAAAGACAAAAACTTGGTTTTAATACATTTAGAATCATTTAATAATTTTTTACTTGACCTACCCGAGACAAACCAATACATGCCTTTTCTCAACGCATTGTTTAAAGAAAGTTTTGTTTTCAATAACTTCTTCACCAATGTAGGGATGGGTGTCAGTTCAGATGGTGAGTTAGCAGTCTTAACAGGAATTAACCCGACAGGGGATCAAACATTGTATTGGAAATATGATGAAGTCAAATATGAAATACCCTCCTTAGTTACCTATTTTAAAATGAAGGGTTCATATACAGAAGCGATTCACGGAGATTATAAACAATTTTATAACCGTGAAATTGTCTATCCAGACTTCTATCAGTTTGATCAGTTTTATGCCTTGGAGGAATTTATTGAAGATGGTTACGTTATTGAAGATGGCTATCTTTATGATTCAATAAACCAAAAAACACACCACTCCCCTTGGATTAGTGATTATCATTTAGCTGATTACATTTATCAATACGCGCAAACCCTTACAGATCCTTATTTTTTATTTCCCGTTACTATGATGGGTCATACACCATATGAATTTGACCCCTTTAATGAAGAGCGAGAACACGACTATGTTGATTTTCCTCAATATGGGAAAAAACTCAATCCAATTACGCTTCGTTATTTAAATTTTACTCGTTATTATGACGACATTGTTAAACGCCTCTTCATCGATGAGGATGGTCAAAACCGAACACTAAACAACACCATTTACATCTTTTATAGCGACCATGGATCAGGGCTAAAAAATGGAGATTTATCAATTCTTTATGGGCGTAATCTCTCCAGACTTGAAGAAAGACGGATGTTACAACAAGTGACAGCCTTCATTTATGCTCCTCATGAAACAGACATGGTCACACACGATGGCTACCCCATAAAAAAAGGCCAACTGGTTGGCGAACAAAACTTAGTTCGCTCCCAAATTGACCTATATCGAACGATTGTGGAGCTCTTCGCTCTTCCTGTCGGCAACGACATGTACTTTGGAACACATGGCTTGAGTAAGGAACCGACCTTCGCTGTTGATAACCGGTTAACGGATATAGTTTTAGACGACATGATTTTCTCAATGCGTAATTCGGCCCACATCTTTCCAAGTGATGCAGCAATTAATGAAGCGGATTATGCATACATCTTACGTTATAAACTATTAAGCGATTATTTACTGTCACAAGCAGATTTATTAAAGCAAATTAATCAAAAAATAAAATAGGTGCCCTTGGCACCTTTTTCATTAAAGGAAATATAAGACAATCGATAACCCACCGATCAATAAACAATAGAGCGAAAAGTAAAGCAAATTTTTCACTTTAATGAAGTGATACAAAACATGGATGGTAAAGAAACTAAAAATAAAACTCATCATGAAAGCCAAACTATAACCGACAATATGGATGGATTCACTTGCGTGATAAGCATTATAAAAGCCAACAATCATGACAGGAATTGAAATAAAAATATATGCTAAAAAAGAAAACTTAACAATCTTTTTTAACTCAATTTTTTGTGATAATCCACCACTTAGTGCCATCCCGCTTCGGGATATTCCGGGAACAAAGGCAAACATTTGAAAAGCACCAATCACGAGGGCATTTTTCCAAGAGAGTTCTTTTTTCCACTGAATATCGCGTATTTTATATATGTAAAACAATAACCCAGCAGTAATAATTAAAGCAAATCCGATAGTTAATAAATCATCTGGTAAATGGTTTTTGAAAAAGAAAGCGGCAATACCTAAAGGAATAATTGCAACTAAAAGTTTTAAAACATATTCAAAGTCTTGTTTAAAATTTTGTTCTCTCTTGATGACAAAACGATATGTTCCAACAAGTAATTGTTTTAAATCTTGTCGGAAAAAGATAACAAGTGCTAAAAAAGATCCTGTATTTGTAATCATCAAGAAAATAGAAAGATGTTCTAAATTTAATCCTAGAAGATGACTAAAAATAACGAGGTGGCCACTACTTGAGATAGGAAAGATTTCGGTAATACCTTGAATAATACCTAAAATAATATATTTAATAATTTCTAGCATACGATCACCAACTTCATTATAGCACAACTCATACTAAAAAAATGAAGGTAAAAAAATGATTTTTTTGGCTTGATACGGCTAAAAAGAGAAGAGATGTAAAAAAAAGTTAAAAAGCCTTTACATTTATCTAGGCAAACACTATAATAAGAATAACACGTAAGAAAGACATGTTATATCGAGGTTGTTTTTAGAGAAGACACGGGTGGTGAAAGTGTTGAACAAAGCGATGTAAATCTCCTTTCCTAGTGATGCTCATCCCATCCGTTTAATCCGCGTTAAGGACGCAAAGGGCTAGGTTATCCTAGAACTAAGGTGGCACCGCGCATATGCGTCCTTAGACAACTGTCTTTGGGCGTTTTTATTTAAAAAAGGAGGCGTTAATATGCTAGATTTAAAATTCGTAACTGAAAACATGGATGAAGTGATTGAAAATCTTGAACGTAGACAAGGAGATTTTTCGCACTTACGAAATCTCATCACTTTACAAGCTGTCAGAAAACAACTCATCTTAGATGTTGAAACTCGAAAAGCGAAACGAAACGAGCAATCGAAACAAATTGGTTTGTTTAAACGTGAACAAAAAGACACGACTGCTTTGCTTGCGGAAGTCCAAAACTTAGGGGATGAAATTAAAGCATTAGATGACAAGCTAAAAGAAGTTGAAACCGAAATCGAACACATTTTAGCGAATACGCCAAACTTAATTCACGAAACAGTGCCCGTTGGTCGTGATGACCAAGACAATTTGGAAGTTAAAGTCGTGGGAAAACCACGCGAATTTTCTTTCCCGATTAAAGATCACGTTGAACTTGGGGAAAAACTAGGCATTTTAGATTTTGAACGAGCAGCTAAATTAACAGGTGCTCGCTTTGTCGTTGATAAAGGACTTGGAGCCCGTCTTGAAAGAGCACTCATTCAATTTATGATGGATGTCCATAGTTTAGAGTACGGTTATGAAGAAATTATTCCACCATTTATTGTCAACGAAAAAAGTATGTTTTCAACCGGTCAATTTCCAAAGTTTAAAGCTGATAGCTTCCGTCTGGATTTAGATGGTCAAGAGTACTATTTAAACCCAACAGCTGAAGTTCCAACGATCAATTTACACCGTGATGAAATTTTAACAGGTGAACAATTACCAATTAATTACTGCAGCTTCACCACAGCATTTCGCTCTGAAGCTGGCTCTGCCGGTAAAGACACTAGAGGCATTTTACGACAACATCAATTCAATAAAGTAGAGCTTATTAAATTTACGAAACCAGAAGATTCATATGTGGAATTAGAGAAGATGTTAAGTCACTCTGAATCGATCTTAGAGAAACTTGAAATACCGTATCGTGTGGTCATTCTCTCAAGTGGCGATATTGGCTTTAGTATGGCAAAAACCTATGATATTGAAGTTTGGTTACCAGGTCAAAATCGTTATCGTGAAATTGGTTCAATATCGAATGCTGAAGACTATCAAGCTAGACGGGCAAACATCCGCTTTAAGCGAACCAAAGAAAGTAAGACAGAATACGTTCATACACTGAATGGATCAGGACTTGCGGTTGGTCGTACAATGATCGCTATTATGGAAAATTACCAGAATGAAGATGGCTCGATTACGATTCCTAAAGTACTCGTTCCTTATATGAAAACTGAAGTGATTAAATAACATAATTTCACACAAGAAAAACATTGACATCACATAGTGTTTTGTTATACTATAGGTACTTCATTTTTCTCTTCTTATCTTGCTCTATGATATAATAAGTGTGCCTATGCACACTTATTTGTTTATTAGGAGGCCAAATGAAAATATATTTTGTAGAAGACGAAAAAGATTTGGCAATTATCATTCAAAAATATTTAACACGAGAAGGATACGATGTGACCTTGTTTTTTGATGGAGAGTCTGCACTTGAACATATTTTAGACGATGTCGACCTATGGATCTTAGATATTATGCTAACTGGAGACGTCAGTGGTTACGATTTAATCAAAGCACTTAAGAAAAATAATTCAGATGCTTCAGTTATTTTTACCTCCGCAAGAGATCAAGACTTGGATAAGATTATGGGTCTTGAGTTAGGTAGTGATGATTATTTAGCTAAACCATATTCACCACGAGAACTCATCTTGCGAGTAAAAGCAGTCCTAAAAAGACATCAACGCCAACAAACAAATGACCTCATTCAATATGATCCATATCAAATTAATATTACAAAAAGAGAAATAGTCGCTCCAGAGGGAATGATTGAATTAACGAATAAAGAATTTGAACTTTTATTGTTTTTTATTAAACATCCAAACCGCGCTTTTTCTCGGGAAGAAATTTTAAGACATGTGTGGGGGCCCAATTATTTTGGCAGTGATCGTGTCGTTGATGACTTATTACGACGGTTAAGACATAAAATGAACCAATTAAAAATTGAAACCATTTATGGATTCGGGTATCGATTGTTATGAAAGAAAAAAGAAAAATGAAATTGTCGACACAAATCAATCTCATTTTTTTAGCTGTCACCATTTTAACAAGTATGGTGTTTTTGTTTGCGCTTAGTCGTTTACTTCAAGAATCACGGATTCAACAAAACAAAGACCAATTGAACGCATATTATAATGAGGTCATTCAAAATCCATATGCTCGACCACAAGCAAACCGTTACAATGGTTATATTTTTTATCACAGTGGAACCTCATCGGTCCTTTATAGCAACAACATTGATATTTTAGGAGTTGATTTCACATCTAACCCAGCACAACGACTTTTTATTTGGTACAGTGCCCGTCCCGGCTTTGAAGCCGAAGAAGAAATAAAAGGAAGTACTTACTATTTTCGTTTCTATCGCGTTTCACCCGATAACTTTATTATTGTTTTTACAAAAGATGCTTATATGCAAAACATTAATCCGCAATACTCACCTGCAGTATTGGTCAGCTTGATCGCGATTATTTTATTAGGTAACGTCACAATTTTAGTTTGGTCAAGAGTAACAGTTGATCGAGTCAGAGCTCTACAAACGCAAGTCGGCTTGCTTACAAGAAATCAATATAAAGTGCCCATTTCTTCCACGGGATCAGATGAGATAACCGATTTAGGCCAAACTATAGAAAAGATGCGGATAGAAATTGAATCGAGTGAAAACATCAAACAAGAGATGTTACAAAACATATCGCACGATTTTAAAACACCAATTGCAGTGATTCGTTCATACGCCGAAGCCATCCGTGATGGCGTGTCTGATCTTGATGGAACGCAAATCATTATTAAACAAGCAGATCTTCTCAATCAAAAAGTAATGCAATTATTAGAACTTAATAAACTTGAGTATTTAAAAGATCCATCAGAATTCGAAGATGTTTTAATAAAAGAGCTCATCGTTAATCTTGTCAATCAACATAAATACTTAACACCCATTGAAATTGAAACGAAGCTGGATGATTCAACGTATGTCGCAACAAAAGAAAATTTAACAATTGCCTTCGCGAACATTTTAGATAACGCAATGCGTTATGCGAAAAAGAAAATCAAAATTACTTTAAAAGATAAAAAACTCACCTTCTATAACGATGGCGAGCCCATTAGTGAAAAATTTATTGAACAGCTTTTCAAGCCTTACGAAAAAGGCAACCAAGGCCAATTTGGATTAGGCATGAGTATTGTTCAAAAGACATGTGAACATTTTAACTTATCTTTAACCGTTCGTAACTTAGATAAAGGTGTTGAATTTATAATAGAGCCGTACTAATTAAAGCGGCTCTTTTTTTATACTCTTCAGGCGACAATTCATTCATATGATTGACAAAGTGCATAGTAATGTCATTTTCCACATAACGGGGAATAACATGTAAATGAAAATGGAAAACAGTTTGGCCAGCAATCACACCACTGTTATTCAGTAAATTAACGTCTGAAATAGAAAAAGCTTTTTCGATGGCTTTCGCAATTTTCTTTGCAACCTTAACAAGGTGTGATAGTAATTCTTCAGGTATATCATGGATGGATTGATATGCCTTTTTAGGAACGACTAGGGTATGGCCTTTGGTTGCTTGCATAATATCTAAAAAAGCAATGGATAAATCATCTTCATAGACGATGTATGCTGGAATTTCTCGAGCAATTATTTTTTCAAAAATCGTTGACACGATATCACCTCTTATGCTTTATTCTATCACATTTTTCGTTGAAAATAGCGGGAAATAATGTTATAATATTTTCGTATGTAGGAGGAACTTAAAATATGAAAAAAATCCCTGTCGGCATCTCTGGACGCCATGTGCATGTCACGCAAGAACATTTAGAAATTTTATTTGGCAAAGGTTATGAACTAACGGTTTTAAAAGATTTGTCGCAACCTGGACAATACGCAGCTAACGAAAAAGTTGATCTTAAAAGCCCCGCTGGCCGACTTTTAGAAGGTGTTCGAATTCTTGGACCTGTTCGTCCCGCTTCTCAAGTTGAAATATCACGAAGTGATGCAATTCGTTATCGTTTTGAAGCGCCTGTTCGCTCATCAGGAGATATCGCTGGCACTGGACCTTGTACTTTAATTGGGCCCAAAGGACAAGTTGAACTTACTGAAGGTGTTATTATCGCAGACAGACACATTCATTTTTCACCCGATGACGCAGAAACATTCGACGTTAAAGACCACGATGTTGTCAGTATTAAAGTGGGTGGTATTAAAGCTGGTATTCTCGATAACGTTCTTTGTCGTGTTCACCCAAATTTCGCTTTAGATTGCCATTTAGACACTGATGATGGTAGTGCCTTTATGTTACAAAATGGCGACACTGTCGAACTTGTTAAAGCTTACACCATTACTAAATAAGCACCAAAAGGTGCTTTTTTATCCGAAGGATGATAGTTATGCAAAAGTTAGAAAAACAAATGGTATTAAAGGACCCCATTTATGGGTATATCCATATTGATGACGTCCTCATTAAAAAATTAATTGACTCAAGTTTATTTCAACGTCTAAGACGAATCCGCCAACTAAGCGGGGTGCAAATGGTTTTTCATGGTGCCGAACACTCGCGTTTTAGTCATAGCTTGGGAGTGTATGAGTTAGCCTATCGTTTTTCTGAAGTGAAAGCAATCAAAGCTGCCTTAGATGAACGAACGAAACTACTCTTTTTCGCTGCTGCTTTATTACACGACATTGGCCATGGCGCGTATTCTCATGCATTTGAGGATGTTTTTGGTGTTCATCACGAAGAAATCGGCGCGCGAATGATTGTTGAAAGACCAGAAATTAGAAACCTTTTATTAGATGTAGATGAGAATTTTCCTAAAGATGTCGCAAGTATTATTTTAAAGAAAGGGGACTTCCCTTTAATCGAACAACTGATCTCAAGTCAGCTTGACATTGACCGACTCGATTACTTAGAGAGAGACGCCTTTTTTACAGGAACTTCTTACGGACATATCGATTTAGATCGGATTTTACGTGTTACAGATATTAAAGATGGAAAAGTTGTTTTTCATGTTCAAGGGATTCACGCCATTGAAAATTATTTAGTTAGTCGTTATCATATGTACTGGCAAGTTTACTATCACCCTGTTTCTCGAGCTTATGAAACTATTTTAGAAAAAATCTATTTAAGAGTTAAAGATTTATGTTTACAATCCTTTGATTTTAAAACAGATGTTTCTGCCTTAAAGGGTATTATTAATAACCCAAACGACTTAGAGCATTACTTACGTTTAGATGATTTTTATTTCAACGGTCTAATTTCGAGTTTCACAACATCAGATGATGACATCTTAAGAACACTAGCAAATGACTTTTTAAACCGCGTCATTTGGAAATACATCGATGATGTTCCTGAAAATGAAACCACCATTGAGGACATTAAAAAGCGGTATGGCAATCAAGCAAAATATTTTACATCACACCGATCAGTCGCGAACTTTGCCTATCAAGATGACACCATTCATTTCGGTGAAGAAATTATGATTCTTCTTAAAGATGGTAAAATATCCACACTAAAAGAACAATCACATCTGATTCAAGGCTTAGTCATTACAGGCATTAAACAAGATCCGAAATTCTTTTACCGTAAACAATGAGACCGAAAGTTTATGTAGTGGAAGGTAAAAATGACTACGCAAAATTTAAAAGCATTAATCCAGATTGGTTTATTTTAACGACCAATGGTTCAGAAATCACTGAATCTACTTTACAAGCGTTGATTAAACTTGATCAAACGCATGACATCGTCTTATGTTTAGATCCGGATGCGGCTGGCACAAAAATTCGTCATTTTTTATCACAAAGACTCAGACACGTTGAGCATGTTTTTTTAAACCAAGAACAAGCACGAAACAAAAATGGTAAAAAAATAGGTTTTGAGCATGCGACAAAGGCAACGATTATTGAGGCACTTAAACATCTCCAAAAAGTTCAACATCACTCAACGAGTGATGTCACACTCGCATTTTTATATGAACATGGCTATTTAGGACAACCCATGAGTCGAACCAAGCGGCAACACTTATCGGAAGCGCTTCATTTAGGCCACGTCAACGGGAAAAACCTGTTGATACGCTTGCATCAATTTAATTACAAAATTAAAGATATTCTCGAGGTGATAAAATGACCCATCGAGCTAAAAAGAGATTTGGCCAAAATTTTTTAAAAGATTCTAACATTTTAAAGAAAATTGTTCAAGCAGCCAATATCAAACAAAAAAATGTTGTCGAAATTGGACCTGGTAAAGGGGCATTGACAGCTTTTTTGGCTGAAGAAGCATTAACGGTTATTGCCTATGAAATTGATACCTCTTTGAAACGACACTTAGATCCACTTCAAGAAGAACATCCCAATTTAAATATTGTGTATCAAGATTTTATGAAGGCAGATTTAACATCAATAAAGCCGGACTCGCATATTGTCGCGAATGTTCCCTATTATATTACGACACCAATCATTTTTAAATTTTTAGAAACTGACACCCTTCAATCTGCGACAATGATGATTCAAAAAGAAGTTCAAGAACGATTAAATGCCGTTCCAAACACAAAAGCATATAATCATTTAACGGTCACGATTAGTTATTTAACAGAAATTAAAAAAGTGATGGATGTAAAAAGACATCTTTTCACACCCCGACCGAATGTAGACAGCGCAGTCGTTCAATTGATTAAGAAGGAAACTCGTGAGTTAGCACCAGACCAGGAAGCACGCTTTTTTGAATTAGTCAGAGCCGCTTTTAAACAAAAAAGAAAAACATTAATTAATAACTGGCATGAAGCTTTTCAAATCGATAAAGAAACACTTAAAGCATACTTGCTTTCATATCATCTTTCTGAGCACGTTCGAGCCGAACAACTCCCACTGGAAAAATATATCGAGTTAACAAAGGGGTGGGTGTATGGTTTATGAAAAAGCATATGCAAAACTGAATTTATTATTAGATGTTGTTGGTAAACGTGAAGATGGATATCATCAATTAAAGACAATTATGATTCCTCTTGAACTCCATGATGAACTGACATTTCTTGATAGTGACTCTGATGTTGTCGAATCATCGATAATCATCCCTAATAATGTTATTTTAAAAACCATTTTGTGGGTTAAACAAGCATATCAAATTGACCGATTTGTCCGTGTTCAATTGAAAAAAAACATTCCCATTGGATCGGGACTCGGTGGAGGATCAGCGAACGTCGCGGCCACTCTTCGTGGACTCAATCAGCTATGGGATATGAAGCTCAGTCAAACCGAGTTAGAAAAAGCTGCCTTAGCACTCGGCTCAGACACTCTTTTTTGTCTTTACAATGAGTCAGCCTTGATTCAAGGCCGGGGAGAGCATTTAACTTTTATAGAGAAACCACCGATCGAATCCATTACTCTTTTAATTCCTCCAGTAGAGGTTTCCACCAAAACTATTTTTAGCCAATTCAAAAATAGTTCTCAGTCTATGAAATTTGAAAAGGTCTTTCAGTTTTATAAAAATGGAGATTGGGCATCATTTTTTAAACACACATATAATCAATTATTACCCACGACTTTAGAAACGTATCCAGAACTAAAAAAATGGTACAAAAAACTCCAAAAAGTCTATCCAAATATTCAAATGAGTGGTAGCGGTTCTGCTTTTTATTTAATTAATAATCAAAACAAAAAAACCATTTTATTAAAAAAATGGGAAAAAACAGGCCTAAAAGTGGTTGAAACGTGTATAAACAGTTGAAAAACTTTTACTAGTAAAAGAATTATGTTATAATCTTAATATAATTTATTGCGTCATGGAGGGCAGAATGAAAATAACGGATGTTAGAGTTAAGATGATTCAAAGCGAAAGCAGACTGAGAGGCGTTGCGACGATTACTTTCGATGATAGTTTCGTTGTACACGACATAAGAATCATTGAGGGAGAAAATGGATTATTTGTAGCGATGCCAAGTAAAAAAACACCTAACGGCACCTTCAGAGACATTGCACACCCAATACATGGTGAGATGAGAAAGCAGATTGAAGATGCAATTGTTAAAGCATATGAGGAAGTTCTAGAACTAGGTCCTCAAGAATCTGAACCTGAGTCTGAGTAAGAAATCATTGAAAAAAACAAAAAATCTTTTTATGTTTTATAAAAAGATTTTTTTTGTTTAAATGCCCTCATCAAACAGTTGAATTTCATGTATAATAGAAGTGAAGAATATCGAAGAGGAGCGAAGTAAATGTCAATCGTTTATGGACAAAAGATTAAATTGTTTGCGTTAAGTTCTAACAAACCCTTAGCAGAAGAAATTTCTAAGGCATCGGGTATTGAAATTTCTAATGTGGATGTCGTTAAATTTAAAGATGGTGAGATTTCTATTAACATCGAAGAAAGTGTTCGTGGCCATCACGTTTTCGTCGTCCAATCTACCTCTGCTCCAGCCAATGAAAATTTAATGGAGCTACTTATTTTCACCGATGCAGTTAAAAGAGCATCGGCCAAAACTGTCACTGTGATTATGCCATATTATGGATATTCACGATCAGATAGAAAATCAAAATCTAGACAACCGATTACGGCGAAACTTGTTGCAGATTTACTTCAAGTTGCAGGAATTGACCGTGTCATTTCAATGGATTTACATGCAGCTCAAATTCAAGGGTTCTTTGATAAACCAATTGACAACTTCCCAGCAGCTCCATTGCTAGCTGATTATTTCTTAAATGAAAAGAAGTTAAAAGACATTGTTGTAGTTTCTCCGGATCACGGTGGTGTGACCCGAGCTCGTATTTTCGCAAACATCTTTAATGCTCCCTTAGCAATTATTGATAAAAGAAGACCTGCACCAAATCAAGCAGAAGTGCAAAACATTATTGGTGATGTAAAAGGCAAGGTTGCTATTATGGTTGATGACATTGTTGATACTGCTGGGACACTCATCGCCGGTGCTCAAGCACTTATCGACGCAGGTTGTAAAGCTGTTTATGCATGTGCAACCCACCCTGTCTTTTCTGACGATGCCGTTTGTCGCATTGAGCAATCGGTTTTGAAAAAAGTTGTTGTGACAGATACAATTCAACTTCGTGAAGAATGTTTCTCTGATAAAGTGAAACAAATCTCTATCGGGCCTTTATTAGGAAAATCAATTTTACATATCGTTAATGATGAACCGATTAGTCAGATTTTTGACAGCATATCACATACTAAGGAAGAGGAAGCGTGAAATTAATTTTTGGACTCGGAAATCCTGGGAAAAAATACGAACAAACAAGACACAATGTTGGTTTTATGGTCTTGGATGAATACGCTAAGAAAAACAAACTAAAATTTAAGTTCGATCCCATGTTCAATGCCGAGTTAACAACCATTCATCATCAAGGTGAAAAAATAACTTTGGTGAAACCATCAACGTATATGAATTTATCTGGCCAAGCTGTTTCAAGACTTTGTCACTATTTCAACGTGGACTTAAATGATATTATCGTTTTCGTTGATGACGTTCACTTAGAAAACGGCCAAATTCGCTTACGTGAGTTAGGTGGTCATGGTGGGCACAATGGATTAAGAAACATCATTGGAATTTTAAAGTCTGAACAATTCAAAAGAGTCCGAATTGGTGTTGGCAATGACCAGAGTGTTCATTTAGATCAACACGTGTTAGGTAAATTTACCAAAGATGAAAAGATAGATATTGATATTGCCATTACAAAGGCTGTCGAAATTATCGAACTATTTATTGGAGGTAAACCATATTTAGATATTATGACAAAATTTAACACCCAAACATAAGTTTGGGTGTTTCATATCAGGAGCATTATTCCATGCTTGACATTTTTAAGATTCATCCAGAACTAGACAAACAATTTAATTTAAAACAAAGAACGGTTTATTTGAAAAACTCGACAGATAGTTATAATGCCTATTTGGTCTCTAAACGCTTCGAAACCATCAATAAAACCGTTTTTGTTGTATGCCCTAATTTGTATGAAGCTCAAAAATACTATGACACCTTAACGAATCTAAATGACCAGGAAAGTGTTCTTTTTTACCCCGCAGATGAAACACTCACATCTATGATGGCTTTAGGATCCCCTGAATTTAAAAATGAAAGACTTTATACCCTTAGAAGACTTTTAACAAAGGAAGCCTTTATTGTAGTTACAACCATGCAAGGACTTAGTCAAATCCAACTGAAGCCTGAAGATTATTTACGAGCAGTTAAACACATTTATAAAAACGATACGTATGAATTAAACGACTTGACTAATTTTTTAGTGACAAGCGGATATCAAAATCAATTCACGGTTGAAAATCCGGGAGAATTCTCTTTAAGAGGCCATATCCTCGATATTTTCCCTGTTAACCAACCATCACCATTTCGGCTTGATTTCTTTGACAACGAACTTGAACAAATTAAAATCTTCAATGTTGAAGACCAAAGAAGCTTTGCGGAAACGGATCATTTTGAGATTGCTCCGATCCATGAACTTTTTTATACAGATAAAATGCGAGAACAAGCTCTCAAACAAATTCAAAAACACTTTAGTACCTTTGAGCTATCCGAACGAGAAACTGAAAAATACCAAATTGACTTAGAAAACTTATCTTTACGACAAAAACTAGATACCCTTCACCTCTACATTCCTTTTTTTAATCCAGATCCAACAACAATCCTTGATTTCACAAAAGAATATGAGCTTTATTTTATTGATGTTTCTAAAATGCAGTTAAACCAACAACATATCAAAGATGATTTAGAAACGTTTGCGACTACGATGAGCGGAAGAGCTTTTCTTTCCTTGCCCTATCGTCTTCATTTAGATCAGCTCTTAAAAAACCCTCATATTGAAATAGATAACTACGGTCTTACTCGTCCAGATGCGTATCATTTGGGTGTAATTGAAGTCAATAATTATCAATCCAACCTCCGGTTGTTATTACAAGACATTATCGCTTATCAAAGCGAATATACCATTTATCTGTGTGTCTCGACACAACACTACTTTAATGAGATAAAAACCTTTTTACAAGATAACCAAGTTACTTATGAACGACAAATTCGTTTTGAACCGGGGATCTATCTTTTAGATATATCAAGTCATGGTTCATTTATCTCGACACATGATAAAATCATTGTTATGGATGAAACGGAACTCTTCCAATACCGAACAAGAAGAGCGATTCGCTACCGCAGTGTTTTAAACCAATCCACTAAAATCCGTCACGTTGATGATTTAACTGTGGGTCAATATGTTGTGCACTATGATTATGGGATTGGTCAATACCTTGGTTTAAAAACGATGGAGCTTAGCGGAGAGAAACGTGATTATCTTCATATTATGTATGCAAACAGTGAAACATTATATGTTCCTATGGACCAAATCGATATGGTTTTAAAATATAGTAATTATGAAGGGCATCAACCCAAATTATCAAAAATGGGTGGTAAAGCATGGGGAACAACGAAAGCGAATGCCAGAAAACGAATTAAAGATTTAAGTGATCGATTACTCAATCTTTATGCACAGCGGGAACAAAGTACCGGGTATGCTTTTTCAAAAGATAATGAAATGATGACATCTTTTGTTCGTGATTTTCAATATGAAACGACCAAAGATCAAGAAAAAGCAATCATACAAACAACTTTTGATATGGAACAAGAGCGACCCATGGATCGTTTAATTGCTGGTGACGTTGGTTTTGGAAAAACAGAAGTTGCCCTGCGGGCAGCCTTTAAGGCGGTATTAGATCAAAAACAAGTCTTATATCTAGTCCCGACGACAGTTTTAGCACGCCAACACTATTATACCTTTAAAGAACGTTTCGATAAATACGGCGCGAATGTTGCTTTATTAAGCCGTTTTGTAACTCCAAAACAAACACGTGATGTCATTCATAAATTAAGCAAAGGGCTTGTAGATGTTGTTATTGGAACACATCGATTATTGTCTGATGATGTGGTGTTTAAAGACTTAGGATTGTTAATCATCGATGAAGAACACCGCTTCGGAGTTGAACATAAAGAAAAAATTAGGGAAATTAAAACAAACGTAGATACGTTACAATTATCGGCAACCCCAATACCACGAACGCTGCAAATGTCATTAATGGGTTTAAAAGATTTATCTATGATTGAAACCCCACCTCTAAATCGATATCCTGTCCAAACATATGTTGTTGAAAGACAGAATGCCCTTATTAAAGAGGCGATTTCTCGTGAGATTGCTCGGGGTGGACAAGTCTTTTATTTGTTTAATCAAGTCCGGGGTATTGAAGGGATGACGGAAAAACTGAAAAAGCTCATTCCTCATGCTAAAATTCATTTCGCTCATGGTAAAATGAGTAGAGAAGGATTAGAAAATGTAATCTCCGATTTTATCGACCATCATTTTGACGTCTTGGTATCCACGACGATTATTGAAACAGGCGTTGATATCCCCAACACAAATACACTTATTATTCACGATGCGGATAAGTTGGGACTTTCTCAATTGTATCAAATTAGAGGTCGTGTTGGTCGGTCTGACAGGATTGCGTATGCATACCTCTTATATGAACCCAACAAACTGATTAATGATGAAGCTAAAAAACGATTAGCAACCATTCAAGATTTTACCGAACTTGGAAGCGGATATAAAATCGCGATGAGAGACTTATCAATCCGTGGTGCTGGTGATATTTTAGGAGCCGAGCAATCAGGTTTTATCGATAGTGTCGGTATTGATTTATACACGAAACTATTGGAAGAGGCGATGACGGGAGAATCGCTCGATAAACCGAAATCGACAGAGATAGACGAAGTTTATGCCGCACGTCACGTTGACCCAGACTATGTCTCTGAAGACAGTGTTCGGATAGAAATTCATAAGCGAATTAGCGGTTTAAATAAAATTGCCGATGTTGAAGATTTAAAATTTGAACTAACAGATCGGTTTGGTACTCTAAGTCCAGATCTCGTTTTATATATGTATGAAAAGCTATATAAAAAATTATCACATCAATTGGGTGTCCATAAGACACAATTTAGCGCACATCAAGTAACGATGACATTGTCTTTAGAAGCTTCCAGTAAAATTGATGGATTGAAATTATTTAAAGTGGCGGAACGTTTTAAACAAGCACCCGTTCAACTAAACTACAACAGAGGCTATGTCTCGATTGTAATGAATCTTCGTAACGCAAAAGAGCATTGGCTATATTTAGCTGATCAATTAATAGAAAATTACATGAGTCATTAAAATAAGGGAGGAAAACAAGAAAATGGCGATTGATATTTTACAAATTTCAAGAGATGCCCTTGAGGCACAAAAAACAAACCCTGATGTGATTAACGCATCAATTGGCATGTTCTTCGATGAAGATCGAGTGATTAGTGGCATGCCAGCCGTGTCTAGAGCATTGAGAGAACTACCAGACATGAGCATTATGCCTTATCCAGCAGTAGACGGCGGAAAAGACTTTAAAGAAAACGTGATTGCTTGGACATTTGGCAAACACGAAGAAGCCATTCGAAAAGCACGACTTGTAGATGTTTGTGCAACGCCCGGCGGAAGCGGAGCAATTGCCGCAACATTTGCCAATTATGCAAAACCAGGCGAATTCATTTTTGTTTCAAACGTAAGATGGCAATATGAGCGATTTGCAGATCGAGCAAACTTAAACATTTACGAACACAATACGTTTAAAGATGGACATTTTGATTTAGAAAGTTTTGATCAATCACTCGGTGAACTTGCGCAAAAACAAAAACGGATTATTGTCATTGTTAACGATCCTTGTCACAATCCAACTGGATATACGTTAAAACCAGAAGAGTTCCAAGAAATTATTAATATTTTGAATAAATATAAAAATAACGACTTAGTCTTTTTATATGACATTGCTTACTTAGAATACACAAATGAAGAAGACAACCGTGCTAAAATGTTAGAACTACTACGTTTAGAACCACACGTGATGACAGTCTTAGCATTTAGTGGTTCAAAAACATTTGGTGTTTATGGACTTAGATTAGGTGCAGCGATTGGCCTTTCCCAATCTCAAGAACATATGACCTATTTTAGAAAAAACTATGTCAAAGAAGCTCGTGGATCATGGTCTGCGACACCAACCATTTCGATTGAACTTTTAAATCATTTTTCATTACCAGAAAACAAAGCTCAATTTGAAACTGATTTAAATAAAATCAAAGACATTGTTCAAAAGAGAAGTGCCCTCTTTATTGAAGAGGCAAACGCCATCGGCTTAAAGACATTCCCCTTTTCATCAGGTTTCTACGTCATTGCTTTAACTGATGAACCAATGGCGGTCTATGAAAGATTGGCAAAACGAGGCATTTATGCAGTTCCCATGGAAAAAGGCATTAGAGTCGCCTTGTGTAGTATTTCCCTAAAGGAAGTCAAAGGGTTGGCTAAAAAAATTCAAGACGCTTTATAAAAAAACCACTCTGCTGAAGCAACATTCAGCAGAGTGTTCTCTTTCTTGAAGTGTTTCACTTCAACGTTGATTTGAATCAGTAAAACTTCGTTTTAACATTTAGAGATTATGATATAATGAAAATAGTCAAAGGAGCTGATGTTTATGATTTTTGGCCAACCGCTTTGGAAATTTCTAGTTGATGTTTATATCGTTTGGATTTTAGTTTATTTTTTACTTAAATTTTTAAGCCAAAACAAGAAAATTTTCGGGGTGACAATCACCGTTGTTTTCTTATTCTTCATTTTTTATATTGTTGATTACTTTAATATATCAGCCAGCTCTCAAATTTTAAAATACATTGTTCAATGGACACCGATTGCAATCATTATTATTATGGCGCCTGATATTCGTCGTTCATTAGAAATTGTTTGGAAAAATGATGCATCAAGAGAAGATTTTGTCATGGGATCCGAACGAACAAAAATTGAAATCGTTGATGCGGTCATCGAACTTGCCTCAACGAAAACGGGAGCCCTCATTACCATTGAAAAACATAACACCTTGGATCCATATGCCGAACGGGCCATTCCAGTTAATGGTGAAGTAACGAAAGAATTATTGATGAACATCTTTGTCCCAAATACACCGTTGCATGATGGTGCAGTCATTATTCGTGGTGACCGCATTTTAGCAGCTGGTGCGTATTTTATTTTATCAGACAGTGACCACTATGATAAAACCATGGGCTCGAGACATCGAGCAGGCCTGGGTATTAGTGAAATTACTGATAGCTTAACAGTCTTAGTTTCCGAAGAAACAGGAAATATTTCTGTAGCGATTGAAGGGATATTGTTAAGAATGAACGATCGTGAGAAGTTGTTAGACTACCTAACAATGTTTATGAAATAAGGGGGTATCATTGTGAAAAAAATTCTAAACTTTATTATTGAGCCCTTTAAATTTATTGGGAGTCGAAAAATTACTGAAAAACTTGGCAACTTAATTAACAAATATAAAATCATTCACGTCTTGCTTTCTTTAATTATTGCCGTCCTTATTGTAGGATATATATACGCAAAATCATTTTATGGGTGGTAAAATATGTTATTCCAACATCCAATCTATCCACTAATTATAGCTGTTTTTATTTTGATATTAGTGGTGATGCTTAGTTTACAAAACCAAAAAGTTTTTAAATTTCTTTTAAGCCTCGCGTTTTTAAATGTGGCTTTTTTCACCATTGCTTTTGTCTTATATGAAGACACTCTTATTGGCAATACAACATATGAACACGCATATATTGGGATTACTTTTTATGTATACGCTTTTTTCTTAATGATGCTGTACCAAATATTCCGCTCTTCAACACTTAAAGCAAATCACTACCAGCTTTTTGTGAAGTCGATTAAAAATAGTCGCTGGAATGCTTTTTATGTTGTCGATAAAAAAGAACGAATTCGTGACATGTCACAAAGTCTTCTCGTAGAAATTGGGATGGACAAAGAAGATATCATCGGGAAGAAATTATTTCAAGTCCTTAATAAATCGGTTCGTTTCACAAGACGGAATAATATTGATATGAATAACCGTCAATTAGAATCGTATTATTTAAACTATAAAAATGAAGCGAAACCAGGAGACGAAGAAGTGGAAGAAGTTCATTTTTTAAATGAATCTGGTGATCCAGTTCTCCTTCATATGGTGATGCAGCCTGTTTTCTCGTTAGGAAAATACAAAGGAAGAATTTGTATTGGTGAAAAGAAAACAGACTTTAATGTTTTAGCCATTGAAAAAGAATTAAACGAACGAAATGTTGAATTAGAAAGCATTCGCCATAAATTTATCGCGACCTTAGATTTAAGCGAAGAGGGTTTGTTTTACATTGATTTAGATGAACGCACCCTTTGGGCATCCGATAGTCTTGTTAAAACATTAGATTTGCCAGGTAACTTAATTGATTTAACCGATTTTAGACGCTTAATTGAAGCTGAGGATTTAAAGAAATATTTAGCTATATTAGGTGACTTAACGGTTAATAAAAACCAATACCAAACATCTTACCGAATTCGTGTTGGTCACCAATACCTCTGGTTTAGAGAAAAAGGAAAACGTTTATTTGAAGATACATCTGGTGCTATCATTATGGGAACTTTAAACCAAATGAAAACCAAACACTTCCAAGCGAGCCATATAGACATTTTAGATGGGTTAAAAGATAAGAATGAATTTATTGCCCACCTTCACCAACTATTTACAAGTAGTCGCTACTTTCAACTCGTTGTCTTCAAACTCCAAAACATTCCCAAAATTAATGAGGATCATGGCCGTGAAGTCGGCAACATGTTTATGGCTGAATATATTAAAAAGATGAAAGAATCATTTGTCTCAGAATCGAGTGATATTTTCCGGATTAATGGCATCGAGTTTGCGATGACTGTCACCGATCCTAGAAAAATTGAAATGTTAGAAAGCGGGATTCAAACAAACGCAACCTATTTAAATCTCTCGATGGTTTATGGATCGATTTCTGAAACACTTGAAGTGTTCTCAGGCATTGCCATTGGTGGCAGCGATGCACACGATGAACATCAACTATATCAAGCTGCTTTTCAAGCTTTAAAAATCGCATTAAATCCCCAGTATTCGGGGCATCATTGTTATTACAAGGACATCGTTACATGAGTAAAAATATTATTAGACAAGAAATGTTTTCTAAAAGAAGAAATCATGATCGTAATGAAAAACATTTACGAGAGTTAGATATTATTAAAAAAGTTCGCTTGCATCCAAAATATAAGGATGCAGAAACAGTAGCGATTTTTTATCCGATGATAGACGAGGTGGATTTGCTCCCCCTGTTAGAAGATAACACAAAAACTTTTTTACTCCCTCGCGTGCATCGTCATGGGTTGGAGTTTTATGTCTATCATCCGATGATCGAATTTGAAACGAGTAGTTTTGGTGTTTTTGAACCTAAAATAACCGAGAAAATTCATCATGAACCGATTGATTTAATGTTAGTCCCAGCCCTCGCTATTTCTAAAGGGAATGACCGAATCGGTTATGGAAAAGGATATTATGATAGATATCTTTCGTCTCATACCATTCACCATACGATTGGGGTTATTTTTGATTTTCAAGAAAAAGATGCGATTGAATACTCGCCACTTGATCACCGCTTAAAAGAATATATTAAGGGTAGTTTATGAACACAGCATTAATTGTAGCTGCTGGAGCGGGTATTCGCTCCAATTTAAAAACTTCAAAAATTCTTTACGAAATTAACGAGAAACCACTGTTTATGTATAGCGTTGAACTATTTCAATCCTTAGGATATGAAATTTGTTTAGTTGTCTCAAAAGCTGATTTAAACAAGGTAATGGATTATGTTAAACCACCCGTTCAAGTCGTTATTGGCGGGAAGACTCGTGGACAAAGTGTTCTTAACGGCCTTAAATCAATTACAACACCTTATGTATTCATCCACGATGCAGCTAGACCCTTTCTATCAAAACCATCTGTTCTCGCTTTAGAAAAAGCATTAGAGCAACACGATGCAGTCTTTTTAGCAGAACCAGTCACGAGTGCTTTAAAACATGTTTCTAAAAACGACGTCACGTCTATAGATCGAAGTCAGCATTTACTCGCACAAACCCCACAAGCATTCTTAACTGAAAAAATCAGACGAGCCTATTTGCGCGCGGATATGTTTTATGATGATGATATCAGTCTTTATCAAGCGATTTATGAAGATGCGGATGTAGAGGCAATTATCAACCAAGACATCAATCCTAAGCTTACATACTACCATGATTTTATTCACTATAAAAAACTAATGGAAGGAAATCTTCATATGAAAGTTGGCCATAGTTACGATATTCACGCATTAAAACAAGGACGTCCCCTCATTTTAGGCGGCATCCAGATAGAACACGACAAAGGTTTAGACGGTCATAGTGACGCCGATGTTTGTTTACATGTGATTGCGGAAGCAATGATGGGTGCTTTAGGAATTGGCGATTTAGGTACGCACTTCCCTGATACAGATTTAAAAATAGAAGGTATCTCCTCACAAAAAATCATTCAGTTTGTTGATGATAAAATGCATGCTATGGATTATGAAATTAATAATATCGATGTGACTATTTACGCTGAAGAACCTCAACTTAAACCTTATATTCCCCAAATGCGTGTAAAAATTGCTGAAATGCTAAACATCGCACTACCCCAACTTAACATTAAAGCTTCAACCCACGAAAAAATGGATGCAGTCGGGAAAAAACAAGCCATTGCCGCTGAGGCGGTTGTGCTCATTAAACAGGTGATACAATGATTATCGAAACACCACATGGAACATTTGAAATAATAAAAGATTATCGTGAAGCTTTTAGCTTAGAACTATTCAATGAAAAATATGTTGATGTAGCTTTTGATCGTTACGTTTATTTGGTCGGCGATGTTTCATCAGAGAAGCTCCGTATTCGTGGTTTTAGTACCGACCCTAAAAGCCCAAACAGCTATAAAAAAATCCCCGATTATTTAAATGAATCGTGTAATTTTAATTGTCCCTATTTTATTTTAAAACGCGTCAATCCAACGGATTAAAAGAATTGAAAACAAAACTAAAATACGTTATACTATGAATGTTGAGAGGTGAAATAAATGGATGCTACAACAAAGCAAGTATATGATTTAATTGATCGTGTCCGTCCTTACTTAGTGCGTGACGGCGGAGATATTGAAATCGTGAACGTCGAAGACGGGATCGTATATGTAAAAATGTTAGGCGCATGCGACGGTTGTATTGCGATTGATGTCACTTTAAGACAAGGCATCGAAACGATGTTACTTGAAAACGTGCCAGGCGTGATTGCAGTCGTCCAAGTGGATTAAAAAGAGGCGGTCACGGACCGCTTTTTTCCTATTCTAGAGAGTAAAGATGAAAAGAAAAATCGGACTTGTCGTGGATTCAACCTTTCGGTTGCATCCAGATTTTGTTAAAAAAGAACAAATAAGCATTGTTCCCCTCAAGGTTATTATTGACGGACATGAATATGTTGATGGAGAGTTTCAACCGGAACAAATCATTAGAGCTTTAGAAAAGAAACAACAAATTATGACATCACAGCCAAGCCCCGAGGCCTTTAAGGAAGCATTTAATGAACAACTTAAGCACTTTGATGAAGTGCTTTGTTTAACGTTGGCTAAAACATTAAGTGGGACATACAACAGCGCTACACTGGCTAAAACCATTTTAGATACTGATAAAATCGTTGTTTTAGATACAGAAACCATTTCATTACAAGGTTATTATTTAATTGAAAAAAGCCTGGAGCTTTTAAATAATGGCGCAACCATTCAAGAGACCATTCAAATGATTCAACAATTAAAAGATCAAGGACATATTCTTTTTACTATCGATAATTTGTCTACGCTCCAAAGATCAGGAAGAATTAGTAAATTTTCTAGTTATTTAGGAAACATCCTTAAAATCAAACCTGTTTTAATTTTTAAAGATGGTATCATCGATGTCATTCATCGAAGCCGTGGTTTTAATAGTGTGATGTCATATTTGAAAAAACAAATTCAGGCACTCCTCAATCTAAGAAAAAGAGTCATTGTTTATATTGGCTACATTGACCGTTCGGTTGAGGCAAAAGCACTAGAACATGAAATCTATCAACTAGATGAAAACATCGAAATCCGTATTTTAGGAACGATTTCACCCGTGATATCTGCTCATCTTGGACTTGGTGGACTCGGGATTTATTTAGGTTATGAGTGATATATGAAGAGCCTTGATGGGCTCTTTCTTTATCGGAAAATGAGGAGATTAAAAGCATTCAATCTTTTTATTTATGATATAATAACAACGAGGTTTTATTATGAAAATAAATGATATTATTGTCTGTGAAATTACAGGGAGTCAACCATATGGAGTCTTCGTTGCTTGCGGTGAATACGTCGGTTTAATCCATATTTCAGAAATCTCTGATCAATATGTTCAGTCTATCGATGACATCGTCAAAGTTGGCGATCGTGTTGAAGTGAGCATTTTAGAAATTGACGAGGAACAAAAACGACTAAAACTCTCATATAAAAAAGCAAATCCAATTCATCCTAGAATACAAAAAATGGTTAAAATTACAATTGGCTTTCAATCTTTATACAAGGCCTTGCCTCATTGGATTGAAAAAGCGAAGAAATAGAGGACGTATACATGCCATTAAAAATTACAGTAGATGATGCGCGTTCATTTTTGAGCATTCAACCTGAAGCGCTTCAAGAAAAAGTGAATGAAGTACACAACATGATTCATGCCAAAACAGGATTGGGTTATGAATATTTAGGTTGGCTTGATTGGCCAATTCAAAATCATGAACAAGAACTAAAAAGAATAACCCAAATAGCGAACAAAATCAAAAAAGACAGTGACGTTCTCGTCGTTATTGGAATTGGTGGTTCTTATTTAGGCGCTAAAGCTGGCTTAGAATTTTTAAAAACGCCATTTCAAGAAGAGCAATTAGAAATTATTTTTGCGGGCCATCATTTATCATCATCCTATTTGAAACATCTAACAGAATACTTAAAAACAAAACGATTTAGTATTAACGTGATTTCAAAATCAGGGACGACAACTGAACCAGCGATTGCTTTTCGTCTTTTACAAGCTCTTCTTATTGAGCAAGTTGGTGAATCAGAGGCAAAACATCGTATTTTTGTTACAACAGATGCTCAAAAAGGAGCGTTATATACATTAGGTAAAACAAAAGGATATGAAATGTTTGTCATACCTGATGATATTGGTGGTCGCTACAGCGTTTTAACAGCAGTCGGCTTATTACCACTCGCTGCAGGTGGTCTCGATATTAACCAAATGATGATGGGCGCGAAAGATGCGCATCAACGTTTCTCAAATCCGGATTTAAAGCATAATGAGGCTTACTTATACGCAGTTACTCGTTACTTGCTTTATCTTCAACGATTCCAAATTGAAATGTTAGTTGGTTATGAACCCAATTTACTTTACTTAAACGAGTGGTGGAAACAACTCTTCGGCGAATCTGAAGGAAAAGATCATCAAGGTCTTTTTGTCGCAAGCGCAAGTTTTACCACCGATCTTCATTCTTTAGGACAATATATTCAAGAAGGGCGACGTCATTTATTTGAGACAGTTCTTAAAATTGAAAATCCAAGTGATGATATCATCATTCCGAAACAAGATGTTGATTTAGATGAATTAAACTACTTAGCTGGCAAAACACTCTCTTATGTTAACCATCAAGCACTTAAGGGGACAATGATGGCTCATAAAGAAGGCGGTGTGCCCAATCTTTTATTAACGCTTTTAGAAGCGACGCCCTATACCTTTGGTTATTTAGTCTACTTCTTTGAAAAAGCTTGTGCTTTAAGTGCATATTTATTAGAAGTGAATCCCTTTAACCAACCCGGTGTTGAAGCATATAAACGCAACATGTTTGCCTTATTAGGTAAGAAAGGTTACGAAAAGTATTTAAAAGAAGACGATGAAAACTAAACGAACAAACTCACCAGAAGAAACAAAACATTTAGGATTTGAACTGGGGCTCCTTTTAAAAGATGAAGAGCATGTCGTTCTTTTATTAGATGGAGAATTAGGTTCTGGTAAAACAACATTGGCTCAAGGCATCGCTCAGGGCTTTGGTATTACCGACATTGTTAATAGCCCCTCATACACCATTTTAAAAAAATACCAAACGCCGGTTGATAGACGCGGCTTTTACCATTTGGATTTATACCGGTTATCGAGCATTGGCGATGATTTTGATTTAGAAGAGTATATCGATGGCAACGGACTGGTCGTTATCGAATGGCCTTTTCAAGTGGAAGAGTTGTTGCCAAAAGATTATATGTTAATTAAAATTAAAAAATCAGGAGTATCCGAACGCGAGTTTGAAATTACTTGTGTGGGATTCCCTTGCCAAAGAGCGGTGTCTTACATATGAAAAGAAGACTATTTTTTGATGTCTCAACTGAACTCATGTATATCGGTTATGCTAGGGGCGAGTTTATAGTTGATTTTAGCACGAGAATTGCCCAGCGCGATCATGCAAAATATTTGGTCGACAGAATTGACCAAGTTTTAAAGCGGAATGACATCACACTTAATCAAATCGATGAACTGATTATTGGCGTTGGTCCTGGTAGTTATACCGGACTAAGAATTGCAGTAATGGTTGGAAAAATGTTGGCTTACACGAAAAACATTCCTTTAAGAACAGTAAGTAGTCTCTATTTCTTAACAAGTGGTTATGATCCGATTGTCGCACCGATGATGGATGCGAGAAGAGGACACGTCTACGCGATGGTCCATCATCGTGGGGAAGTGTTACTTCAAGAAGGTTATTACTTATTAAAGGATTTATCCAAGCATGAGAGTTATCGTAAAGCAGAAACGATTATGATCAATCACCGTAACTATTTGGTTTCTGTTAAAAGAATTATTGAACAAAGTATTTTGGTCGAAGACGTTCATAGTCTAGTCCCAAACTACTTAAGAAAAACAGAAGCGGAAAATAAACATGATCAGAAAAGCTGAGATTAAAGACATTTTCCAAATTGTTTCAATTGAAAAAAAAGGCTTTCATCAAACCTTAGGTGAAAAATTCTTATATCTAGAATTTACAGAAAACCCCGATGCTCTTTATTACGTCATTGAACAAAGTGGTACAGTCGTTGGTTATCTCGGTTTTCGTCTTCACGATAAAAGCGCAGAAATGATGAATTTTATTATTAGCCAAGAATACCAAGGACAAGGCCTAGGAACACAACTTTTAACCTATCTCTTTGGTGTCTTAAAAAGCCATCAAATTGAAAAAATTGTTTTAGAAGTTAGAGCCTCTAACGTACGAGCTCAACATTTTTATAAAAAGTTTAATTTTTACGAATCCCATCGAATGAAACAATATTATGGTAATGAAGATGGAATTGTCATGGTTAAAGAAGGTGACTTATGATTATTTTAGCAGTTGAAAGTAGCTGTGATGAAACAAGTGTTGCCATCGTTAAAGATGGAAAAACAGTTTTAAGTCATGTGATTTTATCACAGATCGATATCCACCAAGCCTTTGGTGGCGTCGTGCCAGAAATTGCATCAAGAAATCATGTGGTTCATATGACCCGTGTTTTTGATGAGGCAATCAAACAAGCAAAAATAACGACCGAAGCAATTGATTTGGTTGCAGTAACAAAAGGTCCTGGCCTAATCGGAAGTTTACTTGTAGGGATAAATGCAGCAACAGCATTCGCTTTTGCCCATCAAAAACCATTGATTGGCGTCAATCATTTAGTGGGACACATTTATGCCGCAAACATTGAATATGAGATTCAGTTTCCTGCGCTTGCTTTATTAGTGAGTGGTGGACATACAGAACTACTTTATATTAAAGATCATTTAGAAATTGAAATGCTAGGGACAACGTTGGATGATGCCGTTGGGGAAGCTTATGATAAAGTCGCTCGAACACTTGGTTTATCTTATCCCGGGGGCCCGATTATTGACAAGTTAGCTCAAGAAGGAGAAGATACCTATCACCTACCTCGAGTATACTTAGATAAAGATCGTTTTGATTTTAGTTTTTCCGGGTTAAAAAGCGCTGTGATTAACGTCGTTCATAATGCAAACCAAAAAGGAGAAACAATTCGTGTTAACGACATGTGCCGTTCTTTTCAAGAAAGTGTTTTAGATGTGCTTGTAGATAAAACGAAGCGAGCAGCTGAACTCCTCGATGTGAAACAAATTATTTTAGCAGGCGGGGTTGCGGCAAACCAAGGCTTACGTAAACGAATTCAATCAGAAATCAAAAAACGCGAGTTATTAATTCCCAGTTTAATTTACTGCACTGACAATGCTGCAATGATTGGTATTGCTGCTTATTACCAATACCAAAAAGAAGGCGCTCATCCAAACTATTTATTAGGTGGCGAATCAACAATTTCTTTTCCTAAATATACAAAAGACGAACTCTAATAGCTAGGATTTGTCTTTTTTTCTCTTTATACGCAAAATTATTGTGTTTTTATCCTTTTTGTAATATGATTATCTCAATCGAGGTGATGAATATGAAATTTTTATTTAAAGTTTTAGTTTTACCCATATTGACAATCATTGCTATACCGCTTATCTTTGCCCTTCTTCTCTACAAGAGTGTTGACATACCAGTAGCAGATTTTACATCCGACACCGCAACTGTGACTTTCGAAGAAATGGTTGTAGAACAATTAAATCTCTTTTTAGAGGACCATGACGAAGATTCTGCTCTATCAGTAGGATTGACCCAAAAAGATGTAAACTTAATGCTTAAAGAAGCATTTAGCCAACAAAACCCACGTTATATGGACGCATCTGCTCCAGATGATGAAAAAAATTATGTCCTTAAGGAAGATGCCTTTGGTTTCCAAGGCGCATGGGTTCGTTTTGAAAAAGATTATATTGAAATTGAAGCCGGCATTCATATTTTTATTTCAAGCTTTACGTATAAAACCGCATTGTTAATGCGTTTTAAAGTGGAGGCCGATACCGAAGAAATTGTTTTAACACTTTCTAAACTTAACATTGGACGTTTACCGCTGGCTTGGGCTTTTGGTGCTGCCGACTGGGCTGTAGGTAAGATTACCGGTAACGGCATCGACGATTTAATTAATTCTAACTTAGGAGGCATCGCAACTTTTGATCCAAAAACAAGAAAAATTGTTGTGAACGTCGATGCAGCTTTGGATTCTCAAGAGGATATGGAACCCGATCAAAGAGCGATGATTTCAACATTGTTAGCCTTTGTCCGTGAAAACGAACTAATTGACTTTAAAGTTGAAGATCAATCGTTATCAGTTGCCCTAAACTTAGGAAAACTATCTGATCGCACCGTTCCTTACACATTACTTCCAAGTCAAAAACTTGCATCAGAAGATGATTTAAAAGATATGATGGAGTCAAGACTCACCGCGTTTGTCTTATCCTCCTTATCATCATCTAATCCATATTTGGATTTAGATGAACTAACCTTAAATAAAATTATTGACTACATGTTAAAAGAACAACAGGCATCTCCGGGTGTTATTCAGGAGTTCGCACTTTTAGAAGACTTTAATATGGTTCTTTACTCACCATACATTAAAATTATTGATAACAAGCTAGAAGTTCATATCCCGCTGCGCATTGTGTCGATTGCGGATGGTTCCCATTACTTCCAAACTATTTTAGTCATTGATGGTGTCCCATCCATGAATCAAAAAGATTTAGTTGTCACATTAGGGGAATTAAAAGCAGGTCTCGTTTCCTTATCGAGTGAACATATGGCTAACTTAATGACCATGTTAGGGGATTCTGAATTATTTGATGATGGCAAACTCGTCATTAAAGACTTTGACCAACAAATGAATCAAGCAGGTATGTCTGTTGAATCAGTTGGTATTGTCAATCAAAAATTAAGAATGTATATTGAGTTGAACACAGCCATCCCGCTTCAAGATATTCAAGATGAAATTAACAACGTTTTAGGTAGCATCGTCAATGATCCAAATCTTCCAGATGATATGGGTGATGCGATTAGTTCATTCTTAGATGAAATTGCTGATCCAAATGGCGATCCAGAACAAGCAATTGAAGATATGCTCGATGCTTTTGCTGGCTTAGATGAACAAGAACAACAAGCTGTCTTCGATATTTTAGCAGAGGGATTAGACAATAGTTCAATCTCACTTGAAGACCTCCTTGGATTGGTTCCTTAATTTGTTTAACAAACAACTTAATCAAAGGCTCTATTTTAGAGCCTTTTTTTCTATTTAAATGAGAACGTTTACCGCATGGTTTGCTTGTGGTTTACTGCTTTTTAGCATATAATAGAAGCACCTGAGGTGATATTTATGGAAAAACATTCTAACTTTATTCGAACCATTATCGAAACCGATTTAAAAACAGGAAAACATAAGGAAATTGTGACTCGATTTCCCCCTGAACCAAACGGACATTTACATATCGGTCATGCACGAGCAATTGTGACGGATTTTGAAAGCGCTCGTCTTTATGGCGGAAGAACGAATTTACGTTTTGATGATACCAATCCTGTTAAAGAAGACGACACCTACGTACAAGCAATTATTAACGATGTGCGTTGGCTCGGATATGAACCAGACCAAATTTTATTTGCGTCTGATTATTTTGATGAAATGTATGAAAGAGCAATTGTTTTAATTAAAAAAGGCTTAGCCTATATCGATGACCAAACAGCTGAAGAAATCCAGGCAACCCGAGGTGATTTAAATACACCGGGTGTAGAATCTCCTTATCGTAATCGTAGTGTTGAAGAAAACTTACAATTATTTGAACAAATGAAAGCCTGTCAGTTTGAGGAAGGTACTCGTGTTTTAAGAGCTAAAATTGATATGGCAAGTCCAAATATGAACATGCGTGATCCGGTTGTTTACCGAATTGTTTATGCCAGTCATCACCGGACACAAGATAAATGGTGTATTTATCCAATGTATGATTATGCCCACCCGCTTGAAGATGCGATTGAAGAGATTACCCATTCACTTTGTTCAATTGAGTTTGAAGATCACAGACCTCTTTATGATTGGTTTGTCGAAATGACGGAAATGCCATTCGTCCCTAGACAAATTGAATTTGGCCGTTTAAATATTGAAAATACTGTTTTAAGTAAAAGATTTTTAAGACAAATGGTTGAAGAGGGTAAGGTGAAAGATTGGGATGACCCAAGGATGCCGACATTAGCCGGCATGCGCCGTCGCGGTTACACACCTGAAGCTATTCGTTCCTTTATTTTATCCACAGGTCTTTCTAAAGCAAACTCAACAGTTTCTATGTCGATGTTAGAAGCCGCTGTACGAGATGACTTACAAGAACACGCTAAACGAGCGATGGCTGTTATTCATCCTCTAAAAGTGACCATCACCAATTATCCCAAAAATGAAGTTGAGTTTTTAGAAGCCCCTTACCATCCAGAAGATGAATCATTGGGTGTTCGTCAAATCCCCTTTTCACGTCATATTTATATTGAAAGAGACGACTTTGTCTTAGAAAAACCAAACAAACATTATAAGCGCCTTGCTTTAAATCTCGAAGTTCGGCTAATGAATGCATACTTCATTAAAGCAACCGATGTCGTCTATGACGATGAAAATAACATTGTTGAAGTGCTCGCAACCTACGATAAAGAAACGAAATCAGGAACAGGGTTCACCGGCCGAAAAGCAAATGGAACCATTCATTTCGTTGAAGCAACTCAAGCGGTTCCAGCAACTTTTAATTTCTTTGAACCTCTCGTAACAGGCGACGAAAGTCTTCCTTTATTAGAAAGAATTAATGACGATTCCTGGCATCGTTATCAAGGATTTATTGAAGCTGATCTTCGTCAAGTTAAACCCCAAGATAAATTTCAATTCATTAGAAACGGTTATTTTAACGTCGATGATGATTCCTCAGAAGATGCCATTATTTTTAATGAAATCGTCCCTTTAAAAAGCAGTTATAAATAGAAAGATGGTGTGCCATGAATTGGCTAGCAACCTTAAATGAATCGCAGCTAAAAGCGGTTATCCACCCAAAGGGACCGCTTTTTGTTGTTGCTGGTGCAGGCACAGGTAAGACAAGAACGCTGACAACGAGAATTGCATATTTAATTATGAATCAAGTTGAGCCGAAGCGGATTTTAGCTGTAACTTTTACCAACAAAGCAGCCCGAGAAATGAAAGAGCGAGTCATTGAAATGACTGGTCCATACGCCATCGATGTTTGGCTTTACACGTTTCATGCGTTTGGTTTAAAAATATTACGATCTCATATTCAAGAGCTTGCTTATGGTTATCTTCCTTCATTTACAGTTATCGATGAAGAAGATGGAAGAAAAATTATTCACGAGATAATTAAAAACATGGAGTTGGATACAGCCATGTTTTCTATTAAAGGGCTTAAGAATCTTTTTTCACTTTATAAAACGAGACGAATATATAAATTTGAAAAAGATCAAGAACAAAAATTATATGATGCTTATCAACAGTATCTTCAAACACAACAATTATTAGATTTTGATGATTTACTGATGTATACTTTAGAATTACTTGAAAACCATAAAAAAATACGCGAAGAATACCAACAACGTTTCGATCATATTTTAGTCGATGAATTTCAAGACACAGATCAAAACCAATATAAAATTCTTAAAATTCTCGCTGATAAACATAAAAACCTTTTTGTTGTTGGTGATCCAGATCAATCGATTTATAGTTTTCGAGGTGCCCATTACTTAAATAACCAATTGTTTTTAAAAGATTTTCAACCAGAATCAGTCGTCTTAGAAAAAAACTATCGTTCAACAACTCGTATTTTAAACTCAGCTAACCAACTCATTTCTTTTAATACAAGTAGACCTGATAACAAAAACCTTGAAAGTGATTTAGGAGAAGGGTTTCCTGTTGTTTATCAACAAACATATTCTGATTATCAAGAAACGTTTTATGTTATTAATGAAATTAAACGACTTCATGAGTTAGGGTATCGCTATCGTGATATTGCGGTTCTCTACCGTAACAACGCGCTCTCGCGATTATTTGAAGACACCTTAATTAAAGAAGGGATGCCATATATTATTTATGGTGGACTTTCATTTTATGAGCGAAAAGAAATTAAAGATGCCCTTGCTTATATTCGTTTGGTTGATAATCCCCATCAAGACTTTTACTTTAAAAGAATCGTTAATATCCCCAGACGGGGTATTGGATTAAAAAGTATTCAAACACTAGAAGAAAGGGCAAGAGAGATGGGTGTTTCGTTGTTTGAAGCAATTGATGAAGTTGATTTACGAACAAAAGCGAAAACAGAATTGCTCAATTTTAAAGCAATGATTTTAAAAATTCGCGAAGAATTTAGTAAGTTATACGAATTAAATGAATTGATGCCAGTTCTTATGCACCACACAGGATATTTAAAAATGTTAAAAGAAGAAGGAACAGAAATCGCTGAAGATCGAATTAACAACTTAAGAGAACTTCAGTCAGTTTTTAGAACAGCAGATGAATACTACGAAGGCACCTTCTTTGAGAAACTAAAACAACAACTAGATCAAATTGCTTTATATACCGATTTAGATCAAGAACAAAGTCCGGCTGATGATTTTGTTATTCTTTCAACCATTCATCAAGTAAAAGGATTAGAATTTAAAACAGTCTTTATGGTTGTGATGGAAGAAGGGATATTCCCATCAGAACAATCTATTAATCAAGCCTTTCAAATGGAAGAAGAACGACGAGTAGCTTATGTCGGGATGACGCGTGCAAAAGAAAGGCTTTATTTAACTTATGCAAGCCAAAGATTGTTATATGGACAAAAAAGATATGGCGTTCCTTCGCGCTTTATCAGTGAAAGTAACACAAGGAAAACAGAAACACCAATTGCTCAAGAGTTTGATTTAGAGAGTCATTATCTTGCAGTAGGTGATAAAGTAAATCACCAAGCGTTTGGGTTGGGCGTTGTTGTTTCGGTAAAAGAAGATATCGCAACAATCGCCTTTGGAATGCCCCATGGAATTAAACAAATCTTAGAGAGCCATCCGTCAATTAAAAAAATTAAAAAGTAAAACAAGATTGAACCACCTATCATGAAGAGAGGTGGTAAAATGAAATTAAACGAGATGCAAAAGAAAGCCGTTTACACAAAGGAGCGCTTTCTTTTTCTTTTGGCAGGAGCGGGAAGTGGTAAAACGCGAGTCCTCGTTGAAAGAATCAAATACCTCATTAATCAAGGTGTTGAAGAAGGTGATATCCTCGCTTTAACTTTTACGAGGAAAGCAGCTCAAGAAATGCGAGAAAGAGTTGGAAGAAAAAAAGTTAGAGTCCACACCTTTCATCAGTTTTGTTTACAAGAACTTAAAAAAGAGAAAACGTATTCTTTTGAAATTTTTAATCCAGAGGTGACTCATCCTTTTTCTGAAAGAGATTTACTCCTCATTACACATTATAAAAATCAAAGGTTAAAAGGAAGAAAACCGCGTTATTACGACACATATCAAAATCATTTAAAGGAAAACAAATTAAAAGATTTTGATGATCTACTAAATGATTACTATTCGTATGCTTGCTATAAGCGAATCAAATTGAAATATATTTTTGTTGATGAATTTCAAGATACCAATCCCCTCCAATACCGTGTTTTAAAAAGCATGATTCACGAAAACACATCTGTTTTTTGTGTGGGTGATCCAGATCAGTCAATTTATGGTTTTAGAGGTTCCGATGTTAAGATTATTGATCAATATGTTAGTGACTATCACGCAAGCATCTATCAATTAACCGTTAATTATCGTTCATCACCGACAATTATTAGACACGCAAACCAATTAATTGAATATAATCAAGAGCGTTATAAAAAAAACTTAACATCGATAAATGAAGATGAAACAAAAACGATTCATTTAGTTCATCAAAATGAAACGGAAGAGGCCGAAGTGATTTATACCCAAGTTAAAACATATATAAACCAAGGTGTATCACCAAATGAAATAGCCATTTTATTTCGACAAAATGAACGACATCTTCATTTAAAACAACATTTTGAAATTCATGGGTTTGGACTATTGACTAATACTGAAAAAGGCACAACCGTCCATTTTTTAACAATTCATCAAGCAAAGGGTCTTGAATTTGAAGTTGTCTTTATCATTGGCTTAGAAGCAAGCCAGTTTCCTGTTTCTCATACACAAACTAAACGACTTCTTGAAGAAGAACGGCGCTTAATGTTTGTGGCGATGACACGAGCTAAACGAGATTTAATCATATCATCGATTCAATTCAATCACTTTAATAAGAAGGAAAGGCCGAGTTTATTTTTAAAAGAAACAGGGATTAAATATGTTTTTAAAAAACAAAGGAAAAAACGATAAATCCAAAAGGATAAACGGCATTTTTAGTTAATTAATGTTATAATATTAGTAGGTGGCAATGCTATGGAAATAAAACAAAAAATCATTGAACTTACTGAACAAATCAATCAAGCAAACTACGATTACCACACTTTAGATCAACCAACAATCTCAGATTATGAGTACGATCAAAAACTTCAGGAGCTCATCCAACTTGAAATAAAATATCCAGAATACAAACAACCCAACTCACCAACAGATAAAATTGGTGGTGTTGTTTTAGATCAATTTGAAAAAGTTGAGCATCAAGAACCCATGATGAGCTTAAGTAATGTTTTTAATATGGATGAATTGGTCTTATTTGATGAAAGAATTCGGAAAATCATTCCTGAATATTCCTATATTACTGAACTTAAAATTGATGGTTTGGCAATTAGTCTCGTTTATGAAAACGGGATTTTTAAGCAAGCCGCGACGCGTGGTGATGGTCTCGTTGGTGAAGATGTGACTGAAAATGTGAAAACATTAAAACGATTACCACATGTTTTAAAGCACCCCATTTCTTTAGAAGTGCGTGGCGAGATCTATATGTCACATAAAAGCTTCAATCGTTTAAATGAACAACGAATGGAAGATGACTTGCCACTTTTCGCAAATCCAAGAAATGCAGCGGCTGGGACAATTCGTCAATTAGATTCATCTATTGTTGCTAAAAGAAACCTAGATATTTTTGTCTATCAAATCGTTGGTTTGGAACATCAAATTCATTCACAGCATGAGGCTTTAAATTATTTAAAAGAGCTGGGTTTTCCTGTGAATCCTAACCATCATTTGGTGACAACTGTTGAGGAACTTAAAAAACAGATTGAAACGTACGACACGTTACGTAAAAAATTAAACTATGAAACTGATGGTGTTGTTATTAAAGTCAACGAGTTTGCCTTACACCAAAAAATTGGTTGGACAGTTAAGCATCCAAAATGGGCAACTGCATACAAATTTCCAGCTGAACAAGTCTTAACCAAGTTAAAAGATATCACCTTTCAAATTGGCCGTACAGGTGTAGTCACACCGGTTGCTGAACTTGAGCCTGTCATCATTTCTGGTTCAAGAGTTTCCAGGGCAACACTTCATAATGAAGATTACATTAAAACAAAAGACATCCGCATTGGTGATATGGTTAAAGTTCATAAAGCGGGTGAAATTATTCCTAAAGTTTTAGAAGTTGATTTGTCATACCGTAAGCAGCAACAACCTTTCGTAATGATAACCAAATGTCCGTTTTGTCATCATCCTTTAGTGAGAAAACCGGGTGAAGCCGATTATTATTGTATCAATGATGATTGTCCAGCCAAACATATTAACCAATTGATACATTTTGCATCAAGACAAGCGATGGACATTGACACATTGGGTGAAAAGGTTGTCGAAATGCTTCATGAGCTAGGCTTTTTAAATACCATCGCTGATATATATACACTTCATGAATACGAAAATGATTTAAAAGGATTGCCTGGTTTTGGTGAAAGAAAAGTAGAAAAATTACTCCAAGCGATAGAAAATAGTAAGCAACAACCCTTTGACCGACTCCTTTTTGGTTTAGGGATTAAACTTGTTGGAGCGAAAGTTGCGAGAACATTGGCGATACATTATTTATCGATGGATGCTTTAAAACAAGCCACCGTAACAGATTTAGTTGAAATTGATGAGATTGGCGACATGATTGCCCAATCAGTCGTAACCTATTTTCAAAAACCAGAACATTTAGAATTAATAGAAAATTTAAAAACATATGGTTTAACAATGACATTTGAAAAACCGTATGTTGTTCAGCATGCGTTTAATGATAAGACATTTGTCCTAACCGGTAAGTTAGAAAATTACACACGCGATGAAGCGAAACGAATGATTGAAAATTTAGGTGGACGAGTTAGCTCATCTGTTAGTAAACAAACAGATTTCGTTTTAGCAGGCAGTGATGCAGGCTCTAAACTAAAGAAAGCACAGGAACTGGGTGTTCCAATTTTAACGGAAACAGAATTCAAGGTGAAAATAAATGGATGATAAAATTAAAGTTTTCGGAGCACGAGAAAACAATTTACAAAATATAGATATAGAAATTCCTAAAAATAAATTAGTCGTTATGACCGGTATCTCAGGGAGTGGGAAGTCTTCACTGGCTTTTGATACCCTTTATCAAGAAGGTCAAAGACGATATATGGAAAGTTTGTCTGCATACGCAAGACAATTTTTAGGTAATTTTGAAAAACCGGATGTTGATCGCATTGATGGTCTTTCCCCGTCAATTAGTATTGACCAAAAATCAACATCAAATAACCCCCGTTCTACGGTTGGAACTGTCACCGAGGTTTATGACTACTTACGGCTTTTATATGCACGCATAGGAATTCCTTACTGTCCGGGTTCAAATGAGCCTTTGACGAGACAAACCATTGAAGAAATGACCCAACGTGTTTTAAATTTAAAAGAAGGCAGTCGAATCATTGTTTTGTCTCCAGTTGTTGAAAGACAAAAAGGGACGTTTAAAAAAACAGCAGAACATTATTTAAAAGAAGGATTCACAAGAGCGTACATCGATGGGGAAACACATCTGTTAGAAGAATTTCCTAAACTAGATAAAAACCAAAACCATGATTTTTATTTAATTGTGGACCGTTTAATTGTAAAAGACACAATTCGTTCACGATTATATGATGCCCTTGAGCTTTCAACAAGATTAGCTTCTGGAAAAGCGAAGGTATTGGTTAATGATGATACCGTTCTTTCCTTTAACCAAAACTATAGTTGTGAGGATTCTGACTTTACCATCCCCGATTTAGAGCCACGGCTATTTTCTTTTAACGTTCCCATTGGTGCGTGTCCGGCATGTAATGGACTGGGTTACCGTTTGGAAGTTGTAGAAGATTTAGTTTTAGACCCTACAAAACCCTTATTAGAAGGCGGCTTAATTCCCTATAAAAATAATTTCGAAGAAAACTTAATGAGCCAAATGGTTCAAGAAGTTTGTAAACACTATGACATTGATATCAATTTACCTGTATCTGAACTTTCTCGTAAAGAATTAGATACAATATTATATGGTTCTAATGAAAAAATTGATTTTCGTTTACGCTCTGCTTCAGGCAGAAACCATGACACACATGATTTTTATGAAGGCGTTATTACCAATTTAACAAGGCGTTATCGAGAAACAACAAGCGAATGGATTCGAACATGGATTGAAAATTTCATGGTCGAATCAGAATGTATGACCTGTCACGGTGCTCGTTTAAATCCTGCTGCATTATCAGTAAAAATTGGTGGTAAAAACATTGATGAATGGACTCGTCTATCAGTTGATCAAGAACTTGAGTTTGTTCAACAACTCGAACTTGGTGTTGAAGAAAAACAAATTTCAAAACTTGCCATTCAAGAGATTGTAAACCGACTCGCATTTTTAAAAAATGTTGGTTTAGGATATTTAACACTACACCGTCAAGCAGGAACACTATCTGGTGGAGAAGCTCAACGGATTCGCTTGGCAACACAAATCGGTTCTAAATTAACCGGAGTTCTCTATGTGTTAGATGAGCCATCGATTGGTCTTCATCAACGCGACAACCAACGTTTGATTGCGACACTAAAAGAAATGCGTGATTTAGGCAACACACTGATTGTTGTTGAACATGACCATGAAACAATGTTAGCCAGTGACTATTTAATTGATATAGGCCCTTTAGCCGGTAAATCTGGCGGGAAAGTTGTTGCTTTTGGCACACCAGAAGAAGTGATGGCAAATACCAATAGCTTAACAGGAAAATACTTAACCGGTGAACTTTTCGTGGAAACACCTAAAGTAAGACGCAAAGGTAACGGTAAAGACATTTTAGTCATGGGTGCTCAAGCCAATAACTTAAAAGATATTTCTGTTGCTTTCCCATTAGAAAAACTGACGGTTGTTACAGGAGTATCAGGAAGTGGTAAATCTTCATTAGTAAATGAAGTCCTACTCAAAGGTTTGCAACAAAAATACTATAAATCAAAAGAAAAACCGGGGTTACATACAGCAATTAACGACCATAACCTGATTAATCGTGTCATTGAAATCTCACAAGCGCCAATCGGAAGGACACCACGCTCTAACCCGGCAACGTATACACGCGTTTTCGATGATATCCGTGATTTGTATGCGAAAACCAATGAAGCTAAGGCTCGTGGTTATACAAAATCCAGATTTTCCTTTAACGTGAAGGGTGGTCGTTGTGAATCTTGTCATGGAGATGGTGTTAAGAAAATCTCGATGCACTTTTTACCAGATGTTTACGTCCCTTGTGAAGTCTGTCATGGGACTCGATACAACCACGAAACACTCCAAATTAAATATCGTGGCAAAAATATCGCCGATGTTTTACAAATGACGATTGAAGATGCAATGGAATTTTTCGAGAACCATCCACAAATTCATCACAAATTAAAAATCATCAATGATGTTGGTTTAGGATATATTCAACTCGGGCAATCAGCAACCACTTTATCTGGTGGTGAAGCCCAACGGGTTAAACTTGCAAGTGAGCTTTACCGACGTGTGACGAATCGCTCGATTTACATTCTTGATGAACCAACAACGGGACTTCATACTGATAATGTCAAACAGCTACTTCATGTTCTTCATAAAATTGTTGATGATGGAGGAACGGTTGTTGTCATTGAACACAACTTAGATATTATTAAAAACGCCGATCACATTATTGATTTAGGCCCAGAAGGTGGCGATGCAGGTGGCTATATCGTCGCGCAAGGCACACCAGAAGAGATTGCAAAAGTGAAAGAAAGTTACACAGGTCAATATTTAAAAAAGATTCTAAAATGACCAAAACTAAACTAATTTTGTTATAATAAGAAAGGGAGCGATCATGAACGAAAAGGATCCTAAAAAGACGCCTGAAGAAGAACTTCAAGAACTCTTAGAAAAATTAAAAGAAGAAGATAGTCAAGATAGTAAAAACACCGCAATCATTTTTGGTTTTTTACTTCATCGAAATTATTTTGTTCATATGATTTTATCGACATTCGTCAATTTTTTAATGAGCGCAGCTGTCTTAGGGATTGCTATTGGTGTTCAGTATCCGCTTGTGGAATCACTTGATGTTTTAAGTTTTGTTCTTGCGATATTATTATTGACTTTGATTGAGAACTTCATTAAAATTTTAATGTTCCGTTACTTTATGAGAGTCATGTTGCTATCGATGGGAACCATTTCAGTACTTATTCAAATACTGATATTAATGTTTATTAGTTTGTATTTTGTTGAAGGTTTCAGTTTTATAGGAACCATCCAACTTATCGTCTTCTCAGTTGGTTTTACTATTTTTAGATTTATTTTATCGGTTTATCTTCGCCGATGGTTATATTTAAAACCCATTAAACTTTTTGGAGGCAAACAATGATGACTTTAAAAGTTAAGAAAATGGTTCAAGATTTAGATTTGGCTTTAAAATCAAATCAAAAAAGTTTAGAAAATATTATTAAGGTAGAAATGATTTCTAGACCTGGCGTAGAGCTTGCGGGTTTTCTTGAGTTTTTTGATAAAGAACGTGTGGTTTTAATTGGCTCGAAAGAATACCAATTTATTAAACAGCTCCCAGAAGATACTCGTCACGAACGTGTTGAAAACATGCTAAAACAAAAACCACCAGCGGTGATTTTTTCAACAAATGTTCAAGTTGATGACTTTTTTGTAAAATTAGGAAATCGGCATAATGTGGCGATTTTGAAGAGTTCTGAAAGAACAACTGCCCTTAGTTCAAGACTATATGCGTACTTGCATGCTGAATTGGCACCACGGATTAGCGTTCACGGCGTTCTTCTCGATATCCACGGCATGGGAACCCTTATTACCGGTAAATCAGGCATTGGTAAAAGTGAAACGGCACTGGAATTAATCAAAAGAGGTCATATCCTAATTGGTGACGACCGTGTTGATTTATATGAACAATCTGCAGGTACTTTAATTGGTAGTGCTCCAAAAATTTTAGAAAGATATATTGAAGTGAGAGGTATCGGTATCGTTGATGTTGTCTCAATGTTTGGGGCCGGTGCTTATCGCGAAAATAAAAAGCTCAGGCTCATCGTCGAGCTTGAACACTGGAAAAAAGGCAAGCAGTACGACCGCTTAGGAATTGAAACGGAAACGGTTAGATACTTTAATACAGATATATCCAAAATTACCATTCCAATTTTACCAGGAAGAAACGTCGCAACCTTAGTAGAAAGTGCTGCGATGAATCAAAAACTCAAATATTTAGGCTACAATGCCGCGAAAGATCTCGTTGAAAAAGTATCTATCAAAGCTAGAACACCAAAAGAGGAAAGAGAAGATGATTGAAAAAATTAAAAAACATAAAAAAGAATTGTATGTATATGGGGGAAGCTTACTTGCTTTCTTACTTATTGTTATTATCGCGGTAACATCATTAAATGGTTCTCCGATGGATACATCGATTAACCAAAGTGCGAATAAAACAGCAATTAATTTAGGATTCGCTGAGATTGCTTGGTATGCGGTTTTCATTTTAACAGGCATTGTTATTGCAGCTGTCTTTTCATTTCAAGAGTTTAAACGAATTGGATGGGACACTGAAATCTTATACGATGGCTTACTATTTGCAGTTCCCCTCGCTATTATTGGTTCACGTTTATATTATGTTATATTTGATCCGACCCCAAATTATAACAATTTTATAGATGTCATTAATATTACAAGTGGCGGTCTCGCCATCCATGGTGCTGTTATTACAACGTTTATCTTCGTCATCTTTTTCGCAAAGTGGAAGAAAATAAACTTCTGGGCTTTGGCTGATATTATTGTTGTTGGGTTTTTAATTGGTCAAATTATTGGCCGCTGGGGCAATTTCATGAATGGTGAAGCTCATGGCCCAATTATTGAAAGCCAGTTTATTATGCAAATTTTACCGAAGTTTATTGTTACTAATATGACAAACCCTGTATTAGCTGTCACATACCATCCAACCTTTTTCTATGAAAGTTTATGGAACTTTGTTGGCCTGGTTGCCTTTATAATCATTAGACGCCAAAAAGTTCTTAAAGTTGGTGACCTATTAGCACTTTACCTCATTTGGTATGGTATTGGCCGTGGACTTATTATTGAGCCGATGCGCCAAGATCCACTTTATATTTTCGGACTCAAGGTTAATGTCGTCTTTTCTCTCACTTTATTTGCTGGAGGCGGAGTTCTCCTACTAATCCTTAAAAGAATTTTCCTTAAGGATCAAAAATATTATGTAGATATGTTGGTGCCAGATGAAAACAATTCTCTTTGATTTAGACGGAACTTTAATTCAAACACCAAAAATGATTAAAGAATCATTTCGATATGTTTTTAAAAAGTATTTGCCAAATGTTGTGTTGGATGAAACAACTGTCGATAACTTTTTAGGACATACTTTGTGGGAAACATTTGGCAAATACGTCGACGATGTTGCCCAGATTGAAACGATGGTTGCTGATTATAGACAGTATTCTGAATCATTAATTAAAGGTGGTATCGATCCTTATCCAAATGCGAAAATGATCTTACAATATTTAAGAAAAAAAGGATGTCAAATTGGTGTTGTCACTTCAAAAATTAAAAAAGCTGCAGTTTCGCATTTACACTTAACTGGGTTATTAGAAGATGTGGACCACGTCATTGGTTATGAAGATGTTGAAAATCACAAACCACATCCAGATCCATTATTAAAAGCAATTGAAATTTTTCAAGCAAACAAAAACAAAGCAATCTATATTGGCGATCATGAAAATGATATTAAAGCAGCCAAAAATGCAGGCATTCAAAGTTGTGCAGTGACGTACTCATCAAGGTTAAGAGAAATGCTTTTAGAACAACCTGATTACGTCATTGATGATTTAAAAAATTTAAAAGATCTTCTTTAAGAAAGTAGGAATGAAAATGTTATACGATGTACTCATCGTCGGTGCAGGCCCAGCGGGTATTACGGCAGCGATTTACGCAAAAAGAGCAAATTTAAAAGTTGCGATGTTTGAAAATAATACACCAGGTGGTCAACTAGTGAATACCGATGAAATTGAAAACTATACAGGCGCAAAAAAGCTTCATGGCTATGAACTTGCGACAATGATGATTGATCATGCATATCAATTAGATGTTGAAGTCATTTATGAAGATGTCACCGAGGTAAAAGTTGAAGGAAACCTTAAAAAAGTAATTACCCCGAGCCAAACATACGAATCTAAATCTGTGATTATCGCTTCAGGTTCCGTTCCTCGAAGACTAGGTGTTGAAAACGAAGACGAACTCGCGATGAAAGGGATTAGCTGGTGTGCGATTTGTGATGGCCCTTTATATAAAGATAAAAAAGTGGTTGTTGTTGGTGGGGGAAACAGTGCAGTTGAAGAATCTAGTTACTTAGCCACACTTGCAACCCACGTGACAATTGTCCAAAACTTACCCCATTTAACTGCTGACCAAAAAGCTCAGGACATCTTATTAAGACATGAAAATGTCGACGTTAAATACTCATCAACCGTTAAGAAGTTTTTAAAAGATGGAGAAGAACTAGCGGGTGTTTTAATTGAATCTAAAGACGGAAAAGAAGAAACCATTTACGCAGACGGTGTTTTTGAATATGTTGGTTTAATTCCAGTCTCAGACATGGTTAAAGACTTAGGAATAACCAATGATTTTGGCTATATCGTCGCAAACGAAAAAATGGAAACAAGCATCCCTGGTATTTACGCAGCCGGCGATGTCATTGTCAAACAAATTAGACAAGTTGTAACCGCAACGGCTGATGGAGCCATCGCTGCCCAAAATGCGTTAAAATATATCGAATCGTGGGAGTAATATGAGTTTTGCAAAAACTGTAAAAGCAGAACTGGTTACCGTTCCAGTTGATCTTGAAGAACAATTAGCCGAGTTTTCAGCTTTCTTGAATCTTCAAACTGAATTACATATTGAAAACAAACAAAAAACATTTGTTTTTAAAACAACCAATCCAACCGTTGCGAAACGGTTTTTACAGTTGTCAAGAACACTCTACCAAGCAGAAACACGCTTAATGACACAAAAATCAACGAAGCTAAAAAGAAGACCAACTGTTTTAATCGAAATCTTATCACCTGTTGATAAAATTATGAATGAACACAACTACTTAGACCATCAAACAGAAAACCAAGAATTATTCACGCAATCTGTTGAAGCGAAAAAAGCATATTTAAGAGCGTCTTTTTTAGCCATTGGTTCAGTGAACCATCCAAAAACAGCCGAATATCATTTAGAACTTTTTTCAACGAACCCTGAGCAAATCATTTTTATTCAAAAGCTAATGAATCACTTTAACTTAAACGCAAAAATAACGCGAAGAAGAAAAGGATACATTTGCTATCTTAAGGACGCAGAAGGAATTAGTGATTTTCTTCAACTCACAGGTGCTCAAAATTCGGTCTTTAAATTTGAAGATATCCGGATTAAAAGAGATTTTAACAATTCTATTAATCGCGTTATTAATTGTGAAATTGCGAATGAAAAGAAAACTCTCGTAACCGCTCAAAAACAAATTAGAGATATTAAATTAATTGAATCATTTATCGATAAAGATGATATTGATGAAAAACTTTTATCTGTGATGAGCTTAAGAAAAGATTATCCCGATATTCCCTTAAGTGAATTAAGTGAGATGTATGAATCAGTTTACGAAGAACCACTGAGTAAATCGGGTTTAAATCACCGCTTAACAAAAATTAAACAACTGGCCGAACAAATTCGTGAAAGTAGGAATATCGAATGATTTTAGGAATGGGAATTGACTTGGTTGATTTAAAACGCATCAAACAATGGACGACAGAACCTTATGTAAGTCGTGTTTTAAGTGAATCAGAAAAAATCATCTATCAACAAATTAATGATGAAAAAACAAAGCTTGCTTATATAGGCGGTCGTTTTGCTGCGAAAGAAGCTATTTTTAAGGCCATCTCTAAAGGAGAAGGAACGACCAACTATAAAGATTTTTCAATCCTTAATGATGAGAATGGAAAACCCTACGTCATCTCAAATCATTTTCCTACCAATCAAGCAGTTCATATAACAATTACCCATACCGAAGATTACGCAATTGCTTATTGTGTCATTGAAAAAAGGGAAAGTCATTCAACTGAGCAATAACTTTTCACATAATCTCTTCTTCAGTTGTATTTCTTCATAAATTTAGGTATAATTTTTAAGGATAGGATGTGACACAACATGGCTAAAAAAGTGAATAAAAAGAAAAAAACAAAGCCCCAAGCAAAAGAACCAATCACTCAACCGACTCCTAAAAAAACGAGTCAACCAGTTACACAAAAGAAAAAAGAAAAACAACCAATGACTAAAAATGAAGCCCTTTTCTTTAAAGTCGGGATTGTTGTTGTCGTTTTAGCAATTATTGCCGCAGTCATTATTATGATTGTCAACACATATTTACACCAAGCTCCAGAAAATCCATTCGAGGATTACTTACATTTTGATACAACCGAGCTTGTTGAAATGATGAAAGAAACAGACGATCCAACTATTTTTGGAGATCAAGATTACTTTTACGGAAAAACACAATATGAGCAATTCCGTACATTACTTAACAGCAATACTGTCTTCTACTTTTACTTCTACCGAAGTGATCAAATTAACGAAGATTTAAAAACCTTATTCGAATCGATGGAAAATATCAACGATCGCCCGATTATTTTCATCAAGACAGATGCCATACGTAATCTAGCCTTATTTGAAGATGCTGGACTCATGCATCTTGGCTTACCGAAAGAAGAGGTAAACATTTTATTAACATTTAACACAGAGCCAGAAACATTGGACGGTTTTTTCCAAATAGAAACAGATGTTGCAGAAATGATTACGATTTTAGAAAACATGTAAAGGGCGTCGCCCTTTTCTGTTTAAAAAGGAGTTATTAAATGAACGAACAAATTATTTTAGAAATTAGAAAGTTACTTAAAATCACCGACAAACAAATTCGTAGTGTCCTTGATTTACTTAATGAAGGTAACACCATTCCTTTTATTGCCCGTTACCGAAAAGAAGCAACCGGCGGTCTTGATGAAGAAACGATTAATGAAATTCACAAAACATGGGAATATCAAAACAACCTTTTAGAAAGAAAAGAACAAGTTATCCGTTTAATCGATGAAAGAGGAATGTTAACAGATGAACTTCAACAAGCCATTTTAAAAGCTGAAAAACTTGTCGATGTTGAAGACTTGTATCGTCCTTATAAAGAAAAGAAAAAGACCAAAGCAACAGAAGCGGTTGCAAAAGGACTCGAGCCACTGGCTACATTTTTACTTATGTTTCCCCAAGATTCAATTACAGATGAAGCCGCTAAATACATTACTGAAGAAGTAAAAACAATCGAGGAAGCAATCGAAGGTGCTCAACACATTATAGCTGAAGTCATTTCTGATGAAGCCGAATACAGAAAAGTTCTTCGTGAAGAACTTGTCCAAAAAGGAATGATTGAAACAGCTCTTAGAAAAAATGCAGTCGATGAAAAACAAACATATGAAATGTATTATGAATATCAAGAACCTGTCTCGAAAATGAAACCACACCGAATTCTCGCAATCAATCGGGCTGAAAAAGAGAAAGTTATTTCTGTTAAAGTTGAAATTGACAGAGAAATAATGATTAACTATTTAGAAGGAAGAGTCATTAAAGATGAAAACTCTCCTGCAACCCCCTATATTAAAGAGGCGATTGCGGACTCATTGAAACGATTAATTTATCCTTCATTAGAAAGAGAAGTTAGAAGCGAGTTAACAGAAATGGGTGAAGAACAAGCCATTGAAGTATTTGCCGATAACTTACAAAAACTCTTATTACAACCACCCCTTAAAGGAAGAATTGTTTTAGGGATTGACCCAGCATTCCGCACAGGTTGTAAATTAACAGTCGTAAACGAACAAGGGACAGTCTTAGATAAAGGCGTCATTTTTCCTCATGAAAGAACAAAAGGTTCTACCGTGTCGGAACAACAAATCGTTCAATCTAAACGAGAACTTATTCGTCTAATCCATAAATACAAAGTTCAAGTCATCGCAATCGGTAATGGAACAGCAAGTAGAGAAACAGAAAAATTTGTTGCGGATTTAATTAAAGAATTCCAAATGAAAATTCAATATGTCATCGTTAATGAAGCGGGTGCTTCTGTTTACTCAGCAAGCGAACTTGCAAGAGAAGAATTCCCTGATTTTAGTGTTGAAGAACGTTCGGCCGCATCTATCGCTAGACGACTTCAAGATCCATTATCAGAACTTGTTAAAATTGATCCAAAGAGTATTGGTGTAGGCCAATACCAACACGACGTTCAACCTAAAAAACTCAATGATAGTTTAAACTTTGTCGTCACTCAAGCGGTAAACAGTGTAGGTGTAAACATTAACACGGCGAGCAAAGCCCTTCTGATGTATGTCTCCGGTTTAAATAAAGCAAGCGCTGAAAATATCGTGAAATATCGTGATAAAGTCGGTCGTTATCAAAACCGAGAAGATATCTTGAATGTCCCACGGCTAGGCGAAAAAACATATGAACAAGCCGTTGGATTTTTAAGAATTCCTGATGGTGATGAAGCTTTAGACATGACAGCCGTTCACCCGGAAAGTTATAATGTAGCAAAAGAAATTATGAAACGATATAACATCACTGGAGAAATGTTTGGTAAACCAGAGATGAGACTCATCGTCGAACACATGGACAAACCTAAATTAATGGAAAGTCTTAATGTAGACATATATACACTAGACGATATTCTAGATGCATTTATCGCCCCCATTAGAGATCCAAGAGATCAATTCCAACAACCGATTTTAAGAAGTGACATTTTAAATTTAGAAGATCTAGAAATTGGCATGGAGCTAGAGGGCACCGTCCGTAATGTTGTCGACTTTGGTGCGTTTATCGATGTTGGGTTAAAAGAAGATGGACTTCTTCATATTTCAAAAATATCAAAACAATTTATTAAGCATCCAAGAGATGTTTTAAACGTCGGTGATATTGTAACTGTCTACGTTTTAAATATCGATAAAAACCGTGGCAAAGTTGGGTTCACAATGCTTAAAGATACCCTTCAATAAACATATATAATCTGTTGACAAAAGATAGAAAATAAGTTATTCTATAGTAGCGTCAAAACATGACCAAATAACGATGGAGCAGTACTCAAGAGGTTGAAGAGGTGCCCCTGCTAAGGGTATAGATCAGGAAACTGGTGCGAGGGTTCAAATCCCTCCTGCTCCGCCATCGTTATTGGCCCGTTGGAGAAACGGTTAACTCACATGCCTTTCACGCATGCATTCACGGGTTCGAATCCCGTACGGGTCACCATAAAATTAAGTCAAGCTTATCTACGAACTTAGATAGGCTTTTTTTATTGTGTAAATATTGTTTGATCTAAAAGACAATAAAATTATAATCATATCATAATGAAACGATAACAATTTTTTTCTTTACAAAAACAGACTATATTTTCTTAAAACTCATGCTTTTGGATTTTTAACAATACAACCAATTATATTACAACTAAACACTTAGTCACAGATTAATGAATTTTCTGATATTGTTGTGGCTATTATAATTAGTATGATATATTGTATGTATAACTAAACGATAAAAATGTCATACAGAAAGAGGTGTTTATGTGAAAACAAAAAAACTTATCTATTTATACACAATATCAGTTGTTTTTGCAATCGCTGCAGGAGTCATGACATACATGAATGTTTCTAACTATAAAGTTTTTATAACAACACTATTTTCAATATGGGCATTTAGTCTTCCTATTAGTTTTGTTATGTGGTTTAAATTATTAGATAAACTCTCTTTTCAACAAGGAGCAATTGTTGGAGCAATGTTTAAAACATTTGGTTTATTAATACCGCCGATCCTATTATTTCCCTATTTAAACTATAGGTTTTATAGGGACACGTTTGAAAATAAAGGGACTAAATAAAGATTTTATAATTATTATAGGATGAAATACATCATTAGTAATATGATATAATATATTAACTTATCAGGATAGGGGAGGAATTATTTATAAAAAAAATACTATATGTTTTGATTATCGTATTTTTAGTCATAGTAATTTTATTTAGTGGATACTATATTTCAAAAGCAGAAGGCTTTTGGAAACAAGTATTAGTTTTTTTCATCTTATTAAATGCCGTTAGTTTGGCAATATATTCGTTCAAACAATCATTAAAAAACAACAAAAAAGATGCGCATCATTCCCAGTGATTAAATGCGCTTTTAATTTTGCAATCATATTGTTAATTATTGCTAAGTCATAGTATAAATAAACAAAAATGCCAAGATATACCATATATATTTAAAGGAAATTATAAATAAAAAAAAGAGGCGCCTAAAATGAAAAAAATAGTTCACTCTTTAAAAGATGTTAATTATAAACTCTGGCTTGCAATTTTAGCAACTTTCGTTATACCTTCAGTTTATCAAACACTACGAATCTATTTTCTTGGTAATTTGCCAAACGATTCAGGTATCAATATTGCTAGTCAATCTCAATGGTTAAACTTATTATATGAAATCATTCAAGAGGCGATGATTTTACCGCTTTTCTTTATTTTGGGAAAATATATTAAAGATAAAGATGATTTTGGTAGTAAAGTAAGGAGCGGATTAATTGTTGTGAGCTTTGTCTATTCATTACTGGCTTTCATTATTATAATTTTTGCTAAAAAAATAGTAATATTAATGGCACAGGATACAACATTAGTAGATGCCACGGTTTCTTATATTAGATTGGAAACCATAGGATCATTATTTTCGGTGATGTTTAAATTTCTTATGGTGGTTTTTATTACGATAAAAAAAGATAAAAACATTTATTATCTATTGCTACTTCAAATGATTTTATCAATGTTATCCGATACTTTATTGATTAGTGATTTCGATTTATCTTTAAAAATAGGCGTAAATGGACTTGCAATAACAAATATCTTTGTAAATATCATTTTAATAGCCACTTCGATTTTTATTCTAAGAAAAGAAGAAGTCCATATTTTAAAATTTAAAAAAAGCAAATATAATTGGTTAAAAGAATGGCTCGAAATCGGTAAGTTTTCTGGTATGGAATCATTTTTAAGAAACCTAGCCTTTATAGTGATGATTGTGAGAATGGTCAATATTGTAGCTGAGCAAGGTAATTACTGGATTGCTAATAATTTTATTTGGGGCTGGCTCCTACTCCCGGGGTTAGCATTGGCTGATTTAGTAAAACAAGAAACTGCCGAAAAAAAAGAAAACATTTCGACGAAGACTTTGGGTTATATATTTCTAACAGCAATTTTTGCAATTGTATGGCTTTCATCTATACCGCTTTGGACGCCCTTTTTAAAATACGTTATGAATGTTGAAAACTATCAAACTGTATTTAAAATTGCTTTAATACAAACGCCATTTTATCTTTTGTTTATGTTTAACAGTTGTATTTTTGACGCCACTTTCTATGGACGAGGAAAAACTGACTATATGTTGTATCAATCAATCATTATTGACGTATTTTATTACGGAATTATGTTTATTTTATATATTTCAAACATCTTCGTACCTACACTTTTAAGCATTTCGCTAATGTTTGGGATTGGTATGAGTCTTGATTTTATACCAACAATGGTGTTATATGTTAAAATGTTAAAAAAGGAAGGGATAACTCTTATTTTTATTTCAGAAAAATCCTTTATTAAGGAGGCTTAATGGAAACACGAAAAGATTTAATAATTATTCTTCTCATCTCACTTGTATTCGCAATCATATTTACACTTATTTTAAAAGTAGATGAAGCAATTAATGAAACGACTCGCGCGATTATTTATTTAGTTGTCTTTTTATGGTCGTTTGGTATTTTGCCAAGTTTCATTTATTGGTTTAATAGATTGAAAGAAAAGTCGTCTGATAAAAAAGTGCGTCGGGGCCTATTAATCCAACATATCACCTATTTTATCCCCTTCATTTTATCGCCATTCTTTATGATAAAATACGTATTGGCCACTTTGGAAAATGCTAAAAATAATAATTAATGTCTATTCTACATATGAAATTAAACTCATCTGTTTTACAGGTGAGTTTTTATTTTCCAATATTTCTGTTAAAAAATTGGCTTTAAAAATTCAAGAACTTTCATCCAATCGATGTTATAATACTTTATAGAGGTGAAAAATATGAATAAGAAATTAATTAAACAAAACTACTATGAGGCAGTGAATGAAGAATGGCTGAAAAATGCAGTGATTCCCGGCGATCGTCCAGCTATTTCATCCTTTTTGGATCTGCATTTAGACATCGAGAAAAAATTACTCGAACTTGCTGCAAACTGGCTTGAAGATCACAGCGATTTAAATGAAAATCTTCAAAAATTTATTAAACTATATTTAATGACAAAAGATTTTTCAAAGAGACAAGAACTTGGAACTAAGCCTATCCAAGCCGTTTTAGAAAAAATTAGTCGCTTAGAGAATCTCAAAGATTTACAAAAAGAGTATAAAGACTTCGTTTATAACTCAATTGATACACCTTTTTATTTTAGTGTGATGCAAGACTTTATGAATAGCGACAATCAAGTTCTCTATTTTGGAGCATCATCACTGATTTTACCAGACACATCATATTATAAAGACGAAGCAACTAAAGAAAGAATGCTTAGTCTTTTTACAGCAACAACAACACAACTGTTAGGGCTTTACGGATATGAAGCTGATGAAATTAACCAGTTAATTCAAGATGCCATTGCTTTTGATGCTCTTTTAGTTCCTGTTACAAAGTCAAGTGTTGAAAAAGCTGATTATGTTAAGATGTATAATCCTTATCTTAAAGAAGATATTTTAAATTTAACTCAACATTATAACTTAATTCAAAGTGCTGAAGAATTAGTTGACCAAAATGTAGACCAATTGATTATTACCAACCCAGATTTCATCAATGCTTTTAACGACATTATTACTGATGAAAACTTTAAGATTATGAAATCTTGGATGATCGTCAACAACTTAATTTCATTCTCATCACATTTAACTGATGAAATTCGGATTGCTGGTGGTGCTTTTACCAGAGCTTTATCAGGAGTTAGAGAACCTCAAAGTCAAGATAAGTTTGCTTTTTATCAAGCATATAACCCATTTAGTCAAGTGGTTGGCTTATATTACGGGGAAACGCTCTTTGGACCTGTTGCCCGTGAAAACGTAAAAACAATGGTTCATGAAATGATGGGCGTTTACCAAGAACGGATTCATAACAACACATGGCTTCAAGAAGAAACAAAAGAAAGAGCAATTAAGAAAGTTGCGGCACTAACAGTTCACGTTGGTTATCCCGATGAGTTACCTCCTTACTATGATCAATTTGAAATTAGTAGTTATGAAAAAGGGTCAGATTTAATTCAAGAAAAAATGAAACGCGACCGTTTAATGGCGGCATACACGTATTCTAAATATAACCAAAAACCAAATAAAAATATTTGGGGCATGCCAGCTTCAATGGTGAACGCATATTATAGCCCAACCAATAACCAAATCGTTTTCCCAGCTGCAATTCTTCAAAGACCGTTTTATAGTTTAGATCAAACGAGTTCTGAAAACTATGGTGGCATTGGTGCCGTTATGGCGCACGAGATTTCTCATGCGTTTGATAATAATGGTGCTAAATTTGATGAAACAGGCTCACTAAACAATTGGTGGACTGAAGAAGACCTCGCAGCTTTTGATAACAAAGCAAAAGAAATGATTGCTTTATTTGATGGAGTAGAAACTGGTTTTGGTCCATGTAATGGAACACTAACCGTTTCTGAGAACATTGCCGATAGCGGTGGACTTCGTTGTGCCCTAGAGGCAAGCAAAAAATCAGACCTTCATGATGATGAAGAGTTCTTTATGAACTGGACACGTGTGTGGAGAATTAAGGCATCTGAAGAATATAGCAAATTATTATTAACGATTGATGTCCATGGACCTTCAATTTTAAGAGCAAATATGCAATTGATGAATTTACCAGAATTCCAAGCGTTATATCAACTAACTGAAGAAGATCCAATGTTTTTAGCTGCCGATAAAATGGTTAGCATTTGGTAAGGAAAGGAAGGACAATGAAATACAGACAATTTGGAAAAACAAACTTAAAAGTTTCTGAAATTGCCTTAGGAACATGGCAATTAGGAAGTGTATGGGGCGAAACATTTAACGAAGATGTTGCAAAAGAGACACTCAAAGAAGCAGTTTCTCAAGGAATTAATCTTTTTGACACGGCTGATGTTTATCAAGACGGTATGAGCGAGAAAACAATTGGTCAATTTTTAAAAACACAAGAAAATAAACCATTTGTTGTAACTAAAGTTGGGCGTCGTCTACCGGCACAAACAAAAGAAGGTTACTCTGAAGAGAATATCCGTCGCTTCGTTGATGATGCAAGAAAAAATATGGATGTGGATGCTTTAGACATGGTTCTCCTTCATTGTCCACCTACAGATGTTTATTATGAACCCAAAATCTTTCAAGTGTTAGATGCTCTTAAAGAAGAGGGGAAGATTAAACATTTTGGTGTCAGTGTCGAGCGCATTGAAGAAGGCCTTAAGGCAATGGAGTATGAAGGCGTAGATGCAATTGAAATTATTTTTAATATGTTTAGAATGCGTCCTGCTGAACTCTTTTTTGAAGAAGCTAAAAAACGGAATGTAGGCGTGATCGTTCGAGTTCCTTTAGCAAGCGGACTTTTAACAGGTAAGTTTACTAAAGCGACGACCTTTAATGAAAACGACCATCGTTTCTTTAATCGTGAAGGCGCAGCTTTTGACAAAGGTGAAACCTTTTCTGGGGTCGATTATGAATTAGGACTAGAAGCTGTAGAATGCTTAAAAGCGCACTTTCAGACTGATAACATTGCACCTTATGCCTTAAGATGGATTTTATCTTTTGATGCTGTGTCTACAGTCATCCCCGGTGCTTCAAGGCCGGATCAAATTGTAAGAAACGCACAAGTCGTTAACATGGATCCTTTGTCAGATGAAGACATGAGAAAAGTTAAAGAAATTTACGACACATACATCAAGGATCCTGTTCATCATTTATGGTAATTTAAAAAATGATGTTATTTACGTTAGAAAACAAGCACCATAAAATCACCTTTTTAAATCATGGTGCCTCCATTTATGAATGGATAGTAAAATCTAAAAACCGGAACATTGTCTTAACAAACAAACATCTAGGGGATTACCGAAGTCCGGACACCGGATTCTTAGGTTCAACCATTGGGAGAGTAACAAACCGAATTAAAGATGGACGCTTTTCAGTCCATGGTCAATCTTATCAATTACCCAAAAATTTTGATCAAGGACAAAATGCTGGCCATGGTGGGATAGAAGGTTTTTGGAATCAACCGTTCAATCTTATTTCTAGTGCACAATCAGAATTAACATTTCAATACGTAGAAACAGACGGACAATGTGGTTTCCCTGGAGATTTAACTTTAAATGTGACCTATACATTAACAGATGAAACATTAAAAATAACCTATACGGCAAAGACCACCCAGGCAACACCCATCAATATTACAAACCACTCCTATTTCAATTTATCAGAAGAACCGACTATTTTGAACCACCGTTTACAGGCAGATAGCTCTCAATATTTGCTTGCTGATGAAACAAACGCTGTAACCGGAGACATTATCGATGGGACTAATACCCCGATGGATTTGCGTTATAAAAAACCACTTCATGATTTGATTTATCAACCACTCACTCAAACGGAACAGTATCAAGGTTTAGATCATTGTTTTCTTTTTGATAAAGAGAAACAAATTACATTAGAAAGTGAAGATTTAGAGCTCACTGTAACTACATCATATCCTGCTGTTCAAATCTACACACTCGGCTTTCCCCCGAAACAAGCACTGAAACAAAGTAATAAAATTAATCCTTTTCATGGCATCGCCTTAGAATGTCAGTTTGAAACAGATGCTGTGAATCATTCTCATTTTTCGAATATTATTTTAGAACCCAATGAAACATATAAACAGTATATTGAATTTACGATAAAGGAAGGAGAATTTATCCATGAGTAAATTAAGATACGGCATGTTTGGTGGTAGCGAAGATGCGTTTATTGGTAAAGTCCATCGCATCGGCGCAGGTTTCCACCATCATTTAGAAATGGTTGCAGGTTGTTTTAGTCGTGATGAAGAAAAAAATCAATCGACAGCTCAGTTGTTATCACTTGATCAAGATCGCGTTTATAAAACATATGAGGAAATGGCTGCTCAAGAAGCGAAACGCTCTGATAAAATGGATTTTGTCGTTATTGTAACACCAAATAACACCCACTATTCAGCATCCAAAGCTTTTTTAGAAGCAGGTTTTCATGTTTTATGTGAAAAACCACTCACTTTCACCCATGAAGAAGCAAAAGAGCTTGCCAGAATTGCACAACAGAAAGACTTATTATTTGGTGTGGCGTATGCATACCAAGGTTACGCAATGATTCCTTTAATGCGTGACATGATTCAAAGAGGAGATATCGGTGAAATTTTAACAGTGAATTCACGTTATATTCAAGGCTGGCTTTTAAACCCCGTCTTTTTCTCACCAACAGAAGCGAAGCCATGGCGGATGATTCCAAAATATTCAGGCATTTCCAATTCAGTAGGTGACATAGGCTCTCATATTGAGTATATGGTCCGTTATGTAACTGGACTACATGTCAACCGTGTTTGTGCAGTCATGGATACTTTTGGTGAAGAACTTGACATGAACACCATGATGCATATTGAGTATGAAAACAAAGTAAAAGCAAGCTATTGGGTTTCCCAAATTGCTTGGGGTAAACTAAATGACTTTAATATTCAAGTGTTTGGAACCGAAGGTGCCTTAGAGTGGAATCAGGAATTACCAGATTATCTTTTATATACAAAACGTAATGAAGCAACGCAAAAGCTTGTACGAGGGCAAGAGTTTCTTCCATACTCAAGTAAAAATTATAGCCAACTTCCCGCTGGTCACCCAGAAGGCTATCATGTTGCTTTTGCGAATATTTATGCAAAATTCAGTCAAGCGATTCTCGATCATCGCCAAGGTGTCAAAGATGCCCTTAAGGTCAACGATGTACCTAGCGTAACAGACGGTATTGAAGGCGTCGCTTTCATCGAAGCAGTCATCGATAGTGCGAAAAACGATGGAGCTTGGAAAAAGGTTGCCAAATAATATTTAATTTAAAAGTCAAAAAAGAAAAGCCGATGCTTCGTTCAATGAACGAAGCATCGGCTTTTTTTAATATTATTAAAAAATAAAATAAAAGACTTTACACAACTTAATTTATGTGATAAACTATGTTGTGAAATCGGTTACATTCTTTTTGCGTTTTTGGAATGGTCGGTATACTTTAATGTTTAAGAAATCTTGAACCATAATGTGTGCCAATCCCAATACGTTGGCTTGTGACTGAAACTCAGGTGTTGATAAAATGTCTAACCTGGTAGTTTGAGCTCTCAAGTTATTTTTTAACAAAGAAATGGATTGAGGAATCCCTTCAACGATTTCACTATTAATGACAATCATTTCTGGGTTTAAAATGTGACAAACATTATTGATGGCTAAAGAAAGCTTTTCAATAAAACTGCGATACAGCTCAACAGCATGTGGGTCCTTTGTTTTATAAAGCTGAACAAAATCATTCAAAGTAATTCGTTTACCGCTAAGTTCTTCATAATCTTGAATGATAGCAGTATCAGAAATGTATGTCTCTAAACAGCCGTAGTTTCCACATACACATTTTCTTCCATTAGGAACGACGATTGTATGTCCGACTTCACCCGCAAAACCATGCTCACCAGTATAGAGGGAACCATCAATGATAATACCCATCCCAACACCAATCCCGATATTGATTGTCACAATATTATGGCTCTTAGGAAAGAGAACCTTCTCACCTAAAGCGGAAATGTTCGCCTCGTTTTCAACGAAAACCTTCACCTTTGTATAATCTTCTATGATTGACTTAAGGTCAATGTCTTTCCAAGAAACGAAGGGGGCAAACTTAATTTTCTTTTCTTTGGATAAAATTCCGTAGACAGAAACACCGATGCCAACGACACCGTAAGCTGAAACATGTGTATTTTTCTTCAATTCATCAATGGTGTCTAACAAGACTTCTAAATAAGGCGCAAACTCAGTTGTTGCCACTTGTCTTCTAACCTCAAAAAGGATTTCACCGTAGATATTACTAATAATGCCGTAAATAGAAGTTGTTAATAACTCAACACTAATAATCCGCGCTGAATTTTTATTCAATGCGATGATATGTGCACTTCGACCACCCGTTCGAACAATCTGATCGGTTTCTACAACTAGGTTTTTCTCAATTAATTCATTAATAATAGAGGAAATGGTAGCTTTGGTTAATGTGGTAATTTTTGCCAGTTCAACGCGAGATGTTTCTCGTAATTCAATTAGTTTTTCTAAAACCAAACGCACATTCTCGGCCTTAATGGACTTGGAGTCAAAAGTCTTCACACAAATCCCTCCTTCACTTTAAATTATAACGCATAAACTTAAAAAACAAATAAAAGTTCTAAAATAAGATAAATGCTGACGCAACATGCTACATAATTTAAAGTGATCATTGCCATTTAACGGAAGTTTAAAAGATAAAAAAAGAAGAAAGAGAGGACGTATAAATAGCAGGTAACCCATCTATTTATACAAAGAAAGTATATGAGCTATTTTCCAGAAATTCAAAAAATTAAATTCGAAGGTTCTAAAAGTCAAAACCCACTAGCTTTTAAGTATTACAATCCAGATGAAGTTATCTTAGGTAAAACAATGAAAGAACATCTTCGTTTTTCCATGTCATATTGGCATACTTTGACTTATATGGGTACCGATCCTTTTGGTCAAGAAACAATGGTACGTCCTTGGGACCACCTAGCAACAGATCCTTTAGAAATTGCTAAAACAAGAGTGAAAGTTGCTTTTGAGTTTATGGAAAAAACTGGGATTGAATACTTTTGTTTTCATGACCGCGATATTGCTCCTGAAGGTAAAACTCTAGAAGAATCAAATCGTAATCTTGATATTATTGTCGACATCATTGAACAAGAAATGAAACGAACAGGGATTAAGTTACTTTGGGGAACGGCCAATCTTTTTTCAAACAAACGTTTTGTCAATGGTGCAAGTACCAGTCCAAATGCTGACGTCTTTGCTTTTAGTGCTGCTCAAGTGAAAAAAGCAATGGAAATTACTCATCGCTTAAATGGTGAGGGTTACACATTTTGGGGTGGTAGAGAAGGTTATGAAACACTATTAAATACAGACCTCAAGTTAGAACAAGATAACTTTGCAAGATTTTTACAAATGGCTGTTGACTATGCTCAAGAAATTGGCTTTAAGGGGCAATTTTACATTGAACCTAAACCAAAAGAACCAACCAAACATCAATACGATTATGATAGTGCAACCGTCATCGCATTCTTGAAGAGTTATGATCTTGATAAACATTTCAAATTAAACATTGAAACAAACCACGCTACACTTGCTGGTCACACGGTTAATCATGAAATTCGTGTAGCTGCAGAAGCGGGTCTTTTAGGGAGTTTAGATGCTAATCAAGGTGACTTGCTTTTAGGTTGGGACACTGACCAATTTCCAACAAACATTTATGATACAACAGCGATTATGTATGAAATTTTAAGAGCAGGTGGTTTTGTTACTGGCGGATTAAACTTTGATGCGAAAGTTCGTCGAAGCTCCTTTACGCCTGAAGATTTATTCATTGCCCACATCGTCGGCATGGATACATTTGCTGTTGGTTTGAAAGTAGCTGCCAAACTTTGGGAAGACCAAGTGCTAGAAAACCATTTAAAAGATCGCTATCGTTCTTATACAACCGGTATTGGAAAAGATATCACCTCTGGCAAAACAAATTTCAAAGCATTAGAAAAATATATTTTTGATAAAAAAACGATTGATGATAATGAATCTGGCCGACAAGAATACCTTGAAGCAATTATCAATCAATACATTTTAGGATAAATTTATGTTTATTGGTATTGATCTTGGCACGACGGGCGTTAAAATCATTTTAGTTAATGCTTCAGGCGACGTCATTGCTAAAACAACTGAATCGTATCCTTTATCAATGCCAAAACCTTTGTGGACCGAGCAAAATCCAGAAGATTGGTATAACCAAACGATCAAAGGTCTTAAAAAAGTTGTTAAAGGCTACGAAAAAGATATTGAAGCCATTAGTTTTTCTGGTCAAATGCATGGTTTAGTCATCTTAGACAATAATGATCATGTGATTCGTCCTGCTTTATTGTGGAATGATCAAAGAACAACCCAAGAAGTTCGGTATTTAAATGAAACGATAGGTACTGATGTCTTACAACAAGAAACGGGAAACATTGCTTTAACAGGTTTAACAGCTCCAAAATTGTTATGGGTTAAAAATAATGAACCAGCACTGTTTCAAAAAATCAAAAAAATTATGTTACCAAAAGATTATTTACTATACCGTTTATCAGGTGTGTTCGCGACTGATGTTTCAGACATTTCCGGAAGTTTATTTTTTGACATTAAAAATAAACGATATAGTCAAACCATGTTAGACGTCTTAAACATTAAAGAAACACAACTACCGACTGTCTTTGAAAGTTATGAAAAAGTCGGGCACTTATTAGAAGAGGTTAAAAACATACTTCAAATTCACCAACCCGTTAAAGTCATTGCTGGTGGTGGCGATCAAGCTGTAGGCGCCATTGGTGTAGGAACGGTGTCACCGGGTAAAAGTAGTATGTCTCTTGGAACAAGTGGTGTTGTCTATGTCGCAACTAACAAATTCCAAGTCGACACACAAAGCCACTTGCAGTCTTATCGTGATAGCACGGGCCATTATTTAATGATGGGTGTGATTTTAAATGCAGCAGGGTCTTTAAAATGGTGGAATGAAAAAATCTTCAAAGAACACGACTATGACAAATTTTTTGAAGAGTTGAATTATACTTCGATTGCTGATTCCCTTTATTTCTTACCTTATTTAAGTGGAGAAAGAGCACCAATCAACGACTCGACAGCAAAGGGCATGTTCTTTGGCCTCCAGGCACACCACGAAAAAGGTCATATGCATCGGGCTTTAGTAGAAGGCATCACTTATGCCCTAAAAGAGAGTTTTGATTTAATTCAAAATTTAGGAACCCAAATTGTGAATATCCGAATTACGGGTGGTGGAGCGAAAAGCGCTATATGGGCTCAAATGATTGCCGATGTTATGAATGTAGATGTTGAAGTTATGAGTATAGATGAAGGTCCTGCTTTAGGTGCTGCCATCTTGGCTATGGTTGGTAATGGTACTTATCCATCAGTTTCAGTCACGTGTGAAAAATTACTTCAAGTGAAAGAGACATTTTATCCAATAAAAGATAACGTCGCTTTATACGAAAAGAAATATAATGTCTATAAGAAGTTGTATGAAACGGTCAAACCGTTGTATAATATAATTTAAAGATACTATCCTTAACAATTTAAAAGAGGTGAATCTTCTTTGGCTAAAAATAATATTTTGGAAATGAGATCTATTACGAAGACATTCCCTGGCGTTGTCGCACTCAGCGATGTGACTTTTCACGTTGAAGAAGGTGAAATTCATTTTATTGTCGGTGAAAATGGAGCAGGAAAATCAACACTTATGAAAATTTTAAGTGGGATTCATGGTCCTGGTACTTATTCAGGCGATATTGTCTTTGAAGGAGAAGTTGTTTCTTTTAACGGAATTAAAGATTCAGTCAACGCTGGTATTGTTATTATTAACCAAGAGTTGGCATTGTTTCCAGACTTAACAGTTTATGAGAATGTTTTTGTTGGACATGAAATAAAAACAAGATACGGACTCGTTGATTGGAAAAAGACACGCGAAGAAACAAAACGCTACTTAGATTTAGTTGGATTAAAAATTGATATTGATACTCACGTTGGGTCACTTGGTGTTGGCCAACAACAACTCGTTGAAATTGCGAAAGCACTCAGCCAAAATGTTAAATTATTAATCCTTGATGAACCAACAGCTGCCTTAAACGAAGATGATAGTGCCAATTTACTTCAATTACTCATTAACTTAAAAAAAGAAGGCGTTACATCAATTATGATTTCTCATAAATTAAAAGAAGCAACTGAAGTTGCCGATTCTATTACCGTTTTACGAGATGGAAAAACCATCTCGCGCTTAGAAAAAAACGAAATTGATGAAGCGATTATTATTAAACACATGGTTGGTCGTGAGATCGAAGACATTTTCCCCAAGAGACCTAAATATGAACCCCAAGATGTTGTCTTAGAGACGATTAACTTTAATGCCTACGACAAAAATAAAAACCGGTATGTTGTGACAAATTCAAATATTCGGCTCCATCGTGGTGAAGTTGTTGGCATTTCTGGATTAATTGGTGCGGGAAGAACAGAGTTGGCCCATAGTATTTTTGGAAATCCCAAAAACTATAAAACCTCTGGAGGAATTTTTATTAACGGTAAACTTGTTAATTTAAACACACCTCAAAGAGCCATTGATCATGGAATTGCGTATGTTTCTGAAGACCGAAAAGGCAATGGGCTGATCTTATCAGAAACGATTGGTGAAAACATTACGTTATCAGCACTACAAAAAATTTCTAGATACGGCATCTTAAACGAAATGAAACAATCATCAGAAGCTGAAAAATATGTCAGAAACTTAAACATCCGAACACCCTCCATTTTTCAACGAATTAGAAACTTGAGTGGTGGTAACCAACAAAAAGTTCAAATCGGCAAATGGTTGTTTTCGGAACCAAGTATTTTAATCTTAGATGAACCTACTCGAGGCATCGATGTCGGTTCAAAATTTGAAATTTATACAATCATTAATGACTTGATTGCCCGCGGGATGAGCATTCTCTTAATTTCTTCAGAACTTCCAGAAATTTTAGGAATGTGTGATCGCATCTACGTTTTAGCTGAAGGTGTCCAAACGGCAGAGTTTACCATGGCAGAAGCGACAGCAGAAAAAATCATGGAGAAAGCGACGATATAGATAGAGGTGTTTGAATGAAAAAGATGAATCCAGTAGTTCGATATTTTTTAAAAATTATTTCTAATACACGAACGAATATTCGTGATTACGGGATGTATATTGCCTTAGCAGTTATTTTCCTAGTCTTCTCAATCTTAACCAATGGTTTATTCTTAGGACCGATTAACTTTACGAATCTCCTAAACCAAACCGGTTACGTTGCTGTCTTAGCAGTGGGGATGACGCTTGTCATTGTCACTAGACAAATCGATTTATCGGTCGGATTCTTAGGAGCCTTCCTAGGGGCGTATATCGTTGTTGAAGTTGAAAACTTAGGAACTTCCGTCTGGTATGCAATTATTGTAGCGATTCTGATTACGGTTGTTATCGGTTTTGTCAAAGGGATTTTAATTGCTCGAGTCAATGTACCTTCGTTTGTTGTGACACTTGCTGGGATGTTTATTTTTAAAGGAATGCTCCTTTTAAAAACAGACAGTACGACAACACCCTCATCAAATAACTTCTTTAGAACGATTGGTGTTGGCTACTTAAGTGATATGAAAGTCGGCAATTTTAATTTACTTACATTAATCGTCGGGGCACTTGCAGTTATTACGATTGTGACTCTATCAATTATGAAATATCGTCACAATAAAAAGCTTGAATTAAAACAAACCGAACTTTCAATGTTAATTACGCAAATTGTTGTTGTTGTCTTTATTATTCTCTTCTTAACGTATAACTTGGCAGTTTATAAAGGCATTTCATACTTAGTTTTAATTACCATTATGGTGGTAGCAATCTATCATTTCTTTACAACGAAAACAGTACTTGGCCGAAGAATTTATGCAGTGGGTGGGAACCCAGAAGCTGCAGAGCTGTCGGGGATTAACGTTTACCGGATCATTATCTTTGTCTTTGTCTCGATGGGTGTCCTTACGTTAATTGCAGGTCTTATGTATGTTTCAATGTTAAGAACAGCGAACCCCAACTACGGAATTTCCTGGGAGTTATATGCAATTGCCGCAACCTATATTGGCGGGACCAGTGCTCAAGGTGGTGTTGGTAAAGTCATCAACGCCTTCGTTGGAGCGATTGTTATTATGTCGATTCAAAACGGGATGAAATTAGCTGGATTCCCTTCAAATATCGAACCTATCGTTTTAGGTGGCGTCCTCCTCCTTGCAGTTGTCTTTGATATTTACACGAGAAACGTTCGTTCAATTGACCTCGTCGGTGTCTCTTATGCGAAACAAAAATACCATGATGAGTTCGTTGAAATTAAAGATAAATATATTCAAGCCAAACAAGCGCTTAAACTTGCAGATCAAACAGATAACATTAAAATTTTAGAATTAGAATTTGAACTAACAAAAGCGCAGGGTGAATATAACCAACTTAAAGACCGTATTCGTACGGCAAAAGAAGAAGATTTCCTAAATGTGATATAAGAGAAATTCAAAAAAAAGAAAAGGAGAATAAAAATGAAGAAACTCTTAGTCTTAAGTTTTACCTTATTAATGGCACTTATTTTAGTTTCTTGTGGAGACAAGCAAATTAAAATTGGTGTAGTATTGCCTGATGCTGCTGAAGAAAGATGGGCTAGACAAGATGGCGAATTCTTAAAAGCAGAATTAGACAAATTAGGAAAAGGATACGAATACGACATTCTTTTCTCAGGAGCTGACGAATCCAAAGAATTACAAAACGTTGAAGCTCTAATTGCAAGAGGTGCAAAAGTGATTATTATCACAACTCACGGTTCAGGAGCTGCTGCTGTTGACGCTGCTGCTGCTGCAGGAGTTAAAATTATTGCACATGATAGAATGTCAAAGAGTGATGAAAACGTCGCTGACTTCTACACAACTTTCAACAGTTGGAACGTAGGTAAAGCACAAGGACAACACTTAGTTGAGATGGCTATTGCAAATGGCGCAAGCGCTACAAACAAAGTTGACTTAGCTATCTTTGCTGGTAGAACTGCTGACTGGCCAAACGCTACATATTTCTTTGGTGGTGCTATGGAAGCAATCCAACCTAAATTAGACCATTTCAATATCATTACTCCAAATGCTGCTGCAGTTAATGGACTTGCATTATACACAGAAGCAACCTTTAACGAAGCTGCAAGAACTGCACTTCAAGCTGCAATGAGTACTGTTGACACTGACTGGAACCCAGAAGAAGCTGCTAACAAAGCAAGTGCGGTTGTCGCAAGCCTTACTGGCAACAAGAGCAACCAAGACGTTTATGTATTAGCACCAAATGATGACACATCAGCTGCGATTCGGATTGAATTTGCAAAAATGGAAAATGAATACAGAAACTACTACACAACTGGCCAAGATGCATCTAACGTTGCCCTTGCGAGTTTAATGGGAGATCCAGTTAAAGGTAACGGAACTCAAACAATGACAGTTTTCAAAGATACTTCCAAACTATCTGCTGACTCTGTTAAGATTGCTAAAAACATCGTTGACGGTGTCGCTGGATTAACTGGTTTACAAAGCGGTCCATCCATCGATGGCGCTGAAACTGCATACACAGCAATCGACGTCTTATTAGCATCCGACAAACAAAAAACTTATAACCTCATCTTCAAGACAGGATACAAAAATAAGAATGACGCTATCTTTGATAACATTGACTTTTCTGAGTGGGAATAAGAAGTAACCCAAATATTTAAATCATAACAAACAATCCTTTAACTTAGAAAGTTAAAAAAGAGCCCACAACTCGTTTTGTGGGCTTTTCTCTTTTTAAAAGGGTTAAAAAGTGCAAAACCTTGCCTTTTTCATTCTTTTATATTGAAATATTTGCCTGATATTTTTAAAAATGATATAATAATGCTACTTTACAAAGATTTTAAAAAGTAGGTTAAACCATATGACATATACAACGTTACCTATTATCATCATTGCATCTCTTGCTTTATCAGTTAGTTTATCCTTATTTTATATTCATCACAAAATTAAAAACTTTTATAAAGGGATTGATTTTTGGGCTGCCGGCGTTTTAGTTCACGTCATTGGCTTTATTATTTATACTGGGCTTTTTGCCGATAACACAAATATCGTCTATTATTTAGGTAATGGACTTTTTTTACTTGGGATGCTTTCGTTCTATCATGGTATTAATTTATTTATCGATCATAAGACAAACTATAAAAGAATTTTATCTGTTTTAATTTTTAGTACATCAATCAGCCTTGTTTATTTCTATATTTTTCCCAACATACTAGTTCGACAAGTTTTTATGACATTGTTAATTTTATATTTAATTTTTGAAATTCTGTTTATTGCAGTCGGCCTTAAAAAAGCAAATGATACTCGCTTTGCTCGACCTATTTATATTTTTTCACTTACCTTTATTTTGTTACTTATTGCGCGAATTATTTTAATTGCGATTAACAAATTAGATCATTTTTTACCACAAATGGGAATGACACACAATTCGGTGATTAAACTTCTCGGTGCTGTTTTATTTACGATGCTAGGTTATATGGTTGCGGTCATTATTAATGCTCGTGCCATTTATGATCTTCAAAAAGAAAGAGAAATGTATGAAGTTGTGTCTGTCACAGACTATTTAACAAAACTACCAAACCGTTTAGCTTTGGAACGATATGTTAAATCTACTATGAAGCAAGGCAAACATTTTGCTTTAGCTTTTATTGATTTTGATGAGTTTAAGAAAGTAAATGATAAATACGGCCATTTAATTGGAGACCGAGTCATTGTTGAATTTGCTAAAACCTTAATGGCGCTACAAGATGAAAATATGTTTACAGCCCGCTATGGCGGTGATGAATTCATAACCGTTATTAGAAATTATGATTCAATTGAAAGTGTTAAAGAAGTGATTAAAATGTATGTTCAAGAAATTGCCAGCAACATTCAGTTTGATGATGTGGCGAAAACACTCAGTCTTTCGATTGGTGTTTCTTTATATCCAGAACACTCAGATAATTTAGAAGATCTCATTGGTCGTGCGGATAGTGCCTTGAGCATCGTCAAAACAAAACAGAAAAACAGTATTCATTTCTTTGATGAATCAGATAATGTGTTTGATAAATAAAGAGGCAATGGCCTCTTTTTTATATGAAAAAAAGTATCTTGTAAAAAGATACTTCTTTGTTTGATGGACATGCTTAAGTTTTATAAGGTAGGCCCACTTCGGTGTTTTTTAAGAAACAAAGAAAGACCGACTTTGCTTTTCAAATAATTAATGATACGTTGATGACGTAACGCTTTATCTTCAATGAGCCACATCGCGGTATCATAAAGCGTTGTTTCAATCCGTCGTGGTTGGTAGTTGATGACCTCTTTTACTTTATCGTTAGAAAAGTTACTGTTTGACTGCAAGGTATATAATGAATAAGCGGTAAATAGTGGCGGTTTCTTTTTCATCCGGTAATAACGCTCAATCATCGGAGTAAAGAGTTTAACAAAGCGATTTGCAAGTACAGTAATATGACCTTTACGGCCACTAATTGTCTTTAAGACAGCGAAGAAGTCTTTTAAACTAACATAATGGCCAGAGAGGATATAAGTGCCTAAAATCCGCTTTTCAGCCAGTTGATAGATCGCATCAACAACGTCACGGACATCAACAAAGTTATAACCACCAGAGACTCGGGCCCCTAATGATTTGTTTAAATACTTTTCAACTAATTTTGTCATATGACCTTTACGAAAATCGTATGGACCAATAACTCCAGCAGGATGAACAATGGTAATTGGATGTCCAGCTTTCATTTGTTCAACAACATATTTTGTTGCGATGGCTTTTGTTTTTGCATAGGCACCGACAACGAGTGATTCATCAAAAACATCTGTTTCTGTCATCAATCCTTTTTTACCCTCTTCTTTAATGGCGTGGACAGAAGATGTATAAATGATATGATTGATTTTTTTCTCAATCGCAAGATCAATGATATTTTTTGTTCCTTGTACGTTAACCAAGGTCATCAAATCATCCGCTTTATTATTGATTGAAATAATTCCTGCTGCGTGAATTAAGCATACCTCTTCATCAATATTATCAAATAAAGGATATAAAGACGTCTTATCAGTGATATCTCCATAAACAATTTCTAAATTGAGTGGTTCAATTTTGGAAATGTCATCATGGGGTAAAACAAGGGCACGAATTTTTATATTATGTTCAGTTAAAAGTTTAACTAAATTGAAACCGACATGTCCGGTTGCGCCAGTAACAAGATATAGCATTGTACCACTCCTTTCACTCTAATTATAGTTCTTTTATCGAACCATTACCATTTAAAGACTGTTAAATACCGTTTGAAATTTCATTTAACATAAAAAAAGATGTTCGTAGATAATCACATTACGAACATCTTTTCTTAAGATAAGATTATTTTTTTAAGATTTTTTGAACACGTTTTTTTAACTCCGGCAATACGTCTGTTTCATACCATGGATTTTTCACAAACCAACGAATATTTAAAGGTGATGGATGGGCTAGCGGAAAGTATGTTGGTAAGTATTCCCTAAAGGCATGGACTGTTTCTGTTAAATTCTTTTTTGCCTGATCCTTTAAATAATGCTTTTGACTATAATTACCAATTAAAATAATGAGTTCAACTTGGTCAAGTTGTGCCAATAGTTTCGGATGCCATTTTGGGGCAAAGTTTTTTCTTGGGGGCTTATCGCCGCTTTTAGCTTTTCCAGGGTAATAAAAATCCATGGGAATTTGCGCAAAATTATCGGTATCATAAAACTCTTCAATGGTCACACCCAACCACTGTCTTAGTTTGTCACCACTTAAGTCACGCCAAGCGACATTTTTTTCTTGAGTTTTGATTCCTGGTGCTTGACCTATTACAATAATTTTTGATTTGGGACTAATGGTATAAAGAGGCAACCACCCTTTTTCAGTAAACTCACGATTTTCTGGATCATCAATAATTTCTTGACGGATTTGTTTTAAAACGTCAGCTTTCATGATATCACTTCCTTACATCTTTGTTTTAACACAAAAAGACGAAAAAGACAGAAAATACGGCTTATCAAAAGACCTTTATCCGTTTGTTTTAACGGCAATCGCATCAATTTCAACTAAGACATCTTTAGGTAAGCGAGCAACTTCATAAGCGACTCGTGCCGGTTTATGTGACCCAAAAAAGGAAGCGTAAACATCATTCATTTCTGAGAAAAAATGTAAGTCTTTCATGAGCACAGTACATTTAACAATGTCTGTGATTTTTAAACCTGCCTCTAAAACGATGGCTTGTAAATTTTCTAACGCCTTAAGGGTTTGTTCCCCAACCGTTTTGGGTGTTTCTCCTGTTTTTGGATCAATTGGAAGTTGGCCTGAAAGATATAAAGTATTTCCTGCGTAAATCGCTTGACTGTAGGGGCCAATGGCTTTAGGCGCCTTTGTTGTATGGATTATTTTCATTATTTGTCACCTCAAAATTAGTATAACATATCTAAAAAGAAAAGGCCCTCAAATTCATGAGCGCCTTTTGGCTGAGTCAAACACAAGTTTACGATTTGGATTAACGAATATAAGGGTTATATTCGTCCATCCCTTCAAAAGGATAAACTTGGTCAACTTCGTTTGTTAATAAATTATAAGCAACAACTTCCGAAAAAGATAATGTATAAATCATTGTAAAGTTATTACCACTCACATAAACGCCGCGGTCAATACCTGAATAATAGGTTTGTTCCCTATGGGTAATAATAATAGGGTCGGAAATAACTTGTTCGGCATTAAAATCAATAAAGAAAACATAATATTGACTCGTGTATTGGCTACGATAATAACCATCTACTGGATCAAAGACATAGCGATGACTATTAACAGGGAAAGCGAAGATTCCTTTTTCAACATCGACCATTAAAGCTTTAGGGTTATATAAAGCTTCGGAATAACTATATACAGTTGCGCCAAAATCACCAATTCTTGGAAAGTTAAATGTTTCTAAAGGAAGTCCAGTATTTGGATTGTTTTCAGACGTATCATAAGCGCTCAGTTTCACTTGGTTTTGTTCATCGACACCTAAACCAATTAAATAGTAATCCTCGTTCCACACATGCATATACGTGTTATAACCCGGCTCTTCAATCGGATCAGGTAAGATAACAGGATTTCCTGGATCGGATAGGTCAATCGTGTATAGAGGGTCTATTGTTCTAAAGGTGACAATATTGACGATGTTTTTGTTAAAGCGGACGGACTTAATATCTTCTAAAGGTTTACCAATACCACTTAAAATAGATCCTACCTCGGTAAAGACTTGTTCACTTGGATTTTCTTCTAAAATAAACAAGCGATTGTCTTTTTGCTGGACACTGTTATGCCATGTTGTTTCTGTTGTTACAACTCTAAAATAGTCGTTATACTCATCCATCCAGTATTGATCGCCAACATAGCCTTTGACTTGCCCATTGGCCGCGTAACGGAAAGTTTTGTTTTCAGAATCAATTTTGTATTTAACAATGTGGGTATAGGCGTTAGTATATCCCCAATTTAGCCATCCTCCTTGTTCTGAGTGACGATAAACAATAGATGTTGTATAAATGGCATTTTCACTTGCGTAAATGTGATTAACATATCCTAAAAATGCTTCAGAGTTCATCGTGTAATCAACTAAATCAATCACCGCAACAACCGTCATATATTGAGCAGGGATGCTATCAAAATAATAGATGTCGTCATAACTTAAAGCAAATTCATCAACGTAATTGTTTTTCGTTTCAACATACGTTGGGACAAGATCATTTTTGGTAATGTATTTATTAGAAATTAAGTAGAGAGCATCACCAATTAAACGATGTTCATAAAAATTGGTGTTTGTCTTTAATTCATAAGTCAACTCGAGTGTGTCACGGTCATAAACTTGAACGGCTCCAGTGTAACTGGCATAACCACGGAAAAAGGAAAAGTCATCCTCAAATGGGGTTATATAGAAATATTCATAAACATAACCAATGATAATCAGTTGTGTCTCTGTTAGATAAAGGGAGTCCGTATATAAATCGCCTAAATCAATATCTACACGAATATTGAGTTTACCATCAGATAAAATATCGACAACACGAACTTTATTTTGATAACGAGAAGCATAGTAAATCGTATATCCATCTGTTTTGATAATGTCCGCCTCCATGACGCCCTCCACTTGAACGTTTGTGTCAATGAAGTCGCGATTATCCGCTTCAGGTGCGCCACTCATCGCATCCTCTAACCTTAACATATCTCCTATGGGGAAGGCGTTAAACCACCCATCGCCATACGTAACTTCTTCAAGTTGAAGCAACTCCAAAAAGGCTTCCTCTGAACCAACTGCCTGAGCGTTTAAATACGTAAAGGGTTCTTCAATGATCGGAAGGAAAAAAAGTCCACTCCCAATTAAAACAGCACCTAAACTCGCGCTGATAACTAAACCAGATCCGCGTTTTAGCCAATATAAAAATGGGCGTTTAAAAACATGAAGACGTTGTCTTCTTTGAAAATCATTTAGTTTACGATTCCATAGAGCATCGGAAATTAAACGATAAGCAAAAAAGATTAAAAGTAATGATAATACGCCGATGATAATCCATCCTGATAGTTTCATCTTAATCCTCCTTATTGTGAATGCCTAAGGCATTTTTAAACGATTTCACGAAGGAACGTGAAACGGATAGTTTGTCTCCTGAAACAAGCTCTAAATTTAACTTGGCGTTGAGTGCAGTTCGAATATACTTAATTTTCGTTAAATTAACGATATAAGATTTGCCAATTCGAACAAATAAGTAAGGCCTAAGTAATTCCTCGAGTTGATATAGAGGCTGTTTGACGATTTCGGTTGCTTGATGTTCGAAATGAAGATGAATCTCTTCTCCATATGATTCCAAGTAAGTGATGTGTTGAACATAAACTTGAAGCCAACCTTCTTGAGTTTGTAAAACCACTTGTTTTTTCTCATGCTCGAGTGACTCAAGAATTTCCTTGACGAGGTTAAAATGTTTCTCTTCAACAATTAAAGCAATCCGGTCTTCAGGAAGATCTTCCGACTCCGTCGTTAAAACCAATTGATGTTCATCATAAAAATGTTTTTGAATAGATTCGAGATCTTTTTTATGCCAAATGATTTTTAACATCAGGAATTCCTCCTATTTTCAGTCTAATACAACTCAAGTGCTTGCACAAGATTTTATGGATAAGATGCAATGCAGCAAGATAAAATGCACTTCAAACCTATTTTACCCTTTTTATGATAAAAATAATAACACAAACGAGCACTTGTGTTATTATTTGTTTTATTTATCTACTTTTAAGTTTTGGACAATGAAGGTTGCGACATCCTCTGCGTATGTTCCTGGCCCAAAGCCAGCATCATAACCCAATTCTTTCGCCAGACTATGCGTAATTCGGGCTCCACCGACTATGAGTAAAATCTGATTACGAAGTTTCTCAATTTCAAGTAGTTCAACCAATTCAATTAAATTTTTTAAGTGAACATCTTTTTGGGTTACTGTTTGTGAGACTAAAATCACATCCGCTTTTTCTTCACGCGCAGTTTGAATTAATGTTTCATTGGGAATTTGTGAACCCAAATTTAAAGCCCGAATGCCAGCGTATCTTTCTAAACCAAAATGACCGTCATATCCTTTCATATTCATAATGGCATCGATGCCCACAGTATGCGCATCCGTACCAGTTGAAGCACCAATAACAACAAGGTCACGATCAAAGTGGTTTTTAAGATGGGTTTCTATTTCTGCTTGGGATAAACGATGGGATGGTTTTTCTATGACTTTTAATGAATCTAAGGAAACAGCTGCTTTGGCTTTACAATAAATAACGAAAAAGGAAAAGTTTTCACCAATTGTTTCCGCATGAACAATTTGTGGGTCAACACATTCCATTTGCAAGGCAACTTGAAGCGCGGCCGCTTTGGCTTTTTCATCTAATGGAAGTGGAAGCGTAAAACTAATTTGCACGAAGCCATCATTGAGTGTATCACCATAAGGTTTAACGATCATTTAAGACCACCTCCAACCGATTTAAAATAACATTGATATAATCTTGATCTTTCTTAAAGACACCATCTAGACCTTTACCTTGTGTTTCTTTTCGTTTGATATCCGCAAAAACACCTTGTTCTAAAGCCTGGAATAACCCCATTTTCTGGATTTTTTTTAATAAGGTATGAGCCTCTCCTAAAACGTGTTGCGCTCTTGTTTGAATGAAACCATTCGGTTTAAACTCAATTTCTTCGTATATCGATGCGAAAGACTGATCAACCATTTGGGCATTTTTAATAGCTAAATCACGATCAGAGACAAAAGGTGTATGAATGGCTTCAGTCATCATCCCTAACAAATGGATGTTTTGTTGGGTCATTTTAGCAGCAACATTAAACAACGTGTTTTGTTCATAAGCACGGAAGATATGGCCACTAATATGTTTTGTCGGCGGCATATATTTTAAAGGTGAATGAGGAAAGCATTCGCGAGCAAGTTGTGCATGAGCAAGTTCATATAAAAAGGCGTTTTCAATATGAGGATTAATTTCAAAAGCATGTCCCAAGCCCATAGCTTCTTCTTTTAAATGAGCCGCCTTCGCAAAGGCTTCGTTAATAAATTGTGAAGCAGTGACTGTATGGGCTTCTAAAATAGCATCACTCGTTGTTAAGTAATTGTCTTCACCGGTATTAATAGTAATGCCTGAATAAGCATTTAAGAGTCTTGAAAAGTGTTGATCAATAAACGTTCTTTTCATATTAATATCACGGAAGATAATACCGTACATGCTATCGTTTAGAAGCATGTCTAAACGTTCTAAAGCGCCAATGGCGGCGATTTCTGGCATACAAAGACCGGAAGCGTAATTGACGAGTTTTAATTGACGTTTTTCTTTAATTGCGAGTTCATCTAAGGCTTCTCGCATTAACTTAAAGTTTTCTTGGGTTGCGTATGTCCCACCAAAACCTTCCGTTGTTTTACCATAAGGAACGTAGTCTAATAAGGATTGACCGGTGGTGCGAATCACGGCAATAATATCGGCCCCTGCTTCAACAGCTGCTTTTGCTTGTGTAATGTCTTCATCGATATTTCCAGTGGCGACAATGACATATAAATCTTTTTCTTTTTGACCATAAGCTGTTTTTAATGCTAACCGCTTTTGATGATTGTTTTCAAGTAATGCAAAGGTTTTTTCATAATAAGGTTTAAGAACTTGATCGACTTCATCTTTATCTATTAAAGGAAACGCTGTTAAAGTAATTTTTTGTTTCTGATATTTCTCAACAAATGAAGTTAAGGTTAACTCAGAATGTTTTAAGGCAGAAGCTAAATAACGAGAAATACCTAATGAAAGTTGCCCTCGCTCTTTCACTTCATCCACCATCCGATTGACAAGAGGGACATCAAACGCATCGGTTCCATCAATACCAAGCAAACGTAAAACACTTCTTTCAACACTGACCGTTGAAAAAAGTTGCACATCTTCGATCACATCTTGAGCAATTTGTTTGGCGTATTTGCGGCATGAAGCAATCGTTGTTTGGTTTAAATTTAGTTTATTCATGAAAAACCTCCTTGACGTTGATCACAGTGTGACCAAGTTTTTCGGATAATAAAGCTTTAAAAATATCAGCAGGATACGTATACCCCCGTGGCGAATACGGATTGATACATACACCAAGAACCGTAATGGGCTCAACAACAGAAATCGATGAGGCCAATTTAAAGGCATGTTTAAGTTGTTCTGTCTTTAACTGGATATGGGTTCCATCTTGAACAATAAGATGAAGCTGACGCTCTGGATAAAATTGAACCCACTGATCGATAAAAGCATCATTTAACGCTTGGGGGATATAAAGAGTTTCTGTATCAGAATCTAATGCATTAAACACTGCTTTTTCATTTCCAATCAGTGTTTGAAAAGGTAAGACTTTTTTCCCTCCTGGAGAAAAAAGAGTGATGAAAGGTTCCAGTGACGCTCCTAAAAATTGTGTTTTGGGTAACGTTAGCTTTTTATAAATATAAAAGGCACGTTCAATCGTTTCTTCCATTTGTGGTGAATCATTCGCTCCCACAACGAGAAGACAGGCTTTCGTTAAAGGAACGAAACTTTGTCTGAAAAAAGCACCATCAATCAAAATTTGATAAGGAACTTTTTCTTGTGTGAGAGCCAATAACGCTTTTAAATCACTTACTAAAGAGGGCCCTGCAACAAGCACTGTACCTGGTTTTATGATCTCACATAAAACAATTGGTCCCAGAGGTGTCATAAACGAAGATGTAAAATCGATTTTATAAGTCGCTGTAAATTGAGTTAACGTCTCTTTGGCAGTTAAGACATAATCACCTTGGCGAACATGAATCGAAGGCTTTTCTAAAAAGGTGACTTGGTCTAAGGCTTCTCCATCTAAACCAATCGACGTTAAAACAACCGGCTTTTTAATGTGCCGAATCAGCGCATTTAAAACCGTTGTTTTACCAGCATTTTTTGAATTTCCAATAATACTGACAGCGGGATAATGCTGCAGCTCATTGATTATTGTTTTGATTTTCGTTCGTCTCTTTTCAAGTTTTTTGGTTCTAAGGATAGTTGTTGGCCAGAAATTAATGCACTAACCCCTTCACGATGGCCATTGTCGTCGTTATTTTCATAAACTTGATTGGGCTCTGTATAAACAGAGATAACTCCCTCATAGTTTCTTAAGACGGTTTTATTCGGTCCTTGGGAAATGACGTAATTAGGTGATACAGGAATCTTACCACCGCCACCAGGTGCATCCACAACAAACGTTGGTACACAAAATCCTGATGTATGACCTCTTAAACCTTCAATGATTTCAATTCCTTTTGCGACAGGGGTACGGAAATGTTCAATTCCTAAAGATAAATCGCATTGGTAAATATAATAGGGTCTGACGCGCATCATGACTAATTTATGAACCAATTCCTTCATAATCTTTAATGAATCGTTGACACCTTTTAATAAAACAGATTGGTTACCTAAAGGAATTCCTGCATCGGCCATTTTTTCACAAGCTCTTTTACTTTCAATCGTAATTTCATCACTATGATTAAAATGGGTATTAATCCAAACAGGATGATATTTTTTAATCATTTGGACAAAATTATCGGTAATCCGCTGCGGGAGAACAACCGGTGTCCGTGTTCCTAAACGAATAATTTCAACATGATCAATGGCTCTAAGTCTGGAAATAATGTCTTCTAAGTGTTGGTCACTCACCAATAAAGCATCTCCACCAGATAATAAGACATCGCGGACTTCAGGATGGTTTTTAATATATTCAATCGCTTCATCGATGCGTTTTTTCGACATGCTCTTATCTTCTTGACCTGCAAAACGTCTTCTCGTACAATGACGACAATACATCGAACACATATCCGTAATTAAAAATAAAACGCGGTCTGGGTAACGATGGGTTAATCCTGGAACTGGCGAATCATCGTCCTCTGCCAAAGGATCATAAAGATCGTCCTCAGAAATATGCATTTCTGATAATGAGGGAATGGCTTGTTTCCAAATCGGGCAATCAGGATTATTTAAGTCGATTAAACTAAAATAATAAGGGGTAATTGCCATTCTAAATTTAGCCAACACCGCTTCGATACTTTTTTTCTCATCATCATTTAAAGTAATGAATTTTTCTAAGTCTTGAGTCGTTTGAAGACGGTTTCTAACTTGCCAATGCCAACTATCCCAATCGGCATCACTGACATTGGGAAAATATTTCTGTTTTCGCTCTAAATAGCTATCATTTGTAATTGATCTCATAAAGATTCCTTTCCGTAACGTTTTTCAAAAAGAGTGTAAATCTCAGGGGATTCACGCAAAATATTTAAGGCGAGTTCCGCATGTCCTTTTGTGTATCCGTTACCGATAATCATTTGTGCCTCTGAGGCAATCCCCTCAGCGCCGAGGGCGGCTTTTGTAAACGATGTTGCCATACTAAAGAAGTAAACAATGCCATCATTTTTAGTTGGTAATATCGATGTCATTTCCGTATTTTCAACATTGACGACATTGATGGTGATATCGACAGGTCCACCATTTCTTTTGATGACTTCTTCATAAATAGCCATGGGTTGGCGAGCATCACCAACAATAATTTCATCACAAACACGAAGTATTTCTAAATCAGCTTTTTCTTGTTCGTTATAAACAACGCCTAAAAGTTTTCCTCTGTCCGAACTTTTTCTTGCTTGATAACTAACTAATAAACCTGATTTACCTGCAGCTCCTAAAATAAGAACATCATCACCTTTTTGAACCAGCTTGTTCACTTGAGCAGGCGCACCACACACATCTAAAGTTGCTAAAACTAGATGGGGTGGTAAATCTTGAGGAATTTTCGCGTAAATGCCAGTTTCAAATAAAATTGCTTCACCAATCACATCTACTTGATCTTTTTCTAAATGAATGGCTTTAATTTCTTTAATATTTAAAGGTGTTAAAGATAAAGAAACCAAAGATGCGATCGCATCACCCACTTCTACATTGGGGTTCATTTTATTACCAATGACCTTTACTTTCCCAAGGAACATCCCACCACTGCCTGTAACGGGGTTTTGCATTTTCCCTTGTGTTTCAACGATTGATAAAATCATCGCTTTCATTTTTTCAAGATCATCATGACAAGCTTGACGGATTTGCGTAAACGATGCAGAATCAATGTTTAAAGTTTCCACCTCACAAAGAATCTCATTGTCATAACAAACCATTTCATTGTCTAATTTCATTGCGCTTTGCGGCAAAGCACCAAGCGGTTCAATCACCCGATGGGTTCCAAAAGGGCATAATTTTTTCATTGCTTTTTCATCCTTAAAATTTCTCTTGCTTCATTAGGTGTTGCAATACCCCGGTTGTATTTTTTTGCCAACTCACGAATCTTTTGCACAAGGTCGCCATTTGATTTAGCTAAGACACCCTTTTCTAAGTAAATATTATCTTCAAGGCCGACACGCACATGACCACCATGTTTTATCGCCAACTCAGCTAACGTAAATTCAAAGCGTCCAATCCCAGCAACGCTGTACGTTGAACCTTCAGGTAAAGATTCTTTTAAAAAATGAAAATCTCTTTCTTCACCTGTCATTCCCCCAACAACCCCTAAGACAAAACTATAATGGTAAGGTGGCTTAATCACGCCTTTTTTAATCAGTCTAAGGGTCATATCAATATGCCCTTTTTCAAAACATTCCATTTCGTAATAAACGTTTTGTTGATTCATTCTTTCGGCAAAATAAATAATATCATTTTCTGTATTGACAAAGATTTCATCGCCACCAAAATTTAACGTTCCACAATCCAACGTAGCCATCTCTGGATAAAGGTCAAGGACGTCTGCACGTTCTTGACGACTCATTCCAACGGCACCACCGGTAGATACTTGAACAATCATATGAGGTAGTTCTTTTTTAATTGCTTCAATGATGACTTGATAACGGTCTTTGTCTTGTGTTGGTGTGCCATCATCGTAACGTGCATGTAAATGAATAATTGCAGCACCTGCTTCAGCAGCTGCTTTTGCTTCTCTAACCATTTCAGCGACAGTATAAGGGACAGCCGAGTTATGTTCTTTCATTACTTCTGCCCCTGAAATGGCACAAGTTATAATCAGCTTATCCATGACGTTGTCTGTCCTTTGGGACAATACATGTACCAATGGCTGATGTTGTTAAAATCCGTTCTGCTAAAACTTCACAAGCTGAATCAGAAAGATCTGGACGAGGAACGATGACTTTATAACATTTAAACTCCATCTTTCTCGACGTTGAACCAGATGCAATGATTTCCGCTTCTATTTCTAAAAACTCTCCTGCATAAACAGGAGCTAAAAAATCAATTTTCTCATAGGCTCTAAATAAACCTTCATCACCATCATGTCGAATTAATAATTCAGTCGCAGCATCACCAAATAAAGCTAAAATTTTGGCTCCATCTACTAAATTTCCCCCATAATGTGCATCTTGGGTAGACATTCTTAATCGTAAAACTGTTTTCATTATTCCATTCCTTTCATGGGCTTCACATCGTTCACTACTAAAGTGGCGTGTGTCGCTTCGAGTACTTCTTCAAGTGTGTGATTGGGGTGAATTTCTAATAAGTGTAGCCCATCATCCCGCACTTCCATCACGGCCATTTCGGTAACAATCAAATTAGCTTGCCTATGTGCAGTAAGTGGCAACGTACACTTCTCTAAAATTTTATGAACGCCACGGTTTGTATGTCTCATCGCAATAATAACCTTTTTAGCGCCAGTGACTAAGTCCATCGCTCCGCCCATTCCTGGCACCATTTTTCCAGGAATAATCCAAGACGCCAACGACCCTTCTTTATCAACCTCTAAGGCACCTAAAACAGTCACATCAATATGACGACCGCGAATAAAGGAAAACGACGTTGCGGTATCGATATATGCGCCACCTTTAACGATTGATGCTTTCATTCCACCGGCATTAACAATATCATTTGCTTCACCTAAATCAGGACCTAAACCAATAATTCCGTTTTCAGATTGAAAGACCACGCCTTTTTCATGAGGAACATAGTGAGCCACTAACGTTGGGATCCCTATCCCTAAGTTAACTAAATCACCTTCTTTTAATTCTAAGGCAACTCTTGATGCAATAATGTTTTTATCATCCATGTTATTCACCTCGTAAAATATAATCAACAAATGGATGTGGTGTAATCACATGTTCAGGATCGATTTCTGTACAATCTTGAACCGGTTCAACAACAACCACCTGGGCCGCTGTTGCCATAGTCGGATTAAAGTTTCTCATCGTTTCTTTATATCTTAAGTTCCCATAAGCATCCGCAACCGCGCCACCAATTAATGCCATATCAGCACCTAACGCTGTTTCTAATAAATAATCATTGCCATCAACGTGGATGACTTGTTTGCCATCTTGAACAAGGGTGTTTAAACCAGTCGGTGTTAAAACACCACCTAATCCAGCACCATAGGCACGGATTCTTTCAACCAAAGTGCCTTGGGGCACCAACTCAACTTCTAAAGCGTTTGTGTTCATCAGTTGGGCAATATCTGGATTTGTTCCAATGTGACTCGCAATGAGTTTTTTGACTTGGCCGGCACTTATCATTTTACCGACACCATTGCCTTGGTAACCACCATCATTACAAATAATGGTTAAATCCTTAACCTTTGATTCAACAACTAAATCAATGAGTTTCTCAGGTGATCCATTGGTTAAAAAACCACCCACATGGATTGTCATGCCATCTTTTAATAGTTTTTTAAAATCTTCGTGATGAATTCTTTTTCTCATTTTATTTTCCTCTTGGTGGCATAATCTCTGCTTCACCAACAATCACAACATCACCTTGTTCGTTTGTCGCAACGCATTCAAAGGTCACTCGATTTCGCTCTACTTGTAATTCTTTAACAGTCACTTGAGCCGTGATCTCATCATTTAAGTAAACGGGTTTTGTAAACTTCAATGATTGCTTAGTATAAATACTTCCTAAGCCTGGCATTTGCACTCCGAAAATAGCGCTAAACAAAGAACTGACTAACATCCCATGGACGATGGGCTTTTTAAAAATCGTTTGGCTCGCATAATTTTCGTCTAAGTGAGCCGGGTTAAAATCATTTGAGACTTCCGCAAACTGCAAAACATCCGCCTTGCTGAAGCGTTTTTTAATGTGTGCAGAGTCCCCCACTTTTAGCTCATGAATTGTGTAAAATTTCATATATCCTCCTTCTCAAACAAAAAGGGAACACCATTACATCAGTAACAGTGCTCCATCCATTCATGGCAATATTTAAACTGTACGTTTAAATACCAAGCAAAAAATACTTAGGCTCATTTTTTACTTTCGGCAACTCACTCCTTCAGACCTATATCTGCCTAAAGATATAATAGGCTTACCCAATGAATTGCGCCTCTGTTTCGTTTTCTCCATAGCCATTATATCGTATTTATGTAAGCGCTGTCAATTGGATTTTTAAGAAATTACTAGGAACAAGATAAGGATTTCCGAAAGTGGTTTAGTATCATTGAAAAATGAACTATTTTTAAAGATAATAGTTTTCCCACTACCTAAATATTAATAAATAAAAAGAGCACGCAGAATGTGCCCCTTTGAATTAATCGTTATAAATATCTTCCGGTCTATCTTCTTTTGCTGTAAAACGCGAGTACTCAGTATCAAACCGATAACTTAACCGAATGCCAGCCATCCCTTGACGATTTTTAGCAATACTCAACTCGACGTCACCCGTTTTTTGTTCTGGATCTAAAACGTAGTAGTCTCCACGGTATAAGAACATGACGATGTCAGCATCTTGTTCAATCGATCCCGATTCTCTTAAGTCAGAAAGAACAGGTCGTTTACTTTCTCTTTTTTCAACTTCACGAGAAAGTTGAGATAAAGCAAGGATCGGTACTTTAAGTTCACGCGCCATTTGTTTGAGACTTCGAGAAATCTTGGCAACTTCTTCTTGACGGTTACCAGAGCGATCATCACCTTTATCGATCAACTGTAAATAGTCAATAATGACAAAGTCTAAGTTTCCTTCTTGAGCTAGCTTGCGACATTTAGCGCGAATATCATGGACAGTTACACTCGATGAATCATCAAAAGAAATATTGAGCATCGCAAGTGATTGGATTCCACCTTCTAAATGTTGCCACTCGGTTGCGGTTAATTTTCCGGTTTTAATTTTATTGTTTTCAACATTAGACTCACTCGATAGCATCCGTGCAGCCAGTTGCTCATTACTCATTTCTAATGAAAAAATCGCAACCGAAGCTTTCCCACCTTTATTGTGCTTAGCAACGTTTAACGCTAGGTTCATCGCAAATGCGGATTTACCCATCGATGGACGAGCAGCTAAAATAATCAATTCTTCTGGCTGCAAGCCAGCGGTAATAGAGTCGAGGTTTTCAAATCCAGTATGTAAACCCGTAATTCCACCTTTCTTATCGCGGTTCTTCTCAGTTTTATCTTTAACTTCTTTAATAACAGAAGCAATCTTTGAAAAACCAGAAACTTTGCGCTTTTGTGATAAGGCAAAAATACGCTCTTCGGCATGATCTAAATATTCATTTGCCGTTTGGTCCGATTGATAACCTTCTTCGAGGATTTCACCCGCCAAATGAATAACACGACGTTTCATCGATCCGTCTTTAACTAAATCGATATATGTTTCTAAATGAGAAATAGAAGGAACAGATTCAGACAATTCATAAAGATATTTAAAACCCCCAACTTTAACAAGTTGTTGGGCTTGTTCAAGCCTAGCGACAACGCTGGCATAATCAATATGTAATTCTTCTTCATTTAAATCCTTCATGGCTTGATAAATTAAAATATGGCGACTTTCAAAGAAGTCTTCATTTTCTAATTGATCAATAACTGAAGTAATGGTTTTGGGATCTAAAAAGATAATTCCTAAAACCGCTTTTTCAGCCTCCTGAAAGTAAGGTAAATTTTTAGCCATTCCTCTTAACCTACTTTTCTACAATATGAATTTCAAACTGAGCTTTAATATCTTTATGGAGAGTTACAAAGGCTGTATAAATCCCAACTGAGTTAATTTCAGATTGAAGGTCAATTTTTTTACGGTCAATTAAAATTTCATGCTCCGCATAAAATTGATCAACGATTTGTTTGTTGGTAATGGCTCCAAAGAGTTTACCATCTTTACCGATTTGAATTCCCAAGGTAATTTTTTTACCATCGATTTCAGTTTTTAAGTTTTTCATTAAAGCAAGATGTCTTTCAGCTTCCGCGACTTGTTCTTGTTTCTTTTGCTCGAGTTGGGCTAAAGCTTCATCGGTTGCAAGAACGGCAATCTTTTGGTTGACTAAGTATTGGCCATACCCACTTGCAACATCAATCACATCGTCTTTGACCCCCTTACCCTTTAAGTCTTCTAATAGTATCACTTTCACAGGAATGCCTCCTTCTGCGTATTCTAATTCGAGAATGTTTTTAATTTCGTTAACAACTTGTTGAATGGATTTGTTCTTAATTTGCGCGGCAGCGGCAGAAAAGTGTCCACCTCCACCTAAATTTTCGATAATCACTTGCACGTTGATTTTTTGGAAACTCCGAGCACTAACGGCAACAATATCATTGCTCATCCTTGAGATGGCAAATGCGGCGTCAATTTGGTTAATCAAGAGTGCTTGCTCAGCCACTTGGGCAAGGAGCGTTCTATCATCATAAATATCTTTAGTAATAATAAAAGCGAAGCGATCTAAAAAGATTTCAACATCGTTTAGTAGAGAGTTAATTTCCATCATCCTTAAATAATCACGACGTAACCACCGTTTAACTTCCATTGCATCGGCACCAAACTCACTTAAATACGCTGCCACTTCGAATGTTCGTGCATTGGTCCGTGTAACAAAGTTACCAGTATCCATAACCAATCCAGCGTACATCACGGTCGCTTCAGTTGGATTAATAGCAATTTCCATATCGGTTTCATAAAACATTAAAAGTTCAATTAAAAGTTCAATCGTTGATGAAGCAGAAGGCTCAATAATAGAAAACATGGAATTAAACCCTTCTTCACCGACACGGTGATGGTCGATCACGACAATCTTTTCTGTTTTTGTTAAGAGTTCTTCATTCATCGCAAGCGACGGTGATTGGGTATCAATCACAATTAAAACGGCATCGTTATTAATTTTTTCTAACGCTTCTGCAGATGAAACAACATGATCCATCAATTCTGTCATATCGTCTTTTACAAGCTCAATTACTTTTTGCACAGTCGCATCGGTTTTTTCATGATCTAAGACAAGATGAGCAGACACATTTGATAATTTCAACATATGGTAGACTGCAATCATCGATCCAAAAACGTCTAAATCGGCTTGGTTATGCCCTAAAACAAAAACATCATCCGCATCTAATATAATATCTCTAATTGTTTGGGCGTTAATTCGAACACCAACACGAGATGTCTTCGCTGATGAGTCACTGGCCGCACCAAAGTAAGTAATCTTTTGGTCTTGGATGTTGACAACCGCTTGGTCGCCACCTCGTTTTTCCGCAAGTTCAACCGCATTTTGGGCATAAACGCCTAAAGATTCATAATCGATATCCCATGACGCCACCCCAATTGAAATCGAGACCCGTACTTTATTTCGACTTGAAATGGCTCGGATTCTTTCGACGATTTCAAATTTATTTTCCACCATTTTTTCTAAGTTTGAGCGATTACTTACAAGTAAAATCCGTTCATCAGAATAAGGTTTTAAATAACTTTGGTACGTATGAGCCCAGTCGTTAATGGCTCGTAAGTATTCACCTACGAGTGAAGATTGTTCAGAAACGTCTAAGACAGCGAGTGATTCTTCTAAGTTATCTAAATAAATCACTCCGAGAGCAGGAATTTGTTCAGTATATTTCTTTTGAATGTTTTCCCGATCGGTGACATTAAATAAATAGAAAAAACGATATTCGTCTTTATAAACAACATCATAAATCTCTTTATTGATTTCAGCCATAAACTTAACTTTATTGTTGTTGGCTTCCCGATAAAGTTTTTCACTAATATCTTCTAAATATTTCCCATCAATTTTTTGATTAAAAATAATTTGTGCATGGGGGTTAGCCCATTTAATTTCATATTCTTCATCACAAGCTAAAATCCCAATCGGAAGTTCATTAAAGACTTCATCTCCGACAAGATTCACATGATAAGATAATTTTGTCCACATCGACAAACGATTTTGTAAAGTCCGAATTTTTTGTCGTGTTTGATTGAGTAAAATAAAATAAAAGCTGACAAAAACAAATAAAGTTGCCAACACAAAGAAAATAAATTTAATCAATTGTTCTGGATTCGCAAAAGTAAAGTAGGGCCAATACAAAAAGATGCTAAAAAGCATAAGCAGAACGGCTATTACTAATAACATCCAACGTTTCATTTTTTGTCACCTACTTTTCTCATATTATACCAATAATATGTTTGTAATTCAATGTTAAATCCTTTTAAAAAAATCCACAAGATAGAAAAAAGAAGTGCATGCACTTCTTCTTTTAATCTTTTACGTAGGGTAGTAAAGCCATATGACGTGCGCGTTTAATCGCGATTGCGAGTGGGCGTTGCCATTTCGCAGATGTTCCTGTTACCCGTCTTGGTAAAATTTTTCCTCGTTCGGTAATAAATCTTCTTAACAATTCAACATCTTTATAGTCAATATACTCAACTTTGTTTTGCGTAAAATAACAAACTTTACGGCGTCTTTTGAATCCGCCTCTTCGATTGCTTTGCATGTTTATCCTCCTTAAAATGGTAGATCTTCTTCAGCAGCTAGTTGCTTAGAAGTTTCATAAAATTCGTTTTCATCATCATCGTTTAATTCAGTTCTTGGTGTCGGTTCATGTTGAACATAGTCATCAGAACGCTCACCTCTTGATTCAAGAAACTGTATGGAATCACAAACAACTTCAGTGATGTAACGTGTGGTTCCATCTTCGGCTTCATAATTTCTCGTTTGAATCCGTCCTTCAACACCTAATAGAGCACCTTTTTTAATGTATTGTGCTAAATTCTCGGCTTGTTTGCGCCAAACGATACAGCCAATAAAATCAGCTTGTCTCTCACCAGAAGCATCTGTAAATGTTCGGTTAACAGCCAAAGTGAAGTTAACGAAACTAATGTTCGCTTGTGTTGATTTTAATTCAGGATCTTTAGTAATTCTTCCTACTAAAACTACCCGGTTAATCATTTTACTCGCCTTCCTTTATAACGATGAATCGAATGATTTGTTCATTGATTCTAACGACGCGATTAAATTCTTGAATCGCTTCAGGTGTTGCGTTGGTTAATAACCAAACGTAATACCCTTTTTTATGATGATCAATCTCATAAGCTAAATCTTTTAGCCCCAACTCTTTCAGTTCAAGAACCTCGCTATTACGATTAACGAAGATATCATTAAATTGATTGACAATCGCTTTAATGTTCTCACTTTCTACAGTTGGCCGGATGATATACATGATTTCGTATTTTTTCATCTTTTTACCTCCTTATGGTCTATTGGTCTTATATAAGACAAGGAAAATCTTACGCCAAATTATTATAACACATTAATACCAATATTACAATGAATAATTTTGCTTAAACTTGAAGAATTTGAGCGATGTACTGATATGTCTGGTCTACCGCACTTTGAATATTTAAGTTACGATCACCTTGAGTCAAAGGGAAACGATATTGATAAGTATGTTGGCAATAATCAATGGCAATATATGCTTCAGTTGCGGATGTGTTGGGCTCTAAAGTGGGGCCTGCATTACCAGTAATAGCGACAGCGATATCTGGATTTAATTGCCTCTTTAATCCAGACACCATTTCAAAGGCAACTTCTGCACTGACTAAAGTATGTGATCCAATTGTTTTTGGTTTAACAAAGAGAAGTGTTTCTTTTGCTTCTGGTTGGTAAGCAATGATACTCCCTTTTAAAATGTGTGATGCTCCGGGATATTGAGCTAGGGCATGGCTTAAAGCACCACCGGTAATGCTTTCCGCAAAACCGATGGTTAAGCCGTTTTTTAAACAAAAATCAAAAACTTTTTTACTGATCATGATAACGTAATCGTAACGGTAAATTCGATGAAGCTATCATTCACTTTTCTTAAAACTGTTAACTCGTGGGTATCGCCAAATTCAGCACCTTCAAGTTGACTGGCCATATCGGCAATCTTTTCAACATCGTGTCCATTCATCTTAATAATTAAATCATAAAGTTCAAGGACTTCGTGCGCTTGACGGGTTAAATCAAAACCGATGATGACAACACCAACAGGATCTACTGGTAATAACTCCGGATCATTAAATTCTAAGAAAACACTCACTTCTTGAATCGTCACACCTATACGAGGTGAACGGACAACAGGAATATAATTCGCTTCTTTAAAGTTTCTAATCACAGGGGCAATTTTATTAATACTTAACGAATAGTTAAGCCCTTCAGCCGCGATGACTCCATCTTCGGTTTGAACATCAGGGATTTTCGCCACGTTAATACCAATCACATCTCCTCTTAAATTAAAGAGAGGGCCACCACTATTTCCTGGGTTTAACTCAGCATTGTGCATCAGTCCAAGACCGACGATGCCGCGATAAGGATAACTAACAAGACTGACGACGCCGTTTGTGACATAATTAAAATACTCTAGAGAACGTGGGGTTCCAATGGCAATAACATCTTGGCCTTTAACAATTTCGGTAATGACATTATCATTAATTGAAGGAATATTGTGGGCTCTTAAAGTTTTTGTTGTTTCAATTCTAACAACAGCAATGTCATAAAGCTGATAAGATTGATAATCTTTAACGGGAATGTCTTCTGTCTCTGGACCAAAGTGGATTTTCATCTCTCCGCCGTTTTCAACGACGTGATGGTTGGTTAAGATCGAGTAAAGATAACGATTTTGTTCGCTTCCCTCGGTTTCAATTAGTTCTTTTTTATAAATAATTCCTGAACCGTGTCCCGTCTCTGTGACAACAGCAACAACAGAAGGATCAACACGTTGAATCATATCAATTCGAAGCTGTTCAATCTCCGACGGTGATTCATAAACTACAGTTGCTCTTGCAACAAACGTACAGCCAGCAAGTAATACAACAAACATGATGGCCATGATCATAAGAAAACCTTTTTTAAATTTCATCATCTAATCCTCCTAATTTAAATAAGTGATGTGCTTGTTGAGTCGTGACTTGTTTCACTGTTTCAACAGAAACATTTTTAATTCTCGCAATATGTTTTACAACTTCGACTAAATATTGTGGTTCATTCCGACGTCCACGATAAGGCATTGGGGTTAAATACGGGCTATCGGTTTCTACAAGAAGATGCTCCAAAGGAATTTCTTTAACAACATCTAAGATTAACTTGGGATTTTTAAATGTGATGGGGCCATCAACGCCAATATAAAACCCCAGTTCAACCGCTTTTTTGGCATCTTCAGCAGTTGATGAGAAACAGTGGAAAACGCCGCGAACACGCCCTTTGTAAGGTAATAAACAATCGTATGCTTCTTGAAATGAATTCCGAGTATGAATAATTAAAGGTAAATCATAATCCATTGCATATTCGATATGCCTGATGAAACTTTGAATTTGGATGCTTCGGTTCTCATCTTGCCAATAAAAGTCAAGACCCGTCTCACCAACGCCAACAACCTTCTCATGAGAAACTAGTTCATGGACAAAGGCAGAATTACCTTTTTCGACATATCCTGGATGAAGGCCCACAGAAGCGTAAACACCTTCGTGTTTCTCTGCAATCTGGATAGCCCTCAAGCTACTTTCTTCATCCATTCCAATGACAATCATTTTCTTTACCCCAGCTTTCTTTGCCCGAGCAATTACTGCATCTAAATCATCTTTATAATCATCGGTATTTAAATGTAAATGGGTATCTACTATCATATTGTCCTCACCTTAACATGCCTATATTCTATCATAAAAAAAAGAAATATACAGAGATAGCGTATATAAAAAGATGTTTCCTATTGAACATAAAAAAAAGAGGCAATTTGCCTCTTTTAGAAATTTGCTTATTGATGAACCTTAACAACAGATCCAGCACCAACAGTACGTCCCCCTTCACGAATTGAGAACTTTGTTCCTTCTTCGATTGCGATTGGGTGAATGAGTTCAACGATCATGACTGTGTTATCACCAGGCATTACCATTTCAGTACCTTCTTGTAAAGTAATGACGCCAGTTACGTCTGTTGTACGGAAGTAGAATTGTGGGCGGTAGTTTGAGAAAAATGCTGTGTGACGTCCACCTTCTTCTTTTGATAAAACGTATACTTGAGCTTCAAACTTAGCATGGGGAAGAACAGATTTAGGTTTAGCTAAAACTTGTCCACGTTCAACTTGGTCACGGCTAACGCCTCTTAATAAAGCACCAATGTTGTCTCCAGCTTCTGCATAGTCAAGTAATTTTCTAAACATTTCAACACCAGTAACAACGGTTTGACGAGTCTCAGTTAAACCAACGATTTCAACTTGGTCACCAACTTTAACTTGTCCACGTTCAACACGTCCTGTAGCAACCGTACCACGACCAGTAATCGTGAACACGTCTTCAACAGGCATTAAGAATGGTTTATCAATTTCGCGTGGTGGCGTGTCAATGTAATTGTCAACATTATCCATTAACTCTTCGATTGCACCAACCCATTTTGGATCGCCATTTAATGCGCCAAGAGCGGAACCGCGAACAAAGGGAATGTCATCGCCTGGGAAGTCATATTCAGAAAGCATTTCCCGAACTTCCATTTCAACTAAGTCAAGTAATTCTTCATCATCAACCATATCAGCTTTGTTTAAGAAAACAACAAGCTTAGGTACACCAACTTGACGTGATAATAAAATATGTTCACGTGTTTGTGGCATTGGGCCGTCTGCGCCTGAGACAACTAAAATTGCGCCGTCCATTTGTGCTGCACCGGTAATCATGTTTTTAACATAGTCCGCGTGACCTGGGCAGTCAACGTGTGCATAGTGACGTGCTTCTGTTTCGTATTCAACGTGTGCTGTATTAATCGTAATACCACGTTCTTTTTCTTCTGGAGCACCGTCAATGGATGCGTAATCTTTCTTTTCAGCTAATCCTTTTCCGGATAAGACAGCAGTAATTGCTGCAGTTAGAGTGGTTTTACCATGGTCAACGTGGCCAATTGTTCCCACGTTAACGTGTGGTTTAGTTCTTTCAAATTTTTGTTTTGCCATAAGAATGGTTCCTCCTATTTTTAAAATTGTTTCTTTTTATTTTTTCATCAGTTTAATTGTATATGAAATTTAATTGTTTTGCAAGTAAGTGGACTAATTCATTCCACGTTTTTTCATGATTTCTTCCATAATTGATTTTGGACAACGTTCGTAATGACTGAATTGCATAATGAACGTTGCACGCCCTTGTGAATTGGACCGCAATGCAGTGGCATAACCAAACATTTCTGCAAGCGGAACGAGCGCTCTAACAACCGCTGCATTACCGCGTGACTCTTGGTTTTCTAAACGGCCACGGCGTGAAGTAATATCGCCAATCACATTACCGACGTAATCGTTAGGAACAACGACCTCAACGTCCATAATTGGCTCTAATAAGACGGGTTTCGCCTTTTCTCTCGTATCCTTAAAGGCCATTGAGGCAGCGATTTTGAAAGCCATTTCAGATGAGTCGACTTCATGGTATGAACCAAAGTGCAACGTGGCTTTCACATCAATCGCAGGATAGCCTGCAACAATACCGTTGGGTAAGGCTTCTTCGATCCCTTTTTGTACTGCTGGGATGTATTCTTTTGGAATATCACCACCAACAATTTTATTCACAAACTGGAACCCTTTACCAGGGTTGGGTTCGAAGAGAATGACGACGTGTCCATATTGTCCACGACCGCCTGATTGACGGATAAATTTCGCTTCAATATCAGCTGCTTGCGAGATGGTTTCCCGGTATGAAACTTGTGGTTCAGCAACGTTGGCTTCAACCTTAAATTCACGTCGCATCCGGTCAACAATAATGTCAAGATGAAGTTCCCCCATCCCAGAAATAATCGTTTGACCTGTTTCTGGATCCATATAGGTTTTAAAGGTTGGATCTTCTTCAGCTAATTTAACTAAAGCAATCCCCATTTTATCTTGGTCTTGTTTTGTTTTAGGTTCAATTGCGACGTTAATGACAGGCTCTGGGAAAACCATTGATTCAAGAACAATGTCTTCACTACCAACAATTAACGTATCACCGGTTGTAGTACTTTTTAACCCAACAACAGCTGCGATGTCACCGGCATAAACTTCATCGATTTCAGCCCGGTGATTCGAATGCATCTGCAAGATCCTTCCGAATCGCTCTTTCGTGTCACGGTTGGTATTTTGAACATATGATCCTGCCTTTAGGGTTCCTGAATAAACTCTGAAGAAGGTCAGTCGTCCAACATACGGGTCCGTCATCACTTTAAAAGCCAATGCAGTAAAAGGTTGGCTATCGCTTGCTTCCCTAAGGACTTCTTCACCTTTAGAGTTTAGTGCCACAATCGACGCAACATCTTTTGGTGAAGGCAAGTAATCGATGACACCATCAAGCATCATCTTAACACCCTTGTTTTTAAATGATGTTCCACAAAAAACAGGGAAAAACTGAACAGCCAACGTTCCTTTACGAATCGCTTTTTTAATTTGATCAACCGTTACTTCTTCACCTTCAATGATTTTCATTAGTAAATCATCGTCGTAATCAGCAAGTAACTCAATCAATTCTTCGCGTTTTTTAGCTACAATCTCAACCAAATGGTTGGGGATGGGAATGACCGTTGTTTCTTCGTCAATGCCGCCATCAAAATGATATGCTTTCATTTCAATTAAATCAATGATACCATCGAAATCTGCTTCAGCTCCGATGGGCCATTGAACGGCGAACGCTTTGACTCCTAAACGGTGGTGCATACTTTCAATTGCTTTTGCGAAATCCGCACCGATTTTATCCATCTTATTAATATAGACAATTCTTGGAACTTTGTACTCTGTCGCTTGTCTCCAGACAGTTTCTGTTTGGGGTTCTACCCCTGCCTGAGCATCTAAGACAGTAATCGCACCATCTAAAACGCGGAGAGAGCGAGAGACTTCCACTGTAAAATCAACATGACCGGGAGTATCGATGATGTTGACACGGTAATCTTTCCAATACGCAGTGGTTGCTGCTGAAGTAATGGTAATACCGCGTTCCTGTTCTTGATCCATCCAGTCCATTGTTGCTGCACCATCGTGAGTTTCTCCGGTTTTATGAATCCGACCAGTATGGTAGAGGATACGTTCTGTAGTTGTCGTTTTGCCTGCGTCAATATGGGCCATGACACCAATATTGCGCACGCGTTCTAATGGGAATACACGAGGCATAAAATGAAATCTCCTTTTTTACCAGCGATAGTGGGCAAAAGCTTTGTTGGCTTCAGCCATGCGATGGACTTCTTCGCGTTTCTTAACAGCTGCTCCCAATCCTTGAGATGCATCGATAATTTCTCTCGCTAGTCTTTCTTCCATGGTTTTCTCATTACGCAGTCTTGCATAGTTAATTAACCATCTAAGTCCTAATGTTGTTTTTCTGACTGGTCTTACTTCTGTAGGTACTTGGTAGTTTTGGCCCCCGATACGACGAGAACGAACTTCAAGTACAGGCATAATATTGTTTAAAGCTTCATTGAAGACATCAATCGGTTCGCGTCCAGTTTGTTCTTTAACACGGTTGAACGCACCGTATAAAATACTTTGAGCCGTTCCTTTTTTCCCATCAATCATTAAGGTATTCACAATTCTTGTGACTAATTTTGACTGGTAAATGGGATCCGGTAAAACGTCTCGTTTGACAATATGACCTTTACGTGGCATAAAGTTCACCTACTTCCTTTCTTTGATCATTCATTTAGTTTTAAATTATTTTTTGGGACGTTTCGCACCGTATTTGGAACGTGCTTGTGCGCGGTTGGCAACACCAGTTGTATCTAGAGTACCGCGTACGATATGGTAACGGACACCAGGTAAGTCTTTCACACGACCCCCACGAATCAAGACCACACTATGTTCTTGCAATGAATGTCCAATCCCTGGAATGTATGCAGTCACTTCGGTTTGATTACTGAGGCGAACCCGTGCGTATTTTCTCAATGCTGAGTTTGGTTTTCTAGGTGTCATCGTTGTAACTCTTGTACAAACACCACGTTTTTGAGGAGAATTGTAATCACGATGTTCTTTCTTAAGACTATTAAAACCATAGCCCAAAGCAGGTGATTTAGACTTTGTTGTCTTTGAGGTTCTCCCTTTTTTAACTAGTTGTTGAATGGTTGGCATATCTCGTTCTCCTTTCTAAAACACATATCCAAGTGTTCCATTTTTTTATTTTAAAATTTATTTGGCTTACTTAAGCCAAATAGTGCTTGATAACACAATATATTTAGCACAGCGTTTTAATTATATAATAATGGTTGATAAATGTCAATATTTTTGATGTTTTTTCATAAAAAAAAGCGCTAAGCGCTTTTTGTAAAGGCATGCAAAAGGTGAAGCAGAATGGCTCCAGCTGCATTCCCAATCACTGCGAGAATAATAAAGAGGAGTGATTCAAAGGTAAAACTACCTGCTAAGACAAAGTAACCGATATTTGCGATGCTGTGTTCGTAGCCAGATAAGATAAAGATCACTACTGCAAAGACGACAATCAAACCACCCAAAGCCTTATTTTTTGCTTTTTGAAAAGACAAGACGCCTAAGTACATTAAAAACCCACAAAACATGCCTAAAATGATAGTTTGATACCACACTTGTGTGAGTTTATTTTGGACAAGCAATTCAGCTGCGAAAACCGGCTCAAAGTTATTTGTTAATAAAAACAACGAGGTTACAAACAAGGACCCAATAAAATTACCAAAGAGCATAAACAATAAATTTTGCGCTGTTTTCTTTTCATAAGGATAAACAAAACCGACGCGCCCCGTAAATAAATCGTGTTTAAAGACGACAACGACGAGTAATGCAAAACTAAACAAGATCGCTCCGACAAGTTGGGTTGGAGCTTTAACATACAAAATGGAGGCGATCCCGACGAGCATACCCGCAAGAATCGCTGAGATATAACGTTGTGTAAGTGTCATTTTTCTTTTCCTATTCCTTATTAAATCCATAAATTGAACCAACTAGATTATTAACCCACTTTGTTGGTAATAATCTCTGTAAAAAGATAAAGAGTTTATATTGAAAACCGATGGTTTTATATAAAGGCAGCTTTCGTCGTTTGAGTAACCGGTGGATGGCTTTCGCTGCGACAAGCGGGTTCATCCCGTTTTGCTCATCTTTTTCCATCACGGCAATCGAACGCTCCACGCGTTTTTGATAAAGTTCAAGTTCTTCTTTATTTTTTCGCCTATTTTTAGTAAAACCCGTTTTGATATCACCAGGCATCACGGCACAAACTTGAATTCCAAAGGGTTTTAATTCAATCTTTAAGCTTTCCGAAAAAGCATTGATGGCAGCTTTGGAGCTACTATAAAATCCTTGAAAAGGAATCGCCAGTTTCCCAGCAACACTACTAATATTAATAATCTTCGCTGGTTTGGATGCTCTCAGGTGTGGCAACATTGCCTTGATCGAATAATAAACTCCCATAAAGTTTACTTTCATCATATAATCAGCATCTTCTGGAGATGTGGCTTCAATGGAACCAGAAATACCCATGCCAGCATTGTTAATTAAACCATCAATCCGTTTTGTTTCATCAAAAATTTCTTGATAAACAGAAATTAATTCATCGAGTTTGGTTACATCCGCTTTTTTATGACGAATCCTGGGATCATCAATGGCTGATCGGGAGATTCCATAAACAAGAAAATCTTTGTCTGCTAAATATTTCGCAACGGCTAAGCCAATTCCTGATGAAGCTCCGGTGATGACGATGACTTTTTGGTTACTCATCGATGTCTAACCCTTCTAAGACGGTGACAATTTTTTCAATGGCCTCATCTATTTGCGCTTTTGTATGGGTTGCGGTATAACTTGTCCGAATGAGACATTCGCCAATCGGTGTCGCTGGTGGTAAGACAGGATTCACGTAAACACCTTGTTCAAACAACATATTACAAGCAATCATCGTGCGCATCGGCGTATAAGTATAAATGGGAATAATCGGTGTGCTAGAGGGTCTAAATTCTAAGCCCCGTTTTGTTAAGCCTTCACGCATATAATCCGCAATATCATTGAGGGCCTGAACCCGTTCAGGCTCACGTTTTAAAATCCGTAAAGCCGTTAAGGCCGCAGCGGCATTTGCTGCTGGAATGGCGGCAGAGAAAATATATGGTCTTGAGTTATGGCGAATATAGTCTACGACATCATGTTCAGCGGCAACATAACCGCCTAAGCTTGCGAGCGATTTAGAAAAGGTTCCCATAATAATATCGACTTCTTTTTCTAAACCAAAGTGTTCTGCTGTCCCTCGTCCATGAGCTCCTAAAACACCAAGACCATGGGCATCATCGACCATTGTTCTTGCCCCATATTTTTTAGCAAGGCGAACAATTTCGGGGAGGTTGGCGATATCACCACTCATAGAAAAAACTCCATCAGTGACGATTAATTTTCCTTTGTTAGGACTCGCTTCTTTCAATTTCTTTTCAAGATCTTCCATATCGTTGTGATTGTAACGGACGATTTCTGCATATGAAAGGCGATTACCATCATAAATAGAAGCGTGATTTTCTTTATCAGAAAAAATAATATCATTCCGTCCAGCAATCGCGGAAATAATGCCTAAATTGGTTTGAAACCCCGTTGAAAAAATCGTCGCGTCTTCTTTTCTTAAAAACTCCGCGAGTTCTTTTTCAAACTGGACGTGTAAGTCTAAAGTTCCATTTAAAAATCTTGAACCAGAAACACCAGTTCCATACGCTTGGGTCGCTTCAACTGCTGCTTGAATGACTTCAGGATGTGATGTTAAACCAAGATAGTTATTTGAACCAATCATAATCATCCGCTTATCTTCCATTTGGACGATTGTGTCTTGTTTTGTATTTAAAACGTGAAAGTAAGGATAATATCCACCTTCTCGCGCTTTTTTAGCAGCGTCGTATGTATAACATTTCTTAAAGATATCCATATGCTTCCTCTTTTCATTTCGCATTTATTGTTATTATAGTACATAAGTTGATGTTTGTTTCTTAAATAGCACATTTTAAAATGTGTATTTGAAAGGACAATTTACATTCTAATCAAAAAAAAGCATCGCGTCAAGGTTTATCGCATGGTTTACATATTTTTCCAAGATACGAAAAGACATAAAAAAAGAAAAAAGCTGAGAAAAATCTCAGCTTTATGTGATTGATAAACTTAATCGTATAAGTAATCATCATCGTCATCGTTTTCAAGTGTTGCGTTGGAACGGTCGTAATCAAAGAACTTATCTTTGAGAATCCCTGTACCAGCAGGAATGAGACCACCAATAATGACGTTTTCTTTTAGACCATGGAGTTCATCGGTTTTACCACGAATGGCTGCGTCTGTTAAAATGCGGGTTGTTTCTTGGAATGACGCAGCAGATAAGAAGGAATCACTTCTTAAGGATGCTCTTGTAATACCGAGTAAGATGGGACGACCCACCGCAAGGCGTTTACCTTCCTCAAAAGCTTTTTTGTTTTCCCGTTTGAATTCAGAAACAGACACTTCAGTTCCTGGCAATAAATTGGTGTCGCCTTCTGTGACAACGGTAATTCTTCTTAACATTTGGCGGATAATAATCTCGATATGTTTATCAGAAATTTCAACCCCTTGGGCCCGATAAACTTTTTGGACTTCTTGTAAAATATACGTTTGAGCAGCTTCAGTTGATTTAATTCTTAAGAGTTCTTTTGGATGAATGGATCCGAGTGAGAGTCGTTGTCCAGCTTTAACGACTGCATTTTTACGAACCAATGACTCAACGTTTGGATCTAAGGTGTATTTGTACTCTTTATCTTGTGCATCCGTAATCGTAATGATTGTTGAACCACCACGTTGTCTTTCAACTGACCTTACTTTTCCATCGACTTCCGTTAAGGTTGCTTTCCCTTTGGGGTTTCTCGCTTCAAATAATTCTTGAATCCGCGGTAAACCTTGGGTAATATCAGATGATGAAGCAACTCCACCGGTGTGGAAGGTACGCATGGTTAACTGTGTACCAGGTTCACCAATCGATTGAGCAGCAACAACACCAACAGCTTCACCAACTTCAACACGAGTATTGGTTGCGAGGTTACGGCCGTAACATTTCGCACAAACACCATTTTCAGAATTACACGTTAAGTTCGAACGAATCTCGACTTCAGTGAGTCCAAGTTCAATCATCTTCGCAGCGATTTCTTCGGTGATTAATTCGTTTCTACGAACGAGCACTTCTTTTTTCACTTTTGGATTTTCCACATCTTTTGATGCATAGCGGCCAATGATGCGGTCATAAAGGGGAACGATTTCTTTTCCATCTTCAATAACAGCACTCATGACAACGCCTTTTTCTGTTTGACAATCTTCATCGACAACAATCACATCTTGAGAAACGTCAACGAGACGACGGGTTAAATAACCTGATTCAGCGGTTTTTAAAGCGGTATCGGTTGAACCCTTTCTCGCACCGTGTGTTGAAATAAAGAATTCAGAAACGGTAAGACCTTCTCTAAATGAGGCTTGAACCGGTACTTCAATGGTTTCCCCTTTAGGGTTATTCATCAGTCCGCGCATACCTGCTAATTGCGAGAAGTTTGAGGCGTTACCACGCGCTCCAGAATCACTCATCATATAGATGTTATTATCGTCTTCGAACTCACTCATCAGTCCATCTTGGATTTCATCACGGGCATCTTGCCATTCTTTAATGACGAGCTCACGGCGTTCAGAATCGGTTAACATACCGTCTTCATGCCATTCAGTAATTTGATCAATTTTTGCATTGGCTTCATCAATCCGTTCTTGTTTTTTCGAGTAGACGTTAATATCCGCAAACGAAACTGTAATTCCAGCAACGGTTGAATATTTGAAACCAAGGTCTTTTAATCTGTCTAACATTTTTGAAGTTTCAGAAATGTGTAACTCTTTAAAAACTTGAGCAATAATTTGTGATAAGAATTTCTTTTTAAAGGGTGAAGGTACAGATGTAGTTTTGATAAATTCTTGAGGATTTGTTCCCCGCTTCATAAAGTAAATATCAGGTGTTTTATTTTCTAAGTTGTCTATGGTTGGTTCGTTTAAATAGGGGAATGTTGTGGGTAAGATTTGGTTGAAAATTAATTTCCCGATTGTTGTGAGTAAATATTGGTTTAGTTGTTCTTCAGTAAACTTTTGGTTAATCGATTTAGGATCAATGAAGATCGCCGTATGAAGACCAATCTCACCGTGTTGATAAGCCAAGTTGGCTTCATCAAAATTAAAGAAGAAATGTCCTTCGTTACGATGTTTTTCTTGATGTTCTTCTTGTTTAATTTCTGCACGGTAGCCACTAAATTGTTTAGCTAAACGTTCTTCAATGGTTAAATAATAGTTTCCTAAAACCATGTCTTGTGATGGTGTAACAACTGGTTTTCCGTCTTTCGGGTTCAAAATGTTGTTAGACGCAAGCATGAGTAATCTTGCTTCTGCTTGAGCTTCATTGGAAAGAGGAACGTGAACAGCCATTTGGTCACCGTCAAAGTCAGCGTTAAACGCGACTGTGACAAGCGGATGTAAGCGAATCGCTTTTCCATCGATTAACTTTGGTTCAAACGCTTGAATTCCTAAACGGTGTAAGGTTGGGGCACGGTTTAATAAAACTGGATGCTCTTTAACAACCTTCTCTAAAGCGCGCCAAACATCGTCATCCATCTTTTCGTATTTAGAGTTGGCATTTTTCTTAGAAATTTGGTCATCGCCTTGCATTTTTTGGAGTTCACGTAAAACGAATGGTTTGAATAAAGTAATTGCCATTTCGCGAGGAATTCCACATTGATACATTTCTAAGTCAGGTCCAACAACGATGACGGAACGACCAGAGTAGTCAACCCGTTTACCGAGTAAGTTTTGACGGAAACGACCTTGTTTACCACGTAACATATCAGATAAAGATTTTAAGTGACGGTTACGTTCAACAGCAGCTTTTTTGCCCCGTTTGGCATTATCAAATAAAGCGTCAACAGCTTCTTGTAACATCCGTTTTTCGTTTTTGGTAATTAATCTTGGTGCGAGTTGTTCTTTTTGTTTTTTCAAACGGTTATTCCGGTTTAAAATTCTTCGGTATAAGTCGTTTAAGTCGGTTGTCGCGAAGCGACCCCCATCTAAGGCAACCATGGGTCTTAAATCAGGTGGGATAACCGGAATCACGTCCATGACCATCCACTCTGGTTTATTGTCAGAGTTATTAAATGCTTCAACAACTTCAAGACGTTTAATAATCCGTTCACGTTTTTGTTTAGAAGCGGATTTTAACTTCCGACGTAATGACCGAACTTCTTTGTCTAAGTCTAGATCTTGTAGTAATTTCTTAACAGCTTCTGCGCCCGTTAGGGCAGTAAAGCGACGGCTACCATATTTTTCTAATAAAATCGAATATTCTTGTTCGGTTAAGATTTGTTTTTTCATCAGTGGTGCAGCCCCTGGATCGGTGACGATATATGAGGCATGATAAACCACTTCTTCTAACGATTTGGCTTTAATACCTAATAAAATTGCTAAGCGTGAAGGGGAATTTTTTAAGTACCATGTATGAACGACAGGAGCTTCTAATTCAATATGACCCATCCGTTCTCTTCTGACTTTCGCCTCGGTAATTTCAATCCCACATTTTTGACAAATCTGGCCTTTATTACCGCTTTGTTTTTTCCCACATGCGCATTGATAGTCTCTAGTTGGTCCAAAAATACGCTCGCAGAACAAACCACCTTCTTCAGGTTTTGAAGTCCGGTAGTTAATTGTTTCGTGGGTTTTTACTTCACCATAAGACCATTGTCTAATCTCATCTGGAGAAGCCATCCGAATTTTCAAATGGGAGAACGTTCTTGAACCATACCCTTTTCTAATTGGTGTCACTTCACGTCCGATACGTTCTGATAAATCGACTTTATCGATTTCATCAAACATGTCATCAGAACTAATAAAGACGTCTTCAGTCTTTTTCTCAAGAATAGGTTTGGGTACTTGATCTTTAAGAGGATCCACGCCATAAAATTCTAAAACGCCGTTAATTTCTTGACGTAAAATTAGATCATCTAAAAAGAGTTGGTTTAAGTCTTGGCGGTTAAACTCTAAAAATTGAATTAAATCATGAACGCCTGCTTTTTTCAGTAATTCAACTGTTTCTTCACTTAAGTTTAAGTTTTCAATGTCTCTTGGTAAGCTGTAACGTCTTAAAATCGATTTGACTTCTTCGAAACTTTCCGCAAGTAACATTTGAAGCTCTTTTAAGTTAAAGGTGTTGAAATCATCTAAATGGTCAATCCCTGCAAGTTTTAAGGCGTTGAGCGCATCTTCAGAAAGTTTTAACGATTCAACGTGTAAATTTAATTTTTCTCTTGCCATTAGCGATACCCTCCTTTAGTAAAGGCCGTACGGGTATGGTCGACCAATGATTTGGTCGCCTCATTTTCACCAGTATTGGCATCAATTAATTCCACATATAATCCCAAGGCTTGGAGCTCTCTTGTTAAAACCCTAAAGGATTCGGGAACAGAGGCTTGTGGAATCGGTCTATCATGAGTAATGGAGCTAAAGACACGGTTTCTTCCAATCATATCATCGGATTTAATCGTTAACATTTCTTGCAAGGTATGGGCAGCACCATAAGCATAGAGAGCCCAAACTTCCATTTCTCCAAATCGTTGACCACCGTTTTGCGCTTTTCCGCCCATTGGTTGTTGGGTTACTAATGTGTAAGGTCCAACAGAACGAGCGTGGAGTTTATCATCGACCATGTGTGAAAGTTTAATCATATACATGACTCCAACAGAAACACGGTTGTCGAAAGGTTCACCGGTTCTTCCGTCGTATAAGACGGTTTTACCATCTTCACCAAAACGCGCTAACATTTTTTGGTCTAATTCATAATTTAATTTTTCTAATTCATCCATTTCATCAAGCGGTTTTTTCGGAGCGACCATCGCTTCGGTTTTATCACGAGATTCTTTCATAATGATTTGTAAGTCTTCATTATCCAAACCATCGAAAACAGGAGTCGCAATTTTAATACCTAAGTTTTTCGCTGCGATGCCTAAATGGATTTCTAAAATTTGCCCGATGTTCATCCGTGAAGGAACACCAAGTGGGTTTAACATAATATCAATGGGCGTACCATCTGCCATGTAGGGCATATCTTCTTTCGGTAAGATTCGGGAAATAACCCCTTTATTACCGTGGCGTCCAGCCATTTTGTCGCCCTCGGAGATCTTCCGTTTTTTCGCGACATAAACGATAATTCTTTCGTTCACGCCACTTGGAAGCGTATCACCTTGTTTTTTATTAAAATATTTAATCGATTGAACGATACCACCACCACCATGAGGAACACGGAGAGATGAATCGCGATATTCACGTGATTTTTCACCAAGGACAGCGTGGATTAGTTTTTCTGATGGTGAAGGTTCAAAAACGCCTTTAGGAGTAATTTTACCGACTAAAATATCGCCTTCTCTTACTTCACTACCGGGAACAACGACGCCATACTCATCTAAGTTTTTTAAAGCTTCTGGGCCAGCGTTAGGAACTTCTTTCGTAATTTCCTCACGGCCACTACCCGTCTTTAATTCGCGTGTTTCAATAATGTATTCATCGATGTGGATTGATGTATACACGTCTTCTTGAACGAGGTCTTCAGATAAAATAATCGCGTCTTCATAGTTGTATCCTTCCCAAGTCATAAAGGCAACGGTGACGTTTCGGCCTAAAGCGAGTTCGCCATCTTTAACCGATGGACCATCGGCAATGACATCGCCTAAATTGACGTATTCTTGTTCTTTAACAATGGGACGTTGTAAAATATTCGTATCTTGGTTGGATCGGAAGAAAGTTGTTAAAGGATATGTTCTTTCTTGACCTAAACCATAATCGTTTAATGCTTTCGCAATTTCAAAAGTAAAGTTTTTCTTCGGATCGTAAATGACTTTTTCACCGATAGAAACAATTTCATCGGGACGAGGTGTGATGGTGATTTTTGTCCCATCAGCATACGTGACAAAGCCTTCAACATCAGCAGTAATAATCGCACCTGAATCTTTTGCGGCACGATATTCAACACCGGTACCAACGATTGGAGCCTCTGGGCTTAAAAGCGGTACAGCTTGACGTTGCATGTTCGCACCCATGAGGGCACGTGAGGCATCATCATGTTCCAAGAAAGGAATGGTTGCGGTCGCAACCGAAACAATTTGTTTGGGACTAACGTCCATATAAGTCACTTCTGACTTATCAAACATGGATGTTTCACCTTTATGACGACCGATGACCTTCTCATCGATAATCACTCCGTTTTCATCAAGAGCGGTTGCTGCTGAAGCGATGATTTCATCGTCTTCTTCATCGGCAGTTAAATATTTGATTTCTTGAGTCGGTATGGGTTGCCCACTTGAGTGATCCACTTTTAAATAGGGGGTTTGAATAAAACCATATTGATCCACTTTTCCGTATGAGGAAAGTGAAGAAATTAAACCAATTGATGGACCTTCAGGTGTTTCAATTGGACAAATCCGACCGTAGTGAGAGTTGTGAACGTCACGGACTTCAACACCCGCACGATCACGTGCTAAACCACCCGTTCCAAGCGCGGAAACACGTCTTTTTTGCGTGAGTTCTGCGAGGGGGTTAATTTGATCCATAAATTGTGAAAGTTGAGAACTTCCAAAGAATGTTTTAATCGCACCTGCAAGTGGTGTCATATTAATAATGTTGGATGGTGAGGCGTCTTGAAAAGTCGTAGTTGACATTTTATCTTTAATGTTTTTCTCTGCACGAGCTAAACCAATCCGGAATTGATTTTTCAAGAGTTCACCAATTAAACGCAGACGACGATTACCTAAATGGTCGATGTCATCGGTTTCACCAATGCCATCGTATAAGTTTAGATAATAACTCATAGACGCAATAATATCAGATAAAGTCACATGTTCACGATTTTCTCTTTGATCGGAACCAATGACTTTAACCGGATAAATTTTATCAAGTTCTTTATCTTTGACAGTGATTTCAATGGTCTCAACGATGACACCACTGCGCTCACTTTCTTTTTGATAAATGTCTTTTGAACTTAAGAAATACTTAATAACTTTCTCATCAAGTGATTGACGGTTGCGAATAAGAAGGGAAATAACTTCTGGAGTAATGAGTTCGTTTTTCGCAACAAGCACTTCGCCCGTTCTTAAGTTAATAATGTTTTCTTTTGTGTATAAGCCATCGCCACCGTCAGGTAAGCGAACAGCTAAAATTTCATCAGGGGTCTCATTTTGTAAGGAGTCGTCTTTGGTAATGACTTCTTTTCTTAAGACATGACGATTTTGTTCGAGCAATTTAATAATATCTCGCGTAATTTTAGTTTCTTTAGGAACGAGAATTTCGCCCGTTTCTGGATCAACGATATCGGTTGCCGTATATTGTCCTTCGATTCGTCTAAGGACGTCTAACTTTTTGTTAAACTTGTAACGACCGACAGCCGCTAAGTCATAGCGACGACGCTCAAAAAGACGCATCCGAACAAATTCACGTGCTGCGTCGGCCGGGACTTTCTCTCCCTGTCTTAATTTTGAATATAAGTCGATAATCGCTTCATCACTGTTTTTCGTTTCATCTTTATCGAAGGTTGAATCGATATAGGATGATTTTCCAAAGACTTCATAAATGTCTTTCTTCTTTGAAAAACCTAAAGCTCTCATCATGGTAGTTAGTGGTATTTTTTTCGACCGGTCAAGTTTCGCATACATGATGTTCTTTGAACCGAGTTCAAATTCTAACCATGCACCCCTTGTTGGTATTACTTGAGCCATGTATTTGACTTGATTGAGTTTCTTGTCAATTTCGCCTGTAAAATAAGCACCAGCTGAACGAATAATTTGTGAAACAACAACACGCTCAGCACCGTTAATAACAAATGTTCCTGATGGGGTCATAAAAGGGATTTCACACATCAAGACAACGTTTTCACGGACTTCACCAGTTACGGCATTTTCCAATTTTACCCGGGCTGATAATTGTTTGGCGTAGGTGACATCACGAATCTTTGATTCTTGAGCACTGTATTTAGGATCACTGAGAAAATGTTCTTCAAAATAAAGTTTTAAATCTCCATTGTGTCCTTCAATCGGCGAGATATCCTCTAACAACTCTTTAATGCCTTCATCGATGAACCATTTAAATGATTTGGTTTGAATTTCGATGAGGTCGGGTAAATCAACGTCATAACGCATTTTTGAATAGTTTCTGCGAACTGATTTTTTTCCGTATGTAACGTTACTGTATCCCATGTTTCACACTCCTGTCTGATTTGTTAAACATGTATTCTTGAGACTTAAAGCACAAAAAATACACATGTATGCATTTAAATATATTATCATACTAAAAGTAAATAGTCAATGTAAGTATTAATCTTTTTTCGCTAAAATAATCCAATAGCCTTTGGCTCGGTCGATAACATCGACGATTGGATATAGCGATTTGAGTTTTTCTAGTGTTGAAGGAGCGCCTTGTTTCTTTTGAATCACACAATAAAAGTGACCACCTGAGTTCAGGTTTTCATACGCTTCTTCATACAGACGAAAAACAGTTTGCTTCCCAGCCCTAATGGGGGGGTTGGTGACAATGAGATCCGCTTTTTCATCGATGGCTTTAAAGAGATCACTGACGACGGCTTTTGCGTTTGTAATGTTATTTAATAAAAGATTCTCTTTTGCTAACGCAACAGCTCGCGGGTTAACATCTGCCATGATGACATTGGTTTGGGGATTCGTATAAGCCAGATAAATGCCAATCGGGCCATATCCGGTTCCCATATCAATCAATGTTTTTGCGTCACCAACTGTGATGTTTTTTAATAACGTTGATGTGCCAAAGTCGAGTCTATCTTTACTAAAAACCCCTGTATCTGTATGAAACGTTAAAACAACGCCATCAAGCGAAAAGGAAATGCGTTTTGGTCGATGTTTTAAATTTTTATCATCAAGAAAATAGTGGCTCATATAGACCCTCCATAACAGCGAAAAAACCCGAGATGATTATCCCAGGTTGCTTTTCAATTGTTTCAAACGTTACTTAAGTTCAACAGTTGCGCCTGCTTCTTCTAACTTCGCTTTAAGAGCTTCTGCGTCTTCTTTTCTAACGGCTTCTTTAATGACGCCATCAGCAGTTTCAGTTAAAGTTTTCGCATCAGCTAAACCTAAACCGGTAATTTCACGAACGACTTTAATAACAGCGATTTTGTTCGTTCCAAAGTTTTTAAGAATAACATCAAATTCATTCTTTTCTTCGACTTCAGCGGCTTCTGCTGGTGCAGCAGCTGCAACTGCAGTTGGGTCAATTCCGAATTCTTCTTTTAAACCATCCACTAAATCTTTGATTTCTAATAAAGTCATTTCTTTTAACGCTTCAATAAAAGCTGCTTTAGTTAATTTTGCCATGTTATATTCCTCCTAATTTTTTACGCTTCTTCGCTGATCATATTAAGACCAACGGCTAATTCTCTAACAGGTGTTAGTAATCCAACTGCTAACATTGTCAATAAGGTTTCTCTTGATGGCAATGTTGCTAATGATTTTAATACATCTAAATCTGCATATTTACCTTCTACAATCCCTGCAGATAGAGCAACTACTTTATGCTCTTTTGCAAAATCATAAATAATTTTTGCAGGGGCTACAGCATCCTCATAGCTAATTGCTAAAGCTTTTGCGCCGATAAAGGCTTCCGCAAAATCTTCTTGTCCAGCAGCAATTGACGCTCTTCTTGAGATGTTGTTTTTGTAAACGGTGACTTCGCAGTTTGCTTCTCTAAGTTGTGTTCTTAGTTTAGTAAATTGAGCTACGGTTAATCCGGGATATTCAAAGGCAACAACAGTCGTCGCTTTTTTGAATTTTTCTGCTAAGTTGCTAACAGCTTCTTTTTTACGCTCAATAATTGGTCGTTCCATGCAATGCCTCCTTTTTAAAATAAAACTCTCTTTTGCCACAAGACAAAAGAGAGAAAGAATTTATTTTCTTCACCTCGGTAGGAAATTAAGTCTGGGACACCTACTGTCTATGGCAACAATTTAATTTTTTTATTTAACACTATCTAAAGCAATTTTAACACCAGGTGACATACTGGATGAAATGGTGACATTTCGAATGTATGTTCCTTTGACGGTTGAGGGTTTGACACGAACCATTGTGTCGTAAAATGCTTTAAAGTTTTCAGCAAGTTTTGAAGAATCAAAGGAAATTTTCCCGATTGGCGCATGAATATTACCAACTTTATCCACGCGGTATTCGATTTTACCATTTTTAATTTCTTCTACTGCTTTTTTAACATCCATTGTGACGGTTCCTGTTTTAGGGTTGGGCATTAAGCCTTTGGGTCCTAAAACACGTCCTAGTTTTCCAAGTTGACCCATCATATCTGGTGTGGCAACGATGACATCAAATTCGAACCATCCTCCAGACATTTTTTCGATTAAGTCTGCATCGCCGACGTAATCAGCGCCAGCTTCTTGAGCTTCTTTCGCTTTTTCGCCTTGAGCAATGACGACAACTCGAGATACTTTACCAGTGCCATGGGGTAAGACAACTGCGCCTCTTAAGTTCTGTTCCGCTTTTCTTGGGTTCAAGTTTAAACGGAAAGCTGCTTCAACAGTCGCATCAAACTTAGCAAACGAGGTTTTTTTGACGAGTTCAAATGCATCTTCAAGGGGATACTTCTGAGTTTTGTCGATGAGTTTAACTGCGTCTAAGTACTTTTTTCCTCTTTTCATATTTAGCCTCCTAAAATGTGGTCTAGCGGGATATCCTCCCACAATTTAGACAGTTGGTTATCTAAATTATTAATCTTTGACTTCAATACCCATATTTTTTGCGGTACCTTCAACAATTTTCATTGCTGCTTCAATCGTAAACGCATTTAAATCAGGCATCTTTCTTTCTGCAATTTCTTTAATTTGAGCTTTCGTAACAGATCCAACTTTTTCCTTATTAGGAATACCAGATCCAAGACTGACGTTAGCAGCTTTTTTCAATAAATCACTTGCAGGTGGGGTTTTCGTTACAAATGAGAATGTCCGATCATCATAAACTGAGATGACAACAGGAACGATGAAACCCATTGAGTCTTTTGTTGCTTCATTAAATTGTGAACAAAACGCAGGAATGTTAACTTGAGCTTGACCGAGTGCTGGACCAACAGGTGGAGCTGGGTTAGCTTTTCCGGCAGGAATTTGTAATTTAACGACTTTTACAACTTTTTTTGCCATGCGACACAACCTCCTTCTTTACATAAGTATGTGGTATGAATTGTCTTCTTCCACTATGGTGTGTAGACACACGCGATAGTATTTTAACATTATGATATAGAAATGTCAATAAAAATCAGTTACTTTATTTGTCTTTTGAGAGGGAAAGAAAAAAGTCCACGTTCACGTGAACTTTATTTGTTTTAGTAGTTTATTTTTCAATAATGTCGTGGGCGTTTAATTCGGTTGGTGTTGCACGACCAAAGAAGTCTAGATCAACAACAATTTTTTCTTGATCATTATCCACTAAACGGACAATCCCAGTGAGACCACTATAAGTGCCTCCGACAACTTCAACGTTTTTACCTAGTAAATGATCGTAGGTTGGTTTTGAAATAATGCCAACTTTAAGTAGAATTTGGTTAATTTCTTCAGGTGCTAAAGGAACCGGCTTCGTGCCCCCACCAGATGATCCTAAAAATCCAGTGACTCGAGGGGTATTACGCACGACAAACCATGATTCGTCTGTCACTTCCATTTCTACGAAAACATAACCAGGGAAAAGTTGCTTAATCTTTTCTTTTTCTTTACCGTCTGCCTTTTTTTCAATGACGGTTTCTTCAGGGACGACGATGCGGAAAATGTAATCGCTCATACCCATACTTTCAACACGTCTTTCAAGGTCAGTTTTGACTGAGTTTTCATATCCTGAGTAGGTTTGGATGATATACCATCTCACCTTTTGACTCATAAAATGCCACCCAGTAAGTTAATAATAAGTAGGTTGAATAAAAAGATAAACCCAGTTAAGAAAAATAAGAAAATTAAGACGCGAACGGAATGATCTAAAAATTTAGACCATTTTGCCCATGTAATTTTTTTAAGTTCGGGTAATGCAGGAAGGAAAAAGGGATAAATGACTAAAATAAGACCGAACACAGAAATCGTAAATAAGACCCAAGCGAAAATGACGCCATTATTTCCTTCACCTAAGATAGGGAAGCTGGGGCTAATTTGTAAAAGAGGGTTACCACTGATAATCATCAGTGCCAACGCAGCTGAAAGGGTTGCGAGAATTCCTAAAATTAAGTTTTCCCACTTATACTCAGTTGTAACAATCTCCCATAATTTACTTTTCTTTTCTACATCTTTTTGTTTAATAGCCATGGTTAGGGCCTCCTATTTGCTTTCTCTATGCAGCGTGTGCTTATTACATTTTGGACAAAACTTGTTTATTTCTAAACGTTCTTTTTGTGTTTGCTTATTTTTTGTCGTTGTATAGTTTCTGCTTAAACATTGTGTGCATATGAGGATAATCTTCTCACGCATTAAAAAACCACTCCTTGTGGTCATTTATTAGCAAGTGTATTTTAACACTTATAAATGACAGTGTCAATAATTTAATTCATTATAACATACTTTTGTATTTTTCCTTAAGACGATAGAGCGCATTGTAAATTTTTTTAGGTTCGCACTGTAAATGAGCGACCACTCGTTTGACAGACATCCCTTCAACGAAATGAAGTTGATAAATTTGCTGTTCTAAGGATGAGCATTTTTCGAGAAAATCTTCGGTATGTAAATCTTCTTCATAAGAAAAGAATTTCAAAAAACTGGTATCTTCAAAGAGGTGATATTTTGGCAATCTATCGATTAATTGATAAAATTGGCGTCGCATAATGAGTTCGAAATAGCGAGTAAACGTTTTGTTTTTCCGTTCATCAAAAGTGTGAACTGCTTTTTGTAACATTAAAATTCCTTCTTGATAAAAATCATCGTGTTCTGTTGGGCAAAGATGGAGGAGGTGAATGTGTTTCCAAATCAGTTTTTGGTATTTATGAACAAGGTAATCAAAGGCCACAGTATCGACTTGAGTTCGAATGAGATAAACCAACTCATAGTCATTCATGACAGGATAACTCATCGCGGTAACATCTGATACATCATCAGTGCCGCAGCGACACTGACATTTAAGGAATTAATTTTCCCAAACATCGGAATTTTCACGAGCAAGTTACAATGTCTTTTGACAAGATGTCTCATGCCAACGCCTTCATTACCTAAAATAACCGCAAGTGACTGGTCGTGTGGTAAGTCGGTGTAAGTTTTTTCAGCTTGCCCGTCTGTTCCAACAATTAAAACGTGGTGTTGTTTAAGTTTATCAAATGCATGTTGAAGATTTGTCACCAAAACAACTTTCACATGTTCAATCGCGCCTGATGAGACTTTTGCGACGGTTGCGTTTAACGGGACTTGATGTTTTTTACTCATAATGATGGCCGTTAATTGGGTGGCTTCAGCTGTTCTCATGATGGCCCCTAAGTTATGAGGGTCTTGAATCTCATCGAGAACTAAAAAGCGCTGATGAGCTTGCGCATCCAAAACAGTTTCTAAAGTGTAAGTTTCATAGTCTTTCACGTTGGCGACAACACCTTGATGGAGTTGGTTGTTTGTCAGTTGATTGAGTTTTTCTTTTGTTACTTTTTCGTAATGAATCTCTCTGTCTTTTAGAAAAGCCAAAAATCTATCATCGTTAAACTTTTCATCAAGATACAAGTTAAAAAGCGGTCGTTTAGCAAAGATGGCTTCTTTAATTACATTTTTACCATAAACGATCATGTTAAAGTCCTCCGTATTCAGTATAAAGGAACTGATTTTTAAATGTGAAAAAAACTTGATAAAAGGCGCGTGTAGCGCCTTTTAATTATTGCATATCAGCTAATTTGTTTAAAATTTGACGAATGAATGTTCGAATCCATCCGTATAGATTGGTAATGACGTGCATTAACGGATATGTTGCTTGAATTAACGCGACGAGTAAAAGAATTTGTGGTGTTGTTAAGGGTTGAGCTACCATTAAGTCTTGAAGCCAAAAAGGTGCGAAGTCAAAGAAGTGTGGAGTAAACAAGACTAAGAAGAGGAAGACAGCCACCATCATTAAGAATAAGGTTCGCCGCATCTTGTTAAAGGGCTGTGAAACTCTAAATAAGACGGTGAGCGAGGTGATGGTTGCGGAAATAACAATTAAAGTTGAAATGACAATCGCATCCATATTGAGTGCAGACTCAAATGCGAAAATCACCATGCTATTAATCATTACGACTAAGGCGCCTGGGAGGGCTGCTTTAACAATGTTCCACAAGAATTTTCCTTTCACCTGTTTATTATTAGGCTCTAAGGCTAGGAAAAAGGATGGGATTCCAATGACTAAATAGTCAATTAAAACAAGTTGCGATGGGCTGATGGGGTAGTAGCCTGAGCGAGCAATCGCGACAACGGCAAGTAAAAATGAGAAAATTGTTTTCGTTAAAAATAGCGTCGATACCCGTTGAACGTTATTAATCACCCGTCTTCCTTCACTAACCACTTTAGGCATGGAAGAAAAGTTGGAATCGAGTAAGACTAAGTGAGATACGTTTCTTGCCGCCTCACTACCAGAAGCCATCGCAATCGATGTATCGGCTTCCTTTAAGGCTAAGATGTCGTTGACACCATCACCGGTCATTGCGACCGTGTGGCCATTATTTTTTAAGGCTTCAATAAGAACTTTCTTTTGATGAGGGGAGACTCGACCAAAGACTGTGTATCTTGAAGCAGCTCTAACAACTTCTTTATCGTGTAAGCCCTCTAAGGAAATGTATTTGTCAGCATTTTCAATCCGTGCTCTTTGGGAGATTCGCGCAACCGTTTGCGCATTATCACCGGAAATAACTTTGACATCCACATTGTGAGAACGGAAATATTCAATCGTTTCAATCGCATCAGGACGAATGGTATCTTCAATCATAATGAGTGCGATAGGTGTTGTTTTACCGGTTAGTTGGCCATCCACAATCGGCCCATCGACATAAACAACGGCTAAGACACGGTAGCCTTCATCGGCTTGTTGCTCAACATCAGCTTCAATTCGACTGTATTGATCTTTCACAATAAACTCAGGCGCACCGATGGCATACGTTCCATAGCGATCAAACTCAACGGCACTAAATTTTCGTGAACTAGAGAAAGGAATCAATTCTTTATGACGATAACGTTTCGCTGTTCCAAAACGGTCCTTAAGAGCATCAGTCGTTAAATTTCGGTCGTTTTGTGCATTAATCATTGCTGAAACAATATTTTTTAACATTACTTTTTGTGTATGTTTATATTCAATAATACTTTTTACTGACATGGTTCCATCAGTAATGGTTCCTGTTTTATCGAGACAAAGGGTATCAACTCGTGCCAACATCTCAATACAATAAAGTTCTTGAACTAAGGTATTGTTTTGAGCGAGGCGGATGACGCCGACAGCTAAAGCCATCGATGTTAAGAGGAAGAGGCCTGATGGAATCATCCCGATCATCGCACCTGTAGTCTTAATTACGATTTGTTTATATTCGGGACTGGCCATTTGTTCTGCTAGTGAAATTCCCGGAGCCCAATTGACTTGAGACCACATTAAATAAAAGAGAACACCGGCAAGCGGCAAAATTAAGGCACCAACAATGCGAATAATCAGTTTTAAAGAATTTAATAAATCAGATGCTGGTTTTTTGTATTTTTTAGCTTGATTTGTTAGTTTTTGAATGTAAATATCTTTCCCAACCGCTGTAACTTGTGCATGACAAGATCCGGAGATAACATAAGATCCAGAATAAAGGGTGTCCCCTTTTCGTTTAATAATGGGATCAGACTCTCCTGTTAATAATGATTCATTAACTTCAACAGTTCCTTCTCTAACAACCGCATCGGCAGGAATTTGTTTTCCAGAATTTAAAAAGAGAATTTCATCGATAACGACATCAAAGATGCCGATTTCTACTTCATCTCCATCTCGAATAACAATTGCTGTTGGAGCTGATAGTAAAGATAATTTATCAATGGTCTTTTTCGCCCGGATTTCTTGAATAATCCCAATGGTTATGTTGGCAGTAATGACACCCATAAAAAGCAAGTTGGTAAAACTTGCGCCAACAGAAAGCAACCATCCTGCAATGGCAAAGTTTAAAAAGTTGAAAAAAGTGAAAATGTTAGCCGTAATAATATTAGGAATGCTTTTTGTACTACCAGTATCACTGACATTGGCGAGGCCAGCCATTTGGCGGGCTTCGACTTCATCTGTTGATAAACCGGCTGCAGTTTCTGGGTTATATCTTTCAATAACAATATCATCACGGTGTTTAATTTTTTCATTGACATTTAAAATTTCCTTAGGTTCATCACCTAAAGCGACATGCAAACCTAAAGGATCCCCCTTCATTTTCACCATATCGTCTTTGAAAATGGTTTTGGGACCTTTTACTTTCATCGCTTCACTATCAAGGATATCTTTTAATTCAGCACTTTTATTTAATTTTTTATCTGCTGTTTTGTCCATGGAATATTTGCTCCTCAAGCCACCTAATGGCACTGTCAATGATGGCATCACAACGAACGCGATCATTTAAATATAAGTAACCGATTAAAGATTCAAAACCTGTGGCGAAATGATACGTTTTTTGGTCCATATTTTTTCGCCCGGACCCACTGATGTTACGACCTTTTTTATAAAAAGTGATTTCATTTTCTGTTAAAAGTTTATTTTCCAAAAAATGAAGAATAACTTTCGCTTGTGCTTCACCACTTGTAAATTGAATTGCTCGTTGGTGGAGCTGATTGACATTTGTCATTTGTTTGTCAATTAAATGCTGACGAACTTTTAGTTCAAAGTAAGCGTCACCAAGATAAGCCAACGTTGCCCCATTCATTAGAGCCAACCTCTTTTAGTCAGTTCAGAACGAAGTGAGTCGGCCCGTTCATAGTTTTGATCTTTTCGTGACTGTTCCCAATCGCGATATAAAGTCAAAGTATCAACTTCTAGCTCAAAACGCGGCATAATTCCCAATATTTCTAAAATATATTTTGCAGTACTATATAAAACAGCCAATGCTTGGGGCTCTGTTTCTTTATTCATCGCCTTTAAAAGTTCGTTAATAATTGTCATGACATTGGGCGTATTAAAATCTTGATTCATTTGCTGTTCAAAGGCATCAATGTAATGCTTATCAACTTGTTTTTGTTCAACAGATGATAAATTTAACATTAAAAAGGTTTTCTTTAATGTACGTTTTATTTTATCATACTCTTTTTGAAATTGTATCATTAATTCCTCGCTATATTGCAAGGGTTGACGATAATGATGACTTGCGATTAAAAGTCGAAACGCTGCTGCTTCATATTTTTCAATTAAATCTTTTACTAAAACAACATTCCCAAGCGATTTACTCATCTTTTCTTGGTTTAAATCAAGACGACCCACATGAAGCCAATACGTCGCTAAATGATGATGATCATGAGCAATTGTTTGGGCAATTTCATTTTCATGATGGGGGAACTTCAAATCAGAGCCACCACCATGAATATCAATTTTCTCTTTAAAGATAGTCCGATTAATAACGGCACATTCGGTGTGCCATCCGGGGCGTCCTTTACCCCAGGGGCTTTCGTAGTGAAGTCCATCAATGGTCTTCTTCCAAATACTAAAATCACGAGGATCTTCTTTGTTAGGATCTAAAGTAACTCGGACACCCTCATCTAAGGCATCAAGGTTTTGTTGACTGAGTTGACCATAATTTTCAATTTTTCGGACACGAAAGTAAACCCCTTGTTCGGTTTCATAAGCAAATCCAAGTTCAATTAAGTTTTCGATATAGGCAATCATTTCATCGATATAATCCGTTGCTTTTGGTAATAAATCAGGATAATGACTTCCTAAAGCAGTCATCATTTCTAAGAAACGACGAGTATAAGTATCTGAAACAGCCTTTTCGGTTGTTTTCAACTGTTTTGCTTTATCAATGATTTTATCGTCTAAATCGGTAATGTTTGAAACATAAGTGACTTCATATCCTAAACTAACCAAATACTGTTTTAAAATATCAAAAAAGATGACAGGTCTTGCATTACCGATATGAATATCATCATAAACGGTTGGTCCACAAACATATAAGGTCACCTTTTTTTCGTGATGCGGAATAAAATCTTCAATTTTTTGTGTGTAGCTATTATAAACTTTAAGCATGATTTAACCTCCGCTTGTTTCTATTATAATGAAGTTCTTGTTAAATAACAAGATATGAGAATATAATTGTTTTATGAGATGGCTTTATAGACGAATTTACCAGTTTTTTATGAACGAACAATATCGCGTAGTTTTTCAAGGATTTCTACCATTGCCCATGTGTCTTGTTTACAGTATTCAATTAAGTTTCGTACGGTATCTTCATGGGTTTTTCTGTCCATGTTAGGGAAATTCGCATATGCAACCAAAGCTTCAGTCCCGTTTTTAATATTTAAATCATCGTATTTTAAATCAGTAAAAACAGGCAAGACTTTTTTAATGGAATAAGAACCGTTTAAGTCGTTATGATAGTAGACAATTCCCTTGGCTTCATCACCATCAAAGCCCAATGCTTTGTAAAATTTCTCATTTCCTTTAACAAAATCCATTAAATCCACAATTCTTAGGATCATTCTTTCTAGTCGCTCAGCATGTTGGGGGTATAAAAGCGCCATTTCTTTTAAGCGTGCTTTTTCGAAGGATTGATTGTAAACCAAAATCGAGCCATCGTCATCTTTTATGACGTTGAGCATGTTTTCTACGAGTGCCAACCGTAAATCATCATGGGTTTCAGCTAAAAAGCTGTAATTATCCTTATCTTTATCACAAACACCTGGCTCTTTTTCAATGTGAATAGAAAACTGGAAAAGAGATTGTGTATATGGTTTCTCGCCATTAAAGCGTGGTAAAGGGCAAGGGAAAGTTTCAAAATCAAGGTGGTAAATGGGGTAACGGAGAGAGTCGATTGCACGACGTATTTTTTCATAATTGATATATGGAACTTGTGATTCTATCACATTTCTTTGAATCACGTTATTGTCACGGTTAAGCCATTCTCGAGGAATGTCTAAAGCAGAAACATAACCTTCATTTAATAAATCATAAAGTGCGTGCTTCTCACCATTAGGCTCCTTAAAACCATGGTGTGCATGAAGATAGGTGAAGATCGAGTTTTCATCTGGGATATGCCCATAACATATCGGCGTGAAAAGACATTCGCGTGAATCTTTTCTTTGACAATGTCGTCCCAACGGGACTGGGGTAGCATCCATCTCATTTAATCTTCTAATAACGGTTTGAGCATCTTCTTCTAATTGCGGTAACATCTCTTTCGTTAATAAAGTAATATCAATGAAAGTAATGATGTCATCTGTGTAAAGAGGCAGTCCTTTTTTGTCCAACTGACCATCAAAAACATAATCGGCATTTAAGACGCCTAAGTAATATTCAACTTTCTTCGATGTTTTTAAAGCGTGTTCTAAAACAAAGCGTTGAAAAGCGACGTCATACGTATAACGTCCAACTTTATGAAGTCTTTCGTGTAAAGTCGCAACTTTTTGGTCGTATTGTCGGTTCGTTTCAAGACCTAAAGCATGTCTTAGTTGATAAACACCACTGGGCATTTCAACAAACAATGGTAACTTTTCATCATTTAATTTAAAATTAAGGTCTAAAAACTTCTTTGAAGTAGTTGCTTTAACTTCAAAAATACGAATGGTGTTTTCATCTTCTTGATAACCGTCTAAAAAACAGTAAAAAGTGAAACCATCTTGTTCAAAAGAAAACCTTTTTTGTTGGTAAGTATCGAGTGCATAGACCGTTTCGCCCGAAAATTTTTTCTCAATGATTTGTCCACTAAGTACTTCTAGTTCATCGTAGTACTTCATCATTGCTTCAAGTTGAGGATCACTTTTTTCTAGGAGGTCTTCGTTGTCTTCATCATACATGTCACTTAAAATAAGTGCTTTTTTCTGTTGGTTTTCCTCACTCATCAACTCACTTAGTTCGTCTGACTCAGTGAAGGACACCACCGCTTTTTCTTTTTCTCTTCTAAGCTCATCTAAAGCTGCGTATCGATCACAACGCATGTAGTTTATAAACCGTGTTTTTGAGATGAACATCTATCTCACCACCTTATTCATATTATAGCATGAAAAATGCGACATGTTCTGTCGCATTTTCTTTCATTCTAAATAAGAATTAACCCATTCACTGTTGAAATAATCGGTTAAATCTAAGATTTCGTTGACATCATCTTGATCGACAATGGAAACATCGTTGAGTGTTAAATGTTGCGTGCCATAAACACCGCTGTTACTCGTTGCCTTAAACCGATCAAACCCAAAGGTTTGTGAGAGTTCATGGTTGACATCATCTGAGAGCATAAACGTCATGGTTCCGTTTAAATAGACCAGACGGGTTGCGGCAATGTTTTTCTCATAAAAACCAATGAGTCCACCAACACGAAATTGTTTATAAATGTTTTCATCACTTTGATCATGATCATGAGTCAAAGTGAGGTTACCACTAAAGTATCCATCTAAAATCCGACTGTTTGCTTTTCCGACAAGTCCACCAGCAAATAATGTGTATGTTGCTTTTGTTGTGGCGTCTCTTGTTGGATATTTAATATCTAAATGCAAATTACCTTCATTAATTAATTCACTCAGTGCGCCACCATCAGCAAGCTGTCCAGTTACACCACCAATAACATGATTCACAGAATCATTTCTTGGTTGTGTTCCTAATGCTGTGAAATAAATATCGGAATTGGTATACGCTTGTTTCAATTTAGCTGTATTTGTTTGTAAGCCAACGATGCCGCCAATTTGAACATCTGCGGATGATGTTGTTTTTACATGAATGAGAGAATCAATAAACTTGACATTTTTAATTGAACCTCGAGACTCACCAGCAATACCCCCAACAGTCACCTTTAAGGTACTTGAGGATTGGAAAACAATGCTTGCATTTTTAACAGTCACATCTTCTACGAGTGATGCTTCTGATGTAGAATGTGCATAAACAATCCCAACACGAGTCGATGTGCTCATCGAAAGAGGTTCATCTTCAGTCCCGATGGTAATGTTTTCTAAGGTTAAGTTTTTAATTTTACCAGATGTTAAATAGCCAAAGACAGCCGTATACTGCGTTATTTTATTAAAAGTAATATTTTTAAGAGTATATCCTTTACCATCAAATTCTCCCGAAAAACCTCGGGCAGCGGTTCCAAATGGAGATTCAAATTCGACATCAGTAAAATCAATATCTTGGCCCAATTCAAAGCGACCACTTCGGTTATTTGTCATTGCGAAAAAATCTTCAGGGGTACGAATGACAACAGCCGTTTCTTCTAACGTTGTTACTTTCACACGTTTCACTTCGATAGAGTCACGTCCTGCAGTTGCGATCACGCGAATAGTAAAAACGGTATTTGGTTCAATACTGGAGAAAGTAACTGTTTCAGCGTTTTCTGTTAACGTCTTTTGTGTTCTTAAATTACCAGCATCTGTATACAAATAAACAACGACTTCACCCGTAATCTCTTGATCAGGGTCAACAATGTTAACATCAAATGAAACACTGTTGTAGCTAATGTTAATATCTTCAATGGTAGCTGTAATATTGGTTTGAATTTCTTCTTTACAAGCTGTAAGTAAAAGCGTAATGAGTAAAACGAAAATTAAACTAATTCTTTTCATAAAGCACCTCGCAATTGTTTGAGTGTTTGATCAAGTCTTGAGTGAACAAGTGTTTCACCCAGTAAAACCAGCAAGTCAGGAAGACTAGGTCCGTGCATATCGCCGGTCGTCGCAATCCGTAATCCCATGAAAAGGGGTTTACCTTTGACTTGAGCTTCTTGTCCTGTTTGTCGGATTGCTAGTTCAATGTTTTCTCGATTAAAAGGGGCTTTTTGTAGTTGATTTTTAAAAGTTTCCAAGACAAGGGTACTCTTGTTTTCGACTAAAAAAGCGAGTCCTTCTTGAGAAAGGGTTAATGATTCATGAATGAACGCTTGATATAAAGTAACAATTTCACCGACATAACTCATGCGCTCTTGGAAAAGACGTAACAATTGATGTAACCATTCCTCATTCAAAATAGGGATGTTGTTACTCTCTAAAAATGGACGACTCATTTGTGCAAGTTCATCAATACCTAAATTTTTAAGATAGCGACTATTTACATAAGTTAACTTATCTTTATCGAACATCGCTGGCGCCTTCGATAAACGACTTGGGTCAAATTGTTCAATGATTTCTTGTGGCGATAATATCTCTTCATTACCAGTTGGTGACCATCCTAATAAAGAAATAAAATTAAACATTGCGTCAGGCAAATAACCTAGGTCGCGGTATTCAGAAATAAACTGAATGATATTCTCATCACGTTTTGAAAGTTTTTTCTTTTCTTCGTTGACTATGATGGCCATATGTCCAAATAGAGGTTTATCCCATCCAAAAGCATCATAAACCATCAATTGTTTGGGTGTATTTGTAACGTGTTCTTCACCTCTTAACACGTGGGTGATTTCCATTAAATGATCATCAATAACAACTGCGAAGTTATATGTGGGAATACCATTGTCTTTTAAGATGATCCAATCTTCAACATCCTTACTTTCAAATTTAACATCACCACGCACCAGGTCTTGAAAATGAAACGTTTCCTTTTCCGGGACTTTAAAACGAATGGCATAATCGGTTGCATCTTCTCGAAAATCTTTATACGCAAGCCCTTTATCTAAAAGATCATGCGCATATTTTTGATAAAGTTCAAGTCGCTCAAGTTGACGATAAGGCCCAAAAGGGCCGCCTTTATCAGGAGATTCATCCCAGTCAATTCCGAGCCAACGTAAGTTATCAAGCTGCGAAGCTTCTCCACCTTCGACGTTTCTTTCAATATCAGTATCTTCAATACGAATAATAAAATCACCACCATAATGGCGGGCAAATAAATAGTTGAATAAAGCGCTTCTGGCATTACCAATATGTAATAAACCTGTTGGACTAGGTGCATAACGCACACGAACTTTCTTCATGAACATCCTCTTTCTTTTGTATTTCAATTATAAAACAATTCGCTATCAAGCACAACTGTTTCTCAATTATTTTCCAAATTTTAAAGACCCCTGATAACCAATCGACTCTAAGTATCGATTGACTTGTTTCCGGTTCCTAAAGACAATCGTTTTCTCTGCATATTGTTCTTGATAACTTTTTAAGAGTTGTTTCGAACTTTTACGGCGGCCACTAAAGAGAATCCACCAAATAAAACTAAAATTAAGACGTTCTTTACACCCTTCAGCGATGGTATCACGATTTTGGTTACGATATTTAATTCTGCGCAATATCGCTCCATAAAGACATTTAAAACGATTGAAATCAAAAATAAACAATTGGTCACATGCTTTATATCGTTCGGGAACAAGTTTGCGATATTGTCCATCAATAATCCAACTTTCCTTTTTCATAAAAGCATGGATATCCTGTTCAACGAGTTCAACATCTCTTTTTACCCAATTGGGTCCAAAAAAGATGGTGTCGATATGAAGAACATCAATTTGATAATGTTTGGAAAGACGTTTCGCGAATGTCGATTTTCCAGAACTTGAATAGCCAGCAACTACAATTTTCATGCTAAGTCCTCTTTTTAAATAATTTTTTGAATTCAGGGAATTTGGCATCGCCATGTTTAACGAAAAGCATGGCAAACAATGCTAATACCATCGAAATCGTCGCATAAGGGAACAAGATAATTCTACCATAAGTATCCATTAAGAAGCCAGAAAACATTGGGGTAATAATTTGGGCACCCATCGAAGCTGCATAATAGTAACCAGTATATTGCCCAACATTACTTCCTTTAGAAAGTTCTACAACCATAATATATATATTAATTCCAGCAAAACTCCAACCAAATCCAGCAAAGGCGATAATTAATGCCATGCCGACCATTTGATCAGGTTTGACAAAGACGACAGAACCTAAAGTAACAATCAACAAAAAGATACCGATAAGAATTGAGTTTTTTCGTCCTATTTTAATACTTAATAAACCAATTGGGTAAATCGCAGCCACGACAAGACCTTGAGCAACTAAAAAAGGAAACTGGTAAAACTCTAAATTAAGAACTTTTGGTAAATAATCAGCAATTTTACTCATTATGGCATTATAACCAAAGAAAAGAAAAAAGATGGATGTTAGTAAAAAACCTAAAGAAATTCGTTTTTGTCGGTTCAACTTTGGTTTCGTATGATAAAGTGGTGGTTGAATTTGGTAGGCTACTTCTAAAGCGATACGCTGTTCAACCAAAGCAGGTTCATTCACTCTAAATAAATAAACAATTAAAGCAACAATCATTAAAATGCCAACGGCAACGTAGACACCAACATGATGGGCATATGCGTGAGCGTTTAAGCCACTAAACATAATAATAAAGACGGCAATGACGCCACCGATAACCCCCATTAATGTAATAATGGCATTGGCAGTTGTTCGTAAAGGATTAATTGTTACATCTGGCATTAATGCCACTGCTGGTGTCCGATAAATTCCCATCGCAACAATTGCGACAAAAATAAGTGCTAAAAAGAGGTAAAAAGTTGTTGGATCGCGGTCCGTCATCTCTCGTGCTCGTAAACTTAAATATTGAAAATAAAAGTCACGTACACGTGCTTCATCCCCAACATTGAGTTCTGTTGAACCATTGGACAAAATTTCTGTCATTGGATGATAAATCATTGTTTCCCAAATTTCAAGTGCTTCTAAACTAATTTTTCCATCTTGATAGGTGTCGTTTCTTTCCGTTTCCATTCGCTCGACGACTAAGAGCCAGTGACTTTGACTTGCCGTGTTGCCGTCTAGCGCATAATCATAATCGTTGCGAATCTCTGTCCGCATGATTTTTTCTGTTTGGTAATAATCGATAAATGAAAAACTCATAAAAGAAAAAGCAGCTAAAAACGTTCCAACAATAATATATGGTGTTCGCCTTCCACTTTTTCTTTTTGTCCGATCAGACAACATCCCAAAAAGTGGTAATAAGATAACAGCCATAACATTATCAAGGGCCATGACAATGCCAGATTCAAATTGGTTTAACCCAAATTTATCAATTAAAGTCCGCGCAACAAGCATGTCGTAGGCTTGCCAAAACATAGAGATGCTAAAGAAAATAAGCCCAATATAAAAGGTTGTTTTATAATTTAGTTTCATAAGCCACCTATCTTCATACGCTCTATAAAAATTATAACATAAATAAAAGAGATTTTACGGGAATAAACCGCCCCGTATCATAAAAAATAAAGGAGCCTGAACCAGGCTCCTAAACAATTGAATAGATAAAGAAACAGTTTAACGTTTGGAGAATTGTGAAGATTTTCTCGCTTTTTTAAAGCCGTATTTTTTCCGTTCTTTCTTCCGTGAATCACGTGTTACTAAACCAGCTGGTTTTAATAATTTACGATGATCAGGATTCGCTTCCATTAAAGCACGGGAAATGCCTAAACGAATGGCACCAGCTTGACCGGTTAAACCACCACCGTTAACGTTTACTGAAATGTCATAAAGACCTTCTGATTCAGTAATAACTAAAGGTTGAGTCACGTCTAAACGTGTTGCGGGTGAAGGAATGTATTCTTCAAAGGGGCGTCCATTAACTAAAAATTCGCCTTTTCCTTTTGAAAGAATCACTCGTGCAACAGAACTTTTACGACGTCCAGTTCCGAAATATTGTACTTGTGTATTTGCCATCGGTTATACCTCCAATTTCTCTGGCTGTTGAGCAGCGTGTTTATGATCAGGACCAGCATAAACAAATAATTTCTTTGCCATTTGGGCACCTAATCTTGTGTGGGGTAACATCCCAACGATCGCTTTTTCAACAATCCGAGTTGGAAACTTTTCCATAACGTCTTTTGCAACTGTCGCTTTAAGACCACTGTTATAACCAGAGTGGCTATAATACATTTTTTGGTCCCATTTCTTACCTGTTAATTTAATTTTTTCAGCATTAATCACGATTACATAGTCACCTGAGTCTACATGAGGAGTGTAGGTTGGTTTATGTTTTCCTTTAATGATTGATGCAACTTCAGTCGCTAGGCGACCTAAAGTTTTGTTTTCAGCGTCGACCACATACCATTTACGTGTAATGGTTTGGGCGTTTGCCATAAATGTTTTCATAATTGCTCGATTCTCCTTATATTTTTGCAAATAATAAGGGCTAAGTGGATAAAACTTATTAAATGTACCTGAGTTATAATACTATATGATTGATTAATTGTCAACTGTTATAACGATAAAAAAGGTGTTTTTTAATCAATATAAACGCCCATTTTTGAAAAATCAACGATGACCTTTTCATTTTTTGACGTGGGAATGTTTTTTCCGACAAAATCTGCGCGAATGGGTATTTCTCGATGGCCTCGATCAATAAAAATAGCGAGACTAATTAATTTTGGTCGTCCATGAAAGTTAATCGCATCTAAAGCAGCTCTTGCAGAACGTCCAGTAAACAAAACATCATCAACTAAAATAACGACTTTATCTTTCACTTGAAAGCCTTGATCCACCTTAGGAATACTTGTTTCAAGATCATCACGGTAAGGTTTAATGTCAAGAGGAAAGACAGGGACGTCAATTTCAGTAAATTGATAAATGTTTTCTTTTAGAAGCTGTGCAAGAGGAACCCCTTTTTGGGAAACGCCCAAAAGGACAACTTCTTTTAAATCTAAATGTTTTTCAATGATCTCGTGCGTCATTCTTTTAATTGTCCGCATCATTTGATCAGCATTCAAAATTTCTTTCATAGTATCACCCTCTTTATTATAACGCTTTTTTTAAAAAAAGGACTTGTATTCCTAAAGACTTATGCTATACTTGTAACAGTGAAGGTCCTTTAAGTTATGCCTGTGAGCATAATAAGGTACGCGTTTTTTTGTGAAAATACCTTTGAAGGACACGATTCGTGTCCTTTTTTTGTAAAAGACCTCACAAAAAAATAAAGGAGAAAAGACAATGAATGAAAGAACAATGTTATTAGACATTCATGAAAGACCAAAAAAGGTTGGTCAGTGGCTTATTTTAAGTTTCCAACATGTATTTGCGATGTTTGGAGCGACGGTTCTAGTCCCCATTTTGACAGGACTTGATGTTGGTGTAGCTTTAGTTACGAGTGGGCTTGGCACACTGGTATATATCGCTTTAACAAAAGGGAAAGTTCCTGTGTATTTAGGTAGTAGCTTTGCGTATATTACAACGATATCGGCGGCAATTGCTTCAACAGGTGGGATGTCAAGTGCGTTTGTCGGATTAATGATTGTTGGTTTAATTTACGTGATTGTTGCGATTATTATTTATTTTGTGGGGAGTGGCTGGTTAACGAAACTTTTACCTCCTGTTGTAGTTGGGCCTATGATTATTATAATTGGGATGTCTTTAGCACCTGTTGCGATTGGTTATTCAGGTTTGACTGGAGGCCAATCATGGGAAGGTCCAGTCATTGCTTTTGTAACCTTTTTAACAGTTGTTCTTCTGGCTATTCGTGCCAAAGGCTTTTTAAAAGTGATTCCCTTTATTATTGGTATTTTTGTAGGATATATCTTTTCAGTCATTTTAGGTGTCATTGATTTAAAAACAGTTTTCGCAAATGTCCCTTTTTTCAGTGCTCCTGACTTTCATTTTATTGGGACATACAAACTGAATTTTAGTCAGATCTTGGTTTTTGCTCCTCTTGCTTTTGTTACGATTGCTGAGCATATTGGCGATCACGTTGTATTAGGAGAAATTACCAATCGTGATTTCATTAAAGATCCAGGGATTCACCGCACTTTATTAGGCGATGGTATTGCAACCTTATTAGCTGGAGCCATCGGTGGACCCGCAAATACCACATATGGTGAAAACACTGGTGTTGTCGGAGTGACGAAGGTGGCTTCTGTTTATGTCATTGGGCTAGCCGCAATAATTGCTATTTTATTAGGTTTCTTAGGCTACATTCAAGCTTTCATTATGAGTATTCCTGAACCTGTTATTGGGGGAATGACCATTATTTTATACGGGTTTATTGCAACAAACGGCGTCAAAGTCTTAATTAAAGATCGAACGGATTTATCAGAAATGAAAAACCTAATTGTTGTTTCAGCGATGTTAGTCATTGGTCTTGGTGGCGCAAGCATTCAAATTACAGGTGATACCAGTCTGCAAGGAATGGCTTTAGCCGTTATTGTTGGCATCGTCCTTAACCAATTTTTAAATTTAATTCAAACAGAAAAGTCTAAAGCATAAAAAAAGTTTAAATGTTTTCATGGTTCATAGTATAATCTAATTAGATAGTTGAAGGTGAACCATGAAAACAACAAGCAAAAACAATGTCTTTAGGAATAAAAATTTTACTTTGCTCTTTTTTGGTGTCTTAGTTTCAAATATTGCCCATGTGTTATTTAACTTTGCGATTAGTTTATATGTCCTTCGTGTAGCAAACCAAGCCTACGGAGCGAAACAAGCTGCCATAACTCAAGCCGTCTATTTAGCAATAGCCGGCATTGTTTTATTGATTTTTATGCCCCTTGGTGGTGTTCTAGCAGATAAGCTGAATAAAGTTCGTATTATGTATATGACCGACTTTATTCGTGGATTTACGATTGCTGCTACGGCTCTGGTTATCTTTTTTGTTGATCATACATTAACAATTTTAATTGTATTATTTTTAATGAATATTATTTTAAGTATTAATTCAGCCATTTTTAATCCTGCAAGTAGCTCACTCCTTCGCTTCATTGTAGACGATGAATCCCTCCAACAGGCATCCGCTTACTTACAAGGATCTTCAAACTTGCAAAACATCATTGGTTTAATTTTAGGCGGGATTATTTATGCAACGCTTGGCATCCAGTGGATTTTTCTAATCAATGCATTTGGCTATCTTTTTAGTGCCATTTCCGAAATGTTTATTCGTTATGACTATTTAGAACATACCGAAGCAGATGTTGAAATTAGTTTTAAAGTCATGACGGCTGATTTCAAATCGGGATTATCGTATTTATTTTCCCAAAAAGCTTTGTTCGCGACTGTCATGATGGCGCTCTTTCTTAATTTCTTTTTCAGCCCGCTTTTTTCCAACGGACTTCCCTATTTTATTGAGTTTGGCTTAGCCAATGAATCGCGTTATTTATTTGATCATTTCTTAACACCTGAAACATGGTATGCGGTTATTTCGGTATCGATTTCAATCTCATCCATTTTAATGGCACTAATCTTATCACGACAAAAAACAAAAACAAAATATCACAAGCAGTTAAAACTAGCGATAGTCCTTTCGATTGCTTGTACGACCATGACGTCGGTATTTATGGTTTTATATTACTTACAAAAGATCACCATTGATGTGACTTTAATTGGCCTCGTTATTTCTTTATTTTTTACAGGCTTTACGCTGATGAGTTTTAATGTTCCAATCACATTGATTTTCCAACGGAATGTAGAACCCAAGCAACTTGGTAAAGTGAGTTCAGTGATGTCAGTGTTAACCCAAGCACTTGTTCCCCTTGGATCACTTGTTGCTGGTGTGATTATTGCTCAACTGGGACCGATGTACTTATTTATCTTTTCTGTTGTTGGTGCCCTAATCGTGGGTATCCATTATGTAACAAATAAGAAAGTCAACGAATTATAAAAAACAGCAGTAAATAATGTCAAAAAAATGAATGATTATCAAACAAAAAGGCATTGTCAAAGTGACGATGCCTTTTTGAATGAAATAATCTTAATAAAGTTTTATTGATGTAACTCTTTTAAAATATGCTTTTCTAAAACTTAGAGCGCATATTGCATCACAAAGTAAAGTAAGAAGATTGCAGCTAAACCGTACATAACAGGACTAACTTCTTTAAAGCGACGTTGCGCAAGCATGACAATGACGTAAACGACAAAGCCAATAGCAATACCAGTCGCAATCGAATATGCGAGTAACATCGTAATAACGGTGAAGAAAGCAGAAATAACAATTGCTTGATCAGCCCAATCTATGTCTTTTAATTGACCAAACATAATCGCGCCTACAAGGACTAAAGCCATTGCGGTTACGGGACTAAAGACAACCCCAGGTGCAACCTCAACACCGTTAAAGATAGAAAGAATGGGATAAAGGAAAATTGAAGCGATAAAAAGGATTCCAACAACGATAGCAGAAAGACCTGTTCGTCCTCCTTGCTCGATACCTGTAGATGATTCAATATAACTTGTAACGGTTGAAGTTCCTAATAAAGATCCAACGACTGTACCAACCGCATCGACGATTAACGCATTATCGCCACCTTGTATTTGACCTTCGTCATCTAATAAACCAGCTTGTCCACCAACAGCCATTAAAGTACCAGCTGTATCAAAGAAATCAACGAATAGTAAGGTAATAATAATCGGAATTGCTTCCCAGCCAGAAAACAACTCTTTTAGTCCCTTAAAGGCCATGAGGAATGTTTCACTAGTTCCTTCCCATAAACCTGACATCCCTGTTGGGTTGTATTCAGGCATAAAACCCACTCCAACAGCATTTAAGATCAGGCCGATGACAGCGGTGGCACCAATGGAAATAATTAATGCAAACCGCACTTTAAGGGCAAATAAAACAATTACCAAAATTAACCCGAAAAGTCCTAGTAAAACAGCAGGGTGACTAAAATCTCCGAGCTGAACAAAAGTGCTTGGACTACTGACGATAATACCCGCATTTTTAAAGCCAATAAAAGCGATGAAAAATCCAATTCCTGCACCAACAGCCAGTTTTAATCCGCGAGGAATGGCATTGATGACAATCTTTCTAAGTCCAGTTAAAGAAATGAGTAAAAAGAGCACCCCTGAAACAAAGACAGCTGCTAACGCTGCTTGAGGACTATACCCTAAGCCAAAGTTAACGATAGTATAAGTGAAAAGAGCATTTAAACCCATCCCTGGTGCTAAAGCAACTGGTAAATTAGCAAGCAACCCCATTAAAATAGAAGCTAACGCAGCGGATATCGCCGTTGCGAAAAAGACGCCTCCAACGGGCAGACCTGCATCTGCAAGCATGAAACTGTTCACTGGTAAAATGTAAGCCATTGCTAAAAAGATCGTTACCCCAGCTAAAATTTCCTTTGTAATTGTTGACCCTCTTTGTTCAACTTGGAAAAACGTTTTGATCTTGTTCATCCACAATCTCCTTTTTTTATTTTTGTGTACTCAAATGGTGTATTATCAAAATAAAAAACCACAAGGGTATGTGGTTTCGCATATGAAAACAATAAAAAAAGGTGTTCTCATATCGTAGTCGTGAAATTTACGGTATCACGGTAGAAACTCGGTCACCACATCTGACCCATTATACGATCAATTGAATACGCATTTATTATAGCAAACTCTTAAAAAAGTGTAAAGGCTAAAAAGGCAAAAAAAAACGAAATTGACACTCAATTTCGCTTTTCAAATGGGCATTTAATTTATCGTGTATCTTCCGCTTCCATCTTTTCTAAAAGTGTTAATACGTCCGCTTCTGTTTTTGCTTGTTCTAAAGCAGTTCGAAAAGATTCATGAAGGAAATAACGGGAAAGCTGTGCTAAGGTTTTTAAATGGAGATTACCAGCATCATGAGGCATACAGATTAAAAAGAATAAGTGCGCCTTTTCACCATCCAATGAATCAAAATCAATCCCTTTTTTTGAACGACCAAAAGCGATAGCAGGTTCTTTAATATGCTTGCTTTTAGCGTGAGGAATGGCAATCTTAAAACCAATGCCAGTTGTTGATAATGACTCGCGTCTGCGAATATCTAAAAGGAGTTTGTCAAAATCAAGAACGACACTGTTCTTATCCAATAATTTTGTGAGTTCATAAAGTACATTCACTTTTGTGTTAGACTGAAGGTCTAAATTCATGTACTCTTTTTTAATCATTTTTAAGATGTCCATACAAATACCATCTACCCATCCAAAATGAAAAAACATCCGGACGAATAGGTCTTCCTTTCTTCTCTTATTAGTATCGGCTATATCCACATCTATTATAACAAGTTATCTTTGATAATGTAAGTCTATTCGTGTGCTTCTTTCATTATTTCTTGAATTTTTTTATCGATATCATAGCGTTCAAATAAAACATGAGGTGTCTTTAAAGTTTGCGGAGGATATTGACCAAAAGTTTGTAACGATTCAAAGGAGGCGTCACTCACACCAATTTGTTGTAAAATCTTAGAAGAAGTGTCGGGTAAAAAAGGTTGAAGGGTAATGGCGACATAACGAATTGTTTCTAATAAATGATAAAGAACATGGTCTAAGACATCTTGTTTTTCTGAATCTTTCTTTAAATTCCATGGTTCAGAAACGTCGATGTATTTATTGGCATGCCGTGCAAGTTGAACGACAACCTCGAGGGCTTCACTGACATTAAGATGATCCATATATTTTGTCATAGCTGGTAATGCCTGCAAAGATTTTTCTTCAAGACTTAAAGGGAAAGGTTCAGGCAAAATCACTTTTTTAATGACACCGTCACGGTATTTATGAGCCATACCAATGGTACGGTTAACCAAGTTGCCGATAGTATTGGCTAAATCAGTATTATTTCTTTCGATAAGAAGTTCATACGTCATGTTACCATCTTGGGCAAAGGGAATTTCATGAAGAACGTAATAACGTACGGCGTCCACGCCAAAATGTTTAACAAGTTCGTCTGTATAAATGACGTTACCAGTCGATTTACTCATTTTGTTTTTGTTAAATAAAATCCAAGGATGACCAAATACTTTTTTGGGAAGTTCTAAACCTAAAGCCATTAAAATAATCGGCCAATATATGGTGTGGAATCGCAAAATATCTTTTCCAATTAAATGGACATCAGCAGGCCAGTATTTTTGGAAAGTTTCGGGCTGAAGATCAAATTCAGGATGATAGCCTAAACCGGTAATGTAGTTTGATAAGGCATCAATCCAAACATAAACCACATGTTTTTCTGCAAAAGTGACAGGAATGCCCCATTTAAAAGATGTTCTTGAGACAGAAAGATCAGGAAGCGGTTCTTTCAGGAATGTTTGAACCATTTCGTTTTTTCTTGATTCGGGTTGAATAAAGTCTGGATTTTCTTCGATATGTTTTAATAAGCGTTCTTGATATTTAGACAGTTTTAAAAAGTAGACTTCTTCTGATGTCCAAATGGGCTCATCACCATGAGCCGTTTTGCCATCAATTAAATCCTTTTCTAAAACAAAGGCTTCTTCACTAATTGAATACCATCCTTCATATTGGCCTAAATAAATATCACCTTGATCATAAAGCCGTTTAAAGATGGCTTGAACAATGTGCTTATGATTGGGATTGCTTGTGCGAATAAATTGATCATAGCTAATGTTAACCTTATCATAAATCCGTTTAATCTCACTTGAAATAAGATCGACATATGCTTGAGGCGATAGCTCGTTGTTTAAAGCGTTTGCGGCAATCTTTTGCCCGTGTTCATCCGTACCTGTTTGAAAAAAGACATCGAAGCCGGCAAGACGTTTAAATCTCGCCACCGCATCCGCAAAAATAGCTTCATAGACGTTGCCTATATGGGGAATTTGTGAACTATACGCAATTGCTGTCGTAATATAAAATTTCTCTTTCTTTTGATGGGTCATAATGAAACCTCCTTTTAAAAAATAAAAACCGCCCTTAAAGATATCTAAGGACGAATCATTCGCGGTACCACCTTAGTTCCAGATAAACATCTGGCCCTCAAATTCTTTAACGCAGAATGACGTTTTAGTCTACCTATCGACTAAAAGGCTCAAAAACCATGTTCATATTTGTCTAGGTTCGTTTACACCAACCACGAACTCGCTTCACTAGGGGCAAATACTACTCTTTTTCTCATTGCCTATTATGTGTCTATTATACATGAATTTTAAGAATCTTCAATCTTTGTGTAACACTTTGTAGTTTTTATAGACGTCACTTTTACTCACTTGTCTTAGTTTCGCAACTTTTTTCATCGCTTCTTTTTCATCGAGTCCTTGAGCAAGGAAAAATTTGACATGTTCTGATAAAGATAAATGGTCGTAATTTGGTTCTAAAGCGCCGTCGATGATGATAACATACTCACCTCTTGTGTCTAACGTAAACTCATGCACAGAATCTAATGTTGTTCTGACAATGGTTTCAAACCGTTTTGTTAATTCGCGGGCTAGGACAACATGACGATTACCTAAAAAATGATGGAGATCTTTTAGAGTGGTTTCAACTCGTAATGGGGATTCATAAATGACAAGTGTTTCTTTTCTGTCGCTATAGGAAGTGAGTAATGTTTTTTTGTCGCTTTGTTTTCGGGGTAAAAAACCGAGAAAAACAAACGGCTGAATGGCAAGCCCAGAAACAACAAGCGCAGCTAAAAGGGCGCTTGCGCCAGGAATTGAAACAACAGGGTATCCTTCACGAATAACGGCTTGAATGAGTTCATATCCAGGATCGCTAATTCCCGGTGTGCCAGCATCACTAATCAAAGCTAAAGACAAACCTTGTTTTAAGTGTTCAAGGATATCTTGTTCTCTTAAGTGTTTGTTATGGTCATGATAACTTAATAAGGGCTTTTCAATTTGATAAGCTTTGAGTAATTTGCCCGATATCCTTGTATCTTCACATAAAATCAGATCGACACTTTTTAAAGTCTCAACAGCACGATACGTTATATCTTGTAAATTACCAATGGGAGTTGCGACAACATATAAAGTTGGTTTTTGTTCATCAAAACTTTTTTGGATCAAGATTTAACCACCCGTTTCGCATGTTCTTTTAAATCGCGTTCTTGATAAACGATTTTCATTAAGCGTTTTTTCTTTTGTTCTGTAATTGAGAACTGTTGACGAATACTTTCTAAAAAGAAATGTTCATCGGTATTATAAAATTCATCTTCCATTGTCACTCGTAATAAGTTTAAGTAAACAATATTTTGGACATGAGGACTCGCTTCAATAAAATAGTTAATCGTCTCATCTAAGTCGGAACTTAACGTAAAAGTATATTCTTTAATAATATTATCGCCAACTTCAGCAAGCAACATATTTAAAAGTCTTGTTTCAATCGCTGTCGGATCGCCATCGATTGAAACAATGTGCATGGCCAAGTCAAGAAATTTTAACTTTTCTTTTCTCGTTAATAAACTTAATAACATGATCATCACTCCATAAAGATTTTCTTAGCTTCTTCAGTATACTCATGATGAGATTCATATAAAATGAGTGGTGCCTCTAGGGATATTTCTTGTTCGCCATTTTTACGGCACTCAATTAAAACATGATTAGCTGGTTTATGTAAATAAGGATGGACAAAGCGGACACGCTTGATTGCAAGATGATGATCATGGCATAGTTGGGCGATTTCGAATAAACGACTGGGTCTATGAATCATAAAGAATTTGCCACCATCTTTTAAATCAGAACTCACTTTAGCAATGAGTTTTTCTAAAGGTAAAGCGACTTCATGACGCGCCATCATTGTTGCTTCATCGAGATTTAACCGCGAGTTTTCGGACACTTTAAAAAAGGGAGGGTTACAAACAATAACATCCACATGGTGAAAAGTGGTTGTCAAATAGTCTTGACAGACGATTTCAATTTGATTTTCTAAATTATTTAAAGCAACGTTGTCTAAAACGAGTTGACAGCGTTTCTCTTGAATTTCAATGCCAATAATCTTCGCTGATGTGAGTTCACTTAAATATAAAGCAAGGGCACCATTACCAGTTCCAACATCAATAATTTGTTTCACGCGATAAGGGATCTTTAAAAAATGGGCGAGGAGTACGGTGTCAATATTAAAAGCATGACCTCGTTCCTGCTTAATAATGTGTTTGGAACCGATGAGTTGTCTTTTCAAGCTTTCACCTGTTTCAACTCATCAATATGAACCCATTCCCATCCGTTATCTTCTTCATATCGAACCCGAACTTTTTGAGCGATTATATTTAAATCAGTGACAACACCTGTCCCCCGTTCGGTTTCAATCGTGTCTTGATAGTCTGGTAACAGTTCACGAAGCTCTGAATAGGTATCATCTTCATATTTAATGCAGCACAAGAGTTTGCCGCAAACCCCAGAGATTTTTTGTGGGTTTAAAGCAATGTTTTGGTTTTTAGCCATTTTAATTGATACAGCATCAAACTCACCGATAAAGGTCGAGCAACATAAAATGAGTCCACAAGGACCAATGCCACCAATCATTTTTGCGGCATCTCTAGAACCGATTTGCCGTAATTCAATTCGTGTTTGATAAACTTCGCTTAAATCACGGACTAAACCGCGGAAGTCAACCCGTGTTTCTGATTCAAAATAAATAAGTAACCTTTTTTTATCAAGGGTATATTCAGATGCGAGCACTTTAATATTTAAAAGATGTTTAAGTGCTAGTTTTTTTGTTGTTTCAACGACTTCAGGCTCTAACAACAGATTATCCTGGTCAGTAGCGATGTCTTCTTCAGTCGCGAGGCGAATAATCGGTTTTAATTCACTCGTTAATTCTGAAGGTTCGATTTCTCTTAATTGATAAACACGACCAATTTCAATACCTCGGACAGTTTCTACCACAACCAATTGTTCAGGTTCTAAAGTAAAATTGTCATAAGAAAAATAGTATTTCTTACCAGCTTCTTTAAATTGGATGAGGGCAACTTTCATCTATATCACCATAAATCTTTCGATTAATGTTCCTTTCTACTTGCGTTTTTTCTCTAAAAAGTGACTGAGTTCATCGAGCGATAAATCTAAATTAATATAATAATTTTGTTTTTTAATAATATGTTGAATCTCTTCAATTAAATCATGAATTTCATTGACTTTCATTTGATCGCTTTGAACTAATATTGCATCGCGTAAATATTGGTATGTAATGGGTTGGTTTGCCCGATAATGAATGAGGTCAACGAAATACAAAAGAAGCAGTTCTAAAAAGTTTTTAAAAAGTTCGCGGTCTTGAAGTAAGAGACTTCCGTGTTCAGACATATAAATCGGAAAAGAAAGACTGCGATCTTGCCAATTTTTAATAATGCTTTCTAAAAAGGTAACCATGCCAACAAAATTATCATCTTCTGCCAAATTTTTTGCCTGATCAATATTTTTACTAATAAATGGTGTGAGTGTTGCGAGGTTTTCTTCAACACCGTCTTCCATTAATAACTCTTTTAACGTTAATTCATCCACTTCAGTTAAATGAAGGACTTGACTTCTTGAAATGATAGTTGTAATCACTTGATCATAACTGTCAGTAAGGAGAAATCCATAAACCGCTTGACTGTACGGTTCTTCCATAAATTTTAATAAGGAGTTTGCAGCACTTTGACTCATCTTCTCAACGTGATTAATAATATAAATTCGTGGTCCCTTTACTAAAGAAGATTTTGAAAACTCGGATTGAAGATTGAGAATTTGTTCTTTTTTTAAAGTAAGGCCGTCTGGTTCAAGGTACATGACGTTGGGTTGCACGTTGTTTCTTATTTGGCTTCTAAGTTGTTTGTTTTCGGGTTTACCTTGATTCAAAATTAAATAACTAACTTCTTTCGCTAGTTTTTCTTTTCCGCTCCCCTTGGTTCCAGTAATTAAATAAAGGTGAGCGAGTCTATTTTTTTTCATCGTTTGTTCAAAAAAATAGAGGGCTTTTTTCATAGTCTATCCTTAATAATTTCAATCATTTGATTCGTAATCGCTTCTAAACTTTGGTTTCCATCAATAACGACAATTCGTTCGGGATATTGTTTGACAACTTCTAAATATCCTTCGCGAACCTTTTGATGAAAAGTGTTGGATTCGCGATCTAAACGATCATATTTATCGCGACCTTTAATACGGTTTATTCCGACGGAAGGATCAAGGTCGATATAAAAGGTGAGATCAGGTAAATTGATTGTAGCATAATGGTTTATTTTTAAAATAAAATCATATCCTAATTCACGAGCGTAACCTTGATAAGCGAGTGAACTATCAAGAAAACGATCGCATAAAACAATTTTATTTGCTTTTAAGTTTGGTAAAATCACTTCATCTAAATGTTGTGCTCTTGAAGCAGCGAGCAATAAAGCCTCTGTATAAGGCGTCACGCCAGTATATTTAGGGTTTAAAATGATGTCACGAATCGCTTCTGTAATCATACTTCCGCCTGGTTCTCTTGTTTTAATAATATCGTGAGTGGTTTTAAAGTGATTATAGATATTTTCAATTAGCGTTGTTTTTCCGGTGCCATCGCCACCTTCAAATGTGATAAACATCGTGATCCTCCTCATAATAAATTTGATCTAAATATAAGCCTCTTGCTTCAGCTGTTTTACCAGCAAGCTTGCGGTTTTGTGTAGTTAAAATTTCTTTAATAATTTCTGGTTCTAACCGCTGTTTCCCAATTTGAATGAGCGTCCCCATCATTGAACGAACCATATATTTTAAGAAGCTATTACCGTGGATGATGAAATGATAATGTCTTTCGGTTTCTTTGATTTCAATATTGTAAATGGTTTTTATCGTCGGTTTACCTTTAACGAGTTGGCAAAAACCACGATAATCATGTGTTCCAATGAAGTAAGGGATGGCTTCTTTTACCGGTTCAATCATAAAGTTTTCGACGTAAACTTCGTGGTTTGCGTCAAAAACAGAACTTGGCTGTTTGGCAATCACATAACGGTATTTTTTAGATTTAGCCCAGTGACGAGCATGAAAGTCAACGGCGACCCTATTAACAGATAAAATGCGAATATCTAGTGGAAGGCGGCGATTAACTTTTAACCAACGATCGTTGTCAAAATCCAAGTCACTATCAAAATGAAAAGCTTGACCACAGGCATGAACGCCTTTATCAGTTCTGCCCGCACTATGAATTTTAATCGTTGTTTGTGTCATGAGACGAAAGGCTTTTTCAATTAAATCTTGAATTCCTACAGCATTTTTCTGGGATTGAAAACCATGATACTGAGTGCCTTCATAACTGACAATGGCTAAATATCTCATAAAAGTGTTTTTAAATAAATCATCGCAGCTAAGACTAGTAGGGTTACGATTAAAGCTAAAAAATCTCTTGTTGCTAAATGATACTCATCGATTCGTGTACGTTTAGCACCAATCACATAACCACGAACTTCCATTGCATTTGCTAGATCCTCTGATCGTTTAAATGAAATGACAAAAACAGGAATGAGTAAAGAGATGATTTGTTTGATTTTTTCGCCAAAAGAGTTTTCTTTAAAATCAACCCCTCGTGATGCTTGGGCTTTCATAATTTTTTCAGTTTCAATGAGTAAAGTTGGAATATATCTTAAAGTTAACGATAACATCATCGCGATCATTTCTACAGGCACTTTAATAAGTTTTAAAGGTTTCAATAAAGATTCGATGGCATAGTTTAAATCGGTTGTCATTGTTGTAAAGGTTAAGAGGGATGTTAAAATAATAATATTCGTAATTCTTAAAAAGATAAAGCCTGCTTTAATTAATCCTTCATCATAAACCTTCATTGTGTAAGATGTTAAGCCGATGTAAGGTAGGAGTGTTTGTAAGTAGAAAAACATAAAAACAGCAAGGAAAAAATAAGTGGTTCTAAATTTGATGCGTCGTTTTGTGAGATGGTAAAAGACAAGAAAGAGAAAGACGGCTACGATACTTGTAACAGACACGTACATCTCTTGTTCAAACAATAAAGTTCCAGATTGGGTATAAAAGAGTTGAATAACAAAGGTGAAAGTTAATAAAAAGACAATCGGCTTTAGGCCATTTAACACTTTCATTAAAGGGATTTTTGCTGATGCAGTTAAAATTAAAATGAGCACTAAAATAGCGAGCATCGACAAAATGGGTGTTAATGTTGACGAACGAATCGGAACTAAAAAGATTGCGACAAGTAAGACAACTAGATTAAGTAATTTAATCCGGGGATCCACTTTGTGGAGCCACGAATTGGTTGGGAGGTATTGACCTAGAGTTAGATTATTCATGTTGGACCTCCTTTAAGTAGTTTAATAGACTATTAAAGTCGTATTGAGGTTGATAAGGGAGTTGAACTTCTTTTTCTAAATGTTTAAGAATTTTTAAAGGAGTGGGTAACTCTAAATGAAACTCATCAAAGCGAGGATGATCAAAAAGAGCTTCTTTTGTGCCGTCGAATACAACAGCACCATCTTTTAAAACAATGACTCGTTTTGCATACTCAGAGACGATATCCATGTCATGAGTAATTAAGACAATTGATTTCCCTTCGGTTTCATGAAGATTTCGAAAAATATTTAAAAGATCTTTCCGTCCTCTAGGGTCTAATCCTCTTGTCGGTTCATCTAAAACTAAAATCTTCGGTTCCATGGCTAAAATACCAGCAACAGCAACACGCCGCATCTGGCCACCACTGACTCGAAAAGGAGACTGTTCATAAAGCTCTGGGCCAATCCCAACAGTTTCAGCTGCTTTTTTTGCTTTTTCAGTGGCTTCTTCATCGGTATGATTAAAGTTTTTTGGTCCAAACATAATATCTTTAAGAATGGTTTCTTCAAAAAGTTGATATTCAGGAAATTGGAAAACCAAACCCACTTTTTGTCTTAAGTGATTGATCTTTTCGTTTTTCTTAGGTGGTAATGTTTGTCCTAGTACCTCAACTTCACCTTGAGTTGGAAGTAAAAGTGCATTCATATGTTGAACGAGTGTCGATTTTCCACTACCCGTATGGCCAACAATCGCCACAAACTCATTTTCTTGAGCGATTTGTAAATTAATTTGATTTAAAGCGCCATACGATGTTTTGATTCCGCGATATGTAAAACTTACGTTTTTAAATTGAATGCCCATAGCGAATCCACAATCCTTTGACTAATTTTCTCATCTCTTTTAGCTTCATTGTATAAACTAAAACCAAAAGGGAGTTCTAAATGTGATGATTTAAGCAGTTCTTCTTCTTTAAAGACATCCATTGGTGTACCACTTAAAATAAGTTCACCGTCTTTAAAAACCATCAACTGATCACTCATCGACGCAAATGATAAGTCGTGCGTAATTGTAATAATTGTTTTATGATGTTCTTGATTTAACTTTTTAATGAGTTCAACAATGTCTTTCGTGCCTTCAGGGTCTAACATCGAAGTGGCTTCATCTAAAATAAGGACTTCTAGATCCATCGCCAGAGCTCCAGCAATCGCGACTCTTTGTTTTTGACCACCTGATAAATTGTGAGGTTCTTTAGCTAAAAATTGTTCCATCCCAACAAGGCTAGCAAAATGATCAATTTTTTCAACCATTTCATGTTGAGGGATTTGTTGATTCTCTAAACCAAAAGCAATGTCATGTTTCACAGTGACACCGACAAATTGATTATCAGGATTTTGAAAAACAATCCCGATCTTTTTACGGATAGCGGCTAAGTTTTGGTCGTTTAATGTGAGACCATCGATTTCAATGGTGCCTCTGGGCGTCTCCAAAAGACCGACTAATAATTTAGCAAGTGTTGATTTTCCTGAACCATTGTGTCCAATAATAGAAATCCATTGTCCTTTTTGAATTTCTAAACTAATATCTTTAAGGGCTTCATCACGCCCATCATAAGAAAAAGAAAGGTTTTTAACTTTAATCATCGGCTCTACCTCTTTTCGTTCCTAAATATTATACCACTTTACATACAGTTTATAAAGATATAGGAGAGGGAAAATCGATAAATATTTATTCAGAAACATTGATGAAAAGGAGTCTAAAAAGAATCATCCACTTTTTTAAATAATTTTGGTTGGATTTTCAGCTGTCTTTTTATATAATAGATAAGTGATGATTGGAGTGAGAAAAATGGTTATTGAACTAACACAAGACAATTTTAAAAAAGAAGTTTTAGAAAGTGATGTCCCAGTTTTAGTTGATTTTTGGGCCAGATGGTGCATGCCTTGTTTAAGAACAGCACCGATTTTAGAAGAGTTAGCTTTAGAAGTTGGTGACCGTGCCAAAGTAGCTAAACTAGATGTTGATGCTATTTATCAAATTGCTGATGAATATGAAATTATGAGCATTCCCACTTTAACGGTTTTCGTGAATGGAGAGATTAAGGAACAAGTCATCGGAGTAAAGTCCAAACAAGAAATGATCCGTCTTTTAGGTTTATGAAAGATGTTTTAATTGTTGGCTTAGGTCCAGCAGGAATTTCGGCAGCAATTTATTTGAAACGATCCGGTGTCGATCCACTTTTAATTGGTAAAGATCTTGGAAATTTAGAATTGTTTCCTCTACCAATTGAAAACTATTATGGCTTTCCAGAGCCAATTCATAGTAAGACTCTTGTTCAAAATGGAATCGCTCAAGCACAGCATTTAGGGATTGAAATTAAAAAAGAGGCAGTTATTGAAATTGCTGAAAAAGACTCAATCTTTTATGTAAAGACAGCCCAAAATGAATATCTAGCCAAGACGGTTATTTTAGCCTCGGGAAAAAAACTGAAATCATTTTCTGTTCCTGGTTTTAATAAATTTAAAGGTAAGGGGATTAGCTTTTGTGCAACTTGTGATGGTTTTTTTTATCGCCGAAAAAAGATTGCCATTATAGGGCATAGCGCCTATATGAAAAATGAGTTGGCATACTTAAGTCAACTGAACCAAGACATTACTATTTTTACAAATGGTGAAACGTTAGATGAAACATTCCCCTTTTTAATTGTAAAGGAAAAGATTACAAAGTTTTTGGGCGACCAAAAACTAACGGGAATTAAAACAAGCGATGGTCAAATCTATTCTATAGATGGTGCTTTTGTTGCAGTAGACTCGCCAGGCTCATTGGAGTTTGCTCAACAAATAGGCATTATTGTTGAAAAAGGCAATGTCGTTGTTGATAAAAAATATCAAACAAACATTCCCGGACTATTTGCCATCGGGGATATTATTGGCGGCAAACTACAAATCGCAAAAGCTGTTTATGATGGGATGATGGTTGCTGATGATATCAAAAGATATTTAAAAAACAAAAATAAGTAACGAAAAGGTTGAGAAATGCTGTCTCAACCTTTTTTATTACTAACCATACTTTTGGGCTTCTATCCATTATTTAGTATAATGAATTTATGGTGATACTATGGATTTAAAAATTTTTACAAACAACATCGCAGATAATGCTCGCGCTCAAGTTCATACATTAATGGAACAAGATGCTTTTAAAAATGCAAAGGTAAGAATTATGCCTGACGTCCACGTTGGCATTGGTTCTGTGATTGGCTTTACGGGAAATTTAGGTGATAAAGTTATTCCCAATGTAGTGGGCGTTGATATTGGGTGTGGCATGTTAACAATTGAGATTGCCAATGAAAACTTAGATTTTCTCCATATCGATACGATGATCCACACTTTTGTCCCTTCGGGCTTCAAAATCCACCGAAGACCCCAAATGCTCCCCTTTCCTTTAAGTAACCTTATTGTTTTTCCAGAACTTAAAAATGTGGATCGAATCGAAGCGTCTGTTGGAACATTGGGAGGAGGGAACCATTTCATCGAAATTGGCAAATCTGATGATGACCGTTATTTTTTAGTGATTCATACGGGGTCGAGGAATTTAGGTAAACAAGTTGCTGACCTTTATCAAAAGAAAGCAATCGCTTATGCTAAAAAGAATCACATTCAAATTCCTCGCGATTTAGCTTATTTGGAAGGTCAGTTAAAAGATGACTATTTGCATGATATGCGTCTGACCCAAAAATACGCTCAAGCCAATCGTGCTCGAATTGCTGAGATTATTATTGCTAAATGTGGCTTAAGAGAACTGGATCGTTTTGAAACGGTTCATAATTACATTGGTGATGATAACATTGTTCGTAAAGGAGCCATTTCAGCTTACGAAGGTGAACGAGTGTTAATTCCGATTAATATGCGTGATGGTTCTCTTTATGGTATTGGTTTAGGAAATCCGGATTGGAATTACTCTGGGCCGCACGGCGCAGGTCGTCTTCTTTCTAGACGTCAAGCCAGGGAACAACTGAGGCTCAGTGAATTTAAAAAGGACATGGATGGTATTTATACAACATCTGTTGCCCCCGGAACGATCGATGAATCACCACGAGCATATAAAGACATGCAAGAAATCATCGATAACTTACACGAAACCATTAAAATTCTTTTCATTATTAAACCACTATATAACTTTAAAGCCGTTGGCGGCTAGAATTAAGAAAAAGAGGAACTTGAAATGAAAATAAAAAAACAATCATTGAGGCAACATAAGCAGCAACAAGAAATCGAATCCAACTTAAGACAATTTGCAGAAATGAAAGAACCAACTCTTTTCAACTTATTAGAAACTTCTCCTGCGGGTCATACCGATGATTTTGCCGAAGAATTACTTGATGATCATGGTAAAAATATTATTACTACAAAAAGAAAAAACACGATTTTTACACGATTGCGAAGTGCACTTATTAATCCATTCAACTTAGTTTTAGTTGTCATTGTTTTAGTAACTTACTTTGTGGACTTCTTTGCGAACCAGCCGATTGATTACTTAACCATCTTCATTATTGTGGGCTTAATTTTAATCGCAAGTTCGATTTCTTTTATCCAAGGAGAAAAATCAAATGCAGCGGCAGAGAAACTAAGCGACTTAGTAACCAACGAAGCAGACGTTTTAAGAAGCGGAAAATATCAATCCATTTTAATGGAAGATATTGTTGTTGGTGACATTGTCAAATTGTCTGCCGGTGATATGATTCCTGCTGATGTTCGCTTTTTATCGATTAAAGATACCTTCGTCGCGCAAGCTGCCTTAACGGGTGAGTCACAACCAGTGGAAAAATATGCGACTCTCACGCCTGGAGAAAAATCGTTAACGGATTTAGAAAATCTTGGCTTTATGGGAACCAACATTGTCTCAGGAAGTGCGACGGCCGTTGTTTTAGCAACCGGCAATGATACTTATTTTGGTTCCATGGCACAAACCTTATCCGGTGATAAAGCAGAACGAAGCTTTGAAAGAGGCATTCATTCAGTTTCAAAGATGCTTATTCAAATGACGGCGATTATAGTCCCAATTATTTTACTCATCAACGGTTTAAATAAGGGAGACTGGCAACAAGCCATTTTATTCGCGATTAGTATTGCTGTTGGTTTAACCCCAGAGATGTTACCTGTTATTATTAGTTCCACGCTTGCTAAAGGGGCGGTCTCAATGAGCCGACACAAAGTCATCGTTAAATCACTAGGAAGTATTCAAACATTCGGTGAGATGGATATTTTATGCACCGATAAAACAGGAACTTTGACAGAAGACAAAATTATTTTAGAAAAATATATGAACCTGCATGGTGATGATGACCAACGCGTTTTACGTCATGCCTACTTAAATAGTTACTTTCAAACTGGCCTTAAAAACCTCATTGATTTAGCAATTATAGAAAGAGCAAACAAAGTTGGTTTAACAGAAATCTTATCTCGGTTTGAAAAAGTCGATGAAATTCCTTTTGACTTTTCAAGAAGGCGCATGAGTGTCGTTCTTAAAGATCATACCGGAAAAAGACAACTCATTACCAAAGGTGCAGTCGAAGAAATGTTAACCATCGCAACGTATATAGAAATCGATGGACAAGTTGAGGTCATGAATGATGACTATATGCAAATCGCTTTAAAAACATATGAAAAATACAACCGCGAAGGGCTAAGAATTTTAGCAGTTGCCCAAAAAAATGAAGTCCCTGACGAACATGTCTTTGGCATTCAAGATGAATCAGATATGGTTTTAATTGGTTTTGTTGGGTTTTTAGACCCCCCAAAAGAAAGTGCAAAAGAAGCTGTCGCCATTTTAAAAGAACATGGTGTTAGAACGATGGTTTTAACCGGAGATAGCGAAGGGGTAACTGCCAAAGTGTGTCAAAAAATTGGTATTGATGTTAGCGACATTATTTTAGGGGCAGATGTTGAGAAGATGGATCAAGAACAACTCGCCGAATCCTTAAAGACGCATGATATTTATGCGAAACTCTCTCCAGCTGATAAACAGCGAATTGTCGCGACACTTCAAAGTTTGGGTCATACCGTCGGTTTCTTGGGCGATGGAATTAATGATGCACAAGCGCTTCATCAAGCGGATGTCGGTATCTCGGTCGACAATGCTGTAGACATTGCGAAAGAAACAGCGGACATTATTCTTTTAGAAAAAGATTTACTTGTTTTAGAAGAGGGTGTTGTTGAAGGAAGAAAGACTTTTGGTAACATTACGAAATATATTAAAATGGCCGTCAGTGGTAACTTTGGCAACATGTTTTCTGTTTTAATTACCAGTATTTGGTTACCGTTCTTACCGATGCTACCCCTTCATATTCTTATTCAGAATCTACTTAATGACTTCTCTCAAGTCGGGATGAGTTTTGATAACGTTGATGATTCCTACTTGCTAAAACCACGCAAATGGGAACCTAAGAGTATTTTTAAATTTACTTTATTCATGGGACCATTAAGTTCAATCTTTGACATTTTAATTTTCCTTGTTCTCTTTTATATTATTGGTCAAAGCAGTCCAGATCCACAAATGTTTCAAACGGGATGGTTTATCTTTGGAATCATTTCCCAAGTGCTCGTTATTTATGCAATTAGAACCCGTTACATACCGTTTATTCAAAGCAAGCCTGGAAAACTTTTAACGATTTCTACTATAAGTGTGATGGTAGCCGCAATCATTATTGGTTTCTTTAGTTTCAACACCGTTTTCCAAATGGTTCCGATGCCACTTCCATACTTGTGGTGGTTGCTCGGCATTGCCGTCTTATACGCAATTAGTGCTGAGTTAGTGAAGCGTGTTTACATCAAGTTATTTGGTGAGTGGATTTAATCAAAGCATTTCTAATAGAAAAAAGCCGATTCAAAATTGAATGGGCTTTTTTATTTAATAAGCGTTTCACTTTAAAAGATAACGATAACGATTCACCGCAATTAAAACCATTAAACCAACGCCAAGCCAAGCAATGTAGTTAGTTGATAGGCCTAAAAAAGTAATTAAAATCATTCCAGCAATGAGTTGGAGATTTGTCATTAAGTTAATCGCTAAATTTAAAGCATCATCGATTTGCTTTTTAAAAAGGTGATAGATGCTAAAAAGAAAATGTAGGATTGTTACTAAAACAATGATGACCATTGTCATATTACCTAAAAACATCATTTGTGCATCAAAAGTGGCCTTAAATCCAGTAATTGTCATGTCATTAATGGAAAACATCGGAAAAAAGAAACAAGTGATGAGACCAGCTAATAATACGATTTGTATAACTTTATATTTAATCATTACAGTTTCATGTCATTGACGCTGTCTAAATAAGCTTTAATGGGCTCGATAATTTTTTTAACAACACCATCGTGGAAAGGATTTTCAAGTTGAGCAGATTCGAGTAATGAGACAAATGTTTTCGAACCACCTAAACGACAAAGTGCTAAGTAACTTTCCATTGCTTTTTCATGATCTTCTTGACTCATGACCCAATATTGGAAGGCACATACTTGAGCGAGGGTGTAATCGATGTAATAAAAGGGAGCGCCGAAAATATGGCCTTGACGGAACCAGTACGTCCCTTTTTCCATAAATTCATCATCACCATAATCTTTAAAAGGCATATATTTTTTCTCAATTCGTCGCCAAGTTGCTTTTCTTTCATCAGGGGTTAATTCAGGATGTTGATAAATTTCATGTTGAAACTCATCGACTAAAACACCATAAGGTAAAAAGGAAATTGCTCCTGCTAAATGTGAGAATTTAAATTTATCAGTGTCTTCTTCAAAAAAGAGTGACATCCACGGCCAAGCTAAAAACTCCATACTCATCGAGTGAATTTCAGCCGCTTCCATTGTTGGCCAACGATAACTGTGCAATAAATGGCGACTCAAATAAACTTGAAGTGCATGCCCTGCTTCATGTGTCAAGACTTCAACGTCATGAGAAGTCCCATTAAAGTTTGCGAAAATAAAAGGGGATTCATATGTAGGAATGTATGTACAATAGCCGCCACCTTGTTTGCCGGGTTTGCTATCGAGGTCTAATAAATCTTTACTAGACATAAATTCGAAAAACTCATGTGTCACAGGATTCATTTCACGATACATTGTTTTTGCATGATTGACCATCCACTCACGGTCTCCCTTAGGGCTGGGATTTCCACTTAAGAATGAAAGGGCTAAATCATACGACTTAGGATCTTCAATGCCTAGACGTGCAGCTTTTCGTTTAGTTAACTCAGTAACAAGAGGAACCACGTCATGATAAATTTGGTCACGATATGTTTTGACATCTTTATGATTGTAATCAAGACGTCCAAAACGATCATAACCAAGTTGAATAAAGTTCTCATAACCTAACGTTTTCGCGATTTGATGTCTGACTTGAACAAGTTCATCATAGATCTGATCAAGTTCAGTTTCATTTTCACTAAAATATTTTGAAACCGCAAGTTGAGCTTGATGTCGTGTCTCACGGTCTTTATCTTGAAGAAAAGGACTCATTTGACTTAAATTATAAACTTGATCGTTAAACTCAATTTCCGCTGCAGCAAGCAATTTACTATATTGTGTTGAAAGACGGTTTTCTTTTTGTAAGTCAGGAATAATTTCTGGACTAAATGTTTTTTGACTTAATTCAGAACTTTCAAAAAGTAAAGAACCCAACTCTTTTTCTAAGACATCACGGTGTGCGGAACTTAAAAGCTTTTGATCAAATTGATGATAATATTGTTGCATAATCGGTTGATTCTCATCAAAAAAGGCTTGTTCAGCTTCATAAAAGGGGTCTTTCGTGTCTAAACTGTTTCGAATGGATGCTAAAACAGCCATTGAAGACATTTCGTCAACGAGTTTGAACACATTATGAATGGCTTCCCGTTCAGTTTCTAAATCTTGACCTGTGCTAATTTTTGCCAGCTCTTGTTCCATCTTTTCTATATACGACTCTAAATTTGGTCGTACATAAACATAATCTTTAAACTTCATATCCATTTCCTCATTTCTTTTAATCGATAAGAAATTATTTCTTATCATCTTTTTTAAAAATATATTGACTTAAAATGTAAAAGTGGTCAATAGTGGGAACTTTTTTAAGACGTTTTTTATGTTGGTGTCCCTTTGTGTAAATTAAAACATCACATCCAACTGCTTGGGCAACTTCGGCATCATGAAGGGTATCACCTATGAAAACAACATCTTTGGGGTTTATTTTTTGTTTTTTCAAATAGTTAACCGCGACATGAAGTTTGCTTTCACCACGGATGTTTTCAGTTCCTAAGACATCAATAAAATAATGGCCAATTTTAAAATGTTCTACTTGCTCATTTAACCGTGATTGCTCGGTTGCCGATAAAAGGACATTTTGTACGCCCAATGATTGAAAATAGAAAAGCGCATCGGCAATCCCGGGGCTTAAATTTTCTTTTAAGCTTCGAGCTTGGTATTTTCCAATAAAAAGTTTTGATAGCTCGTCAAAAGGGATCTTATCTAAATCAAAATATCTTTTATAAAAATCAATGACAGGAAAGCCAAAATACTCTAAGTATTCTTCTAAGGAGATTGGTTTTAGTTTATATTCAGTTAACATCTCATTGAAAATTTGATAGTTTAGATGAACATCATCTAAAATGGTACCATTAAAATCCCAAAAGATATATTTTTTATTGACCATGAAATACTCCTTTTATTTGTGGTAAGGATGGTTTTTAATAATCATTTGTGCACGGTATAATTGTTCTACTAAAAAAAGGCGCATGAGTTGATGAGGAAAAGTAAATTTAGAAAAGGATAAATGGAAATCACAACGATTTTGAACAGCCTTGTCTAAACCGTCTGATCCACCAATAATAAAGATGAGGTCCTTTATGTCATAAAGTTGTTTCTCATGAAGCCAAGATGCAAATTGGGGACTATCCATTTCTTTTCCATCAATCGATAAGCATATCGCAAAATCATTTGATGTTAAACGCTTTAAAATAGCTTCGCCTTCTTTTTGCATAGAAATGTTTTCTTTGATTTCGATGATTTCAACGGATGGCTGCATTTGTTTTTGATAATATTTAATTTCTTCAAAAAAGCAAGACCGATTTATTTTCCCGACCGCTATTACTTTTATCATATTTTAATCCTTGGCAAACCATCTGCGGTTGCATAATGCACATCGATTTTAGTTGGGTCGTCAAAAAGGTTAACAATCGCTTCTTCAATATCTAAAATGGTATTACAGTCTTCGGAAATATGTGTGACAATCCAAACACTTCTTTTCTCTTTAACAAAATGATTCATAAGCCAAGCAGCATCTTCATTCGATAAATGTCCGCGTTCACCCATGATTCTTTTTTTAAGTAAAAAGGGGCGCGGAGATTTCATTAAAGATGCAGGATGGTGATTCGCTTCGAGCAAGTAACAATCCGCTCCGCTTAACAATTCAAAATACGTTTCATCTACATAACCTGTATCACTAATAAAAACGACTTTTTTCTCATCATTCGCAACCAAAAACCCAACGGGTTCGTTTGCGTCGTGAGAAAGCAGAAAAGAGTTCACTTTTAATCCGTGAACCATAAACGCATCGTCTGCTTGGATAATATGGTAAGTCGTTAATTGACTTTTAACATCTTCAGCTAATCCATCATACGTTCCTTGCGTTAAATAGACATCCTTCACTGGATGATTTTTTAAAAATAACTTTAACCCTTGGGTATGATCAGAGTGTTCGTGGGTAATTAAAATGGCTTGGATATCGTTTAAATCGCCGTGATTCATCGTCATCTTTTCTTTAATTTTTTTATAACTAATGCCGACATCGACGAAAAGTTTGACAGACCCTGTTTTTAAATAAGTCATATTTCCTTTTGAGCCACTCGCGAATACAAAAATTTCCAAGTTATCACCTTCTTCAATGATAACATATAAATATGTGATATTATAAAATAAAACGAAAATAGTTGCAATATAAGCGTGAAAAATGCTATATTATACTTGCTTGTATCAAACAATCGGAGGAGAGAATACAGATGAACCCGTTTAAACAAATCAAAAGGCTGACATTAGTATTGTTGGTTGCTGTAGCCGTAGTAACCTTAGCAGCTTGTACAGGAAGTGAAAAAACTCCTTACGGCGACCTTTCAGATGAAAATATTTATTTGTCTTATGACAATTTAAAAGTGACTGAAAAAGAATTATACGACCATTTACGCTTACAAGGAGCTACCGTTCTTGCGACCATGGTCGATGACATCGTTTTTGCAGATGAAATTGCAAGTACAAAAGTAAAATTACAAAATAACGATGAAGGACTCGTTGAGTATTTTAACGAAGTTCTTAACAAAGCTATTCATGGAACAAATGACGAGGAAAGCCTTGAAAAATTGTTCGATAAACATCACGATCAATATGTGAGAAATATTGAGAAATTTGCTGACTCATTATACTTACTAGATAATAGTATGAACATTCAAAATGTAATTAACGATCTATTAGGTTTAAATGATCCTTTCGCAAATTATCACACACTTTCATACTTATTGAATCGTTATGCCCTTCGTGTAGCCCAACGAGAAATTGCTCGTGAAATTTTGGATGAAGACGTTTTAGATGATAAGCACGAACAATATATTAAGGATGAAGACATCGTATCATACTACAAGAATAACAAACAAGGTCGTTATGACGTTGATGCCTTAATCGTTCGCTTTATTAACTTAAACGAAGCGAATGCTGCGTTATACCAAGTCGGTTTAAAATCAGATTCACGCGGATTCTGGTATGCGATTCCTGACATTAGATTATTGCCAGGTGATGCGAACTACGTTGATTTAGATAGCCCTGACTATGCTTATGTTAAAGACATTTTAGATGACTTAGGAATTACTGCTAAATTGGGTGTAAATCTTGAAGATCGCCAAATGATTACTGTCAAAGATTTTGAAGATTACTACCGCGCGTATATTATTAATACGAACCGTTCAACTGGTTTCTCAGACGTTAGTTTATTGCCAGACCAATTTAAAGCAAAACTTGTTGAAATTTATAATTTATTAAACCCAGCAACAAAATTAAAGATTGAAGTTGATGGTTCTATTGTTGGTGATGGTCATGACTATACGACAACCATTACCTACGATGAATTATCAAAAATTAACTCAAGTTTAAGAACTCATATTTATACAACATTAAAATCAGCAGATACCATGGCTGACCCAGAAGATACAGTCGATGGAAAACCATACTCATCAAGAATTCAAACATTTGGTAATTCTCGCTACTTAGTATTCAAATTATCTGACGATAGTGAATCTGAAGAAGGTGTTTTAGTTGAGCACGAAACTGATAGTGAAAAAGATGTGTTCGCAACAACGCCCGAAGCACAAGCGATTAAAACAGAAATGAAAGCAGAAATGGTCAAAGCTAAATTAACTGATAACTACATTTCTCAACAAATGAACAAGATTTATGATGAAACATCTTTAGATATCTATGATGGTGTTGTCCGCTTATTCTATGAACAAAACTATGGCTATAAAGGCACAACAACAAACCGCGACGGCGCAGTTGTTGCTAAAGTTGGATCTCAAGAAATAAAAGTTGTTGATTTCTATAATAAGATTGAAGCATCCTTTGGAATTAACGTCGCCCTTGATATTCTAAGTAACAAATACTTAGATGCGAGCGACAAATACTCAATTTCAAGTGCTGATAAAGCTGATTACACACAACAATTTGAAAATATCATTTCTCAATTTTCCGCAAATAACTTTGCAGCATCCGGTTATCCAGCAAACTTAGGTCGTCAAAACTTCTTACTCTTAGCCTTCGGCTCAAGAACCAACCAAGAAGCGATTAATAACTTATTTATTTATCCTGACTTAAGACAACAATACTTAGATGATTATGAACTTCATTTTGATAATGATGAAATTTATACCGCTTTAGCTACATTAGCTGAAAGACAATACAATGAATTTGAATCCATCACTGTGAGCCACTTGCTCGTTTACTTTGACCAAAATGGTGATGATTCTCCAGATAACCCACAAGAATACTTAGATTCATTATCACCTGCAGCACAAATCGAAGTCATTGAAGGTTTACAAGAGTTAATGGATTTAGTCTATTCACGCTTAGGCATGTACAAAGGCATTAAAGAAGGACTCCAAGAAATCGCCAAAGACTTTAATAACTCAGGTCGGATTGAAATTGGTAGTGTGATTCCACCATTCGATTACACCTTAGAAAGTATTTGGGCAAAATATCGTCAACTTGGTTTCCACTTGAAATTTGAAGACATTACTTCTTCCATTACAAACACATCTAACTTTGTTACAGGCTCAACTGTCTTAGACGAAGTCTTCTACAACCGAGCAATGGAACTTCATGATACACTTTCAGCAATTGAAGATGATGATTCATTATTCCCATACTTAGATTTCTATGATGCGTGGGTGAACACTAATAACGCCTTTAACGAAAACGACTTAGAAAATGTTAAATCATCCTTTGGTTATCATTTCATCCTCGCAACAAAAGTTGGCGAAACAACATCTGCTCGCTTTACTGAAGATGAAGATCCAAATGGTAAATACGTTCTCACAGATTTAGATGATTTAGATGTATATAATGATGATAGTGATACATTAACAGCTAAACAAGTTGAATACTTCTTACGCGGTTCGCTCCTTGATGAAGGTGTTGAAGTGCCCACAGATGTTCAAACAGCCATTAACAATTACTTAAATCCAGTTCTAAATGTCTATCGTGGAACGTATATGCAACGTCAAATTATGTTTAACTTATTAGATGGTGCAACCTTAACCGCATCTACAGGTGCAGCTCGCTTAAATGTTATTAAAGAAATCAACGTTCGTCAGTTACATGACTACATGTTATCAACAAACGGCGGCGTCTTTGATAACAACTATAACGCTTTATATGGTGACATCCTCGATGTATTAAAAGGATAATTACATACAAAAAAAGACCACTTCGGTGGTCTTTATTTTTTTGATTTATAAAATTTCATTTTATCTAAAACTTGAACGGGTCCGGTAAACTGGCCCGCTTTTGTTTCAGCGAGAATATCACCTAAAACAGAAAACTTAGAATCAATCGTATCGATATACCACAAGAGGAGAGCCTCTCCTGTTTGGGGCTTCTTGGGTGACCCAAAATGATACTGCCCATGGTGTGCTAAAATCATATGTTTAAGTAACAACGTTTCTTCACGATCTTGATAGCCTAATGATTTCGCAACCACTTCAATATCTAATGCTTGCATCACTAAGTGACCAACTAACAAACCTTCTTTGGTATATTCGCCATCAACACCACTAATCTCGGTTAACTTTGACATGTCGTGTAAGATGGTACCTGCGTATAATAAGTCACGGTCTAAATAAGGATAAACTTCAATAAAAGGATCAATTAGCTTTAACATCGTTAAAGTATGGAAACTTAAACCACCCACGTATGCATGGTGGAATTTGGTCGCGGCAGGGTGCATATAAAACATCTTTTGGTTTTCTTTATAAATGGTATTGGTAATATCTGCTAAAACTGGATTCTTAATTATTTTAAGATAACTTTCAATCCCAGTTTTAATGTCACTCACAGGCAGCGGTGCATATACATAAAAATGTTTTAAAACTTTTTCTAATTCTTTTTCATTTAAAACTTTTTCAACAGGGTCAATCCGATCCAATCGTAAAACCAAATCATCTTCATAACGAACAACTGCTACTGCAGTGAAAGCATACACCTGACCGAGTTTAATTAAAGGCACTTGTTCATCATTTAATTTAATATTAATATGTTCTTGTTCGACTGTAACGATTGTTGTGTTAGAAAAGTGTGCTCCAGTATTAATACTTTCTACCTTGCCAATAATTTGATATGTTTTGTTTTCTAATAAATTCATTGTTTCACCTATTTCACTTGTTCCATAAGGAAGGTTGTTAAACTTTCCTTATCATTTTTCAATTCATTTTTTAAAATTTTCAAAATCATTTGTTGCTGGATGTCTTTAACCCAAGCCCCAGCTTTTTTCTTAGTTAAAGCAATCATTTCTGAAGCGCGTAACTTTAAATCTAATTCAGACTGTAAGGGAATTTTTTCATAACGTTCTTCTATTTGACCACGCATCAGTTTCTCTCTTCCAAGCTGATAGTTGACTCGGTTGGCTAAAAGTGATAATTCTAAACCATATGTGTATAATTCATAAGCATCGTATTTAGGCCCACTATTCGCAAGTTTCGCAGCCTGTGCATAACGATGTCGATGTTTATTGGAAAACTTCCATTCACTTGGGATGATGCCATCATTTAAGGCAAAACAAAGGGTAAAGAAGACATCGGTATATGGCATCTCATCCATTTCTAGAACCGCTTCAATCCCCTTTTTTAATCCGGGTAATTCTTCGTGGAAAGTTGTTGTCACCATCGATTTAAACGCTTTTTTTAAATGCGGACCCGAAAGGGTTTTAAGCAGCTCATTTAAAATCCGTTCGTCTGAAACGAGATGGATCTTCTTGCGGTTATTTTGGATGGCTTCTCGAGTTTGTTTATCAATTTGAAAACCTAGTTTGGCTTGGAAATAGAAAGCGCGTAACATTCTTAAGGCATCCTCATTAAATCGTTCCTCCGGATTACCAATGGTACGAATCATTTTATATTGAAGATCGTCACGACCACCAACATAATCGATAATTTCTGATTTTTCCGTCATTAATAGTCCATTAATGGTAAAATCACGGCGCTTAACATCATCTTCAACACTGTCGCTATATTCGATTTTTTCAGGGCGACGTCCATCTAAATACGTCCCGTCTTCACGATACGTCGTGACTTCAAATTGTTCATCTTTATATAAAACCGTGACCGTTCCATATTTTAATCCTGTTGGGACGGTACGAAAGATTTCTGCAACTTGATAAGGTCTTGCGTTCGTAGTAATATCGACATCATTGACCTCCATATTTAAAAGATGGTCACGGACTGCGCCACCAACAATAAATGCTTCATATCCAGCTTTATTAAGTTCGTATAAAACGCCTTTGGCTGTTTTAATTGTACTCATTTTATCACCGTTTCTATTATATCAAGAAAAAGGGCAATTTAATAGGAAAACCACACAAAACAAAAGGAACCATTATTAACGAATGAGCCCTTTCATAAGTATGTTATAATAACGGTGGTGATAGGATGCATTATATTAAAGAGATATCTACACATCAAATCGAAATTAATAAATCACTTTTTATTGGGATTCTTTTTCCACTTAATCGCATTGAAGAGATTAAAGAAAAACTTGAAGAAGCGAAAATCATGTTTCCCAAAGCCACCCATTATTGTAGTGCTTCTTTATTTGGTAAAGGGCATGAACATGCTACTTCTAACGATGATGGCGAGCCTTCAAGAACAGCAGGGCTCCCTATTTTAGAAACGTTGAAACTACACCACATCACCAATGTTCTTTGTGTGGTGGTTCGTTATTATGGCGGAAAAAAACTTGGTGCCTCGGGGCTTATTAGAGCTTACAGACGTGCCGCTTCGGAGGTATTACAAAAAGCCACCTTTTTTGATAAGAAGTTGATGCAAGGCCACTCCATTACCTTCCCTTACCCTTTCATTCATAAAGTCGATTACTTACTGGAAGGGATTGCGGTAATTGAAGATAAAGTTTTCTTGGATGATGTGACCTATAAAGTTTATTTTAAAGAAAAAGACATGAGCGTCTTTGATGATATGAAACATCAGTTTATTCATCAAGAGCCACTTGAAGATAAAATATTATGGATTAAGGTTGAAAAATAAAGTGCTTCTCACGAAAGTGAAAAGCACTCTTTTTTTAGTTTTCTTGGAGATTTCTTTTTTGTTCCCATCGCTGAAAGAGATAGTACGTAAAGAAGCCTGCTCCAATTAATAATGTTAGTAAAACTATTAAATAATAAGGATAAGGTAAGGGGACGATAATATCAAACATCGGTTCTCCGTATCTTGTCCAGAAAAAATTGGTAAAGCCACCAGTATTATTATTGAGGTTGTACATACTCATGCCATAAGCTAAAACAGTTGATAATAAGACACTAGCAACGGGGATATAATAACGCTTGTAAGACACTTTAAAGAAGTCGTTTTTCCAAGCATAGACAATCCCGAACCATAAAAGGACGTGAGAGATGTAGCTTTGTAAGGGTAGAAAACTGTAAGGATTATGCCAAGGTAAAATACCAGTGGGAATAAGAATTGCCATTGGGGATGCCAATAGTGCATGAAGGAAGACCATTTCAAACATCCATTTTCTTCTAAATAAACCGGCAATAATCATTAAGTAAACGCCGATAGAACAAAGGTGGAAGGATAAGGCCCCAACCCATGACATGTTATAGACATAATGAAAGTTAAGGACTCTTAAGAGTTCTAAAATAAATAAGAGTGATCCTGTGAAAATCATCCAGGCATCTTTATTTTTTGCTTTTTTGCCAAAGTGCCAAAAGATAACAAAGAACAAGACACTGATGACTAGCATAATAATATGATAAATTCCTAAGAGTTGACCTTCAAGAGGGTCATAAGTAAAACCCTCTTGAAGCCAAAAGTATTTAATAAAGTCTTGTATCATATAGGTCACCTATTGTAGTTCAATAATGACAACGGCATAGCCATCTGGGAAGACTGGTAGTGGTGATAAAACTTCAAAGTATTGAGGAATGGTAATTCCATTATTAATGATTATTTCCATAATTTTCACACCGATATCAACTTCCGCTTGTTGTGCTGTAACAGCTGCTAACACGACTTGTGCAGCAGTAAGGTTATAAAATGCCGCAAGTTGAGCTAATTGGTTAACTACTTGTTCTGAAGGAACTTGCCCGGTTAAAGTGTGGTATTCCGTGCCGATATCTGTTAATGCAAGCTGAGAGAACGCACCAATATCACTATAGAGTCCAACTGGGAAAGCAAATTGTCCCTCATTAACTCTAGGATCACCTAATGATAAGTAGTTATAGGGACGAGCTAAAATAGTACCTCCAACATTTATAACGACTTCAGATCCTCCAACAACTTGGTCTTCGCCCACTACTTCTTTAGCTCCACTATGTGGCTCAGTTAAGAGAATCAAGTTAATCATTTCTGTTTGAACCCCAGTAATTGGATGTGTTACTAATTTAATAATAGAACGACCTGCTGGAGCTATTCCAGTTTCTATGGCCGACTTCAATTGAAGAGCAACTGCAGACATACCATACGCCTTAAACCATGCTTCTTCACCAGAGATGTAGTTTTCAATTTCAGTGTCGATGATATTAAAGATGGGGTTATTGATACCTGCGCCTTGGCGACTATCAGAGACGTGGAATGCAGGACCGCCACTTTGACCAAAGTATGAATTAGTCAAGGTTGTTTCAGTAGCTCCTTGCATATAGACGCTGTTTGCCCAGCTGTCATCAACGATGACATGGTTAAGTGTCATTTCAAGATCTTCACCGTGAGCATAGTTGCTGAAGCCAATGACTGAGAACTTCACTTGAACGTTATTGAATGTGGACGAACCACGAGAGACCATAACACCAATATAACCGCCCGAGTTTCGACTCATGAGACGTTCTTGGAGGAGAATCTCTTCAGCTGTTCCACCAAAGTTAACCGATGGAACAGTTGTGTTACCGATAATACTTAAGTTATTCATAGTCCAGTTACTTATCCAGTTATTTTCGTTATCATTAACACTATAGTTAAAGATGGCAATCTGAACGTTAATAATTTCAAATGCTTCTGCGAAACCAACAATACTTGAACCGCTCCGTGCGTTACTATACGGTAATTGACTACCATTTATAGTCATGTAGTTACCTTGAATCACAAGGTTGTCTTGTTGTTGAGCTTCAAAGTTACGGTTATACACGTTACCAGCACCGTTTTTAACGTTCTTCGGCGAACCATCAGGATTTAATTGGCTGGCTGATAAGATTGGTGCGATGTTCGCATGGAGATTAATCATTTGAACTTCATCATCTTCAAAGGCTTGTTTGAGTTCTTGGTGAGTAAATACGTTGACACCATTGTTGACAGTGAATTCATAAGTTAATGGATTGACTACCATATTTGTAGATTGATATTTAGGTTTAATCACAATCTTATACGTGTTGCCATTGGCTGCTGGTTTGAACTCAATTCGGTTATTTGGTTTAAAGGTGAGATGAGCACTAATATCTTGAATGACTTCATAGCCACCACCACTATTTAGGTAGACTTCGTAATCGAGGTAAACATTATCGATAGGAATACGGTTACCTAAAGTGTTTGTCATCCGTACGTCTAAGTAATAGTCATTTCCAGTACCTACATAATAAGGTGCATCAATGAGTTTGTAACTAGACGTTTCAGAATCTGTTTCACGTAAATAGGTTTGATAGTTACTGCCAAAGACAAATTGTTTCACGTCTTTAATCACTAAAGCATCATAGATTTCAAAGCTTTGATCCGGCTTCGTTAATTTGAAGCGGAATTCACCACTAATATTATTCATTTGAATAATGTGATTATCAACAGCTGTAACAAGTGCAGATCCTGTTAAGATTTCAAAGGTGTAGCTTGCGTTAAACTGATAGGTCATATTGGTGTAGAAAATATATCTTGATGATTCTTGATATTCTTCAATGATGAAGTAGTTATAGACGTCAACAGCTTCTGGAGGTGTATCATAAATTGATTTCATCTCAAAGATAAATTCATCAGAAGCTAATCCAGTCACCGAATCTTGATTATCACCAAGTGCCTGAACTTGAATACTGTGGAGTCCAACATCAGTTAATGAAGCAAACAATGCATGATCAGCTGAACCTGAATTAATGGTTAATGTGTATTCTAAGCCATTTCTAATAACGGCAGTTTCATAATTGTTAACCACCACTTTGTCAATCACAAAGAGGAATTCAGGAACTGCAAGGCTGCCAAGGTCAAGCTCCCATGTAATAATAACATTGTCATTTTCTACGACAACGTCAATATTTTGAGGTTGTCCGTAAACCGGGAGCAATTCCCATTTTGTATATATTTCAATTTGATTGCCTACGAAATAATCGTAATCGTATCCATAGATTTCGTTATCATCATTATCGAAACCAATAATATTATACTGGTTAAGTTTTATTTCTTGTTCACCGTCCATATAGTACCAACCCAAGAATTTGTAACCAGCACGATTTAAACTCCACAAGATAGATTCGTCGGTAATAAAGATAGTGTCAGAATCTTGTGTTCCTAAAGAAGTAATAAAGATAATGCTGCTGCCATCTTTGAAGCGGATGGTTTTGGATGCACTACTAAAGTAGAGTGCAGAAACGTCGGTAGTGACTTTGATGTTGTTAAAGACAGAACGTTCCCATAACGCGGTAATATCTTGATCTTCGTTATGTAATTTAGGGATGTTGTTTGGATCTAAACTGCCATTATAGTATACATAACGAATCTCAGTTATATATTCATCTATAGGCGGAATGTGGTCAGGATCTTTTTGAATAAAGGCAATTTCCAAAATAATTCTCATGTAGTATACGGTTAAGTCTTCAAGGATAATGTCGTTGACGACAGTGATTAATTCTTCAATATCAGTATATGTGTTACCTAAGTATTCAAACTTGGAGAAAGTGTAACCTTCTTGTGCTGTAACTGGTGATATTGTTGTACCATGAAGAATTTGTGGAATAAAGAATGCTTGTGAGCCTTCAGTGGAAATGGTTTCTTCAATTTCAGTTTGATCATTAGAAATATCATATGCCATATAAACAAAGGTGCCTGAAATATCGTAGTAAGCAATTTCCCATCTGGCATATAAAGTCTTATTGCCATAAGTTCCTGGGGTGAATTCTAAGACTCTATTGCCACTATCAGCATCATCGAACCAACCAACAAAGCGATATCCTGTACGAATGGTTGGATCAACAAGTTGGAATGAATCCTCAATATTATATGTCTCTGTGTTTGAGTTAACCATATCAAATAGGTTCTCATATGTAATACTGTATTGAACTGGTGTCCAACGAGCGTACAATACTTTGTTTCCATGAGAGCCTTTTACGATGGTTGAGACCTGATTACCGTCCACTAAGGCATCAAACCAACCAGCAAAGGTGTAATGATCTCTTGGGTCTGGGTTTACTAGTGTGATAGTCGCTGTATCTAAGGTGTAAGTCTCAGGGTTATTATGATCAAGGTCAAATAGATTATTATAAGTAATTGTAAATTCAGTTAATGACCATCTCGCATAAAGCGTTTTATTGCCATGTGAACCTAAGACAATTTGCGTTACTTGATTGCCATCAACTAAAGCATCATACCAACCAACGAAGTCGTAACCTGTTCTTGCTGTAGGATTATTTAAAGTAATTGTTGCGGTTGTGATGTTATATGTTGCAGGGTTATCAGTGGTTGTGCCGTTTAAGTTCTCATAATTGATATCATAATCAATCACAGCCCACTTAGCGTAAAGAATTAAGTTGCCAGTTGATCCTAAAACTATTTCCTCTACTTCTTGATTAGAATCATCGAACCAGCCAGTAAAGGTATAACCAGTTCTTGCTGCAGGATCAGTTAAAGTAATCGTTGCGGTTTCAATATCATATGAAAGTGGGTTCGTATGTCCAGCACCTTCAAGGTCATTATAAGTAATGCTGTAATTGATTGGAGTATAAGTTGCGATAATCGTAATGTCAGAATCAATTTCCCATTTACCACTTGTAAATGGATTACCTAAGTAAGTCCAACCATTAAAGGTATAACCATTTTTAGTTGCGACACCTAAAGTGAAGTTCTCATCATAAGTCACGCTTAAGGAAGCAGGACCAGAACCACCACTTAAATTATAAGTAATTGTATAAGATTTTGCTTCAAAGCGAGCGTATAAGGTTAAATTACCATGTGAACCTAAGACAACTTGAGTGACTTTATTGCCTTCAACTTCTTCATCATACCAACCACTGAATGTGTAACCTGTTTTATCCTCTGGGTTCGCTAAGTTAATTGTAGCGGTTTCTATTGTATAGGTTTCAGGGTTGTTAGAATCTAGATCAAAGAGGTTTTCATAGGTAATGTTATAAGTAATAGGTGACCATCTAGCATAAAGGGTAATGTCTTCAGTTGAACCGATTGTAATTTGAGTAACTTTGTTGCCATCAACTTCTTCATCATACCAGCCACTGAAGGTATAACCTGTTCTATCCGCTGGGTTCGCTAAGTTAATTGTAGCAGTTTCTATTGTGTAAGTTGCTGGGTTATTAGATGCTAGACCAAAGAGATTTTCATATGTAATGCTATATGTAATGGGTGACCATCTAGCAAAAAGTGTCATATTGCCAAATGAACCAATCTCAATTTCTTCCACTTGACTGCCACCGCTAATGGCATCGTACCAACCAACAAAATTATAACCTGCTCTATTTTCTGGATTTATCAATTCAATTGAAGCAGTTTCAATCGTGTAAGTTGTTGGGTTATTAGATGCTAGACCAAAGAGGTTATCATATGTAATGTTGTAAGTATTAGGTGACCATCTAGCATAAAGTGTCATGTCGCCAAATGAACCAACTTCAATTTCCTCTACTTGGTTACCACCAACTAAAGCATCGAACCAACCAACAAAATTATAACCTGCTCTATTTTCTGGATTTATCAATTCAATTGTAGCAGTTTCTATATTATAAGTTTCTGGGTTATTAGATGCTAGACCAAAGAGGTTATCATAAGTAATATCATAAGTTACGATTTCCCATCTTGCATAGACAATTTTGTTTCCTGTTGATCCTTGAGTAATCGCAGTCACTTCTGTACCACCAACATTATGAGTATACCAACCAACAAAGTCATAACCATCTCTTGCTGCAGGATCACTTAAAGTAATTGTTGCAGTTTCAATATCATATGAAAGTGGGTTCGTATGTCCTGCACCTTCAAGGTCGTTATAAGTGATGCTGTAATTGATTGGAGTATAAGTTGCGATAATCGTAATATCTGAATCAATTTCCCATTTACCACTTGTAAACGGATTACCTAAGTAAGTCCAACCATTAAAGGTATAACCATTTTTAGTTGCGACACCTAAAGTGAAGTTCTCATCATAAGTCACGCTTAAGGAAGCAGGACCAGAACCACCACTTAAATTATAAGTAATTGTATAAGATTTTGCTTCAAAGCGAGCGTATAAGGTTAAATTACCATGTGAACCTAAGACCACTTGAGTGACTTTATTGCCTTCAACTTCTTCATCATACCAACCAACGAAGTTGTAACCAGTTCTAGCAGTTGGGCCAGAAAGCGTAATTGTAGCAGTCTCAATGTCATAAGTTCCAGGGTTGTTTGTTGTTGTGCCATTTAAATTTTCATAACTAATCATATATTCTACGGGTGCCCATTTTGCATTTAAGGTTAAATCAACAGCTGGCATTAAAGTAAAGACATACGCAATAGAATCATCCGCATCAAACCAGTGAACGAATGTATAACCAACTCTTGTTGGACTATTTGGTGCAGCAATTGCTGTTCCTGGTTCTTCAGAAATACTGGCTGTTCCAGTACCGCCATTGGCGTTAAAGGAAATTACAGGCCATTCCGTCCAACTAGCAATAATGGTAATATTATCATCTATTTGCCAAATGCCACTGACAAATGGGTTTCCTAAATAAGTCCAGCCTTTAAAGGTGAAGCCAGCTTTTGTAGCGGCACCTAAAGTGAAGTTTTCATCATAAGTTACATTTAACGAAGCAGGGCCGTCACCACCATCTAAATCATAGGTAATGGTATAAGTCTTAGCAACGAAACGAGCATAGACTGTTTTATTTCCAGTTGAACCAACTTCTATTTCTTCAACTTGGTTACCACCAACAAGCGCATCAAACCAACCAACAAAAGTATAACCAGTTCTTGCTGTTGGATCATCTAAGGTAATCGTTACTGTTTCAATGTTATAGTTTGTTGGATTATCTGTTGTTGTACCATTTAAATTGCTATAAGTAATCGTGTAGTCAATTGGAGACCATCTCGCATAAAGAGTTAGATCACCAAAGGATCCGTTTTCAATTTCTTCTACTTGGTTACCACCAACAAGTTCATCAAACCAACCAATGAAGTTGTAGCCAACTCTATTTGCAGGATTGACTAGATTGATTGTAGCAGATGTGATTTGATAGGTTGCAGGGTTGTTTGAATTTAAACCGTAGAGGTTTTCATATGTAATATTATAATCAATTGCTTCCCATGTCGCATGAAGGACAAGATGACCCATCGATCCAGTAACAATCTCTTCTACCTCTTGATTAGAAACATTAAACCAACCTAAGAAGTTATAACCATCTCTATTTTGTGGATCAACTAAAGTAATCGTTGCTGATTCGATATGATAGGTTAGTGGGTTTGCATGTGCAATCCCTTCAAGATCGTTGTATGTAATCGTATAAACAACGGGTGTATAAACTGCAATAACTGTAATATCGTTATCGAGATTCCATTTTCCATTAACGAATGGGTTACCTAAATAACTCCAACCAGTAAAGGTGTAGCCAGCTTTACTTGCATTTCCTAAAGTAAAGTTTTCATCGTAAGTAACAGTTAATGAAACAGGTCCTGTTCCACCATCTAAATCATAAGTAATGGTGTAAGTCTTCGCTTCAAAACGAGCATAAATTGTTTTGTTTCCGGTTGAGCCTACTTCAATTTCTTCAACTTTGTTTCCGCCAGATAAAGCATCGAACCAACCAACAAAAGTATAACCAGTTCTTGCTGTTGGATCATCTAAGGTAATCGTTACTGTTTCAATGTTATAGTTTGTTGGATTATCTGTTGTTGTACCATTTAAATTGCTATAAGTAATCGTGTAGTCAATTGGAGACCATCTCGCATAAAGAGTTAGATCACCAAAGGATCCGTTTTCAATTTCTTCTACTTGGTTACCACCAACAAGTTCATCAAACCAACCAATGAAGTTGTAGCCAACTCTATTTGCAGGATTGACTAGATTGATTGTAGCAGATGTGATTTGATAGGTTGCAGGGTTGTTTGAATTTAAACCGTAGAGGTTTTCATATGTAATATTATAATCAATTGCTTCCCATCTCGCATAGAAGGTTTTATTGCCAGTTGTTCCTTGAGCAATGGACGTGACTTTGCTGCCACCTGATAAAGCAGTATACCAACCGACAAAATTGTAACCTGTTCTAACAGTTGGATTGGTTAAGTTAAAGGTTTCAGTGCGAATGTTATAAACTACAGGGTTATCTGTTGTTGTACCATTTAGGTTGCTATAAGTAATGGAATAATCAATCGGAATCCATCTTGCGTAAATAGAGATATCGCCAAAGGATCCATTTTCAATTTTTTCAACTTGGTTACCGCCGTTAAGCGCATCAAACCATCCACCAAAGGTGAAGCCAATTCTATTTTCTGGATTTGTCAAATTAATTGTAGGGGTAGTAATATTATAAGTCGCAGGGTTATTCGCGTTTAACGCAAAGATATTTTTATAAGTAATTGTATAGGTGATGGGCAACCATCTTGCATAAAGCGTCACATGACCCATTGAACCCACTTCAATTTGCGTCACTTCTGTTCCACCAACTTGATGGGTGAACCAACCAACAAACTCGTAACCATCACGGTTGGATGGATCTACTAAAATAATGGTTGGTGTTTCAATGTTGTAAGAATCTGGGTTGTTTGCAAGGGACCCATTTAAATTTTCATAAGTTATTGAATAAGCATCTTCGGTGTAAGTTGCTAAAAGAGTAATATGATCGGTTAATGTCCAAACACCACTGTCAAAAGGATTGCCTAAATAGGTCCAGCCCATAAATGAGTAACCCGTTTTAGTTGCTAGGCCTAAAGTGAAGTTTTCACCATAAGTCACATCAAGTGAAACAGGACCGCTACCACCAGCTAAATCATAAGTAATGGTATAGGTATTTGCTTCAAAGCGAGCATATAACGTTTTATTTCCTGTCGAACCTTCATCAATCTTCGTGACTTGACTACCGCCACTTAGCGCTGTAAACCAACCTAAGAAAGTATGTCCTTCTTTGGCTGTTGGATTGAGTAAAGTGATAGTTGGCGTTTCAATCGTAAACGCATCTGGGTTAGTATGTGTTGTACCAGATAGGTTTTCATAAGCAACAGTATACTCAATTGGTGTCCAGCGTGCATAAAGCGTTTTGTTATTGATGGATCCTTTTTCGATTGAGGATATTTCATTACCACCTGATAAGGCATCAAACCAACCGACAAAATGATATCCAATTCGATTGGTTGGGGCCGCAAGGTTAATCGTTGCTGTTTCAATATTGAAGGTCGCTGGATTCGTGTGAATCGTTCCTTCCAGGTTGTGATACGTTAAACTATAATTACGTAAGTGCCATTGTGCATAAAGTTCTAAGCTTTCGTGTGGCATCGTTGTACTAGGTGAGAATGCAAAGACTTGATTAAAGATACCATCATCTAAATACCAACCACCAAATTGATAGCCGACACGAGTCGGTGATTCGGGGATACCAATCACTGCCTGATAAGCATGGGTTGTAGATAATGTATCGGAGTTATTTAAAAATTGACCATCATTTGCATGTAAAATGAAAGGATATGTTTTTAAAGAGACAACAGCATCTACAACTAAATCTTCAGTAATGGAAGTTAAGTCTTCGCTCCAACCAATAAAATCATAACCTTCAGGAGGAGTAAATTCTGGAGGTGTTGCGCTATTGCCGTGAGCAACGTTGATTGAGACAATGGGTGCATTTAAGTGATCTCTAAAAATGACACGATAGAAAATTTGTTGATAGACAACATTGATTTGAGTATCACCAGTTATAATTGTCCCTAAACCAGGATTATAACCTACAAAATCATAACCCACTTTTTCGGGAGTGACTGTTGGTACAAAAGGATCACCATGTTTAACAGTGAGTGTTTCATAAATATGATCAAAATCATCTTTAATGGTGACCGTGTAGAAGGCATCATCTTCAATTAAGTTCACTTCAATGTTTTCCGTAATGTTTGTAAAATCAGTTCGATCCCAAGATCTAATTTTGCCGACTTGAGCAGGAACAGCAGGGATATCCGTTAATGTTTCCCCGTGGTTAACTGATTTAGTTATGTAAACCTCATCATAGACATAGAAGGTGATGTCGTAAGACTTAATTGTCCATTTAGCGTAAAGTTGTAAATTTTCAGCAGGCATTTTTGTTGCTGTGAAACGTGTTCCTGTTACAGAACCAACATACCAACCACTAAATTGATAACCGGTCTTGGTCGGGGTGGGGAGGGTTAAGTTGGCGTCATAGTTCACAGTCATATCAGCAATCGTATCCCCGTTATCAGGGAAAAAGGTAATTTGATAACTGTTAATTTGCCATTTTGCATATAAGACTAAGTTACGGTTAATCGGTCCGCCAAAAGTAAAGCGTGATGATTCCGTAAAGTTCGCTGTTTCATACCAGCCTAAAAAGTCGTACCCGGTTCTTTCAATATCGGGTTCTTCATATGTTGTTTTTTGACGAATAGACACATCTTCTATTGGCGTGCCTCCGTTTGTGTGAAACTTAATGGTCACAGTTTTAGGTTTACATGCCGCTAATAATAGAACGGTCGTAATCGCTAAAATGAGCCATAATCCTTTTTTAATTTTCATAAATTTTCCCACCTTTTCTTTAATCAGGAATAATGACGACGCCATCTTCTTTAAACCATAAATTGATTAAATCACTTTTATGAGTTCTTCGATCGGTAATGGTGACCGTCAAAATAATTTTTTGTTGAATGTCTTCGAGTCCATAATAAATGTAGATAATGCGTCCATCGGTATCGATGTGATGTGTCAGATGGCTGACACTTAAGGAAACAACTAAATCTGAATAACTCTCATCTGGATCTAAGTCATATGGGAGTAAGTAAATCGAGGATGTTTCTGTGACGATTTCACTTAAGTCTTTCATTTTTTCGAAGTCTTCGTTGAGACCGTCATAGTCAGTAAACTCCAAATAGTCAATTGGCGGTAAGTTTGTGTTCTCCGGGAGGGTGCCCCAAACGGCAATAATCATAATCGAGATAATACTCGCAAGGAAGATAATAAAAACAATACCTTTTTTAGTCACAAACATCACCCCCTAATATTCAATTTCGACAAAATACGCTTTTAAATAAGCGTTAAAGCTTAACAAACGATAAAGTAAAAATAATGTCGCTAAGATAAGCATCAAGGTCCAGCCTAGTTCACGCACTAAGATAAATGCGAAAATACTAACAACGGTGAAAAACAAAGCGAGCAAAATACCAATTCCTAGAGATTTTTTAATATTTTCATGGTTTGTTAAACTTCCAGATGTCGCATATTCAGATAATTTCGGATTTAAAACGTCGAGTTGAAGCGACCATAACAAATGACCAACGTTTACTAAAAGAGTAAAAATAAGTAATAACCAAATATCTTTTTTGGGAAACATTGGTAAAGCGATACTAAAGAGGAGAAAGCTCAAGCCAATGACTAGAGTTGTAAAAATCAGATTGAATAACATTTTCGCCCAAGCAATTTTTGACGTATCATAAGGTGCAGTTTTTAATAAAATAAACTCATAACCTTCAGTTGTAATCGATGAGGCTGAAGCTGTATTTGATCCAGTAACAACCAACAAAACAATAAAGACATTTAAAATTAACACAAGTTGATTGCCTAATGTCGAACGATTCATGCCCATGTAAATATAGTTAAGAAGATACATTAAAATGGGTAAAAACATTAACAGAGCATAATCATTGATTAACTGATCCGGACTTCTTCTAGCAATCGTCAATTCTTTTTTAAAGAAGGTGAAAAACAAGGAGCGTGATTCGCGAAGATGGGTATGCTTTTTTTCTTTGATTGTATTTTCTGATGTTCTCGAAGTCAACTTAAAATAGAGCGGTTTCGCAATTAAGTAATTGAGTAATCCAAGGCCACCTGTAATTAAGATTACCCATAAATAATGGAGCCATGGTTTGATACTGTATAAAATATAGCCGATGTAACTATATACGAAACTATATTTAGCAATGCTTTGCATAAAAAGGGATAATCCGATAATAAAGCGGTTATATAATTGGACCAAGCGAATTGGGATGGGAATTAAACCAATCAGTGAATAAACAAGAAAGAAAATTACACCAATTAAAATAAGCATCAAAAAGGCACTAATAAAGTTATGATTTTTTAAATAGTTTTTCGCGTAGACGTAAGGAACTGAAAGGATGGTTGCGGTAAATACAGAAATTAAGGGAAGTAATAAAGTAATAGGCACAATATTAAAATAATAAAGGAAGCCTGCTCTTTGAGAAAACCCTAAGGCAACTAGAATAGGTACTAGGAAAAAGAGATTTCGTAAAAGTTCTTGAATGTAATAAACGATCATCTTACTTAAGAAAATCTCATCATTTTTCACCGGTAAGGGAAAAAGAATCTGGTTATCTTTACTATGGTATAAGTCAGTAGAGATACCAACTAAAGAAGCGATGATACTAATGAGTTGCGTTAACACTAAAATGAAAATCGCGAAAAACTCATTGACAGGTAAGAAAAAGATATTTTTAATGACATAAATTGCGAGACTTGCGATGACGCTAACGACGGTTAAAATCACTGCGTTAACAGCGAGCGTTCGGTAAATTCTCTTCGAGCCTTTTTCGTAATGCTTTAGCTTGTTATTCAGTTGGAGTAAAACCAACGTTTTAACGCGTAACCACATGCTTTTCATTTATAATCCTTCTTATCCTTGGAAATAAAGTGTTTCTAACGAGACACCTTCTTCTCTTAACTTCGCAACTTCATAAACACCAATCAGTTTACCTTGATTGATGACGGCAATTTTAGTACAAATCTTTTCAACGACTTCAATGACGTGAGAGGAAAAGAAAACGATGTTTCCTTTTTCAGCGTGCTCACGCATAGACTCTTTAATTTGGTAGGCAGAGGTTGGATCTAAACCCGTTAATGGTTCATCTAAAATCCAAATCGATGGCTCATGAATTAAAGAGGCAATCACGACTAATTTTTGTTTCATCCCGTGGGAGTATGATTTCACTTCATTATCGATGGCGTGCTTTAAATTGAGTTTAACGAGTAAACTTTCAAGCCGTTCATCGCGTAATGCTTTATCGACTTGGTATAAGTCGGCTACATAATGAATATACTCACGTCCAGTTAGCTTCTCATAGACAGCGTGGTTATCAGACACATAACCCATTTGCAGTTTAGCCTCAATGGGTTGTGATTTAATCGAATACCCATCTAAATAAATTTCTCCTTCAGTGATGGACTGAATGCCGACCATACTTTTAATGGTTGTCGATTTACCAGCCCCATTGGGGCCAAGAAAACCGAAGATTTCGCCAGGTCCAACTTCTAAAGAAAAATCCTTCACAGCGTAGTTTTTAGATTTGCCATAACGTTTTGAAAAGTTTTTAATTTGAATCATATGTTTATATTCCTCATTCATTCGATCTTTTAAAGTTCGGCCTGATAAGGCGAACATCAACATTTTCTTATCCATCTTCATTTGGAGTTGGCGCCCCTTTAGGGCTCGACGTTGATAGATGGCTTGGTAGCTTGCATCATAAACATACCAGCTCACAAACATTAAGAAAATAAAGGTCAGGAAGTAAATGAGTTGGAAGAGCCAATAGAAGGTGAATGTCATGTCCTTATAAATGTAGTTATAAATATAGGAACTTCGCACTTTTGTAATTCCCAGCATCTTTGGCAAGAAATTACTGTAGGCAAAGAAATAGTCGGTTTCAGTGTAATTATTGAACCAGGCGTTTAAGAAAACCATGGCAATGAAATAAGCAATAAAGACGAGAATCGCTTGATACATCGATTTAAGTTTTGGTTTTTCAAAAACACCTAAAGAGACAGCTAAAATCGGAATAATTAGAGCATTCGTATGGTTATAAACAAAATGAATGACAGTTAAAGTATATAGATCAGCTTCATAGTTCGGTAAAACAATACCCCCAATCGCTCCGATAACGTTGGCAAAGTAAGCAAAATAGAAAAAGCTTTTGATTTTAAAAGTTACGGCTAAGAAGATAAGAATCACGGCCGTGTTACATAAATGAAGGGGGAGTGCCGCTAAGCCAGGACGACGCATGTAAAAATACTGAAAGACCATAGCTACAGCCATAAACAAGATGACTGCTTCTCTTTGTTCTTGGGTTTTGTTTTTAGCGATAAAATAAATAACAACGCTTAAACCAACGGGTAAAAGAATTAAAATTAAATGTTCGACATTAAATTTTTTCGGGATAGCACCATAATTACCAAACAAATTGATAAATAGTGTTTGGGGCATTAAGGCAGCTAAAGAGCCCAACAAAATAAGACCAATGGCAGCCCATGTTTTCGGTTGTTTTAATTCTTTCAAGAGTGAACGATTACTGATTAAATAGAGTAAAGAAATACTAAAGACAAGGGCAATCTCAACAATAAATTGTCCAGATCTTAATGTTAACTCCGTACTATTTTGTAAAGCGATTGCATGAGATGAAAATAAAATGATGTTCAAAACAGACGTAATAACACCTAAAGATCCAATGAGTAATTTAAGATGTTTTAAAGGATATATTACTGCAACAAATATCCATGCGACCAAGATGACACTGAACCACCGCAAAACGATCATTGTAAAAGTAAGGAAAGGTGAAAAAAGCCATGTATCACTGGCGTTAATTCGTGTTTCGATATCAACTAGAAAAAGATTAAAAGTTTGGTTAATCGTATCGTATGAAAAGAGACGCACTAAATAAACCAAAAAAAGGATAACTGACAAAATGTGAATAAGTCGAGCTTGTTTTTTTGGTAGTTTGAATAAAAGGATAAGGCTCGGTGTAGCAATTAAAAATGTGACTGCTAATAAAACCAAATTAAGCATATAGCCTCCCAATGGGTTGCTTTGTTCTAAAAACGAACTTATTTTCTGCACCCAAGATTAGCATAATTATATCACATTTTTAAAAATGCAACAAGTCCATCTTTTTGAGACGAAAAGTTAAAAAAAAGAGGCTTTAGGATAATTCCTAAAACCCCTCAAAAAATTTAGAAAATCGAACAATCATTTCAGCCAATAAATGAGCGATGGCTAGGGCAGTTAAGAAGTAAGCTGCCTTAATTTCCCAAAGCCTATTTTTTTCGAACTTATTTTCAAAATGGACGGCCCTTAAAATCCGTAAATTGATTGCGAAAAAGACAAAGAGGGCTGCAAAATAAATAATGTGTTCCATCAATTATCACCGCTGTGTAAACTGTCCAGCTTTTGATTTTTTAATGTTTTCTTTCAACTCACGCTCGAGTTTTGAAAAGTCCACATTTTCTTTTTTTGTTAATTCAAGTCGCTCTTTCTTCTTCTTTTCAAAAGCTTGTTTTGCTTTATCAAGCGTTTGTCCAAGTTGTGCCTCAAGGGCAAGAACAGTAATGACGTTCTCTTTGAACTCGACAACAGCTTGCTCAACAACTAAAAATGTTTCATGTTGACCTTTGACAAACTTTAAGTGACCTTCACGAACATGGACAACAATCGGAATGTGATCATTGAGAATCCCCATTTCTCCTTGGTCGTTTTTAATGACAGCGTAATCAATTTCATCTTGATAAGATTGACCAAGCTGGGTTAAGACATTAAATTTCATAATGTTTTCGCCTTCTTAATCGCATCATCAATTGTCCCAACCATTTGGAAAGCTTCTTCGGGAAGGTCATCATGTTGGCCTTCAATAATTTCTTTAAAGCCGCGAATGGTCTCTGCTAGGGGAACGAAAGTGCCTGGGACACCTGTAAATTGAGCGGCGACGTTCATGTTTTGTGATAAGAATAATTGAACCCGACGCGCACGGTGGACCAAGAGCTTATCTTCATCTGATAATTCATCCATTCCTAAAATGGCAATAATGTCTAATAATTCATGATATCTTTGAATCATTTGTTGAACTCTTCTCGCGACATCGTAATGTTCTTTTCCAACGATGTGTGGTGAGAGTGCCCTTGATGTAGAAGCGAGTGGGTCAACAGCAGGATAAATCCCAATTTCTGTTAGACGACGGGAAAGGTTCGTTGTTGCGTCTAAGTGAGAGAAAACAGTTGCTGGTGCAGGGTCTGTATAGTCATCTGCAGGCACATAAATGGCTTGAATTGAAGTGACAGATCCATTTTTCGTTGAGGTAATTCTTTCTTGCAAACGACCCATTTCAGTAGCGAGTGTCGGTTGGTAACCAACTGCAGATGGCATTCTTCCTAAAAGGGCAGAAACTTCACTTCCTGCTTGAATGAAACGGAAGATGTTATCGATAAATAATAAGACATCCATTTTCTCTTCATCACGGAAATATTCAGCCATCGTTAATCCAGTTAAGCCGACACGCATTCTTGCTCCTGGAGGTTCATTCATTTGACCAAAGACCAAGGCTGTTTTATCGATTACTCCAGATTCAATCATTTCATGATAAAGTTCAGAACCTTCACGTGTCCGTTCACCAACACCGGCAAAAACAGAAATCCCATCACTTTCTTGAGCAATGTTATGAATTAACTCTTGAATTAAAACCGTTTTACCAACACCGGCTCCACCAAAAAGACCGATTTTCCCCCCTTTAATGTAGGGGGCTAATAAGTCAATGACTTTAATCCCCGTTTCTAAAATCTCAACTTCGTTTGATAACTCGTTGAAATCAGGAGCGGGACGGTGAATTTTCATTCGTTTCGCTTTGGTTAAAGCAGGTTTATTATCAATAGGGTCACCTAAGACGTTAAAAATACGTCCTAAGACTTCTTTTCCAACAGGCACTTGAACGGGTGCATTTGTTGAAATCACTTCAACCCCTCTTTTTAAACCTTCTGTTGGTTCTAAGGCAATGGTTCTAACGATGTGGTCTCCTAAATGTAAAGCGACTTCTAAAGTGACCGAGTCTCCATTTTCATTTTTTACGGTTAAAGCATCGTATATTTGTGGAAGTTCATTTTCAAAATGAACATCGACGACAGGTCCGATGACTTGTGTTACTTTACCTTTCATATCTGCTTCCTCCTATACATTAGCACCATTGATGACATCAATGATTTCATTGGTAATTTCTCGTTGTCGTTCTCTGTGATATAACAGATTGAGTTGACTAACGATTTCATTGGCATTATCAGTTGCGTTTTTCATCGCGATCATGCGTGAAGCTTGTTCAGATAATTTTGCATCTGCAATCGCCTCAAAGATCCGACTTTCTAAATAAACATTCATTGTCTTGTCTAGAACAACTTGGGGATCTTCATCATAAATATAATCGTTTGTAATGGTTTGCTTTTCATCTAAAGCAATGGGCAAAATCGTTTCTTTATACACTTGTTGTGTGCCTGTATTAATATAGTGATTATGGAAAATAATAATTTCATCAACATACCCTTCAGTAAAGACTTCTTTCATTAACGAAGCGTAATTACGGAAATACAGTGTCGAGATATCGTCTCGATTAGAAATGATTTGATCATTGACACGTGGTAAATGATTTTTTTCCACAAAGAAAAAGCCTTTTCGTCCAATGACGAAAACTTGATAATCGTCTTTGTTTAAATCTTTAACTTCATCTAAGAAAGCTTTAAACAACTGATTATGATAACTACCAGCTAGACCCCGATCGCTCGTAATTAAAACATATAGAAACTTTTTCCCTTCACTTTTCGCTGTATAGCGGTCACCATTTTCTAAGTTTTGGTTGGCGTGAACAATGACATCTTTAATATGTTCTAAAAAGCGATTTGAATGTTTTAAAAGCTCGGTAGATTTTTTAATTTTTGATAAAGCAATGTTGTGCATCGCAAAAGTAATCGAAGCAGTTTTTTCGATGGCCTGCATCCGCACCTTAATTTCTTTTAAACTCATTTATACCAGCCTCTTTAGTTTGGTAATAAAATCGACCAAGAGTTTTTCTTCAGGCAATTTTTGTGTTTCAATTAAATGCTTTTGAATGATTTGTCCTTGATCAGACATCTTTAAGTTTTGGGAAATTTCTTTTTCAAGTTCACGAACTTGATCTAAAGAAAGATCATCGACCAATCCTTTAGATAAGGCAAAAACAGTAACAATCTGCGTTGGCATATCAACCAATTCATGAACATCTTGTTTTAAAATTTCAATTGTTTTCCGGCCTCGTTCTAGACGACGTTTGGCTGCTTGGTCTAAATCAGAGCCAAATTGTGCAAACGACTCTAATTCGCGGTAATTCGCTAAGTTAATTCTCAGAGTACCAGCAACATCTTTCATCGCCTTCCACTGTGCAGCTCCCCCAACACGAGATACAGATAATCCAGCGTTAATCGCAGGCCGAATGCCTGAGTAAAAGAGTTCAGCTTCTAAAAAAATCTGTCCATCAGTAATGGAAATAACGTTCGTGGAAATGTAGGCAGAAATATCGCCAGCTTTTGTTTCAATAATAGGGAGAGCAGTAATCGATCCGCCACCCATTTCTTCGTTTAGTTTCGCAGAACGTTCAAGTAAACGAGAATGTAAATAGAAAACATCTCCAGGATAAGCCTCTCTTCCTGGTGGGCGTCTTAATAACAATGATAACTCGCGGTAAGCCACAGCATGTTTTGATAAATCATCATAAACGATTAAAACATCTTGGCCCTTTTCCATGAAATACTCACCAATCGTCACACCAGCAAAAGGCGCTAAATACTGTAAAGTACCTTCTTGGGAAGCACCTGCATTAACAATAATCGTATAATCCATTGCTTGATGTTGATTAAAAAGTTCAAGCGTTGCAGTAACACTTGAGTCCTTTTGACCAATCGCAACATAAATACAAATAACACCTTTCCCTTTTTGGTTTAAGATGGTATCGACAGCAAGCGTGGTTTTTCCGGTTTGACGGTCACCGATGATGAGCTCTCTTTGGCCTCTACCAATCGGAACAAGCGCATCAATGACTTTAATTCCAGTTTCTAAGGATTGGTTAATCGGTCCACGAGCAATCACACCATGAGCCCGGACTTCAATCGGTCTAGTTGCTTTGGTTTTAATAGCACCTTGCGCATCTAAAGGGTTGCCCAAAGGATTGATGACTCGACCGAGTAATTCTTCACCAACAGGAACCTCAAAAATACGTTTCGTTGTTTTAACGGTGTCACCCTCTTTAATTAAGTGGGTATCGCCTAATAAAATAACTCCAACGGTGTGTTCTTCTAAGTTAAAGACTAAACCTCTAACATCGTGAGGAAAAACTAAAAGTTCTCCCATCATCGCTTGTTGGAGTCCGTAAACAATAGCGATGCCATCGCCTACAGAAAGCACTTTACCGATGTTTTCAAGCTTAATATCTTGTTCAAAGGATTCAATTTGTTTTTTTATGACTTCTGTCATTTCAGTAATTTTAATTTTCGCCAATTATGCCACCACCTTAAATAGTAATAAACAATTCTTCGAGTTCTCGTAAAATCGTTCGGTCTAAAGACAACCCTTGATGGAGCACTTTAATCCCACCAATGAGTTCTGGATCAATCGATTGATGAAGCGTGATTGTTTGTTCTGGGTATCTTGGTTTTAACGTTTCAATGAGACGTGCTTCTTGTGCTTTTGTTAAAGCTTTAACACTAATCACGTGAAGGTGAACGATTTTTTGAGTCACTCTCACTAAATGGGTCCATTCCTCGTATAATTCGGGAAAATGACGCATTTGTGCCTTTCTTGTTAAAACTTTTAAAAAGCTTAAAAAGGTCGGATCAAGTGGCAAGGCATCGATTTGTTCATCTTTTTGCTTTTGGGAAAGCACAGGTGAATTCATCATTTCTAACCAACTCGGATAGTCGTCGACCATTTGTTTAAACTCATCAAATTGATAATTTAAAACATCTAACTTTTCTTTTTCAAGCGCGAGTTGATGGAGCGCATGGACGTATTGCTTCATGACGCATTTTTTCCATCATTTAAAATCTCTTCAATAATGTCTTGATGTAGGGCTTCATCGATTTCGCGTTTGACAATTTTTGATGCTGCTGAAAAAGCGATTTCTTTAATCGCATTTTTTATGTCTTCATTCGCTTTAGAGACTTCAAAATCAATATCTTTTTCGGCTTGTTCAAGACGTCGCTTAACTTCAGCCTTAGCGTTTTGAATGAGTAAATCTCTTTCAGCGTGAGCTTCACTCGTAAGTCTATCGCGTAACTCTTTGGTTTCTTCTTTCATTGTCTCGTATTCTTTAATCGCTTTTTCTTGAAGGGATTGTGCAAGTTCTTTTTCAGCATGAGCTTCATTTAAAGTTTGCATATAAAGATCTTGTCTTTTCTCCAAATAAAGCGTTACTTTTTCCCAAAAGAATTTTTTAACAACGATAAATAAAACAATGAGAGCAACCAAGTTTAAGAGGACAATTTCGGGATTGTTTATGACTGAATACAATCCTTCTTCAACCATTTCGGTTATTTGGTCAAATATAGTTGACACAAAACATCAGTCCTTTTTTAAAATTTTATTTACCTGATAAGATGAATGCAATAATTAAACCATATAAACCAGTTGTTTCTGCAACCGCTTGTCCAATCAGCATTGTGGTTGTGATTTTTCCAGAAGCTTCTGGTTGACGTGCAACGGCTTCAGCGGCTTTAGCAGCTGCATAACCTTGTGAAAGGGCAGTACCCACACCGGTAAAAACAGCGATACCAGCACCAAGATAAGCTAAACCTTGTGCGTAAAATTCATTTGGTACCACTTCTAAAATTTTTGGAATGATTGTTGTAAGAAATGCAAACATGTTCTATTCTCCTTTTCTTTTTTAATTATATTAATTATAAATCAGCTTCATCCATTTTGTTTGAAGCGAAAATAACCGTAAGTAAAATTAAAACGAGTGTTTGGATAAAACCAAACCCAATATCGAACACAACGTGGAGTGCAGGTGTAATAACAACTGAAACCCAACCGCCAAGTTCATAAACTAAAAACAAAATAATCGATCCACTCACAATATTACCGAATAAACGCAGTGCCATCGAGAAAATAGGGGTAAAATCACCGATAATATTAAGGGGGAATAACGGCCACAATGGTTGGAAAACACCGGTTAGATGGCGCCAACTTTGACTCATAAAACCTGCCGTTTGAATAATTAAGAAGGAAAGAATTGATAAGCTAAACGTAATAGAGGTAAACCGTGTGGGTGCTGTTAAGTTAAAAAACATTCCACTCATATTGGCAAGAGCAACATATAATGTCATCGCAAAAACAAGTGGTGTAAGTTTGCGCCAATGTTTCCCAAAATAAGATTTGGTAAACGTGTTGAAAAAAGCAACAAATTGAATCACAACCGTCCACAATTTATTTGGTTTCGCCTCGACATCTAACTTAGAAATTCTCGCTCCAAACCAAATACTAATAATCATAATAAAAACCATAATCCCAAGTGACGTCAAAAAATAGACAGGGAGATTGGTTAGGCGATTAACGATTTCATTCCACGTCATGCATATTTTCCTCCACAAATTGATTCGCTTGTTCTTCTTGTTCTAATGCTAGAAGCATTTGTCGGTGTTTTCTAAACAAAGGTGAATGATAAATGAAAATACCGATTTGGATAGATACGAATCCAAGTAATAAAAAAATGTACGTATTAATAAGGACATTTGTCCCATTGTCCTTTTGGTCAAAATAAGCAAATGCAATCACAATTAAATACATCACATATCGTAAACCAATATGAGACATTACGTTTGCATAATTAATTTTACGTTTACTTAAAGCAATCGAACGGCTATGGTTAAACATCGCCACTGCACTTCCTAATACTGACCAAATCCAGTAGTCACGAAAAAAGATAACAGTAACGATGGCTAAAAGGACACTATAACCTAAACCAATTAAATTAATCACGCTGAGTTCTTTCATATCTGTCCTCGCTTTTAATAAACTGATGTAATCCCATATAACCAACGACCAAACCTAGAAATAATCCGATAGCAGCTAAATAAGATGCCAAGTTACCATCGGGATCAATTTTACGGCCTAAATAAATGCCAAACACAGCTAAACCAATGACTGAAAAAATCATTTGCATCACCATGGCATAAGCCATAAATAGTTTTCGTCGCTTTTCAAACTTTTTTTTATTTGGTTCCAAATAAACGATCCCCACAATCTCCAAGTCCAGGAACGATATATCCGTGTTCGTTTAAATGTGAGTCTAAAGCTGCTAAATAAATCTTAACATCAGGATGGTCTTCTTGTAATCGAGAAACACCTTCGGGCGCACCAACAATCCCAACATAACGAATGTCTTTCGCACCGGCTTGTTTAATAATTTCAATGGCTTTTGATGCCGAACCACCTGTCGCAAGCATCGGATCAAGAACCAAAACAACGCTATCGGTAATAATATCGGGAAACTTTGCGTAGTAAACATTAGGTTGTAAACTGGATTCGTCACGATATAGACCGATGTGGCCAATCTTTGCAGTGGGAATAATGTTATGAATGCCTTCAACCATCCCTAAACCAGCACGCAAAATAGGAACGATCACCACTTGTTTTTTCAAAACGCTTGCTTCCATGTGCGTAATCGGCGTTTCGATGGCTTTGGGAATCGTTTGAAAATCACGAGTAATTTCATAAGTAATTAAGCCACTCACTTCATTGACTGATTCCCGAAACTCCTTGGTTCCAGTGTTCTTATCACGAATTTTTGCCATTTTATGCTCAATTAAAGGATGTTTCAAAATTACGACTGAACTCATTTATTTTTCCTCGATCTTCGATATTTTATCTATCCGACGTTGATGTCTTGTTTCAAAATGTTCTTCCATAAAGGCATCAACCATTTTTTTAGCTAATTCAGGTGAAGTCATTCTTCCACCCATTGTAATGACATTGGCTTGGTTGTGTTGTTTAGCAAGTCGAGCAGTTTCTTCATTATAAATTAAAGCTGCTCGAACGCCTTTAACTTTATTGGCAGCAATAGAAACACCAATACCTGTGCCACAGACTAAAATGCCAAAGTCAAAATCATCATGCGCAACAGCTTGTCCAACAGCTTCAGCATAGTCAGGATAATCAACAGACTCGAGTGAATCTGTTCCATAATCAACGACGTTGATTTGTTTTTCTTTTAGGTGATCTTTTAAAATCGCCTTTAATTCGTAACCTGCATGGTCACTTCCAATTGCAATTTTCATAAGAACCTCCTCTTTTTCACTTTATATATTATAACATAATTTGAGTATTAATACCGCTTAAAAGTTAGGAAATAAAAGAGGTTATTTCAAATGAGAAAAAGTCCATCGATGATGGACTTCAATTATTTAATTGTCTCGAGTAACTCAGCTTCTGAAATAGCACCAGGTCGAACAATTTTAAGTCCTCTTTTAGTGACATCAACAATCGTTGATGATTGATCGCTTTTAGGAATCTGTCCTTGGGGATAAATTTCTTTCACATGTTTTTTAAACTGTTTTTCAATGGCCTTAAATTCATTGATCGGTTTTTCTTCAGGCAAAGTTAAAGACGTGACTCTTAAGGGCCCATACATATCGATTAATTTTAAAGGGATTGGATGCTTAGGCATCCGAATTGCAACCGTTTCTTCTTTAGTTTTTTCAAAAAACTCAGGAGTGGTTTTGAAAATAATCGTTAAATGGCCAGGCCAATATTTCCGCATCAATAATTCACTTTTTCGGTTAATTACAGCAATCTCTTTTAGTTGATTGACATTAGAAATTAAAATGGGGATAGGTTGTGGTTTTTTAATACCTTTGAGATGGTTGATTTTTTTTAGCCCTTCTTGATCATGAAGGAGGCTCGCAAAACCAAAAACAGTGTCAGTGGGAATAATAATAATATCGCCTTTATACATCATGTAAATCAACTCCTATTTTTATCATCGTAAAACGATCTTTATTTTGATAATCTTTCAAATGTGTAATTTGCGCGTTTGGCAAAAATTGATAAATCAATTCGTTTAATGCTTGTTTTTGTTCAGCTCCATGCTCAAAGAAAATAATGCTTTTTTTCTGTATATGTTGATGCACAGATTTTAAAATAGCTTCATAAGAATCTAATCCGTAAATGCCGCCATATAATGCGCTTTTTGGCTCTTTATCCACAATGTTATCTAGGGGCTCTTCGTCACGTATATAGGGTGGGTTTGCTACTATAACATCATACGTTTCATGAATCTTTTCGAACCAATCGCTTTGCACTAAATGAACCGAGGCATTAAACTTTTGACTGTTCCTTTTTGCAACCACCAAGGCCTTATGAGACAAATCGACCAAGGTAACTTCTAATGAGGGGTTTTCTAATGATAATGTGATCCCAATACAACCACTTCCTGTTCCTAAATCGAGAACGGATAACGGTTTTTCGTTAGGCCAAAAAAGTTTGATTTCTTTTAACAAAATATCGACTAATTGTTCTGTTTCCCGGCGGGGAATAAGAACGTCTTCGTTCACGAAAAAACGACGGTTATAAAAGTAAGTATAACCAAGTAAATATTGAACAGGCTCATGGTGAAAAAGATATCGATCTAAAACTTTCACGAACTGCTCTTGAATTGTTTTTGGAACAGAATTTTTTAACGATAAATAAAAAAGATGGGGCTCCATAGCTGAAAGTTCTATTAGTAAAAACTTAACAGCTTCTTCCTCGAGACGATGTTTGCGAGCCTTTTGTTGGCCATCTCTTAAAAGTTCTTCGTAAGTCAAGCCGAAACCTCTGTTAATTGTTGTTTTTGAAATTCATTTAAAAGTGGTTCTAAAACTAAATCTAAGCGTCCATCCATAATTGCATCTAAACGTTGTAGTGTTAAGTTGATACGATGATCAGAAACACGGTTTTGGGGATAGTTATAAGTCCTGATTTTCTCGCTTCTGTCCCCACGACCAACCAATGCATGGCGTTTTTCTTCTTCAATTGCTTCTTGTTCAGCACGCATTTGATCATAAATTCGTGTTGTTAAAAGACGATATGCTTTATCTCTGTTTTCGTGTTGTGACTTACCTTCTTGACAACTCACACTGATTCCTGTTGGTAAATGTGTTAACCGAACAGCAGATTTAGTTGTATTAACGGATTGACCACCAGGTCCACTAGAGTTAAAGGTGTCAAAACGAATATCGTTCCAACTAATGTTTAAATCAAGCTCATCTGCTTCTGGCATAACTAAAACTGTAGCAGTGGACGTGTGAACACGTCCTTGAGATTCGGTTTCTGGGACTCTTTGAACACGGTGAGTTCCAGATTCATATTTTAACATCGAGTACACAAGTTTCCCCGAAATCATAAATTCAATTGTCGTATAACCGCCCATCGAGCCGGGCATCGCATTCAAAATTTCTATTTTCCAGTTTTTTGATTCAGCATATTTCAAATACATTCTAAATAAATCGCCAGCAAAAATATTGCCCTCATCGCCACCTGCGGCCCCTTTAATTTCAACGATAACGTTTTTCTCATCATTTGGATCTTTTGGTAATAATAAAACTTTCAGTTTTTCTTCTGTATCAGCTAATGTTTGCTCTAAAAGACGGACTTCGTTTTGTCCAAATTGAATAAGATCTTCATCGGTTTCGTCTTCAATCATTGCTTTCACATCATGGAGTTCGGTTTCTTTCTCTTGATAAAAGCGATAAAGCTCAACGGTTTCCTGAAAGGAAGCTGCAGCTTTTGATAGCTCAGTGATTTCCTTTACATCGACAACGCCTTGAGCGAGTTTATTTTGAATTTCTTTGTATTGTTTTTCGATTAATTTTAAACGGTCAAACATAAATATATGAAAAGACTTAAAGGAAATGTTGCCCCTTTAAATCTTTCTCCTTTCGGTCAGATTCTATTGGTCTATTTTAGAAATTCGTTGCAAATTGCTAACGTTCCTTACTGATATATTACCATAAAAAAAATAATATTTCCATCGTATTAGACAATGCTTTAAATTTGTATATTTTTCTAAATAGTGTTATAATTAAGGTACCAAATAAAAGGAAAGGAAGATTTATAAAAATGGAAAAACTATATGCTGTTTTAAACAAGCAAGTTGCTAATTTAAGCATTTTCTTTACGAAATTGCATCATTATCATTGGTATGTGGAAGGCCCACACTTTTATCGCCTTCATGAAAAATTTGAAGAGTTATACGATGAAATTAACGAACTCTATGATGAGTTTGCAGAAAGATTGTTAATGATTGGTGGCAAACCACTTTCAACTCAAAAAGCATATTTAGAAGTAACCTCACTAGCAGAAGCTGCCGGTGTTGAAGATGCTGATGTCATGGTTGGTCATGTTCTTAAAGACATTGAAATTATGGCAATCGAATTAAAAGAAGCATTGGTCATTGCTCAAGATTTAGGTGATGAGGTGACTGTTGATCTTTTAATTACAACTCTTGCTAGTTTTGAGAAACACATTTGGATGTTATCAGCAACCCTTAAATAACAAGAATTAAAACAAAACCACTCAACGAGTGGTTTTTTTATCGAAAAAAAAGAGGATTGAAACCAATCCTCTATTTCATTTCATCAGCTAATTTTTGTAAAGTTTCCAAAGCGTTTCCTAAAAACATGTGGACGCCTTTTTTCCGTTTATAAAGCGGGTTATCGACACCTGAGTAGCCAGGGTTTAAATCGTAATTGAAGATAAAGACTTCTTTTGCTTCATCAACATTTAAAATAGGCATTCCGTAGATTGGTGTATCTTCTTGATTTCTCGCGGCTGAATTAACAACGTCATTGGCACCAATAACAATTGCCAAGTCAATATTCTTAAACTCATCGTTTAAATCATCCATTTCATAGAGATCATCGTAATCAACGTCAGCCTCAGCTAACAAGACATTCATATGGCCTGGCATTCTGCCTGCTACAGGGTGAATGGCAAAACGCACAGTGGCACCTTGTTTTTTAAGCGTGTCGGCAAGTTGTTTTACTAAATGTTGTGCTTGAGCAACTGCCATTCCATAACCTGGAACAATAATGATATCTTTGGCATTTTTAATAACGTCTAAATAGGGAGTATTCTCGTCGGCTTCATCTTCTTCAACTTCTTCTTCAACCACTTGTTTTTCAGTCTTAACTTTCTCAGTTTTTTGAACCGTTGTTTTTCCTAGAAGAATTTCAATAAGCTTGCGGTTCATCGCTTTACACATAATTTGCGTTAAGAGTAAACCTGAAGCTCCAACAATGCCGCCCACCGCAACCAATAAAGGATCGCCAATGGCTAAACCTGAGATTGCTGCTGCAACACCAGATAAACTGTTAAGTAATGAAATCGCAATGGGCATATCTGCACCACCAATACGAATGGTAAAGAGAATCCCAAAAAGGAAGGCAACTACAATTGTAATCACTAAAACAACAGTTAATCCTGCTGTTGTTAAAGCAGGATAAATGAAACCAATGGCCAATAAAGCAATTAAAATTCTCGTCACAGATTGATGGAATTTAATGACAATTGGTTTTTGGGTAATGACACGATGGAGTTTCCCTGCAGCAACCATACTTCCTGAGAAGGTTAGGGCACCAATAATAACAGCTAACATCGCGACAAGTAAGCTAAACACTTGTTGATCTGAACCGATGCCAAGGAGGGCATAACCACCAACGATGAAAGATGCTAAGCCACCTAAACCATTGAGTAAAGCAATAAGCTGTGGCATTTCAATAATTTTAACTTTAATACTAATCCATAAGCCAATGGCAGCACCAATCGCTACACCGACATATAAAACCCAAATCGGTAAAATATCATATCTAATTAAAGTAACGACAACACCGGCTAAAAGAGCGACTGCACTTAAAATATTACCTGTTTTAGCCGTTTTAACTTGACTCATTAAGTGAATTCCAAATAAAACCGCAAGTGATAATACGCCAGCAATTACATAATATAAATTGTCAGAAATAGACAGCAACATTAATTTAGTCATGTTTCTCATCCTTCTTTCTGAACATATTTAACATCCGGTGTGTGACGCCAAAGCCACCAACCACATTAATGGTTGCGACAACAACAGCAAGTCCCCCTGCGATTGAGGAAAGCCAGCCAATATCACGATAACTAATCGCAAATGCAACTAAAGCTCCAATTAATGTAATCCCAGATAAAGCATTCATCCCACTCATCAAAGGTGTGTGTAATAAAGAAGGGACGTTTTTAATTAAAAAGTAACCAACAATTGTTGATAAGACGAAAACGCCTAGTAAGATAAAATGTAATAATTCCATGCTTCCTCCTTAATTTTCCATCGCCTCTAATGTGCCTTGATGGACAATTTTACCGTTTTGAGTGACTAAGATAGATCCGACGATTTCATCACTTGTGTCTAACTCAACACGATCATTTTTAACTAAGTATTTTAATAAGTTGTATACGTTATTAGAAAACATCCATGTTGATGATGTTGGAATCATGCCAGGAATGTTTTTTGAACCAATCATTGTAACACCATGTGCTTGATAAGTTTCTCCAGCTTTTGTTAAGGCACAGTTTCCGCCTTGGTCGATCGATACGTCAACAATCACCGATCCTGGTCTCATGGTTTGAATCATTTCCTCATCAATTAAAATAGGTGCTTTCTTACCAAACAATAAAGCAGATAAGAAAATAATGTCAGCATTTTTAACATAATCACGTAAAGCATCTTTTTCTACACCTAACCAGTGGTCAGACAATCTGTTGGCATGTTTTCCATCTTCGCTAACTGCGATGTCGGCAGGAATACCTAAATCAATGATTCTCGCACCTAAAGATTGCGCTTGCTCATTTGCCTCGGGGCGAATATCACATGCATGAACAACAGCACCTAAACCTTTGGCAGTTGCAATTGCTCTTAAGCCAGCAACGCCAGCACCAACGACCAATACGTTTGCAGGTTTAATCATCCCAACAGCTGAACCAATCATCGGCATAAATTTAGCGATGGTATCGGTTGCCATAATCATGCCTTTATATCCAGCACATGTACTCATTGAAGAAAGAGCATCCATTGATTGAGCGCGGCTAATTCTTGGAATTCCATCTAAAGTTAAACCAATAATGCCCTTATCAGCAAGCATTTGCACCATTTTATGATTATTCGGTGATGCGGGGTGTAAGAAAGTAATTAAGACTTGATCCTTTTGCATCATATCGATTTCATGCATTTGTAAATCATCGTTAAATTGTGGTTCTTTCACTTTTAAGATAACATTTGCTTTTTGGTAAATTTCTTTCGGACTGTCTACCAAAATTGCTCCTGCTTCTATATAATCTTCATCATGATAAAAAGAACCATCTCCTGCGGTTTTTTGAACGAGAACTTCATGGCCATCTCGAACCATTTTTTTAACAGTATCGGGTGTAGCTGATACTCTATTTTCTCCTTGAAGAATCTCTTTTGGAACGCCAATAATCATAATAAATTCCTCCATTTATTTATTTTTTTAGATGACGGTATGTGCGTCTACGCATGAGAAAAAAAGCGTGACGCTAGACGTTTAAATTATAACATATTAAAGACAGATAAAACAAGCATCTTTCATGCTTTGTTTAGAATGCCATTTTTTTAAAAAAGTGACTCAGGATAACGCCTGATAGACGAGTGCTAAAATGTTTTCTCTAAGGGCATGCGCTTCTTTTAAAAGGGTTTGTGTGGTTGCCTTAAATTGCTCGATAAGTGTCTCGTTAGAAAGACCAGGCAAATTAATTAAAACGTTTAAAACAGCTCCTTCAACACCTGTAGCAATACTTAAAGCAGAAACACCCATATCAGAAATTGCTGATTGGTTACCATATGCAAGAACAAAAGAAAGGTGTTTTAATGCTTCTAACGATAATAGACCAATTTGTTCAGGCACTTCAATCGCACCTAATGTTGCGTCTTCGATTTTTTGTTTGCGCAACTCATCCGTTTTTGGAAGACGGTATGCGGTAACAATTTTGTTGTAAGCATCCGTATCTAAATCAATTAATTGCGTCAATTGGATTTTTAATTGTTCAAGGGCATTTAATGTTTCATTAAATTGTGTTTGAATTTCAGGTTCTAAATTAAGAAATTTCTTTTTCGTAACCGTTAAATGACCGACCATTCTGGCTAAAGAAATTCCCAAAGCACTAATCAATGCAGATGACGAACCACCACCTGGTGCTGGTGATGAAGAATCAACTTCATCTAAAAAATGTTTTACAGTTAAATCAATCAGTTTCATATAAGCCTCCAGCTATTGTATTTGTTGTCCGTTTATAAAAACGTGAGAAACATGGTTAATTCCAAAATGATAAAAAAGATAAGCTAAATTGGGAATGTCTAATAAAAGGAAATCAGCATCTTTTCCTGGCTCTAAAGATCCTTTTTGTGAAGCAAGTCCTAAATGGAAGGCGGCATTTTGTGTGACTGCAGTCAAAATTTCTTCAGGTGTTAACTTTAGATAATTAGCAGCCAATTGCATAATTAGTTGGAAGTTTTCCGTGGGGCAACTTCCGGGGTTGTAATCACCTGAAACAGATAGGGCACAACCAGCCTCAATCATATCGCGGGCGCGAGCATATGTTTTATTTAAATAAAAAGATGTACCCGGTAAGATATTTAAGATGGTTGAAGTTTTTGCAAGTTTGATGATGTCTTCATCTTTAATAGCCATTAGATGGTCAACACTGGTTGCGCCAAGATCGGCACCTAAACCAGCACCACCTAAAGGATCAATTTCATCTGCATGCAATTTCACTTTAAAACCGAGTGCTTTTGCTGCTTCAAGTATTTCTCTTGTTTCATTTAAATCAAAAACACCTGTTTCACAAAATACATCGACGAATTCAGTTAGGTTGGTTGCTCTAATTTTTTCTAAATCAGCTAACATGGCATCGATATAGCCCCGTTTATTATTTAAAAACTCTTTTGGAACAGCATGAGCAGCCATGTATGTAGGAACAAGATGAACTGGATGATTATCATTCAGTTTTTTCATTACTTCTAGTTGCTTAACTTCATTTTCATAATTTAAACCATAGCCACTTTTTGCTTCTAAAGTTGTGACACCGTATGATAACATGACATCAAGTGATTTTTTAGCTTGGGCATATAACTCATCAAAACTCGCTTTTCTAGTTTTATCAACTGTTCCTAAAATACCTCCACCAGCCTGTAAAATGTCTAAGTAGGGTACACCTTGACGTAATTGCTCAAATTCATTTTCACGTGAACCTGCATGGACCAAATGAGAATGTGAGTCAATAAAACCAGGAACAACCACTTTTTGTTTGGCATCAAAAAGAAGTGTTTTATCGCCCACTAAAGCGCTATAATCTGCAACTCCAACGTGTAAGACTTTACCATCTTTAATAGCAATAAAAGGCTGTTCCAAGGTTTCAATCATTTTCATTTTATTACCTTTTACCGGTGGTATTTCTCTTGAGTGATAAAGTGATTTAATATTATAAACAATGAAATCGGCAATCATGATTCACTACCTGTGATATAATATTCAATTATTTTTTCTTCGGTAAAATCACGTAAACCTAAGTATTCACGACTTAATTCAGCAATTTCCTTTAAGGAAAGTTCAGTCTTCGGTTTTTGATCGCGCTCTAAATAGTAATCCAAAGATTGAATTAAAGCTTTTTCTGGTATTAAACCAACTATTTCTGATGACTGAACATGAAGTTGATGCTTGAGTGCTTCCATTTTAACCGTCTCAAAAATGCGGTAGATTGGATTCTTTTGATAATTTAAAATATTCATTGTTACTTGCGTGTGACCTCGTTCGTTTAAATAAACAGGACCTGCTTGAACAAATTGAAATCCGCCACCTGATTGACGAATTGCCCGTGCATAATCACCGGTGATTGTTAAATCATCCGTTGGTAAATCAATATTGTAAGCTAATAAAGGGAGTCTTGAGCCAATGGCGACAACCCCAAACGTTGGATGAATTTCATTTTTACCATAATCTGGTAACCAGGGTTCGGTTTTAATTTTTTCTTTCATTCCTTCAAATTCACCTTTACGAATGTTTGGTAATGACTTTCTGTCTGGTGAAGTTGCGGCATTTGCATATAAGTAAACCGGTAAATCTAACGTTGAACTTACCTTTTCAGCAAGTTTTTTAGCATAAGCAGTACATTCGCTCATTTTAATATTTTGAATAGGTATAAAAGGGACAACATCAACCGCACCCATGCGGGCATGTTCACCTTGATGGACATTCATATCAATTAAATCACGCGCTTCTTTGAAGAAACGTACCAAAGGCTCAATCATTGCTTCTGGTTCGCCGATTAATGTCACCACAGTTCTGTGATAATCTTGATCGGGCTCGTAACTAATAAGAGTAAAGCCGGGTTGATTCTTTAAGGGAGTAATTATTTTTTCAATTTTTTCTAAATCTTTCCCTTCGGAAAAATTAGGAACACATTGGACGATTTGTTTCATTTGTTGAACCTCTCTTTCACAAGTTTATTAATGAAGTCGTCATCAGCGACAAAGGGCATGGTAATGCCAGCTTCTGGCTGATCTTGATTAAATTGTTTAGCGGTTTCAATTGCGTTAGGATTCAGTGCCCAAGAACGTCTAGAAACGCCTAGGATAACATCGTATGTCATCGCTTGTTTTAAAATGTCATCGACACGAGCTGAGCCATCTAAAACCATCCCGTATCCACCATTAATTGATTTACCAATCCCGACGCCACCACCATTATGGAGGGCCACAAGGCTCATGCCTCTAAGAGCGTTGCCAATGGCAACTTGAGTTGCCATTTCAGCCATAATGTTTGAACCGTCTTTGATATTCGCTGTTTCTCTAAAGGGACTATCGGTTCCACCGGTATCGTGATGGTCTCTTCCTAACATAATCGGACCAGTTAATTTATTACGAACAAGCTCATTAAATTTTAAAGCTATTTTTAGGCGACCAATTTGATCTTGATAAAGGATTCTCGCTTGTGTTCCTACGACTAAAGCATTCTCTTTTGCATTTTTTAACCATTCGTAATTATCTTTATCTTGGAATCTTCTTGTTGGATCAATTAAGGATAATGCCGTTTGGTCAGTTAAATCTAAATCACTTTCTTTACCAGATAAACAAACCCAACGGAAAGGTCCATATCCATAGTCAAAGAGGAGGGGTCCCATCAAATCTTCTACATAAGAGGGATAAATAAATCCATCTAAATCGTTTTGTTTGTTTTTACAAACTTCTTTAATTCCCGCATCATAAAGCGCTTTAAGGAAACTATTACCATAATCAAAGAAATATGTTCCTTGGCTAACGAGCGCCTTAATGGCATGATAATGTTGTAGAAGTGTTTCATCGACTTTTTTCTCAAAAAGGGATTTATCATTTTTTAATAATTCAGTTCTTTCATCAAATGTCATTCCTGTGGGGCAATAGCCTCCATCATAAACAGCATGACAACTTGTTTGATCGCTTAATAAATCAATGTGAATATGATGATCAACAGCATATGCAAGTAAGTCAACGATATTACCTAAATAAGCAATCGCAATCGATTCACCCTTATCTAAATAAATTTGAGCAACTTCATATGCCTCTTTTGGTGTTTTAACGACTTGGCTAACCCATTTTTGTTGGTAACGTGTTTCGATTCTTGATGCATCAACTTCAGCAATGATTCCTACACCACCAGCAATTTCGACTGCTTTTCCTTGCGCGCCACTCATACCACCCAAACCGGATGAAACAAAGAGTTTACCTGCTAAATTTCCTTCTGTGGGAATTCCGAGTTTAAGTCTTCCTGCATTTAATAACGTTGAATATGTGCCGTGAACAATGCCTTGAGGTCCAATATACATTAAACCACCCGCAGTCATCTGCCCGTAGTTCGCAACCCCAAGAGCTTGAGCGCGGTTAAAATCAGTTAAATTATCGTATAATCCAACCATTAAACCATTGGTGATAATGACTCTAGGTGCGGCAGGGTGGGAAGTGTATAAACCCATGGGATGACCTGATAAAATGGACAGTGTTTGGGAATCCGTCATCACTTCTAAATATTTTTTAATAAGTTGATACTGCATCCAATTTTGGCATACTTGACCCGTTTCCCCATAAGTAACAAGCTCATAGGGATATAAAGCAACGTCAAAGTCTAGGTTATTATCCATCATTACTTGAAATGCTTTTCCTTCTAATGTTTTTCCTGGATAAGCATCGATTGGCATGCCTTTGATTTCGCCGTGAGGACGGAAACGATAACCATAAATACGTCCATGAGTTAAAAGTTCATCTAAAAACTCAGGCGCTAAGGTTTCATGCCAAACTTCAGGAACATAACGCAGCGCATTTTTTAAAGCAAGTTCAATTTCTTTTTCAGATAAGTTGAGTTCACGCATCGGTGCTCGACGAATTTTTGGATCAAACGTTGGGTATTCAGGTAGGGTCGAAAAAATATCAGCTAGGGTTAATTCATACATCAACTTCATCTCCTTTAAATAATGATTGATAAAAAGCATCTGTTTTTAAGAATTCTTCTATCTTTTGCATATAGGGTGACATTATTTCATCTTGTGCGATAAAAGGAATGTCCGTTTCTAATAAGGCAAAGAGTTGTTTTGTTTTTTCGCCTAATTGATCTTTACCCCGAAAATGGAGTGCCTGATAAGCAGTAAAGATTTCTAAAGCAATCACTTTCCAAACGTTATCTAAAATTTGTTTTGCTTTACGAACGGCGTATGCTCCCATAGACACATGATCTTCTTGATTTGCTGATGATGGAATTGAATCTACTGAAGCAGGATGAGCTAAAACTTTGTTTTCACTAACGATCGATGCAGCTGTATATTGAACAATCATAAATCCTGAGTTTACTCCAGAGTCTTCACTTAAGAAAGGTGGTAGTCCTTGATTTAATTTAGGATTTACTAACCGTTCAATCCGTCTCTCGCTTATATTTGCAAGCTCTGCAATCGCTAAAGATAAATAATCAAAAGCCAATGCGAGGGGTTGACCATGAAAATTACCAGCACTAATGGCTTGATGTTCATCAACAAATAAAATTGGATTATCTGTTACCGCATTCATTTCTGTATCTAAGACTTGGTGAACATAATAAAAAGCATCGAGCGAAGCGCCATGCACTTGAGGCGCACAGCGAATTGAATAGGCATCTTGAACGCGTTTTTCACCTTGTTTCGTAATGTTTGAACTGTTTTTTAAATAATTTTTAACTTGAACAGCCGTTTCTAACTGACCAATATGACCTCTTACCGTTTGGATTTGTTCTGCAAACGCATCGATAACACCTTCAAGAGCCTCCATTGTCATCGACAATGAAAGATTGGCATATTTCATGAGACGAAATGCATCGTATAAAACGAAAGCCCCTATAGCGGACATCGCTTGTGTACCATTAATTAAACTGAGTCCTTCTTTCGGTGCTAAATGACTCAAAGGTTTTAAATTGGCTTTTTTTAAGGCAATGTCTGCTTGACACCTTTCGCCTTCATAAAAAACTTCACCTAAACCAAGTAAAGGTAAACTCATATGTGATAAAAGTGCTAAATCTCCACTTGCTCCTAAACTACCTTGTTCAAAGACCACAGGCGTAATCTTTGCGTTTAACAAATCAAGCATCAGTTGAATGGTTTCTAGTCGTGTTCCACTATGTCCTTTAATCAAAGCATTGATCCTTAAAACAAGCATGGCGCGAACGATTTCAATATCTAAAGGATTACCCATTCCGCAAGCATGACTTTTAATTAAATTTTCCTGCAGTTCTTCTAAGCGATGGTTTTTAATTTCAACTTGAGAAAGATCACCAAATCCGGTATTAATACCATAAACTGGGCGCCCTTCATTAATTAAATTTTTAACAAAATCACTGGCTTTTTGAACCGCTAATTTACTTTGCTCATCAATATCAACTTTTTTGTTATGACGTGCAACCGCAATTAACATTTCCAGTGTTAAATTAGAACCGTTTAACAGAATCATTTTTCTCCTGCATAAATCTAAGATTTATGTCCTTTCTTCAGTTATCGTTTAAGCTACATTTACATTTTAACATAGAAACAGCCGAGAATTAAGAGAGATTTGGGGTTATTGTTGTTTTTATGCATTTTTTAAAGTTCTTTAGAAAAGAAAAGATTTAAACATTTTTAAAGAGAAAAGAAAGCGTTATCATGTATAATAGGATTGGGTGATAAAATGCGAGTAATAAAAGCAGATGAAATAACAAAAGTTGTTAAACAATTAGCACTAGATGCGAACCATGATATCGGCGAATCTTTTATCGATTTACTAAGAAGAAAAATCAAAGAAGAAAAATCAGGAATTGGCCGAAGTGTTCTTGAACAAATCGTTGAAAACGATGAAATTGCTCGAACAGAAAACCGACCCATGTGTCAAGACACAGGGCTCATTGTTTGTTTGGTTGAAGTTGGTTACGATGTCCATATTCAAGGTGATTTATATGAAGCCATTAACGAAGGTGTTCGTCAAGCATACGATGAAGGCTTATTACGTAAATCCGTCGTTAAACATCCATTAAAACGAGAAAATACCAATGATAATACACCAGCGATAACCCATGTTAAGCTGGTTTCTGGTGATAAAATAAAAATTACGCTTGCTCCCAAGGGTGGCGGTAGTGAAAACATGAGTTTAGTCAAAATGCTCACACCGGCTGAAGGGATTCAAGATATTAAAGATTTAGTGTTGCACACCATTTTTTATGCTGGTGGAAAACCGTGTCCTCCACTTGTTGTGGGCATTGGTATTGGTGGAAATTTAGAAAAATCAGCCTTAATTGCAAAAGAAGCTATTTTTCGGGAGATTGATGATGTCAATCCAGACCCTATTTTAGATCAACTAGAAAGAGAATTGCTTCAAGAAATTAATGAATTGGGCGTTGGCCCCATGGGTTTTGGTGGAACAACGACAGCATTGGCCGTAAAAATCAATGCGTACCCATGTCATATCGCTTCCCTTCCTGTCGCGATTAATTTACAATGTCACGCATCGAGACATAAAACGGAGGTTATCTAATGTATTTAACTACACCTATTACGCAAGATGATATTAAAAAGATGAAAGCTGGAGATTTGGTTTATATTACGGGCACTCTTTATACTGCACGTGACCGTGCTCACCAAAAAATGGTCGATGCTGTCAATAACCAAGACGAACTTCCATTCGATTTTGAAGGGCAAATTGTCTATTATACAGGCCCCACACCAGCGAAGCCAAATGAGCCCATTGGCTCTTGTGGCCCCACGTCCAGTTACCGGATGGATCCATATGCATTACCGCTTATGAAAGCAGGGCTAAAAGTGATGATTGGTAAAGGTGACCGAAGCGATACATTTATTGAACAAATGATTGACCAAAAAGGCGTCTATCTTCAAGCTGTCGGTGGTGCCGGAGCGCTCTTACAACAGAAGGTTATTTCCAGTGAAGTCGTCGCTTATGAAAGTTTAGGAGCAGAGGCCATTCGGAAACTTGAAGTTAAAGAATTTCCTGCGGTTGTTACATACGATATTTATGGCGGAAATATGGTTAAGGATGAAGTAAAAAAATATCAAAAAAGAACGATATAAAATAAAAAAATCACTCTTTAATTGAGAGTGATTTTTTTATGATTGGATGATGGTAAAATTGTTCAAGATACTTTAAAACATGAAAGACAATCAATTGATCTGCTGATCCACCAAAACTGATTCCATAACGCACACATTTTTGGGTGAAGTTATGCAGAGCATCTGTGTCATTTGGATCAATGGTTTTCGCTAGATTGATAAAGTCTTGATAGACTTCATAGGAACCAGCTCGCTTCAAAGCAACTGTGTCCTTTGAATGTGTCATAAAAAAGAGAAGAATTTCATGTAGATTAGATGTATTTTGAGAGTTAAAATTAGGGAATCTTGTAAGTGCTTTTTGAAGTGTAGGTAACCCCTCAAAAACTTCCCCACGAATGCCCTTTATTTGATATTTTTTAAAGGCAGTTCCACCAGCTGTTTGTAAGTCTTTGTTAAAGTCATCTAAAACATCTTTTGCAAGTGTTTCTATATGTTTGAAAATCATCGAAAAAGGTTGTTGTGATTGAAGTAGTAATCCATAAGCCAAACAAACAAATCCTAAAACATAAATAAGCCCCTTGTAAGTATTAATCCCACGTGTTTTTCTATACATCGCTTTTTCAGCTAAAATGCCTATTTGTTGGGCTTGTTTAAATAGGTCCTCACTATTAGGATTGCGATACGCCAAGGCGAACATATCAACAAAAAAAGGAATCAAGACGTAAAGTGATTCACGCATTAATTGATAGTTCATATCCATATGCGACCCAGCTGAAAAAGGCGTTACCAAGCCAAATTTAGGATGTAAATTTAATTCAGACAAAACTGAAAATTCAATCCATTCGTGGAGTTTAGCTTTGTTATAAATTAGAAGCTGATCATCAATATGTGTCAATATTTCAGTTAAGCTATGTTTTTGTGAACGTTGGCAACGGTGAACATAATCGCCACAAATCATACATGTCCGAGCAGGTAAATGGAGTGAATCTCGAGTAATAAGCTCTCCTTTTTCATATACATCGAGGTCAATTAAACGGCCTAAAAAATGGGATTCTTCGATTTTAATCGCAGCTTGTTTTAGTGCATTAACGTCCTTATATTTTAAGCCATAAATTAAATAAGGTCCATCCGCGCTTTCATAAAAGTGGACATGATTTACAACCCATTTTTCCATTAAAATCGGATGGAAAATACGGAGTAATAAATAGCTAGAAAAGCGTGTTTTATTGAGACCTGGAGTATTGGCTTTTAAGCAAACTAAAAACGCCCCATTTTGCGCTAATTTTTCAATGGTTATCTTGCGCTTTTCTCGAGCGTCTAAAATTTTATTTTTCATGGAAAAGACTGCGTCCTTTTGACGATACTAAAAAGCGATATGTCACTTTCGGAACAACTTCTTTTAACTGTGAATATTGTTTTTCTTCTGCTAATTTTCGTACATGAGAAGCACTAATAATTTGACCATCGTATTCTAAACGCGGGATAATGTGCGCCCTATCTTTAAGAAGTTTTTTCATAGCCTCATTATAAGTGTTTGTTACGACATCAAAAGGTTCATTACCAACAAAGCGGTAATCGATGTTAAAAATAGGTTCAATATATTGCTGATAAATGGCAATATCTAAGTCGGTAAAAACATCCATTTGCTCCTTTTCTTTCAAGAAGTAAGTTGGAAAGGTTGCCTTGGAAATGATATAGGGAGTTGAAGGTAAAACATAGACATTTTTTAAGTGTTTAGTTGCTCGATTAATTAATTTTAATCGTGATTTATAAGGGATAACAGAGTGATCACTTTCTACTAAAAAAATAATTAAATCATCTACTTTTTTTAAAGCTTCGTTGATTAAATATAGGTGACCATTTGTCAATGGATTTAAATTCATAACAATGCATCCTCTGGTCCCCTTTTTTTGTGGGATGGAAGCTGCTATTTTGGTTAAAACATCAGTAATGTTTTGTTCACGATTTTCATATAAAATAATTTTTTCTCGAGAAATAATTTCATGAAAATTAAAATTCGCAAAAACATTTTTATTTTCAGGTTTCGTATAGAGAAAAAAATGGTTAATTTTTTTCGCATCGAGCTCTAATAGCAAATGTGACAAAACTTTACCACTTAAATTTAGGGATTGGTAATCAGGATGAACAGCTATCATTTTAATGACATGATCATCCAAAGATCCGGTTGCTACCAACTGATCTTTGTCGTATAAGCCAATTGTATGAGTAATAGATGACTCATATTCAAGTTGATTTAAATGTAAAAGATGCTCGACGTCTTTTATTTCGTTTTCGAGCATAATATTTTTCACTTGATAAACTTTCATTTTTTTACCTCGCGAATGGTGTCTATAATCGTTCCATCACGATAGCGAATGAGACCAATGATTTTATCACTGGTTGAAATTGATTTTGGTTGACCAGTTATTTGCGTGACTAATTGATAGAGTTCATCTATCGTAACAATGTTTAACTGTGAATCTTTTAATTTTTCGATTAAATCAGTTCTTTTTGGATTGATGGCAATCCCTCTTTCAGTGACGACAACATCAACACTTGATCCAGGGGTTGATACAGTTTGGACCCGTTGACGGATAAAAGGAATTCGTGATTTAAACAGATTGGTTGTAATTACCGTTAGTTTTGCTTCATAAGCGGTATCACTATGTCCACCGCTACCACCGATAAGTTGATGAGTTGAAGAAGTGGTCACATTAACATTGAAATCTAAATCAACTTCGGCTGCCCCTAAAATTACAACATCCAACTGACGAGCGATATTATTAGGTTCAAAGGGGTTCGCATATAATGAAGCATCCATAAAATGATGTTTTTGGTTGTTTTTATAAGAGTTGACGGCAGTTAAATCAAATGATTGAACATCGTAAAGTTCCGCAAAATAACTTGATTCAAATAGTTCAACGATTTTAGCAGTAATTCCACCACTTACAAAACGTCCTTTTAATTGTCTTTTTTCCATTTCATCTTTTAAGTAGTGACTGACGGCTATCGACGTCGCACCTGCACCTGTTTGAAAACTAAAGCCGTTTTGAATAACATCTAAGTCCTTTAAAAGTCTTACAGTGTCACGAGCAATTTTAAGTTGTACCGGATCTCTTGTCATTTGAGTTGTTCCAGTCTCAATACCAGAAGAATCGCCAATGGCATTTACTGTTACAACGTAGTCAACGTCATTTCCGTTAATTTCCGTTGTTGTCAAAGAAGAAACAATCGTGTCAGTGACAACCACTTTATGTTTTGCATATAAGACGTCTGGAATAATATAACCTAAAGGACCACAAGGATTTTTTCCATCAACACCATTCGCATTGCCTTTTTTATCAACAGCACTGGCAGCAATAAAAGCGATATCGATATTTAAATCTCCAGCTTCAATCGCACGTGCGCGACCACCATGTGTATCCATGATTAAAACTTTTTCTAAATCACCTCGGCTAATGGATTCTGCAACAGGGCCAGAAACGTAGTTAGTAACAATTTGGGTGACATTTTTATTTAGAAGTAAGGGGATGATAGGTTCATGAACAGGAAAAATCCCACTCGGAGCGAGGGTGATATTTTTTAAGTTTCGTTTAACGATTTCTTTCGCAACCATATTTAATAAATGATCACCATTTCGATAATGATGGTGAAAAGAAAGCGTCATTCCATCTTTAATATTGAGTTTATTAAAAACTTCAGAAAGTGATTGTAGAAATATCGTCTCACCAGAAGAAGCTTTCTTGACTTGTTTCCGTTTCTTCGATTTAAAGTCATCATCAGAGACAAAAGGTGTATAAGATTTAGGAATCCATCTTCCAACACCGTTCTTAATCATCTTCATAACCTTCGCTTGCTTTTAAGACTTGAAGTGCACGTGTAATCACAGGTTGATCAACCATTTTACCATCTACGGTAAAAGCGCCAAGCCCTTGTTTTTCTGCATTTTCCATTGCTATAACAACTTTTTTAGCAAATTCAATTTCAGTCAACGATGGCATAAATAAGCGATTTACCAATTCTATTTGGTTTGGGTGAATGCAAGCTTTTGCGTTCATGCCAAGCGCTTTCGCATGGAGGATGTCAGTTTCAAGACCTTTGTTGTCTTCAACGTTAGTAAAAGGGGTATCAATGGCATCAATCTCCGCACTTTTTGCGGCATAGATGACCATGTTACGAGCAAATTCAATTTCTTTTCCTTCTACTGTACGCATCACATGAAGTGATGTCGATAAGTCTTCGCCACCTAAAAGAATGCCATTTACACGAGGTGCTTTTGCAATAGCTAAAGCATTCAAAATCGACTCAGGTGTTTCAATTAATGCGATGACACCTATTTTTTTTGACAAACGATATTTTCGTTCGTAAGTGGATAGAGCACGATTTAATTTTTTCAATCCTTCAAGATCTGCTTTAGGTAGACAAATTGTATCTAACCGTGGATTAATAATCGCAGGGATATCATCCAAGTGATGAATGCGGACGATGGCCTCCACGTCTTTTAATTCAACAGAGTTAAAAAAGGATTTTAGCAAATCCCTAGCAGCATCCTTTTCAGTTAAATGGACGGCATCTTCTAAATCGAAAATAATGCCATCTGCTTGAAAAATATCAACATTTTGTAACATGCCGGGCTGATTGGCAGGAATAAACAATAAACTTTTACGCACGGATATCACCCAATCTTTTAACGGCTGTTTTAATACGTGCTCGAATCGTGTAATCCAAAGCACCTTTATCCTTAATATGGACATGCATGTTTGTTGCTTTTAATTGTTTAAGAGTCTCTAAAGCAACAGCATAAATTTGGTCACCGAATTCTTCAAAAACGACGCTTTCGATTTCAATCGTTAAACCGTCAGCTTTTGTGACGGTAACCAAACAATCATTTGATTCATAAGAACCTGCAGTCCGAAATATTTTCATGGTCTTCACCTATCTTTTTGCGAGAATAACGGCTCTTTCCATTTCGTTTTTAGTAATCATATAGCCACTATCAACATCCATGCCTGGTTTAGCAAGACAAACGTCAGCTCCAGCACCTAAAGCAACATGGACAGAAGACATGGTTGAAATATTTGTTTCATTACAAGTGCCGCCGCAATATGCACCAATGCCTTTTTCTTTACAATATAAAATTGCTTCAGCAACATTATGAAGGCCGCCTAAATCAGGGGTTTTAATTTGAATCACATCAGCAGCTTGGTGGTCAGCAAAGTATTTCACATCATCTAAAGTATTACACCACTCATCAGCAACTATTTCGACTTGAGTCCCATCTTCGCGAAGTTTTTCACGAAGTGTTTTCATAATTTCCATTGTTTCTTTACGGCTACCCGCGTCGACTGGCCCTTCAATTCTTAGTTTGAATGGATGTGTCGTTGTTTCTAATTCACGGAAGTATGCAGCCATTTTATTAATATCTAAATCAAAAGCGATACCAATGGTTCCGTAGACATCAATATGAATAATAGGATGATAATCGTCGTTAATTCTTTGTGTAACAATTCGGTTTTTTAGCCATTTAATATAGGCAATAAGTTTTTCACCTTGAAGGCCTAGTTTTTCTTCAACATTATTAATTAATGCATGAGGTAACGATTCAATTTCTTTTAAAATCATTTTATCGACGTTGTTGTAACGATCATCGCCTGATTGAGCGAAAACAGGAATTGAAGTAATGGTTTTTAATTCAGGATTATATTCATTCCGAATGACTTCAGCCATGGTAATTTTTTCTTTATGAGCAACTGCTGAAAGTAACGCTTGGCTGACACCATAACGAATGGCTGTATGCAATCTTTCACCATTAATTTTAAAAGCATCAAAATCTGAAGCCATTTCTTTAAAAGTAGTAATTTCTTTTCCTAGTAAATAAGGCTTAATATATGTTTCCATAAAAGGAATATAACGATCAGCTAAAAATAAGGGGTCTCGTCCACCAGCGCCACTATATTGAACGGCAGCACAATCACCTAAAGCAACTGATCCATCATCTAAAACCAATTGAATTGAAATTGCTTCGCCAGGAACACGAATTTTTTCAAAACTAGGCGTGAGAGGTTCACCCACATATAAAATTCCATCAAGCGTAGCACCTTTCTTAATTGCTTTTTGGTCATCAAAGTAAAATCCAGTATAAGATTTAGTTAATAATACATCAATAATTTTCATTTTTTTCTTCCGATGAGTTGTCCTTGGCCTACGGCGTAAATATCATCCACCGTCATTTGAAAATCAAGTGCCCGACCTTCTCGGTTTGCCCTTTCTTGTAATTTTTGTTGATGAAATTGTTTAATTTCATCTGTCATACCTAAATTGCCGAATTCTAAAATGCGGACACAACCTTCATTATCTCTCGCAGGTAAAACCAACCCTTTTGTTTGCTGGCTTGGGGCGAAAGGAATGTCAATCACACCATACTCAAAAGCTTTGATGACGCCGACAGCGATATCACCATTTCCTAGGTCAATAATTTTTTCCATTAGACTTGTGACTTCTTTCGTAATCATTGCTTTTTCTAATTCTAACTGCTTAGATTCAGGGAAACTTTGTTCCTTGACTAAGTTAATAACAAATTTTGATGCTTTTAAACCACGGGCGTTTTCTTCTTTCGTTGGCACACCAATCGATTCAACAGGGGTTTTCGTAATCATCTTCGTTGCTCCAGAAAATTGTGCAACAGTAGATGCCATTGAGATTAAGCCTAAGGCTTCTGATTCATCTCTTGGAAAACCACCCATCCATTGATGGAAAACGGTCGTAATGACTGCATCATCATGGCCAAACGTTTGCATGTAGTGTTCAGTCATTTCTTTTAACACTCGCATAGCTGCGATATCTTGAATGACGTTACCACATTGTCCATAACCAACAGTAATATGTTTGACACCTTGGGTTGCGGCTAAAAGACTTTCAATGATCCCCACTGTGATTGCAATCGAAGGAGGCACTAAAGTTCCTGTTAAAGGCCCAAAAGGCTCACGATTAATATGAATACCATGTTCTTCATAGTAGCCAACTAAACGGTCAACGTATTGCCAGTAGTAAATCGAATCTGCTAAGGAAATGTTTTTAGCATAAGGGATGTTGTATGAAATACCGCCCCCTTCGTTCGATGTCCAGCCTGCAGCATGAATGATTTCAGATAGAAGCCTTGCATCTGGAGTGCCATGACGGGCTTGCATTGGTGAATTAACCCCATCTAAAACATCTTTACAGCCTTTTACGCCGTGATTTACAGCAGGAAACCCATTTAATAATGAACGTCCTTCCTGTTTACTAATTTCAATTCCCTCTTGAGCTTCTTGATAACGATTGTGTCTTGTATATGAATCAATAGTAGCTGGTAAAAAATCAGCACCCGCAACTTCTAAATGTTTTAACAGTTCAATTTGTTGCTCAACAGTTGCGACACCAGCTCGGGGTTGAATATAAGTTCGCCCTTCTTGTTGGGCTTTCATTAATTTTAAAGCAAAGTTTTTATGTTCAGGAACTGCCTTGAGCGTTTTAACTGTCTCTTCTAAATCTAAAAGAGGATCATCTCCTGTCGACCACGACTGAAGAACTTCTTTTCTCACTTGTAAAAACTGCTCAAGCGACCACTTTTTATTTCTAATTCGCATGTACGACTCCTAAAGTTCTATTAAATATTTTTTCATCATTCTTAAAGCAATATCTGGATAATCTGTTGATAATAAACCCATTGCTGATAAAACATATGTCTTATCTAAAAGGAAAATAGGATTTTGTGGTCGTAATTCCATGGGTCGCGTCGGTGATTTTAAACTGTTCTTTAAAATTGCCTTAGCGTCTTTACTACTAATAACGACACCACCAGTCCCAATAAAATAATTGGTATTGGTTAAATCTTTCCCTGTTTGGTAATACATGACACCCATCGGTGTATAAACACCATTTAAAGTTCCAACATGTCTTGAGACTGCGACCTCGACACATTTACCTGCGAAAATATCATCTGCAACATAATCCATATCTGTTTCAGAAATAAATTCAATATCATCATGCCGTTTATGTGCCTCATGAACGATATCAACATCTTGTGATTTCCAATGTGATATTTCTGCGGCTGTAAATGCATCTAAAATGCCTAAAGATGAGTAACGCATGCCAAGATCACCTTCAACCGTTCGTTTTGCATAAGGCTCTTCGAGTCCAGACAAAATCGCATTCATTTGTGTTGGTAAACCTTCACCCATTGAATACACGTCCGTTGTCGCCCCGCCTACGTCAGCCAACATAATATCACCAAGACCAGTTTCAGTCTCTGTTCCTGTTGAAAGTAACTCAGCGGCTGTTAAGACAGCGTTTGGTGTGGGAATAATTCCATCTTTAACAATTTTCTCAATCTTTTTAATTCCTTTTGCTTCAACGATGTTTTTCACAAAGATGTCTTTAATTTGTTGTTTAGCACTTTGGATATTTAAGACATTTAATCGTGGCATGACGTTTTCACAAACATAATATTCTTTGCCTGCCTCAGATAAAATAACTTCTATTTCATCTGTTGCGTCCTTATTGCCCGCAAAAACAATCGGCGCCGTTATTTTCGATTGAGCGAGTTGTTGAGCGTTGTGAATCACCGTCTTTTTATTCCCGCCGTTGGCACCGCCTGCCAATAAAATGATATCAATATTTTTATCTTCAATTTGTTTGATTTCGTGTTGATTTAAGTTATGTGACAAGACGAGTTCAACTTTGGCTCCCGCCCCTAAACAAACGCGTCGTGCGGCTTCGGTTGTGAGTGCTTCAACTAAGCCAATTGCAACCATCTTCAAACCACCCGCAGCAGAAGAACAAGCTTTTACTTTATCAAAGATAATCTCTTCGCCTATTTTCTTCCTTAATTTGCCTAAAGCACGTTCATAACCAATTAATACGTCTTTTTCGACAGTAGTAATCGCTTTTGCTGTCGCAATAATCTCCTCTTTCTCTAAATCAACAGCTGTTAATTTAGTAAAAGTCGAGCCTATATCAACGAGCAAATAGTTTTTCATTAAATACCTCCTAAATCTTTTTCAATGGTATCTAATACATCTTCAATTTTTATCCCTGGAGGATACACACGGTCAAAGCCCATTTCTTTGAAGCGTTTTTCAACTTCAGAAAAATCTTGTTTACCAACGACAATATTTCCACCTACATAAAGTAAAATATCATCTAAACCTGCTTCTAAACATTTGTCGCGCATTCCTCGACAGTCTAACTCACCGTGTCCATATAATGAAGAAACGATAATTAAAGAAGCCGATGTCTCAATTGCTGCGTCAATAAAATCTTCTTGAGAGGATAAAACACCGACATTAACAACGTTATAACCTGCTTTTGTTAACGTATACTCAATGATTTTATTGCCAACAGCGTGAACATCAGCACCGATTACACCAATTACGATAGTTTTCATGCTTGCCTCCACCCTATACCCGCCTTTTTACAAAAAAATAAAACGCTTTCAATACACTTGTATTTTAAACTAAAAACGCTTAAAAAACAACCATAAACAAACATTTCTTCTTTATAAAAGAAGGATTATGAATAGAAACCATTTTTTACAAAAATTAGGTTCGTAATAAAGATAAAAAAAAGCAAGTTCCGAGGCACTTGCTTTCTGAATTAATCTTTATGTTTTAAATGGGGGAATAAAATGACATCGCGAATATTTGGTGTATCAGTTAGTAACATAATTAAGCGATCAATTCCTAAACCAATTCCACCTGTTGGTGGCATTCCATACTCTAAAGCTTCAACGTAATCGATATCCATTTCGTTCGCTTCCAAGTTACCCATTTCTCGTTGTTTCAACTGATTCTCAAACCGTTCTTTTTGGTCGATGGGGTCATTCAATTCACTAAAAGCATTGGCATACTCACTCTTCATAATGAAAAGCTCAAAGCGTTCAGTAAAACGAGGGTCATCGAGATTCTTTTTCGCTAGAGGTGAGATTTCAATAGGGTGACCGTAAATGATGGTTGGTTGAACAATTTTTTCTTCGACAAACTGATCAAAGAAAGCTTCAACAATATGGCCGTAAGTAAAGTGTTTTTCAACTTCAACTTCGTGTGCTTTTGCAATCTTCTTAGCATCTTCTAAACTCATATGTTGCCAAAAATCAACACCGGTTTCTTCTTTAATTGCGTCCACCATATGAATACGCTTATAAGGTGCAGCTAAATGAACGATTTGTCCTTGATATGTTACATCGGTTGTTCCTAAGATGTCAAGAGCAACAGTAGATAATAAGCCTTCGATTAAGTCCATCATGTCATACATATCACCGTAAGCTAAATAAGCTTCCACAGAAGTAAATTCAGGATTGTGCTTTGAGTCCATCCCTTCGTTTCTAAATAAACGGCCAATTTCATATACGGCTTCTAAACCACCTACAATTAAACGTTTGAGTGGAAGTTCAGTGGCAATCCGTAAATAAAAGTCCATATGTAAGGCATTGTGGTGGGTAATAAAAGGACGAGCAGAAGCACCACCTAAAATCGATTGTAAAACGGGAGTTTCAACTTCAATGTAGCCTCTAGAGTCAAAATAGTTTTGAATTGAACGAATAATTCTTGGTCTAGTTTTCGCAACAAATCGAGCTTCCTCATTCGCAATCAAATCTAAATAACGACGACGTCTTGTCTCTTCTTTATCTTGAAGACCATGATATTTATCGGGAAGAGGTCGAAGTGCTTTTGTCAAATGGGTATATGTAGATGCGTTTACAGTTAGCTCATTGGTCTTTGTCCGAAATAAAACACCTTCGATACCGATGATGTCACCTAAGTCTGCTTGGCGGTATATTTCGTATGCATCTTCGCCAAGTTGATCTTGACGAACATAAACTTGAATTTTGTCATCACGATCTTGTAGGTGCATAAACCCAGCTTTACCTTGGCCACGTTTTAGAACAATACGTCCAGCAATGGAAACATGAATCGGTTGTTTTTCAAGTTCTTCACGGGTAAAATTTCCGTAAGTTTTATGAATGGTTTTAGCATCGTGAGTTCGAAGATATTTTTGGCCAAAAGGGTCAACCCCTTTTTCTTTTAAAGCTTTCGCTTTCTCACGCCGTATTTTTTGTTGTTCGTTAATGTCTTCTGGAAACATATGTATCCTCCTCCTAACCTAGCCTATTATATCATAAAACAGCCATAATTAAACCATTATGGCCGTTTTTCTTCACGTATTAATTCATACATTAAACCATCGCGGACAGGTGTTAACTGGGTCACTTTGACTTCGGTTATTTTTGTCCCTAATGATAAAGTGATAATATCATTTACTTTCACAGTAGTAGATGGTTTGGCTAATTTACCATTGATTTCAACGCGCTCTTTAATTGCTGCTGTTTTCGCAACCGTCCGCCGTTTAATAATTTGAGAAACTTTTAAATATTTATCAAGACGCATCGGCTTCAGATCCATTTTTTTCATCCCACCAAAGTAACTTTCCAGTGGCGACGATTTCATCGATATCTGCTTTTGTTAAGGTTTCAACTTCAATTAAGTAATGGGCAATTTTATCTAATAGAGTCCTATTGTCGGTTAAAATCTTTTTCGCGTCTTCATAACATTCTGCAATAATATTTCTAACTTCGGAGTCAATTTCTAAGGCAACTTGGTCAGAGAAGTTCTTTTCTTTAAAGTAATCTCGACCTAAGAAGACATTACCGCCACCGGTTTCATATTGAATGGGTCCAAGTTCACTCATACCATATTCAGTAACCATGGCTCTGGCAATTTTAGTTGCTACTTGGAAATCGTTATAGGCCCCTGTTGAGACCGTATCAAAGACAATCTCTTCCGCAACCCGACCTCCTAAATAACTCGTAATTTTTGCAGTCAACGATTTTTTCGTTTCTAAAAATCTTTCTTCAGCAGGTGTCATTAAATTATATCCTCCTGCTTGACCACGGGGAATAATCGTCACTTTTTGGACAATGTTTGCATCTTCTAGCTTTAAGCCAATGACGGCATGACCTGCTTCATGATATGCAACCGTCCGTTTTTCTTCGTCGGAATATTTACGGCTTTTCTTTGCCGGACCCATCATAACACGGTCGATGGCTTCGTCCATATCAAATTCAGAAATAAGGGTACGATTATCTCGAGCGGCTAATAAAGCAGCTTCGTTCAGCAAGTTTTCAATGTCTGCTCCAGAAAATCCGGGGATCCGATTGGCGAAATTGTCTAAATCGATTTTAGGATCAATTTTTTTATTGCGAGCATGAACCTTTAAAATAGCTGCACGACCACGAACATCGGGCAATGAAATTGTAATTTGCCGGTCAAAACGCCCTGGTCTTAAAAGTGCTGGGTCTAAAACATCAGGACGGTTGGTTGCTGCAATAATAATAATTCCAGTATTGTTAGAGAATCCGTCCATCTCAACGAGCAGTTGGTTAAGGGTTTGTTCGCGTTCGTCATGACCGCCACCTAAACCAGCACCTCTTTGACGACCAACGGCATCAATTTCATCAATAAAAATAATACAAGGGGCATTTTCTTTTGCGACTTTAAATAAGTCACGGACGCGAGAAGCACCGACGCCTACAAACATTTCAACAAAATCAGAACCTGATATTGAGAAGAAGGGGACGTTTGCTTCACCAGCAACTGCTTTTCCAAGTAAAGTTTTTCCTGTTCCTGGGGGACCAACTAATAGAACACCTTTGGGAATTCGAGCACCCATTTCAACATATTTTTTCGGTGTTTTAAGAAAATCAATTAGCTCTTCCATTTCTTGTTTTTCTTCATCGACGCCAGCAACATCCTTAAAGGTAATGGTTTTTTCACGAGCCAAACGCGCTCTATTTTTAGCGAAATCAAAAGCTCTATTATTTTGTGTGTTCGCATTTCTAAAAATAATGAATAAAACAACGACAAATAAAATGATAGGTGCTAAATTTAATAAGACACCCCAAAAAGTAATTCCTGATTTGGGAATAAAGTTAGCGGAACCCCCGCTGGCAATAACAATGTTTTGAATTGTAATCGCTTCGTCTAAGTGCATATACTGTTCAAAATTGGGAATGTTGTCATATAAAGCAGCGTATTGTTGGTAAATATTTCCTCGAACAGTGACCATTCGATCGTTGTCACCACCGATAAGTTCATATTCGAAAGATTCAATATGACCAGCATTAGCAGCTGCAAGAATTTCACTCTTTGTTAAGTTATTAACTTGACCAGCCAAAGAGTTTCTTAAAAACAAGAAAAGACCGATAATGATTAATAAAGTAAAAATCATAATCAGGTAGTCAGGTTTTCTTCTTTGTTCTGGACGTTTTTGTTGTCTATTTGGGTTTGGGTTCATAGGTTCACCTCTTAATCGTTTTCTTTCGTTGAATACACTTCAGGTTTTAAAACACCAACGTAAGGTAAATTACGGTAATATTCTTCATAATCTAAACCATAGCCGACAACGAATAATTTAGGAATTGTTTTGCCCACATATTTAGGGACATAAGGTTTTGTTCTACCTTCGGGTTTGTCTAATAAAGTCACTATTTCAACAGAAAGTGCACCTCGATGTTTCAGGAGTTCCACAATCGTAACAATCGTGTTTCCTGTATCAACAATATCTTCAACAATGAGAACATGTCTCCCATGAACCGAAATATCTAAGTCCATTTTAATGTTGACGTCACCAGAAGATTTAATGCCACCGTGATAACTACTTACAGACATGTAAGCCATATCAACCTTTAAGTCAATATGACGACTTAAATCAGATAAAAAAGGAACACATCCTTTTAACAAACCAATTAAGATGGGATGTTTATCATGATAGTCTTCGTTAATTTTTTGGCCTAGTTTTTGGGCCAATTGGGCGATTTCTGATTCAGTTACTAAAATTTGTAAAATATCTTTATGCATGGTATGTCGAGATGTTCTTAAGGGAAGAACATGTTTTCCTTTCTTAAGTTGTTTTTTTGAATGAAAAATAAAATGTGTTATCATTTCCTAAGGTTTGGTTGAAATAAAGATCTTCAACCCATAAGATTTGATTGTTGTTATCCGTTAAAATCCAAAGATGATCTCGCTCATTTAAAGGAACTTTCTTATCAATCAAGAAATCTTTTAGTTTTTTTCGACCGTATGAGAAGTTCAATTTATCTCCTTCTAAACGGTGGCGTAACCATAACGGAAATGCTAGTTTATTATAACATAATTTTTCTAATTCTTCATTTGCCTTGTCTGAATTATTTAATAATGTGAAAATTGCGTTTTTTGTTAACTTGTTGATGCCGTTTTTCACTTCAAATCGATGTGATTTTGGTGCTGTTAAAGTTTGAATCTGAGCGGTGTCATAAGCTTTCACAAAAAATTTCTTTTTACCTAAATCAATTCGTTGATTGGGTTTATCAGATAAAAACATTTTTTTCACTGTCATCACTGTTTCATATGATAAATTGAGGTGTTCATTTTCTATTAAAAAAGCGATGATGTCCTCTTGAAGAGCAGGATCTAAAGTTAAAAAACGAGGGATGTTTACTTGTTTTGAGCCGTCTAACCAAGCTTGACTTTGATTACGGATATATTGAAAAGCTGTTGATAATTGTTGATGATAAGTCTTGATTTGTGTTAACAAATTTTCATTTTCTTGTTTCATAATAGGGATAATCGTATGACGATATCGGTTTCTTAAGTATGTGTCCTCTTGATTAGAAGCGTCTTCGTAAAAGGGAATTTTTCGTTTTGTGACTTCATCAAGAATGTCTTGTTTGGAGGTATAAAGTAAAGGCTTTACATAATGGATACCTTTTCTTTCATGGATCATTTGCATACCTGCATAACCTAACAGGTTAGAGCCGCGTGTGAGTTTGATTAAAACACTTTCAAGCAAATCATCTAAATGATGTGCGGTAAAAATATATTTTGCCTTTGCAACCTTTGCCGTTTGTTTTAAATAATGATTGCGTAAAATATGTGCTTGATGATGAAAATTGCCATTGCTGACTTTGACTAAGTAATAATGATACGGAATTTTGTGAGTATCACAGTACGATTTCACAAATTCAGCTTCTTTTTTTGATTCACGCCGTTTCATATGATTAAAGTGGACAACTTCAATCGGGTAGGGTCCGTTTTTTAGAAGGGCTAGAAGCAACATTGAGTCTGCCCCACCACTAATTGAGAGGATCAATTTTGATTTTTTAGGAATTTTTAATGTCGTTTTTAACAAGTCCAAGATATCCAGCATCTTGCCACCTCCATCATATGTTTATTATACCATGTAACAGAAAGAAGTAAGATAGGATTTTGGAAATCTATGTTATAATAACTTTTGAATATTTAGAAAATAAGGGAGATGGGCATTCTTTATAAAGAATGACGAAAAAAATATGATTATTTTAGCGAGTCAATCACCACGCAGGATGAAACTGTTAAAAGACGCCGGAATAGAGTTTAAAGTGATTGTCAATCCAATTGAAGAAACATATGATGAAAATTTAGATCCTGAAGAAATAACGATGGAACTGGCTTATCAAAAAGCCCAAGGGGTTTCAACGTTACATCCAAATGATGTTGTTATTGGTGCAGATACAATCGTTGTTTTTGAAGGGAAAATCTTGGGAAAACCGAAAGATGAAGATGAAGCTAAAGCAATGCTCACAATGTTATCTGGCCGATATCATGAGGTTTATACGGGAGTTGCGATTATAAAAGGTGAAAAAATATCAACCTTTTACTGTGAAGCTGCTGTTAAAATGAAACCTTTAAGCCAACTTCAAATACAAGCTTACATCGACACAAAAGAACCATTTGACAAAGCTGGCGCCTATGCGATTCAAGGTCAAGGCGGCGAGCTTGTTGAAACATATGAAGGTGACTTTTTCACCATCATGGGACTACCCTTAAAAATGTTGTTAGAGAAACTAAAAGATTTCAAATGAAAAGGCAATTAAATTGCCTTTTTTGTTTGATTATTTAGATTAATTTCTATCAATTCATCTTTCGTAAAGAAGTATTTTTTATGACAAAAATGACAAATAATTTCAGCACCTTCATCTTCGTAAATGAGTAAATCCATCGTTTTAGGATCAAGTGCAGCTAAAGCTTTTTTAAATCCTTCTTTACTGCAATTACAAGTGTAGCTTAAAGGTTTCTTCTCCAAAATTTGCTCAGTATTATTTGCTAAACGAGATAAAATTTGTTCAGGTGTCTCTCCTTGTTGGATGAGAGTAGAGATTGGCGGAAAGTTGTTAATTAGCTTTTCTAAAGAGTCAATTAAATCAGATGGTGCACCAGGCATGAGTTGCAAAATATAGCCACCTGATGCTAAGACTGTTTGATCGGTATTGACTAAAACGCCTAGACCTACAGAAGAGGGAATTTGTTCACTTGCAGCAAAATAATAAGTAAAATCATCAGCAATTTCGCCTGTTTGAATTTCAGAAGATGACGTAAAAAAAGTCTTCATGTTTAAATCTTTAGTCACGTGTAAAAACCCTTTACCGACCGCTTTCCCAACATTTAGGTGTCCTTTTTTAGGTCCGCTTTCATATTTGATATATACATCTGGGTGCATAATTTCTCCACGGACTTCACCTGCGGGGTTTGCCTCAACAAGCATGGATCCAATCGGGCCATCACCCTTTACATTTAAAGATATTTTTTCTCCAGGTTTATACATCAAACCCATCATGGCAGAAACAGTGAGTAAACGTCCAAAAGCAGCAGTGGCAGTTGGCCATGTTTGGTGAATTTTACGTGCTTCTTCAACTAGATTTGTAGTTGTTGAAACATAGATTCTAACCATTTGATTATAAGCATAGGCAATTAAAGCATAGTCTTTCATAAAGGCTCACCTTTCTTTCTCATTTATTGTAACACAATTGCAACCAAGCACAGCTTATGATACAATTTTATCGGTGATTTTATGGGTTTTAAAGTTGCACATTTAGAAATTAATAATCGGGTTGTTCTTGCCCCTATGGCTGGGGTCTCAAATAGTCCTTTTCGTTTACTTGCACGCCAACAAGGTGCAGGTCTAGTTTTTGCAGAAATGGTCTCTGATAAAGGCCTTCTTTTTAAGAATGAAAAAACAGCTCATTTATTACAAATGAGTGACTTAGAGAAACCGATGGTTCAACAAATTTTCGGTTCAGATATTGAAACAATGGTAGAAGCAGCTCGATATGTTGATGCCAATAGTAACTGTGATATTATTGATATTAATATGGGCTGTCCTGTGCCTAAAGTTGCCCTTAAGGCACAAGCCGGTGCATCTTTGATGAAAAGTCCTGATAAAATATACGAGCTTGTTAAAGCAGTGGTATCACAGGTTAAAAAGCCAGTCTCTGTAAAAATTCGTAGTGGTTGGGACAAACAAAGTATTAATGCAATTGAAGTTGCTAAAAAAATTGAGGCTGCTGGCGCATCCTTAATAACCATACACGCGCGCACGAGGGAACAAGGTTACATGGGTCAAGCAGACTGGGATATTATTAAAGCAGTCAAGGAGAGTGTTTCTATTCCCGTTATCGGTAATGGTGATGTTGTGGATGGTCCTTCCGCTCAAAAAATGTTAGATTATACAGGCTGTGACGCCGTTATGGTAGGTCGTGCTGCTTTAGGAAACCCGTGGATTTTTCGTGAAATTAATCACTATTTGGAGCATGGAGTCATTTTGGAGAGACCTTCAGACGATGAAATTGAAGCAATGATGCTTGATCATTTTGATGCATTAATAAAATTCAAAGGTGAACACATTGCTTGTTTAGAAATGAGAAGTCATGGACCGTGGTATTTGCGAGGAATTCCACATGCTTCGCAATTGCGTAGAAGATTAACTCAAACAACAGGGAAAAAAATGTTTGTTGAAGAAATAAAAACATTCTTTGCCAACAGAAAAGCAGTAATAAAATAAACACAGCTATAATGACAAAAAAGGTCGCTCTTAAATTCAAGGCGATCTTTACGATCTTTTGAAAAGGGATTACCACATCTAGAAACCTAAAAATATCTTAAAAATTTGTTTAAAAATGGAAAACATGTGTAAAAAGTGACAGATGTGTCCTTTTATTAATCAATTTAATATGATATAGTCAATGTAAGAAAAGTGTTGCACTTTAGCTTATTAGCAAAAAAAGAATGAAAGAGGGAGGGAAGAAAGTTTATTTTAAGAATATTTTTTTGCTATGTGTTTTAATCAGATATAAGCTTACTATTACATAAAATCTAATTTTAAGGGGGAAAATGAAATATGAAAAAAATTACATCACTAGTATTATTAATTTTAATAGTTAATGTCTTGTCAATCAAGCAGATTGAAATTTGGGGTTTTAGCGAAAAGCATGTTATAGTTTTTGACACAAATTTTCAGAGTGACAATAAATTTGAAAAAGTGTATTTTTCTGATTATATTTTTGTTGGGCGGATAATTGAGGTATTTGACGCGGAATTTAATAGTTTTTACGATTACCCTACAACGAAAATTAAAGTAAGTATAATTGAGGAACTTAAGGGAACGTTATACAAATCAATTATCGAAATTGAAGCCTATGGTGGGATTCTTAATAATGTACTCTATACAGTAGATGGAAAAACGTATAAACCAAACGAACTTTTCTTCGACATAGACGATTATTTTTTATTTTTCTTGTTTAACAATGAAGAAACAAACACGGTATGTACAGAAATCAAGGCAACTGAATTTGCGATTAATCTTGATACCAGTTTTCAAAATTATAATGAGAGTTTTGATTATCTTTATTATCTGAATTTAATTGAAAATGGGTTTATAATCTATGATGATATAGTAATAGACAGTGGGGATGGGGGTAGCGGAGGAAATAATCCACCAGTCAATGATGGTTCTAGCATGGAAAAAGCTATTCGATTAATTGCTGGCACAGAATTAATTATGGGATTAGAAACGACAAAAGTGGTTTACTACAAAATAGATTCAGAAACTTACAGAGAGATTAATTTAGGTTTTGACTATTCATCTATATCACTTAGAGTTAGCGTTTTAGACCATGTTGGAGCTTTAGCTTATTCAGAAGTTATACCCGCTTATTTTGGTAATTTTAACACTCATGTTTTCGGTGATACAATGTACGTGGAAATTCAAAATATTGATTATCACAGCGGATCGTTTCACATTGTTTATAATGAGAACACCAACAAAGGTTATTGTCAGAACAATCCCAATGATTTACAATTTTGGTATGATTCAATTAGAGGTGGAAAAATAGATTGGCGTTCAAATTCTATCTATACATCCGAGATCGAATATGCATTTGAACAATGGAATAATGTTAGCCGTATCAATTTTTTTGAAGTAGAATGGGGTCAAGATTTACTGATAACAGACTACACAGAATATGGGGGAACGGCTTTAGCATATTATAATACTGTTACTAATACAATAAAATTAAATACAGCTTATTTTATAGATATGTCTCTGGAGGAAAGATATAAAACCATCATGCATGAAATAGGTCATGCCATAGGTCTTGATCATATGTCCGCTATGGCGAATCCTAAGATTTCAGAAAGTGAAAGCTTGGCAAATGTAATGTTATCTGGAAAACGGAAATTATCAAATTTAGGTCCGTGTGATATATATGTTGATTACCATAGAAATAAATAATTTAGAAAGGAAAGTGAAAAAATGAAAAAAATCAAACTATTAATAGTGTTCGTTATGATGTTTATGATCTTCACGGCATGTAAAATTCAGGGAGATAGATTACACAGAGGTTCATCTGAGATGATTTTTATAGATGGAGCAGTTGCCTTCATTGTAAAAATTGATTCATTAAAGGAAACAATTGCGGACTATTATTTAGAGGGAGCTGTGCCTAAGACAACTTATCATGCGACATGTATCAAAGCTTTAGAAGGTGAATGTGAAACTAATCTTGTTGTTTCTCGGTATGGTGGTACGGTTAACGGCAAGTTTATCGGAGTTAAAAATGATTTTATTGGTTATCCTGAATTCATTGAGGTTGATCCAAAGCTAAAGTCATCGAACTTATATGAAATTGGCAATTACTACTTACTGATACTTCAACCCGCTCAAGACGATTATGAAACAGCGAGTTTCTTTAGTTTGAATGACTATGATCCCTCACATGCGTGGGATGATCAGCCTAAAAATGGCCAAAGTAGAAGCATCATTAGATCTTTTCTAAATGACATGGCAAGTTTTCGAGAGTATTTACAAATCAAATCAATCATGGCTGATAATGGTATTGCTTCAATTGTTAAAATTGAGGGATTAAATGAAACGATAGCAGGCTATTATTTAGATGGAACCGCTCCCAAAACAACATTTAATGCAACATGTGTCGCTCAATTAGAAGGTGAATGTGAGCAGAACCTCATAATCTCAAGATATGGTGGAACAGTAGATGGGCGTTTTATCGGTGTTAAAAATGAATTTTCAGACGATTTAGAGCAAATCGAAATAGACTCCGATTTAACATCATCAAACCTGTTTGAAGTTGGGAATTACTATTTAGTGTTTTTAAAAGAAAATGAGAGTGAGTACCAAACAAGGCTACTTATGAAACTGAAAGATTATGACGCTGCTTTTGCTTGGGACAAGCAACCAAAAGAAAAGACAAGTTACCATACGCTTCTTTTGATTAAACATTATTTGAATACTGATGTCGATTCATACGAAAAGTAAATTTTAAAGATTAGTTGATTGGCCAATGGTGTAACTGAAGATTCATAAGTTTATAAACAAGAGAACCGCTCTAAAAATAGAGCGGTTATTTTCATTATAGAGCGATGAACGCAACAAGTGATTCTTGTATAATTAATAAAATTGTTAGAAAAAGAATATCAAATGATCATGAAGTGTAGAGTATAAGGAAATGAGAAGAAAACCTTATTATTTATAAAGATAAAAGTTTTTACACACCTTTTTTATGCACCAAATAAGGTTGATATAAACGTTCTTGTTCAGTTGTAAGAATGGCTTTTAAATGGGTGCCATCTTCTTTAAACTGTGTTTCCAAAATCGTGTTATTTGTTTTTAATTCAGAATAAATGTGTCCGCTATCAAAGGGGATGAGAAGTTGAAAAATACGACTGCCCTTATAAAGATGGCCATAAATTGCCGAAATTAAATCGTCAATATTTTCTCCTGTTTTATTTGAAATAAAGAGTGAATCATCATTAATAATCGGTATTTCGGTGGCTAAATCTTTTTTAGTTAAGACAAGGATTCTTTCAATTTTATCAGCTTGAATGGATGTTAAGATCATTTTTGTTACATCAATATGATGCTCGGAAAAAGTAGCACCATCCACTATATGTAACAATAAGTCAGCTTGCGTAACATCACTTAAGGTCGCCTCAAAAGAACGGATTAACTCGACAGGGAGTTTATCAACAAAGCCAACGGTATCAATTAAAATGAAAGGTGGCATGTTTTCTTTTTGGAGACGTTTAGATTTTGTTGATAAAGTAGCGAATAACATATCTTTTTCAAAAACTAAATCAGAAGGATGTTCAAGTTTTTTTGATAAGGCATTCATGAGTGATGATTTGCCAGAGTTGGTATAACCCACAAGAGCAACAACAGGAATTTGATTTTTAACCCGTCTTTTTCGCGAAACTTCGTTCTCTTTTTTAATTTTTGCTAATTCTTGTTTAATCTGATAGATTTCTCTTAATATTTTTCGCCTGTCTAACTCGAGCTGTGTTTCCCCAGGTCCTTTTGCATTAAAAGTGCCCCCACCTTGACGTGATAAAACATGTCCCATTCCAACGAGTCTTGGTAACATATATGTTTTTTGGGCTAAGGCAACTTCAAGTTTAGCTTCTTTTGTTTGTGCGCGAATGGCAAAAACACTCATAATTAAAAAACTTCGGTCAAGAACTTGCACATCTAAATCTTTTTCTAAATTTTTAATTTGTGCGGGTGATAAAGTATCATCAAAAATCACCATATCGATATCATGGATGGTGATTAACTGTTTTATCTCTTCTACTTTACCGCTACCAATATAATATTTAGGTGTTGGTCTAAGCGCATTTTGAATGATTTTCGCTTTTGTTTCAATTCCTAAAGCCAAACCAAGTTGTTCAAGTTCATCTAAAGAGACATGAACTGCTTCGTTATTTTGACTTAAATTGAGGCCTACTAAAATCGCTTGATCCATATTTACCTCTCTTTGTTATTATCAAATATATTATACCATGAATGAAAAAGAGAAGGTTTAAATCTTTCGTGAACTTTTGGTAAAAAAACACCAAAACTTCCATTTTTTTATGCAAAATATATGTTATAATGTATTTGAAAGAAAGACAGGTTAATAAATATTCAGGAGGCAAATATGCAAAAGATTACAGAAGTATGCAAAAATTTAGGTGTACACACTGACGAATGTATACCTTTTGGCTTTTATAAAGCCAAAATTGACTTAAATATTATGGAGCGTTACGCTGATCAACCAGACGGAAAACTAATTTTGGTTACAGCGATTACACCGACACCAGCAGGAGAAGGTAAAACGACCATTTCAATCGGATTAGGTCAAGGCCTAAAGCAAATTGGGAGAAGACCCGTTATTGCGATTAGAGAACCGAGTTTAGGACCCGTTTTTGGTCTTAAGGGTGGAGCAACCGGTGGTGGAAAAGCAAGTGTCTATCCACAAAATGAAATCAATTTACATTTCAACGGTGACTTACATGCGATTACGGCCGCAAATAACTTATTAAGTGCCCTCATTGACAATCATATGTTTCATGGCAATGAGTTAAAAATAAAAACGGTGACATGGAAAAGAACAATGGATATGAATGACCGGAGTTTAAGAACCATTGAAACCCCACTTCGTAAAGACAACTTTGTCATTACAGCAGCAAGTGAAATTATGGCTATTTTAGCTTTAGCAACAGACATTAAAGACTTAAAACGAAGAATTAATAACATCTTGATTGGATACAACGAAGAGGATGCGCCTTTATTTGTTAAAGACTTAGGTGGAGCAGACGCGATCACTTTATTACTTAAAGATGCGATTAATCCTAACCTTGTTCAAACTGTTGATGGAGTTCCTACACTCATTCATGCAGGTCCATTTGCGAATATTGCCCATGGTTGTAATAGTGTTGTTGCAACCAAATTAGCAATGAAATTGGGTGAATACACCATTACTGAAGCAGGTTTTGGTGCCGATTTAGGGATGCAGAAGTTTTTAGATTTAAAAACACCACATTTACCTAAAACTCCAGATGCTGTTGTTTTAGTTACGACGATTCGCGCGATGAAATCTCATGGTTTCGCCAAAGATTACAATGTAGAAGATATGGAAGCTTTAGAAAAAGGAATTCCTCTTTTAGAAAAACATATTGAAAACGTGAAGCTATACGGTATGAATTATGTCATCGCCTTAAACCATTTTTATACAGATACAGATCGTGAAGTTGACTATGTCATGGAATGGGCAAAAGCCAACGGTCATCCGATTGCTTTATCTAAAGCGTTTGCTGAAGGTGGCCCAGGTATGGTTGATTTAGCACACGAAGTTGTTCGTTTGGCAGAAATTCCATCAACGAAAACATCTGCTTATAATCCAACAGATGTACCCAAAGTAAAAATTGAGAAAATTGCTCAAAAAGTATATGGCGCAAAAGAAGTTGTCTTTTCAAAACGAGCGTTGAATCAACTTGAAAGATATGAATCCTATGGTTGGAATTTACCTGTTTGTATTGCTAAAACACCGTTGTCATTAACAGGTGATCCAAAACAAATTGGTTTTGTGAAAGACTTCACACTGGAAATTCAAGAAATTAGACCTTCGATGGGTGCTGGATTCCTTGTTGCCCTAACAAAGGGGATTATGGTTATGCCGGGATTAAACAAACGTCCAAGAGCAGTTGAAATGGTAATTGATGATCACGGTAATTTAATAGATTAACGGAGGTGTCTATGATTTTATTAGATGGAAAACATGTAAGCGAACAAAGAAACTTAGAGCTCAAAGATAAAATTGAAGTTGCCAAGGCGATATATCATCGTCCCCCAAAACTATCTTTAGTTTTAGTTGGCGATCATCCGGCAAGTTTGTCTTATGTAAGAGGGAAAAGACGTGCTTCAAAATTAGTTGGGATGGAAAGTGATACCCACTTATTGCCAGAAAATACGACACCTGAAACACTTCGTGAATTAATTACTAATTTGAATCAGGATGAAACTGTCGATGGGATTTTACTACAGTTACCCTTACCGAAACATTTAGACGAAGATGAGTTTATTAACTTAATTTCGAAAGACAAAGATACCGATGGTTTTCATGTCGTTAACCAAGGAAATTTATATCAGACAAAACCAACAGTTCACCCCGCGACACCCAAAGGGATTATGACCTTAATTGATACATACAATATCGATGTTAAAGGGATGCATGCAGTCATTGTTGGCCGGAGCGCAATCGTCGGTTTTCCAGTTGCAAGGCTTTTAATGGATCGTGGTGCCACAATTACAGTGTGTCACTCGAAAACGAAAGATTTAACGTATCATACAAAACAAGCAGACCTTATTGTGATGGCGGTTGGTCGTCCAGAGTTACTGACAAAAGACATGGTTAAAGATGGTGTTATTGTCATCGATGTTGGGATTAATCGAGTCGATGGGAAATTAGTTGGTGATGCCAATTTCGACGATTTAAAAGATGTGGCTTCTTACTTAACTCCAGTACCTGGTGGTGTTGGTCCAATGACCATTCATAGTGTTTTAGAAAACACGTTTGAATTGTATTTGAAACATCTTAAAAAAGACAACTAATAAATATCGAAAACCTTAAAAAAACTTGATAAATAATTATTTTCACACCTTTAAATCTTGACTCAAGTATTTAGGGGTGTTTTTTTCATCGACATCATGCTAAAATAATAGTGAATAAAAAAGGAGATAAAAGAGATGAATATTTGGCATGATATTAGTAAATCAAGAATTAAACCGGATAAATTTATTGCTTGTATTGAAATATCTAAAGGCTCAAAAAAGAAATACGAGTTAGATAAAGAAACGGGCATGATTGTACTAGACCGCGTCTTATTTACATCGACACACTACCCTGCTAACTACGGTTTTATACCGCGAACGTATGCAGGCGACAATGACCCCTTAGACGTTTTAGTTTTATGTCAAGAAGACATTGAACCGATGTCATTGGTAGAGTGCTATCCAATTGGTGTTATGAAGATGATTGACTCAGATGAAATCGACGAAAAAATTATTGCGATTCCCTTTGGTGATCCATCGTTAACAATTTATAAAGATATTTCGGAATTACCTGGCCATCTATTAACAGAAATGGGGCATTTTTTTGAAGTTTATAAATCGTTAGAAGGTAAAAAGACGTATATCTTAGATATTGAAGGACGCGAAGCAGCAGAAAGAATTATCGAAGAATGTATGCGTTTATACGACGAAAAATTTGGAAAGACAGGCGAGTAAAAGATGGGTCGTGCTTTTGAAGTTCGTAAAGTTGCTATGGGCAAAACGGCAGCTAAAAAAGCGAAACTATATGCAAAATATGGCAAAGAGATTTATATGGCTGCAAAGACCGGTTTACCTGATCCGGATCTTAACGTCAATTTAAAAAGAGTAATTGAACGTGCTAAAAAAGATCAGGTAAGTGCTGAAGTTATTAAAAGAGCAATCGATAAAGCCAAAGGGGGTTCGGATGAACACTATACCGAGGCCCGTTACGAAGGATTTGGTCCAGGCAATTCTCTCATTATTGTCGAATGTTTAACAGATAATGTCACGAGAACAATCGCCGAAGTCCGCAATTGTTTTACTAAAACAAACGGTAAATTAGGAGTCACAGGTTCCGTCGTTCATCAGTTTAATCATCAAGCGGTGATTACTGTTCCAAACTTAACCGAAGATGATGCTTTAGAAATTCTTGTTTTAAATGATGTTGATGTCGTTGATATTGAAGCAGACGAAGAAGGAGTCACAGTTTTAGGTGATGCACAAGCTTTTCAACAAATTAAACAAGCCTTTTTAGATCATAATGAAAACACGGAATTTATTACTGAAGAAATCGTCTGGTTACCCATGATGGAAGTTGAATTAAAAGCAGATGAAAAAGAGTTATTTGATAAATTAATGAATATGTTAGAAGACTTAGATGACGTTCAAGAAATCTATCATAATTTAAAATAAAACTAAATAGAGGCGCTAAATTGACATGTGTTTATAAAGAAGATAAAGATGGTGTAAAGAAAATGCTTTATACCGTCTTTTTTTTATATTCTTATTATGTTATAATAAGGCGGAGACTACGCTAGGAGGATAAAATGGACCTCAAAAAAACAGATATTTTAATTTTTGAATCTCTTGAAAAAGAGAAAAATCGTCAGGAATTAAACATAGAACTGATCGCTTCAGAAAACTTCGTGTCACCTGCAGTTTTAGAAGCTCAAGGTTCTATTTTGACGAATAAATATGCAGAAGGATATCCCGGTAAACGTTATTACGGTGGATGTCAGTTTGTTGATGAAGTTGAAAGACTTGCACAAGATAGATTGAAACAACTGTTTCAAGCTGATTATGCCAACGTTCAGCCCCATTCGGGGTCACAAGCTAATATGGCTGTCTATATGGCTCTTTTAAAACCGGGAGATAAAATTTTAGGAATGTCACTTGCTGAAGGTGGACATTTAACCCATGGTTTTAGATTGAACTTTTCAGGACAGTTATACGAACCTCATTTTTATGGAGTTGATGCGAAAACGGAAATGATTGACTATGATGAAGTTAGAAAAGTAGCCTTAAAGGTGAAACCTAAGTTAATCATTGCAGGTGCAAGTGCGTATTCACGCTCGATTGATTTTAAGAAATTCCGTGAAATTGCGGATGAAGTAGGTGCCTACCTACATGCCGATATCTCGCACATTGCGGGGCTCATTGCAGCAAAAGTTCACTCCCCTGTCTTACCTTATGCTCATGTGGTGACATCAACGACCCACAAAACATTAAGAGGGCCTCGTGGAGGCATCATTTTAACCAATGATGAAGACATTGCGAAAAAAATTGATCGGACTGTTTTCCCAGGAATTCAAGGTGGCCCACTCATGCATGTGATTGCCGCTAAAGCAGTGGCTTTTGGGGAAGCACTCAATGAAGATTTTGTAAAATACCAACAACAAGTTGTTAAAAACGCCAAGGCTTTGGCAGATGCTCTCAAACAATTAAATGTTCGTGTTGTCAGTAATGGGACAGATAATCACTTACTTTTAGTTGATGTAAAAAGCAAATACCAAATTACAGGTCTTAAGGCAGAACAAGTGTTGGAGACGGTTGGGATTACATGTAATAAAAATGGGATTCCCTTTGATACAGAAAAACCCCATTATGCAAGCGGGATTCGCTTAGGGACACCAGCAGTAACAACACGTGGTTTTATGGAAGAAGACATGGTTGAAATTGCTGAAATCATCGATAAGACGTTGTCGTCTATCGACCAACCAGAGATTTTAGAAGAACAAAAACTAAGAGTTAGAAAATTAACAAATAAATATCCATTATATAGTAAAGGAGATTAGGAATGATAACAAAGACAAGATGTATTCCTGACGGAAAAAAGGAGTTGAAGAAACTCCCTGTGGTGATGCACACAGATGCACCTTACTTATATTACCCAGTGACAAACGCAAGATGTCCTGAAGGTGAAACCTGTGTGCGTGGTGGCCAATTTGTTAAAGTTGGCGAAGTCATCGGAACAAGAAAAGGAGCCTTTTTCGAACAACCGATGCACTCCACCGTAAGCGGCGAAGTTGTCGGTTACGAAAAACACGTCGATCAAAGTGGTCAACTCGTTGACTGCCTCATTATTAAAAATGACTTTAAGTACGAAGTATTAGAAACATTAACAGATCGTACTGAAGAAGAAATAGAAGCACTGACACGCGAAGAACTCGTTCAAATCGTTAAAGATGCTGGATTGGTTGGTTTAGGGGGAAGTGCCTTTCCAACATATATTAAATTAGCAACGAAACATCCAATCGATGTTGTTTTAGCGAACGGTGTTGAATGTGAACCGAATTTAATTAGTGATTACGCCTTAATGATGACTAAACCTAAACGAGTCATTGATGGGCTTATTTATGCGATGAAGGCTGCTGGCGCTAAACGTGGTGTCATCGCAATTAAGAAAAAATACAAAGAAATTAAAGAGCGATTAAACTTTGCGTTAAACGAATACTCTGGTTATGACATTCAAGTTGTTACTGTTGGTAACTATTACCCTCAAGGATGGGAAATCTTAACGATTAAAGATGCCTTAGGTATTAAAATTCCTCAAAAAGATTTATTAGCGAAGCACGGCGTATTAAACTTTAACGTCTCTACATTAGCAGGAATTGAAAAAGCTGTTCGTCATCGTTTACCGATTTTAGAAAGATATATTTCTTTAAGTGGCGATGGTATTGAAAATAAAAACTTTAGAGCAAGAATCGGTACGCTCATGTCAGATTTAGTCGAGCTTGCTGGTGGGTACAAAGACAAAGAGATTCCTAAAGTCTTTATTTTGGGTGGACCGATGATGGGAACAAACGTCACTCAAGATGATATTGTAATGACACACACAACAACGTCATTAATTGTTCAAAATCAAGTAGAACTCATTGAGGAACCATGTGTTCATTGTGCATCATGTGTCTATTCATGTCCAGTTGAGATTCAACCTGTACAAATTATGAATGCCTTTAAGGCACGAGATAAAGATACGATTAAGATGTTAGAAGTTGATAAGTGTATTGAATGTGGACTCTGTTCATTTGTATGTCCTTCGAAAATACATTTAACGGAATATATGCGTAAAGCGAAAAGCTTTGCTAAAAAGTAGGAGGAAATAACATGCAAGTAGTGAAAAACACAAGTCCTTATGTTCGTAAAGATGTAAGTACCAAACGGATGATGATTGATGTTTTAATCGCCTTAATCCCCGTTGTCTTCTTTTCTATTTATCGATTTGGATGGGACGCATTGATTCGTATTGTTGTCTCACTTGTCGTTATGATTGGTTTAGAAGCAGTTGCATTTGGAATCATGCATCGCGCAAAAAGAGTTGAAGGCCGTTGGGAACGTTTAAAATCTCGTTATGAAACTTATACAATTAACAACATTACTGCTCCTGCAGTTAGTGCTGTCATCTTCGCGATGTTGTTGCCATCTAAATTACCGATTTATGCAGTTATTATTGGGGCAGCCTTTGCGATTATTGTTGGAAAAATGCTTTTTGGTGGTTTAGGCTCAAACATTTTTAACGTTGCTGCTGTCGGTCGTATCTTTATAGGTATCGCAGTTGCAAACATGTTTACAGGAACATATGTTGGAACCGATTTAATTGCTGGTGGAACGGCATTAACAGCTGTTCGTACAGGTGCAGGCTTCCCGTATGTTCTAAATAGTTATTCGCTTATAGATTTATTCATTGGTAACGTACCAGGTTCAATGGGTGAAATTAGTGCATTAGCGATTTTAATTGGTATGGTTTATTTATTAATAAGAAGATCTGCTGATTTTCGTGTGGTTGTTTCATCATTGGCAACCTTTACGATTTTAATTTTTCTTGCAGGCTTAAAGCTTTACCCAGGACAAGCATTTGATTTCACATTATTCCATTTACTATCTGGCGGTTTATTATTCGGAGTTGTCTTTATGGTGACTGACCCAGTAACATCTCCCATTACACGCCCAGGACGTTGGTTATATGGATTATTAGTGGGATCACTCGTTGTTTTAATTCGTTTATTTGGTGCATACCCAGAAGGAATGGCATTTGCTCTTCTATTCTGTAATATGCTTGTACCCCTCATTGATTATCCTCAGTGGGCAACAAACAAATTTAAACCTGCCTTTTTCATTGGCTTTAGCGTGATATTAATTACATTTGCCCTTGTTGTTTACTTTGGTGTTGGAGGTGCTATTTAATGAAAAAATTATTTAGTAAAAGCCCTATTTTCCATTACACATTTGTCTTAACGATTATTTCTTTAGTTTGTGGTCTTCTTATTGGAGGAATCAATGCTGTAACGGCGCCTGTCATAGAAAGAAATCTTTTAAAAGCTAAAGTTGAATCTTATGAAAGTGTCCTTAAGAACATTGATTCATTTGACGAAATTGAAGTGACGAATGACTACCCTGGTAGCATTAAAAGTGTAGTTAAAGGTAAAGATTCAAGTGGAAAAGTACTAGGCTATATTTATGAAGCTTATGGAACAAACTCTTATGGTAGTATGACTATTATTGGTAGTGTTGATGAAGATGGGGTTTTTCTTGGATTGCAATTTTTAACGATTGAACAAACACTGGGTGTTGATTTCACCCGGACAAACCTATCTTATTATGTAGGTGCGAATATTGATCAAATAACACCAAGTAATGATTTAATCTCTGGAGCTACTGGAAGTTTATCAACATTTCAGGGTTTATTAAGCGATATTGCCAGTGCCCATCGTTTATCAATGGGTGAAATAGAAGTTGACCCGTTAGAAGTTATTTATGGTTCTGGTTATGTTTTAGAAGTAGATGCTGGCTTTACGCCAACTGCTCATATTATTCAAAAACGTAATGTTAAGGTTGGTCATGATGTTGTTGGCTATGTTTACGACTTACAAGGTGAAGGCGTATACTTTAACGCAACAGATTCAATTGTTTTAGAAGTGTATTTTAACTTGGATGATGAAATTGTTGAAATTTATTTACCCGAAGATGCATATAATCATTCAGGCGGTAACTTTAGAAATCGTATCGTTAGTTACGTTAAAGAATATATTGGTTTAACATTAGATGATTTAACAGCTGCTGTAGATGGTCCTTTAGGTAATGATATTGCAACGGGATCCTCAAATTCTAAAGCGCTTGTTGATACATTGTTAAAAGCATTAGTAAGTGAGGTAGAGTAAAATGACAAAACAAAATTTATTTTTACTAATTGGTTTTGCAGTCATGCTCCTTATTGGTGCTGGCATGTTATTGATTTATAACAACAACGTTTATGAGAATCCAAAAGACAAATTATTCAACGAGACAGTCGAATTGACCGATGAATTGGTTTTATCAACCATTCCGCATATGTCAGGTAACTCAGTCAACTTTGAAATGATTAGTAAAAGATGGGTTGCCCGTAATCAAAAAGGCCAAAAAATTGGTGTTGTCTATCAAGGAGTCATTAAAAATGATTTCAATTTGACAGGGTCTGGCTTAGATTATGGTTATATGGAAATTTTAATTGGTGTTTCTGAAGATAAAAAAGTTTCTGTTGAACCAATTCATATTTATCAATCAGATTGGGTCATAGTTGGGATTCAAAAATACTTGTTAGATTTTTATACGAATGTGAATTATTTAGATGTTTTAAATATTCCCAGTTTTGATGCGGATATTGTTGCCGGTGTAACAAACAACCCAGCAACCGTATCAACAGATGCGATTAAATTAATGGTTTTAAATGTTCTTTATCGAGAGTTTCCAGAATTATTAGCAATCGATCCACTAGAAGAAATATACGGTTCCGGTTACTTTATGGAAACCGTTGAAGATTTTGAAACAACTGAACATATCGTTAGAAAACGAACTGTTTTACGAGCTGGTGAAGTCGTTGGTTATGTCTATGATTTACAAGGTGAAGGCGAATACTTTAACGCGACAGATTCAATTGTCTTAGAAGTATACTTCAATTTAGATAACGAAATTGTTGAAATTTTATTACCAGAAGATAAGTACAACCATAGTAAAGGTACCTTTAGAAACCGGATAGTTGAATACGTTAAAGAGTTTAAAGGCTTGACATTACAAGAGTTAACAGCTGCAGTTGATGGTCCATTAGGAAATGATATTGCAACAGGATCATCGAATTCAAAAGCTTTAGTAGACATGTTGTTAAAAGCATTTGTGAATGAAGTGCCAGATGCTGGCGTGATTTTAAATGCTTTAGAGCTAATTTATGGTGAAGGTGCTATTTTAGAAGATGACGCGACCTTTGTTCCAACAGCACATGTGATTAAACAAAGAAATGTTAAGATTGATAATAATGTCGTCGGATATGTGTACGATTTAAAAGGTGAAGGTTTCTATTTTAATAATACTGACTCAATCGTTGTCGAAGTGTATTTTAATCAAGACGATGAAATTGTGAAAATTCTCCTTCCAGAAGAATCATACAATCACACGAAAACACCACCAACATATCGACCCAGAGTTGTCGATTATGTTGAGGTTTACATTGGTTATACGCTAGATGACCTAACCGCTGCTGTCGATAGTGATTTAGGTAATGATATCGCTTCTGGAACATCAAACACAAGAGGTTTGATTGATATCCTGTTAAAAGCATTAGTAAGTGAGGTAGGATAAGATGACAGAAACTAAAAGAGTTCCCGTTAAAAAAGAGAAAAAAGAAAATGGTTTTTGGGACACGCTAACTAAAGGAATTTGGAAAGAAAATGGTATCTTCGTTACTGTTTTAGGTCTATGTCCTGCGCTTGCTGTTACAAGAACCTTTGAAGGGGCCCTCGGAATGGGGATCCTCGTGATGATGGTGTTGACGTTAACAAATATGTCAATCTCAGCGGTCAGAAATTTTGTTCCTGACACTGTTCGAATTCCTGCTTATATTATTATTATCGCAACAGAAGTAACCGTATTAAAAATGCTCGTTGATGCGTTTGCACCAGCATTAGCAGCTGAACTTGGAGTCTTCATTGCTTTGATTACAGTGAACTGTGTTGTCTTTGGACGAGCAGAATCATTTGCTTCAAAAAACAAAATCTTACCATCAATGCTTGATGGGATTGGTGTAGGCATTGGTTTTGGTTTAGCTCTAATAATGATTGGCTTTACTCGTGAATTTTTAGGAACAGGCTTAATTCAAATGGGTTATATCTTGCCTTTGGGCTTTAAAGTGACTTTATTTGAATCCTTACTGTTCCAAGATTATGCGATGTCTGTCTTTGTAAACCCACCAGGTGCATTCTTAGTGATTGGCTTTATTCTTGCGACAATCATCGCCGTGAGACAGCATAAACTGATTAAGAAAGGAGCTAAAAGATAATGGAATATTTAGCAATTTTAATTGGAGCAATGTTCATTAATAACATTGTCCTCATGCAATTCTTAGGTCTTTGTTCCTTCTTCGGTATTTCAACAAAAATGAAACCCGTTGTGGGGATGGGCTTAGCAGTTATTGTTGTTATGGTGTTATCTGTTGCCATTACTTTCCCCCTTTATAAATTCGTTTTAGTTGGATTACAAATTACATATATTGACACGATTGCCTTTATTTTGGTTATTGCATCCTTGGTTCAATTAACAGAAGTTGTTATTAAACGTTTTAGTAAAGGTCTTTATAAAGCGTTGGGAATATATTTACCTTTAATTGCTACCAACTGTGCTGTATTAGGTGTTGCTTTACAAAATGTCGGTGATATTGCAAATACAAATTACCTATCAGCTTTAACGTATGCCTTAGGCTCAGGTATGGGTTACGCCTTTATTATTATTGTGTTTGCCGCAATCCGGTTAAGATTAAATAGTGCGAATGTGCCACGAGCACTCAAAGGCATGCCGATTGCCTTTGTAACAGCTGGATTAATGGCGTTAGCCTTTATGGGTTTATCAGGATTAATTTAATGGAACAATTTCTAATCCTCTTAAGTGTTCTAGGTGTTATCATTTTAATTTACGTCGGCACAATGTATTTAAATGATAAAACAGAAATACCAGAAGAATGCAGAGAAGCCTATTTAGAGGCACAAGGATGTAAATCATGTTCCGCTTTTAGAAAAGACAGCTCTAGCTGCGGCTTTAAAGATGCATTAAAAATTATGGAGGACAAACAATGACCGAAATATTATATCCAGTTCTCATTTTAGGACTATTGAGTGTTGCGTTAGGAATTGTCTTATCGTTGGTAAATAAATACTTAACTGTAGAAGAGGATCCACGCATTGATGATATTGAAAAACTGCTCCCGCTATATAATTGTGGAGCATGTGGTACCCCAGGTTGCCGTGCATTTGCCGAAGCAATCTTGTCTGGAGAAGTGAAAAACTTATCCCGCTGTAAGCCTGGAAAAGCGGACAAACATTTTAACCCGATTTTGGCTTATCTAAAGGATCATCCAAACCCAGATGGAACCATTGTTGATGTTAAGATTTAGGGCATTCTTATGTCCTTTTCTTATCTAACATGATAAAATAAAAAAAAAGAAAGAGACATTATTATGAAAAAATGGCTTGTTTTTGGACTGTTTCTTTTAAGCGGTTTATTATTAACAGCATGTAAACCGAGCAGTTCATCTTATGTTTTTAATTACTACGACTATATGGATACTTTCATCCAAATCCAAATTGAATCTGTTGCTGAGAAACAAGGTCGTAAAAAAGTTTTTAGTGCAGATGAAATGAAACAACACGAAGATGCAATTGGAGCTATTTTTTCAATGTATCATGAGTTATCAACTAACTTTGAACCATTAAAAGATCCAAATGCCTATTTAGAAAATATATTCTCAATTAATCAAAAACAAAATCAAAAATTACAAATTGATCGAGAACTTTACGATCTGATAGCTTTTGCGGAAGAGATAAAAGTTTTAACAGATGGATATTTTGACGTTTCGATTGGAAAAGCTGTAGATATTTGGAAGTCAATTATGACAGTTGAAACTGAATCCATTAAAGTCGATGACTATCTATTTATTTTTAGTTACCGTAATTCATCTGGAAATGTTATTGATAAAAATGCTTTTGGCGTTGTTGAATCAATTGCGACGAATCTTTCCAATCAAAAAATTTATACTATTAGATTAGATGATGAAACAATCGATGTTATGGCGAATGATCACATCCAAAGAATGAATTTTCAACGAGGTGATCGTTACTATGTATATTACGTTTATGATGGCGAAAAAAAGCCTGAAAATAAAGTTTTAATTAATCAAACAGGTATTGTGACTGCAGTTCATTTAAACGTTGATGTGCGAAATCAACCGATTGTTGAGCAAGTTGAACTTGATTTAGGCGATCGGACGATTACGATTGATAAAAATGATGTGTATCAAAAAGAAATAACTCAAGAAAATTATAATTGGGCTTTATCACAAAGCGAAACTCTTGATTTTAGCCAAAATGAAATTGTTTTAGAAGTAGAAAATCAAAAATACTATATTACCCTCAAGGGTGAAGATGCGAAAATAGATTTAGGAGCCATTTCTAAAGGATATGCTACACAATTAGTATATGAGTATTTAAATGATTTAGGTTTTATCTATTATAGTATTTCTTCGGGAACAAGCTCAATTGTTTTAGGCCAAAATACTCAACGTCCCAATGAAGGTTATATATATGCCGTCGGACTAGCAAACCCTTATCGTATCGTTATTACAGAACCAAATACATACGGGCGGATTTTTGTAAAAGACACGGGCATTACGACAAGCGGGAACTATGAACAATTTGTTTTATTTAACGGTCATCGTTATCACCATATTTTGTCGCCATTCACAAAGAAACCAATGCAGTACTATCACACTGTTAGTTTAATAGGCCACGATGCAGGATTGTTAGATGCTTTATCAACAGCACTTTTTTCAATGCCACCAGAAGTGATGGAAGAATGGTTAGACCGACACCAAGAAGAATATGCTTTAGAGGTCATTCGTTTCAACCAAAACTTAACCATAGACACATTTTTAACGACAACAGTTTTTGAGGAGAATTAAGTTCAAAATGGAAGAGAAAAAAACCCAGAAAACAAAAAGAGATTTATACTTAATTGTTGGCCTATTTGTAATTTTAGGCGGGATTTTTATCTATTTTCAATTTTTTAAAACCCAACAAGAAGCTAGTCGAGCCCACATTTACTATGGATCTACGAGTGATCCCATCGTCACGATTGATTTTCAAAAACAGCAAGTAACTGTAAACCATATTCAATCCGTACCTAATCAATACGATAATGTTTATCCCCTGATTGATGAAAACCAGCACACAGTCACATTGTTAGGTGACTATGAAATAAATGGTGTTCGCCAAATTGTTGTGATTACATATGATTTTGGGTTAAGAACAGTTCAAATTACAGAGGAGCAAAGTCCAAACAATATTTGTAGCAGAGAAGGGGTATCTAATGGGAAACCTCTTATCTGTTTGCCAAATAGAGTTCGTGTTGAGTTTGAAACAAACACTGAGTTTGACTTTATAACATAAGATGAAACAGACAAAGAAAATGATATTGATGGCTAACTTTCTAGCAATTGCCATCGTTCTTAATTTAATTGAATCAGCAATTGCTTTGAGCCCAATTCCAGGAGCTAAACTTGGATTTGCCAATGTGGTGACGCTCATTATTTTATATATGTACTCATTTAAAGACGCGACAGCACTTGCACTTTTGCGAGTTCTTTTAGTTGGAGTCTTAGCAGGAAGGCTTTTAGGGCCAACTTTTTATATGAGTTTAGGCGGCGTTGCTTTATCAGTCATCGTCATGGGCTTAATGAAGAAAACCAACTTCTTTGGTATATTGGGAGTCAGTGTTATTGGATCCATTTTTCATGTTGCTGGACAAATAGGAGCTGGGATTTTTGTCATCGGTAGTACAGTTATTTTATACTGGATGCCTGTGATGCTATTTGTTAGTATTCCCGCGGGTGTAATTACCGGATTAATCGGAAAAAAATTCATCAGTTTGTGGGGAACTTGGCATACAGAAATAAATCATTAAATAAAGTAAAATATACTTGCTAAATAAAAAAAGTAGTGATATAATGAATTAGCGAAAACTTACTATGGCTCAAAAAAGCTATGGCGGAAGGAGAACATATGAAAGAGAAAATTCATCCAGAGTATCGAGTAATTAAAGTCAAATGCTCAACATGTGGTTACGAACATGAAATTGGAACAACCGCTAAAGAATTTAAGTTGGATACATGCTCAAATTGTCATCCATTTTATACTGGTCAGCAATCATTTATTCAAGTTGCAGGACGTGTTGAGAAATTTAACAGAAGATACGGTATCGGCAGAGACAAACCTGAAGATAACAAAGCTCAACTCGAACCGGAAGCACAAGAACCAGAAGCAGAACAAGTGCAAGATAACGAATAACGTGATTTCTATCACGTTTTTTGTTAAATTATAAGAGTAAGAGGGAGAGTCTATGTATCATACGTATAAAAACGGCTTCATTGAAGTTGTGTGCGGACCGATGTTTGCTGGAAAAACTGAAGAACTTATTCGTCGCATTAAGCGGTTAGAATATGCTAAACAAAGTGTTTTAGTTTTTAAACCTAAAATTGATACGAGATATGTTGTCAATGAAATTGTTTCGCACAATTTAAGTAAAAAACCATCGATTATTATTGAAAACAGCGCAGAAATTTTAAATTATGTGACAGATGAAACAGATGCTGTCGTTATTGATGAAGTCCAATTTTTTGATTTAGGTGTAGTTGAAATCGCCGAAGGATTGGCTGATCGGGGTATTCGAGTGATTGTTGGCGGCTTAGATAGAAATTTCCGTGGTGAACCATTTGGGCCGATGCCTGATTTGTTAGCGCGCGCAGAGTTTGTAACAAAATTAACTGCCATTTGTGTGAAAAGTGGTTTGCCGGCAACGAGGACACAACGGATTATTGATGGGAAACCAGCAAATTACTCTGATCCTTTGATTTTAGTAGGAGCAAATGAATCATATGAACCAAGATCAAGACATTACCATGAAGTACCAGGAAAACCCAAAAAAGATTAAATTTATGAAGGCCGCTCTAAGGGAAGCTGAAAAAGCTTTTGAGAAAGCTGAAGTTCCTGTCGGAGCCGTTGTCGTCTGTGACGATAAAATAATTGCTAGAGCACATAATCGTCGTGAACAGAAACAATGGATTCATGGGCATGCTGAATTTTTAGCTATGATGAAAGCAGCAAAGAAAAAAGGGTCATGGCGCTTGGATAATTGTTCGGTTTATGTTACAATGGAGCCGTGTCCAATGTGTGCCGGGGCAATGATTCAAGCACGAATTGGGAAAGTATATTATGGGGTAAGAGATCCTAAATCAGGTGTTGTATCAAGCCTCACACAACTCTTTAGTCTTCCCTTTAATCATCACGTGGAATTCCAAGAATTTTTATTAGAAAATGAAAGTGAAAAACTTTTAAAATCTTTTTTCAAACAATTGAGAAAACCGAAAAAATAGTCCCTATCAAGCATCACCATTCAATAGTAACCTGTGAACCTGGTCAGGTCTTGATCGAAGCAGCCATAAGCTTGCTTACTATGTGGGTGGTGATGCTTGATGGGGATTTTTTAAAAAATGTCATTGAGAACAGAGAATTATCCTTCAAAATGATATAATAAAAACAGTGGAGGTAGAATTATGAAAATTAACCCAAAAATTTATCAACAATTAACTGAAGAGCCGTTTGAAATTCAAGAAATTAACGGTAAGAAAGTTGAATTCCATTATATGGATGAAACACCTTTTTTACTTCAGTACGCAGGCAGAGGTCGTTTTGCAATTTGGACATCTGATGGGAAGGATTATAAGGTGCTAATTGAAAGCACTTATTATGAAGCTTTAAAACCTTTCTACCAGCATGATGTAAATACAATTTGGATGGGCTTTTTAGAAAAGATTTCAACTATAAGCAAAAAAATGAACTTGATGTTTGTTTTACCAACCTTGTTATTATATGTCATCGGAGCAGTTATTAGTTTTATCTTTTTTCAGGACCAAATCCTTACAATTTTGCTGGCTTTAATCGTCGTTGTTTTTGTGAGTAATATTTTCCAAGGAAGAATTGTCAACCAAAAAGTGAAAATGGAAAATCAGAAAACACAAGATGAAATTCGAAAATATTTAGGAAAAGAAGTTTTTGAAGGCTTAATTAAAGCACAAGAAGAACACTACCAACAGTATTTTAAATTTGATGAAATTGAAGAAACAGATGAAATCGCGCCTGAAGAAGTCGAGGCAATTATAGAAGAAAAAGAAGAGGTGGATTTAAATGACAAACAAAGCGATTAATGCAATCCGTTTTTTAGGGGTTGATGCAATTAACAAGGCAAACTCTGGTCATCCAGGAATTGTTTTAGGTGCTGCGCCAATGGCATATCAACTCTTTACATCCCATTTAAACGTAAACGTAAAAAAACCACAATGGTTTAACCGTGATCGTTTTATTTTAAGTGCGGGACATGGGTCAGGGCTTCTATACGCTTTAAACCATTTATCAGGATATAAAGTTACGATAGATGATTTAAAGAATTTTCGTCAAATTGGAAGTACACCAGGACATCCTGAATATTTACATACAGAAGGTGTTGAAGCAACCACAGGACCATTAGGCCAAGGAATTGCGAACGCTGTAGGTATGGCAATTGCTGAATCTCATTTGGCGGCTCGTTTTAATAAGCCTGATTACCCGGTTGTTGATCACTATACTTACGTTATTTGTGGCGATGGTGATTTACAAGAAGGTGTTGCTCTTGAAGCGCTTAGTTTAGCAGGGCATCTTGCATTAGACAAACTGATCGTTTTATTTGATTCAAATGACATCCAATTAGATGGTGAAGTTAGTTTGGCATATAGCGAAAACCATAAACAGAAATTTTCTGCTTTAGGATGGCAGTATATATATGTTGAAGACGGCAATGATTTAAGTGCAATCAATCGAGCAATTAATCGGGCTAAAAGAAATAATGATCAACCATCCATGATTGAAATTAAAACAAAAATAGGCTACAAAACAAGTTTAGAAGGTACATCTAAAGTTCATGGTGCACCCATCGGCGAAGCAGAAACAAATCAACTTAGAAAAAACCTTGAATGGGAATACGAACCATTCCAAATTCCTGAAGAAATTTACAAACACTATCGCTCAAAAGTAATGTTACGCGGACAAAGAGCTTATCGCAAATGGGATAAAATGATGAAAGATTATGCAGCAAATTATCCTGAAGAATACGCTTTGCTGCAAACATTTATTAATCAAAAATTCACGGTCAATCTTGATGAGTTACAAAGTTTAACAGAAATTAAGAGTGAAGCGACAAGAAACATTAGTGGAAAAGTAATTGATACACTATCCAAATCTCACCTCAATTTAATTGGAGGTTCTGCAGACTTAACGGCATCAACAAAAGCAAAAGGTGCAGATGGTCACTATAGCAAAGACAATCGTTTGGGTAGAAACATTAACTTTGGTGTTCGTGAACATGCCATGGGCGCCATTGTAAACGGAATGGTTTTACATGGCGGACTTAAAGTATTCGGCGGAGCTTTCTTCGTCTTTAGTGACTATATGAAGCCTGCTATTCGTTTGGCGGCTTTAATGAATATACCATCTGTTTTTGTCTTTACACATGACTCCATTGGTGTTGGAGAAGATGGGCCTACCCATCAACCTATTGAGCAATTAACAGGTTTACGCAGTATTCCTAATTTAAATGTGATTCGTCCAGCAGATGCCAACGAGACAGTTGCGGCTTGGAAGATTGCCCTAGAATCAGAAACGACACCAACAACGATTGTTTTGACGAGACAAAATGTTGATAGCCTAGAAAACACAAATTATGAAGGTGTTAATAAAGGGGCCTACATTGTTTCCCATGAAAAAGAACAACTAGATGGAATTTTATTGGCTGCGGGATCTGAAGTTTCCCTAGCAATGAAAGTAAAAGAGATTCTTGCATCCAAAGGAAAAGACATTCGAGTTGTAAGTATGCCTTCGCACTTTAACTTTGAAAAGCAAACGAAGAAATATCAAAAAGAAGTATTACCTAGAAGAAATCGTACACTAGCGATTGAAATGGGAAGCACCATGTCTTGGTATGCTTATGCTCAGCAAGTTTATGGTATCGATACCTTTGGTGCAAGTGCTCCATTTAGTGAGGTATTAAAACATTTTAACTTTACTGCAGAAAATATAGCAGACACATTTTTGAAACATTTTTAAGAGTGATTTAAATGAAATATGATTTGATTGTTGTTGGTGGCGGGCACGCTGGAATTGAAGCTGCTCTCGCTGCCGCAAGAATGAACAAGAAAACATTGTTAGTAACCGGCAACCTGAATAAGGTTGCTTCTTTGCCTTGTAACCCATCAATTGGTGGTCCGGCAAAAGGAATTGTTGTCCGTGAAATCGATGCTTTAGGCGGCGAAATGGCTCGAAGTGCTGATAAAGGACAAATTCAAATGAAGATGTTGAATTATTCTAAAGGACCGGCCGTTCGAGCTCTGCGAGCACAAATTGATAAATTGGCCTATCCAAAAATAATGTTAGAAGTCTTGAAAAACACAAGAAATCTTGAATTAAAAGAAGCGTTGGTTTCACATTTGGAAATTAGCAATAAAAAAGTACACGGCGTTGTTTTAGAATCGGGCGAAACGATATTTAGTAAAATAGTTATCATTACGACAGGCACTTACTTAAACAGTCATATATTAATTGGTAAAGAAATTATTAAATCTGGACCAGAAAATGAACCCACAACTTATGGAATTAGTGAACAACTTCACCAAAACGGTTTTGAAATCATTCGTCTTAAAACGGGCACTCCTCCAAGATTGAAGCGAGACTCTATCGATTACTCAAAAATGATTAAACAGCCTGGCGATGCGATATATCACACATTTAGTCATGAAGGAAAATGGTATAATACACACGAACAAGAACTTTGTTATTTAACTCGCACCTCTGAAGAAACTCAAGAAATTATTAATCAACATTTGGATGAATCAGCCATGTATAGCGGAACAATTGAAGGTGTTGGACCTAGATATTGTCCATCCATCGAAGATAAAGTTGTTCGTTTTGCTAATCGAACACATCAGGTTTTTATTGAACCTGAAAGCTTAAGTTTAGATGAAATGTACATTCAAGGCTTATCAACGAGTATGCCAAAATATGTTCAAGAAAAACTAGTAAGAAGTGTACCTGGCCTTGAAAATGCTGAAATTGTTAGATACGCCTATGCAATTGAATATGATGCAATTAACCCACAACAACTTTACCCAACACTAGAGACTAAATTAATTGAAAATTTGTATTGTGCCGGGCAAATCAATGGGACGAGTGGATATGAAGAAGCGGCAGGACAAGGTTTAATGGCAGGAATTAATGCAGCTCTCAAAATAGATGGTAAAGCACCACTCATTTTAAAGAGACATGAAGCTTATATTGGTGTTTTAATTGACGATTTAGTAACGAAAGGTATTCTTGATCCTTACCGTTTATTTACGTCACGAGCCGAACATCGATTACTCCTACGTAATGATAACGCAGAGTATCGCCTACGTAAGTACGGTTATCAAGTAGGACTTGTTAGTGAAGAAGTTTTTCAAAAACACGTGGAAAAAGAACGACAACTACAAATTTTAATTGAAAAAGCTAATCAATTTAAATTGTTACCAACAGCTGAAAACAACGCATATTTAGAAAGTAGAAAATCAGCGCGTATTTATGAGTCTTTTTCATTAGCTGATTTATTAAAACGTCCAGAAATTAATCAAAAAGATCTAAAATATTTTTTGAAAGATGAATTTACAGATGATTTATATGAACAGTTAGAAATTCAAATAAAATATGATGGTTACATTCAAACTGCCTTTAAGGCTGTCAGAAAAGTTCAAAAGCTTGAAGACAAAATAATCCCAGACAATGTGGACTATAACTTAATTAAAAACCTTTCTTCAGAAAGTCGTGAAAAACTGATTAAAATTAAGCCTAAAACACTGGGCCAGGCGTCACGTATCTCTGGTGTTAATCCAACCGACATTTCTCTTATCTTACTTTATTTGGAGACATATGCACATGGAAAACAAATTTAAAAAGCATTTGGTTGAGAACTTAGGTCTTGAAATAGCAGAGAATCAATTAAAGCAATTTGTACTTTATTTCGATTTTTTGATAGAATATAACCAAAGTGTTAACCTAACGAGCATTACGGAAAAAGAAGAGGTTTTTTATAAACATTTTTATGACTCACTTACAATTGTTAAAAGTGTTGATTTAAATCAAATTAAATCATTATGCGATTTAGGCGCGGGTGCGGGATTTCCCAGCATCCCCATTAAAATAATATATCCTCATTTAGATATTTTCATTATTGATTCCTTAGGGAAGAGGATTACATTTTTGAAGAAATTAACCTCAATATTGTCTTTATCCAATGTTCAGTTGTTTAATGATAGAATTGAAAAACATGCATCTAAACATAGAGAACAGTATGATTTGGTTACAGCCAGAGCGCTTGGTAAACTACCACTTATTATGGAATTAGGGTTTCCACTTTTGAAAGTTGGTGGTCAGTTTATTGCCTATAAATCAAATCAGTTTGAAAAAGAGCTGTATGATTCAACAAATGCTTTAAAACTTTTACACGGAACGATACTTAAAACAGATCATTTTAGCCTCCCAAATCATCTTGGTGAGAGGACGCTAATTGTTATTGAAAAAACTCGGAAAACAAACATATTATACCCGCGTAAATTTTCGGATATTAAAAAAAGAAGTCTATAGTGAGGAGCTTAATGGGAAAAATAATCGCCATTTCAAATCAAAAAGGTGGAGTCGGTAAAACAACAACAAGTGTAAACTTATCTGCTGCACTTGGAGAATTAAATAAGCGTGTGTTACTCATTGACTTAGATCCTCAAGCTAGCACGACAACAAGTTTAGGCATTAACCGAAGTATGCTTTATTCATCGATCATGGATGTTTTTTTAAACCAGGTTAGGATAGAAGACAGCGTTATTCACTTATCTGATATTAATGTGGATGTTATTCCGGCAACAATTGAATTAGCACACTTGGAAGTTAAACTAAACCAAGAAGACCGCGAATATGCATTGCATAATAGACTCAAAGAAATTTCAAAAGAATATGATTATATTTTAATTGACTGTCCCCCCTCTTTAGGACTGTTAACACTCAACGCACTTTATGCAGCAGATTCAGTCTTAATCCCTGTACAATGCCAATTTCTGGCAATTGATGGGCTTACACAACTCTTAAATACAATTCGAATTGTCCAAAAACAACAGAAAGTAAACAATCGTCATCTAAAAATTGAAGGCGTCCTCCTAACCATGCTAGACCGACGAACTAAAGCTGGTTGGGAAATAGTCCACGAAATTAAAGATTATTTTAAAGACGGTGTTTTTGATACAATTATTACAAGTAACGTTGCAGCACAGGTTGCTCCAACGTACGGTCTACCGGTAACAACGTTTGCCCCAAAATCACCAGCTTCACGACTATATAAATCTTTAGCGAAGGAGGTAGTGAAAAACAATGAATCAAGATAAAAAACCAAGAAAATTTGTTGATTTATTAAAAGAGCATCATGTTGATGATGTTTTAGAAGGCGAAGTGATTGAAGAAGTCTTATTAAACGAGATTAGACCTAACCCTTTTCAACCTCGGCGGATGTTTGATCAAGAAAAAATTGATGAATTAGCACAATCTATTAAAGAATATGGGATTTTTCAACCGATCATAATTAAAAAAATGTCTTCGGGTTATATTATTGTCTCGGGTGAAAGAAGATTTCGAGCAGCCAATCAGATTGGCCTCAAAACAATTCCTTCTATCGTAAGACAATACGAAGAAGCCAAAGTAGCAGAAATAGCGTTAGCAGAAAACCTTCAAAGAGAAAACCTAACACCAATTGAAGAAGCAGAAGCTTATCGCAACATGATGAAACACTTAGATATTACCCAAAATGATTTGGCGAAAAAGATAGGTAAAAGTAGATCACATGTCACTAATATGTTAGGGTTGTTAAATTTACCGGATGAAACGCAAATGTATTTACTAAAGCAGCAAATTAGTATGGGTCATGCCAGAGCATTAAGTAAACTTAAAGATGCAGAGCTTATCAATAAACTTGCACAAACAGTAATAAAAAAACAGTTAAGCGTAAGACAGGTTGAAGATTTAACAAAATTAGAAAAGAAAACTAACCAAATAAAAAGAAAACCACAAATTAAATATTTGGAAGAAGAAAAACAACTCATGTCATATTTAAATAGAAAAGTTAAAGTTGACGAAAAGAAAATCACCATTTATTATGATGAACACGAGTTGAACTATATTATTAATAGGATTATAAGAAAATGAATTATCAAATACACGACATCTTAACTTTAAAGAAAAAACATGTCTGTGGTTCTTTTGATTGGGCAGTTTTGCGAACGGGTGCTGAAATAAAGCTTAAATGTTCAGGTTGTGGAAGAGAAATAATGATTTTGAAAAAAGATTTAGATAGAAGGATAGTAAATATTACAAAATCAGAAAAGGAAGAAAAACCCATAGAATAAAGCGATGAAACCAGCTTTAATTTAATAAAAAACAAAATATAATAAAAATGGTTGCTTTTTTTCTTATGTTAAGATAGAATAATAAAGCAAGCCAAAATCCGGAGGGGTAGCGAAGTGGTTAAACGCGGCAGACTGTAAATCTGTTCCTAACGGTTCGGCAGTTCGAATCTGCCCCCCTCCACCATTACATTTAATAGCCTTAATGAACCTCATAAATTGACTGTGATTTATATGTGAAAAAAAGCATCCATGGGTATTGACAAGGCTATTTTATAATGATAGAATAATTAGGCATGTGCAAATTATGCCTAAAGGCAAGGGTCTTTGAAAACTGAATGATGATGAGTGTATCAAAAAAAATGAGCTAAATAAAACAAAACATAAATTTTATGGAGAGTTTGATCCTGGCTCAGGATGAACGCTGGCGGCGTGCCTAATACATGCAAGT